>Ga0163199_1000016_pt1 | contig 131122 bp, 133 predicted proteins | sample PL_2010_150m_FD_113537 | JGI IMG/M metagenome (GOLD analysis project Ga0163199, IMG submission 113537) | Freshwater microbial communities from Powell Lake, British Columbia, Canada to study Microbial Dark Matter (Phase II) - PL_2010_150m | ecosystem: Environmental > Aquatic > Freshwater > Lake...
AGTCTCCTTTGGCGGTCTTCGGGCTCTCAATGATGTCTACTGTGAAATTGGGCAAAATGAAGTTGTAGGTTTGATCGGCCCTAATGGTGCGGGTAAGACAACTTTATTTAACGCACTCTGCGGGCTTGTTACTCCAGATCAGGGCAGATTTTTTCTCAATGGTGCAGAGCGAGCTTTCCCACGTACCGATAATTTAGTTGATCTTGGCATTGCACGTACATTGCAAGGTGTTGGTCTCTTTGGTGAATTAACAGTTCTAGAAAATGTGATGATTGGTGCTCAACACTTAGCACGAACTGGCTTAATCTCTGCAGCGTTAGCGCGCAATGGAAAAGATGAGAGTCGAATTCGCGACCGCGCGCGCATAGCACTAGAACGTGTCTATGCAGGAGGACTTGCAGATCGCCGAGCAGATACGTTGTCATATCCAGATACTAAACGTGTTGCAATCGCACGCGCACTTGTTAGCGAACCATCAATTTTAATGCTTGACGAGCCTGCCGGCGGCCTAGGTGCGCAAGACATTGAGTGGATGAATCTATTAATTCGTAATGTGAGTGCCCAGATGTCAGTGCTACTAGTTGAGCATCACATGGATGTTGTAATGAGCGTATGTAGCAAACTATATGTTTTAAATTTTGGTGAAGTCATTGCAAGTGGCAGCGCTGAAACCGTGCGACGCGACCCTGCAGTCATCGCCGCCTATCTTGGAACGGGGGCATAAATGGCGCTGACCGTTTCAGAGCTCACGATTCACCACGGTGCGATCTGTGCCATTAATAATGTCAGCTTTACGGTTCCACAGGGCCAATTAACTGCAGTCATTGGCGCTAATGGCGCCGGCAAGACCACTTTATTGCGAGCGCTTTCAGGCCTGAATAAGTCGACCCACGGCCATGCAACATGGAATGCACACAACCTTCTCCACTCAAAGCCTGAGTCAATTGTTCGTCATGGGGTTTCACATGTATCTGAGGGTAAAGCAGTCATTCCAGAGTTAACCGTTAATGAAAATCTTGAACTCGGTGCAATTTGGCGTAAAAATAAGAGAGAGACACGTGAGACAAAAGATCAGATAACGTCAATCTTCCCACGACTTGGTGAGCGCTTAAATCAGCGCACAGATACATTGTCGGGCGGTGAGCGACAGATGTTAGCTATTGGTCGAGCACTGATGTCAAAGCCACAGTTGCTGCTACTTGATGAACCTTCATTGGGCTTAGCGCCATTAGTTGTCGAACAGATATTTCAAACTATTAGAGACTTAACTACCACAATGGGTCTAACCGTAGTTCTTGTCGAACAAAATGCAATGGGTGCACTGAAGATTGCAGATAATGGAATCGTTTTGAATTTAGGAAAAGTTGCAGTTACTGGAACTGCCCAATCACTCATAGCCGATCCGCAAGTACGCGCGGCTTACTTGGGGTACTAATTATGTTTCAATTTATTAACACTTTACTCATAGGCATAACTGCCGGATCCATCTACTCCTTAATGGCCATCGCGATTGTTTTAGTGTGGCGCAGTACACGAGTAATTAACTTTGCCCAAGGCGGTTTAGCACTTGCGTCATCTTTTGTTGGCGCTTCAATCCTTGCACAGCAGATTTCTTTTTGGATTGCTCTTCCGATAGCAATGATTGCAGGAGCTCTTTTCTCTGCTTTAACTGAATACTTTTTATTACGCCCACTACTCAAACGCTCTGGTGACAAAGGCGAAGAGATTTTCTTACCAATTATTGCAACGCTGGGTCTGCTAGGAATTATTAAAACGATTCTTAACTTCACCTACGGAGACCGTATTGGTTCAATCCCACCACCTATTTCTGACAAAGGCTTTGTTGTGGGCGGGCAGGTTATTGCACTCTCACCCATGCGGATATTGATTCTAGGGATAGTGCTTTTCTTGATGGTTTTGCTTACATTTCTCTTCCAGCGAACCAACCTGGGCTTGGCACTGCGAGCATCCTCGTATTCCCCAGAAATCTCACGTCTTGCAGGTGTTCGCGTAGATGTTATCCGTACTGCAGGGTGGGCGATATCTGGAGCAGCTGGAGCCGCTGCAGGCATCTTGCAGACTACGAATGGCTCGGGAGCTATTTCACCAGAGTCTTTTGAATTTAGCTTGCTCCTTGTATTTGGATTTGTCGCTGCAGTAATCGGTGGAATTGAAAGTTTAATCGGCGCTGTTTTAGGTGGGCTCACTCTCGGAGTTATTTTAGCTTTTATCTTGATGTATATCGGTGGATCTCTTGTATTTTTCTCAGCCTTCTTAATATTAATAGTAATTCTTATAGTTCGTCCGCATGGAATTATTGGCGTTAAAGGTGGTCGTCGTGCATAAAGTTAAAACTCTACGATTTAAAACAGGAATTGGTTTTTTTCTGATTGGGCTTTGTGTATTTTTCTTAAGCAATGTCGTTGATGAATGGCGAGCATTTCAAGGTGCCACGGTAGCTGTCTATGTAGTTGCTATCGCATCGATTATTTTATTAACCGGATACTCAGGGCAGATTTCTCTGGGCCATGGTGCTTTATTAGGAATTGGTGCATACGCTGCAGCCCTTGCACAGATTTATGCGCATCTGCCAATCTGGCTGTGTTTTGTAACAGCAGTTTTAGTGACAGCGATTTTCGGTGCGCTTTTGGGAGTAGCAGCGGCACGATTGTCTGGGCCTTACTTAGCGGGAACAACTCTTGCATTGGCCGTCGGTCTACCTTCGATTGCAAGCCAGTTTTCAATCTTAGGCGGGGAGCAAGGAATTTCATTTAATGTGGGTTGGCCGCCATTATCTCTTGGTGCAGATTTTACCCAATATAAGTGGTTCTTCTGGATCGCGACAATTGCGGCGTTAATCATGATGTGGTTTCTTCAAAATATTCTGAGCTCTCGCTATGGTCGAATGTGGCGAGCTGTCAAAAGCAATTCCGTAGCTGCCGAACTGGCCGGGATCGGTATTGGCTCCTCAAAAGTTCTGGCATTCACTATCAGCTCTGGCGTGGCCGGCCTTGCCGGAGCCCTATTAGCCATGACAACTAACAACGTTTCTCCTAGCGTCTTTCCCCTTGCCCTCTCGTTTTCGCTGGCAACGGGGGCTGTTCTCTCTGGTGTAAACACCCTTGGGGGTGTAATGATTGGCTCATTAGCACTGGTCGCAATACCTGAAATCGCCTCCTCGGCCTCGAATCTGTGGAGCGAATCGGAGAATACGGCCATGATATTGCCCGAACTGATTGTCAGTGCGCTGTTAATTCTGACGGTTTTCTTAGCCCCTAAGGGACCGATTGAAAAACTTCGCGCTCGACATCGGCATTAAGTGAGTAGAGTTTTTGCACGTTAGTAGTAAAGAACGGCACGCAAACCCGCAAGGGCCCTCGATGAAAGGAACAACATGTCTAGTAAGGCTCGTCGCACACTTCTCATAGTTCAAGCGGTGATAGCTGTAGGTGCGCTATCACTTTCTGCATTGCCCGCGCAGGCGCTTTCACCACGCCAAGAGGTAGGTGTTACATCAAGTGCGATCAAACTTGGTATCACTCTGCCAATGAAGGGCTCTGCCAGCTTTGGCTATAACCAACTGCCTGATGCAATGAAGGCGTATTTCTCCTACGTCAATGCCAATGGTGGAGTAAATGGCCGCAAAGTTACGCTCGTTGTCAAAGATGATGGCTATCTTCCAAAGCAGGCAATTCAAAATACTCAAGACCTTATTGGAAAAGACAAAGTATTTGCCATGGTTGGCGCACTCGGAACTGCAAATAATCAAGCAGTTGCAGATGCAGTAAACCTAGGTCGCCGCGGAATCCCTAGCCTATTTATCAATACTGGCTTTAGTGGGTTCAATAATCGCAGTGCTTACCCAACTTCTTCAACGCTATTGCCTTCATATATTATGGAAGCAAAGATGATCTCTAAGTACGTAAAAGAGACATACGCTGATAAGAAGATTTGCCTGCTTTACCAAGATGACGATTTCGGTGATGATGCCCTCGTTGGTTTTGATAAAGATCATGGAAATCTAACCTTCACCTCAAAGATTGCATATCCATCACTGTCACAAGGTGTTGCTGGTGTTCCAGATTCTTGGGTAACTAAGTTCAAGGCAGCTGGATGTGAAGTACAGATCGTATTTGGTGTGTCTACTGCAACGCTTTACTTCGTTATGGGTGCAGCGAAAGCACAGTATGGACCTAAGTGGATTCTTGGCTCAGTGGGAGCAGATGTTGCTTCAATTAACCCAGCAACCATTCCATATATTATTGGTGCAACATCGATGTCGTTCTTGCCATCAGTAGTTGATCCAAAAGATGAATATGTAGCAAAGTTCAAGGAAATCCACGCTACTTATAACTCAAAGGCGAAGTTCAATAGCTGGGCACTTATCGGTATGAACGCTGCTTTCCTCACTGTTCAGGCGCTCAAAGCTGGTGGAAAGAAGCTGACACGTGCATCTCTTCTTGCAGCACTTGATTCTGATGGAGCAAAGTTTGCTAACGCTGGATTAGTTCCTCTGAACTATTCAAAGACCAGCAATGTTGGTTATAACGGATACTGGTTCGGTAAATTCAATTCAGCTGGTGACCTTGTACCAAATGACACATTCACATACACCGTTTACACAACTGATTCAGGAACTGGTGCAGTGGAGAAATCTTCTTACTCACGTCCAAGCATGCCAGCGAAGGGATTACCAAACTAATGAGAACTGCAACCTTTAAATCACGCGCTTTTGCGTTCATTTCAGCAACCTCGTTGCTTGCAGCCTTAGTTGTTGTCTCCCCAGCAACCGCTGCCGTTGCAACAGGTCCAACCTGTGATGCAGCTACTCCAGTACAAACGTGTACTGGAACGACTTCTGACGGTGCGCTCTATGAAATGCGCGTTCCTGCGACTTTCAATGGCACTGTCACAATCTGGTCACATGGATTTGGATCAAATACATCCTTTCCTTCAGCTGGGTTAACAATTGATTCATCAGCACAAATTGCACCTGGAAATAATGCCGCAGTCGTTAAATACCTAACCGATAAAGGCGTCGCAGTTATTGGTTCAGGTTTTAGTACCCAAGGCTGGAATCTTGATGAAGCGGTAAAGACAAATGCCGAACTCGTCGGAGTCTTTAAGGCAAAGTTCACGGATACTAAGAAAGTTGTGGCGTGGGGTTACTCCATGGGTGGAGGAATTACTCAAGCATTTGCCGAGCAACATCCAGAGCTACTCTCTGCTGCAGTTGTCATGAATCCAGTTGATGCATGGGATGCACAGAGCAAATACTTCGTTGACCTACTCTGGTTACTAAAGAACTGGTTTGATCCATCGATTAAATTGACGGGTTATGCCGCCGGCGTTACTGGAGATATCCAGATGCTTCAAGATATTGCCAAGTACACAGCCATGCTGCAGTCACTGCAAGCAAGCGTTGCTACTGGTGCTTGGCCAGCAACATCAAGTGCATCAGCAAAGGCACTTCAATCAGCTGGAATTCCATCACGCAGCGCTCTTCTTATGGTTGGTCGCTTAGCTGGTATCAGTGCACAAAGCTCATCATTTGATGGCATTGCTGGACCAGCGACAAGTGCTGTAACAGCTTGGCCGCTGGCTTATGCTCCAGCACTGGCAACCCTTGAAAATATTAGTGCGGTTATTGGCTACGCTCTTCTAGGTGCTCGCGATATGCAGTCCAAGATGGGTGGAGTCACCTTTGATAATTCAACAACGAATTATTCAAAACAATTAAGTGCCGCAGATCGCGCCGTTTATAACGCCGGCTTCAGTGGAAACACTGCAATTGCTGGAATGTTATCTACGCTCAACCCATTGAACCCAGATGCACCTCGCGTCAAGGCTGACCCTGTAGCACTGGCAAAGTCAAAGGCATCGATGTACCAGAGCACTGGCAAGATCAAAGTTCCTACAATTGTGATGATCGGTGAACACGATCCAGTAGAACCTGCTGGAATTGTTCAGCGAATGGCTGACCTATATGAGCAAGATTTTGCTGCAGCCAAAGAGGCCGCAAAGTCTACTAACCGTACAAACGGTTATGTTGCACCTCGACGTCAGCTAGCTGTGCTGTGGAGCGTGACTCCAAAGACTTGGTCTAAGTTCACTGCAGAGGGATTACCAATTCCAGTTGCAAAAACTCCAGGAACAGGACACACAAACTTCACGGCAGCTCAGTACACATTCCTGCTCGATGCAGCTCTTACAGCAGCATCGACCGGTGCTCTTCCACGTAAGTTAGAGGTCAATCAATCGTTAACAAAGTTGAAGTTAACTATTGATCGTGGCTCTGCTTATCCTTGGATGAAGCATTACACAACTAACTAATAGTTAGTTCGTTACTACAACAAAGAGGGGCCTGGGAAACCAGGCTCCTCTTTGCTTTACTATTGAGACCTCATGATTACAGTTGCCAGCCCTGAAGCAATGTTCGCACTTGGCTACTCACTTGCTCAGCATCTAGGCGTTGGAGATTTAGTTTTACTCAATGGCCCCTTAGGAGCAGGTAAAACACTTCTTGCGCAGGGAATAGGTAGCGGATTAGGCATTGATGACATAACTTCACCTACCTTTGTTATATCCAGAGTGCACAAAGGTGTCATTCCAATGATTCATGTGGATGCATATCGCTTACTCGATACTAATAATCCCAGCCTTTATTTAGATGATTTAGATTTAGATACAGAAAACTCTGTCACAGTAGTTGAATGGGGTGCAGATGAGTCGGCACGCCTAAACGATGACCGTCTCATAATTACTATTGATCGCAGCGATGAGATTCGAAAAGTGATTATTACGTGTATCGGTAAACGCTGGGATGGTTTTGCCCTATGACAGTCTCGTTGGCTATAGATACGTCAACCTCCCGAACATGTGTGGCGATAATTGAAGATGGTATGGCCTTATGGAGTGGTCACAAAGATGGTGCAACTGCGCATGGCCCAGCCTTGCCTGCATTAATAGCTGAAGCAATTACAGGTCGCACTATTGATGAAGTAGTTGTTGGAATGGGACCAGGACCATTTACTGGGTTAAGAATCGGAATTGTCTTTGCACGAAGCTTTGCTTTGTCAAGAAATATAGAAGTACGGGGCGTGTGTTCACTTGATGCAATCGCAGCGCAAGTTAATACAAATGATTTTATTATTACCGTTGATGCCCGTCGTAAAGAGGTTTATTGGGCACGCTATATAGATGGAGTTCGAGTCGGTAATCCAGAAGTCAGTTTTCCGAGAGATGTTGTAGGAAATGAGATACACAACAATCTCTTTCCTGATCTGATTTCTTTAGTTGCATTAGTTGAAGAATTTACCGAACCTATTTACTTGCGACATCCAGATGCAGTTGCGACGGTGGATAGATGACAACTTTTCGAGAGGCCTTTGCCCTAGATCTTCCTGTTTTAGTTTCTTTGGAGAAAGTATTATTTGCCGACTCTCCATGGTCGATGGGCCAGTTTAAAGAAGAGTTCAAGGGCGTACCTCGTACACATTTCTTTCTTGTAGCAGTAGATGATGCCAATGAAATTATCGGTTATGCCGGTGCTATGGTCCCGGCCCCTGGTGTTGAAGCCGATGTATTAACTGTGGGGGTTCTGGCGGCGCATCGTAAAGCCGGCATAGGAAAAGCCTTTATGGCACAGCTAGAGAGTTGGGCTATCAATAAAGAGTCCAATGCAATGATGCTGGAAGTTGGAGTCGAGAACGCCGCAGCAATCGCCCTATATGAGCAACTTGGTTATAAAGAAATCTCAGTGCGAACTAACTATTACGGAGCCGGCCTTGATGCCCTCGTAATGCGAAAAGAGCTGCAATGAGTGCGCCAATAGTTTTAGGTATCGAAACCTCGTGCGATGAAACCGCAGTAGGAATTGTTTGCGGTCGTACTTTGCTAGCGAATGTTATTGCATCTAGTGTTGAAGAGCATGCCCGCTTTGGGGGAGTTGTTCCAGAGATTGCAAGCCGTGCCCATCTAGAAGCTATGCAACCCACAATTAAAAAAGCTTTACAGGATTCTAATTTAACTTTGAAAGATATAGATGCAGTTGCCGTTACTGCGGGTCCTGGTTTAGTCGGCGCACTTCTGGTCGGGGTCAGCGCAGCAACTGGATTAGCTCTCGGGCTCGATAAACCCATCTATGCCGTCAATCATTTAGCTGCACACATCAGCGTCGATTTCTTAACGCATGACGAACCTTTAGATCCAACGATTGCACTATTAGTAAGTGGTGGTCACTCTTCACTTTTACAGGTCGATGACATAACCGCTTCGATTACTAAACTTGGTGCAACTATGGATGATGCGGCCGGAGAGGCCTTCGATAAAATCGCTCGTGTAATGAAGTTAGGTTTCCCAGGCGGCCCAGCTATCGATGTATTAGCCCAATCTGGAGATGCGCAGTCAATCGATTTTCCGCGTGGCGTAACAACATCTAATGATTGGCAGACTCGCCCCTTTGATTTTTCATTCTCGGGGTTAAAAACTGCCGTTGCCAGATATTTAGAGGCCACACCTGATTATGCAAAGGCCAACGTCGCGGCATCTTTCCAAGAGGCGATCGTCGATGTCTTGTTGTTGAAATCCTTAGCTGCTTGTAAAGCAACGGGAATTGATTCCTTGGTAATTGCCGGGGGAGTTGCAGCTAACTCCCGTTTGCGAGCGCTAGCTTTGGAGCGCTGCGAAAAGGCAGGCATACGCCTTCGAATCCCGGCTCCTGGCCTGTGCACCGACAACGGGGCGATGGTCGCAGCCCTTGGCTCCCTGATGGTCGCAGCTAACCGTGCCCCCAGCCCAATCGCCTTTGATGCCGATTCCAGCCTGCCAGTGGGGGTTATAAGCCTGTCGTAGGCTCGATTTGCCCTTGGCAATAGGCACCTCTAACCTTGCGTTAGCACTCACGGGTCCACACTGCTAACCGGGCCCGCACGAGCAAAACAACGCAAAGGGAGTTATGGACATGGCCATTAAGCCACTTGAAGATCGCATCGTTATCAAGACCAGTGAGGCAGAGACAACAACAGCATCAGGTCTAGTTATTCCAGATACAGCTAAAGAGAAGCCACAAGAGGGCGTTGTCATCGCTGTAGGCCCAGGTCGCTTTGATGATGGCGTACGCGTTCCAATGGATGTCAAAGTTGGCGACGTTGTTCTTTACAGCAAGTACGGCGGAACTGAAATCAAGCATGGTGGAGATGACCTCTTGGTACTTTCAGCTCGCGACATTCTCGCTGTAATCGAGAAGTAAATGGGAAAGTCCCTTCAATTCGACGACAACGCTCGTCGAGCAATGGAACGTGGCGTCAATATTCTTGCCGACACAGTCAAGGTAACCCTTGGACCTAAGGGTCGCAACGTAGTTATCGCAAAGTCATACGGTGCTCCAATTATTACAAATGATGGTGTGACAATTGCTAAAGAGATTGAACTCTCTGACCCAGTTGAAAACATGGGCGCACAGTTAGTTAAAGAAGTTGCAACTAAGACCAATGATGTCGCTGGTGATGGAACAACAACTGCGACCGTCCTTGCACAAGCAATGGTCAAAGAGGGTATCCGCAACTTAGCCGCTGGCGCACAGCCAATGGATATTAAAGCTGGAATCGAAGCTGCAGTTGCTGCAGTCTCAGAAAAACTTAGCGCACAAGCTACGCCAGTAAATGGCAAGGCACAGATTGCAGATGTTGCGACTATCTCTGCTCAAGATCGTGCAATCGGAGATCTAATCTCTGAAGCAATGGATCGCGTCGGCAAAGATGGCGTTATCACTGTAGAAGAGGCATCCACAACTGGTTTGGATCTAGAATTCACTGAAGGTATGCAGTTCGACAAGGGCTACATCTCTCCATACTTTGTAACAGATCAAGATCGCATGGAGTCAATCCTTGAAGATGCATACGTATTGATCTCAGCTGGAAAGATCTCTGCGCTCGCAGATTTGCTTCCTATCCTTGAGAAGGTATCGGCTGCATCAAAGCCACTATTAATCATCGCCGATGACATCGAAGGTGAAGCCCTATCTACGCTGGTTGTAAACCGGATGCGCGGAGTCTTTGCCTCAGTTGCCGTTAAGGCACCTGGCTTTGGCGATCGCCGTAAGGCCATGTTGCAAGACATCGCAACACTTACTGGTGGGCAGGTTATTTCAGCTGAAGTAGGAATGAAGCTCGATGCTGCAACTCTTGAAGACTTAGGTCGCGCACGTCGCATCGTGGTCTCAAAAGATGCAACAACAATTATCGAAGGTGCTGGAGACAAGGGAGCAGTTGCAGCTCGTGTTTCAGAGCTTCGTAAAGAGATTGAAAACTCGGACTCCTCATGGGATAAAGAGAAGTTGCAAGAGCGCGTTGCAAAACTCGCTGGTGGCGTTTGTGTTATCAAAGTTGGTGCACACACTGAGGTTGAACTCAATGAGAAGAAGCACCGTCTCGAAGATGCAATCTCTGCAACTCGTGCAGCAGTTGAAGAAGGTATCGTTGTTGGCGGAGGCGCAGCACTTGTACACGCCGCTGATGTTTTAGAAGGTGATCTTGGCTTCACTGGCGATAAAGCTGTTGGAGTTCGTTTAGTGCGTAAAGCATGCGATGAGCCACTTCGCTGGATTGCAGAAAACGCTGGACTTGAAGGCTACGTTGTAGTTGCAAAAGTTCGCGCCATGAAAGATAACGAAGGCTTTAACGCTGCAACTGATGTCTATGGAGATCTTGCACAAGATGGCGTCATAGATCCAGTGAAGGTAACGCGTTCAGCACTTGCTAACGCCGCATCTATCGCCGCGATGTTTATTACAACTGAAGCAGTTGTCTTTGAACGTCCTGCCGATGCACCAGCTGAAACCGGAGCTAATGGACATTCACATGGTCCAGGCGGACACTCTCACTAATAGATGTAATAAAAAAAGCCCCTCGCAATCTGCGAGGGGCTTTTTTTCTTAGGAGGAGGGAAAACTATGATGCATGAGAAATATCTGGGGCCACATCTTTTCCAATAATGACAAGGCGATCATCTTCAGATAATCCGCCCCAGATTCCATACGGCTCTTGAACCGCTAAGGCATGAGTGCGACATGCGAGCATCACCGGACATGAGATGCAGATAGCTTTAGCGGTATTTTCTCGGTTACGACGTCGCGGACCTCGCTCACCATCTGGATGAAAAAACATCTCAGCTGGCAAGTCACGACAGGCACCCTCATACTGCCACTCCCATTCATCGGCAATGGGGCGGGGTAATCTGGAGAGTTCGGCCATAGGAAGACCATACAACCGCTTCATAGGTTGTTCAAGTCCATCGGTACCATGCCGTGATACATGTTGCTTTGGAGTGGTGGGTTGAGCATATTCACGCAACGATAAGCCTATGAAGCCCAACGAGGAGCTCTTGACGGTGGCCGCTGTGGCCCGTCGCCTTGGGGTGGCACCTGCCACGCTGCGCACGTGGGATCGACGCTACGGCTTAGGGCCCTCACAGCATAAGGTTGGCAACCACCGAAAATACTCTCCACTCGATCTGGCGAAATTAATGGTGATGCGCCGACTCATCTCAACTGGTGTTTCAGCGTGCGATGCCGCCCAAACGGCCAGGGGTCTTGAAGGCTTAGGTGAGACCGCAGTGATTTCACATGAAATTTCCGATGCAGTGGAGTTGGTTTCTACACTGCATAAGTCGGCTAAGAAATTAGACATGGTTTTTGTGGAGAGTGAACTGCGCAGATGCCTAAGTAAAAATGGTGTTGTTTCAACGTGGTCTCACGTGATCGCCCCATTACTTTTTCTGGTTGGAAAGGATTGGGAAGATACTGGAAAAGGCATCGATGTAGAACATCTATTGACTGAGACGCTCATTCGCATTTTGCGCGAACCGCTTAACACAAAGATGAAGCCAGTAAATGCAACCCCCATCTTGTTAGCTTCAATTGGTGAGGAGCTGCACTGTCTTGCTTTACATGCATTAGCGGCGGCATTAGCAGAGCGAAGAATTGAAAGCCATTTCCTAGGCGCTCGAACTCCCTTTGATGCAATTTCTGCGATAGTCACGCGCACTGCGCCACCAGCTGTCTTTCTTTGGGCGCAGTTGGAGAAGAATGCCGATCCTGACTTCTTCCGAGAACTACCTGCAGTTCGGCCATCGCCACGCATCGTGATTGGTGGACCTGGTTGGAACCGTGAAGAGTGCACTGGCGTAGCAGTTGTAGAGGATTTATCGCAGGCCTGCCTTGAAATTGAGCGTGCAGTAGGGCTGTAAAAGCCCCGATAGACTGCCCACCTTACGAAAGGGGGCCATGGTGAGCGATAGCGACAAGATAGCAATGCTGGGGCTCACCTACGACGACGTCCTACTGTTGCCCGATGCCTCTGACGTTGTTCCCTCCGAAGTAGATACATCTGCACAACTCACTCGAAACATAACACTGGCAATTCCACTTGTTTCATCGGCCATGGATACCGTCACCGAATCGGCCATGGCAATTGCTATGGCTAAAGCTGGCGGAATTGGCATTATTCACCGCAACCTTCCAATCGCTGATCAAGTTACCCACGTAAAGCTAGTTAAGAATGTTGGTCTAGCAGGTGCGGCCGTTGGTGTTGGCGATGATGGTTTTGCGCGTGCGCAAGCACTCATTGAAGCCGGAGTAGACGTTGTTGTTGTCGATACGGCACATGGTCACCATCGCGCCGTACTAGATGCTATCGAGCGAATCAAAAAGTTTTCACCAACGACTGAAATCATCGGCGGTAATGTTGCAACACGTGCAGGTGCGCAAGCGTTAATCAACGCTGGAGCCGATGCGGTAAAAGTTGGTGTTGGTCCAGGTTCAATTTGTACAACTCGAATCGTTGCAGGTGTTGGTGTTCCACAAATTACTGCGATTATGGAAGCGGCCAAAGCATGTAATAAAGCCGGCATTCCATTAATCGCCGATGGCGGACTTCAATACTCAGGAGACATAGTTAAAGCAATTGTGGCCGGGGCCAACTCAGTAATGCTGGGATCATTACTTGCAGGGTGCCAAGAGTCACCAGGTGAGCTTGTAGAAATTAAGGGTGTCACATTTAAGTCCTATCGCGGCATGGGTTCATTGGGTGCGATGCAATCTCGTGGTGAACAAAAATCATATTCAAAAGATCGCTATATGCAGGATGATGTTTTATCTGAAGACAAGCTTGTTCCTGAAGGTATTGAGGGCAAGGTTATTTTCCGTGGCAGCGTTGCGGATGTTGTGCATCAATTAGTTGGTGGTCTGCGCTCTGGAATGGGATATGCAGGAGCACCTGATATTCAAACTCTTCGTCGTGAAGGTCGCTTGATTCAAATTACCGCTGCCGGCCTGCAGGAAAGTCACCCACATGACGTTGCCCATGTTGCCGATGCACCTAACTACCAACAGAGGGGCCGCGCATGAGCGAGATCGAGATTGCACCTGGAAAACGTGCCAGAACTGCTTATTCCTTTGACGATATTGCAATTGTGCCAAGCCGCCGCACTCGCGATCCTGAAGAGGTTTCAACCTCATGGCAGATCGATGCCTACAAGTTTGATTTACCCATGTTGGCTGCGCCAATGGACTCAGTTGTTTCGCCACAGACTGCCATTGAAATTGGTCGCTTAGGTGGCGTTGGCGTATTAAATCTTGAGGGTTTGTGGACTCGATATGAAGATCCACGTATTCCATTAGGTGAAATTGCATCGATGCCCGATAAGCATGCAACCAAACGAATGCAAGAGATTTATAACGCACCCATTAGGCCCGAGCTTATTAAAGAGCGCATCCAACAAATTCGTGAAGCTGGCGTAACTGTTGCCGCTTCGCTATCACCTGCACGCACCGCGCAGTTGCATAAAGCGGTTATCGATGCTGGCGTGGATATTTTTGTTATTCGCGGAACAACAGTGAGCGCCGAACACGTTGCCGCAGAGACTGAGGCCTTGAACTTAAAGAAGTTTATTTACGAACTCGACGTTCCAGTTATTGTTGGTGGAGTAGCTACGGCAACTGCTGCGCTTCACTTAATGCGCGCAGGAGCTGCTGGAGTGCTCGTAGGTTTTGGTGGCGGGGCAACACATACAACGCGCAAAGTCTTAGGTATTGAAGTTCCTATGGCTTCAGCCGTTGCCGAAGTTGCATCGGCTCGTCGCGAATACTTAGATGAATCTGGTGGACGTTATGTTCACGTTATTGCCGACGGTGCAGTTGGCCGAAGTGGTGATATCGCAAAGGCTATTGCGTGTGGCGCTGATGCGGTCATGATGGGTTCACCACTTGCAAAAGCACTTGAGGCACCAGGACTTGGTTGGCACTGGGGCTCTGAAGCTCATCACCAAGTTTTGCCACGTGGAGAACGCGTCGCCGTGGGAACCGTTGGAAGCTTAGAAGAGATTTTGCTTGGCCCATCACATACATCGGATGGCTCTATGAATCTCTTTGGGGCTCTGCGTCGCGCAATGGCTACCTGCGGATATTCAGATGTTAAAGAGTTCCAGCGCGTAGAGGTTCTTATTCATCGTGCCTAAATCTCACGGCGTACTTGTTGTCGATTTTGGTGCGCAGTATGCACAACTCATTGCCCGCCGGGTTCGCGAGGCCAAGGTATTTTCAGAGATAGTTCCTTCAACAATTACCGCTGCAGAAATAAAAGCTAAAAACCCTGCAGCAATCATTCTCTCTGGCGGACCTTCGAGCGTCTATGCCGACAATGCCCCAATCATTGATCGTTCAATATTTGATTTAGGTATTCCAACTTTCGGTATCTGTTATGGCTTCCAAGTGATGGCTGAGGCCCTAGGTGGCGTTGTAAGCCACACAGGTAAGTCTGAGTTTGGACGGACCGAGATTAAGGTTAATGCGGCATCAAAGATTTTCACATCACTGCCCATACAACAACATGTATGGATGTCTCATGGCGATGCCGTTACTACTGCGCCATCTGGTTTTACCATTTGTGCAACTACTGCAGATACGCCAATCGCTGCTTTTGAAAATGAATCAGGTTTGTTAGCCGGCGTGCAGTTCCACCCTGAAGTTTTGCACTCCCAGCATGGTCAAGCGATTCTGCGACACTGGTTAGTCAACATAGCTAAGTGTGAAGCAACATGGACTACGGCCAATATTGCTCAGACCGAAATTGCCAAAGCTAAAACTATCATTGGCGATAAGCGAGTGATATGCGGCCTATCTGGTGGAGTTGATTCAGCGGTTGCGGCAGCGATCATTCAACGCGCAGTAGGCACTCAATTAACATGCGTTTTTGTAGATCACGGGCTTTTGCGAAAAGGTGAGGCCGAGCAAGTAGAGCGTGACTTTGTGGCATCAACTGGCATTAACTTAGTTGTTATCGATGCTAAAGAGGTTTTTCTCGCATCTCTTAAAGGGGTAACTGATCCTGAAGAAAAGCGAAAGATTATCGGTCGCGAATTTATCCGAGCCTTTGAAAAAGCAGCCCGTGATATTGCATCAGGAGGAGAAGTTGAATTCTTAGTCCAAGGAACGCTTTATCCCGACGTCGTTGAATCTGGTGGGGGAACTGGAACTGCCAATATTAAATCTCATCACAATGTTGGCGGTCTCCCTGATGATTTAAAATTCTCTTTAATCGAACCTCTTCGTACATTGTTTAAGGATGAGGTTCGATTAGTTGGTCTTGAACTTGGACTTCCTGAAGAGATTATTTGGCGCCAGCCTTTTCCAGGTCCAGGCCTTGGAATCCGCATCGTGGGCGAAGTTACGCAGGAGCGTCTTGATTTACTGCGTGAAGCCGATGCGATCGCACGCTTTGAATTAAAAGCCGCCGGACTCGACCGTGATATTTGGCAGTGCCCAGTTGTGCTACTGGCCGAAGTGCGTTCAGTGGGGGTGCAAGGCGATGGTCGAACCTACGGGCATCCAATTGTTTTACGCCCAGTCTCTAGCGAAGATGCCATGACTGCAGATTGGTCGAGAGTTCCCTATGAAGTTCTTGAGAAGATCTCGACGCGTATTACCAACGAGGTGCGCGAAGTCAACCGAGTCGTGTTAGATGTGACTAGCAAACCACCCGGCACGATCGAATGGGAATAGAAAAATGTTAAAGAAGTTAGTTGCTCCAACTTTTATGAGTTTAGTTTTGTGCGCCATGTTTATTTCTCCCGTTGTACAAGCTGCACAGCGACCTACCACTGTCTCCGGTTGCGCAGCGGTCACCGCTAAGGGTCATACTCCAATGAAAGTTCTTGAGCCTATGGCGGTCAATAAGAGCTTGCCAAAGACCATGACACTTGTTACTAACTGCGGATCTATTGTTATTTCACTTCTATCAAAGCAAGCACCGTTAACTGTTACAAAGATAACCGCTCTAGCTAAGGCAAAGTATTTCAATGCTTCGCTGTGTCATCGCCTGACAACAGATGGACTCTTTGTTTTGCAGTGCGGAGATCCAACGGCATCTGGTTCGGGCTCTCCTACTGGATGGAAGGGTTATGCCGACGAGAATCTTCCAGCAAACAAGGCAGCTAACTATCCAGCTGGAACGGTTGCCATGGCTAACTCTGGCCCCAAAACAAATGGAAGCCAGTTCTTCTTGGTTTATAAAGACACACAGTTACCGCCTAATTACACAATTTGGGGAAAGATTACTTCGGGAATTGATTTCTTAGTAAAACTCTCTGAAGTTGGTTCTTTCACAGTTAACCAAAGCGATGGAAAGGCTTACTACGCCACCGATGGAAATCCAATTCAAGGCGTTGAAATTAAATCAGTAACGCTTCGCTAATTAATTTGTATTAACTATTTTAAAAGCCTCAGCGATTCGGCCTTCGGCAAAGCCCGCGGCTGCCGCATTTCGTTGGCCCCACTCGCGAACCATATTTTCTAATTCGGGATTATGAGAAGTCTGTGAGGCATGAGCATGAAGTGCCTTCATCTTTAAATCGAAAGTCTCCGTGATATCTACAAAGTGATCAGGGTGTGCAAATGAACTGACCCAAATCTCTTTTACGCGCCAGGGTTCTAAACCTTCAACTTCCAACAAATCAGTGAAAGCAAAGGGATTACGCGCATCTGGGTACACCGCTTGAATCGAGGCTTCACCGGCAGCTAAATGATCTGGATGGCTGGCACCGATGCGATCCCAGTTACGTTCTGGACTTTGACAGACCAAACGATCTGGTTTCGAAATCCGCATCTGACGCACTAAATCTTTACGCAAAGCAAGAGTAGGTTCTAAGTGACCATCTACATAGTTGAGAAAAGTTATATCGGTTACGCCAATCGCAGCACCCGCGGCACGTTGTTCGCGTTGGCGAATTGCAGGCATCTCCTCTTTTGTAAATCCCGACTCTTCGCCACCTTGGTCGCCATTTGTACAAAAAACATATGCGACGTCAATGCCCTTCTTAACCCATTGGGCAATGGTTCCTGATGCTCCAAAGTCAGAGTCATCGGGATGGGCACTTATGACCAAAACTCGTTTGATCTCACTATCGGCGATCGGTTCCATCGCATTAGCCTAATAGACTTAAGGCCATGATGAGTAATGAAACTTTGCTTGCAGGTCTAAATCCTGCGCAAAGTACGGCAGTTACTCATGCAGGTGGGCCTTTGTTAGTAGTGGCAGGTGCAGGTTCAGGTAAGACTCGAGTCTTGACTCGCCGAATTGCATATTTAATGTCACACAGAAACGTTGCTCCTTATCAAATTCTGGCAATTACATTTACAAATAAAGCGGCCGGCGAAATGAAGGAACGCGTTGGAGAATTAGTTGGCCCCGTTGCGCAATCTATGTGGGTATCTACTTTCCACTCAGCGTGTGTGCGCATTTTGCGCCAAGAGGCCGCACGCATGGGTTACAGCAACTCTTTTTCGATTTATGACTCTGCGGACTCTTTGCGCCTTATTACAATAGTTGCAAAAGAACTTAACTTAGATTCAAAGCGTTACCCAGCTCGCCAATTTCAGGCCATGATTTCAAATGCTAAAAACGAACTCTTAGGGCCTTTAGATTACTTAAATGCTTCGAGCAATCAATTTGAACAAGTCGTAGCCGATGTTTACAGCGTCTATCAATCACGGCTACAACGTGCCAATGCGATGGATTTTGATGATCTTATTTCCAAGACTGTAGAAGTTTTGCAGAGATTTCCCGAAGCAAAAGCCCGTTTTAGATCTCGCTTTAGCCATGTTTTAGTCGATGAATATCAGGATACAAATCATGCTCAGTACATACTTGTAAAAGAGTTAGTTGGAAATGAGGACGAGGGCATGCCGCCAGCTGAACTATGCGTGGTTGGTGATGCCGATCAATCAATTTATGGCTTTCGTGGTGCGACGATCCGCAACATCTTGCAGTTTGAGCTGGATTATCCCAATGCGACTACGGTGCTATTAGAGCAGAACTACCGTTCGACGCAGAACATTCTTAATGCAGCTAACGCAGTCATCACTAAGAACGAGAGCCGTAAAGAGAAGAGCCTCTGGACTGATTCAGGTTCTGGAGCACTCCTTACTGGTTATGTCGCCGAGAGCGAGCATGATGAAGCCAACTTTGTCGCCGATGAGATTAGACAGCTTCAAAAGGATTCACACTCAAATCCAGGTGATACAGCTATTTTCTATCGCACTAATGCCCAGTCTCGTGTATTTGAAGAAGTCTTCATGCGAAATGCACTTCCATACAAGGTCGTTGGGGGACTGCGATTCTACGAGCGCCGTGAAGTCAAAGATTTATTGGCATATTTACGGGTTCTGACAAATCTTGAAGATGAGATCTCTTTGCGCCGAATTATCAACGTTCCTAAGCGGGGTATTGGTGATACAACGCTCGATTATGTAGATGAATTTGCACGCCTGCGTGGAGTTTCTTTTTGGCAGGGTTTACTTCAAGCCTCACAGATTGAAGCCTTATCCTCTCGAGCTGCACAAGCAATCAATGATTTCACTTCAATGATCAGCGCGCTCAATGTATTAGTTGAAGCTAAAACTCGGCCGTCAGTAATTGTGGAGGCTGCATTAGAGCAATCAGGAATCTTAAAAGAGTTAATTGATAGTACGGATCCACAAGATGAAGTTCGAGTTGAGAACCTTAAAGAACTTGTTGCCGTTTCAATGGAGTACGAAGAACGAGAGTTTGATGAACTCTTCGAAGATGAAGAGATTTCACTCTCAGGCTTTCTAGAGAAAGTTTCACTTGTTGCAGATGCTGATGAGATTCCAGAGGGTGAAGATCATGGAGGTGTTGTCACAATGATGACTCTTCATACTGCAAAGGGTCTCGAGTTTCCGACCGTATTTTTAACGGGCATGGAAGATGGAATCTTTCCGCATTCTCGAACGCTCGGTGAAAAAGATGAGATTGAAGAAGAGCGCAGACTTGCATATGTTGGTTTAACTCGTGCGCGCGAACGCTTATATCTATCACGCGCGGAATATCGTTCAACATGGGGTGCTCCGAACTACAACCCACCATCACGATTCTTAGATGAGATTCCAGAAGATGTGATTGAGTGGCGCAATCAATCAAGTGCGTCTTTGTCTCCATCAGTGATAAAGCGCTCTCGTATAGCACCACCACCTCGAGCGACAGGAAAGAAGATTTCTTCAATTGAACTCAGTATTGGTGAGCGTGTGTCACATGACACATTTGGTTTAGGCACAGTCGTCTCAGTAGCCGGTGAGGGAGATAAGGCAGAGGCGACAATAAAATTTGGACAGTATGGCGAGAAGCGATTGTTGCTGCGTTATGCACCCGTTGAGAAGCTCTAGGATTACCCCCTGAACATGATGCGGAGTACCAGTGGATCTCTTTGAATATCAAGCCCGTGACTTATTTGAAAAGCATGGGGTGCCAGTTTTGGCGGCTGCAGTTGCAACAACGGCCGATGAAGCCGAAGCTGCAGCAACAAAAATAGGCGGCAAAGTTGTCGTTAAGGCACAAGTCAAAGTAGGTGGACGAGGTAAAGCTGGCGGAGTCAAGGTGGCCGAGAATCCAAAAGATGCTCGCGAAAAAGCGGCAGCAATCCTTGGAATGGATATTAAAGGCCATGAAGTTCGCATTGTGATGATTGCCGCGGCTGCACCCATTGAAGCTGAGTACTACTTAGCTATTTTGCTAGATCGATCTAATCGAACATTTCTAGTAATGGCTTCGGTTTCCGGCGGAATGGATATTGAAGAGGTTGCACATACTGCGCCTGAAAAATTAGCAAAGATTCCCGTCTCTGCAGTTGATGGAATCAGTGTGGCTAAGGCAAAAGAGATTATTGCAGCTGCTAATTTTCCAAGTGATGTTGCCGATCAAGTTGCGGATGTCCTATTGAAGCTTTGGGAAGTTTTCCAATCTGAAGATGCCACATTAGTTGAAGTCAACCCATTGGTTAAGACTAAAGATGGAAAAGTAATTGCTCTCGATGGAAAAATTACTCTAGATGACAATGCAGAGTTTCGCCAACCTGATCATGAAGCCTTAGTAGATCATGCGGCAACAAATGCATTAGAGGCTGCAGCTAAAGCTAAGAACTTAAACTATGTAAAGTTGGATGGTGAAGTTGGGATCATTGGTAATGGCGCAGGTCTTGTGATGAGCACACTTGATGTTGTTGCCTATGCGGGCACCAAGCATGGTGGGGTTCGCCCGGCTAACTTCTTAGATATCGGGGGCGGAGCATCGGCACAGATTATGGCCGATGGCCTTTCAATAATTCTTGGTGATAAAGATGTGAAGAGCGTCTTCGTTAATGTATTTGGTGGGATCACTGCATGTGACGCCGTGGCAGATGGAATTGTTCAAGCATTGCAGCTCCTCGGCGACAAGGCGACTAAGCCAATTGTTGTGCGTTTAGATGGCAATAATGTGAAAGAGGGGCGTGCAATTTTGGCTAAAGCGGCACACCCGCTCATCGAACAGGCCGACACCATGGATGGAGCAGCTGACCGAGCTGCAGAATTGGCGGCTAAGTAATGTCTATCTTCCTTAATGAAAATACTAAGGTCATTGTTCAAGGTATGACCGGCTCTGAAGGAACTAAACACACACGCCGTATGTTGGCATCTGGCACAAAGATTGTGGGCGGAGTAACTCCTGGTAAAGGTGGACAGGTCGTAGAAATCGATGGCCACCAGCTTCCCGTCTTTAATACAGTCACTGAGGCCATGTCGGCAACTGCTGCCACTGCTTCGGTTGTCTTCGTTCCGCCAAAGTTTGCAAAAGCTGCAGTCATCGATGCAATCGATGCAGCGATGCCGTTGGTAGTTGTTATCACTGAAGGAATTCCAGTTCATGACTCTGCAAGTTTCTACGCATACTCAGTCACCAAGGGAACAACTCGAATTATTGGGCCAAACTGCCCAGGCTTAATTAGTCCTGGAAAATCAAATATTGGAATTATTCCTGCTGACATCACAGGTGCGGGGCCTATTGGTTTAGTTTCAAAATCAGGAACTCTTACTTACCAAATGATGTATGAGCTACGCGATATTGGTTTTAGTACGGCAGTTGGAATCGGTGGAGATCCAGTTATTGGAACAACACATATTGATTGCTTGCGCGCATTTCAAGATGATCCAGAGACAACTGCGATCGTCATGATTGGTGAAATTGGTGGTGACGCAGAAGAGCGCGCAGCGGCTTTTATCGCCGAATATGTGACTAAGCCAGTGGTTGGCTACGTAGCAGGATTTACCGCACCTGAAGGAAAGACAATGGGCCATGCAGGTGCAATTGTTTCGGGCTCGTCAGGTACAGCGCAAGGTAAGAAAGATGCACTCGAAGAAGCAGGCGTAAAAGTTGGCCAGACTCCTAGTGAAACCGCGCAGTTGCTGCGCGATATTTTAGGTCGGTAACAGAAATGTTCGGGCGCGTACTTGGAGTCACACTGACCCAAGTGCTGCGCAGCATTGCACTTCTATTATTACCTACATCTTTTATAGCTCTCTTTGCCTGGGCCACTGCAGGTAGCGCCACCGGAAACACCGGAGATCCACTTCGGGCAGCGTTATGGATTTGGTTATCGGCGCACCAACTGCCATTTTCGCTAGCGCTTCCGCCAGTCAATGCTGCAGGTTATCTATCGTATTTACCACTCGGGGCACTTGTATTTCCAATTCTTGCGATACGAAATGGAATAGCACGAACAATTGGTCGCCTCGATCATGACACATCACTTATTCCATTAGCACGAACAATGTTTGCCGTTATATATAGCGCAATCGGTGCGCTTTTTGCCATTTTCTCTTCCACGAGCGCAGTAAAACCAGTGTGGTATTTGGCCCCACTTTTCTTCTTGCCACTCACACTTGTTAGCGGCGCAACAGTAGGTCGCCGCCTAATTTTTGGGCAGGCGATTCTCTACAGTTCGCGAATTATTGCATTCTTACTGGGCATCTCATCAATCATCTTTGGAATCAATATTTTTGCCCATTTATCTACCGTAAAGAACTTAACTACCGTCCTTGAGCCAGGATTGCTTGGTGGTTCACTTTTACTCTTGCTCAATATTTTGTATTTACCTAATGCCGTTGTTGCAACCTTAGGTTATTTTTCAGGTGCGGGCTTTGCTGTTGGATCGGGTTCGATGATTTCACCTTGGAGTTTTCACCTTAATTCCATCCCAGCTTTTCCACTTCTCGGAGCGCTTCCTTCAGGTACCTTCCACTTTGCACTCTTAGGAATTGTAATCGTTATTCTTTCTGGCGCATTGCTTGCAGTGTGGACTGTTGCGCTTAATACAAAAATTCTCATGCAGAGTTTGACTGCCTCTGTACTAATAATTGCCCTTATCGGATATGCCGGTAGCGGGGCTTTGATTACTGATGCAATGTCAGCGGTAGGAGTCTCTCCCTGGAAATTTACTTTAAGTGTTGGGGGAGAGTTAATTATTGGTGCTTTGCTCGCGCTTTACATTCCTCGAATAGGTAAGCGTTGATGGCTCATCGCCTTGTCATTTTGGCTTCAGGTTCAGGTACGTTGGCACAAGCAATCTTTGATTCGCAGGCTGACTTAGATATAGAAATCGCTGCAGTAATAAGTGATAACGATGCAGCACCGGTCTTAGTTAAAGCACAGGCAATGGGTATTGCAATCGATGTCATTGCCGTTGGGGCTTCACGCCAAGATTGGAATCTTCAGATCACTGAGCGAGTCGCTGTATATGAACCCGACTTAGTGGTGAGCGCCGGCTTCATGCGCATCCTTCCCCCTGATTTCGTCCATAGATTTCCAACAATAAATATCCATCCCGCGCTATTGCCTAACTTTCCAGGCGCACATGCAGTCAGAGATGCACTTGCCGCTGGTGTTGCAGTAACCGGCACAACAGTTCACTGGGTAGATGATGGTGTCGACACTGGGCCAATCATTACGCAGATGGAGGTTCCTATTCTGCCCGGTGATGATGAGGCAACACTTCATGAGAGAATTAAGAAAGTTGAACGAGGTCTCATTGTTGCGACCATTGCGCTAATTCTTCCAACTTTGGAGCGACATGTCTGAACGTAAAGTGATTCGACGGGCACTTGTTAGCGTCTACGATAAAACTCGCTTACTCGAGATTGGAAAAGTTCTTAGCGAAGCTGGAATCGAAATCCTTTCAACTGGTTCGACTGCCAAGAATTTAGCTGCCGTAGGTATTCCAGTAGTAGAAGTAAGTGAGTACACAGGCTTTCCAGAGATTATGGGTGGGCGAGTTAAGACTCTTCATCCTCGTGTGCACTCTGGAATTCTGGCCGATCAAAGCAATCCAGAGCACTTAGATGCAATTGCTGAGTTAAATATTGCCCCTTTTGATCTTGTCATTATTAACTTGTATCCTTTTGCCGAAACCATTGCTTCGGGCGCTGATTTTGCTGAATCTATCGAGCAGATTGATATTGGTGGCCCATCCATGTTGCGCGGAGCGGCAAAAAATCACAACTCCGTGGCGGTCGTCTGCAAAACATCGCAATACGATGCTTTGATTGAAGCGATCAAAGCTGGTGGCTTTACCTATGAGCAGCGCAAAGCATTGGCTTTAGAAGTCTTTAGAACAACGGCTGAATATGACTTAGCGATAGCAACGTGGCTAGATACCAGCGAAGAGTTACCTGATTGGTTTGGCCGAATTTATAAGCGCGAAAATACTTTGCGCTATGGCGAAAATCCACACCAGAGTGCAGCGATTTACTCAGGCGGGCCTGCAGGAATTGTTGGCGCAGTACAGTTACATGGAAAAGAGATGTCATTTAATAACTACACCGATGCCGATGCAGCATGGCGGGCAGCGTTAGATCATGAGCAGCCATGTGTTGCAATCATCAAGCATGCTAACCCGTGTGGAATCGCAATTTCTACAGAAATAGCGGTTGCCCACAGCAAAGCACATGAGTGCGATCCTGTTTCTGCTTTTGGCGGAGTAGTTGCAGCAAATCGCCAAGTGAGTCTGGCTATGGCACAGAAGTTGTCTGAGATATTTACCGAAGTTGTTATTGCGCCAAGTTATGAAGCGGGTGCAGTAGAGCTCTTAGCTCAGAAACCTTCGATTCGAATTTTACAGTGCGATGTTACAACTATTTCAAAGCTTGAAATGCGCCCAGTATCTGGGGGAGCTTTACTCCAAGAGACGGACTTAATAAATGCACCGGGAGATAGTTCAGCAGCCTGGGTTCAGGTTAGTGGTGAAAAAGTCAGTAATGCATTAATGAAGGATTTAGAGTTTGCGTGGAAATCAGTACGCGCCGTAAAGAGCAATGCAATTCTATTAAGTAAAGATGGCGCATCGGTTGGAATCGGAATGGGACAAGTCAATCGCGTAGATTCAGCGCGCCTTGCAGTTACTAGAGCGGGGGATCGAGTGGCGGGCTCTGTCGCCGCCAGCGATGCATTTTTCCCATTTGCAGATGGTTTACAAATCTTGCTCGACGCTGGTGTCATCGCTGTGGTGCAACCTGGTGGCAGTGTTCGAGATGAAGAAGTCATCGCTGCAGCGCAAAGCGCTGGAATCGCGATGTTCTTCACAGGCACGCGCCATTTCTCTCACGCATAGAGCTGGCATAGGATTGCCATATGAGCGCACAGATCTTAGATGGCAAGGCATTAGCAGCTTCGATTAAATCTGAATTAGCTGTAAGGGTTCTCGAATTAAAATCTCGTGGCATCACGCCAGGGCTCGGAACAGTTTTAGTTGGCGATGATCCCGGTTCTCACTCCTACGTGGGTGGTAAGCACCGTGACTGCCATGAAGTTGGTATCAACTCAATTCGTGTCGATCTGCCCGCCGATGCAACCGAGGCCGATGTTATGGCGGCGATAAAAGATCTCAATTCATCCCCAGAGTGCACTGGTTACATCGTTCAACTACCACTTCCTAAAGGAATCAATACTCAAAGAGTTCTAGAAGCAATTGATCCAACAAAGGATGCCGACGGGCTGCATCCGATGAACTTAGGACGCTTAGTCTCTGGTTATGACGCTCCATTGCCATGTACACCTCATGGAATTGTTGAGCTCTTAACGCATTATGGAGTTAGTACACAAGGCGCAGAGGTAACCGTGATTGGACGTGGCTTAACTGTTGGTCGCCCACTTGGTTTACTACTTACTCGCAAACAAGAAAATGCAACAGTCACGTTGACACATACCGGTACTAAAGATTTGTTAACTCACACAAAAAACGCCGACATTATTGTTGCAGCTATCGGTCAAGCACATTTCCTAAAGGCCACCATGATAAAACCAGGCGCTGTTGTCATTGATGTTGGAATCTCACGCACGGATAAGGGTTTATTGGGCGATGTAGATCCTGGTGTTATGGAGGTTGCATCATGGGTTGCGCCGATGCCGGGTGGAGTAGGTCCGATGACTCGCGCAATGTTGATTAAGAACGTAGTTGATGCATGCAGCTAACTAATCGACTGCTGAATATTTTCAGTAGTATCTCGATACTTCTTGGCGTAGCTTTAGGCATAGGTGGAATTGTGCGAGGTGGGTCACTTTTTATCGCAGCCGGCACTGCAGGAGTAGCGCTCAAAGCGCGTAGCCGTCGTAGATTCGACTTTTATTTTCCACTCATTATCGCAATAGCCCTTTTTGCTCTGGCAGTTGCACTTCCTCACGGACGGTAGAGTTTACGCAGTGCCACAACACACAAAAAGGAGTACGCCATGGGCGGAAAAGTAACAGTAGTAGGTGCAGGCTTTTATGGTTCAACAACTGCACTTCGATTAGCCGAATACGATGTTTTTGACACGGTCGTGCTAACCGACATTGTCGAAGGAAAGCCTGAAGGTTTAGCTCTCGATATGAATCAATCGCGATCAATCGAAGGTTTTGAAACCAAAATAATCGGTGCAACTACAACAGCCGAAGGTGCTGGTTATGAAGCCACAGCACATTCAGATGTCGTTGTCATTACCGCAGGCCTTCCACGCAAGCCAGGCATGAGCCGCATGGATTTAATCGGCGTTAACGCTGGAATTGTTCGAGGAGTTGCAGAAAACATTGCTAAGCATTCACCTAAAGCAGTCATCATCGTTGTTTCAAATCCTCTCGATGAGATGACCGCCCTTGCTCAAATTGCAACTGGTTTTCCTAAAAATCGCGTCATGGGTCAAGCCGGAATGCTAGATACTGCCCGCTTTACAAACTTTGTTGCCGAGAAGTTGGCAGTCAAAGTTGGCGTTGTAAAAACTCTGACGCTTGGTTCACACGGTGACACCATGGTTCCAGTTCCAAGTCGTTGCACTGTTAATGGACAAGCCCTGACTGAGCTTTTGTCGCAAGTAGAAATCGATGAACTAGTTGATCGCACACGCAATGGTGGCGCAGAAGTTGTCGCCTTGCTCAAGACAGGCTCTGCGTATTACGCACCATCTGCAGCTGCTGCACGTATGGCAAAGGCCGTCATCGAAGACTCTGGTGCCGTGATGCCTGTGTGTGCATGGGTCGATGGCGAATATGGAATTTCAGGTGTCTATCTTGGTGTTGAAGCCGAGATTGGCCGTAGCGGAATCAAGAAAGTCGTTGAAAGCGCACTGACTGAATCCGAAGTTACCGCGCTTAAAGCTGCCGCTGAGGCAGTTCGTGCAAAACAAGCAGACGTCCAAACACTCTAAAGGGGAGAACAACGCATGGCCAAGATTAAAGTAGAAGGAACAGTTGTTGAGCTAGATGGCGATGAGATGACTCGCATCATTTGGCAGTTCATCAAGGAGTCATTGATCCTTCCTTATCTAGACGTCAACCTTGATTATTACGATCTTGGCATGGAAAACCGTGATGCAACCGATGATCAGGTAACCATTGATTCCGCACATGCGATTCAAAAGCATGGCGTTGGAATTAAGTGCGCAACGATCACTCCTGACGAGGCCCGTGTTGAAGAGTTTGGCCTTAAGAAGATGTGGAAGTCCCCTAATGGAACTGTCCGCAATATCTTGGGCGGCGTGATTTTCCGCGAGCCGATCATTATCAGCAACGTTCCACGTTTGGTACCTCACTGGACTAAGCCAATTGTTATTGGTCGCCATGCTTTTGGCGATCAGTACAAAGCAACAGATTTCAAAGTTCCAAGTGCCGGCAAGTTAACAATGACATTTGTTCCAGCAGATGGCTCTGCGCCAGTTGAATACAACGTCTTTGATTTCCCATCATCGGGTGTTGCAATGGGTATGTACAACATGGATGAATCAATCCGTGACTTTGCCCGGGCTTCTTTGAACTACGGACTTAACCGTAACTTCCCGGTTTACCTGTCAACCAAAAACACAATCTTGAAGGCTTATGACGGTCGCTTTAAAGATATCTTTGAAGAGATTTTCCAAGCTGAATTCAAGACCGCCTTTGAGGCTGCAGGGATTTGGTATGAGCACCGCCTAATCGATGACATGGTCGCTATGTCACTTCGTATGGAGGGTGGATATGTCTGGGCATGTAAGAACTACGACGGCGATGTTCAATCTGACACCGTTGCTCAGGGCTATGGCTCACTTGGTTTGATGACATCTGTCTTGATGACTCCAGATGGAAAGATTGTAGAGTCAGAGGCCGCTCACGGAACTGTGACCCGTCACTATCGTGATCATCAACAAGGTAAAGCGACATCGACAAATCCAATTGCATCAATCTTTGCCTGGACTCGTGGCTTAGCCCATCGCGCAAAGCTAGATAACAACGCCGAACTTGCAGCTTTTTGTGCAACGCTAGAACGCGTATGCATCGAAACTGTTGAAGAAGGCAAGATGACGAAAGATCTAGCATTGCTTATCTCCAAAACTGCGCCATGGCAAACAACACAAGAGTTCTTGGCATCAATTGATGAGAACCTTAAGAAAGCTATGGCATAACGCTCAACTCTCAACTCTATTGAGGGGTAGGCCTCAGATTCTCCTTGTTAGTCATCTGACGTAGGTCTAGTTTCAATCCAACATGTGCGCACCGTTGCGCACGTGAAATTGGAGAAGAAATGACTGATTTCATCGCTCCCGGCCAACCCGGAAGCAAAGTTACATATCTACCTCGTTATGACCATTGGATTAATGGCAAGTATGAAAAGCCAGATTCAGGTCAGTACTTTGAAAACGTAACTCCAGTAACTGGAAAAGTTTTCTGTGATGTTGCACGTGGAAATGCTAAAGATATTGATAAGGCACTTGATGCAGCACATGCTGCAGCTCCTGCATGGGGTAAGACATCTGCAACTGAACGCGCAATTATTCTTAACAAAATTGCCGATCGCATGGAGGCAAATGTTGAAGCCATAGCAGTTGCCGAAACATGGGAAAACGGAAAACCAGTTCGTGAGGCGCTCTATGTAGATATTCCACTTGCAATCGATCACTTTAGATACTTTGCCGCAGCTATCCGTGCGCAAGAAGGATCAGCTGGCGAACTGGACAATGACACTGTCGCCTATCACTTCCACGAACCACTGGGTGTAGTTGGCCAAATTATTCCGTGGAACTTCCCAATATTGATGGCAGTATGGAAGTTAGCTCCAGCAATCGCCGCAGGTAACTGCGTCGTACTAAAGCCAGCTGAGCAGACTCCAGTATCGATCTTGTTCTTGATGGATATCATCAAAGACCTTTTGCCAGATGGTGTTGTTAATATCGTTAACGGCTTTGGTGTCGAAGCCGGTAAGCCATTGGCATCTTCTCCACGCATTGCCAAGATCGCATTCACAGGTGAAACCACAACAGGCCGCTTGATTATGCAGTATGCATCAGAGAACATTATTCCTGTCACCCTTGAACTCGGTGGCAAAAGTCCGAATATCTTCTTTGGTGATGTTGCTGCCGAAGACGATGCCTTTTATGACAAGGCACTTGAAGGCTTCACGATGTTTGCCGTCAACCAGGGTGAGGTCTGCACCTGCCCTTCGCGCGGTTTGATCGATACCAAAATCTACGATCGATTCTTAGGTGATGTCACTGCACGCACCAATGCGATTAAGCAGGGACACCCATTGGATCTTTCTACGATGATTGGTGCACAAGCCAGCACAGATCAGTTAGAAAAGATTCTTTCCTACCTAGATATTGGTAAGAAAGAGGGCGCAAAGGTAATCACGGGTGGTGAGCGCGCAGATTTGGGCGGCGAGCTTTCCGGTGGCTACTACGTTATGCCTACTATCTTTGAAGGCCATAACAAGATGCGCATCTTCCAAGAGGAGATCTTCGGTCCAGTTGTCTCAGTTACAAAGTTCGATGGCTTCGATAATGCCATTGAGATTGCCAATGACAGCTTGTACGGTCTAGGTGCAGGTGTATGGACACGCGATATGAATACCGCTTATCGCGCAGGCCGAGCTATCCAAGCTGGTCGTGTCTGGACTAACTGCTATCACGCTTATCCAGCTGGAGCTGCATTTGGTGGCTACAAAGCCTCTGGAATCGGCCGCGAGAACCATAAGATGATGCTTGATCATTACCAACAAACTAAGAACCTGCTTGTTTCGTACTCACCAAACAAGCTCGGCTTCTTTTAAGGAGTACTAATGTCTCTGCCGTCCCGCGTTGATTACACACCCGAGGCGGCAGAGCTATTACTCAAGTTAACAAAAATAAATGGTCCGCTAATGTTTCATCAATCAGGTGGTTGTTGTGATGGATCATCGCCTATGTGTTATTTGAAAGGTGAGTTTAGAGTTGGTGGCTCTGATGTTTTAGTCGGCGAATTAGTTATTGAAGGAGTTGAAGAAGCGATTCGCGTATGGATGTCTGCAACTCAGTTTGAATACTGGAAGCACACGCATTTAACTATTGATGTTGTAGATGGAAGAGGAGGAGGGTTTTCCCTCGAGTCGACAGAGGGAAAACGCTTTCTTACAAGGTCGCGGTTATTCACTGATGAAGAGTGGCGCGTGTTAGAAAATTCGCCCGTAACAACTGGGGCGTAGATACTCACTCTCATAACTAGTTCTTGCATGAGAGGTTGCACTCACATAACTGCAGAGATAGTGCTGAGCTTTTTTATAGCAAAGGTAGGGTTACCCCATGGAAATTATCTCAATCACTCAGGCTCCAGAAAATGCAGGATCTCATTCATGTCGTTGCGGTGAAGAGAGTTCATCGACATACCCAGAGCTCGATGCAACGCTTATTCCTCACGAGATTCGTCACCCAGCAATTTTCGGTGCCCTTGAATCACTCAAGGTTGGAGAAGGAATGGTTTTAGTTGCACCCCACAAGCCAATTCCGCTCTTAGCCCAGATTGAAAAGATGCACCCAGGTGCTTATTCGGTCAACTTTCTCGATGAGGGTCCCGATAAGTGGCACATTGAATTTATCCGAAGCACGGTAGAAGTTAGCCGTGCCAACTAAAGTATTTGTAGTCGATGATCATGAGCTGGTTCGAAAGGGCTTAATTGATCTCATTGATGCCGAAGCTGACTTATCCGTTGTGGGCAGTGCGGCAAATGTTGCTGACGCACTTTTTCATTTTGTGACAGTAGATGCCGATATTGCAGTATTAGACGTGCGGCTTCCCGATGGAAATGGAATTGAGTTATGTAGAGAGTTAATCTCTATTAATTCCAAAGTAAAGGTTTTAATGCTGACGTCCTTTCAAGATGATGAGGCTCTTCTTGGTGCAGTCCTTGGCGGTGCCTCTGGCTACCTGATTAAGGATATTAAGAACCTTGAACTTCTTGCATCTATTCGTAAAGTTGCATCTGGCGAAAGTTTCCTCGATACGAAGTTAATCTCTTCAGTTACTAATCGCCTTCGCGAAAACAAGAATCCAGCAAGTGAGATTTATGAGCTCACCGATCAGGAACAGCGAGTTCTTGAGTTCATCGGTGAGGGAATGACTAACCGGGAGATTGCAAAGAATATGTTCTTGGCTGAAAAGACTGTTAAGAACTACGTCTCGTCTCTTCTAAGAAAACTAGGTTTGGAGCGTCGAACACAGGCTGCTGCAATGGCGGTTCGTTTAAGCGTTGGCAGAAGTTAAAGACTTCCACGCCACATCGCTCGGGTGCCCGATGAGCCATCTTTAGTAATTTCAAACTCTCCACCTCTGGCCAATGCGCGTTGCTCAAGGTTGAGAAGACCACTCTTTCGCTCACTAGGTACATAACCTTTGCCATTATCAACGACTCTAATTTCACAGTATGTTTGATTGGCCATTACTACTAAATCGATAGAAGTTGCCTCTGCGTGGCGAATCGCGTTAGTGACAAGTTCGCGAATGACTGGAATCACTTCTCGTGCAAGATCTGGGTTAATGACTGTATCTACTGGTCCTATATACGAGTGTGTCACTTGGAAGCCAGCGATTGAGGACAGAGATGCAATTTCGCCAAGGACTAATGTGCGGACATTCTGAATTGGGTGGTCATTGTGAAGGGCAAAGATAGTCGTTCTAATCTGCTGAACCGTTGAATCTAGATTTTCTAAAATATCGTTAATCTTTGCTAGTGATTGCACTGGGATAGATGCATCGGCGGCAATTGATTGCAGGGATATTCCAGATGCAAATAGTTGCTGAATAACTAAATCATGTAAGTCACGAGCAATACGTTCCCGTTCAGCCAGAACTCCTACTTGATTACGTGCAATGTGCCCCCGGTAGCTATCAATTGCGATTCCAGCGGCAGATGCTAAAACGACAACAAGCTCTTCATCTTCTTGCGTGAAATCTTCACCATTGCGTTTTTGAGTCAAATAAATACTGCCGTACAGCTCCTCACGAATGCGAATCGGAACACCTAAAAAACCCGACATGGAAGGGTGTCCCTTGGGAAAACCAACCGAGGATGGGTGATCTTGAATAACTGACACACGAAGTGGTGCTGGAAATTTAAGTAAGTGGCCAAGAAGGCCCTTACCTTCAGGAAAAGTATTTATCTCATCGGCAGTTTCATCACTCATGCCTACGTATGTGAAATCCTCAAGTGTGCCATCAGGAGTAATTGAACCAAGAGCACCATAAGTGCAGTCGGTAATGAGAACAGCGTTATGAATGAGCCGCTTGAGTGAAGTCTTTAAGTCTTCGCCCTTAGCGACATCCATAACAGCATCGGAGAGTGCGCTAAGCCGGGTGACATCCATGACGTGAGTCTGCCGAATATCACCCGGAATGACGAGTTAGCTTCGCGCCTCAGCCTCTTTGCGCGTATAGAACCACCAGGCGATGCATGTGCCGACTACAGCAAAGAGTGCGACCCCTTGGAAAAAGCCCGCAGGAGCCATCATTGAGAGCAGAACTCCAAAGATGAAGGGACCAAAAGCTGCGATGGCACCCGTCCACCCAATAACACTTCCTGCTTGACGAGGCTCAAAGATCATTGGCATCTGTTTGAAAGTACTTGCATTTCCAACTCCAGCAAAGAAGAAGATGGCCATCATGCCCCAGAAGAACTTCATAAAGTCATCGCTGCTACCGGGTGTTAATTGAGTCGATGTAAAGATTGCCGATGCGGCAATACCGATTCCCGAGAAGAAGGTAAGAATTCCTCCACCTAAGCGATCTGCAATCGGTCCGCTGATTACGCGAGCCGCCGAACCTACAAGAGGGCCGAAGAATGCATATTTAACTGGATCCGGCGCATTAGCGAATTCACCGAAGAGGTTCTTGATTAATAAACCAAATTGAGCTGAAAAGCCTGAGAAAGTTCCAAAAGTCATAAAGTAAAGAACGGTCATTAACCAGGTGTGCTTATTGTTGAAAATATCTAGTTGATCTTTGACACCCCGAGAAGTCACCGGCACGCTCTTTAAAAAGACCCATGAAAGTATGACTGAAATAATTACAAAAGGCACCCAGACAAGACCAGCATTTTGATACCACACAGATTTATCAATGCCTTTAACTTTGTCTACGAAATGTTGTGGAGCACCAAGGGTTGCACCAAACATTGCTGAGCCTACGATAATTGGCGTAAAGAATTGAATAATACTTACTCCAAAGTTGCCAACGCCGGCTTGAATTCCAAGAGCTAGTCCCTGTTTTGATTTAGGGAAGAAGTAGGACGTACTTGGCATAAACCCAGAGAAAACACCGCCACCGATTCCAGAGAAGAAGGCAAGAATGAGCAGAGCAAAATAAGGTGTTGAAGGTGAGCGCACCGCAAACGACCAACCGATAAGTGGCAGTAGAAGTAGCGACGTTGAGTACGTTACTAATTTGCGGGTTCCAAGAATTGGGGGGAGGAACATCCAGATTAAACGTAGTCCTCCACCTGCAAGGCCTGGCATTGCAGCTAGCCAGTAGAGCTCTTTTTTCGATAGATCAAAGCCTAAGTTATTGAGCTTTGGCGCAAGGGCTGACACTAAGAACCAACTCATGAAGCCAAGGGTTAGCGCATACGTTGTTACCCATAAGGTCTTCCAAGCAATTGTGGACTCCCACTTACCTTCAGCGTTGGGATCCCAAGATTCCAACCACTCTGAGGATTTAACCTTCTGTGTAGACATTTTAATCTCCATTCATTTGTGGGCGTAGATAATCGATTTGATGCTTGAGGGATGGGTTAGCTTGATTAAGTACTCTTACAACTACAACGTGCATCCAGATCGTTGCTGCCAAAGTCAACAGAAAAAGTACAACGAAGGTGGATTGAGGCAGTCCAGTCCAATCTTTAACTGAGACGAAAAGTGGAGGCAATAAGAATCCGCCCAGTGCGCCGAGCGTTCCCACCAAGCCACCAACTGCGCCAACATCGTTGGGGAAATATTCAGGGATGTGCTTAAAAACGGCGGCCTTACCAATTCCCATTGAGCAGCCAACAATGAATAAGAGAGCCGTAAAAGGCATTACACCTAAGTGATACGGTAAAACATTCTTACTGCCTGTTGGTGTATTCAAAACAATGTATCCAAATGGTGCTGCTAGAAAAAGCAGTGCAATGAGCATTGTGATAAATGTTGCGTACATTAAACGACGCGCCCCGATCTTGTCGGAAATGTATCCACCGAGTGGCCGAAGTAAGGATGCAGGGAAAATGAAAAGAGCAGTTAAAAGGGCTGCATCATGTAAGTTCAAGTTATAAACTGAGACATAGTATTTTGGCATCCATGAAGCCAGTGCAACATAAGCACCGAAGACGACAACATAGTAGAAACTAAATCTCCACACCTGTAGATACCGCAAAGGTGCAAACATCTGACGTAGAGGTCTAGAGGTTTGCAAATTCTCAGAGTCTGCAGGTGTGAAAAATAGGATTGCAAATGCGGTAATTACAAGAAGGACTGAATACAGTGCTGGAACAAAGCGCCATCCGCCAGGGATGATTCCACCTAAGTAGGATCCGCCAATTGTGCTAGCGATTACCGCTGGACCAATGAATTTTGTTGCAGATGCCCCAACATTTCCTGCGCCAAAAACACCCAGGGCAAAGCCTTGGCGACTGCGATCAAACCAGTGAGAGTTCCATGCAATTCCAACGCTAAATAGATTTCCCGCAAAGCCAACAAAGAAAGCTAAAACGAGCAACCATGTGTAAGTGAGTTCGAGATGTGCCAAAAGGTATGCAGGAATTGAGGTAACGAGCAACATAACTACTGTTACTTTTTTTCCACCAATTCGATCTGCAAGAACACCTAAAAGCAATCGCCAGATTGAGCCGTTAAGGATTGCAACTGATGATAGCCAAGCAAGTTGTGAGTCTGAAATTCCGAACTCTTTTTGAATCGGAATACCAAGAACTCCGAACATTAACCACACTGCAAACATCAAAGTAAATGCGAATGTTGAAAGTGCTAGCACTCGCCCTGAACCATTACGTTGTGACATGAATTCTCCTTATTGCGCACATCCTAAGCAAACAGTGCTCTATTACGACCATTGAAAATAGGGTCTTTGTACCTATATTGACGAGCAGGCATGCGCGAGAGACTGAGCACATGAAACGCGATAAATTCTCTGAAATAGATATCGAAGAATCACTTGTCAAACTTGGAAGATATTTTTCTAAGGGAGTTGTCTCCGATGATCTTCGATCAATCACAAAGAGTGGTGGTCGCGAGGGTGATGATTTCTATCGTGATCGATGGAGCCATGACAAAGTAGTTCGTTCCACACATGGCGTTAACTGCACGGGGTCTTGCTCATGGAAAGTTTATGTAAAAGATGGAATCATCACGTGGGAGTCACAACAAACTGACTATCCATCCGTTGGTCCAGATTCACCCGAGTATGAGCCACGTGGATGTCCTCGCGGAGCTGCATTCTCTTGGTACACATATTCTCCAACTCGAATTAGATATCCATATGTTCGCGGACTTCTATTGGACATGTATAGAGAAGCAAAGTCACGTCTCGGCGATCCGGTATTGGCATGGGCCGACATCATGGATGATCCAATTCGCAGAAGCATGTATCAAAAAGCGCGCGGAAAAGGTGGATTAGTTCGTGCACAGTGGGGTGAGATCTCTGAAATCATTGCAGCTGCACACGTGCACACAATTAAGAAGTATGGCCCTGATCGAGTCTTTGGTTTCTCTCCAATTCCAGCTATGTCAATGGCTTCCCATGCAGCAGGTGCTCGCTTCATCTCATTAATGGGCGGCTCGATGCTCTCATTTTATGATTGGTATGCCGATCTTCCCGTTGCATCACCTCAAGTTTTTGGCGATCAAACTGATGTACCTGAATCTGCCGATTGGTTTAATGCTTCTTACTTAATTATGTGGGGCTCAAATGTTCCAGTAACACGCACACCCGACGCTCACTTCATGACTGAAGCTCGTTATCGCGGGCAAAAAGTAATTGCAATTAGCCCAGATTATGCCGACAACACAAAGTTTGCCGATGAATGGGTTGCACCACATCCAGGCACAGATGGCGCACTTGGCATGGCAATGGGACACGTTATTTTGAAGGAGTTTTTTGTTGACAAACAAACTCCACGATTTACTGATTATGTAAAGAAGTTCACAGACCTTCCATATTTAGTCTCACTCCGTGAAAAAGATGGTGCTTGGGTGCCGGATAAGTTCCTTGTTGCATCAGATCTAGGTGACACATCGGAGGGTTCAAAGTTCAAGACCGTGGTACTGGATTCTGCAAACGGCAACACATATATCCCTAACGGCTCATTAGGTCATCGCTACAACGATGATTCGATGGGTAAATGGAATTTAGATCTAGAAGGCGTTGATCCTTCACTTACTGTTTATGGGCGATCAGATGCCTCGGCCGCACCGATTTTGCTTCCACGCTTTGACATGGGGCAAAAGGAATCAGAGAGTGGCGGAGTACTCCATCGCGGTGTTCCAACTATTCACATTGGCGATAAAAAAGTCACAACAGTCTTCGACCTAATGCTGGCTCAATATGGAGTTGGTCGCGAAGGTCTAGAAGGTGATTGGCCAACTGATTACACCGACACGACCCCATACACACCGGCATGGCAAGAAGAGATTACAAATGTTCCGGCAGCTCAAGTGATTCGTATTGCGCGAGAGTTTGCACAAAATGCTGATGAATCTGAAGGTCGTTCAATGATTCTTCTGGGAGCCGGAACTAATCACTGGTTCCACTCTGACACTATGTACCGAACATTCTTAGCCCTAGTTACATTAACGGGCTGCCAAGGCGTTAACGGTGGCGGTTGGGCGCACTACGTAGGTCAAGAAAAGTGTCGTCCCGTAACTGGATGGGCGCAGTTAGCCTTTGGCGCTGACTGGGCACGGCCACCACGCCAGATGATTGGAACAGCTTTTTGGTATGTATCAACGGATCAATGGCGCTATGACGGATTAAAGTCAGAGCTCCTTGCAACACCTCTTGGTGAAAAACGCTTTGAAAACATGAGCGCCATTGATGTTATGGCAAAGTCGGCACGCATGGGTTGGATGCCCTCTTACCCATCGCTTAATCGCAACTCGTTAGATTTAGCTGATGAAGCTCGCGCACTAGGTGTAGAGCCTTCAGCTCACGTCGTCACCGAGTTAAAAAATGGAAATCTAAAGTTTGCAATAGAAGATCCCGATGCACCAGAAAACTGGCCACGCGTCTTAACTGTATGGCGCGCAAATATTCTCGGCTCTTCAAGTAAGGGTAATGAATACTTCCTCAAGCATTTACTGGGTACCGATAACTCTGTACGTGCCGAAGAAAACGCTCCTGATGCAAGACCGCGAGATGTGAAGTGGCAAGAGGAGGCACCAGAAGGTAAGTTGGATTTGCTCGTCTCTATCGATTTTAGAATGACAAGTACTGGATTATTTGGAGATATTTTATTACCGGCGGCCACGTGGTATGAAAAACACGATCTATCAAGTACTGACATGCATCCCTTTGTTCACGCATTCACACCAGCGATTAATCCACCATGGGAGACAAAGACCGACTACGACATCTTCCAGATGCTGGGGCGCCAAGTTGCCGAAGTTTCGAAGGGACATTTAGGCGAACGTGAAGACATTGTTGTTGTTCCACTTTTACATGACACCCCCGATGCAATGGCAAATCCAAGTGGCATTGTTGAGGATTGGAAAGATGGAAATATAGAGCCGATTCCTGGTCTAACAATGCCGAAGTTAGTTGTGGTCAAACGCGACTACACCCAGCTAGGTGAAAAAATGGGAGCCCTGGGGCCCTTACTTGATCAGTTGGGCACTAATACGAAGGGCGTACCAGTTAGTGTTCTGCCAGAGATTGAAGTTTTACGTCATAAAAATGGCGTTATATCTCATGGAATCGCCGAAGGCCGGCCATCACTTGCTCGCGATGTAGATGCCTGCGAAACGATCCTCGCACTCTCTGGCACAACCAATGGGCGTATCGCAGTTGCAGGCTTTAGGGCGTTAGAAAAACGCACAGGCCAGCAACTAACTGACTTAGCTCTAGATAATGAAGGTAAGCGAATTACATTTGCCGATACTCAGGCCAGGCCTGTTCCGGTAATCACAAGTCCTGAATGGTCAGGCTCTGAACATGGCGGCCGGCGATACACCGCATTTGCAATAAATGTTGAGCGCTTAAAACCATGGCACACCTTGACGGGCAGACAGCATTTCTTTATTGATCATGATTGGATGAGTGAGCTCGGCGAGCAGATGCCAATCTTTAGACCGCCATTAAATATGCATCGCATCTTTGGAAACCAAGGCGATGGCATTGAAAAAGAGGTCACGGTTCGATACTTAACACCGCACTCTAAATGGTCAATTCACTCTGAGTACCAAGACAATCTATTTATGCTCTCACTTTCACGTGGAGGCCAAGAGATTTGGATGAGTGTTGAGGATGCTGAGACTATCGGAGTCAAAGACAACGAATGGATCGAGGCATATAACCGTAACGGAGTAGTTGTTGCGCGTGCATGTGTTTCGCACCGTATGCCAGCTGGCACAGTCTTTATGTATCACGCTAAAGATCGAGTTGTAGATGTTCCCTTGGCCGAGACTTCGGGCAAGCGTGGAGGAATTCATAACTCACTGACACGTTTAATGATAAAACCCTCGCACCTTATTGGTGGCTATGCACAGCTGACATTCGCATTTAATTACCTAGGACCAACTGGTAATCAGCGTGATGAAATCACTGTTATCCGACGACGTTCACAAGATGTGGAGTACTAATGAAGGTCATGGCCCAAATGGGCATGGTGATGAATCTCGATAAATGCATCGGGTGTCATACATGCTCAGTAACGTGTAAGCAGGCGTGGACTAATCGCACCGGACTTGAGTATGCATGGTTTAACAACGTCGAGACCCGCCCTGGGCAGGGATATCCACGCGGATATGAAGATCAAGCGAAAGCTAAAGGTGGCTGGGTACGAACTTCTCGAGGACGACTTCGCTTAAAGGCGGGCAGTCGCGCACGTCGTTTACTTTCAATCTTTTCAAATCCGCGCATGCTCAACATCAAGGATTATTACGAGCCTTGGACGTACGAGTACGACAATTTAATTACAGCTCCACTGGGACAACAGACTCCTGTTGCCCGCCCGAAATCACTTATCACTGGCAAACCTATGAAGATTGAATGGTCGGCCAACTGGGATGATGATTTAGGCGGAGGACCTGAAAATATTGAGAAAGATCCAATACTTAAAAAACTAGCCGAAGATGTAACAACAAAAGTGAAGCTAGCTTTTGAGCAGACTTTTATGTTTTACCTTCCACGTATTTGCGAGCACTGTCTAAACCCTGCATGTGTTGCTGCATGCCCATCGGGTGCGATGTATAAGCGCGCCGAAGATGGAATCGTTTTAGTCGATCAGCAGCAGTGTCGCGGATGGCGTATGTGTGTTTCGGCATGTCCGTATAAGAAAGTCTATTTCAATCACAAAACAGGTAAAGCAGAAAAATGTACGCTCTGCTATCCACGTCTTGAAATTGGCCTACCAACAGTTTGCTCTGAAACATGCGTTGGCCGACTTCGCTACTTAGGTCTCTTTCTCTATGACGCAGATCGTGTAGCAGAGGCAGCTGCAACCGAGAATGAAAAGGATTTATATCAAGCTCAACTCGATCTGATGTTAGATCCACATGACTCAGAAGTTCTTGCCGCTGCACGCGCCGAAGGTATTCCAGAGGATTGGTTAGTCGCGGCTCAAAACTCACCTGTATATAAGTTGGCAAAGGTGTACAAGATCGCCCTGCCATTGCACCCTGAATATCGCACGATGCCAATGGTTTGGTATGTACCTCCACTGTCTCCAATCGTGGATGTGCTGACCGAGACCGGTCACGATGGTGAAGATGCCGGCAATCTCTTTGGGGCAATCAATGCCCTACGTATTCCACTTGCTTATCTGGCCGAGCTATTTACTGCAGGGGATACTGAACTCGTTGAATCCACACTTCGTAAACTCTCTGCAATGCGTTCGTATATGCGGGATATCAACCTGGGCCGCGAACCACGTCCAGAGATTCCTGAGGCCGTTGGAATGAATCAAGAGTCGATTTATGAGATGTACCGACTACTCGCAATTGCAAAGTATGAAGATCGTTATGTAATCCCTGCAGCCCACGCCGAACAGGCTAAGGATCTAGAAAATATGGGGCAGAGTTCAGGATGTTCACTAGATGGTGTTGATCTTGGACCAAACTCTGGGCCTTTTGGTCAAGCATCGGGTAATCCAGTTCCCGTTACGATCGAGAACTTTCATATTATGAAAGATAGGCAGACAAAGTGAGCAAGGAGATTGCTCGAGCAATCGCTGCACAGTGCCTTGTCTATCCAGAGCAGGCCTTCATCGAACGAAACGGCGAACTAGCTCACCTGGCATCTAGATTAGATCCACAGCTTGGCAGTCCATTACTTATGTTTCTAAAGACAGCCGCTGAAATGCCACTTAATAAACTGCAGCAGCATTATGTCGAGATCTTTGACATGCGCAGAAAGTGTTCACTATTTCTAACATCGTGGACGCATGGAGATACCAGAAATCGTGGCATGGCTTTGGTCTACTTCATTGAAATCTATAAACGTTGTGGACTCTTGCTAAGCCCGGAAGAGTTGCCAGATCATTTAGCGGTGGTACTTGAGTTCGCTGCATTAGAGAATCCTGCAGAGGGAGATCTACTTCTTGGTGAACACCAAGCACCGATTCTGCTGATCAGAGATGCCTTACATAAAAGCGGCTCAATGTATGCACATGTATTAGATGCCGTAGTTGAATCACTGCCGGAAATGACGCCTGAGATTGAGGCGAGAGCAAAAGCACTCGCTATTACCGGACCGCCTAAAGAGTTCGTGGGTTTAAGTGGCGCGGTAGCTGTTGCTTTAGAACCATTTTCACCGCATAAAGATTTTTCACTAGAGGGAGTTTCACGATGAGTTCAACAAATATCCTTTTATGGTCAGTATTTCCATACATAGCTATCTCATCATTTGTGATCGGCTTAGTCTGGCGTTTCAAATACGATAAATTCAATTGGACTACTCGCTCATCACAAATCTATGAAGGTAAGTTGCTCAGTATTGCAGGACCGCTATTTCACTTAGGACTCTTTGCAGTAATTGGGGGCCATATAGTTGGCCTGCTTGTTCCACAAACTCTCACTGATTCTCTTGGCTTAAGCCACGAGGCTTATCACCTTGGTGCAGTCACTTTGGGTGGCGCCGCTGGAATTGCAACACTTGTTGGGATAACGCTTCTCATTTATCGTCGCCGCACTACGGCAATGGTTTTTGCACAAACGACGAAGAACGATAAGACAATGTATGTATTTCTTGTAGCAACACTTTTGGCTGGCAGTGCGGCAACGCTATCGAGTGCCGGAGTCATTGGTGAAGAGCACAACTACCGTGAAACTGTTGGACCATGGGTTCGATCGATTCTTACACTTAGTCCCAATGGAGAGCTGATGATGGCCAGTCCAATTGCTTTTAGGGTTCATGCAGTGATTGGAATGTCTCTATTTATAATCTGGCCCTTTACTCGCTTAGTACATTCATTAAGTGCGCCAGTGGGGTATTTATTCCGCCCATCTATTGTCTATCGCACGCGAGATGGTCGCGGCATTGCGGGTAACCGTAAAGCCCGTCCAGGGTGGGAGCGAATTAAGTATTAAAAGACATTAAAAAACCCGCTGACCATTATGGCCAGCGGGTTTTTTAATTACTAATTAAATACGCTCTCCAGTTACTGAGTTGAACAAGTGCACTGCATGTGGATTAGCAGTTACAGAGATTGTCTCACCTGGCTTTGGAGGGTTCTTTGGATCCCAACGCACAATGATCTGCGCGCCTTCGTCACCGGCTTGAGCAAACTTAACGTTTGTATCGGCTGGCTTTCCGTAAACAAATGCATCTGAACCAAGCTCTTCAACAACTTCTACCAATACGTGGAAGCCATCTGATGCTGGAGTAAAGCCTTCTGGGCGCACGCCAACAGTTACTTCGTTGCCAGCAGATGCTGGAACCGCGATACCAAGATTTCCAAGCATTGCCTTACCAGCAACGATTGGAGCGTTCAGCAAGTTCATGGCAGGGGATCCGATGAAGCCTGCAACGAATGCATTAGCTGGGTTGTCATAAAGATTACGAGGTGTATCAACTTGCTGTAGCAAACCATCTTTTAGAACTGCTACGCGATCACCCATTGTCATAGCTTCGACCTGGTCGTGAGTTACGTAAACAGTTGTGATTCCAAGACGACGCTGCAATGCAGCGATCTGTGTACGAGTTGCTACACGCAACTTGGCATCAAGGTTTGATAGCGGCTCATCCATAAGGAATACCTGTGGCTCGCGAACAATTGCGCGACCCATTGCAACTCGCTGACGTTGTCCACCTGATAGAGCTTTTGGCTTGCGCTCTAGATATGGCTCAAGGTCAAGAAGCTTTGCAGCTTCAAGTACGCGACGATCGCGCTCTTCCTTTGGAGTTCCTGCGATCTTTAACGCAAAGCCCATGTTCTCTGCAACGCTCATGTGCGGATACAGTGCATATGACTGGAAGACCATTGCGATATCGCGATCTTTTGGTGCAACGTTTGTTACATCGCGATCACCGATCAAGATGCGACCAGTGTCGATCTCTTCTAACCCTGCCAACATACGAAGTGATGTTGACTTTCCGCAGCCTGATGGGCCGACTAAAACCAAAAACTCACCGTCATTGACAGTGAGATTTAATTTATCGACAGCAGGTGTTGTTGTTCCTGGATAGATGCGTGATGCGGCTTCGAAAACTACTGATGCCATGAGATTGCTCTCCTTCTCCGGGCAGGTACGTGCCCGACGGTCCGTGGATGAAGGTGATGACCCGGATGGGCCAACGCGGCAAGATTACGCGCATTGGCGCAATATGCAAACGCAAGGCTTTCTTGAGGTGCCGTATAGTTGACCACATAATGGAATCTCACTCGTTGGGCTCTCTGCTAGGCGACCTGGCAATAGTCGGGGCTCTGATTCTGACCGCGGCGCTTTTCGTAGCCGCTGAAATCGCTCTCATCTCGCTGCGCGATAGCCAGATTCGCCAGATTGCCGTCCGTGGAAAACGCGGCGCTCGCGTTGCCAAGCTGACCGAGAACCCCAACCGATTCTTAGCCGCTGCCCAAGTCGGCGTGACAGTCTGTGGATTTTTATCGGCCGCACTAGGTGCTGAAAAACTTGGTGGCTACGTCATCCCATGGCTAGAAGACAAGGGCCTCTCTCATGGTGCAAGCACCACGCTGTCGATCATTGGCGTGACTTTAGTAATCGCATATTTCTCACTTGTCTTTGGTGAGCTTGTTCCTAAACGCTTGGCGTTTTTTCGCTCTGAAGAAATCTCATTAGCTTCAGCTGGAATTATCGATGTTATCGCCAAGATCTTTCGCCCAATAATCTGGCTGTTATCTAAGTCAACAGATTTTGTTGTCCGCGCATTTGGTGTAGATCCTAAAGAGCAGCGCAGTGCTATGAGTGAAGAAGAGTTGCTCGATCTAGTCGCTGGCCATGCCGCATTAACCGACGAAGAACGCGACATTGTCGAAGAAGTATTTAATGCATCCGAGCGCCAAGTGCATGAAGTTATGGTTCCTCGCACTGAAGTTGATTTTATGGATGCATCGTTATCAGTGGGCAAAGCTATCGAATTAGCCGTTGATAAAGCACACTCGCGGTACCCAGTTGTCCGTGGATCATCCGATGAAGTCGTTGGATTTATTCACGTACGTGATTTATTAGATACCTCTCTTGCCAGCAAGTCAACCAAGATCGTAGAACTAGTCCGTAGCATTATGTTTTTACCCGGCACTAAAGGCGTACTACCGGCGTTGACGGAGATGCGTGTGCAGGGTCAACACCTTGCAATTGTTTTGGATGAATATGGTGGCACTGATGGCATCATCACATTAGAAGATCTAGTGGAGTGTCTTATCGGAGATATTCGTGATGAATATGATGATGAAGAGGCCGAAGTTAACCTAGAGGCCCGCACGGGAGATTTTGAAGTTGATGGCTTGATCTCGATTGAGGATTTAATTGAGCAAACACAGCTCCAGATTCCTGACGGACCTTATGAGACGGCTAGCGGCTTTGTTATGCATTATTTGGGGCGGATTCCGCACGAGCACGACATCGTGAACCTCAATGGCCTGCGAATTACAGTGCTGTCCATGGAGGGCAAGCGTGCTGGTCAACTACTTATCTCTCGAACCGCATGATGTGTGAAAGAATCACACCATGAGTATGAAGCGAGTTCTTTCCGGTATTCAACCGACCAGTGACTCGTTTCATCTAGGTAACTACTTAGGTGCGCTTAAGCAGTGGGTAGAGCTACAAGATGGCCATGATGCTTTTTATTGCATTGTTGATCTGCATGCATTAACGGTTGAGACTGAACCGGCCTTAATGCGCAAACGCACTTTGGCTTCGGCGGCACAGTTATTAGCACTCGGGATTTCATCAGAAAAATCTACGCTCTTTGTTCAATCACAAGTCCCACAACATAATCAACTGGGTTGGTTGATGGAGTGTCTTGCTGGCTTTGGCGAAGCTAATCGAATGACGCAGTTCAAAGATAAGTCTTCAAAGACTGGCGCCGACAGTGCCCGCGTTGCCTTATTTACGTATCCAATGTTGCAAGCGGCCGACATACTTTTATATCAAGCCGATTTAGTTCCAGTGGGTGAAGATCAACGCCAACATATTGAGCTGACTCGCGATTTAGCAGGCCGCTTTAATACCCGATATGGACAGGTTTTTACTGAGCCAACTGGGTACATTTTAAAGACCGCGGCAAAGATCAATGATTTACAGGAGCCGACTTCAAAGATGAGTAAGTCTTCAGGATCAGCTGCTGGCGTTATTGAGATTATGGATATGCCGGAAGCCAATGCTAAAAAGATTAAGAGTGCAACAACAGATGCTGGCCGTGACGTTCGATTCGATGAAAAAGAAAAGCCAGGCATAAGTAATCTCTTGACTATTCATAGCGCTTTGTCGGGTCAAAGCATTGAATCCCTAGAGGCGCAGTTTGCCGGTAAGGGCTATGGCGACTTTAAAGGCGCAGTTGCCGATGTAGTAGTTGAGTATCTGCGGCCAATTCGTGCCCGTGCACTAGAACTTCTAGAGAATGAAGATCACTTAATTCAGCTGCTCCATACTGGCTCTGAAAAGGCCAAGAAAACCGCCTCTGTGACCCTTGAAGAGGCTTATAAGCACCTAGGAGTGGTTCTTTAGCCAACCTTCGACTATCAAGGCTAGGTTGAGGCTTTTAAAACGTTATCTCAACGACATCAAAAATAAGGAGTTCTCCTTGAGTTTTTATAGGCTCAAACACTAGGCTCACCATTACACATCAACCTTTTATATGCGCCATTTGAGCACATATCAAAGACCATTTGGAGGAAAATTGAAGAAGATATTTAGTCTCGTAGCAGCAGTAGCTGCAGCAGCTCTTGCAGTCACTGCATTTGTTGCACCATCAGCAACAGCAGCAGCATCAAAGGTAAAAGTAGGTATTGCTTATGACATCGGTGGACGTGGCGACAAGTCATTCAACGACTCAGCAGCAGCCGGTCTTGATGCAGCTAAGAAGAAGTTTGGCGTTACTGCTAAAGAAGTAACTGTCACAACTGGTTCAGATTCAGAGCGCACAGACAAGCTTCGCTTGCTTGCAAAGGCTGGATACAATCCAATCATTGCAGTGGGATTCCTTTACGCCGGTCCAATTAAGGCTGTAGCACTTGAGTATCCAAACGTTCAGTTCGGTATCATCGATGATGCATCAGTAGATCTTCTGAACGTTGCAAGCCTTGTATTTGCTGAAGAGCAGGGTTCATACCTTGCTGGTGTTGCAGCAGCACTTGCAACAAAGTCAAACAAGGTCGGTTACATCGGTGGAGTTCGTATTCCACTACTTCAGAAGTTTGAAGCAGGTTTCGTTGCTGGGGTTAAGGCAACAAACAAGAAGGTATCAGTTGACGTAAAATATGTAACTGAGTTCCCAGATTTCTCAGGCTTCAATGACCCAGCTAAGGCAAAGGTTATTGCTAAGGGAATGATCGATAAGGGCACAGATATTATCTACTCAGCTGCCGGTGGTTCAGGTGCGGGTAACTTTGCAGCTGCAACTGATGCAGCAGCAGCAGGTATGAAGGTATGGACAATCGGAGTTGACTCTGATCAGTACCTAACAGCATCTGCAGCTGAAAAGAAGAACATGCTTACATCAATGATTAAGCGTGTTGATACAGCTGTCTACGATGTTATTGCAACTGCAGTAGTTGGCTCATCAGTCAACGACGTTCTAGATGACAAGGCCGGTATCTACGGTCGTCATTATGATCTAGCACTTAACGGTGTTGGCGTCTCATACTCTGGTGGTTATATCACCAAGTACAAGGCCCAAATCGATAAGGCAGCAGCAGCAATCAAGTCAGGAAAAATTAAGGTTCCAACAAAGCCATAATCGGCTTTCAGTAGTGGCGTTTGGCCCGACAATGGAGTTTAATCTTCACTTGTCGGGCCAAATGTTTTTATTTACTAAGCAAATAACTAGATTAAAGGAGAGTCACAGTGTCGGTAGCGGTAGAACTACGACACATCTCTAAGCGCTTTCCAGGGGTCGTCGCTAATAAAGATGTCTCAATGAGCGTAGAAACAGGTACAGTTCACGCATTAGTCGGTGAAAATGGCGCTGGTAAATCCACAGTAATGAAGATTTTGTATGGCATGCAGCGCCCAGATAGTGGCGAAATCTTAGTTAATGGTCAATCAGTGCACTTTAAAAATCCAAATGATGCCATTGAAGCCAGTATCGGTATGGTGCACCAACACTTTATGTTGGCTGATAATTTTACGGTTTTAGAGAATATTATTTTAGGCTCTGAGCCCACTCACGGAGTAACAATTGATTTTAAGGCAGCCCGTAAAAAGATTACAGAGATGGCCGCTCAGTACGGCCTTGAAATCGATCCAGATGTTTTAGTTGAAGAGCTTGGTGTTGGTCAGCGTCAACGTGTAGAGATTCTGAAAGTTCTCTATCGTGGTGCTCGCATCCTGATCTTCGATGAACCAACTGCGGTCTTGGTTCCACAAGAAGTGGATGATCTATTTGCCGCTTTGCAAGGTTTACGTGCTCAAGGAATGGCGATCATTTTTATTTCTCATAAGTTAGATGAAGTCTTACGCGTTGCCGATGACGTTACGGTTGTCCGTCAAGGCTCCACCGTTGCTGAGGTTAAATCAAAGGATGTAACTGCTCGCCAACTTGCCGAGCTGATGGTTGGTAGCGAATTACCTCAACCAACTACCCATGGGGTGACACGTCGCGATCACGTAACTTTGTCACTATCACATGTAAGTATTCCCACGGCCACAGGTAGCCGTGATCTAATATCTAATATCTCTTTTAACTTACATGCAGGTGAGGTCGTTGGAATCGCAGGCGTTGAGGGCAATGGTCAGGCCGAGCTTGTTGAAGCTATCTTGGGTCTACGCGATTACACGGGTTCCATCGCATTTAATGGTGAATCAATTGACGATGCCAGCGTGGCCCAACGCCATGATTTGGGTATCGGCTTTATTCCTGAAGATCGTCAACGTCAAGGATTAATGATGAACTCACCATTGTGGGAGAACCGCATATTGGGTCATCAGCGCGCTAAACCAGTGATGCGTGGCTTTGTTTTGGATAAGAAATCAACTATCGCTGACACTAAGCGGATCATGAAAGAGTTTGATGTTCGCGCTCCTGGTCCAGAGACTTTAGCTGCAGCGTTATCCGGCGGAAATCAACAGAAATTTATTATTGGCCGAGAGATGAGTAAAGCCCCAGCGTTATTAGTGGCATCTCATCCAACACGTGGCGTTGACGTCGGCGCACAAGGTGCAATTTGGGAAGAGCTTCGCCGGGCGCGCGAAAAAGGAATGGCAATTGTTTTAATTTCTGCAGATTTAGAAGAGCTCATCGGCATGTCCGATCACCTTCTGGTTATGTTGCGCGGAGTGATCACGGCGCAGATTGATCCTGCTAAGACCTCACCGGAACAACTTGGCTCAGCGATGACGGGTGCAGCATGAAGAAGGTCAAACTCTCATCTTTTCTTCTTGCTATTGCAGCACCACTTGCTGCTGCGGTAGTTTCAATCTTTATCTCGAGCTTAGCTGTCTTAGCAACGCACAAATCTCCTATTGATGCATACAAGACAATGTGGGATTTTGGAACCGAATCTGGATCTTTAATGCAGGCACTTAACACGGCCACGCCTTATTACATAGCAGCTATCGCTATCGCAATAACTTTTCGGGCTGGCTTATTTAATATCGGCGTTGAAGGTCAGTTACGTTTAGGTGCTCTATTCGGTGCATACTTTGGTGCCATGTTTGTTTTACCACCCGTGATGCATATTTTAATTATCATGATTATTGCAATGAGTATTGGCGGACTCTGGGCGGCAATTGCTGGTTATCTCAAAGTAAAGCGCGGTGTGAGTGAAGTTATCTCCACAATTATGCTTAATAGTTTGGCCGGTGGTCTTTCCTCATATTTACTTGCCAATCACTTTGTAGATACCACCACAAATTCAAACAACTTATCAACTAAAACTCTCCCAGCGTCAGGTCAAATACCTGATTTAATGCCGATTTTAAACAAAATCGGCATTAAAGACCAACCTGGTGGTGGAGTTTACGGAATGCTCATTTTTGCCATTGTTTTAGGAATTGTTTTCTGGTTTGTTATCAGTCGCACGCGTTTTGGTTTCGAACTTCGTGCATCAGGTGCAAATCCAATCGCTGCACGAGTCAGTGGAGTTAATTCAAAGCGCATGACCTTTGTGGCTCTCGCCGCTTCCGGTGCCATTGCTGGGCTCGCAGGTCTTCCCGCAGTACTTGGTGAAACACACGCATTTAATATGGGCTTTCGTACGGGAATTGGCTTCTCTGCGATTGCCGTAGCTCTCTTAGGCCGAAACAATGCAGTAGGCATGGCGATAAGTGCGCTGCTCTTTGGATTCTTAGAAGTCAGCTCACGTTCTCTTGAACTTATTGATATTGCACCCGAGACATACGTGATTATGCAAGGATCGATTTTACTTTCATCAGTGATTGCCTATGAAGTTGTTCGTAGGTACAAACTCACTCTGCAGAGCAAAGAGCTTGCTAAGGCGGTCGAAGCATGAAGTTGATGAAGTTCCCAAAGCTATTAGTCAATGCTTTTGCAGTAGTTTTAATTTTGTCTATAGTGCGCCAAATAACCGGTGCATCGGATTTAACTAGCATTGGAACTGCTTCGGCTGCACTATTGCTTTCGGTGCCAATCTTTTTAGCTGGTCTCGGTGGACTTTTCTCTGAACGATCAGGTGTAGTAAACATCGGTCTAGAGGGCATGATGATTATGGGTGCTTGGGCCGGAGGAATGATTGGTACCAAGCACGGACCATGGATAGGCTTATTAGCTGCTATTGCATTTGGAGCGACTGGGGCCCTTCTTCACGCAATTGCAACGATTACTTTTGGCGTCGATCATGTTGTATCGGGTGTAGCAATTAATATTATTGCTGCTGGACTAGTTCGATACATGTCTACAATTTTGTACAAGAGTGGCGCATGGTTAGGGCCTTCGCAGTCGCCCGATGTAACTTCAATTGGAATGAATGGTCTTCCTGTTTTATCGGGTGGAACGTACTTTGGTTGGAAAAGCCCTGATTTACTTGGCTCAATCGCCCATAAACACTGGTTTTTCATCTCTGATCTAGCGGCAATTCTGCGCGGCATAACTGGAGATCTCTCGTATGTAACTATGGTTGCAATAATCTTAGTACCACTGTCGTTATTTATTCTCTGGAAGACCTCCTTTGGTCTACGCCTCCGTAGTGCTGGAGAAGCACCAATCGCCGCCGAATCACTTGGTGTCAATGTGTATGCAATGAAATATGCCGGAGTATTGATGTCTGGTGCACTTGCTGGCTTAGGCGGAGGCTTCTTAGCAATCGTGGCCGCAAATCATTATCAAGAGAATCAAGTTGCTGGCCGTGGATACATTGGTCTTGCCGCACTTCTCTTTGGAAACTATCGACCAGGTGGAATCTTAATGGGCGCAGGATTGTTTGGTTTTGCAGATGCTCTGCAACTACGAGATTCAGCTTCAATTCATGCACTTATTCTTTTGATTGTCTTAATTTTAGGTTTCTTAGTTGTACGCGATCTGCGTAAAGGTAAGTTACTCAAGGCGGGACTTACTTTAGGATTTGCCGCTTTGTCACTGTGGTACTTCTTAGCAGTTGATGAACTACCTGGTCAGTTAGTAACAATGACTCCATACATCACAACACTTCTTGTAATGGCCGTTGCATCTCAACGATTACGTATGCCGGCAGCTGACGGTATTCCATACCGCCGCGGTGGAATGCGATGAGCGAGATCAATTGGGATCAACTTCGCACTTCAGCAGTTGCTGCGATGAAAACAGCTTACGCCCCATATTCAAAATTTCCAGTAGGTGTTGCAGCCCTCGTAAATGATGGTCGAATCGTTTCGGGCTGCAACGTTGAAAATGCTAGTTACGGTTTAGGGCTATGCGCCGAGTGCGGACTAGTTTCAAATCTGATTGCATCTGGTGGTGGACGTTTAGTGGCTATCCTCTGCGTCGATGGACAAGGAAATTATTTAGCACCATGTGGTCGATGCCGACAATTATTATTTGAACACGGCGGAGCTAACGCACTCTTGATGACTGATGATGGGGCACAGACTATGGCCACTATGTTGCCGTGGGCCTTTGGTCCAGATGATTTAGACCGTAACGAGCGGTAAATGTCATCGATAGAAGCCTTCTCCGCTACTGAAATCATCGCTGCAAAACGTGATCGGCATTCTCTAAGTGATCCTCAGATTGACTGGATTATTGATGCTTACACACGGGGTGCAGTAGCTGACGAACAGATGTCAGCATTATTGATGGCTATTTTGCTCAACGGTATGGAATCACGTGAAATCTCACGGTGGACCGATGCCATGATCAGCAGCGGTGAACGCATGAACTGGTCAACACTTTCTCGTCCTACAGTAGATAAGCATTCAACTGGGGGAGTCGGCGACAAAATTACCTTGCCACTTGCACCATTAGTGGCAGCATGTGGCGCCGCTGTTCCGCAGTTATCAGGTCGAGGCCTTGGACATACGGGTGGAACGTTAGATAAGTTAGAGTCGATTCCAGGATGGCGTGCATCTTTGTCAAATGATGAGATGTTAAAAGTTTTACAAGATGTGGGTGCAGTAATTTGTGCAGCAGGAGCTGGCCTAGCACCAGCCGATAAAAAACTCTATGCATTGCGTGATGTCACTGCAACTGTTGAAGCGATTCCACTGATTGCATCTTCAATTATGAGCAAAAAGATTGCCGAGGGTACGAGTGCTTTAGTACTCGATGTTAAAACCGGTGCAGGTGCATTTATGAGTGATCCAGCTAAGGCCGCTGAATTAGCCCACGTTATGGTGGGTCTAGGAAAACGTGCTGGGGTAAAGACCGTAGCTCTCGTTACTGCAATGGATGTTCCACTCGGATTAACTGCAGGTAATGCTTTAGAAGTTCGCGAATCAGTTGAAGTGCTTGCAGGTGGTGGACCATCTGACATTGTTGAGCTCACTGTTTTACTTGCGCGCGAAATGTTAGAGATCGCAGGAATCAAAGGAGCTGATCCAGCTGAGGCTCTGAAAAACGGTAAAGCCATGGATGTATGGCGCCGAATGATTAGTGCGCAAGGTGGTGATCCAGATGCCACGCTTCCCGTAGCCAAGGAAAATTTAGTCATAACTGCGCAGACGTCGGGCACGGTGTTAGGTATGGATGCGATGGCAGTGGGTCTTGCCGCATGGAGACTTGGCGCAGGGCGAACTCGGCAAGGAGAAGCAGTTCAGGCAGGTGCCGGCATTGAAATACACGCTAAACCAGGTGCGCTCATCAAGGCTGGAGCGCCATTGTTCACTTTGCATACAGATACTCCGGCAGCTTTTGTTCGCGCACAGGAAGCACTTATTGATAGCGTAATTATTGGTGATTTACCTATCAATGGAAAAGTAGATAGATTGCCATTAGTAATTGAACGAATCGTTGATTAAGGGAACCCAACAATGGCAATGAATAGCATTCCAACGGCAGATCAAATTAAGCGCGTTCCTAAAGTTTTACTTCATGATCACTTAGATGGTGGACTTCGTCCTCAAACAATCATTGATATTGCACAAGAGATCGGCTACACCGCACTGCCAACGCATGATGCCAAGGAGCTTGCAACCTGGTTCCGCGAATCATGTGATTCAGGCTCACTTGTGCGTTACTTGGAGACTTTTTCACACACCATTGCAGTCATGCAACGCCGTGAAGATATTATTCGCGTGGCTCGTGAGTGCGCACTAGATCTTGCTCGTGACGGTGTTGTTTATGCCGAAGTTCGCGGAGCACCTGAACTCTTTACTGAGCAAGGTCTAACTATGTCTGATGTTGTCGAAGCGACTATTGAGGGATACCGATTAGGTGTAGCCGATGCTGCAGTTGAAGGTTTAACAATCTCGGTCTTTTCACTTCTATGTGGAATGCGCCAGAATAAGAACTCACAAGAAGTTGCCGAATTAGTTGTTAAATATCGAGGACAAGGTGTTGTTGGTTTTGATATTGCTGGACCTGAAGATGGTTTTCCGCCCAGTGATCAAAAAGAGAGTTTTGATTACTTACGTAAAGAAGATGCGCATTACACGATTCACGCTGGTGAAGCCTATGGAATTCCATCTATCTGGGAAGCAATTCAAATCTGTGGTGCTGAGCGTTTAGGTCATGGTGTTCGCATCATTGATGACATTGATTTTTCTGGTCCAGAGCCCAAGCTAGGCCAATTAGCATCCTATGTTCGTGATCGACGAATTCCATTGGAGCTTTGCCCGACGTCGAATCTGCAGACTGGAGCGGCAAAAAGCTACGCCGAGCACCCAATCGGCGCTCTAGCCCGTCTACGTTTTCGAGTAACTCTAAATACCGATAATCGCCTCATGAGTCAGACATCAATGAGTCTTGAGATGCGCGAAGCAGTGAAGGCTTTTAATTGGGATTTTGCCGAGCTACAGCGCATCACCATTAATGCAATGAAGAGCGCATTTATCCCATACCCTGACCGCTTAAAGATTATAGATAGCATCATTAAGCCTGGTTATGCGAAAATCTCTTCGGAATAATGATCGATTTTAACGACGCAGCTTTTGTAGCAGATCCATACTCAGGGCTAGCCGAACTGAGAAGTTTTGGTAAACCTGTCTGGCATGAAGATATGAATATGTTCCTAGCTGCTGTCCACGGTGATGCTAACGATGTTTTTAGAAATAAGTCTTTAGGTCGGATCTTCATTGACAAGCAACCAGAGTTTGAATGGGAAACTTTTAATTGGCTACACTCAGATTCCATTTTGGATAGCGAACCACCTAAGCACACGCGTTTGCGATCTCTAGTTGCTAAAGCATTTAACCGCCAAAAGATTGAAGGCATGCGTCCTGCCATCGAGCGAATTACACACAGGTTACTTGATGATATTGATGTAAAAGTTAAGGCTGGACAAACCTTTGATTTAATAGCAGATTACGCTGAACCTTTGCCCGTAAAGATAATCGCTGATTTGTTAGGCTTTCCAGAGTCAGAAGAACACTTGTTGCGCCCATGGTCACAGGCAATTGTAAAAATGTATGAGGTTAATCCTTCACTGCAGTACCAACAAGATGCCCAAGTGGCCGCCGGTGAGTTCGCCTCCTATGTTCGTGATTTAGCAGAACACCGTAAGAAGAGTCCGGGTATTGATTTAATTACTGATTTAGCGATGGTCGAAGAAAATGGCGAGAAACTTAACTCCCATGAATTAGTTGCAACGTGCATTTTGCTTCTCAATGCCGGTCATGAAGCGAGTGTGAATGCTTTTGGTAATGGAATGGTTGCTGCTCTGCAACGCCCTGATCAAGTTAAGCTGCTGCGCGAAAACCCACGCGCGATTACCGCTACTGCGCTTGAGGAGTTCATGCGTTTTGATGCCCCACTGCAGCTTTTTGAGCGGACAGCGACGAGAGATACCCACGTGGGAGAGGTAGAAATATTGGCGGGTCAGAAAATTGCCGCCCTTATCGGGGCTGCTAATCGTGATAGTTCGGTATTTGATTCAGCTGATGAAATGGATCTAATACGTGATCCCAATCCACATATTGGTTTTGGCGCAGGAATCCATTTTTGTATCGGAGCCCCGCTAGCACGTCTCGAGATGAGTGTTTCTCTGCCTGCGTTATGGGAAAAGTATCCAACTATGCAGTTAGCTAGCCAACCAATTCGCAGACCTACATTTGTTCTACGAGGCTATGAAAGTGTTTTAATCTCAGCCTGAGAAGGATAAGAAGACTGAGCACCTTTTCTTGTGACACTAAAGGATGCAACTTTTATTCCAAGAGCCATTGCATTCTCTTCAGACATCCCACTAGCTAAGCCAAAAGCGAAAGTACCGACAAAGGCATCTCCGGCTCCAGTCGTATCAACTGCCTTCACAGGAGGTGCACTCACGCGAGTTAATTCTCCTTTTGCACTTATTAAAACCGCGCCTTGTGAACCTAAAGTCACAATTGAGCACTTACCCACTCTAAAACTGACAAGGTTTTTCTCATCGTGAGCGTCAGTCTGTGTCAGCGCCTTGAACTCAGTCTCATTAGGAATTAACCAATCAGTAACTGAAAGTAATTCATCACTGACAGCTTCGAAAGGGGCAGGGTTTAGAATTGTTGTGCACCCTCGTGCCTTAGCTGCAGTGAAGGCTGCAAGAGTGACATCTTGCTTGATCTCACATTGAGCGATCACTACAGATAAATCAGGGATCGATTGGATTGCTTTTTTTGCCTGAGAGATTTCAATGTCATGATTTGCTCCAGGAATAATTATGATTCGATTTTCGCCATGGCCATCTACCCATATATGGGCAACACCGGTTGGATTTTCACCACGCTCAAGCGAGTCAGTGTTTATTCCAACGGTTGAAAAATTAGCTGCTATTGAATCACCGAATAAGTCACGCCCCAACTTGCCGATAAAGTGAACGTCGGCCCCACAATGTGCGGCGATAACTGCTTGGTTAGCACCTTTCCCGCCGAAACCAGTTGTAAAAAGCTGGCCGAGTAATGTCTGACCAGCTTCGGGAAGAGTATCGGCATAGGCCGTGAGATCCATCATGGCGCTTCCAACGACAGCTATAACTGATTTACTCATGGCGATAGGCTATCGGGTATGAATAAAACTTCAATGATTCTAGATGTCGATACTGGCGTCGATGATGCATTTGCCGTGCTTTTTGCCGCTATGCATCCGGCAATATCTCTCTTGGGAGTCACATGTGTCGACGGCAATACCAATGTGGATCAAGTTGTGGCTAATACATTGAAAGTTTTAGATGCAGCAGGGGCTGTGGATATTCCTGTGGCTCGTGGAGCTGTTCGCCCCCTGTTAGGTGAGTCAAAATATGCCGAATATGTTCATGGCGCAGATGGAATGGGAGATCTAGGAATCCCACCATCAAAGCGGGTGATAGACAAGCGGTCGGCAGTAGAGCTCATGCGAGATTTGATAGAGAGTTCAAGTGAGCCGGTTACTCTTGTTCCGCTTGCACCTCTAACGAACGTTGCACTTTTCTTACGAGCATTTCCTGAGACAGCTAAGAAGCTACATCGCATTATTTTAATGGGTGGTTCTACTTCGGCAGGTAATGCTACAGCTGCGGCAGAGTTCAATATTTGGCACGACCCAGAAGCAGCTGCAATCGTCTTCCAAAGCGGTGTTCCAATTACCATGTACGGCTTAGATGTTTTTATGCGGCCAGGTGTCACTCGCGAAGAAGCTGAAAGCCTTAAGCGATCCACCGAACCTTCTGCTCAATTTGGGGGTTCACTCATTCACGCATTTATCGAACGGTTGGGCGTATCGCCAATAACTTTGGGAGATTATGGCGCCGTTGCAACTGCAATTCATCCTGAGTTCTTTACTACCGAGATGTTTGATGTCGTGGTTGATACTTCATCTGGTCCGGCACGAGGACAAACAATCTGTGATCGCAGAGATTCATTTCTTAAAGAGTTAGAGCCTTTGGACTTAGAAGATTCAGCTAAGGTGCGAGTAGTTATGGATCTAGATGTCGAAGCTGTCCGTCAATTATGGCTAAGAACCATTGATAAAGGCTGGTCTTAGAGCCCTATTGGGTGCCAGACAGTCTTGGCTTCCATAAAGGCAAGAATACGAGCTGGATCGTGGGATTTGAAGGCGAAGATACGCTTCAAATTTTCCGCCCCTGACGTACGAATCTCAGCGTGCTTCTTTGTAGCTAGCCCAGTGATATCAAATCCATCAATGTCCATATGAGATGCCATCCATGGCGCAATTTCATCTTTCATTCCAGTCAAAATATTAATGACACCTGCCGGCACATCGCTGGTTGCAATCACTTCAGCAAAACTCATAGCCGAGAGCGGGGCTTTAGAACTTGCCAAAACAACGAGCGTATTTCCGGAAACAATAATTGGCGCTATGACATCGATCAATCCCAATAGTGATGGAGTTTCAGGTGCAATGGCTGCAACGACCCCCATACTTTCAGGAATTGTAAAGTTGTAATAAGGGCCAGCAACTGGATTAAGGGCGCCAGAAAGGGATGAAATCTTGTCAGACCAACCGGCGTACCAGACTAAGCGATCTACAGATTCGCTCACTTCTTTTTCGGCCTTAGCTTTTGTGGCACCAGTTACCGCGATAATCTCGTCAACAAACTGCGCGCGCCGACCTTCTAGCATTTCAGCAAGTCGGTAGAGAATCTGTCCCTTGTTGTAGGCAGTGGCTTTATTCCATCCATGATGTGCTGCACGTGCGGCTACAACGGCATCTTTTAAATCTTTGCGCGAAGCTAAACATGGGTTAGCTATGAATGAACCTTTTGCACTTTTAACTTCATATGTACGTCCCGACTCAGTGCGGGGGAATACTCCATTAATAAATAACTTATAAGTCTTTTTGACGTCGATTCGATTACTCATGTCCGACTCCCTTCAAATAAGCGCTTAATCCGTGTCGTCCACCTTCTCGACCCCAGCCAGACTCTTTATAACCGCCAAATGGTGATGTTGGATCAAACTTATTAAATGTATTTGCCCAGACAACTCCGGCGCGCAACTGTTGTGTTGCCCAGAGAATTCGTGAGCCCTTCTCGCTCCACACACCGGCTGATAAGCCAAAAGGCGTGTTATTTGCCTTATCTATCGCCTCTTGCGGGGTTCTGAAAGTCAGAACTGAGAGCACCGGACCAAAGATCTCTTCGCGAGCTATGCGGTGGGCTTGAGTAACACCAGTGAAAATAGTTGGTGCAAACCAGAAACCTTTGCTTGGCAGTTCACATGGTGCACTCCAGCGCTGGGCACCTTCGGCATCACCTGCAGCTGTAAGTTCAATTATCTTGGCAAGTTGTTCTTTAGAGTTAATCGCACCCACATCGGTATTTTTATCCATTGGATCACCGACGCGTATCTTTGCCATTCTTACTTTTAACTTCTCTAAAACTTCATCGGCGACGTTTTCTTGCAGAATCAATCGAGAGCCCGCACAACACACATGGCCTTGATTGAAAAAGATTCCATTAACAATGCCTTCTACAGCTTCATCGATAGCCGCATCGTCAAAGATGATGTTGGCCGCTTTGCCGCCAAGCTCCAAAGTCACACTCTTAGGAGTTGAAGCAACTGCCCGAGCAATTATCTTGCCAACTTCAGTAGAGCCAGTAAATGCGATCTTATCAATTCCAGGATGGTTAACTATTAATGCGCCTGTTGAACCATCGCCAGTAACAATATTGACAACACCTGCAGGAAGTTCAGCCTGTTGACACACTTCGGCAAATAGCAGTGCGGTCAGTGATGTGCTTTCGGCAGGTTTTAATACAACGGTATTACCAGTGGCAAGTGCAGGCGCAACTTTCCATGCCAACATGAGTAGTGGAAAGTTCCAAGGAATAATCTGACCTGCTACGCCATGTGGCTTTGTTGAAGTTCCAAGACCTGCAAACTCAAGTTTATCGGCCCACCCTGCATGATAGAAAAAATGTGCAGCAGCTAATGGAATATCGACATCGCGTGATTCACGGATTGGTTTTCCATTATCTAAAGTCTCTAGTACTGCAAACTCTCGTGCGCGCTCTTGCATGATTCGCGCTATGCGAAATAAGTATTTTCCACGCTCTTTACCGCTCATTTTTGACCACGTAGTTGTGTAAGCCTTGCGTGCAGCTTTTACGGCGGCATCGACTTCAGCCTTACCCGCTAAGGCGATGTGGCTTAAGACCTCTTCGGTCGCAGGGTTAATGGTGGGGAAATGCTTGCTGCCTGCGACGAACTTGCCGGCAATAAAGTGGCCGTACTTAGGTTTAATCGAAACGATCGCCCGCGATTCGGGGGCAGATGCATAATCAAAGCTCACTGGAGTCTCCATTAATCGATCGTTACGTAGGCAGGACTAGCGTAGTAGCCAGTATCCATTTTCATACGCTGCATGAGTAAATCATTGAGTAAAGCGCTAGCACCAATGCGAAATAGCGATGGTGTGAGCCATTCCGGGCCGGCCGTCTCATTGACTAGGACCAACTGCTTGATGGCATCCTTAGTATTTCTGATCCCACCTGCAGGTTTTACTCCGATTCGCTGTTGGGTCATAGAGTAAAAATCGCGTACCGCTTCAAGCATTACTAAGACCACAGGAGCGGTGGCAGCTGGTGCAATCTTACCGGTCGACGTCTTTATAAAATCTGCGCCTGCGGCCATGGCCAAGAAAGATGCTTTACGAACATTGTCATACGTGACTAGTTCGCCAGTTTCAAAGATTACTTTTAAATGCGCACGGGTTCCACACAACTCTTTAATTGCAACAATCTCATTAAAGACATCGATGTAGTGACCACTTAAAAAAGCTCCGCGGTCGATCACCATATCAATTTCAGATGCTCCAGCATCGAGTGCATCTCTGGTATCACGTAACTTAACCGGCATCGATGCGCGGCCAGAGGGAAAGGCAGTGGATACTGCCGCAACACCAACGTGTTGACCTCCCACTAAATCTAAATGCTTGCGGGCAGTTGCAACCATGTCGTTATAAACGCAGACTGCACCAACACTTGGAACAGTTAGATCTGTTGGATCTGGGCGAACCGCCTTTGTACATAGCGCCTGCACTTTTCCGACGGTATCAGCGCCTTCGAGGGTAGTTAAATCAACCATCGAAATTGCCATATCAATTGCCCAACGCTTTGACGTAGTTTTGATACTGCGCGTTGCCAACATTGCAGCACGTGCGTCGGCGCCAACCTGGTCTACGCCTGAGAGTGATCCTAAGTAATTCTTCAAAGATGTATCAGTGCCATCTACTAATCCATAGAAACTCACGATAACAACTCCATTAAAGGAGCACGCAGTTGATCTAGTACACCTTGTGCAGTCGATGAATCTTTTTCAACTACTTCGATGTAGCACTTCATCTTTGCCTCAGTGCCACTTGGACGAATAATAATTCGAACATCTCCTTCAAGCCACAAGCGGATCCCATCCGTTGGCGGTAATCCATCCGTTGGCTGTGCCAGATCATCGATTGATACTACATTGCGCCCCGCGATAGATGTTGGCGAATTTGTACGCAGTGAGCCCAGAATTACTCCAACTTTAGAGAGATCGGTTAGTCGAATAGAGATCTGGTCAGTGGCGTGGAAGCCATGGCGTTTCCACACTTCATCGAGTAAGTCTTGAAGAGTCTTTCCCTGTGCAGCTAAATCACTTGCAATCTGCGCCAACTTTATCGCTGCCGATATTCCATCTTTATCGTTGACCGTCTGTGAATCTACACAGTAGCCGAGAGCTTCTTCGTAGCCAAAAGTAAGCCCGTGAATTTTCGCTAGCCATTTAAAACCAGTCAGAGTCTCTTTAAACTCCAACTTATAGTGTTGCGCGATCTTACTTAAAACCGATGAAGAAACAATGGAGTTAGCAAAAATGCCATGTGAGTTTGTTCGTGCAATCGATTCACCAAGAATAACTCCAAGTTCATCTCCTCTTAGCATGCGCCAACCAGTGATCGGATCTTTGAGTGCAGCCGCACAACGATCCGCATCGGGATCATTAGCAATAACTAAATCAGCTCCAAAGTTTCTGGCGGTTTCCAACGCTAAATCTATTGCCCCAGGCTCTTCTGGATTTGGAAATGCAACTGTAGGAAAATCGGGATCGGGCTGTGCTTGGGCATCAACCAGGATCGGCGATTGAAAGCCAGCCTTGTGAAAGACGCGCAGCAGTGTTTCAGTACCAACCCCATGCATCGCGGTATAAACAATCTTTAAGTTTCCTGGTTTTGTTGCAATTGCCGCCGTAATGTTTATGTACTTGTCAATAATATCTTCATTAAGTACGGTCCATTTTTTGGCACGAGGTTGGGCCGCCAGAGATGTTACTGCTGCAATCTTGGCTGCAATAGATTCATCGGTTGGTGAAATAATTTGTGAACCACGATAATTAATCCCATCAGCAGTGCCACCTAAATAAACTTTATATCCATTATCTTGTGGGGGATTATGGCTAGCTGTAACCATTATGCCAACGTCGCATTTCAATTCATTTGTTGCAAATGCTAAAACGGGTGTTGGAAGTGGCCGCGGTAAAATAAAGACTTTCATTCCTGCACCACTCATAATTTCAGCGGTTTCAAAGGTGAAATCTTCAGAGCCATATCTGGCGTCGCGACCAATAACTACCGAGCTTAAATTGCGCTCTCGCATGTAGGCAACTATTCCCGCTGCAGTTCTGCCAACGACGGCGCGGTTCATTCCGGATGGTCCTGGGCGCACTGGCCCACGCAGGCCAGCGGTACCAAACTGCAAAAAGCCAGCGAATGAGCGCTTAAGTTCAACTTCGTTATTGGTATCTAACCAAGCTTGTACTTGGGCTGCAGTTTTTGGATCTGGATCATCAGCAATCCATGCTTCTGCTTCGGTACGTAGATCCATGTACTTAGAATAACTTTGGAATGACTGCTTTGAGAAGAGCGCCCATACGATCTGCTGCAGCTTTTCCAGCGGCGATAACCTCTTCATGGTTGAGTTTTTCACCGGTTACACCTGCGGCAGCATTAGTTACTAAAGAGATTCCTAAAACTTCTGCACCAAGTGCATGTGCGGCAATTGCTTCAGGGACTGTGGACATTCCCACTAAGTCAGCACCCATTGTTCGCATCATCAAAATCTCTGCGGGAGTTTCATACGTTGGCCCGCGCCAATGAACGTAGACACCTTCTTCAAGGGAGGCATCTTCCTTTTTAACAATTGCGCGAATTCGTTTGCTGTAAAGATCAGTTAAATCAACAAAGGTAGCACCTGATAATGGTGATACTGCGGTGAGAGAAATATGATCACGGATCAAGACTGGCTGTCCAACTTTGTATGCGGTATTTATTCCACCGCATGCATTTGTAAGGATTACAACCTTGGCACCCGCCTTGACTGCAACTCGAACGCTATGCACTACTGGCTCAACACCTTTACCTTCGTAAAGATGGGTGCGACCAAGAAAGACAAGCGCGCGCAACTTTTTGCCATTGCTTTCGATCAGATATGAGCGAACTTTTCCAGAGTGTCCAACAACGGTCGGTGGTAAGAATCCAGTGAGCTCTTCTGCGTTGCATTCATATGCAGGCGAACCAAGTGCGTCAACTGCACTTACCCAACCAGAGCCCATGACAAGTGCAACGTCGTGGGAGGCAACCCCTGTGCGATCGGCAATTTCGGCAGCAGCTAATTCAGCAGCAGCTAATGGATCTGTATAAAGGAGTTCGCTCATGCGTCAATAATGTCACACAGTTTGGTTCCACTTGAAACTGTGGTTCCAATGACTGCAGTGAGATTAGTGACGATTCCTGACTTATGAGCCATTAATGGCTGCTCCATTTTCATCGCTTCAAGAACAATAACTAGATCTCCAACTTCAACCTGTGCACCTTCTTCAACTGCAATCTTTACTACGGTTCCTTGCATTGGGCTTGTTAAACCAGCAGAGTTAGAGGCGCCTGTCATTCCTGCTTTGGCGCGATGGCGCTTAACCACCGGTTTTAGCGCATGTACCAAAATCTCAAAACGCTTGCCGTTGACTTCGGTAATTAAATGTTCTGCTGGCAAATGTGATTGCAATTGTTCCGCAGCAGCCATAAAGGCCGGTATTTCATTCACGAATTCATTTTCAATGTAGCTTGTATAAACTTTAAAATTCTGCGTGTAAGCAGGATCTTCAACAATTGCGCGGTGAAAAGGTAGGGCAGTTGCAAGGCCACCAACTGTGAACTCCGCCAATGCGCGCCGTGCACGTTCAATAGCCTGTTCGCGAGTTGCCCCAGTAATAATTAACTTTGCAAGAAGCGAATCAAAGTTGCCACCAATGACGTCACCATTTTTAAAGCCAGCATCTACGCGAACTCCAGGACCTGTTGGAATAAGCCATTCGGTTATACGTCCCGGTGCGGGAAGAAAAGACCTACCTGGATCTTCGCCATTAATTCGAAACTCAATTGAATGGCCACGAATAACTGGATCATCAAAACCGAGGGCTTCACCCATTGCGATACGAAACTGTTCGCGAACTAGATCTATTCCAGTTACTTCTTCACTCACTGGGTGTTCTACTTGCAAACGAGTGTTAACTTCTAGGAATGAGATAGTTCCATCTGCCCCCACAAGAAATTCACAAGTTCCGGCGCCGATATAGCCAGCCTCTTTCATTATCGCTTTACTCGAACGATAGAGCTCTTCATTTTGAGCATCAGTTAAAAATGGCGCTGGAGCTTCTTCAACTAATTTTTGGTGGCGGCGCTGCAAGGAACAGTCACGAGTACTTACTACAACTGCGTGTCCATGCATATCGACAAGTACTTGAGTTTCAACATGTCGGGGTTTGTCTAAGTAGCGCTCGACAAAACACTCACCGCGACCAAAGCCTGAAATCGCTTCGCGCACTGCAGAGTCAAAGAGTTCGGGGATCTCTTCCATTGTCCGCGCAACTTTTAACCCACGCCCACCACCACCATGTGCGGCCTTAATCGCAACTGGTAGGCCATGCTCTTTAGCAAAGGCAGTGACTTCGGCATGACCGGCAACTGGATCTTTAGTTCCAGCAACCAGAGGCGCACCTGCCTTAGAGGCGATTTTTCTAGCTGAAACTTTATCTCCCAATGCACGGATTGCAGCTGGTGGGGGGCCAATCCACGTTAAACCAGCGTCGATGACCGCTTGAGCGAAGTTAGCATTTTCAGATAAGAAACCATACCCAGGATGAACCGCATCTGCTCCAGCTTGAAGTGCTGCTGAAATCAATTTCTCAATATTCAAATATGTTTGCGTGGCTGTAGTGCCATGCAGCGAGAAGGCAGAATCCGCCATCTTGGTATGAATAGCATCGCGGTCTTCGTCTGAATAAACCGCAACAGATTCCAAGCCATGATCTTTACACGCACGCATAACTCGTACGGCGATTTCGCCTCGATTAGCTATGAGTACGCGCTTCATTGCATCACCTTTACCTCTGGCCACGAATAACCAAGTTGTGCCAGAGCTTTACGAATAAATGGCATTGAAATGCCCACAACATTTGTATAGTCACCTTCAATGTTTGGGATAAATGGTGAGCTATAACCATCGAGAGTGAAACCGCCTGCAACATGAAGGGGTTCACCGCTAGCTACATAATCATTGATTTCATCATCGCTCATCAGATCAAAACTAACTTTTGTGGTGACAATACTTGAAATCTCGCGATCTTTTGCAGTATCTATTACACAGTGGCCTGTATGTAGCAACCCAGAGTTTCCTTGCACGCGTTTAGCCCTTTCTGCTGCAATCTCTGGAGTTCCGGGCTTTCCAAGTGATTGGCCCTCAAATTCAAATGTCGAGTCACACCCAATTATTATGGCTGGAAAATCTATTTGCTCACGAACTGTATGAGCTTTAGTGATTGCCAGCGCAATGACCATATCTGCTGGCGAAAGTGCATTAAAAAAATCCGTCTCTTCATCGACATGGCTCACCATTACTGAAATAGACAAGCCCGCAGACTCAAGTAATCGGCGACGCGATGACGATGCAGAAGCAAGGATAATTCTTGGCATTAATAAATTACTTCGTGCGTCCAAAGCGGAAGTGGATGTTCATTGGCTTTCTAAGCTGTGGCCGCCCAAATCCAGCCTTACTTATAGTTGGTTCCAGCACTTTCCGTTTGTGCAATGACATCGCAACCTCGATTGCTGCTAGTTCATCGGCTGTTGGCGTGCCGCTGACGATTTGATAGTTCATTACAACGGAATATTTCCATGTTTGCGAGCAGGCAAAGTATCTCGCTTGGTCCGCAAAGTTCTAAAGGCTTTTGTAATGTATGCGCGAGATTGATTTGGCTCAATTACCGTGTCAATTGTTCCCCGTTCAGCGGCAAGATATGGATTAGCCAGCGACTCGTTGTACTCATTGACAAGTTCAGCTCTTTTGCCAACAGGATCTTTAGCCGCACTTAACTCTTTACGGTAGAGAATATTGACTGCACCTTGGGCACCCATGACTGCAATCTCAGCGCTGGGCCATGCAAAGTTAATATCGCTTCCAAGATACTTTGAACCCATCACGATAAATGCTCCTCCATATGCTTTTCGTGTTATCAAAGTAACTAGTGGCACAGATGCTTCTGCATAGGCATACAGCAGCTTTGCGCCGCGGCGAATGATTCCATCCCATTCTTGCTCGGTACCAGGCAAGAAGCCAGGTACATCTACCAAAGTTAAAATTGGAATATTAAAAGCATCGCAAAAACGCAAGAAACGTGCGGCTTTTTCACTTGAATTAATATCTAAAGTACCCGCAAGTTGCGAAGGCTGGTTAGCGATAATTCCAATTGATTCACCTTCGATGCGTGCAAAGCCAACGACAATATTTGGGGCGTATAGCGCATGCACTTCAAGAAATTCACCTTCATCGACCAGTGCTTGAATCAATACTTTCATATCATATGGCTGGTTGGGGGAGTCTGGGATCAGTGAATCTAGAGCTAAGTCACTTGCCTTTTTTTCTAAGGACTCAGTGGGTGGAAGATGAGGCGAGCTATCCATATTATTTGATGGCAAGTATGAAAGTAGCGCTTTTACGTAATCAATCGCATCGGCTTCACTTTCAGCTAAGTAGTGAGAGTTTCCAGTTCGAGTATTGTGAGTGCGCGCACCACCGAGCTCTTCCATCCCAACTTCTTCACCCGTTACTGTTTTAATAACATCAGGACCGGTAATAAACATGTGTGATGTTTCATTGACCATAACCGTAAAATCGGTCAGCGCAGGTGAGTAAGCCGAGCCACCAGCGCATGGACCGAGAATCAATGAGATCTGGGGAATCACACCAGAAGAACGGGTATTAAGGCGAAAAATTTTTCCGTAACCAGATAACGAGGCCACACCTTCTTGAATCCGTGCGCCACCAGAATCATTAATGCCGATCAGTGGAATTCCACTCTTAAGTGCGAACTCGGCAATCTTTACAATTTTTTCAGCATGAACTTCACCGAGGGAGCCACCCATAATCGTGAAATCCTGTGAGTACAAAGCGATAGGTCGGCCGTCAACAGTGGCAGTTCCGATAACTACACCATCTCCATAGGGACGATTTTTTTCCATACCGAACTGAGTTGATCGGTGTCTGGCAAACTCATCTATCTCAGTGAAAGATTCTTCATCGACGAGCATTTCTATGCGCTCTCGGGCGGTGTGCTTACCTTTAGCATGTTGCTTCTCAACGGCGCGGGCCGAACCGGCATGGACTGCCTCTTCAACACGGGCGCGCAGATCTTCGATTTTTCCGGCAGTTGTATGCAGATCACGGCTCATACCCCTACGGTACTAGGCGTGGACATAGAAATGCTAAGAGCGCCGCTAGATAGTCAAGCCATCAATGCCAATTTGACGCAGTACTGGCGAGTAAGCGTGGTCGAACTCACGGCTTCAACACAAAGCGATCTTATTGAATTAGTTACGCAAGGTCGTGCCCAAGCCGGTGATGTAATAGTTGCAGATTATCAAAGTTCCGGTCGCGGTCGGCTTACTCGCAGTTTTGAAGCTCCGCCTGGCTCTGCTTTGTTGTTTTCTTTTTATATTAAACCGTCTCGAGCTAGAAGTGATTGGGGATGGATTCCATTAATGGCAGGTGTCAGCGTTGCACAATCTTTATCCGGAGTTAAAGCGCGCGTTAAATGGCCAAATGATATTTTGATAAATGAAAAAAAGATTTCGGGTTTAATTGCGCAAGTAGTTAATGATGGAATAGTTATTGGCATTGGAATAAATGTCGGGATGCAAGTAAGTGAAATACCAGTACCTCAAGCAACTTCACTTGCAATTGAGGGCGTTCTTAATATTTCGCGGAATGAACTCCTTGCCAATCTACTTGCAACTTTCGAAAATAACTTTAGTAAATGGGATCAAGGAAGTGATGAAATCTGGCCTGTTTATCAGGGTATGAGCGCAACGCTCGGGCAAAGTGTAGAAGTGCATTATCCCGATGGGAGAGTCGAAGGTGGCACTGCCGTATCTGTATCTGCCAGCGGCGAGTTGGTCTTGGCCGATGGAGTTCATGTTCTTGCCGCAGACATTATTCATCTACGATAACCCAGTGAGCGATTCCTTTCCAACAGTAGGAATAATTGGTGCTGGCCAATTAGCGCGAATGAGTATTGCGCCAGCTGAAGCGTTAGGAATCAACCTTTTATTGCTAGCAAATAGTTCAGATGACTCAGCGGCTCAAATTACTAAACACGTAGTCGGAGATTTTAGAGATCTTGAAACTGTTTTAAACTTTGCAAAGAAATGTGATGTCGTAACTTTTGAACATGAACTGGTACCTTTAAGTATTATCAAAGCCCTAGAAGCTGAAGGAATAGTTGTTAGGCCGAGTTCTCAAGCTTTTATTTACTCGCAAGATAAATCCGAGATGCGAAATAGATTAGCTAATTTTTTAGCACCGAAATCACAAGTTGTCACAAGTGCCGACGGCATTACAGAGTATCCACTAATAGCGAAGGCGATTTCTGGGGGATATGACGGCCGTGGAGTATGGAAAGTTAACTCTGAACACGAGCTAAAGGAAATTATCGCGCAATTAGGACGTGTGTTAATCGAAGATTTAGTTGAATTCGATTATGAGATCGCCGTAATGGTTGCACGCTCACCACATGGACAAGCCACAACATGGGCTCCAACGCAGACAATTCAAAAAGATGGTATCTGCACGATGACTATCACTCCAGCTCCAGCGCTATCGGCAGAGTTAAGTGAAATAGCTCAGAGGTTGGCGATAGATATTGCGCAAGAAATAGGTGTTGTTGGTGTAATGGCAGTAGAGCTTTTTGTTAAAGGTTCACAACTCTTTGTTAATGAACTCGCAATGCGACCTCATAACTCAGGTCACTGGACAATTGAAGGTTCGAAGACGAGTCAATTTGAACAACATTTACGGGCAGTCTTAGATCTTCCATTGGGTGATCCATCAATGAGCGCCCCACACGCCGTGATGGGAAATATATTGGGGCAGGATAAATCCGACATGTATCGGCCATATCTACATTTAATGGCTCGTAATCCCCGCCTCAAGTTTCACCACTACAAGAAAGAGGCGCTGAAAGGTCGCAAAATTGGCCACGTAAATTTGCTAGGCGATGACATCGTAGAATTAACCCAAGAAGTTCAACATGCCCTTGATTACATGAGCGGAGAAGTCAATGAGTGATGTTGCAATCATCATGGGGTCAGATTCAGATTGGCCCATCATGGAAGATGCCGCCAAGGTTTTGGATGAATTAGGAATTTCTTTTGATACAGATGTTGTTTCAGCCCATCGCATGCCCCTTGAAATGGTGGAGTTTGCACAAACTGCACAATCAAAGGGTTACAAAGTAATTATTGCTGGAGCTGGGGGCGCAGCACACTTGCCAGGAATGGTGGCATCACTCACCACACTTCCAGTCATTGGTGTACCTATCGCACTCAAGAATCTTGATGGCATGGATTCGTTGTTATCAATTGTGCAAATGCCAGCAGGAATTCCAGTTGCAACTGTAGGTGTTGGTAATGCTAAAAATGCTGCGTTGCTTGCCGCCCGTATATTAGGTGTATCTGATTCAAAGATAAGCGGAAAAGTTAGTGATGCTTTGAAAGAGATGAATTCAGTTGCAAAAGCAAAGGGTGCAAATTTAGCGTCCCGCAGAAATCAAAAGACGGGCTTCTAGCTCCTATTTTTATATTCAATTGCAGGGCAACGATCCATAACAGTGAGTAAACCAGCGTCATGTGCTCGCGCAATTGCATTTTCATCGATCACATCTAACTGTAGCCATACCGCTTTAGCTCCAATAGCAATTGCTTGGTCAACTACTTTTCCTACAAGGGATGAGTTTACAAAACAATCTACAACATCGACAGGTGTGGGAATATCTCCCAGATTTTTATAGCCAATCTGTCCATGCACAACTTCTGCTCTGGGATAAACCGGAATTATTTCATGGCCTTTATCTTGCAATAACTTAGCTACTCCGAACGCTGCACGTTCTGGATTATTTCCAAGACCGACTACAGCCCAGGTTTTCATTCCCAGAACTGCATCAATAATCTCTTGTTCGTTAATCGGAGCGCCCTAATGCGTGAAATCTCCAACCAGCGTTGCGCCATAAATCACGATCCAAAACATTGCGCCCATCAATAATAATTTTACTTTTAACCAGAGTGCCTACAACTGATGGGTTTAGTTCACGGTATTCGCGCCACTCAGTTAAGTGCAGAATCAAATCGGCGTCTTTCACGCATTCTAGAACGTTGGACGAGTACTGCAGGTTTGGAAAACGCTTGCGGGCAGGCTCAATCCCTTTGGGATCATGGACTACAACGCTGGCTCCTGCCGCCTGCAACTGTGCAGAGATATCTAGCGCCGGGGAGTCACGAACATCATCACTATCTGGTTTAAAAGTTGCTCCAAGTATTGCAATTTTATATTGCGTCAGATCTTCAGAAAGCTTACTGCGAACTACATCGATTACGCGTTGACGTGCGCGCAGATTAATTGCATCGATCTCACGTAGGAATTCAAGAGCTTGCATTGCGCCAAGCTCTTCAGCGCGTGCCATAAATGCACGGATATCTTTAGGTAAGCAGCCGCCACCGAAACCAATTCCTGCCTGCAAAAAACGACTACCAATGCGTGGGTCATAACCGATTGCTTTCGCAAGAACTGTTACATCGCCTCCGGCGGCTTCGCACACTTCAGCCATCGCATTAATGAAAGAGATTTTTGTTGCAAGAAATGAGTTAGCTGCAACTTTGACAAGTTCTGCAGTCGGAAGATCTGCGCGAATCCAAGGAGTGCCCAGAGCGATAATCGGTTCGTAGACTTCCTTAAGAATCTCTTCTGCGCGATCATTTACCACACCAACAACAAGTCGGTTAGGTTTTAAAGTATCTTCAACTGCGAACCCTTCTCGAAGAAACTCTGGATTCCATGCCAAATCTGCTTGAGGTGCAGTTAGTGTAAGTTCACTTCGAAGTGACTGTGCAGTTCCAACGGGAACGGTTGACTTACCGACTACTAATGCCCCTTCCTTTAAATATGGTGCAATTGCTGCTACTGCAGCTTTTACGTAAGTAAGATCAGCTGCTAATCCATCTTTACTTTGTGGGGTACCTACGCACACAAAGTGCACATCGGTATTAGCTATGGCTGAAAAATCTGTTGTAAATGAGAGTCGACCAGCCTTCACCTCTTGGGCTAATAAGCTATCTAAACCCGGTTCATAAAAAGGAAGTTCACCTCTTGTGAGCATTGCTACTTTGTCAGGATCTGTATCAACACCAATGACCGTGAAGCCCAGGGAAGACATACATGCGGCATGTGTTACGCCAAGATAGCCGCAGCCGATCACCGAGAGAGTTAAATCCATAGGAGGCAGTTTACTTCAGCGCCCCACATGGGTTTTCATCGGCGGTACGAGTCCTGAACTTATCAATCACAGTTGGCGTGGCCGATGCAGTAGATGATGCCGACGGTGATGGTGTGGCTTCATTAACTAAGGGTAAATCCGCTCGCAAACGCGCAAAAAGATCCGGAGCTAAAACTTTATCCCAAATCACAACAGATCCAAGTCCTGGCACACGTGCGTTTGAATTGCCCAGTGGAATTGTCAAAGTTCGAACTTTACTGGCAGAAAGGTTTTTCAACTGTTTTGCTAGAGTGATTAAGTCACTTTGATTGAGCTGAGTATCAGTTTGAACTGTTGCAATCGCAGCATTGAAAAAATTTAATAATTTAATTGGATTAAGCAGAACACCGGTACTTGTAACTTTCCGTAAAACTGCACTCATAAATTGTTGTTGACGCTGCATACGCCCAATATCGCCCATTCCATCGAAATCACGTGTACGTACATATTTGAGCGCTTCAATGCCATCGAGCGTATGAATACCTGCACTTAGGATTAAGTGACTGTTTGGATCATTAATATTTTTCTTTGTACAAACCTGAATTCCACCCAGAGCATCGACCATTCCAGCAAAACCGGCGAAACCTATTTCAACATAGTGATCTATGCGAATGCCGGTTGCTTCTTCAACAGTTTGAATAAGTAAAGGTGCGCCGCCCCAAGCATAAGCTGAATTAATTTTTCCTTGAGCAGCTGCAACGGTTCGATCTTTATGAATTGTGGATTGGTGAGCAGGAATTGTGACGAGTGAATCACGAGGAATAGAAATAATCGTTGCTTTATCGCGAGCCTTACTAATATGGATTAGTAGCATCGTGTCAGAGCGTGCACCTGCAGCACTTTTGGTTGTACCAACACGCAAAAGTTTTGATTGTTCTTTAGTTAACCCGGCCCGAGTATCTGAGCCAACAAGCAGATAGTTCAGGGCAGTATTTGGCTTATCAGGTCGCTTTGATAATGAACCAAAAACATCAATTCGATTAATTGCTCCGCTGACTTGGCCGAGCCCTAGCCATGAAATCGCTGAAATTACGACGACAGCGATAGAGAGTGATGTAATAATCCGTATAGGTCGCGTCGCTTTCACAGGCGAAGACTACTTCAGCGATACGGTGGTGGGGTTATGACGACATCAGCAAATGAGTTATTTGGCTCACCGAAGCGAGAAATCTCGGTTATTTTGCCGGTCCTCAATGAGGCCAAGTATTTAGAGTCGGCTGTGAATGCAATTGTAGCCTCTGATTTTGATGGCGAGCTTGAAGTGATTCTGGCGATTGGCCCGTCACAGGATGGAACTGAAGATATCGCTAAAAAACTTGCCAGCAGTGATTCACGTATTGTGATCGTCGCTAATCCAACTGGTCGAACTGCAGCTGGATTAAACATTGCCGTTGCGGCCGCACACTTTTCGATTATTTTGCGAGTAGATGGCCATTCTCAAATTCCTAATAATTATTTGTCACTCGCATTTGAAACTCTAGAAAAAACTGGAGCTGTTAATGTTGGCGGAGTTATGGCAGCGGTTGGCCACAGTATTTTTGAGCGAGCTGTAGCAGGTGCAATGCGGAGTCCATTCGGTGTAGGTACTTCACGTTTTCACACAGGCGGATCAGCGGGAGCGGTCGATACGGTTTATTTAGGTGTATTTAGGAGAGAAGCATTGATTGCCGCAGGTGGATTTGATGAACGTTTTACTCGTGCTCAGGATTGGGAACTTAACTTTCGCTTGCGAGCTGCAGGTGGTGTTGTCTATTTTGATCCACGTTTAATTGTGACCTATCGCCCACGATCAACTATCAAAGCCTTAGCTAAACAATATTTTGAATACGGTCGTTGGCGTCGCGTGGTTTCTCGTCGACATGAAGGAACTATTAACTACAGATATTTAGCTCCTCCATTTACGGTACTTGCCACACTGACATCACTGGTTATTGGGTTAAATTTCGGTACGATTTTTCTCATACCTGCCCTTATTTATGGCCTTTTTATTTTTGTAGCTTCTATTAAAATCTCGAAATCAGTAGGTGAACTTCTGGCCATGCCGCTTATTCTTCTAACGATGCATTTTATGTGGGGGACTGGCTTTCTAACGTCACCGAAGTCACTTGTTCCTGAGGTAGCCTTAAGCCCGTGAGTGCACCGCTTCAGATATACGAGCCATTTAAGGCCGGTTTGCCGCCTCTTCGTCGCTACTGGAGATCATTGTGGTCTCGACGCACTTTCATTGCAGAGTTCTCAAGATCAGAACTGCGCGAACAACACTTTGATTCACTGTTTGGTCAATTGTGGCTGATTCTCAACCCGCTACTGCTTTCAGGGGTGTATTACTTGCTGATTATAATTATCGGCGGAACATCAGATAGCACGCGTTATGTCCATTTAACGTCGGCATTATTCTTATTTTATTTAATTGCTAACTCACTCACTGGTGGAGTTAAGTCAATTACAGCCGGACAACGCTTAATCTTAAACACTGCCTTCCCTAGAATTATGTTGCCATTATCTGCAGTGGTGATCGCAGTCTTTAAATTTCTTCCAACGCTTGTGGTCTTTCTCCTTATCCGAGTTATTGTGGGTCTTCCATTTACGTGGCAGATGCTGTGGGCCATTCCAGTATTGGGGATTGCAATTCTCTTAGCGTTAGGACTGGCGATAACAATTTCCTGTGTAAATGTGTACTTCCGTGACATCTCAAGTTTCTTGCCGTATTTGACCCGAACAACACTGTATTTATCACCAATTCTTTATGAGGCTTCAGCACTAAAACCCAATATTCGAGCTCTGGAAGTTTTCAATCCACTTTTCCCAATTCTTGATAGTTGGTCACGCGCAGTAGTCCATGGTCAAACTCCACCCACTGGAAGTTTATTGCAAGCTTTAGCATGGGCAATTGGAATATTTATAATCGGAACTTATTTTTTCTTATCAAGGGAGCGTGAATTTGCCGTCCGCCTTTAATATACATAAGACCAATGAGATCGCCGTTTCAGTGCGTGGCCTTGGACTCACTTATACGACCTCAATCGACCGACGTCCGACTTTAAAAGCAAGAGTGAAATCTTTGGGTCGAGGCGGAAAACAAACTCGCGTCGTTCGTGCTCTTGATAATGTTGACCTTGATGTTGAATATGGACAAGTGCTTGGTGTTATTGGAAGTAATGGGGCGGGTAAATCAACGCTCATGCGCGTCATTGCTGGAATTCTTCCACCTTCACAGGGTCGAGTGGAAGTGTATGGAAGCGTTAGTACTTTGCTCGCTTTAGGTGTTGGATTTAATCCAAATATGTCCGGTCGGGATAACGTCTTTCTCGGCGGTTTAGCTGCTGGTATGAGCCGGGAAGAAATAGAGAAAAACTTTGCTGAGATTGCTGCGTTTTCTGAGCTTGGAGATGCCATTGAGGCTCCGATGCGCACTTATTCATCGGGAATGTTTGCCCGCCTAGCATTTTCTGTGGCCGCGACCGTACGTCCAGATATTTTGATCGTCGATGAAGCTTTAAGTACAGGCGATGCAAAATTTAAAGAGAAATCACTTAACCGCATTAAGGAGTTAAGAAGTGATGATCGAGCACTTATTTTAGTTAGTCATGCGATGGCAACTTTACGTGACGTGTGTAATGATGTTGCATGGATTCACAAAGGTAAAGTTATTCAGCGTGGTGAACCGAATTTAGTAATCGATGCTTATCAAGAGTTTTTACAGGTCGGGAAGAGCGCAGCCATCGATGAGGATGTTTAGAGCTCTTTTCCTTTCTATGCTTTTAAGCACTACTTTAATGCCGAGTGCTTCGGCAGATAAACCTTTAGAGTTTTCTTTTCATGGTTCGGGCTATGGGCATGGTGTTGGTCTTAGCCAGATGGGCGCTAGATCAATGGCTCTCAATGGTCAAACTTCAGAGCAGATCCTTAAGTATTATTATAAAGATGTTGCACTTGAACAGTTAGATGATTCAAGAATCTTACGAGTAAATATTGGTCATCTATTATCTATTGGAAAAATGTCAAGCACTTTAAAAGAAGCACCATTACAAATATTTGAAGGTGATCTTGGTGATCAAAGCTCGGTATCTACATATTCCAAAGCTGATTCCATATCATTTACAGTTGTTGGAACTACGGTGATTCCTCGCATCACGTTTGGAAAATCAAACCAGACGTTAAAAGGAAGTAAAATCTTCACAATTCGCTGGAGCGGAACAAGATATTTAGAAGGCCCAGACACTGTAGTTTCAGTAAATCTCTCAGGCACAACGCATAAATATCGATATGGGCAGATTCAAGTCAAGGCCGTAAAAACTCCAAATGGTTATCGACTCGAGATGACTAACTCAGTACGCCTTGGGGATGAGTATTTATGGGGTATTAGTGAGATGCCTTCATACTGGCCAATAGCAGCCCTTGAAGCCCAAGTGATTGCTTCGCGTTCGTATGCTTTGAGTAGAGCCGGCGCATTCAAAAGCCTTTGTGACTGTGATCTATATGGTGATACGACAGATCAAACATTTTTAGGATACCCAAAAGAAATTGAAAAGAAGTATGGTCCAATCTGGAAAGATACAGTAAATCGCACAGCGGGTTTAGTACTCACTCAAAAAGGCAAGCCAATTACCGCCTATTTCTTCTCGTCTTCTGGTGGTAAAACAGAGTCTGCAATCAATGCATGGGGCAGCGTTAAGGCTTACACCCAGATTGTTGATGATCCGGGCAGTCTTGATCAAGTATTAAATCCACGTTATGTCTCGTGGGATCGAACCGTGCCACAAGAGCTCGTGGCGCAAGCTTTTGAACTTCCAGATGTAGTTACTTTAGAGATCCTTAGCCGCAATGAGAATCAAACGGTTGCTCAAATACGCGCTACGTCAAGTTTGGGTGTTCAGAAGCTACTGCGTGGTGAAACATTTAGAAGTCGAACAAAGATTCCTTCAGCCTGGTTTACTTTAGTTAGCGTGCAAAATTGAATTAAGTCCGCCCCATGGTCCAGTACGACTAACTACCTCGAGTGCTCCATCAAGTGAGTTTCGTCGAAACAAAACATCACTAGCCCCTGACAATGTTGATGCTTTAACAATCTCACCATCAGGAAGACGAATTTTTGATGCGGCAGTTATATAAGTTCCAGCTTCAATAACGCAGTTATTTCCAAGTGAGATACCGCAACCAGAGTTAGCTCCAAGAAGTGACTTTTCACCGATTGAAATAACTTCTTTTCCACCACCACTTAAAGTTCCCATAATTGATGCACCGCCACCAACATCGGTGCCATCGCCAACAACGACTCCTGCAGAGATGCGGCCTTCAACCATAGAAGCACCAAGAGTCCCGGCATTAAAGTTAACAAAACCTTCGTGCATGACAGTAGTTCCAGAAGCAAGATGCGCACCCAAGCGAACTCGATCGGCATCGGCAATTCGAACTCCGCTCGGAACAACATAATCAACCATCCGAGGGAACTTATCTACAGAAAAAACTGTCACATGGCCGTGGACTGCTTTCAGCCGAACACGTGTGAGTTCGAAATTTTCTAGCGCACAAGGTCCCACCGAAGTCCATACAACGTTACTTAGCAAACCAAAAACACCATCGAGTGATGCACCATGGGGCTTAATCAAGCGGTGCGAAAGTAGATGCAGGCGAAGATAAGCATCGAGTGCTGAAGTTGGAGCTTTTGATAGTTCAATCTCTATGCTGACCAATTCACGGCTAACACCTCGCGCAGAATCAACACCGACAAGTTCAGCTAAGCCCGCTGGAACATCGCTAGCAAGTGCACCCAGAATAGGATTCGGGAACCAGGCATCTAGAAGCTTTCCATCTGCATACGTTGCAATTGCGTGGCCGGAAGCGATTGTCGTCATGGGCTAAGCCTAACCCCTATCCTTGCAGGCATGCGTATCGGTGTTTTTTGCTCCTCATCTGCGACTATCGACCCCAAATATGTAGCACTCGCCTACCAACTTGGTGAAGGAATCGGTCTTAAATCCTGGGAGCTCATAACTGGTGGCGGCCATATTTCAATGATGGGCGCTATATCTCGCGGTGCGCGAGCAGTTGGTGGCCGAACAGTGGGTGTTATCCCACAAGCGCTAGTTGATATTGAGTTTGCCGATCACGACAATGAAGAGTTACATATTGTCGAAACAATGGGCGAGCGTAAAGCGATGATCACAGATATTTCAGATGCCTTTATAACTTTGCCAGGTGGTGCCGGAACTCTAGAAGAGTTTTTTGAAATCTGGGTTGGACGATATTTGAAGTTTCATAATAAACCTGTTGTTATTCTTGATCCATTTGGAATTTATAATCCGTTACATGAACTATTTATACATCTTGAAAGTGAAAATTTTATTAAACCAGGAATGCGTGAGCTGATCACATGGACCACAAATGTTGACGACGCACTGGCAGCTTGTAAAAAATGAGAAGTAACCACATTGCACTATCAATTGTGATTGATGGGCCTATCCAGAAAGTATGGGATGCCCTTGTCGATTGGGAGCAGCAAGGTGAATGGATGCTGGCAACAAAAATCTGGGTTACCTCTGACATCAGAGTTGGAGTTGGAACCCAGATTGAAGCCCTTACAGGTATTGGAAAGGTGGGAATCTTAGATAAAATGCAGGTAACTTCATGGAATCCACCCGTTAGCGCCGATGTTTTACATACTGGATCGCTCATCAAGGGGACAGGACGATTTGAATTGATATCAATGAGTGCAAGCCGCACGCGCTTTAACTGGTCGGAAGAGATAATCGCTCCACGCGCAGTGTTCTTAGCTTTATGGCCCGGGATTTATTCCGGTGTGCGTATCTCTCTTTTTAGCTTTGCTCGAACATTCCGCTAAATCAGAGGTGAGCCGAAGGTGAAGGCAATGCCAGTAACCTTGGGGTATGAGCGAACCTGCAACATTGGCCGAGGTCTTAGCCTCGTTGCCAGATGAGGAGCGCTTTATCCTGACTATGCACTACCTGCGGCAGATGTCGCCAGAGCAGATTGCTCAGCTACTTACCGTGCCAGAGCAGGCGGTTATGAGTGTGATTAGCTCGGGAAAGGCGCGGCTGAGCCAGGTTTTGGGGCTGTAGAAGCAGTAAAGCCGATTTCCCACGCACGTGCACTTTGCGAGATACTTCTCCTCTTACCCCTCACACCTCGCATAAAGGAGTCTTCCCATGGCAGCCATGAAACCCCGAACAGGTGATGGTCCTATGGAGGTCACAAAAGAGGCTCGCTCCCTTGTCATGCGAATCCCACTTGAGGGTGGTGGCCGCTTGGTCGTAGAGCTCAATGCAGAGGAAGCCAATAATCTCAGCGCCGCACTTCATGCCGCGGTCGCTTTAGTTAAGAAGTAAAGCAGTCAGGGCGATAGCCTTCAACGCATGTCATCCACTCTTTACGGCGCCTCAGTAAATCTGACCGAAGCCATTAAAGCCGATTCGATCGCCGTAGGTTTTATTAAGAAAGATTCCGACGAGTTTTCTTTTCAAGGCCCAGGGAATCTTATCGCTGAAATCGAAAAACACTTCGAAGTTAATTTAGTTGATGAACTCTCGTTCTTTAAGCCAACTGGAAAAAGTGGTGAGATATTTGAAATTCCTGTCAGCGCAAAAGATGCCACAACAGATCGTTTATATTTAACTTCACTTGGAGATGCCTCAACTCCGGCATTGAGAATCGCTGCAACTACTATCGCTCGAAAAGTACGCGGGAAAAAAGCAACAGTTTATTCAGCATGTGCAATCAAAAAACATGATATCCGCGAGCATGCCATCGCACTAACTATGGGTGCATATTTATGGAGCTTAAAAAGTGGCAAACCTGCCGATGTTCCAATATTTTATGTTGCAACAGATGATAAGGAGACGGTAAATGCTGCTATCACTATTTCGAAGGCGGTTGCGCGCGCTCGCAATTTGGCTCATACGCCTTCTAATATTAAAACTCCTGCGTGGATGGCTTCACAAGCCAAAGAGTTCGCCAAAGGAACCGATTTAAAAATTACTGTGCTCGCCGGAAGAGAACTAAAAGATTTTGGTGGTCTACGCGCAGTAGGAAATTCATCTCCCAATCCAGGTCCACGCTTTATCGAAGTTTCTTATTCGCCCAAAGCTAAAAAAGCTTCGCATGGCGCCCTTCCACACGTTGTTTTGGTCGGTAAAGGAATCACTTTTGATACGGGTGGAATCAATCTAAAACGTCCTTACGAACTCATGATTCCAATGAAGTCAGATATGGCAGGTGCTGCAGCAATTCTTGCGACGCTGACCGCTTTAGAAGAGTTACAGCCTAATGTTCGGGTCACAGCGCTCATGATGTGTGCAGAAAACGCTATGTCTGGCACCGCCCAACGTCCTAGCGATGTTATTTCTCACTATGGTGGCACCACAGTAGAAGTTATCGACACCGATGCTGAGGGTCGATTAGTCCTCGCCGATGGTCTTGCTTATGCCGATATTAATTTGGATCCTGATTATTTAGTAGATATTGCAACATTGACTGGGTCGGCAACCGTTGGTTTGGGACGACAGTATGCAGCGATGTACACGCGCGATGACAAACTTGCTAAGCAACTGTCGAAGGCTGGTGCAGAATCTGGTGACCGTGTCTGGCATATGCCACTCATCGATGATTATAAAACTGCGCTTGCAAGTGATATCGCAGATTTCAATCACAATGCCAAAAAGGGAGCCTTCTCTGCTGGGTCAGTAACTGCCGCTCTGTTCTTAGAACACTTTGCAGGTAATCGCCGCTGGGTGCACTTAGATATCGCCGGCACAGGGCGTAGCGAAGTTGATGCTGGTGAAAATCCAAAAGGCGGAACTGGTTTTGGTGTTCGCTTGCTAACTGAGTGGATCATGAATCTCACATGAAAATAGATCCACATGCATTCGCTGAAAATTTTATACCTGAAGACCACTTTAAGTCACAGGCGCGCGCACGTGGAGTTGAAGTTGGAGCAGTAGATGTGACTCCGGGGGCCGGTGCTTACTTGCGTCATTTAGCATTTACGCTTTCGGCGCAAGCTGTTGTTGAGGTCGGAACCGGCTCGGGTGTCGGTAGTTTGTGGCTACTCGATGGCATGCTCTCTAGCGGCACATTGACTTCAATCGATGATGAGATGGAACATACACAAATTGCCAAAATAGCTTTCGCAGACGCTGACATTGCGCAGACTCGTTATCGTTTGATTACAAACTCGGTTCTAGATGTGATCTCAAAACTAACAGATCGTGCTTACGATCTAGTTGTTTTACGCCATAATCCAGAGGATTTAGCTTTTGTCATTAGTGAAGCACACCGCATTTTGAGAAGTGGTGGTGCCCTCGTTATAGATAATTACTTTGGGGGCTCAAAGGTCAATGATCCAGCCCAGCGCGATCCCAAGACGGTTGCGCTGCGAGATGCTGGGAAAATCATTAAAAATGACACAGAGCATTGGGTGAGTGCCTTGATTTCATCGGGTGATGGTTTGTTAGTTGCTACTAAGTTGTAGCAGAATGAAAGTATGATTTTTCCGAGAGTTAAGAAGTCACAGATTGCGCCGGCCTGGTGGGAAATTAATAATGCACGAAAAAACTCCAGGGGCACTATCGTTCTAGTGGCTCTCCTTGCCGGAACAGTCGGTGGATTTCTGGGAGTTAATTCAACGGGTACACCATTATTTCATAGTGCCAATTTAGTCTCGTCTTCTAGCACGATTGAACGTGCACCGGATTCAGTTGCTGGCATCGCTCAAAGAGTTCTTCCATCAGTTGTCTCAATAACAACAAGATCTTCTAGTGGCAGCGGTACTGGTTCGGGATTTGTTATTGATAGTAAAGGATATATTTTAACTAATAATCATGTTATCGCCGCAGTAGCTGAAAATGGTGGAACCATTCGAGTATCTCTCAATAATGGAGATGTTTATGATGGAACAATTATTGGCCGCGATGCCTCGTATGACTTATCTGTGATTAAAATTAGTGCAACAAATCTTCCAGCTTTACAATTAGGAGATAGCGACAAAATCGCTGTTGGTGATCCAGTCATAGCAATTGGCTCGCCGCTTGGTTTGTCGGGAACGGTTACCTTAGGAATCATCAGTGCTAAAGATCGCCCAGTGACTGCGGGAAACTCAGCAACTGATAATTCATTTATTAATGCACTACAAACTGATGCCGCAATTAATCCTGGAAACTCAGGTGGTCCGCTAGTAGATTCAACAGGCGCAGTCATTGGTGTCAATTCAGCAATTGCCTCACTTGGTACATCTTCACAAACAGGTTCTATCGGTCTTGGTTTTGCAATTCCAATAAATCAAGCAAGGAAGACTGCAGATCAACTGATCAAATCTGGCAAGGCTACATATCCAGTATTAGGAGTGGCTTTGGACATGAACTACACCCGTGTCGGAGCTCATATTGCTGCGACTAGTTCGGCGATCATGTCTGGTGGACCAGCCCAAAAGGCAGGGTTAAAGCCAGGTGATGTCATTGTTAAGTTTGAGAATCGCGAAATAACTACGGCGGAAGAGTTAATTGTTGCAGTTCGTGCACAAAGCGTCGGTGACCGGGTAAAGGTTATATATCTGCGCAATGGTAAGGAATTTAGCGCCACCTTGAACTTAATCGCTGCGAAAAATTAAAGAGCTGTGGCAGGTAGGCTTACCTAATGTTCTTTGACATCGGCGCTGGTGAACTATTGGGACTTGCGCTATTGGCAATGCTTTTAGTTGGACCAGAGCGTCTACCTAAAGTTGCCGTTGAAGCTGCTAAATGGGTAAAAAAGATTCGAGATTTGTCACAAGTTGCCACTGCTGAGTTGAAAGAGAATTTAGGGCCAGGTTTTGAAAACTTACAACCAAAGGACTTGCACCCAAAAACTTTTGTTAAGAAGCAATTAGCTGACCTCATGGAGGAGCAACCAGTCTCAAAACCTAAGCGTCCTGAAGCGCGAATCGATCCTGATTTAATATGAGTTTAATCGACGAGTTAGCCGAGGCGTTAACAACTGTTCAGGATCCCGAGCTTCATCGTTCTATTACCGAACTTGGAATGGTTGAGGATCTTTCTGAGATTGATGGAGAAGTTTCAATTCGAATTCTTCTCACCATTTCAGGTTGCCCAATGCAAGATCGCCTACGCGGTGATGTTACAAATGCGCTAACAAAAATAGCTGGAGTGAAATCTGTACAGCTTGATTTTGGTGTGATGAATCAAGATCAGCGAGATAACGTTAAGAAAATTATGCGCAATGGCCGTGAAAAATTTATTCCATTTGCTCAACCAGATTCATTGACTCGAGTAATTGGAATCGCTTCTGGAAAAGGCGGCGTTGGAAAATCTTCAGTTACGGTCAATCTTGCAGTTGCAGCAGCAAGTAAAGGTCTACGTGTAGGAATCTTGGATGCCGATGTTTATGGACATTCAATTCCACGTTTGATGGGTTTGATGGGCCAACGGCCAACGGCCATTGATCAGATGTTTATTCCCCTTGAGTCTTATGGGGTAAAGACGGTATCGATGGAGATGTTTAAGCCTGAGCGCAGCGATGCGGTGGCATACCGCGGTCCACTTTTGCATCGCGTACTTGAGCAGCTCTTATCTGATGCTTATTGGGGCGATTTAGACTTGCTACTCATCGATTTGCCACCAGGGACCGGAGATCTCGCAATATCGTTAGGTCAGTTGATTCCAACATCTGAAATCTTAGTTGTGACGACCCCTCAGATCGCCGCCGCTGAAGTAGCCGAACGCGCAGGCCGAATTGCGCATCAGATTCATCAGCAGGTGATTGGTGTCGTTGAGAATATGTCTGAATACACCGATGCCGCAACGGGTCAAACGGTTTCACTCTTTGGAAATGGTGGAGGCGAAGAAACTTCCAAACGACTTTCAACACTGGTTGGCAGCGAAGTACCACTTCTTGGAAAGATTCCATTTAGCATCGATCTTCGTATGGGTGGCGATCAAGGCATACCCGTAGTTATCGCCGATCCAGAATCAGCAAGCGCACTAGCACTAACTGCTATTGCAGAAAAACTAATCAGGCGCAGTAAGTCTTTACTTGGAGTCCGCTTGGGAATCGCTACGTAACTCAGCAACTACTTCTTTAGCTATATCTGAAAGCTCACTTCGAACAAAATCCCGAGTTGCAACGTCACCCAATGAGATTCGCAGTGATGCTATTTCCCGAGTTAAGTATTCGGCATCGGCAATACTGCGCTCATTTCGCGCACGGTCTTCATTGAGCTGAATTCGATCTCTATCTGCTTGACGATTTTGCGCAAGCAAAATCAAAGGTGCAGCGTAAGAAGCTTGAAGTGAAAGAATCAGCGTCAAGAAAATAAAAGGATAGTCATCAAAGCGCATGTCCCTTGGAGCTAATGCGTTCCAAGCAACCCACGAAAGTACAAAAACCGTCATGTAAACCAAGAATCGTGCAGTGCCTAAGAAGCGCGCAAATCGCTCAGACATGCGACCAAAGGTCTCTGGATCAAAGTTAGGTCGAAGTGAACGGCGAGTTTCGCGTGGAGTATCTAAACCAAATGCACGTGCCATTCTTAGACCTCCTTATATGCGACAGGCGATTTCTCGCGGTGATCATGACGCCAGTTATCTGGCAGCAAGTGGTCCAGCACGTCATCGACAGTAATTGCACCCAATAAACGTTCGTTGGCATCAATCACCGGAAGTGAGAGCATGTTGTAACTAGCTAAATGTGAAGAAACCTCATGCAGAGTTGCATCTGGCTTCACACCTTTAGAGTCAGTATCAACAATTGAACCAAGTAAAATTGACGGCGGTTCGCGCAATAAACGTTGGTAATGAACCGTACCGATAAAACGTCCAGTAGGAGTTTCAAGTGGCTGGCGGCAGATATAAATTTGCGAGGCTAAGGCGGGTGAAATTTCTTTTTGTCGAACGGCAGCTAAAGCATCGGCAACAGAATAATCGGCACTCATAACAATTGGCTCAGTAGTCATCATTCCGCCCGCTGAATAATCTTCATAGTTCATCAGACGCAAGACATCTTCAGCATCTTCGGGCTCCATCAACTCTAAAAGTGCTTCGGCGCGCTCTTGTCCCATTTCTCGCAGCAAGTCGGCGGCATCATCTGGATCCATTTCACCAAGCACATCTGCAGCTCGCTCGCCTTCAAGGGCTTCAAGAAGTGCAACGCGATCGTCTTCATCCATCTCCTCTAAAACATCTGCAAGGCGCTCGTCGTCTAAAGCTCCAGCAATTTCTACACGACGCTTAGCCGGCAAATCTTGCAGGACAGTAGCAAGATCTGCTGCACGCAAATTTGCAAGAGTTGAAAGAAGATTTGTTACACCTTGATTTTGTTCAGTATGGGCAAAGCCAATAACTTCTTCCCAAGCAACAGTTGAGGTTGCTCCTTTACGACGAAGTCCACGGCCAGGACGCATGATGTGAACCCGATTAATGAGCCAGTCACCTGTGCGATTTTGTTCCATGCCCATGTCTTCAACTATCACACGTTCACCCGATGCAACATGGGTAATTGAGCGATCGAGCATGTCACCCAGAATTAAAACTTCGCCAGGGCGTGTTTCATACCGGCGCATATTTAGTAATCCAGTAATTACAACTGCACCACTTTCAATCGATGTGACTCGAGTTATTGGAACAAAGACTCGACGGCGGAGTGGAACTTCTACAACTAAGCCAAGAACACGTGGAGGTAAGTTATTAGTACGAAGGGTTGCCACAGCATCTCGCACCTTTCCTACTGGATCACCATTTGGGTCAAAAACCGCGGTGCCTGCAAGACGGGCGAGAAATACTCGGTTTAGGAGATTGCCGCTCATGGGTTAAGGGTACCTTTACCTAATGGATGCAGGAGAACAATTGCAGAACGGGCATCACAATCGCGACAGTCACACCGCTATCCCGGCTCGACCGGACTTGATCCGACTAGGTCTTGGAATCATCGGAATAGGTACATCTGGCCCACTCATTGCAATGAGCACTATGCCAATCACAACTTTAATTTTTTGGAGAAATTTAGGGGGAGCGATATTAACCCTGCCCTTTGCGTTGCGGCACCGAGCCCACCGTGAAGGAGTCACGTGGGCCATTACTGCAGGTGTTGTTCTAGCCGTTCACTTTATTGGCTTCTTCCTTGCTATGCGCTGGACAACCGTTGCCGCGGGGACTGCCCTTGTCGCACTGCAACCCATCTTTGCGGCACTCTTTGTAAAATTGAGTGGGGGTCAGATTCCATCATCGGTTTGGCTAGGAATGATTGTCAGCTTTTCTGGCGTCTTACTCATCTCTGGTGTAGACCTTAATATTTCATTTAAATCTTTTCTTGGTGACATTGCTGCATTGCTCTCTGCGGCTTTAGCTGCCTTATACATGATGGCTGGTTCAAGAGCACAGCGAACTTTAGAGACTACAACTTACACAACCATTTGTTATTTTATTTGCGCAGTGACAGTGCTCCCAATAGTTATTATTTCAGGTGTACCTCTATTTCAATTCACTGCACGTGAGTGGTGGATTCTTCTCGGACTTATTTTAGGTGCTCAGATTCTTGGTCATACAATGTTTAATTCAGCGTTGAAACGTGTATCACCCGCAATCGTTTCTTTGATTATATTTTTTGAAGTTCCAGTGAGCTCAATTCTTGCGATTTGGTGGATTGGACAGAAACCACCGCTTGGAATTCTTCCGGGGATTGCACTTATATTGACTGGGTGCGTATTAGTGGTAACCCGCAGTCGAGTAAATCAAAACGAAATAACACCATGATCGATTTACATACTCACACTAATAGAAGTGATGGCACTGATTCTCCAAGAGAGCTCATTAATAAGGCTATTTCATTGGGGATGAGTGTTATTGGAGTTACTGATCACGATACGACTTCAGGATGGGCAGAGGCGACCGAAAGCTTAAGAGGAACACTTGGTTTAGCTTTAGGTAGTGAGATTTCTTGTTTAACTGAAGATGGCATTAGCGTTCATATGCTTGGGTTGCTCTTTGATGGTGGGCACACAGAGATGCAAATCATGCTTGAAGAAACACGTGATGGTCGACTGCCCAGAATGCGAAAAATGATTGAAAAAATGCGGCAGACTGGTATAGATATTGCAATGGAGGATGTTTATGAGGCACTTCCGGAAGGTGCAACCTTAGGCCGCCCACATCTTGCAGATGCCCTTGTCAATAAAGGAATAATTAAATCTCGCGATGAGGCATTTCAAGGAATGCTCAACAATGATTCTCAGTTTTATGTCTCTCATGCAGCGCCAACTCCCGAGGTTGCGATTGGAATAATTCGAAGCGCTGGGGGAGTTGCAGTAATCGCCCATCCATTCGCTTCACTTAGAGGAAAAATTCTACAAACTTCAGATTTTAAGAGCTTAGTAGATGCTGGTTTAAATGGAATTGAAGTTGATCACCGCGATCAAAACCCTGATGAGAGAGCAATGTTACGTGAGATTGCCCTAGATCTTGATTTAGTAATAACCGGGGCCAGCGACTATCACGGAAGCGGTAAACTTAATTCGTTAGGTGAGTATGGGACTAGTCCAGATCAGTGGGAAAGACTTGAAGCTCAATCAAATAGTCGAAGGGTAGTGAGGGCATGAAAGTAGCTCAGATAAGTGCGCTCACATTTGCAATTCAATCCTTCGTAACTCTCTTTGTAATTATGGATCCACCCGGTGCAACACCGATTTTCTTGGCCCTGGTTGCTCATAAGCCGGCACAAGAGCGACGTAAGCTTGCTTTAAAGGCCGCATCAGTTTCATTTTTTGTCATCACTCTCTTTGCCTTATTTGGCCGATTCATCTTGAGTTACTTAAATGTTTCCATGGCAGCCCTTCAAGCTGCCGGCGCACTCTTGCTTCTGCTTATTTCACTGGATCTTTTAACCGGCGGCAAAGGCGGTAATAGAAATTCGAACGAGGATTCAAATATTGCACTTGTCCCACTTGGAACTCCACTGCTTGCTGGTCCAGGAGCAATTGTTGCAACGATGATCTTTGTTCAGCAGGCCGACAACGCTTCTATGGTTGCCGGTTTAATCGGCGCCATTGTTGCGGTCCACTTAGCAATTGCTGGTGCCCTGATGGCTTCTACATCAATCTTGAAAGTTATTAAAGAGTCCGGCGTGACTCTAGTTGCTCGTATCGCTGGATTATTACTTGCTGCCATCGCTGTACAGATGCTCGTTGATGCAATTCGAATTTTTGTTGTGGCTTAGCTTTCTTTAAACTTTTTGGTTCTCGTCCTAGTGCGCTCTATTTTTTCTTTTGGGGATGTTGCCTTAGCTAGTGCACGTTTTACGGGTGCTTTACTTTCAACTCTTACAACAGGTTTAGATTTAGTCATTCGTCCAGTAGAACCAGTCGGAATATCAAGAACTTCATAGAGATGTGGAGATGAAGAATAAGTCTCTTCAGGTTCAGTTAAACCCAGATCTAAAGTTTGATTAATCATCTTCCATCGTGCAAGTTCGTCCCAGTCGACAAAAGTCACTGCAATACCATCGGCTCCTGCACGTGCAGTACGACCAATACGGTGAACATAAGTCTTCTCATCTTCAGGACATTGATAGTTAATGACGTGTGTAATTCCTTCGATATCAATTCCGCGTGCGGCAACATCGGTTGCTACAAGTACATCAGATTTTCCACCCTTGAAGTCACCTAAAGCCTTTTCGCGTGCACCTTGACCTAAATCACCATGAATTGTGGCGGCGCGAAAGCCACGCTCAATTAGATCGTCGGCAGTTTTTTGACATGTGCGCTTAGTGCGACAAAAAACAATAGTTGGTCCACGACCATCGGCTTGCAAAATTCGGGCCAACATTTCAATTTTATCCATGGCATGCGCCCGCAAGACGTGCTGCTTAATACGAGTGACAACTGCGCCTTCGTCTTCGCTATCTTGAGTACGAATATGTGTGGGTTGATTCATAAAGCGGCGCGCAAGCGCGATGATGTCGCCCGGCATTGTGGCCGAAAAGAGCATCGTCTGAGCTCTGTTAGGAGTATTAGCTAAAATCTTTTCAACATCGGGTAAGAATCCAAGATCCAACATCTCATCGGCCTCATCTAGCACTAAGCGAGAAACCTCTTTAAGCTTTAGCTGACCTTGCCGAGATAAATCTAAAAGACGCCCAGGCGTTCCAACAACGATCTCCACACCAGCGTGCAGAGCTTCAATTTGAGGCTCGAAGGCACGGCCCCCATAAACAGCTAACGTTCTGATTCCACGACTGGCAGCTAACTCTTCAATATCGCGTGTGACTTGCGTACACAGTTCGCGCGTTGGAACAACGATTAACACTTGCGGCATTCCCTTGTTTGAAAAATCTGCCCACTCTGCATCATTCGGCGCAATTACGCGCTCTATAACTGGAATTCCAAAAGCTAAAGTTTTTCCAGTACCAGTCTTTGCTTGGCCAATGACATCACCATCACTGAGAGCAATTGGTAGCACCATTTCTTGAATCGCAAAGGGTGCAATGAAACCGTGCGCATGAAGAGCTTCAATCGTTTCGGGACGAAGAGGAAGATCGGCGAAAGTATTTGCCACGTTATGCAGCGCCGAAACCGACGCGACGAGATGCGGCTTCGCCGACCTCGACATAGCCGATTTTGTCTGCTGGAACAATGATCTCGTGGCCACGAATATCGGTTAACGTCAATGGCTTACCAGATGCAAGTGCATCGGCAACTGCGCTCTTGATTTCCGCTGCAGTTTGGGCGCTCTCGAAAAATAGATCTGAGGCAACACGTGCTACAGCGATTCTGACCTCTGATTTTACAGCGGAGTCGATTTTCTTTGTACTCATAGAACTAATCCTATCGGCCTTTAATTGCGTGGGAAACCTGAAATACCTCTCCACATGAGGTTGTTGACGAGCTCTACTGCTTGCTCGCGGGTCAAGGTGCTATCTCGATCTAGCCAGTGACGTGCTGTAACTTGCGCATATCCAATCATTCCTACACCCAGGAGCATCGAAGCCTCTTTTGGAAGTCCTGTATCAATGGAAATGACGGCACTTGCTGCAGCTGCACAGTCATAAGTCATACGATTCAATCGCTCACGGACTGACGGTTCCACACTCATGTCACTCTCAAAGAGGAGCCTGAACGCTTCACCTTCTTTTTCAATAAAAGTAAAATATGCATCTACGGTTGCATGAACACGATTTGCATTATCTGGCGTGGATGCAATTGCTTTTTGGATCTCAAAGACCAGTGAATCAATGTGTAAATCTAAAACCGCTAAATAGAGATCGAGTTTTGAAGGAAAATGTTGATAAAGAACTGGCTTACTTACATTTGCGCGATCAGCGATTTCATCCATGGCCGCCGAGTGGTATCCCGCAACAGTAAAGACTTCTAAGGCAGCCGATAGAAGTAAGGCTCGACGCTCATCACGAGGTAGACGAGGCTTATTTGAAGTGTCTGCGGTAGTCATTAGGTGAATCGTACGGCAGAATCACTCTTCTATGGAAATTCCGCCACTTGTTAAACAAGGCAGCGTGCTGAGCACCGAAGAATCACGTCGCTATAGCCGCCACTTAGCGCTGCCGGATATTTCAACAATTGGCCAAGAACGGCTTAAAAAATCCAAAATCTTATGTGTTGGTGCCGGCGGCTTGGGCTCGCCCGTATTGATGTATTTAGCTGCAGCAGGAGTCGGCACGCTAGGTGTTGTTGATTTTGATGTTGTAGATGAAACCAATCTTCAGCGGCAGATTCTTCATGGCGAAAGTGATGTTGGTATAAGCAAAGCAGTAAGTGCGCGCGAGACGATTCTTAAGATTAATTCATTGATCAAAGTTGTTGTGCATGATGTTGAATTGAGCAGGATCAACGCCTTAGAAATTCTGGGGCAGTACGACTTGATTATCGATGGCACGGATAATTTTGCAACAAGATATTTGATAAATGATGCGGCAGTGCTTTTGGGTAAACCATATGTGTGGGGCTCTATTTATCGCTTTGACGGTCAAGCCACTGTTTTTTGGGCCGAGCATGGCCCTTGCTACAGGTGTCTACACCCGCAGCCTGCTATTGATGTTGCAAGCTGCGCAGAGGCAGGAGTTCTTGGCGTGCTGTGTGCAACGATTGGAGCAATTCAAGCAACAGAGGCGATAAAAATTATTACGGGAATTGGGACTGCCCTCATTGGAAATTTAATAATGTACAACGCTTTAGAAATGAGTTTCGAGAAGATTGAATTCAAAAAAGATCCCAAGTGTGACTTATGTAGTCAAAACGCACGCCAACTCCAATTATTAGACGACTACGAAGCATTCTGTGCCAGTCCGAGTAGTGACGAAATCTCAGTTTTTGACCTCAAAGATCGCATTGATCAAGGTGGGAATTTCTTACTTGTAGATGTTCGAGAAGCACACGAGTTCGAAATAGTTCGAATTCCAGGTTCCATTTTAATTCCTTTAGCTAAATTTTTTGATGGAAGCGCAATGGCATCTCTGCCAATGGATAAAAACATTATTCTTTACTGCAAAGTTGGAATACGCTCGGCAACTGCTTTAAATATTCTTAAATCAGCAGGTCACAAGAAAGCAAGTCATGTGAGCGGCGGAGTACTAGCGTGGGTTGAAAATATCGAACCAGAATTAGAGGTGTACTAATGCAAAGTTCATATGCAGGTTATCGAATCCTTCTTGTACATGCACACCCAGATGATGAGACAATTAATAACGGGGCAACGATGGCGCTTTATGCCGATCGGGGAGCACAAGTCACATTAATCACATGTACTCGTGGCGAAGAGGGAGAAATTCTAGTTCCTGGTTTGTTGCACTTAGCCAGCTCCAATGAAGATCAACTTGGCGCTCACCGCGAGATCGAACTTAAGGAAGCTATGAAAGCACTTGGCGTTAGTGACCATAGGTTCTTAGCCAATTACCGAGATAGCGGCATGATGGGTGCACCACAAAATGAGCGACCGGATGTATTTTGGCAGGTTGATATCGACAGTGCAGCGGGGCAGCTAGTTGACATAATCGATGAAGTGAAACCACATATTTTGATTACCTATGATGAAATCGGTGGCTATGGGCACCCTGACCATATCCAAGCGCATCGTGTTGCAATGAGAGCTAGCGAGCTTTCAACTTGGAAGATTCAAAAAATCTATTGGAACACGATACCCAAGTCGGTAATTGCCGCGGGAATGGCTGCCATGAAAGAGGTCGGTTCAGATTTCTTTGGTTCTGACAATATTGAAGATGTTCCATTTGCTAAAGATGATTCATCTGTTACAACTTTAATTGATGGAAATGATTATGTTGATAAGAAAATCTTAGCGATGAAGGCACATGAAACTCAGATTGCGTTAGATGGCCCATTTTTTGCCCTCTCAAATAATTTAGGTCTTCAAGTCTGGGGACATGAGTACTACACACTTGTTAGAGGCGACAAGTGTGCACCATTTGATGATCAAGGTCGGGAGAGAGATTTAACTGCAGGGATCGTTGTGTAAATGAGATACATATACTCATTCATCATTGGCGCTGCACTGGCGCTTGCATCTGTCTTTATCCATTCATCTCTAGCACCTTATGGATTAGCACTTAGTTTGGTTTCCACGGTTGCTGGCATTTGGAGTATTGGGCGAACTTGGGGAGGCCGAGCATACAAATCAGTTGCCGCAATTGCATGGTTGGTTGTCACAGTGCGTGCAGGATTTCCAGGATTTGGTCAGGAGTTCTTAATTGAGGGCACACCCATAGGAATCTCACTTATAAACTTAGGCGTCCTTTGCCTTCTCCTAGCGGTTCTACTTCCAGCTTAAATTATCTCCACTTATGCTTTAGCAATAACTTGGCGCCAGATAAAAATCTCACTGTGTGAGAACTCAATTAACTGACCATGTCGATTTCTCAAGGAAGTCCCGCTCTCAAGAACCCCCACGATGTCGCGAAATCCACCACCTGCATCATGCAAGCGAATTGTCACACGCGTGCCGATCAAGGCTTCCAACTGGTTAGCAAGATCCTGTGACATGGCTCAACGATAAACCTTGGCTCTAATATCGCGCGCAATGGCGCTATGCGATTAGAATCAACCTATTCCTATAAGTGTGGAGGCGCCCCAGTGACGTACATAATTGCAGAGCCATGTATCGATGTTAAGGACAAGTCATGCATCGCTGAGTGTCCCGTGGACTGCATATATGAAGGCGGGCGCATGTTGTATATCCAGCCTGATGAGTGCGTCGACTGTGGCGCATGTGAGCCAGTATGTCCTGTAGAAGCTATTTACTATGAGGATGATGTTCCACCACAGTGGGTTGAGTTCGGCAAAGTCAACACAGAGTTCTTTGTTGAAATCGGCTCACCAGGGGGAGCTGCCAAAATGGGTCCTACCACTACGGACCATACTTTTATTAGCGCTATGCCTCCAAAGAGCGAGTAATACCCCTTGCGCTCGCCGCTCCCTGATTTTCCGTGGGATGCATTGGCCCCATTTGGCGAGATTGCGCGCTCGCACCCTGGCGGGATTATTGATTTATCTCAAGGTACTCCAGTTGATCCAACGCCTGATTTTATTCAGGCGGCTTTTAGGGATGCATCAAATTCGCCCAGTTATCCGTTGACGGCAGGCACACCAGAGCTGCGTGCAGCGATTTCATTATGGGCACGTGAGCGACTTAGCGCTACTGGAGATTTTGATGTTTTACCGGTTATCGGTTCAAAAGAACTAGTTGCTTGGCTTCCTACAATTCTAGAAGCTAAAAAAGTTTTGATTCCAGAGATAGCCTATCCGACCTATCACGTAGGGGCTTTGATTGGACAGGCACAATCAATTCCAGTTGGTATCGATCCATCACTTTGGCCGATTGCAGATGTGGCCTGGTTAAACTCACCATCAAATCCAACTGGTCGAGTGCATAGTGTTGATGAAATTAATGCTTGTATTAGTTGGTCGCGCAATTCTGGAGCAACTCTAGTTTCTGATGAGTGCTATTTAGAGTTTGATCACACCGCCAAATCAATTTCTGTTTTGTCACAAACTGGTGGAGATAACACAAACATATTAGCTGTGCATTCTCTCTCAAAACGTTCATCATTGGCGGGCTATCGAGCAGCATTTATAATTGGTGATTCGAAATTGATTGCACGAATTCGTGAGTTTAGAAAACACGCTGGAATGATCGTCCCGCTTCCAGTTCAAAAGGCGATGACAATAGCGCTAGCCGATGATGAGCACGTAGCTGCGCAACGTGCAAGATACAACGCACGACGAGATTTATTGCGCCCTGCACTTGAGGCGGTTGGTTTCAAAATCGAATTTAGTAATTCAGGACTTTATATCTGGTGTACTCGAGATGAAGATGGTTGGGCAAGTGTTGAGTGGTTAGCCCACAAAGGAATTCTTGCAACACCCGGAAGTTTTTATGGAGAAAAAGGCGAGAACTATATTCGTATTGCATTAACTGCAACCGATGCCCACATAAAAGATGCAGTTTTACGCTTAGAGGCTTAAGAATGGCCGTTGGAATTCTTCTCGTTGGTGGGTTCGGAACTCGCTTAATGCCACTCACAAAAAACACGCCAAAGCCAATGCTCACCGTTGCCGGATTGCCAGTTACTGAACATCAACTGGCTATGGCACGAAATGCGGGAATTACGACTGTTGTCCTTGCAACCTCTTATCTCTCCGAACTTTTCACTCCATATTTTGGCGATGGTTCTAAATGGGGGATGAATTTAATATACGCCGTTGAAAAAGTACCTCTTGGTACAGGTGGAGCAATCGCCAATGCGGCTCAGTTTTTAGATTCCAGTGAACCAATTGTTGTCTTCAATGGTGATGTTTTAAGTTCACATAATTTAAGTGAACAGATTCGCCAGCATGAGGAGAATAGAGCAGATATAACTCTGCACTTAACATCAGTTGAGGATGCACGTGGATATGGCTGCGTTCCGACAGATGCAGATGGCCGCATAACTGCCTTTTTAGAAAAAATGGAGAATCCAATCACGCATACAATTAATGCAGGCTGCTATGTTTTTAGCCCAGAGATAATTAAATCTATTCCACGAGAAACTGTTATCAGTGTTGAGCGTGAAGTTTTTCCACAGTTGATTTCTAATCACGGAAGATTATTTGGATTTATCGATGACTCCTATTGGTTAGATATAGGTACTCCAAAGGCATTGCTAAAAGGCTCGACTGATCTAGTCAAGGGCTATGCAGATTCCAGGGCGCTACTCCAGGCCGATGTTGCATCACATACGATAGAGAAACTGATTATGAGTACAGCCTCAGTGGATGCCACTGCGATAATTGACCAAGGCTCTTGTATCGGCGCGAAAGCATTCGTGGGTGCCGGGGCGCATGTCTCAGGCTCCATAGTTGAAGATGGTGCGCACATAGGGGCTGGTGCCATTGTGAGTGATTCTTTTGTTACAACAGGTGCAGGTATTTCAGAAAATTCAACAATAATCGCCTCATTTGTGACAAAGGATGAGATTCTCTCGATTCCAGGCTAGTTTTTCTCACAATTAGTCCTATATCGGTACTGATTTAACTTGACATATGGGACTTACACGCGTGTAATTCACTCTTAAGTAAGTCTTTTCCACGAGGGACGAGACACAAAGCTCCTAAGGAGAATCGGAATGCCGATCCGACCTGAAGCCACGAACTCCCCGATCCCCGCGACTGGCCCTAAAATTACATTAACTAATGGAGAGAACGTAGAGCTCTCGTGGCAAGAGCGCTCCTTATGTGCTCAAACCGACCCAGAAGCATTTTTCCCAGAAAAAGGCGGTTCAACTCGCGAAGCAAAGCGCGTCTGCCTTTCATGCGATGTTCGCGCTGAGTGTTTGGAATACGCTCTTGCACACGACGAACGTTTTGGAATTTGGGGCGGATTATCAGAGCGCGAACGCCGTCGCCTTAAGCGACGCACCGCCTAATACTGCAACCTTAAGCGGGTTAGAACTATGGCTGCACAAGCGGCATTAGATTCATATCGCGTTACCGCGATCATCGTTACACATGATGGTGAATTGTGGTTGCCCGAAACTGTTGCCGCGTTATCTTCACAAACACGCCCTATCGATCATGTGATTGCGGTCGATACTTCATCTATCGATGCATCGAGGCAACTTTTAAAATCTGCACATATTCCTGTAATTAATGCTGAGCGCGATTGTGGATTTGGCGAAGCAGTGACGTTAGCAGTCGATTCGATGAAGCATCGTGCAGATGAAAAAAGTGAATTGATTTGGATCATTCACGATGACTGCGCACCGGCGTCGACTGCGCTGGAATATTTATTGGAGTCCATTCAAGACCGCCCACAAGTTGCAATGGTGGGGCCAAAACTTCTTGGTTGGCATGACCGCACACATCTACTTGAAGCAGGAATAAGTATTGCTGGCAATGGTGCGCGTTGGACAGGGTTAGAACCACTTGAGTACGACCAAGGCCAGCACGATGGAATTCACGAAGTACTTGCAGTAAGCACAGCGGGCGCATTAATTCGTCGTGATATTTTTGAGGAAATCGGTGGATTCGATGTAAACCTATCGCTTTTTCGTGACGATGTTGATTTCGGCTGGCGGGCAAGAGTTGCGGGCCACTCTGTTCTGGTCACCACAAAAGCCGTTGCGTTTCATGCGCAAGCATCGGCCACCGAAAGGCGCATTGTGGATGTGGCAGGAGCATTCTTGCATCGCCCGTTATTGCTAGATCGCCGCAATGCTGCATATGTATTACTTGCAAACTCTTCCTGGTGGATGATTCCTTGGCTAACTGTTCAGCTATTAAGTGCAGCCTTACTGCGTTCTATTGGCTATTTATTAGCAAAACTTCCAGGTTATGCCAGTGATGAATTACTAGCTATTGCTTATTTGATAATTCGACCAAGTCTGATTTTTAAGGCGCGCAAGGCCAGAAAAGCAAAACGTTTTGTATCGGCTCGAATTATCTCTGCTTTTATTCCACCGCGCTGGTCACAACTTCGCTTAGGAGCTTCTCGTCTAGTTGATAAAGTTAGAATTTTCTTACTACCAAGTAGTGATGAAGCTTCAAAACCAAATCTGGATCCACATGAAGATGATGATCTTTTAGTGCCCAGTAAATCGCATCAGTGGTTTGGGGTTTTTCGTAAACCGCAAGTTCTGGGTTTCGTGGTCTTAGGAATATTCACACTGCTATCTTCTCGGAATAGATTGGGATCATTAATTGGTGGAGCGCTGCCCGCTTCCCCTAGTGGCGCCCGAGATTTATGGGGTGCATATTTTGAGTCTTGGCATCAAGTCGGAATGGGAAGCTCTAACGCTTCGCCTCCATGGATTGCTTTATTAGCAATCGGCGCAACCCTGTTTCTTGGTAAAGCTAGCTTGCTAATTACCTTCATTTTTCTGAGCGCCCCAGTAATAATGATGTGGTCGGTCTCGAGGCTTTTTAAGCGCTTCACATCTAATAACTGGATCAGTACTCCCGCCAGTTTTTTGTATGCGATTTCTCCGGTCGCAATTGCAGCGATTAACTCAGGGCGTTTGGGCACTGTGGCAGTTCTCATCATTGGACCACAGATTCCCCTCCTTCTCTGGGACTGGAAATTAATTGAGTTGCATAGTTGGCGACGGGTGTTCGGTATATCTGCTCTCTTTGCGCTCCTTTACGCCTTCACATTAGTAAGTTTTATCATCGCTTTTTGGAGTGCGGCAACTGCAATTCTCTTTGATTATCAAAGTTTTAGAGTCGAACCAAACAAGAAACTTTTCTTAGAGCGCCTCTATAAACGTTTAACTTTAGTTTTTCTGCCACTGCTCTTAACTGCCCCCTATTCTTTTGAAGCCTTTATCTATCCCTCTCGATTCCTAACCGAGCCTGGAATAAGTGCGGCTGGAGGTCACACCAATCTCGTGCTCTTAGCCAATCCTGGCGGAGGAGGCGCGATGCCTTGGTGGATAATAAGCCCGATACTTCTCATTCTTATCGTTTCGCTCTTTTCATCGAGCTCTGCTCGATTAATCTCTCAATACGGAATTGGCTTTCTATCCGCATCCGTTTTCTTCTCTGCATTTACAATTTCTGCACATGGAAACTCCGCAACTTCGCGCGTTTGGGTGGGAAGTTTTCTTGTTGGAGCAACTATCTCTGCAGCAACTGCTGGGGTAGTTATTCTTGATCGACTGCGCGCTATTCTTCTTACTAGCAATATCCATTTTAGGCATATTTTAGCCGCACTTTTATTATTAACAACTGCGATGTATTCGATTTTAACTTTAGGTTGGTCAATAAGCGCTGGCGCAAACTCTCCGGTACAAAGCAATAGCCCAACAGTCATGCCAGCTTTCTTAAGCGCTGAACACGGTACTAAGATTTTAGTTCTACGAGAAGTCCGTAGTGAGGGCTCGAAAGCCGTGCAGTATTACATTTCACGTGGAGCCGATATAGAGTTAGGTGAGCCAGATATTGCACCTCGTCAATTACCGGCTCTGGTTAATGCAGCTCAATCGCTACTTGATGGAACTGGAATCACAAGTAGCAAAGTATTAGCGCAATATGGAATTAAATATGTTTTTGTAAAGACTCCATTTGATCCAAATGTTATTCAGACCATTGACGGCCTTGGTGGTTTTGCTCGCGCATCAGCTACCTCAGCAGGAGTCGTATGGAAAGTGAGTGGTGTAATTGGTCGTCTGATATTCACTTCTCCGGATGGAGCTCAACAAATCTTGGAAGCCGGTGAAGTTGGAGCTCGGACTACTGTTCCATCTGAAGGCACAGTCACAGTTACTGAAGCATATGATCGTTCGTGGCAGATTTTAGAGAATGGGTATCGGCTTTCGCGTACAGAAAACGAACTTGGCTTGCCCATATTTTCTGCGACTGAAGCTGGCGAGATCTCCTTAATTCACGATGGCACCATACGCCGAGCTTGGTTATCTCTTGGAGTAATCATCTGGGTAGTTGTAATTATTCTTGCGCTTCCTGCCGGGCGCCGTAAACGTGAGATTTCCGAAAAGGAATTAGCATGAAATTCAAAAACTCACTTATAAGTTTAGGAATCCTAACTCTGTCTTTTGCTATCGCAACAACCTTTACTTCTTCGATCACTACAAAGGGCTACTCCGAGACTTATCCTGCAGTTGTATGTCCGCCAACCTTGCCCGGGCTTTCATCTGCGATCTCGCTATCATCGAAGAAAACTACATATCAACTTTTATCAAATAGAAGTAGCCATACAGTGGCCTTCAAAGTTTTACGATTCCCAGTAATAAGAGACCCGTTAGTTATCACTTCTGGTAGTGCCACATCAGTTGATTGGCAGAGTCGTTCAGGAAGTTGGGCAGGTGGAGTAATTTGTTCAGGGCCAGCCACATCACAGTGGTTTGTTGGTGGACGATCAGATATAACCTCACGGGGACGATTGATTGTGGTGAATAGCGGCTTGAGTAATGCAATTGTGGATATTCAAGCTTTTTCAGAAAATGGAAAGCAGCCAATAAAATCACTCAACATAAAATCTAAGAGTTATTTATCTCTTTCACTTGATACTTTAGCAACCGGAGATAGAGATTTAGTTGTTCATGTCGCTCCACGATCTGGGCGGATTAATGCGTTTATGATTGATGAGCAAGGCTCTGGCTTAAAGGCTCTCGGAGGCGATTTAGTAAATCCCATCATCAACGCAAGTAAGGTATTGATGATTCCAGCAATTCCAAATCAAATCACTAAAGGCAAAAATAAATCTGTTAGTACCCACACATTAAGAATTATGACCACATCTGAGAGTGGGGCAAGTTTTACCGCTGAAGTCCTCTCTTCTGATGGGCGTTTTGTGCCAGTTGGTTTTAGTTCACATCAGCTTTCGGCGGGCAAAGTGATGGAACTCTCGCTAGCTCCAAAGATTGCAGCGAGTGTATTTGCACTTCGCATAACTAGCGACCAACCAATCGTTGCCTCCGTTTCATCTACGGTGAATACCAAAACACATAAGGATTTTGTTTGGAGCACCCCGGTCCAAGCCCTAGGGCCGATGAAGATTGCGATTACGGGCCTAATGCCAGTCATCGTCTTTGCTGGTGATGCAATTGCAGTCAAAATCGAAGTCACCCTAATAAATGGAAAGACCGTCCGCTCCACAATTAGAGGAAGTGACATTGCCATCTGGCGTGCCCCACAGTTGGCTCGTTCGCTAACTATCATGCAGGCGAGCAAAGATAGTTTCGCGAGCGCCTTAGTAGCTTCAGACAACGGTTATGGATATTTCCCTATTACTCCAGGGAGCACGCTAACTAAAGTTGAGATTCCACATTCAAACATTCGTGTATTAAATCCCTGAGAATCCCCAGAAAAGTGGGCCCTGCCCACTAATCTTCTTTGTATGAGCTCTCAGGCAAAGTTAGGACGCGGCTGTTCTCGAGTTGGCTGCCGATCTAACGCAACAATGACGTTGACATATATCTATGCAGAGTCAACTGCCGTAGTGGGCCCATTAGCAACATTTAGCGAACCGCATGCTTACGACCTCTGTGTTATGCATGGAGAGCGACTGAAAGTTCCACATGGCTGGAGTGTTATCAAACAAGAACTATCGTCTGAAACTCGTGGACCATCCGAGGATGATTTAATGGCAATCGCAGATGCGGTTCGGGAAGTTGTATTACCAGATACACAAGATGATGTGACAACGCTTAATGAGACACCACAATCACAGATCGGTCGACGCGGCCATCTTCGTGCCGTTCCTTCTTAAGATCACGCATGAATTCAATTCCACAAATTTTTAAAGCCTACGATATTCGTGGCCTTGTTGAAACTGAAATCACTCCAGATTTTACTTTTGCAACTGGTCTTGCTTTTGCACGATTCTTACAACAAGTGCGTGAACCCGGCACTGTTGTCATTGGTCAAGATATGCGGCCATCATCACCTGTACTAGCTGATGCATTTTCCGCAGGAGTCACTTCCCAAGGTATGGATGTCATAAGAATGGGACTTGCATCAACAGACATGTTGTATTTTGCCGCTGGCAAATTAGGACTACCAGGTGCAATGTTTACCGCTAGCCATAATCCTGCTGCCTACAATGGAATCAAACTCTGTTTAAGCGGCGCACGTCCGATAGGCAAAGAATCGGGCCTATTAACAATTGAAAACTTTGTTCGCGCTGGTTCACCCTTAGAAATCCGCTCAGTTGGGGTTGAAAGTAATCGAGACATGCTAGAAGAGTACGTAGATCACTTGTTATCTTTAGTCGACCTTACAAATATTCGCCCGCTCAAAATAGTTATCGATGCCGGCAATGGCATGGCGGGCCACACTGCGCCAGCTATTTTTGCTCGGCTTAACTGCGAAATGGTTCCGATGTATTTTGAACTAGATGGCAGCTTTCCAAACCATGAAGCCAATCCAATAGAACCGGCTAACTTAGTTGATCTACAGCGCGCAGTTAAGGAAAACAAGGCCGACCTCGGTTTAGCCTTCGATGGCGATGCAGATCGTTGCTTTTTGGTAGATGAAAACGGTACAGCTGTCAATCCCTCAGATTTAACTTCATTAATTGCACATCGTGAACTGGTTAAGCATCCAGGTTCAACAATTATTTATAACTTAATCTCTTCACGAGCGGTTTTAGAGACTATTGAAGAAAATGGCGGTATCGGACTACGGAGCCGAGTTGGACATTCCTATATTAAAAAAATGATGGCTGAGAGTGGAGCTATTTTTGGCGGTGAACACTCAGGCCATTTCTACTTCGATGAGTTTTGGCGAGCAGACTCCGGAGCACTTGCGGCGTTACATGCAATCGCTGCTTTAGGTATGAGCAACCAATCGATGTCAGAAATTCTTAAGCCGTATCAACGGTATGTACTCAGTGGAGAGATAAATTCCGCAGTTCACGACGCTGAAGCAGTTACATCCTTTGTTGAAAATACTTTCTCTAGTAAGCCCGGCGTCACTACAGATCATTTGGATGGCTTAACAATCAATGGGGATACCTGGTGGTTCAATCTTCGACCCTCCAATACCGAGCCCATGCTACGTCTGAACGTTGAAGCTAAGAGCCAGGGCGAAATGGCAGCTTTGCGTGATGAAGTTCTCGGGCTCATTAGGGGCTAGAAACCGCCTTCAACTCTGCACTTTGCCACTGCGGGCAGTAACCTTGGCACCTACAGAACCTCAGCCAAAGGAGCTTTTCGTGAACGTACCAGTTACAGCAACTCTTCCACGCCATGACATCGCTGATGCCTCATTAGCATCACAGGGTCGTAAGCGCATTGAGTGGGCAGAGCGCAACATGCCTGTCTTGGCTCAGATTCGCGAACGCTTTGAAAAATCTCAACCATTTGCTGGAGTACGTATTGCTGCTTGTATGCATGTAACAACAGAGACCGCTAATCTCATGCGAGTTTTAAAAGCTGGTGGCGCAGAAATTGCACTGTGTGCATCGAATCCTCTTTCAACTCAAGACGATACCGCTGCTGCCCTTGTCCACGAATATGGAATCAGCGTATTTGCGCGCAATGCAATTGACCGCGATGGATATTACGTACACATTAACGCCGCACTTGACATAGAGCCACACCAAGTTTTTGACGATGGTTGCGATTTAGTTAATACATTGCATACAACACGTAAGGAATTAATCCCAAACATTGCTGGTGGATGCGAAGAGACAACAACAGGTGTAATTCGCCTCAACCAGATGGCTAAAGATGGCGCACTTCAATTCCCAATGATTGCAGTGAACGACACTGACACAAAGCATATGTTTGATAATCGTTATGGAACTGGTCAATCAACGCTGGATGCAGTTTTTCGCTCAACGAACTTCTTACTCGCGGGCAGAATTCTCGTAGTTGCTGGATTTGGTTATTGTGGAAAAGGCGTAGCAGAACGCGCAAAGGGAATGGGCGCTGATGTAATTGTTACCGAGATAGATCCAACTAAGGCACTTGATGCAATGATGCAGGGATTCCGAGTAATGCCAATGCTTGAGGCCGCAAAGGTTGGTGATGTTTTCATCACAGTTACTGGTAATCGTGATGTACTGCGCAATGAGCACTTTGCAGTTATGAAGGATGGCGCAATTATGGCCAACTCAGGGCACTTTGATATTGAAATCGATGTTGCGTGGTTAGAGCAGAATGCCAAGGTTAAGAATGTGAAGATGCGTCATCAAACCGATGAATATGTCCTTGCAGATGGCCGTCGTTTGCTCCTTTTGGCCGAAGGCCGATTAGTTAACCTTGGTGCAGCTGAAGGTCACCCAGCCTCAGTGATGGATATGTCTTTCTCAGATCAAGCACTCACTGCTGAGTATTTAGTTAAAGAAGCCAAGAATCTAAAGCCAGGTGTCCATGACGTTCCAACTTATATCGATAAGGAAGTTGCAAGCCTTAAGTTAATCAGTATGGGTGGACATATCGATGTTCTAACACCTGCACAGGATATGTACTTGAACTCTTGGGAGCACGGTAGCTAATGACTTTGGTTATGGTCGTCGACGACGATCAAGACCTTAGCGAAATGCTTGGCATCGTTTTAACCGGGGCAGGTATTGACGTAGATTTAGTAAGTCGTGGAGATGAAGTTCTTGAGGTTTTTAGAAATAATCCACCAGATTTGGTACTGCTAGATGTCATGCTTCCAGGTTTAGATGGAATTGAAGTGTGCAGATTAATTCGTGCTGAATCTATGGTCCCAATAATCATGCTGAGTGCAAAAGGCGATACTCACGATGTTGTAAAAGGACTAGAGGCTGGTGCTGATGATTACATGGTAAAGCCTTTTAGGCACCCATCTGAACTTGTTGCCCGAATTCGCACTCGATTACGACGAACTAATGCCGATATCTCAGGTCTCATAACTATTGGAGATTTAGCAATTGATGTTCAAGCCCACCAAGTATTACGCGCTGGCAAGCAGATTTTCCTCACACGCCTAGAGTTTGATTTATTAGTTGCATTGGCGAAAGAGCCAGGTCGAGTATTTACTCGTGATGCTCTGCTGAGTGAAGTATGGGGATACCGACACTCAACCGATACGCGGTTAGTTAACGTGCACGTACAACGGCTACGTAGCAAGATTGAACACGATGCTGAGCGGCCAGAGATTGTGGTGACGGTACGAGGTGTTGGATACAAAGCTGGAGTTATGGGCGGCTCCTAAATATGAACCGAGTGCTTGCAACAGTTAGGAATTCGCTTGCGTTTAAAGTCATTATTTCGACTCTCGTGCTTTCCCTTACAGTCATCTACATAGCAGGTTCAGCGCTCAATTCGCAGTTATCTAGTGGAATTAAAAAGGTAAATATCGATTCTGCTCTCATCGAAGCTCGGTCGACCATATTTAGTGCACAGTACCGCTTTGTAATAGCTCAGTACCAAAGCGATGCTGCAATCAAGAAAGTTGTCGATGGTGTGATCAGTTCGGCCACCACGTTAACCACAAATGAAAATGCGCGGGAAGTTATTCTTCTTCGAAGTCCAGGAAATACCTATAAAGCCGATTACGAACGTTCCTCCAACTCGGTTGACTTACAATCAATTCCAAATGCCTTACGTAAAAGTGTGCGCAAAAGTGAAAATTTAGAGTGGAAATATATACGCGTTAATTATATTGGTGGCGAAAATATACCTGGCTTAGCTATTGGGCAAAAAGTTTTTATTCCACATGCAGGTTCATATGAAATGTACATGCTATTTTCCTTAACAAATCAGAATGCGACTTTGGTATTAATTCAAAATTACTTGTATCTCACCGGATTATTTTTGGTCTTATTGATTCTTTTAATCACCTGGCTGGTAGTACGCCAGGTAGTAAGACCAGTTAGAGAAGCAGCACGAATTGCAACTGATTTTACGGCTGGTGATTTTAGACAAAGAATGAATGTTCGATCACAAGATGAAATTTCGACGTTAGGAAATGCATTTAATGAAATGGCAGAGTCTCTCGAAAAGCAGATTACACGCCTTGAAAACTTGTCACGAGTACAGCAGCGCTTTGTTTCTGACGTTTCGCATGAACTTAGAACACCTTTAACTACATTAAGAATGGCTTCAGAGGTAATTAATTCATTTGGGGAAAGTTTTGATCCCATACTTGCCAGGAGTAGTGAGCTCATGGTTGCCCAATTAGATCGTTTTGAACGTTTACTTGAAGACTTACTTGAAATTAGTCGTTTTGATGCCGAAGTCGCCGAGCTTGAGTCAGTTGAGTTTGACATGGTTGCCTTGGTCAAGCGATGTGCTGAAGACCTTGACTGGGTTGCTAAGAGACACTCAACCGATCTGCGTATATATAGCATTTCTGAAAACATCACATTGTCGGCAGATATTCGCCGTGTGGAGCGTATATTGCGCAATTTGCTCACAAATGCAATTGATCACGCAGAAGAAAAACCAATTGCAATCACAATCGTGGGAAGTGAGAAAGATGTAGCGATTGGTATTCGTGACTACGGGATTGGACTTGACGAGAGTGCTCTTCCCCGTGTGTTCGATCGTTTTTGGCGCGCTGATCCTTCGCGTGCTCGAACAAGAGGTGGTACTGGATTAGGACTTTCAATTGCACTAGAAGATGCTCGACTTCACAACGGTGAACTAGAAGCATGGGGTCGCCCAGGAAAAGGTGCTCACTTTGTATTGACTATACCTCGCCACATTGGCAGTGGAATTGATGCCAGACTAATTAAACTTATACCCGATGATTTTCGTGAATAGTTTCCACAACCTCAAATAGTTGGAGCACCTCTAGGCATATCGTATCTAGATGCATGTGATTCATGAACTAGGTCAACTAATCTTTCCTATTCGTTGTTTTGGCTGTAATAAAATTGGTTTATCAATTTGCTCTACCTGTCGCAGAGAGTGGCACCCGCATTATTATATAAGACACATATCTTCGCTTAAAGTTCATTCAGCAATCATCTATTCACCCACTGCAAGTAAAATACTTTTAGCAGCGAAAGAGAATGGAATTAAAGGCGCAGATGTCCTGATTGTGGAATCGATTATTCACGTTTTATCACAAGCAGATTTCTCTGACTTAGATATTGCATTGGTTCCAATTCCATCCTCGCTTTTATCTAAACGACGCAGGGGGCGGGGTTTCATCATTGACATTGTTGGTCAGATCGCTCAACAAACTTCGCTGCCCGTCATTAATGCCCTCGAATTAGCACGACCTGTCAGAGATCAGTCGGGTCTGCATAGTGCACAGAGAGCAAAAAATATGAATGGGGCGATGCGCTTACGTGCTGGTGTGATTCCCAGGGCTGACCTTGTCTTAATCGATGATGTCGTGACTACGGGGGCGACCCTGCGTGAGGCCGCTCGAGCCCTCACCGCAGCGGGATGTCACGTGGTTGGCTCAGTTACCGCTTGCGTGGCCCAACCTCTACGATAGGAGGCGCAAGCTCGATGCTTCTCGAAAGGTTTTAGGCCATGTCAGCGTTTTTAGACAAGATCATGCGTGCCGGTGAAGGACGACTCCTTCGCGAGCTGGGCAAGGTCGTTGATGCTGTTAATGCCCAAGAGGCCCGCATAAGCGCGCTCTCCGATGCCGAACTGCGCGATCAGACCAGTGCATTTCAGAGGCGCGCTGCCGATGGCGAGTCCCTCGATTCGATTCTGCCAGAGGCCTATGCCGTGGTCCGAGAAGCAGCAAAGCGCACACTTGGTCAGCGTCACTATGACGTTCAAATTATGGGCGGTGCAGCCTTGCATCGTGGAAATATTGCAGAAATGCGCACCGGTGAAGGTAAAACTTTAGTTGCAACGCTGCCATCATATTTAAATGCCTTAGCTCAACGCGGAGTACACGTTGTTACAACAAATGATTATTTAGCAGAGCGCGACAGCGAATGGATGGGTCGCATTCACCGTTTCTTAGGTTTAAAGGTTGGCGTGATTCTTGCAAATATGACCCCGGCAGAGCGACGTGAAGCTTATGCCGCAGATATTACATATGGCACAAATAATGAATTTGGATTTGATTATTTGCGTGACAACATGGCCTGGTCACTTGAAGAGTGTGTTCAGCGCGATCACTTTTTCGCAGTAGTAGATGAAGTTGACTCTATTTTAATCGATGAAGCACGAACACCATTAATTATCAGTGGACCTGCCGATAAGGCAACAAAATGGTACGTAGAATTTGCTAACCATGTTGGAAAATTACAACGTGATGTTCACTATGAAGTAGATGAAAAAAAGAAGACAGTCGGAATTCTTGAAGAAGGCGTGACAAAGGTCGAAGAGCTTTTGCGTATTGAGAATCTCTACGAAGCTGCAAATACACCAATGATCGGTTATCTTAACAATGCAGTCCGCGCTAAAGAGCTTTTTAAGCGCGATAAAGATTATGTTGTCATGAATGGCGAGCTACTAATTGTCGACGAACACACCGGTCGAATGTTAGCTGGACGGCGATATAGCGAAGGTTTACACCAAGCGCTAGAAGCGAAAGAACGCATTGAAATTAAGGATGAAAATCAAACTCTTGCAACCATCACATTGCAGAACTATTTCCGTCTCTATAACAAGCTATCTGGCATGACTGGTACGGCCATGACTGAGGCTTCGGAATTTCACCAGATTTACAAACTTGGCGTTGTACCAATCCCAACCAACCGCGAAATGGTGCGTATAGACGGTGCAGACTTGGTTTATAAGACAGAGGTCGGAAAGTTTGCTGCGGTTACTCAGGACATTGTTGAGAAGCATCGCAAGGGCCAACCGGTTTTAGTCGGCACTGTGAGTGTTGAGAAATCTGAAGAGCTTTCAGCATTCTTAAGAAAATCTGGTGTTGCGCATGAAGTCTTGAATGCAAAGCATCACGAACGTGAAGCGGCAATTATCGCCCGTGCTGGTGTAAAAGGTGCAGTAACCGTTGCTACAAATATGGCCGGCCGCGGTACGGACATCATGTTGGGTGGTAACCCAGAGTTCATGGCCGACTTTGAGCTTCAGCGTCGTGGAATTTCTCCAGTAGATAATGCGCAGGAGTATGAGGCTGGATGGCCTGATGAAATCGCGCGCCAAAAAGCTGCAGTTGCAAAGGGACATGAAGAAGTTGTAGCTCTTGGTGGTTTGTACGTACTTGGAACCGAGCGACATGAGTCTCGCCGTATTGATAATCAGCTGCGCGGTCGATCAGGTCGGCAAGGCGATCCTGGTGAATCTCGTTTCTATCTTTCACTACAAGATGATTTGATGCGTCGCTTTAACTCTGGAATGGTGGAGCGCTTCCTTACTGCTGCAGGAATTCCAGAGGATGCACCTATCGAATCAAAGATGGTCAGCAACGCAATTCGTTCTGCTCAGACCCAAGTTGAAGCACAGAATTTTGAAATGCGTAAAAATGTATTGAAATATGACGATGTTATGAACAGGCAACGTCAAGTTGTCTATGGCGAGCGTCGTATGGTGCTGGAGGGTGAAGATATTAAGGAGCAAATATCTGTATTTGTTCGTGAAACTCTAGAAGCCTATGTTGCAGCGGCTACTTCAGATGGCTATGCCGAAGAGTGGGATTTTGAAACACTCTGGAGTGCAATTAAGACTATATATCCAATCTCTTTTACTGTTGAAGAGTTGATTACACAGGTGGGTTCACGAAGTGCGCTAGATGCCGATTACATTAAGGCTCGCATTGTCGAGGATTGCCAGAAAGCCTATGCGCACCGCGAAGAATCATTAGGCGAAGAAGTCATGCGTGAGCTTGAGAGAAAAGTTCTGCTCTCAGTACTAGATCGTAAATGGCGCGAACACCTGTATGAGATGGATTATTTACAAGAGGGAATCGGACTACGAGCAATGGCTCAGCGCGATCCATTAGTTGAATATCAACGTGAAGGCTACGACCTCTTTGCTGCGATGATGGATGGAATTAAAGAGGAGATCGCAGGATTCTTATTTAATATTGAAGTCACTGTTGAAAGCTCCAACAATGAGGTCAGCGGTGCAGGTTTAGAAGCTAAGCCGCTGCCAACAACCGGCTTGCAGTACACCGCTGCCGACGAAAGTGGCGTAAAGAAAACCGGTGAAGTTTCAAGAAATGCACCATGTCCGTGCGGATCTGGGAAGAAATTCAAACGCTGTCATGGTGCTGCCTAAAGTAATGTAAGTGCAGTACAGAGCCATCGATTATCGACGCCTTCAAATCTAAGGATTAGACATCTCAAGCGCGCTCCAAATCTGACGGTAACGGTGGTTTCACATATCCCATCTAGTGGTTCGCTGATATGGATTTTTCTAATTCTTCCAACTTCTTTCTGACTGCCAGATTTAGTAAGAAGTTCTGAATAAATATGGTGATGACATTGCCGGGCAAGTTGGGATGGCTGTCTGCGACCTGCAAATATCTCCAGAACATTTCGAGAAAAATTAAGATTCCACTCATTTAAATCTGGTAAATCTTTCGCTGATGTTGGTTCTGGAGCAAAGTCAGGATCAAATTCATCATTAAAACTGCTAGGAACTAAGTAAAGTTTGGGCTTGTTTTCTACTGCTACTTTTCCTCGTGGTCGAAAAATCTCCAATATTGGATGGAGCCAGTCTTCATTTTCATCGCTAGAAGTGGGTGTCAAGTTAATCGAAGTGAAACTAGGGAGCTCGCCATAGATCGGATTAGTAGTCATGTCAGTTAGATTTGCCTGAAAAGTAGCGTGATGCCTCAGCTAAATTATTGGGAGTTTCTCCGCCAAAAGTATGATTGTGGATAAAGTGCTTGTCAGAGCTCAACCCCAACTTTAGTTAGCGCATGGTAAATAAAAAAGAAACGTCTCGATCTCGAATTACTTTAGCAATTTCACTTATTGTTACATCATTTCTTTCAGCTTTCTTTTTAGCGAGCTTTTCAAATCGAGGAAGTGACTATTGGGTGGTTACCCATGATGTGTCTGTTGGCCATCAGTTAGCTATTGGAGATTTAGAACTCCGGCATGTAGATCTTGCTGATAGCGCCACTCTCTATTTTCCAGTTGGCGAAGATCCACTTGGAATGGTTACTACTGCCAAATTCCAGGGTGGTCAGTTGTTGAGCCGCATTAACACCACTAATAATGGCAAAATTATGGCAACGAGTGCAGTTCCAATAAGTATTCGAGCATCTGATGTTGCTGCTGGAGTTCTTGCAGGTGAGCAAGTAGATATTTACTGGGTTATCGATAGCCAAAATGGCGAGCTACCGATTGAGCCCGTGATGATTCTGGGTGGCATCACTCTGCTAAGTTTTGATGGAAAGAACAAGAATTTTGGAACTGACGCTTCACTGACAGTTGCTGTTGAAGAGACCCAGGTTCTGCACTTGTTGCATGCAACAACACATGGACGATTAGTTGTGGTGAGTGCGCATGTCTAATTTAGAGCTTCCTACGGTTATTACTGCAATTTCTAATCCCGAGATTGAGGGATTCATAGCTAGTGCGCTCTTTGCTCAAGGGTGGAGCGTCATCTTTCGGGCAATTGATAGTGATTCATTAGAAAACTACACTCGCACAAATCTTGAAAGCACATCTGCAGCCCTACTTATTTATTCGCCAGATCTTTCTGGTTTAACGCCGGCTCGCCTAGAGTCAATAAGCCGCACAGTCAAAGCGGTTGTGGGCTTTGCTCGTGAACCAGCGAAAATAGCTGGCTATTCAGAGCTGCACTCTATCCCGGCTACAACAACTGATTTGGTAAGTCTTATTCGAGGATTTGTCCGAGCTCCTCTGATTCGACAGAATACTCAAGTCTCACGTCAAAGTCGGCGTGCTCATGTTTTAGCAATCGGATCTGCAGGAAGTGGAACGGGTTGCACGACTCTTGCGCTAAACCTAGCAATGGAGCTCAGTGTTCTTGAAAAATCTACTTTATTAATTGATGCGAATTTTCGCGCTCCATCTGTGGCCGCACTGTTAGCGATTAGGCATGTGCACAGTGATACGGGATGGAGAACGTTGGCACCTGGACTCTGTGTCGCAGAGATTTCGCAAGATCAAGCCTTATCTATTGACGATTATATGGAGCGTGCAACAGCGGCTTTTGACAATATCATCATCGATTTAGGATCTATCTCTGGTCTCTCAAATCGCCTAACCGATCGCCGTTGGACATCGACAATGACAACATGGAGCTGTGACCAAGGTGATGAAATGATGATTGTGGCTCGGGCAGATTTATTAGGCATACATAGACTGGAACAAGTTGTCACGCTTATGGGAATGACCTCGATTCGAAGCACTATTAGTTTCACACTGAATATGCGTTCTCAGGGCCGGAGAGGGGAAGAGGAAGAGGGAAAATTCCTCTCAATCACGACTCCACTTCGCCCAACAGCAGTTCGTGTCATAAATCGTGATTTACGTGCTGCAGCTGCAGCTCAGGCTGAAAAAGCCACCTTCGTTGAGGTTAACGAGCGCTCTGCTTTGAGAAAATCAATTGCCAGAATAGCTAGCGAAATGAGCGTATAAACTCCCTTACTATTGGTCAATGCGCACATACCTGGCAATTAGCCATAGTGAACTTGAGAGCTTCATCTCGACTCTTACTATGCAGGTAGAAGCCCTCTTTTCCCCTACAAGTGATTTCCTGATTAATAATGATGATTGTGATTCTGAAGAGCTGGAGTATTTACTTTCAATTGCAGCAGGTGAAAAAGCCTTAGGACTTCGCGAATCTAAGCTCGCACCTGGCTTAGTTCTAGCGATCGAGATTGATTACAACCAAGTGGATAAAGAATACTCCGATTCGCTTACTCTCAATTCCCCTATTCGTTGGGATCAAGTGCAGTGTGCGCTTCTTGCCTATGATGGCGAAGATGAATTAACCTGGTTTGCAACCCAAGAAATCGCCGACGAGTTAGTTAACTGGAAGTAAAATGCCACAGTTCGAAACTCTTCTCAATGGTCGTAGTTCAGTCACGATTGATCAAAAACATCGACTTCGAGAATTAGTGGCCGATTGGCAGCTTTTATCAGACTTGTCATTCGCTGATTTAATTTTATGGGTTCCAATTAGAAAAGATATTAAACTTTGGCCTACTGGCCATGTTGCAGTTGCTCATATTCGCCCAACAACAACTGCAACAGTTTTTGCAAATGATGTGATTGGGGATGAAGTTAGTTGGGGTAGCCACCCAAGTTTGGACGAGACTTTATCAAGCGGTGAAATTGGACGTAACTCAGCACCTGAAAAACTTGGGGAGATTATGGTCAAGGAAGAGACAATTCCAGTTCTCTTCGATGGTCAAGTAATTGCAGTAATTTCTCGGCACAGAAATGCAGAGCTCATGCGATCGCCAAGCCGACTCGAACTTAACTATCGAGAGATAGCAAATAGCTTGTATCAAATGGTTTCTCAAGGTTCATTTCCGTATACGGCAGCAGGCTCTATCTTTGAACCCCTGCCACGCGTTGGTGACGGATTAATTCGATTGGATATCAATGGTGTTATCTCTTACGCAAGCCCTAACGCGCGCTCGGCTTTTAGTCGCATGGGGTGGAAAAATGAGATTGAAAATAATAAGTTAGGTGATATCGCCGAAGCAGTCATAAAGAATTCACCCGATCCTCACGAAGAGGGGATACGCACACGCTTAAATGGCAAAGTATTGCGAAGGGTCGAGATCGATAATCAAGGTGCGACTATCGATCTACTTGTACTCCCTTTGTTGCAAGATGCTGATCGAGTGGGTGCAATAGTGTTATTGCAAAATGTAACTGAACTGCGCAGGCGAGATCGTGAACTCGTCACAAAAGATGCAACAATCCGTGAAATTCATCATCGTGTAAAGAACAATCTGCAGACAGTCTCGGCACTTCTGAGATTACAGGCACGTCGAATAGAAGATCCGGGAGCAGCATCGGCGCTAAATGAAGCTGTACGTCGTATTGCATCTATCGCTTTGGTTCACGAAACTCTGTCAAGCAGTACCGAAAATTCGGTGGCATTTGATGAAGTATTAACTAGTTTAATTACTCATGCCCTTGAACTCAGTCCGCGCATGGGAGAGTTAAGAATCGAGAGAAAAGGCCAGCTTGGCTCCTTAGAATCTCGCTTAGCAACCCCTCTGTCTTTAGTTGTAACAGAGTTGATGCACAACGCTTTAGAACACGGTTTAGCAGAGCAAGGAACAAAATTATTAATCGACGTACAACAATATAGTAATGAGTGTGTAGTTAAGATCAGTGATGACGGTGTTGGCTTACCTGATGGATTCGACATAACTACTTCTTCAAATTTGGGATTACAAATAGTTAGAACTTTGACTGAAAATGAGTTGAAAGGAAAGCTCGCCTTAATTTCCACAGATGAAGGAACTGTTGCAACGTTACGCTTTCCGTTGTAACTAAATTAGAAAGAGTTTTGCTGCTCCATCAAACGTGCACGGTTACGAGCTGCGCGACGCTTAAGCGCACGACGTTCATCTTCAGAGAGGCCACCCCACACACCAGCATCTTGTCCGCTCTCAAGTGCCCATGCAAGGCATGGCTCTTTTACGATGCAGCGTTGACAAACTTTTTTAGCTTCTTCGATCTGGGTCAGGGCCGGACCGGTATTTCCCACCGGAAAAAAGAGCTCAGGATCTTCATCGCGGCAAGCTGATTGATGTCGCCAATCCATGTGCATGCCTCCTTTAGCCTCTTTTAGGGGGAGGCTCATCATTACTTAACAACGTTGTTTCTGCGCTTTCAATTCCTGCGCAAGGCGTCAATTGTCTCGTCTTATACCTTCATTAACAAGGATGAACGGGGAAAGATTTCCAGATTTATGGTGATATAGGTCGCGTGTGCCCCCGACAGGATTCGAACCTGTGCACCCGCCTTCGGAGGGCAGTGCTCTATCCCCTGAGCTACGGGGGCTCAAAAGGTATGGATATAAGGCTATCAGCGGGTGCAGATATGTCGTGACAATGAAAGAATCACGCCTATGAGTTCAACTATGTACTGCGCTACCGGATGTTTTTGGGGCGCTGAGCGACGTTTTTGGCAGATAGATGGCGTGCTTGAAACAAGCGTTGGCTATATGGGTGGCACAACCGTGACACCAACGTATGAACAGGTGTGCACTGGGACGACGGGTCACGCCGAAGTTGTGAAAATAGTTTTTGATGACAGCAAAGTTAGCTTTCAAAACTTACTCGAAGAGTTTTGGACGATGCATGATCCAACGTCTCTCAATCGTCAAGGTGGCGACATTGGTACTCAGTACCGCAGTGCGCTATTTACCACGACGGCTGAACAGCATGTAACTGCCGTGCAGTCTCGAAATATCTATCAAGGTGTTTTAACTGCTGAAGGCTTGGATGAGATTACAACAGAGATTCTATCGGCCGATGGAATTCAATATTATTTGGCTGAGGAATACCATCAAAAATATTTGAAAAAGAATCCACTAGGTTATGACTGCCATTCAAGTACCGGAGTTGCATATCCAAAAGTATGGGTTAGCACGTGAGTGAGAAAAATTACCCAGTAAAAATTGATGAAGCCGAACTTAAAGCAACATTAGATCCTGTCTCTTACGATGTTTTAAGAAATGCAGCAACTGAACGGCCATTTACTGGTGAATATACCGATACCGATAAAGTCGGTGTGTATAAATGTAAAGCGTGCACTGCGGTTCTTTTCAAGAGTCAAACAAAGTTTCACTCTGGCTGCGGTTGGCCCTCTTTTTATGCACCTACCAGCGACGATGCTGTTGAACAAATTGAAGATCGTTCGCTTTTTCCACGCGTGCGAACTGAAGTCAGATGTGCTGCATGCGGTTCTCACTTGGGGCATGTGTTTAAAGGCGAAGGCTATGACGTTCCAACCGATGAGCGTTGGTGTATTAACTCAGTGTCCATGATTCTAGAAGATAATTAATAATCTAAACCGCGTGATTCATGAACGGCCTGATAGCAGTACCAGGCTGCAACGCTTCTGTATGGATGCAGCTTGTCGCCAAGAACATCTAATTCCTTAGGTGAAGTCTCCTCTCTATTTTTATGAATCAGATCCCACCCTCTGCGTACGGCTAAATCACCAGTTGGCCAGACATCTAGACGACCAAGTTGAAACATCATAAACATTTCAACTGTCCAGCGACCGATACCCCACAACGACGTTAGAGCTTCAAATATCTCTTGATCATCCTTAATCTCATCGATGCGCTCGATCGGAATAGATTTATCAATCACTGCACCGGCTAAGCCTTTAATAGTGCGAGTTTTAGCCCCAGAGACACCAATTTCTCGTAGCGCACGATCATCTAATTTAATAAGCTTTCGTGGAGTTATTTTTCCTTTGCACAATGAAAGCAACCGACTATGAATCGTTTCTGCTGCTTTAGTTGCAAGCTGTTGAGAAATAACTGAACTCACCAGAGACTCAAAGTTAGTTTCGCTCGGATCTGAGCGTCCTATAGTGCACAAAGGCCGCCGATTGATGAGTGGTGCAAACTTTTTATCTAAAACTGCGACTTCAGCGACTACACGTCGCATTGTGTGGGTTGAATTAACTGCCATAACTTATAGCGAAAAAGTTGGATACTCATCTGTGACTAGAACGAGTGTATAACCAACTACGCGATTCCAAAAAGCAATAGTTCCAACTACACCTTCAGCGCAACGCTCTGGATAGTTGCCAGTAAATAAAATGCTCAACCAAGCGAAAAGAGTAAGTATGGCGGCATAAATAATGTAAAAAACTCCAACTACATACAGCGGAATTGCTAAGAACCATTTAACCAATGGCAACCAGCGGTTCAAAGTCTTAGCATCGACTACTGGAAAAGTGACACTGACAAGATCATTTTCTTCAATCGAAGGATATTCATCGGTGAGCAAGAGCAGATAAGCATCGACGCGCGTTTGTAGCGAAAGTAGTGACTCGTTAAAAGCTAAGAGGTAACTTGGATAAATCTGTCGAACCACAATTGCCAGAGCGACGGGCAGAATAAAGAAACCAACGGCGTAGCTATTTACGCTAGTGAAATCTGGTGGTACAAAAGTTGCTACAAATATGAGCATCGGTACGACCAAGATGATTCTAAAAAGCGCTGTGGTTCGGTTTCGCTCAGTGAGGCAGACATCTATTTGGGTCTCAATTTGTTGGCTCATACACGTGAATTTACCCGTAATTGCGCTAGGTATTGCCATTTGCATCCATAGTGCTCTACTTTTACACCTGTTGCAGATATTTTTGCAGGTTTTTGCAGGTTTTTACGACATCAGGGGTGGAAATGGCTGGAATTAAGGAAGTTGCAGAAGAGGCTGGAGTCTCAACTGCAACAGTCTCACGCGCGCTGCGGGGCCTTCAGCACGTCAATGATGCGACTCGATCCAAAATCATTGCCGCCGCTGAAAAATTAGATTACCCATTAACGCCAGTTCGTAGCAATGCAGCTCAAGGACGAACCAATAGCGTTGGGGTGGTAGCGCCATATATTTCACGGTGGTATTTCTCGCAAGTAATTAACGGCGCCGAACAAGCGCTACGTGAAGCAGGCCTTGATTTACTTCTGTATAACTTCAGTGCCATGAAGGGTCGCGAACGCTTATTTCAACATCAACTACTTAAAGGCCGTGTAGATGCCTTAATTGTGATTTCGTTACCGCCGACTGAAGAAGAGTTTAACTCAATGCTTAGCCTTGGAATTCCAATTGCACTTGTTGGCATGGAGCATCCAGAGTGTGCGAGTATTAAAATTGATGATGTTGGCGGGGCTCGTACAGCCACTCAGCACCTTGTAAATCAAGGGCACAAAAAGATTGGTTTAATGTCAGGTCGTCCCGATGATCCATTTAATTTCAGTGTTCCGCAAGATCGCCGTAAGGGCTTTATGTCGGTCTTGGCAGAAAATGGACTTGAATGGCTTCCTTCACGCGAGGTTCATGGTGATTTTACGATGCATACCGCTTCACGTGCCATGGATGATTTGTTAGCTAGGCCAGATAGACCTACAGCTATTTTTTGTGAGTCTGATGAAATGGCGATGGGCGCTATGCAAGCACTTCGTCGACATGGATTAAAAACCCCAGAAGATATCTCGATTGTTGGATTTGATGGTCACGAAATGGCCGAGTTTTCTGAGCTAACAACGATAGAACAGCCGGTCCAATTAATGGGCGAAATGGCGGCATGGTCGATTATGGAGCGGCTGAGAAAACCAAACGTTATTGCGCCATCACTGGTTCTGCCAACGACCTTAGTTGTAAGAAATACCACCAGACGCTTAACCGTCGCCGAGCAGGGGCTCTAAAACAGCAAAATGGGTCAAGGCAGGGTAATCTCTCCGCCATGACTGACACCAACGTAGCCGCACCAGATCTAGCGCAACTGCTCACTCACCACTCTGAAAAGTGGCGTGATTTCGATAGAGATGTTCTGCCACTGCCGGTAGCGGAAATGGATTTTCCTATCGCTGAGCCAATTAAAAAGACGCTCCTTGAAATGGTGTCGCACTCAGATTTAGGTTATTTGGGCGCAGTACCTGAGCTTCCAGCAGGCTTTGCGAAGTTTGCATCACAGCGTTGGGGTTGGGATGTAGATACTTCTCAAGTTCGAGTTGCCGCAGATGTTGGAGTTGCCGTTGTAGAAGTTTTACGTGTTTTTACTAAGCCCGGAGATACTCTTTTAATTAACTCGCCGGTTTATCAAAACTTTTATAACTGGATAAATGAAACACATCTTCAAGTTATCGATGTTCCATTTACTCGCACTGGCGAACAGAGCGATACACAGAATCCTTGGGAACTCGATTGGGACGCGCTCGAAAAAGCATATTCATCAGGTCTAAAAGTTCACTTAATGTGTTCACCGCACAATCCTCTAGGCAGAGTGTATTCAAAAGCTGAACTGACTCGTATTGCAGAGATGGCCAAGAAGTACGGCGTCTTAGTAATCAGTGATGAAATTCATGCACCCCTAACTTTCAAAGAAAACACCTTTATTCCATTTTTATCGCTCAACGAAACTGCGCGCGAAGTCGGTGTAACAGTTACTGCAGCCTCAAAAGGATGGAATATTGCAGGTCTTAAGTGCGCCATTATTGTTTCGCAGAATGCTGCAATAAATGAAAAATTGAGTTTGATGCCCAAAGCAGTGCATTTCCGGGCATCTATTTTGGGAGCTTTCGCCTCTGCATCAGCTTTCGCAGAGGGAGGCATCTGGTTAGATTCAGTAATAAAACAGCTAGATCACAATCGTTTTTTAATTAAAGAGCTTTTGGCTTCAAAGTTACCGACGGTGCGATATCACATTCCACATAACAGCTATTTAGCATGGCTAGACCTGGAATCACTCAACCTCGGGGTAGATCCATCAGCGACGTTATTGGAAAAGGGGCGAGTAGCTTTTAATCCTGGACATACATATGGCGCGCAGTGCCCACAGTATGTTCGGCTAAATTTTGCTACCAGCCCAGCAATTATTTCTGAGGCAATTGATCGGATTGTCCGGACCCTCTAATGCACGAACCAGATTGCGATGTCGTCATAGTTGGCGGCGGACATAATGGTTTAGTTGCTGCAGCGTACTTAGCTAAAGCCGGCAAAAGCGTTCGAATCCTTGAAGCAAATAGCGAAATCGGCGGTGCAACAACAAGTGTTCGCGCTTTTCCAGATTTTGATGCTCATTTATCTCGATATTCATATTTAGTATCGCTTTTGCCCGATGCGATCATTGAAGACCTAGGGCTAGATTTTGAGTGCATCTCAAGAGATGTATCAAGCTACACACCGTATAGGCGCAATGGAGTCGAAGATGGTTTATTGGTTTCACGTCTCTGGGATAAAGCAACTGAGGAGTCTTTTAGAAAATTAGATCCAAGTGGCCGTGAGGCAGCATCCTGGCAAGAGTTTTATGGATTAATCGCTGAGTTTGCTCAGAGAATTGCGCCAACTCTATTAAGACCTTTGATGACGCGTAGCGAATTAAGAGATTTGGTTGGGCTCCCAGATACATGGGAGTTCATGATTGAAAAACCAATAGGTGAGGTGATTCAAAGATATTTTAACGATGACCTTGTTCAAGGAGTAGTGCTCACTGACGCTTTAATTGGAACTTTTGCTTCAGCCTTTGATTTACAGGCAAATATCTGCTTTTTGTATCACTTGATGGGAAATGGTACCGGGGAGTGGAAAGTTCCTAAAGGTGGAATGGGAAAGCTAGTCAGTGAACTCGAGCGAGTAGTACGCGAAGCCGGCGTATCTATTGAACTAAATAGTCGAGTTACAAGTATTAGTAGTAATGCTTCAGGAGCTCAAGTTAAAACTTCTGCGGGCGAAGAGATAAAAGCGAAGTATGTACTTTCTAATGTTGCTCCCCAAACTTTGGCTAAGCTACGTGGCTTGCCTGCACCTGAATCTCTTGAGGGATCGCAGATGAAAATTAATATTTTACTTAAACAGTTGCCGGTTCTTAAATCTGGTATCGATCCACATATAGCTTTTGCGGGAACTTTCCATGCAAATGAAAGCTTTGCACAGTTTGAAAGTGTTTTTGCATCGGCAAAAAATGGTGAAATGCCGCATGTAATGCCGCTAGAAATGTATTGCCATACGCTGACGGATCCTTCAATCTTGAGCCAAGAGCTTCAAGACAAAGGTTTTCAGACTTTAACGCTTTTTGGTCTCCATACCCCAGCTAAATTATTTGATAGCGACAATGATGCAGCGCGCGAAGTTGGGCTTCAGTCAGCACTTGCTTCTCTCAATGAATATTTGGTTGAGCCGATTGAAGATTTGATTGCCGGGATTGAAGTAAAAACTCCCCTGGATATAGAAGCTGCTATCGGCCTGCCACGAGGCAATATCTTCCATCGCGATCTGCATTTTCCCTTCAGGGAGGATGGAACAGAGCCATCCTGGGGGGTCGAAACCGATGATCCCCGGATTTTCATATGCGGTGCCGGAGCCATCAGGGGTGGTGGAGTCAGTGGAATTCCTGGTCATAACGCTGCGATGGCAGTGCTTTCAAAACAATTAGACTAAGCACATGAGTGAAGAGCGCCATATTGAAACAACCGCAATTACTGCTGGCCGACCTGACATTTCTCCAGATGCCGCACTTAATCCTCCAATCGTTTTAACCTCAACGTTTCATGCTGGTGGTCCAATTGGTTATGGTCGATACGGCAATCAGACGTGGAGCGCACTTGAAGCGGCAATTAGTGAACTCGAAGGTGGACAGACTCTAGCTTTTTCATCTGGAATGGCAGCGATTAGCGCAGTATTTTCAATTCTTCCTGTCGGTGCTCCAGTAGTTGCATCAAATCAAGGTTATAGCGGAGTGATGACGCTTTTGAATTCATTTAATGAAAGCGGTCGCTTAGAAGTTCGCTTTGTCGATGTAGTAAATACCGATGAAGTAATCAATGCGATGAAAGGTGCGGCTTTTATTTGGTTGGAATCTCCAACTAATCCCTGTCTAGATGTGGCCGATTTATCCACACTCATATCTGCGGCAAAGAAGTTAGGAATTGGTGTTGGCGTCGATAATACGTTTGCAACTCCACTTGTGCAGAATCCTTTAGCGATGGGTGCCGATATTGTTATGCACTCCGTAACTAAGTTTTTATCAGGCCACAGCGATGTGTTAATGGGTTCGCTCTCTACAAATGATCAAGCCTTATTCAAGCGCTTGCAAGACTCTCGTAGTTTTAATGGATCCATCCCGGGACCATTTGAGGCCTGGCTAGCTCTTCGAGGTCTGCGTACTTTTCCATTGCGATTTAATAAATCTCAAGAAAACGCTAAGCAACTTGTAGAAAAACTCTCCGGACATAAAAAGGTGAGTCGCGTACGCTACCCAGGCTTTGGGGCAATCATCTCTTTTGAAGTAGCTGGGACAGCAGAGGAAACGCAGAAAGTATGTGACTCATCGCACTTGATTGCTCATGCAACAAGTCTTGGCGGAGTTGAATCATTATGGGAGCGCAGACGTCGTTGGCCGATGGAGAGTCTGAGTGTTCCTGAGCAGTTAATTCGCTTATCGGTTGGATGCGAGCATGTTGATGATATCTGGAGCGACATCGAGCGCGCGCTCTCGGCTATCTAGAGAAATTTTTAGCAATAGCGAGTATTTTTATCTTATGGTTAAAGCATTTAGGCGATTATTTGCAGCAGTCACTGTTGCAGTTTTAGCCTTCCGTGCTGTTGGCTCGTTTCTCTCCTGGATTGAGCATCAAGAAGATACGACTGCCAATGCATGGATTGATGAAGATGAGTTTGAAGATGCCTGAGACCGCCTATGTTCCTGGTACATGCAATATTGGTGGTCGCGAAGTTCGCCGAAGGCAATTTGTTGCTCTCATTGGTTTATTTTTCTCAGCTAGCTCACTCATAGCTCTTATTTCAGTAAATGCTCCACGTGAAGCACGGTTAGGTATTTTCTTTCCACTTTTAGTTGCATCCGTTGGCTATATTCAGTCACGAAGTAAGTTCTGCCTGGCCTATGGTTTTGCCGGCACTTTTAATTTTGGCAAGTTAGGTGATATTTCACGTGTAAGTGATCCTATTAACCGCGCAGCTGATCGTAAAACTGCATCGAGTATTCTCTTAAAATCATTCTCATTGGCTGCTATAGCGACATTGGCGGTATTAGCAGTACCCTTTTAATTATGAAGATTCAAATTCATACACGAAATGCAGATTTAGCCGAAGATTTTAGAGTGATCGTAGAAGAGAAACTCAACAGCATGGAGCGATTTAGTGTTGCTATCGATCGCGTTGAAGTTGAGATTCTTCATGAGTCCAACCCTCGACAGGGAAAGCATTCGCACCGCGTTATTTTGACTTCGCATGGATCGGGTCCATTGATTAAATCTGAGGCAGCCGAGTTCAACGATGTAGCTGCATTTGACGCCGCAGTAAAAGCATTTGCATTTCAGATTCGAAAAATTCACGAACGAACTAAAGAGTTTGATCATGATACTTTAAGAAATCATAAGTACAGTCTTTAAACTATTGCAGTGCCATCTTTGCGTGTGGCAGTCAGGCTAGCAACTGTTGTAATGGCCAAACTTGCAACAATTACCCCAAGACTAAACTCCAGACTAACTTCTGGAATATGTACTCCAGCAACCTCGTCTATACCAATCCCGTGGAGGGCCTCCATAATCATTTTTATTCCGATGAAAGCTAAAATAAATGAGAGTCCCTTGGAAAGAAAGATTAACCTGGCCAGTAAGCCTTCTAGCAAAAAGTAGAGCTGGCGAAGACCCATTAATGCAAAGATGTTTGCAGTGGTCACAATATAAGGGTCCTTTGTGAGTCCAAAGATTGCTGGAATAGAGTCCAATGAAAAGACCAAGTTAGTTAAACCTAATGCAATTAAGGCGATAGAAAATATGCTCAGGCCGCGGGCTTTTAATGAGGCAACGACTCGGCCTTCCTTCCACTCATCCTCTTCATTCTCTTTGGCTAACTTATAAGCTGTATAGATTAGGAATGCACCAAAGAGAAAAAAGATACTCGAGAATCGTGAAATCAAAGCAGCGCCGAGTGGGATAAGTAATCCGCGTATGCCAATTGTTAGCATTATACCTAGGAGGAGAACTAACTGTTGTTTTTCTTTTTCTACTTTTAGATGCGTCAAGAGAATTATAAAGACGAAGATGTTATCGACTGAGAGTGCATACTCAGTCAACCAGCCGGCAAAAAACTCTTTCTGTCCTTGCTCGCTTGTCCATTGCGGTAAAAGTGCACCAAAGGCGATAGCTGTGCCAATATAGAAAACGGTCCAAAATGCAGCCTCAAAAATCGTTGTAGGTTTATTGCGCCGAACTATCGCAAGAAGTAAATCTAGGATAATTACTGCAGCTAAGACACCTATAGTAATGATCCATGTAGCCGTTGATTCCATGAAGCGTATTGTGCCAGTTAGTTAGAGATCCAGATGCACGAACGTGCCGGTAGAAGTTTAATTGCGGTATTTACTTGCATGCTACTAAAGCTTGCCAGGACGACATTACCCGCAAGTTCAATCACATTCTCGCTGTCGGATACGTTCATAACAACTGTAATTGAACCGCGCTTGAAGGCTAGAATTGAACCACCCTTAGTGCCATGAAGAGGAGATTCCAGCCATTGAATATTCTGGCCAACTAGGAGGTTTTCACGGCGTATGGAGAGTGCGCGCCGAAAAAGATTGAGAATACTTTCTGCATCTTTCTCCTGATTTTCAACGGTGTATGGTTGCCATGATTGTGATAGCGGCAGCCAAGGAGTTCCTGCAGTGAATCCGAATGGCGTCGAATCACCGCTCCATGGCAAGGGGACGCGTGCACCATCTCTTCCCTTAACTAATCCGCCAGAGCGGACGAAGGAAGGATCTTGGCGATCGTTATCTTGTAATTCTCCATCAGGTAGACCTAACTCTTGGCCAGCAAAAATATAGTTAGAGCCTGGTAGAGCTAAAACAAAAAGGGCTAGTGCACAAGAAGGTTGATCCCCAATGCGCGAGGCAACTCGAGGGGAGTCGTGGTTACTCAGTGCCCATGTTGGTAATGCATTCACGGATGCATTTAATTCGATAGAGCGATTAATTACCTCAAATAGATGCGCAGCTTCAAAAGGTGCTGTTAACAAATCAAAATTAAAAACTTGATGAAGCTCATCAGCCCGAACATATTTTGTTGCATTAATTGGTGGATGTACCCAAGCTTCGGCAACAGCCATTATTTCACGGTCGCCATAAGAATCAAAGATATTTCTCCAGCTGCGATAGATTTCGTGCACACCCTGCCGATCAAAGTATGGAACTGAAAGAAGCAGCTCATTACGTTCATCTGGCTCCATCGGGTAATCAAGTCTTAGCGCATTACTTAGGCCCTGTGGATCGTGGTGGTTCTTTAAAATATCTTCCTTCACTAATCCGTGCGCAACGTCGATTCGAAAACCATCAACGCCAAGATCGAGCCAAAAGCGCAGCGTTTTTTCAAAATCTTCTTTGACGTCAGCATTGTCCCAATTCAAATCAGGTTGTGATGAATCGAATAAATGGAGGTAATACTGTCCATCAGGTACTTGTGTCCAAGAAGGGCCACCGAAAAGGGAGATCCAGTTATTTGGAGGAGTTCCGTCAAGATGAGCATCATAGAAATGAAAACGTGCGCGTTCAGCAGAGCCGGGGGCGGCATGTAGCGCGGCCTGAAACCATTTATGTTGATCAGAAAAGTGATTGGGAACAATATCTGCGAGCACTTTTAAATTTAGTTCATGCGCACGATGAATGAGAGCCTTAGCATCGTTAAGGCTGCCAAATCGTGGGTCGACATCACGGGGATCGGCGACATCGTATCCGCCATCCTTATTTGGTGATGTATAAAAAGGACTGAGCCAAATTGCATCTACGCCAAGCTGCTGTACATACTCAAGTTTGGATGTGATTCCAGGAAGATCGCCTTCACCGTCACCATTTGTGTCAAAGAATGAGCGGGGGTAAATCTGATAAATCACCGCTTCTTTCCACCACGGCAACGACGTCATTGCTTGAACTTAAACCACAAGGCCTGTATTTATCTATGTAAGAACCCTGAAAGCAGGGCTGCAATGTTTCGCTTTGGTAACATTTCAGCGAGCGAGCTTAGACTCAATCTCTTTCATGAGTGTATGCATATCGCGTGAGATCTTATGCAGTTCGACTAACTCGGCCAATGAGGCAGTATGAGTTTCATTTATTGTATCTTCCACTTTTTTGGACTGAACCTTTTGTCCAACCATGATGATCGAGAGAAGAACTAACTGTAAAAAAGTTTGCGCTACCCACGAGACTATGACAATTGAGTCACCCGACTGTAAAGCCTTTGGAAGAGATATCAATGCTATGGCTGCAAATATATAGGCACACCACATTGTTGCTACGCCATCGCTAACTTTTGTCGCTAACCACACATTGAAACGTTTCATACTTAAAGAATATACAAAGAATGTCTTAAGGGGATGGAGTAGGGCTCACCTTTCTAGATTTTGTTTTATTGGTTGGAGACATTTGCGGAGTTTTTGATGGTTTTACTGGCGCAATAGGTGCTACTGGCGATTGACCCATAGCAAGAATTGCCGCATCTCGCACGGCATTGGCTACCGCAATTGCTGCTTTTTGAGTTGTAATTACTTCGCTCTTAGCCGTTGGTGTCTTGGCCGCTTTCAGAGTTGTCTTAGCGTTACGGTTGGCATCATTGACAGCACTCATAAAGATTTGATTAATCTTCATCCGATCTAGTTCGCGGCTTTTCATCACCTTTTGAAATGTAACCATTTCTATTTTGTATTGAGCCATCAAACTTTGAAAATCCGGCGATGGCGTTGGTGTGGCATCTGCGAAAGAGGGGCCTGCCGAACTTATGGCAATACATAGCCCAAGGGCTACCACTGCAATACGGGGCAATCTCATGGCTACATAGTGCATCACTTCTTTGTGTTTTCTCTGTGAAAGGCTATAAAAGCCATAAGTTTTATTGGCAATGCGAGCAAGGCGTGAAAGAGTGGTGCTATGGCCGAACTCATAATGATTGTCGATGATGAACCAGGGGTACGCGCCCTGCTTAATGACACTCTTCGTATTGCTGGTTTTGAGACGATTGAAGCCGGAGATGGCATGTCGGCCTTAACGCTGTTGCGCACAAACAAGCCGGTCCTAATGGTGATTGATATAAATATGCCTCTCATGGATGGCTTTGAACTAGTAGAGCGCTTGCGTAGCAATAATGATTTAACTCCCGTGCTGATGCTCACAGCACGTGAAGATAAAGGTGATATTGCTAGGGGATTAAAAATCGGTGCAGATGATTATGTGATCAAGCCATTTGGCATAGAAGAGTTAATTCTGCGCATAAAAGCAATTCTTCGCCGCTCGATGAAATCGACCAGTGCGCCAACACAGCTAACGTGCGGTCCGATTGCCATAGATGACGAACAGCACTTAGTGACATTTAATGGTGAAGAAGTAGAACTTTCACCGACTGAGTACAAACTTCTGCAAATCTTGGTCGAAAAAAAGGGACGAGTACTCACTAAAAAGCTTTTACTAGATGAAGTATGGGGAATAACTTTTGAATCCGAAAGTACGGTTACTGATACGTATATTTCATACCTCCGCAAGAAATTTCATAAAGATGGGTTCGAAGGCATTAAAACTATTCGCGGAGTAGGTTTTCAGATTCAAGAGCCCAATTAAAGGTGATGAAAAATAAAACGCGGCAAGTCCTTGCAACAGCCATAGTCACTTCTTTGTTATCAATTCTTATCGGGGGGTTTGCCGTATGGGGTTCTTATCGTGCAGAGCTTTCAATAATTGATGACCATATAGCTTTAGTTGCCAGTGATGTTAACTCCAATCCAACAGATGCAATTACGAGTGCACTTTTGAGCTTGGATCAAAATAGCTTTGACTTCACTTTGGCCTTTAAGACGCAAGATGGCTCGGTGACCGTTCTTAAAGAGTCCAGAAATGCTATTTTAGGAAGTAATACCCACTTAAAAACTAAAGAGATTAGAATTCAAGAGGGCGAAGTTTTGATAATCGCGGCGTCACTTTCTGAGATTGATAAAAGCCTCAATAAAAATCTTTTTCGCCTCTTAATTTTTATAATCTTTGCCAACGCACTAGCCTCCTATATCTCAATCTCTATCTCCCGTGCCGGAGCCTTAGCATTAGAACGGTCTCAACGTGAAAAAATGCAGGAGTTTTTAGGCGATGCGGCGCATGAGCTACGAACCCCATTAACGGTGGTAAAGGGTTATACGGAACTGTTGGAAGGCAAAGCCTTAGATGGAGATCACCAAGAGTTAGCCTTCAGCCGTCTAAAGAGTGAAATCAAACGAATGGAATCCTTAATTGGTGATCTGCTTGTTTTGGCTGAACTCGGCGAAGAGAATGTTATTAATATCGATGAGTTCCCACTGTCAGAGCTTTTATTGGAGAACCTCAATGACTTTCAGAGCCTTTCGCCAAACCGCAAAGTCACGGCAAATATTGAAGATGGAGTTCTCTTCATTGGTTCTGAGAAATATATGCGCAGATTTATTCAAAATGCCTTAACTAATATCCGTATTCATACGCAAGTAGACACGCCTGTTCTGGTCTCACTAGTGGGTGGCAAGCGCATTCATTTAATTATTGAAGATGGAGGGGAGGGTTTACCAAAGGAGTCTTATAGCGAGAAAGTTCAAGGGCTCAAACGCTTCGATAGATCTCGTTCCCGCGATACCGGCGGCAGTGGCTTGGGGATGAGCATTATGAGCGCGGTTATTGAATGGCACAAAGGTGATCTAACTTTTCGGCAAAGCCAGTTAGGTGGATTGGCAATAGAAGTTAGACTTACCTCAAATGTCTAAGTCACTTGAAGAAGTATTCGGCGAAGCTTCTGCCCACATTATTGAGCCTACGACTTTCGTCAGAGCGGTACTTTCTGGGCGGCGCAGAAATATGCAGACCGATTGTGAACGCATAGATCTTCGCCCGGTTAGCATCAAAGGCACAGTGCAACTACAGCTCAGCCATAGCGATGGCAGAGCTACGACAACTAAGAATATTGAACCTGATCTGTTTACAGTCTCTGAATTATTGAATAGCGGATATGCACATATTCTTGTCGAACACATTGATGGTTCACTCTCGATTCGAATTACTAAGAGTGGTGAAGCCCAAGTTCATTATGAGAGCAAAGAATTTAAACAAAGTTTAGATCATGATAAAAAGAAGGCACGCTTACTTGATTCAAGCGACCCATTCTTATTAGAAGTCGGTATAGCCGATCATAAGGGTTCGATTAAGCCTTCAAAAAACGATAAGTACTTACAAGTTGAAGAGTTCTTACGTTTACTTGTGCCTACGTTGGAAGCTGCAATTAGTGCTGGCCAGATTCATAAGCCAACCGATGCAAAGCCATTAACAATCGTAGATTTGGGTTGCGGGCATGCATACTTAACTTTTGCCACTCATCAATACTTACGCGCGATTGGAATACCTGTACAAGTTACTGGAATTGACGTACGAACTTCATCGCGTGACCGAAATAATAAAATTGCCCAGAATTTAGGAATCAGCGAGACAATTAATTTTAGAGCTGAAGAAATTGCATCAACAACTGCCCAAACTGCTGATGTAGCTATTGCACTGCACGCATGTGATACCGCTACCGATGATGCGATTGCTTGGGCAGTATCGGCTCAGTCAAAGTTAATGTTAATTGCTCCTTGTTGCCACCATGACATTCAGCGACAGATGAACGAGAGTCCTGAGCCCTGGGGGGCTCTTACGAAGTTTGGTCTGATGAAAGAGCGTTTAGGGGATTTGTTGACCGATTCCTTACGCGCCCAATTACTGCGGATTGCTGGGTATCGCGTAGAAGTTATTGAATTTATTGGTGGTGAGCACACACCTAGAAACATGATGATCCGTGCAGTAAAGACTGATGCCAAAGCTGAAGCAATCGATATCCAGAGATATCGTGATATCTGTGCGCAGTGGGGCATTACGCCAGCCCTCGAGAAGAAACTTCCAAGACTTAACATCGGTTAGACTTAACTCATGTCTAAAGTCCTTGCATCACTTCCTATCGGCGAAAAAGTCGGCATCGCCTTTTCTGGCGGTCTTGATACTTCGGTTGCTGTTGCATGGATGCGTGAAAAAGGTGCTTTGCCTTGCACGTACACTGCCGATCTTGGTCAATATGACGAGCCAGATATTGACTCTGTTCCTGGCCGAGCCAAAGAGTATGGCGCTGAGATTGCACGACTTGTCGATTGTAAAACCGCTTTGGTAGAAGAAGGTTTAGCTGCGATCGCTTGCGGTGCTTTTCATATTCGCTCAGGCCTGAAGCAGTATTTCAATACAACACCGCTGGGCCGAGCCGTTACTGGCACAATGTTGGTACGAGCGATGCATTCGGATTCAGTTGAAATTTGGGGCGATGGATCGACTTACAAAGGCAATGATATTGAGCGTTTTTATCGCTATGGATTGTTAGCTAATCCTAATTTACGAATCTACAAGCCATGGCTTGATGCCGATTTTGTTAACGAACTTGGTGGACGAAAAGAGATGTCGGAATGGTTAGTCGCACATGGTTTGCCATATCGCGACAGCACAGAAAAAGCCTATTCAACGGATGCCAATATTTTGGGTGCAACCCACGAAGCTAAGAGCCTTGAGAATTTAGATACGTCAGTGGAGCTCGTTCAACCAATTATGGGTGTGCGTTTTTGGGACTCTGCTATAAAGATCGACAGTGAAGATGTAAAGATTTCTTTTGTACAAGGCCGCCCAGTTGCCATTAATGGCAGAGATTTCACCGATGTTGTTGCATTGATGAATGAGGCCAATGCGATCGGTGGTCGCCATGGGCTTGGAATGGCCGATCAAATTGAGAACCGAATTATCGAAGCTAAGAGTCGCGGCATTTATGAAGCACCAGGAATGGCGCTTTTATTTATTGCTTATGAGCGCCTCATTAGTGCGATTCATAACGAAGACACCATTGCTAACTATCATGCCGAAGGTCGTCGCTTAGGACGTCTACTGTATGAGGGACGCTGGTTAGACCCTCAGTCGCTGATGTTGCGCGAATCCCTGCAGCGTTGGGTGGCATCTGCTGTTACTGGGGAAGTAACCCTACGTTTACGTCGTGGTGATGATTTTTCAATTATCAATACGACTGGGCCTGGCCTTAGCTACCACCCAGAGAAGTTATCTATGGAGCGTACGGAGAATGCGGCTTTTGGACCAGTGGATCGCATTGGCCAGTTAACTATGCGCAATCTAGATATCGCCGATACTCGTGCCAAGCTAGAAATGTATCGTGCCCAAGGACAGCTTGGCGGCGGCGAATTTAAACTAATCGGAGAACTCGAGTAAAGGTGAAGAATGAAAATCAATAAGAAACTAGCGATTGCCGCAATTCTTGCGCTGTCGATTACATCTCTAACGGCATGCGGAGGAAAAGATCCAGTGGCAGATTCAGCAACAGCAGGACTTCCTGCAGTAGCAGGTAATGCAGGTGAGGCGCCAACAATCACCGCTCCAACTGGAATACCTCCAACTACATTGCAGACACAAGACATAATCGTTGGCAGTGGAACCGAAGTGGTTGCAACATCCACGTTAACGGTTCATTACACATTAATGTCGTGGTCTACTGGCACGATTGTTGAATCATCATGGACAAGTGGCCAACCAGCAACTTTCCCTCTGGCAAATGTGATTGCCGGATGGCAACAGGGCTTACCTGGTGCAAAAGTTGGTGGACGTCGTCTCTTAGTTATTCCAGCTGACCTGGGTTATGGTCCAAATGGTTCTGGTCCAATTGGTCCAAATGAAACCTTGATCTTTGTGGTCGACATCATCGGTGTCTCATAAATGAAACTACGAACTTTCTTAGCCGAACTAGTCGGCACAGCAATTTTGGCAATGGCGGTCGTGGGTTCTGGAATCATGGCAACTAACTTGACCAAAGATATTGGGCTTCAATTATTCATAGTTGCCTTTGCTACATTTTTGATTCTGGCAGTCTTGATTCAAATGTTAGGGCCAATCAGTGGGGCGCACTTTAACCCTGTAGTAACGGTCGTTGCACTAATTAATAAAAGTATTTCAGCAGTAACAGCTCTTAATTACATTCTTACCCAAGTTGTTGGTGGCTTAGTGGGAGTCATTATCGCTAATGTTATGTTCAAGCTTCCTGCCATCGGGTCGTCCACTCATGCAAAGACAAGTTCAAATCTCTTACTCAGTGAAGTTGTCGCGACTGCCGGCTTAATCCTCGTGATTCAAATAATCGGTAAGCAGAATGAGGGTCGCTATGTCCCATTGGCCGTTGCCGGTTGGATCGGGTCGGCATATTTCTTCACCTCCTCGACAACTTTTGCTAACCCTGCCGTAACCTTTGCACGCGCTTTCAGTGATACGTTCACTGGTATCGAGTTGTCATCGGTACCAGGCTTTGTTATCGCCGAACTCATCGGTGCACTAATTGGACTTGGCATAGCCAAAGGATTGAGCAGTGAGCGCTAAACCCTCCGTTCTATTTGTTTGTGTACATAATGCCGGTCGTTCTCAAATGGCGGCCGGCTTTATGACGCATCTGTCCGGTGGTGCTGTAGATGTTCTATCTGCCGGATCTGCACCGAAAGATTCAATTAACCCCATTGCAATAGAAGCAATGGCCGAAGTTGGTATCGATATTGCCAATAATGTTCCAAAGATATTGACTTCCGAAGCTGTTCAAGCCTCGGATGCAGTTGTCACAATGGGTTGCGGCGATGCATGCCCGTTCTACCCAGGTAAGCGATATGAAGATTGGGTTTTAGAAGATCCAGCAGGTCAAGGTATTGAATCTGTGCGAGTAATTCGTGATGAGATTAAGCGCCGCGTAGAAGTCTTACTTTCCGAACTGCTTACTTAATCTTCTCTCCATTTTTATAGAGATGAATAATCTTAATCTCCCTTACTTCATGTGGATTTACTTCTAATGGGCTTTGATCCAGCACTACAAAGTCGGCACGCATTCCAACCTCAAGCTTTCCTGTCTCATGCTCTCTAAAAAGCTGGTATGCAACATTTGAAGTATAAAAATGCATTGAATCCTCAATAGTAATTGCTTCTTGCTTACTCCAGCCTTCCGCGGGTTGGTGATTGATATCTTGTCGATGAACTGGAACAGCTAAAGCATGAAGTGGGACTTGGCTAGTCACTGGCCAATCACTTCCAAAACTAATCATGGCACCGGATTCAATCATTGTACGTAGTTGATATTGACGGTTATTTCGTTCTACACCCAAGCGCGGAAGAATGAGCTCTCTATTCATTGGATCTAAGTAAGTCCACAGTGGCTGATAGTTTGCAATGATTCCCAGTTGGGCAAAGCGAGCAATATCATCAGGATGAATTAACTGGGCATGTGCAATTACTGGACGTCGATCACGAGGCGGATTGATACGTATCATCGCTTCAATAGCATCGAGTGCTTGGCGAACCGCTGCATCACCAATTGCATGTATGTGTACCTGAAAATTCAGTTCGTCAAATTCCACTAGGGAATCGAGTAACTCATCTGAGGACCAAATCATTAGCCCAGTGCTTTCTGGCTGATCTATATAAGGCTCCATTAACGCTGCCGTACCTGCAGATAAGGCTCCATCGGAGATGAATTTAATCGTTGAAGCACGCAAGTTTTGTGGATTAGATAGAGCGTCAATCTCGGCTCTTAGTCGATTAAAGTGCGAAACATTATTCTTCCACTTATTGGGTTCGGCTAAAAAGCAGAGATTCATATCTACGCTCAGCTGCCCGGTTTGAGCAGCAGTTATGTAGACCTCGGCCATTCCATCTTCGACCCAGGCATCTACAGCCGTTGTTACACCAACTTCTCGTAGCGCTTTACAAGCAAGGGTCAACGCATGAACTTCTTGCGCCATCGTAAGGGCGGGTGCATGTTGAAGTATTAAATCAATCGCCGCTGGTTCGCGCAAAGTTCCTTTGGGTTCGCCATTTTCTCTTCGTGCGATGGTTCCGCCAGAAGGATTTTCTGTGCCTGAAGGGATTCCGGCAATCTCTAAAGCCTTAGAGTTAACCCAGATTGTATGGTGATCAACTGCATGCAGTACTACTGGTCGATCGTTCACAACCGAATCTAGCCAATGTGCATCAAAGTCGCCTTGTTCGATAATCGCAGCCTCGTATGCTCCGCCAATAATCCACGGTACATCTGGATTCCCCAATGCATATTTAGAAACTTCAGAAAGAATTTCATTCACACTCTGAAGGTTTTTAATTTGTGGCCCCA
>Ga0163199_1000017_pt1 | contig 130221 bp, 126 predicted proteins | sample PL_2010_150m_FD_113537 | JGI IMG/M metagenome (GOLD analysis project Ga0163199, IMG submission 113537) | Freshwater microbial communities from Powell Lake, British Columbia, Canada to study Microbial Dark Matter (Phase II) - PL_2010_150m | ecosystem: Environmental > Aquatic > Freshwater > Lake...
CCCTTCCTGCCATGTGATCCTCCTTTGGAAAGGATCATTATAGCAACTTTGGAACAGGACATTTTTGCTTTGTTAAAACCGGACATTATTGTATTGCGATTACAGTATTTTTTTAATTAATTTTTAAAATTTAGTTCCGACAAAAACTCGTTAATTTATATATAGTTACGTGCGTGAATTACTGTTTTCTATATTGCCATAAGAATAAAACTGCTTGAATTAATTCTCTCGCTAAGAAGTTTTATCTGGCAACCAGCTGGGTAATCTTGAATATAGGCAGAAATAAAGCTATAACGATACCACCGACAACTATACCTAAAAAAGAGATTACCAGGGGTTCAATTAAGCTGGTTAATGCCCCTACCGTGGCATCAACTTGTTCGTCATAAAAATCAGCTATTTTAGATAGCATCTTTTCCAGTTGTCCGGTTTGCTCACCTACCCCAATCATCCGGCAGGCCATCGGAGGAAAAACCCCGCTTTTGGCAAGCGGCACGGAAATCGGCTCACCGTCACGCACGGCGGTACGGCAATTCGCTACTGCTTCTTCGATTTTCTTATTTCCCGCGGTTTTACCTACAATATCCAGCGCATTCAGAATAGCAATACCGCTTTTTACCAGGGTAGAAAAGGTGCGCGAGAACTTTGCCAAAGCTACCTTACGGAAGAGAGGGCCTAGGACCGGGATACCTAACAGAAAGGCATCGAAATTATAGCGGCCTTTTTCAGTGCTGATATAAATCCTTAAGAAAAATATCCCTAACCCCAGAGCAACCACTACCAAAAAAAAGTATTTTCTTAGCAAATCACTAATCCCAATCAAAATAAGGGTTGGCACAGGCAATTTCCCGCCCAAGACTTCAAATATCCCCTTGAATGTTGGCACTACCTTTAGCAGTAAAACCGCAGTGATAATTATTGCCATGGTAATTACTACCGCCGGGTAAACCAGGCTAGAGCTAATCTTCCTTGCCAGGGCTGCTGATTTCTCCAAATAAGTCGCCAGCCTATCCAAGACCTCATCGAGCGTTCCCGAGGCCTCTCCTGCCCTGGTCATATTGATAAAAAGGTCTGAAAAAACTTTAGGATGTTTAGCCAATGCATCGCAAAAACTCATTCCTGATTCAATATCCTGCCGTATGATATTAACTATAATTTTCAGGTCGTGATTTTCAACCTGTTCCCCCAGGATACCCAAAGATTGTACCAGCGGAATACCGGCGTCGATCATCGTAGCTAACTGTCGGGAAAAAACCACCAGATCATCAGGTTTTATCTGGCTGCCCCCGACACTAAGTTGCATCTTCCTTTTTATTTGATCAAGAGAAACAACTACGAAATCTTTTCTATGTAAAGCCTCGCTAACTTCTATCTCTGAATTACCCCCTAGTTTACCAGTAACCGTATTTCCGAACTTATCTTTTGCTGTATATTGATATATAATCATAGGCTATCGGCTATCCTCAAAAATGCATTTACTACCTTAGGGTCAAACTGCGTGCCGGTATTTTTCCTTATTTCCATAATTGCATCTTCCTTAGAAAGCGGCACCTTTCTATAAGCACGCGCAGAAATCATCGAATCATAGGCATCTGCCAAATGGATAATGCGCGCCCCTAATAAGATATCATCCCCTTTACGCTTATCCGGATATCCGCTTCCGTCATAATGCTCGTGATGCTGTTTAACCAGGTCAGTAACCCCGTTCAAAAAAGTTAACGGTTCAAGTATCCGCGCTGCTGTCATAGGGTGGAGTTTTATCTGCGCCCATTCCTCTTCAGTCAAGCTAGAAGGCTTAAGCAATATACTATCTTCGACCCCGATCTTGCCTAAATCGTGCAATTCACAGGCCTCCCGGATCATCTCTATTTCTTTAGCGGGGAGTTTCAACTCCTCGCATATAGCTACCGCATAACGGGCTACATTTTCCGAATGGCTATGAGTATAATGATCCCTGGCGTCAATAGCCTGGGCCAAGACTTTAATTGTGCGCATATAGGTCGAACGCAGATCTTCATAGAGACGCGTCAGGTTTCGCGTCGATTCTTCTATCCTTTTAGCCAGGAGCGTATTTTGTTTCTGTAAAGAAGCATTCTGTTCATTAAGGCTCTGTACCATCTTATGATTAGTGACTGTCAATGAACGTAATTCAAGACCCTTCCTTATCAAAAATAGTAGTTTCTCGATGTTCACCGGTTCATCAACAAAAGCGTAAACACCTAATCTGGATAAATCCTGTATTAATTTAAGGTTTTCTGCCTCTAACAAGATAATAGCAACACAATTTTGATCTACTTTTTTTAATTCCCTGAGGAAGTCCTGACAATCTACATCTGAAAGCCCGGACCTAACCAGAACGATATCAAAACTATTTTCCCGGAAAGTCACCAGCCCTGCCTGCCCGCTAAACTCCAAGGCAACAGAATAATTGCCGTCAAGAATTAATCTTTCGCGGATATAACGCCCTTCGGGTTCGTCGCTATCAACTATAAAAATCTTCCTGCCCTCATGCATCTTCTTTATTCCTCGCTGGTGATTCTCAAGGCTTCATCCAGAGTGGTTAACTCCTCTTTGACCTTTAAGAAAGCATCCTCTCTTAGTGTCTTCATCCCGCGTTTTTCTACCGCATACTGTCTGATTACGTCTAAAGAATTCTTTTTAATGATCATCTCGCGCATATTATCATCAAGAATGATTGTCTCCAGTATAGCTATTCTACCATAAAAACCCGTATTATTACAATACTGACAACCCTTTGGCTGGTAAAAAATCGTTTTCTCTTTAAAACCTATTTTTTCCAAAAATTCCTCGGGGATACTGATCGGTTCTCTGCATTTAAAACAAATCTTCCTACAGAGCCTTTGGGCACAGAGCATCACCAGACTCGATGCAACGAGGAATGGTTCCACCCCCATATCAATAAGACGCGTTATGCTGGATATGGCGTCATTGGTGTGCAGAGTAGAAAGTACTAACTGACCGGTTAGAGCTGACTTGATTGCGATATCTGCGGTCTCAGCATCCCTGATCTCGCCGATCATAATCACGTCCGGACTCTGCCTTAATAAAGAACGCAATCCGAAAGCAAAGTCTAGCCCGATCTCTGGTTTTACCTGTATCTGGGTTATGCCTTCAATCTGGTATTCTACCGGATCTTCAACTGTAATGATACTGCGTTCCGTGGTATTCAATTGATTTAATACGGAGTATAAAGTTGTAGATTTTCCAGAACCAGTAGGCCCGGTAACCAGTATCATACCGAATGGTTTGGTAATAGCCTCTTTAAATACAGCCAAAGGTTGTTCAGCAAAGCCTAGCTTATCCAATCCGATAGAAAGATTGGATTTATCTAGTAAACGCAGGACAAATTTCTGGCCAAATGTTGTCGGAAGGCTGGAAACACGGAAATCTATCTCTTTACCTTCAAATTTTACCTTAAATCGTCCGTCCTGGGGGATACGGCTTTCCGTAATATCAAGATTGGAGATAATCTTCATCCTAGCCAGAATCGCATTCTGATTTACTTTGGGAATTTTAAAAACATCGTGCAGGGATCCATCGATGCGGTATCTAATCCGCAGGCAGTCCTCTTCCGGCTCAATGTGAATATCAGAAGCCCTCTTGTTTAAGGCCTGGGTTAACATAAGATCCACCAGTTTAACAATAGGCGGCTTTTCGCTCTCCTGAACAGCACCAGTAAGATCAATCTCGTCGGGTTTAAAAAATTCTATATCCTTTTTATCAGCACCCGGTGGTGTAACAAATGCCTTATCTAAAAGTTCATTCATATTTTGCGTTTCCGGCCGGTATTGCGTGTCAATTGCCTTTATTATCTCATCTGCCGGACTTATCACAGTATCAATAGCGTAGCCGGTAAGAACTTTTAAATCATCTAAGACAAAAATATTCAGCGGATCAGCTATGGCTATAGTAAGGTTATTACCCATACGCGATAACGGGATCGCTGTGTACTGCCTGGCCATACGCTCAGGAATCAATCTAACGATTTCCGGATCAAACTTATATTTTGTCAGATGTAAGGATGGAATAAAAAGTTGTTCGGATAGAAGAGAAAGTACTTCCTCTTCAGAAAAAAATCCCTTTTCTACTAAAACCCTCCTTAAAGCTATACCCTTTTCCCTCTGCACTCCGATTGCCTGATTCAACTGCTCTTGGGAGAAATTCTTATTCTTAAGCAGAATTTCTATTATATTATCTTTTAGTGTCTGCATAATTAATGACCGCTTGGCTTACGAACACCAAGTTTGAGTAAGTCAATGCGCAAATTTAACCCCACACCCAGAATATCTAATTTTCCCTTACCCCACTGGGTGTGGGGTAAGTTCGGCCATACAACTTATGTCGGCTTAACGCCTCCATAAGTTGTGGCCTTACTTATTCATCGGCAGCAGTAACGCGTAAAACTTCTTCTAAAGTAGTTATCCCCTTTAAGGCAGCATCCAAGCCTTCCTCCCGCAAAGTCTTCATACCGTCTTTACGCGCCTGTTGCTTAATAAAATGTTCCTGGTCGCGGCTTAAGATCAACTCACGGATACGAGAATTTAGAAGGAGAATTTCTGCAATACTAATTCTTCCGCTGTAACCTGTATTAAAACAATGACTGCAACCTTTGCCGTGAAAAAACTCGATTTGTTTATTACTGTCGGCGAGATCCAATTTCAGTTTGCGTACGATTTCTTCTTTAATAGTATAAGCCTCTTTGCAATAATTACAGATTTTTCTTACTAACCTTTGTGCCACAACACAAACCAAAGAAGAATTAATCATAAAAGGCTCTACTCCCATGTTCATCAAGCGAGAAATAACCCCGCTGGAAGTAGTGGCATGTAAAGTAGCAAGGACCAGGTGTCCGGTTAACGCACTCTTAATCGCGATATCTACGGTCTCATAATCACGTATTTCTCCAATCATAATAACATTAGGGTCCTGCCTTAGTATTGAACGCAGAGAGCTGGCGAAGGTCAATCCTATCTTTGGACTTATGGTTACCTGGTTAATCCCTTCGAGTTGAAATTCTACCGGGTCCTCCACGGTAACAATATTTTTTTCAGGGCTATCGAGAAATTTGAGAATCGAATATAAAGTAGTAGTCTTACCACTACCCGTAGGACCACAAACAAGTATCATCCCATGCGGTTGTTTGGATACCTCTTTTAATTTTCTAACCGCATAATCGTTAAAACCCAACTTCTCAATCTCCAGCATCGCCTGAGACTTATCCAGTATACGTATAGCCACCTTTTCGCCGAAGCTGGATGGTATAATCGAAACGCGAAAATCTACTTCCTTATCTAGCATCTTGGCCTTAAAACGGCTGTCCTGCGGCAAGCGATGCTCGGCAATATTCAGATTAGTGATTACCTTAATCCGCGAAACAATAGAAGCGTGCATATTTTTCGGAAGAGCTGGTATTTCTTGCAGCATACCGTCAATACGAAAGCGTATCCTGATTTTCTTATCTAACGGCTCAATAAGTATATCTGATGACTTTTTCTTAACCGCCTCCTCAAAAATCATATTAGTAATCTTGATCACCGGTGTCTCACGGCTAAGACGATCTAATTCCTGGTCGCTCGGCAATATCTCTTTTTCTTCCCTGATAAGCTCTATGGAAGAAGCGGCCATTTCCTTGACCAGGTTCTCGATCACTCCCCCGGTAGCATCGGGATAGAAAAGTTCAATTGTCTGCAGGATATCCTGACTGGGAGAAATAATGGGATTTATCTTAAACCCGGTCAATGCTGCCACGTGATCAATCGCAAATATGTTTAAAGGGTCAGCCATGGCCAGGGTTATTGTATTACCTATTCGCGAAACGGGGACGATCTGATAGTGGCGGGCAATATCAAGAGGGACAATCTTGGCGATTTCGGGATCAATCTTAAAACGCTTTAAGTCGATAAGCGGGAATCCCAGGCCTTCGCTTAAAATCGAAATCAGTTCTTTCTCTTTAATAAATTTAAGACTGATGATAATATCGCTTAGCCTGCCGCCTTTTTCCCGTTGCGCCTCTAATGCCTTGTTTAAATCCTCCTCGCTGATAAGTTTACTATTGATTAATATTTCGGTAAGGCGTTCTTTGAGAGAAATCATCTTATTGCTGTCAGTCGTCAGTCTTCAGCTATCAGTTAAGAGCTGACCGCTGAAAGCTGAAGACAAAAATTTTTTTATTATTTGTCCTTGTAATATTTTTCGATTGCCTTCTTTATATCTGAAGAGGTAGAAACAAAAGTTTGGATACTGCAACCGGAAAGCAACTCTATATCTTCAATTGCCTGGACATTTAAGGGATTAGACATCGCCAGGGAAAGATTATTACCGATTTTATCTATAGGTACGAGTAGGTATTGCTGAGCAACCCGGCCGGGGACAATATTGATAATCTCGGGGTTAATATCGTAATTACTTAAGGGCAAATAAGGAAATCCGAATTGGGCGGTCAAGGCTTGGGCGATATCTTCCTCTTTAGCAAATCCTAACTCTACCAATATCTCGCCGATCAGTCCACCTTTTTCCTTTTGCACGGCGAGTGCCTTGTCTAATTGGCGCTGATTAAGAATATTACGCTCAATAAGCAGGTCGCCTAATTGTTTGTTAATGATTCTACGGATAAACATTTGAATTTAACGGTTAATATCGGCAATACGATTTTTCCCTTGCGCCTTAGCAAGACCCAGAGCGTCCTTGGCTTTATTAATCAATTCCTCGGCCTGCGTCCCATCAAGTGGATTTTCGCTGACGCTACCGCTAACCGTAAGCCTCTTTCCGGCATCCTGTTCTTGCCCAAAACTACTTTCGATTTCCTTCCTTATCTCTTCTGCTAGTTCCTGTGCCTGACGCTTATTTTTCTCAGGCAAGATAATCGCAAATTCATTATCCCCAAATCTACCCACGCGGTCAATATCAGTAACCGAATCCTTGATTAACAAGGCGACTTTTTTCAGCATAGATTCAATCTGTAAAGAATTAAAACCTTCGTATAATACCCGGAAATTATCGATATTAATCAAAACGAAAGCGCATGGCCTGCGATAGGTAATCGCCCTTCTGATCTCTTCTTGAAGCCGGTTACGGATAAATGCCTCGTTATAAAGGCCGGTAAGTGCATCTTTGATCTCCAGTTTTTCTACCCGTTTTAGCAATATATCATTTTCTATAGCCAAGGCTGTCTGCTTAGCAAAAATGTCAAATAGCCCTATATCATCCTCTTTATAGGAAAAATGCGCCCGGGAATTACCTACACCTAATAACGCGACTACCCTTCCCCGTAAATATACCGGCATAACCAAAGCATTGGCTGTTTTAAATTTATCTTGAAAAGCTAAACGTAGTTCTTCGGAAATAATATTATCCTTATCAATAATCAATCTCCGGTTAGTCGCAATCGTTTTATCGAATATATCTTCTTCGGGCCCTACCTTGACCTTGATCAGATAATCCTGGTCGATCCCATCCGCAGCCTTAACATAAAATGTCTCCTGGTCCGGTTGCCGAAAAAGTAAATAGGCGGTATCGGAATTAGCCAGATGGCGGCATTTCTCGACAATCACCCTAAAGACTTCTTCTAATTTTGCGCTCTGCGAAATTAAGGCGCTTATCTGCATCAGCCCCGAGAGGACCATTACGCGCTTCTGAATCTGGATATTAAAATCCGTTGTTTTCTCACTGTAAGTTTTCAGCTCATCCATATTACTACGAATGCGTTGAGTAAGTTTATTTAAGGAGATACCTAAGTCTCCTATCTCATCGCTATGCACTACTTCCACCCTACGGGTGATGTCTCCGGCAGCCATCATCTTGGCTTCTGTGCTCATCGTAATAATACGGTCAAGCACATCCTTAATCAGAAAAAATCCTAAAAGGGCAATAAACATACTTATGGCGATGGATAACGTTATATCCAGTCTGAAGCCGAAGTGCGGTAAGACATAATTCGTAACCATATATATGGATACTAATAAAGGTAAGACCGACATTAGGCACACCGCTACTTTTAGTCTGCGACTGATTCCCTGCGAAGTTAGGTTGGTCACTTTACTTGTAGTCATCTCGGCCTCCATGCAATTTATTTCTAAAATTATACATCTTAACTCATTTTATGGCAATACTTTATTTTCTGTGACTTTACCTGCTTGTTCTTCCAATGAATGCCTATTTGCGCCTATATCCAAAAAATCCCACGGCAGAAGTTCATCTTTCGGTTTTTCTCTTAGGTAAAAATTAGGATCCAGCCTGGCTGCCTCAAAAGCTGATATCCAACTTTCGAACTTAAAATAATCCCCCCAGGCATCTAATCGGCAACCACCAAGGAAGGCGTTTAATATAACCTGGCTTAACCTGCGATCCCCCCGGGATAACACTCCTTCTAAAAAACTCATATAGCGGTTATGGAAACTAATTTTTAATCTTCCTTGTCTGCCGACAGGCCATTCCCTTGCCTTATTTCTCAGATAATCCTGCTTTTGCTTTACTCCTTCCAAATCCTGCATCTCTAACCATTGAAAAGCAGTATGTGGTTTAGGGATGAGCGTATTTACGCTGATATTTACCTGCGCTGGTCTTCGATTAACTTGCCTGTTCAACTCCGAAGCGCGGTTCGCTAATTCCAGAATACCGTCTAAATCTTCTTCTCTTTCACCGGGCAAGCCGATCATAAAATAAAGTTTAACATGCTGGTAACCGCAAGAATAAGCCTGCCTAAGAGCCTCAAAGAAAACTTCCAGGTTAAAATCTTTAGCTAACACCCCGCGTAATCTTTCTGTCCCTGCCTCCGGAGCAAAAGTCAAGCCTGTTTTTTTAGTCTTGGCAATTATCGAAGAGAGTTCCCCTACTATCGCCCGGGGTTTTATAGACGGCAGTGAAAGATTAACCGCTTTACCCTTAAACAGATCGATCAAAGATTTAACTAGTGATTCTATATTTTTATAATCGCTTACTGACAATCCGGCTAAAGATATCTGCTCATAACCTGTGCTCTTATGTAACTGGCAAGCCAGATTTAATAGGCTATCTTCCTGTCTTTGCCTAAAAGGGGAATACTGTTGTTTTGCCTGACAGAAACGACAGCTATTCGGACATCCGCGCATAATCTCTAAGGAAACCCGGTCATGAATAATTTCTATATACGGGAGCAACCAATTAACCGGAAAATATGCATGATCTAAATCGCGTATAAAACGCTTCTTAATCCTTACGGGTACACCTACTGCTTTTGGCTGAAATTCCGCGATTCGGCCTTGGGGGGTGTAGCTGACTTCATATAACGAAGGCAGATAGACTCCTTCGATATGGGAAAGCTCATATAATAAATACTCCCTACTTTTCTTTGAATGCGTAGGCCGGTCCTTAAAACTCCTGTAGACGCCAACGATCTCTATAATCACTTCCTCGGCTTCGCCGATTACAAAAAGGTCAAAGAAGTCCGCAACCGGTTCGGGGTTCAACACGCAAGGCCCGCCCGCAATAACTAAAGGGTCGACCTGGGTGCGCTGCGATGACTTTAGGGGAATACCGCCCAAGTCTAAAATATTTAAAATATTAGTGTAGCTCAGTTCATACCCCAGAGAGAATCCGATAAAATCAAAATCCTTTAGCCTTTTTTGGGATTCTAAAGAGAGAATTTCCTGCTGTTTATTGCGTAATTCAAACTCCATATCAGCGGCCACGCTAAAAAACCTTTCGCAGGATACATCCGGAATACTATTTAAGATACCGTAGATAATCCTAATCCCCAGGTTACTCATTCCCACCTCATATAGGTCAGGGAAACAAAGAGCAAACCTAATCTTAGCCTGGTCAAAGTTCTTTTCTGATACGTTCCATTCCCGGCCGATATATCGGGCAGGCTTATTAACTTTCGATAAAAAGTCTTCTTGCATAAGGTTAATTGAGGTTAAATAAGGTTAATTGAGGTTAAATAAGGTTATATTAAACTGCTTTGATGCAACTTCGCTTAACTTTTCTTAACCTTACTTAACATCATTTAACCTAAAAGACCGTCCTGGTCTTCTCTATATTTACCAATATCCCTAAAGAGATGCAGGTAATCAGAATCGAAGATCCCCCGTAACTCATTAGCGGTAACGGTAACCCCACTACCGGAGCTATGCCCATATTCATGGCGATGTTAACGAGGATCTGAATACCTAACATCGCGGATATCCCCAGGGCCAATAATCTACCGAAATTATCGCTAGTCCGTTGGCCGATTGCTATACCCTGATTGATTAAAAAATAATAAAGGGCCAACAAAACAATACTGCCTAAAAAGCCCCGCTCTTCAGCGAAAGTAGCAAATATAAAATCGGTATGTGATTCGGGTAAAAAACGCAGCTGACTCTGCGTGCCGCTTAGCCAGCCTTTGCCTAAAAATCCCCCTGAACCAATAGCGATCTTAGATTGGATAATCGTATAACCAGCACCTAACGGATCAGAGTTAGGGTTTAAAAATACCATAATGCGGTCTTTCTGGTAATCCTTTAGAAGGTGCCAGAGTACAGGCATGGCTAGCGCCGTAATCAACAAGAAAAATAATATATACCTTAATTTTGCTCCTGCTAAATAGAACATAATTATAAAGATAAAAAGCAAAATTATCCCGCTGCCTAAGTCCGGCTGCTCGATAATCAAACCCATCGGTATGGAAATAAAAATAAAAGGCAGAAGCAAGGCCCGGTATAAACCCAGCTTATGCGTATGCCAGGAAAGGTAATCAGCTGACTTTGAGCTGAAATAACGGGCCAAAAATATTACTGTAATTAATTTGGCTAACTCTGAAGGCTGAAAATTAATCCAGGCAAATTTAAGCCAACGCTGAGCGCCTAAACGTACTACGCCTAATACAAAAACCAACAGTAATAGAATTATTGTCAAGCCATATAATATATACGTCCAATCCCAGAGGCGGCGGTAATTAATATTAGACATTGTAAAAAATAAGATTAATCCAAAGGCAAACCATAATAACTGGCGCTTAAAGATTAAACCCCAAGGCTCCCCATCTTTCTGGTGAGTGCTGCTGTATATGGAGAGAAGGCCAAAAGAGGAAATTAAAATCAGTAAGATTAATATGACTAAGCTATGATTTCTCATCTGTATCCATAAATATCCTTAATCGGAGGGTAAATTATCGGATTAATCCCTGTTTAAGCATCTCTTCGATAATCCGCCTAGTTAACATGCAGGCTGCCTGCCCAGAACCCCCATGCTCTAGAAATACACAGATGGCAAACTTGGGGTTTTTAAAAGGGAAAAAACCAATGAACCAGGCATGCGTCTGCCCGTGAGGAACCTGAACTGTCCCGGTTTTCCCTGCTACCTGAACTCCGAAGATAGCCAATATATTAGCTGTACCTGTGGGCTCGGAAACCGTACTCCTCATAGCATCGGCAATATATTCTATCGTAGCTTCTTTAAATTTAGTTCCGGAAGGAACCCTTTGATAAACAGAAATATCCCTGCCATCGATAGATTTAACTAAGTATGGCTTAACCAATGAGCCTTTATTAGCAAATACAGCCACCATCCGCACGGTCTGGATAGGCGTGACCATTAGATCTCCCTGGCCGATAGATAAATTTGCCGTATCTCCGTCAAACCAATTGCTTAGCCTGCGAATCTTCTTCCATAACGGAGAGGGAACAAAACCTGAAGATTCGTAAGGTAAGTCAATTGCAGTCACTTTTCCAAAGCCAAACCGCAAGGCATAATCATGTATAGCCTGGGCACCAATAATAAGCCCGGTATGATAAAAAAATACGTCGCAGGAATGGATGATGGCGCCGAATAAATTCTGCCTTTGATGAATATCCCAACATTTGAATTCCCTTCTTCCAACATACATACTCCCAGGGCAAAAGAAGGTCTTATTGGTACTCATCTTCTTCGTATCCAGGGCCCCGTAAGCCATAACCAGTTTAAAGACTGAACCCGGAGGATAAACGCCGCTGATCGCCCGGTTGACCAGCGGTGCCCGGGGATCATTAAATAGATTGCGCAAAGTAGCAGGGCTTGTCTTTTTAACAAATAACTTCGGGTTAAAATTCGGCGCACTGGCCATAGCGATAATCTCACCGCTTGAGGGATCCATGATAATTACGCTACCCTGGCGGTCAACAAGGTTATTTTCCACTATTTTCTGTATATCTAAATCAACGGTCAATTGTATATCTTTTCCGTCGTGGGGCGGCTTAAAACCCAAGATGCGCACAAATTTTCCCCGGTGATCAACCTCAAGCGATAAACCTCCTTTTTCAGGCCGCAGGTAATAGTCATATTTCTCTTCTAACCCGCCGAATCCTACTATGTCCTTAGTCTGGTAACCATAATCTGATAATTTAGTCAAACGCCGGCGGTCAATTTCATTCAGATAACCGAAAATATGACACCCAAATTTTCCATAGGGATAATCCCTTACCGGACGCATTTGAATGGTAATATTTGCAATATCAGGCCTTAATTCCTCCAGAGCTATCGCCTGCCTTACTTCAATATCTCTGGCAATCACCACGGGTGCAAAAGGAGCGATAAAACCATTTTTGAAATTGCGCCCTAGTTCATCGACGTCTCTGCCTAAAACCCTAGAGGCGGCCAAAAGGGCTTTTTCGATCTGAACCTTATCTTGCGGTATAATCGCCAGGTCATAAGAAAGCTTGTTACCGACTATAACCTTGCCCTGGCGATCAAGGATATTGCCTCGGCATCCCTCCTGGGGCAGTAGACGTATACAATTTTTATTGCTTAACTGCCAATATCGCCTGCCATTGATTAGCTGAAGATTTAAGACGGCTAAACTAAGAAATAAAAATAAAAAAAATATTATCCAATTAATAACTTTTATTCTCATTTATTTTGCGGTTATAACACGGATTTAACTGCTTTAAAGATTAAAGGCCAGACACTAGCCGTATAAACGGCACTAAGCAAACTGATGCGCAAAAAAATCCACAGCGGAACAAAAGAACCCCCAGAGATTAAGATCAAACTGGTGATTATATCGTTTAAAATCGCCACCGTAAATATAAGCAGGGTGCGGATACCTCTGTAGTCCAAGTTAATCTTTTTAACTAATTGCATAATCACAATAGACCAGATAGTAAAGAGCGCGGTATTTATCCCAAGAGGGTACACCCCCAAAATATCCTTGATTAAACCAGCGCTAATACTAAAGAATAAACCCCATCCCCAATCAAAATAAAGGCTGGCGATCACTACGCTGATTAATAAAATATCCGGCTTAACTCCGAAGACCCTCAGGTAATTCAGCAAAGTCGATTGTAATAATCCGAAAGCAATGAGGATAAGCAAAAAATAAGCGCGTTTCATGGAATGATTATTAATACTTCTTCGATATTGGAAAGATTTACTGTGGGTTTTATAATAGCGTATCGGCTTAAGCCAGAAAATTCATTACCCAGACCTATTACCGTACCAATGGGTAAACCTTTAGGATAACTTTCCGTCAATCCTGAAGTTATAATGGCATCTCCGATTTTAATATCCGAATCTAGATTCAGATAACGCATAATCAGCGCTCCGCTTAAACTGCCGCACACCAGTCCCTCCTGACGGCTGCGCTGAGAAATAGCCGAGACGGCAAAATTAGCATCATTGACTAACATAACCTTACTCGTATCGCTATTGGCCTCGATTATTCTTCCGACTAAACCGGAATAGGTGATTACTACCAGCTGACGCCTGATACCGTGGTAAGTCCCTTTATCGATTATAATCAGCGATGACCAATTATCCGGAGAGCGAGCGATAACTCCCGCAGTAATTACCTTAAAATGCTGTTTTTGTTTAAATGAAAGCAGCTCTCTTAAGCGCGCATTCTCTAAGATAACCTCCTGCGTAGAATCAAGCCTCTGTCTCAATAAATCAATCTCTGCCTTTAATTTTTTATTCTGAACTAAATTGCGGTGGTAAAAAATAATCCCTCCGATTTCACGCCGGGCTAAATTCAATAGGCTAAGCGGTGTTTTGATGATCTTTAAAACTGGGTTTCTGATAGTTGGTATAAAAAAGAAAAGGAATAAAACGACGACAGCGGGGATGATATAATAGATTAAACTTTTCTTGGTGAGCTTAAACACATTTTATTTTGAGGTTAAGAGTGCATCGCAGATTTAATCGGGACGGTTACCTTCTTCAGGTAATGTATTTCATTTAAAACCTTACCTGTGCCGGCTACTACAGCAGTTAAGGGGTCATCGGCTATATGCACCGGCAGCCCTGTTTCCTCAGCGATTAATTTATCCAGCCCTCTAAGTAAAGAGCCGCCGCCGGCCATCACGATGCCGTGATCGATTAAATCTGCGGCTAATTCCGGGGGAGTCCTCTCCAGCGATATCTTCGCAGTTTCTAATATAGCACGCAGGGGTTCTTGTAATGCCTCTCTTATCTCCTCAGAGCTGATAGTCACTGTCTTGGGAAGGCCAGCAACCAAATCTCTTCCTTTTGCCTCTAAGGTCATCTCTTCTTCCAAGGGGTAAGCGGAACCGATCTTAATTTTAATATTCTCGGCAGTGCGTTCCCCAACCATTACATTATAAGTTTTCTTCAAGTACTCGATAATGGCTTCATCCATTTCATCTCCACCAATACGTATGGACTTCGAAAATACGATCCCCGCCAAGGAGATTACCGCAATCTCAGTAGTACCGCCCCCTATATCAATTACCATATTGCCTATGGGCTCTTGTATCGGAAGCCCGACGCCGATAGCAGCAGCAATCGGCTCCTCAATCAAAAATACCTCCCTGGCACCTGCGCGTTCCGCAGAATCCTTAACTGCCCTTTTTTCAACCTCCGTAATGCCCGAAGGTATAGCAATCACTATTCTTGGCCTTACCAAAACCCAGCGATGATGTACCTTTTTAATGAAATATCTAAGCATGGCCTCGGTTATCTCGAAATCAGCGATTACTCCATCTTTCATCGGCCTGATCGCTATAATATTGCCTGGCGTACGACCCAGCATACGCTTGGCTTCATCCCCTACCGCTAAAACATGCGAAGTGCCGCGCTCGATCGCTACTACCGAAGGCTCACAAAGGACTACGCCTTCACCTTTAACATATACCAAAGTACTTGCTGTACCTAAATCAATGCCCATATCATTAGAGAATAATCCGAGTAGGAAATTAAATAATCTTTTCGTCAAATCCTTGAATTTACCCATTCTTTTCTCCCTGCCTGCTCCTGCCGGACGGGCAGGCCCGCCTGCCGGACGGGCAGGCAGGAGTAAGCAAGCTCTTAAATTTTATTTAAATGATTTTAGCAAAGATTAAACTATATGTCAAATAAAAAGTTAGAGTATTTTATTCTATTAGACTCTTTAATATGGCGGGAAATCCCGGGAAAGACTTGTTGATACAATTGACATCATCTATGCGGGTAACCCCTTTTGCCTTTAATCCACAAACCATTAAACTCATGGCAGTACGGTGGTCTCCGAAACTTCTTAACTTACTACCAATAAGCGTTTTTCCTCCCTCTATAATAATACTTTCCCCCCTGGAATCTTTGAAAACCCTTATAACAGCCCCCATTTTCTGCAAATTTTCGCTCATTGAGGTGATGCGGTCGGCCTCCTTGAAATGGAGCTCACCTATCCCCTGGAATACAGTTTTACCCTTTGCATAACAAGCAGCCACCATCAAAACCGGTAATTCGTCAATTAAAACAGGGATTTCCTCTTTCTTCACGACTATCCCTTTTAAATTACTGCTTTTTACGCATAGGTCTCCTATAGGTTCCCATAATCTGTAACTTGGCCTATAGGATTTAATATGGATATCGGCACCCATTCTTTTTAACACCCTCAGGTAGCCAGTACGAGAGTGATTCAAACCAACACCTTTTATGCGCAGGCAGGAGAAAGGTAAGATCAGACTAGCTACTATCAAGAAGCTAGCCGAAGAAATATCTCCTGGCACGGTTACTATTCCTGGAGTAATTAATTCCTGCCCTCCTTTTATAACTATTTTATTTTCTAGTACTTTAATGTTTGCTCCAAAAACTTTAAGTAGGCGCTCTGTATGGTCACGCGTCTTTATCGGCTCTATGACTTCGGTTGCCCTATTCGTAAAAAGACCCGCGAACAAGATCGCTGATTTAACTTGTGCCGAAGCAACCGGAAGTTTATAACGAATAGGATTTAAATTACCCCCTTTGATTATAATCGGCGGATACTCTTCGAATTTTACGATTGGGGATTGCAGATTGGAGGTCAGTTTCTGACGGGCAATAATTTTAGCTCCCATCATTCTTAAAGGATGGGTTACCCGTAACATCGGTCGCCAGCTCAAAGACTTACCTGCCTTGAGTTTAACTTTGAAAGTCTGGCCAGCCAAGATACCCAGTATTAGCCTTAAGGTCGTACCAGAATCTCCAACACAAATAGGTCTTGCGGGCTTGTTGAGCCCCCGTAATCCTTTGCCAAAAATGGTAACCCCAGCAACGCGATTACGTTTTGACCCCAGACTTATTTTTACGCCTAATTTGCGCAACGCACCTAGCGTATTTAGGCAATCTTGATTTAGGGGGAAGTTTTTTATTCGGGTTTGACCCTTACAGATTGAACCAAGGATAAGATAACGGTGGGCTATAGATTTATCGCCTAAAAGTGATACCTTGCCTTTTAGGCGGGAGGCTGGCCTGACTAAAATAGACTTCATTCAGTCTTTTTTTCTACTTTATCACCCTCACTAACTTTGTCTTTCATATCTGCGGAAACTAAACCTACGGCAGCCATGGAATCGTGGAGCTTCTCTACCGTAACATCTCCCAGGTACTTATTATTATGATAGACGCAGAACGTATCCCCGGTAACAACGCCATCCTTACTGCCTAGGCTTATCACCAAAAATTCATAATCCTTATTTACCACTAGTACCTTGCCAGTGGGTCCGCTAACCGTTTTGTCTGCCTTGGGCAGCCGCGCTGATTTTTTAGCGACCGGTTTTTTCTTTTCTGGCTTTACCTTTGCGGGCTTCTTTTTTTCCTGTTTCTTTTTACTAATAGGCTGACTATCTGTCGCTACGGTAGTCTCAGTTCCTACGATAATCTTCCCCAACTCTACCCCTTTATCCTGCGATGCCGGCTGCATCTTTGCCTCTAGGCTCTTGATTTTAACCTCTAGCTCCATTCTCTGGCTCTGTAACTGCAGTATCCGCGTATCCATCTTTTTCGCATCTTCCTGAGCCTGAGTAAGCTTATTTTCTAAGTCCGCCCTTAACGCCTGCTGCTGGACTAGGTCTGATCTTAACTGCCCTACTTGCGCCAAAACCTCCTGCTTGGAAACTTTTTCGCTTTCTAAATCAGTGCTTAACTGGCCGATCTGCACCTTGGCCTCATCTAGATTAACTTGTAATTTAGAGATAAGCTTCTTAGACTCCTCGAGCTTGCCCTCGGTTATCCGCTGTCTGGTTTTAAGCTCCTCAAGGTTATTCTGAAGAGATAAATTTATGGCGCGTTCTTTTTTTAGTAAATAAGAAACCCCTACTGCTAAAGATAAAGAAGCCACGAGCAGTATAATCAATATTAAAATAAAAAGTCTGACCTTACTAATCATCGCCCCTCCTCTTTTGATATTTAAAAATCCGTTTTTTTAGTATAACACTCTCCGGATGAAAATCAAGAAGTATTTTTTTTCAAAAACTCTCTAAATTCAGGCGGTGTATCGCAGGAAAAATCGATAAATTTATCGCTGCGCGGATGCCTAAAACCAAGATATTCCGCATGCAGAGCTAAACGGCTGAACCGATTATTGCTGCCGTATTTAAGGTCGCCTAAAATAGGGTGCCCTAAAAAATTCAGATGGACTCTTAATTGATGTGTCCTGCCAGTAAAAGGCTCTAATTCTAACAGGCTAAAAACACTGGTACGCCTTAGAGTGCGATAATATGTCTTAGCGTACTTTGTCCCTTCGCTAAATCCGACAGACATACTTTTTCTTTTTTTAGGGTCCCTGCCAATGGGTATCTCGATTACCCCCTCATTAAACTCTACCTTACCTTTGACTAAGGCCACATATTTACGCTTTATGCTGTGCTTGGCGAACTGCTGGGCTAAAGCAAGATGGGTGAAATTATTCTTGGCAATAACTAAAAGTCCTGATGTCTCTTTATCCAAGCGATGTACAATACCTGGCCTATGGGGATTAATATCCGAGAGATCTTTAAAATGGTATAATAAGGCGTTCACCAGCGTGTGCTTGGGATTCCCCGGAGCAGGATGCACAACTAATCCTGCCTGTTTATTGATCACGGCTAGATCCTGATCCTCGTAGATAACCTCTAAAGGGATATCCTCGGCCCGCACAATATCGGCAGAGCCTTTAACCGGAAGGCGCACCTTGAATTCTTCATTAGCTTTAATTTTATAATTAGATTTAATGCAGGTTGATTCTCCCAGAGTAATATTGCCTTCTTCAATCAGGAGTTGAATGTGAGTACGAGAGAAACCAAGTTTTTTTTGTCTGGCAAATACCAAGAGAAATAAATCGAGGCGCTTACCGCTGTCTTCCGGGATAACCTTAATGGTATGAACCTGCATTGGTTAAGTTTTTGATCTATTTATAGATATGAGCTTGTAAACTGCCAAGCAAAGAATGGTTATGCTGATCAGCTGGAAGAGAGTCAATCCCATAATAACCCTGGGATTATCGGCGCGTAAGAACTCTATAAAGAATCTTTTCAGGGAATAAAGAAAAAGATAGGTAAAGAGGATCTGGCCCGGCTGATGCGGACTTTCCTGCAAAAACCTTAAAATAATAAAGATCAATAATAAAAACAATGAGGAATAAAGTTGTGTCGGAATAAGAATTGCTTGGTGTACGGGGAAATAAATTCCGAAACTGGAAACCTTACCAAAGCAGCAGCCATTAAGTAAACATCCTATCCTGCCTATAGCCTGAGCTAAAGCCAGGAAAGGAACAATTAAATCCAATACTTTATATACCGGCACCTGTTTTTTCTTTAAATATATAAGACCGCAGAGGCTACCCAGGGTTAATCCACCAAACCAGGACATCCCGCCGTGCTGCAACATCACAATCTCTAATAGCGAATCTGCATAATCACTGAAGTGCTCCAAAACATAGAAAAGTCGGGCTCCAATAACACCCGAGATAAAAACCAAAAACGCAAAATTAAAAATTATATCTCTATCGATATTTTCTTTTTTTGCTCTTAGGCTGGCCAGGCTTAATCCTGCTAAAAATCCCAAAGCAACTGCTAACCCATACGAATAAATACTTAAAGGCCCGATTTTACAGATTAAAGGATGCATATCTTTCTGTGTAATGTGCCTACCTGCCCGTCCGGGAGGCGGGCCTGCCGGTAGGCAGGTAAAGTGTAATGTATAATGCTACTTTGTTAAGAAGAAGCTATAATTAAGGCTGTTATTTGTTACTTTATCATTACACATTACACTTCGAACATTACACAATTAATTGCCGCCGGAAGATTTAAGTATAACATAGCCCAGCAAGATTGCCCCGATGGTTATGGCGCTATCCGCTAAGTTAAAGACCGGCCAGATACGAAAATCCAGAAAATCTACAACATAACCTAAAGCAATCCGGTCGATTAAATTACCTATCCCTCCGGCTAAAATCAAAATTAAAGCTACCCTGCAAATCTTATCCTGCGGGGTCTTATTACATTTAGATAAAGCTAACCAGATCAGTACTGCCGCAATTAAAGATGTGATTATAAATAAGGGAACTTTATCCTTTAACACCCCAAAAGCTGCGCCGCGATTATGTACCAGCGTGAGGTGAAAAATCCCCTTGATTACAGGCAGAGACTGGTTTAAATATAGTACCCTGTTAAAAGTATATTTGCTGAGCTGATCGACTAAAAGGATTGAAAATAGGAGGATAAAAATCATTAAAAAGAGGGAATTATCTCTTTTCCTTTTTTTCCTGGCATTTAAGACAAAGGCGCGCGTATGGGATGACTTTTAACCTTGTCCTGCTGATCAAGACCTTGCAATCTTCACATATGCCAAACGTACCTTCCTCTATCTTCTTCAAAGCATCGTCTAATTCATACAACGACTGTCTATCATTAGAGGCCAGGCTAAGAGAGAACTCACGGTCATAAGTATCAGTGGCAATATCTGCCATGTGGTAGGTATAACCCGATATATCGCCGGAGGCTTCCTTTTGGGACTTCTTTAAAGTATCGTCGGATATATGCTTGATATCGTCGAGGACTAACTCTTTCTTTTCCAAGATCAACTTCTTAAAAAGCGCTAATTCTTTTTTATTCAGTTTCTTTTTCAATCTGTTCCCCCCTTTTCATAGCTTCCAGGCACCTGGTACAAAGCAACGGGTGTAGACTAGATCTGCCGACTGAATCGTTGTAATTCCAACAGCGCGCACACTTACAACCCGTTGCCCTCTCGACAACGATAACGACTTCAGGACAACTCAATGATTTAAACCCTTGACTTAGATCAATGCTGGTATCGTCTTTTTTTATCTTAGCCTGCGAAACTTTAAAAATTTCACTCAGTTCCGCCTCTAAACCTCCTAAATATTTATACCGGATTTCGCTTTTTGTCAATAGAATTATTTGCGCCTCAAATGAACTGCCGATTAAACCCTTACTACGTTTATCTTCCAAGGCCTTAGCCACCTCAGGTATTAACCCTATAACCAGGCTCAATTCTTCACCGATATTCTGCTTACCAGCACTCTTTATTTCCTGTTGGGCAAATAACGGGTTGACTTCCGGGAACTTAAGCAGGTGTACGCTCTTTATTGATTGCTCAATCTCGCGCCTGGGCATACCCTGCCATATCTCCTCGGCGGTAAATACCAGAATAGGCGCCATCATCCTTACCAGTACGTGTAAAATTTCATAGATCACATTCTGCGCGGAGCGCCTATCTTGGGAATCTGCTCTATAAGTATAAAATCTACCCTTCAGCATATCCAGATAATGCATCGAAAGGTATACATTGCAAAAATCGTAGATCTTTTGGTAGGCTTTATAAAATTCGAATCCGGGATTAGCTTCTCTACCATAGGCATCAGTGACATTGTTAATAACTTCTTGTAGCTTATATAATATCCATTTGTCGATTCTTCTTAGGTCCTCATAAGCAACTTTATCCCTGTCGGGATTGTAGTCATACAAGTTACTGAGGATAAATCTGGCGGTATTGCGGATTTTACGATAAGCTTCGGATAGCCTAGTCAGTATTTCTTTTGAAATCCTGATATCTTCATTGTAATCACTTGACGCCACCCACATCCTCAAGATATCCGCGCCGTAATCTTTAATGATCTCCTGGGGCGAAATTACATTACCTAAGGATTTCGACATTTTTCTACCTTCACCATCTACTACGAAACCGTGTGTCAGGACACTTGAAAAAGGCGGTTTACCGTCTATTGCTAGCGAGGGGATGATTGAAGACTGGAACCAACCCCGGTGTTGGTCAGACCCCTCCAGATATAACGCGCAAGGGGTTCCTCCTAGTTCATTTCTTTTTTTAAGCACCGCTTGATGGCTTACGCCTGAATCAAACCAAACATCTAAAATATCTCTGCCCTTAGAAAAAGACTTTCCCTTTTTACAGAGAGGACAGATTAAATCTACGGGTAGGAATTCTTTAACCTCCTGGGTAAACCAGACATCCGAACCTTCTTTGGCGACAAATCGCGCAAAATTATCGATTACCCTTGCATCAAAAAATTCCTCCCTGCATTCATCGCAGATTAAAGCAGGTAGAGGAACGCCCCAATAGCGCTGCCGCGACAGGCACCAATCCGGCCTTAATTCTACCATTGCCAAAATCCTCTGGTTTCCTCCGGCAGGAATCCAACGCACATCATCCCTGATTGCCTGAAGCACCTTCTTCCTTAAATCATTGTGGTCAATCATTAGGAACCACTGTTTGGTTGCCCGAAAGATAATCGGGGTTTTACAACGCCAGCAATGAGGATAAGAATGAGAGATCTTTGTCTCCACCAGCAATGCCCCCGATTTATACAACTTATCAATAATAACTTTATTTGCATCATATACGTTTAAACCCGCAAAATCTCCGGCGCTGGAATCGAATCTCCCCCTGGCATCAACCGGCATGATAATGTCCAGATTATATTTTAAGCCTGTCTGATAATCCTCATTGCCGTGTCCAGGGGCTGTATGCACAAGCCCAGTGCCCTCATCCCTAGAAACGTAATCAGCAAGCACAACCCTACCTTTTCTTAAGTCAAAAGGGTGCTCATAAACCAAACCCTCTAGTTCTCTACCACTTAATTCCCTGATTAATTCATATGTAACTATGGAAGCAGAAAATAAAACTTTTTCCAGCAATGAGCCGGCAATAATCAGATTCCCTCTTTCTGTCTTAATATAGGAATATGTCATCCCTGGGTGCACCGCCACAGCAACATTGGCGATCAGTGTCCAGGGAGTAGTTGTCCAGATAAGTAAATAACTATCCTGAAAATTATTATTTCCCTGAATCTTGAATTTAACTAATACCGAGGGAGAAAGATGATCATCGTATTCAACCTCAGCCTCGGCAAGCGCGGTCTCGCACTTAAAACACCAGTTAACCGGCTTCAATCCGCGCCTGATATAGCCTTTTTTGAATAATTCGCCGAATGCAACAACTATCGCCTCTTCGTATTCATGGCTTAAGGTAAGGTATGGATTATCCCAATCGCCGAATACACCCAGGCGCTTAAACTGTTCCCTCTGGCTTCCTACATATTTCATTGCATAATCATACGCCTTCTTCCTGAATTCAAGCTGAGGGATCTGCGACTTATTAATCTTGAGGTCTTTGAATAACTGATGTTCGATCGGAAGGCCATGGCAATCCCAACCAGGTATATATGGCGAATCAAATCCCTGCATAGTCTTATATTTCACCACGATATCTTTTAAGGTCTTATTCAAGGCATGGCCGATATGAATATCTCCGTTGGCATATGGAGGCCCGTCATGAAGGATATATTTAGGCCTACCTTTAGAATTTTCACGGATCAACCTATATATACCTTTAGCTTCCCATTCTTTTAAAAAAATAGGTTCCCGTTTAGGCAGGTCCGCCTTCATCGGAAAATCAGTCTGGGGTAGGTTTAAGGTAGATTTATAATCCATCTTCTGAGTCGTCAGTCGTCAGCCTTCAGTCGTCAGCAGCTGACAGCTACTGATAGCTGAAGACTGAAAACTGATAGCTTATAAATATTTTCCAATAATAATACCTAGGTCTTTCCTGATCTTAGCAGTAATCAATTTCTTATCGGTAATAATGGCATATTTAAGCGCTTCTTCACAATTGCAATGAGTATTGTCTGAGACATTTTTGATGGCATAGCGCAATATCTTTTTGGCATTATCAATATTCTTTTGTAGATTTTTAATAACCATCTCTATGGTCACGGACTGATGCTGCGGATGCCAACAATCATAATCGGTCACCGCTGCCAAAGTGGCGTAACAGATTTCCGCTTCGCGGGCCAATTTTGCTTCTGCGAAGTTAGTCATGCCGATAATATCCATGCCCCAGCTCCGGTAAAGGTTAGATTCAGCTAAGGTGGAAAATGCCGGGCCTTCCATATTTATATATGTCCCCTGCCCATGCACGGTTAGATTCAAACTCTTTGCCGCCTCAAATAAAATTCTGCTTAGGTCAGCGCAGACCGGATGTGAAAATTCAATATGCGCCACGATGCCTTTTTCAAAAAAAGACATATTACGCGCATAATTAGTGCGATCCACAAACTGATCTACTATCACGAAATCCAAAGGCCTTATTTCCTCTTTCAGGCTCCCGCAGGCGCTAACCGAGATAATCTTACTTACCCCTAACTTTTTCATACCAAAGATATTGGCGCGATAATTGATGTGGCTAGGAGATATGCGGTGGCCGACGTCATGACGAGGCACAAACACCACCTCTTTTTCCTCAAAACCTCCAATGATAAATTTATCGGAAGGCTTGCCAAAAGGAGTAGTGATATTTAATTCCTTTAAATTTTTAATTCCCTCGATACTATATAAACCGCTGCCCCCGATAATCCCGATCCGACCCATATTTTCTCCTTCTCTAATAAATCAACCTACGGCTACCTCGGCTTATCCCTCGACTCTGCTTAGGATGGTTCGTCCTTCGACTTGGTTCGACTTCGTCCTTCGATATGCTCAGGACTCGGCCTGAACGCAGTCGAAGGCCTTCGCTCACCACAAGTCACTCAAGGCGAATGCTCAAGCGTAGTCGAATGCATTCTAAGGGATGATCAGCCTGTCGAACCAAAAGCCGAGGCATGTTATGGTTGATGGTTCAACTACGTTCACCATCAATCCTGAGTGTAATCGAAGGATTGATACTCAAGCCCATTCGGCTTGGTTCGATTTCACTCACCACAAGTCGCTCAGGGCTCAATCCTGAGGGTAATCGAAGGACTGAGCAAAACTTTGTTCATCCTCGCCAGGAATGACCAGGTTTTCCTGTTGCGAATGTATAGACGACTTCATTTAGATAACTCCTCAGCCCGTTTCAGGGCTGCCCTGGCTGCATCTTCCCATGACCCTGTTCTCTCTAAAGCTGCCAACCCTGCCTCAGTAGTGCCGCCTTTCGAGGTAACTTGTTTTTTTAATTCTAGCGGCGAGACTTTTGTTTGTTTAACTAAGCTAAGACTACTAGCTGTTGTAGTCACCGCCAAGGAAACGGCATCTTCGTGATTAAAACCAATACTTTCGGCTGCTTTCTCCAACCGTAAAACCAAATTATTTTTGGTTTCTATTGAGATATTCTGGACGTCTATTGAGTTAGCCGCAATATAGTCAAAAATGTACGCTGGCCCGCTGCCGGATATAGCGGTAGCAGCGTTCATCATTGTCTCTTCAATTATTTTGGTTCTTCCCAAATAATAAAATAACTCTTGAACAAGTTCTAAATCGCCATCAGTAGCAAACGCGCCTTTCGCTAAGCAGGTAACCGATTCGCCTATCTTAACCCCGATATTCGGCATTGCCCTCACTACTCTAACCTTACCGAGAATTCTCTCTATATAATTAGTACTAATGCCGGCGGCAATAGAAATAACCGGGGTATCCCTTAGCGAACCTTTGATCTGCCGTAAAACCGAATCAAAATCTTGCGGCTTGACCGCTAATATGAGTACTTCGGCCATACCGACTAAATCTTGCATTCTGCCTGCAGCATTAATCCCTGTCAAACCGGCAGTTTTGCTTTTATCCTGATCAAAAACTATTATTTCATATCTTGATTTCAGCTGCTCAGAGATCGCTGATCCCATATTCCCAAAACCGATTATCCCAATTTTCATTCTGCCTGGTATTTTTTTCATGATCATATCACCCTGGTAAAACTTATCTTAGCCATTTTAATTAGCCTGACTGAATATACCATTGATTAATGCTTAATCTCCGAAAATCAAACGGCCTAATCTGAGCATATTTGAGCCTTCTTCTATCGCTACCTCAAAATCATCGCTCATCCCCATGGATAAGAAGTGTAATGTGTTATGTGTAATCTGTAATGCATTAATCTTATCCCTTAGCTCCCTCAGGGACCTAAAATACGGGCGAGCTTCTTGGGGGTCAACTACAATAGGCGCAATAGTCATCAGGCCTTTTACTTTTATATTCTTTAGTCCAGCTATTTCCGAAGCTGCTTCTTCAATTTCTTGCTTACTAAAACCGGATTTACTGGCCTCCCCGGAAATATTAACCTGCAGGAGGATATCCTGTATTTTATTTATCTGAGCGGATTGCCTATCGATTGACTTGGCCAGACCCAGGCTATCCACTGAATGAATCAGATCAAACATTTCTACTGCCGCCTTTACCTTATTTGTCTGAAGGTGGCCGACCATATGCCATTTAATAGGCGTTAGGCCATAGGTTTTTGGTATTAGGTCGGAATATTTTAAAAACGCTTCCTGAACCCTGTTCTCGCCAATATCGACTATACCAGACTGTAACGCTGACTGTATCTGCTCCGGGGTCCGGCCTTTGGCAACCGCTACGATAGTAATCGACTCGGCTCTGAGCTTATTTTTTGAGCAAACTAAAGAAATGCGCTCCTTAATCCGGGAAATATTCTCTTTTATCATCATCTTTAACTAATATATTATACATTATAAAATTATCCGGTCAATTAAAAGTAAGCGATGGCATCACTCATCGAGCGCAAGCGAACATAATCCTTCGATAAACTTAAGATTACATCATCAGTGTTTTCAAAAGATATAAAGTTATATGTCGGGACTTATCTTGCGACTTTAAAACTTTCAAGCTTCTTTAAAATTTTATATCTTAGTATTTTTTAAATAATACGGAGGGCGCAGGATTAATCCGTAGACAACTTCGGCTATCATTTACGCCGGCTCCCTCAGTAAATGGTCTACTCATTAAAAGTATTCCTGGTATATTTCCTTAGCTCTGTTTATAACTCTGGAGAAATGATTTTTGCTAGGCTGGCGAACGGTCTGCTGAATTGCTAGACGGTTTTCCTGCATAGCCTCGTAGACCATGCCCAAGGGAGTAATGTAATTTAGATACTGTTGGGATAATATGGCGCTATCCTTATTCATTAGCGGGATAATGGAAGGATCGGCAATTCTGCCTAATTTAACAGAAATGCCTAAACTACTCTCTAAGCTCTCTATGAAACCCTCATTTAAGATAGTCCTGCCGACGACAACAAAATTATTTATCTGGTCGCAGGCAGTATTTTTTTCCACGGCCTCTTTAATCTTAGCGCAGATCGATTTCGCCTTTAGGGTTAATAAATCTGTGATTGTTTTTTGCTGTATCGGCCGGTAGATATTATTTTTTTTGATCAGTATCTCTTTATTCTCCCTGAGCAAGCCGTAATCCCCGATTAAACCAAAGGATCTCTTAACCTCCTCTGCAAGTTCAAAAGGTATCTTTAGCTCTTCGGCCAGCTGCTGCGAAAGATCATCCCCTCCTAACGGGAGAATCTTGATATCTCTGAGAATCCCGTCGGAAAAAAAGACTAATTCTGTTACGTCGCTGCCTATATCGCAGAGCAGGTTCAAGCCCTCTTTAAAATCCCGGTTAAATACAATCCTGCTCGTAGCCAAGCCGGAAAAGAAAAGGCCCTTGATCTCGTAACCCGCCTGATTAATTACCCGGTTAAGGCTTTGCATAGAAGATAATTTACCGCAGATAAGAAATAGATCTACCTCTAGCCTATGGCTGTATAATCCGATGGGGTTTAAGATATTGCTCCGGGAATCAATTGAATAACTAAAGGGGATCTGATGGATAATCTCCTCCTCCAGACTAGAACCCAATATGCGCGCCTGTTCGTTGACCTTGAAAATATCCGTGACTGAAATAACCTTATTGCCTCTCTCTGCAAGAGGAATAATCGCCCGGCTATGCTTGGTAAGGATATCCTGACCAGAAATGTTGGCATAAATAGACTTGATCTTAGTTCCTGATTTATTCTTCAAATTTTTTAATACCCTACCAATAACACTAACCAGCTCAATCGAATCGCAAACTACGCCTCTTTTAACCCCTTTGGAGGGTATGGTCTCAAAGAAGATATTGCTAATTTGCTTCTTCTTAATCTGGGCCAGGCAAGCGACTATCTTGCTTGAACCGATATCCAGAGTACAGATATGATTATTAGACATGTTAGATACACTTCACTTGGCAACTTTATCCTGCCGGAAAAAACTATTTCAAACCAGCGGTACTTAATTTTACCACCGGTTCTTTAAATCTCAAATCAATATATTTTAAACTTGCCAGGTCTTTGCTTAATTGGTCCAGGAGGCCCGCTAAAATACGGACCTTGCCTGCGACATTACCCTGGCCAAATTTTACCTCCAGTAACACCGGGGTTTGATTGAGCCGCCCTTTTGCGTCGCTAAGATCGGCGGCAGGTAAAAGCATAAAAAAGGAGAGATTATCGAGATTGGCTGCATCTATTTTCTTAATCTTGTAGTCTCTAAGGGCCTTATTCTTAGTTATCTCCCTGATGATATCTACCGCTAATACTAATTCTTTTGCGCTCTGTTTACTGCCGGAACGCACCCCGAATATTTTGGTTTCCAGGCCGACGATTACTGGTAAATCCTCTGTTTGTTCTTCCGGGTTAATATTAAATAATACCAGCTCTTCATCAACGTAAAAGTACCGGTAGAGCCTGATAGTAGCTAACGGCAGGCGACTTATGAAATCGACATAGAGCCGGTTAGGAAAGATCCTAACTAACCGTATTTTCCGATAGTTCGGATAAATCTCTAATATATACTTTGATTCCCTGTTTAAATTGATAGTAAAAATATTTTTCCCTTTTAGATAAGTTAAGTCTGCTTGATTATTCCGCAAGATAATAATCTCTTTGATCTTCAGATAATCCCAATCTTCAAGGGCTCTTAAGAAATATCTTGCCGTTATAACTAAGGCCGAAATAACAAGCAAAAGAATAACTATGGGTTTAATAAATGATCTAAACTCGCGTTTGCGCATAAGCCAATTCGATAAGTTTCATACACAATTGATTAAATTCGATGCCGACTGCCTTGGCGGCTTTAGGCAAAAGACTGGTCGAGGTAAATCCGGGAATAGTATTGATTTCCAGGATAAAAGGCAGATTATCTCTGCTTAAAATAAGATCTACCCGTGAGCAGCCAAAGCACCCCAAGAGCTTATGCGCTAACAAAGCCGCCTGTTTAACCCTCTGGGTGACCTCTTTTTCTAACTTTGCCGGCACTATATAATCCGTCATTCCTGACTGGTATTTCGCCTGAAAATCAAAAAACTTGTTTTTGGGAATAATTTCTATAACCGGTAAAGCCTCTTCATTCAGGATCCCTACTGTCAGTTCCCTGCCCTTAATATATTCCTCGATTATAATACTTTCGTCATAACTAAAAGCCAGATCTATTGCCTCTATTAAACTGCCCTGAGAATCAACAAGGGAGAGCCCGATGCTGGAGCCGCCGGTGACAGGTTTAACTACTAAAGGAAACCCCAAATCCGCAAAAAATTTATCATCTTTACTGAAAGAATTTTTATTTAGCGCACGGTAACGCGGGACTGCCAATCCATTACTGGAGAATATTTCATGCGAAACAACCTTATTCATAGCCCGCCTGCTGGCCTCAACAGCCGAACCCGTATAGACAAGGCCGCTTCTATCAAGTATTTCCTGTATCTGGCCGTCTTCTCCGAAACGACCATGTAAAGCGATAAATGCACAATCTATTTTTTGTGATCTTATCAACTGGCTAGTGGCCTGAATATCGTCCGTATTTATATCGATAGCGATCGCTTCCAGACCAGAATTCTTTAAACTCTCATATATCGCCTTTCCGGACTTAAGAGAAATCTCCCTCTCAGAAGAAGGCCCCCCCATTAAAACGCCAATCCTGCCGACCCGGGATAATGATTTATCCTGTCCCTGAGCTCTTTTATCCTGTCTTTTAACAATCATGACCATACCTTTATTTCTGGTTCGAGATTTACTTTAAACTTGGCTTTCACCTGCTTCCCGACTAACTGCATCAGTCGCAAAACATCTGCTGAGTCGGCCTGATGATCATTTAAAATAAAATTGGCGTGCTTTAAAGAAATTCTTGCCCCGCCGGCCTTTCTACCTTTAAGTCCGCAGGAATCGATTAACCTTCCCGCAGAATACCCGGGAGGATTCTTAAAAATACAGCCGGCGTTAGGAGAGGATAAATCCTGGACAAGCCGGCGACACAACCAATACTCCTTTATCTTCCCCATTGCTTGCCTCTTGGTTCTTCTGGCCAACCTAAGGCGGACACTAAGAATTATATATTTTGTAAGATTGGAGCAACGATAGCCGAATTTAATATCTTTTTTTGTCAAACGGATTACCTTACCATGGTAATCCATCGCCTCTATACTCTCAACTAAATCTCCGATGCTAAAATCTGAATTACCCATACCGGCATTCATTACTAATGCCCCACCCAAGGTACCGGGGATACCTGCCAGAAATTCGCCGCCGGAAAGTCCCCGCCTGGCTGCTGCCAGTATTGCGTCTCTTAATAGCGTACCGCTGCCTGCCTCCAGGATATTCCCGCAGAAAGATATCTTCTTAAAAAAGGGGGAACTCAACCGCACCACTACAGCATTAATTACTTTGCTGCTAACCAGGATGTTGCTGCCTGCGCCGATTAGCAAAAGAGGTATCTTATATCTTTTTTTTAAAGTAAGCAATGATTTTAAATCATCCCTGTCCAAGGGCTCAATAAACAGCTTGGCCGGACCGCCAATTTTAAAAGTGGTATGCCTCTTTAATAACTCTCCTTGCCTAACCTTGCCTTTTAAATCTTTCCACCAATTCATCGCAATTCCTTATGATATCTCCTGCCCCCAAAGTAACTACCAGGTCTCCGGGCTTCAAAATCCCCATAACAGCCTCAACGATATTGTCTTTCGGAAAAAATTTAACGTCCTTTTCAGGCGCATGTTGTTTTATTTTATCGCAGAGAGAACCTGCCGATACCCCTGGCAAAGGAGGCTCACTAGCCGGATAAATATCTGTAATGATAAGGTAATCAGCTAAATCAAAAGAGCGGATGAATTCCTCAAAAAGTAATTTCGTCCGGCTGTAACGGTGAGGTTGAAATACCGCTATAATCCTTTTGGGATGAAGCTCCTTGATAGCGGATAACGTGGCCCTTATCTCTGTAGGATGATGCGCATAATCATCGATCAATAAATACTGCTCGTTCTTAAATTTAACCTCTAGCCTGCGCTGGGACCCTTGATAATTCTTAAGGGCCCTCTTGATGATTTCTAAATCAATGCCCAGCTCTCTGCCCAGGGCGATTACCGCAAGGGAGTTAGATATATTGTGTAATCCCCCTAAAGCAAGATGGAATCGACAGATGAACTTATCTTTATAAAAACAATCAAAAGTCGAACTTAAGCCGTTAATCTCAATATTCTTAGGGTAGATATCTGCGCTGTCCCTTAAGCCGAAAAGGATGTACCTATCCTTGTAACCCTTAAGCAACTGCCTGAGCTGAGAATCATCGTCGCAGCAAAAAAGACACCCCCCCTCCTCTGTTTTATGCAAAAACTCCCGGAAAGAATTTACTGCGTTTTGGAACGTCTTAAAATAATCCAGGTGTTCATGATCGATATTTGTCACTATGGAATACTTGGGACGATAATAAAGAAAAGAGCCGTCAGATTCATCTGCCTCTGCTACAAAAAACCTTCCCGCCCCGCAAGAGGCATTACTATCGATGTTTTTTAAAATCCCTCCTATTGCCATAGTCGGAAACTGGCCAGCCTCTAAAAGAAGATAAGAGACTAAAGAAGTAGTGGTGGTTTTACCGTGGCTACCAGCAACCGTAATTACCGTCTTGTCCTCCATTAGTCCGGCTAGCGCCTGCGCACGCTTAATCAGAGGAACACCTAACGCCAGCGCTTGTTTAATCTCAGGATTATCTTTCTTGATTGCAGAAGAATAAACGACTAGCTCTGCGCCATCTATATTTGCTGGCTGATGACCGATAAATATCTTTGCGCCCAGGTGCTTCAGCTCTTCAGTAATCCGGGATTTTTTCGCGTCTGAACCACTGACCTTGACGCCCCGACTCAGAAGTAAACGGGCAATGCCGCTCATCCCGATGCCACCGATACCGATTAAATGATAGTGTTTAACCATTATCCAGATATTCTCGCCAACTAAGCCCTAGGTCTTCGGTATCCCTGAAAGAATAGGCATAGCTGAGCGCCCCCTTTAGGTCTCGCTTATCCCTTAAGGTCTGGCAGAAGAAGACAAACCTGTCCCTGCCGAATTCCTTCAGCAGATAATCTACTATGCTGATCGACTCGGCGTAAAATAAATTTACCGATGCATCATCCTGCATCTGCTGAGGGCTAAGATTAGTTAATTCCTCCATTTGGATAAATTTTCCGTTTTTAATAGCCTGTTTGACCAGTATATGAAACGTAGAATACCTTTGTCGTTCTCCTAAAGAAGCAACCCCCTCATCCAACCAGACAGGTATGGCGTGATTATCAAACCCTACAAACTCCCTGAATATAATATGACCCATCTCATGAGGCAGCGTCCTATCAAAAAATCCGTGTGCATCAAGAAATGTTTTAATGATTTTATCCTTTGGGGAAACGATGCCGGATGACCAGCTAGGCTGGTCTGTGGCCGCCTGATAATCCTCAAGATTGTCATAAATATAAATTTTGGCGCGTTTATCCCAGAGCCAGAAATCATAACGCCGGAATCCTAACTCATCAGCAATCTGATCATAATATTCTTCGGCTTTTTCAATGGTCCGGTTAATAAAACTTTCACTTGCCTCTTTATAATAAACAATAAAATGGTTGCTCTTGGCTAATCGCCACTCGCCAGCCTCAGATAAGCTATAAGAAAAAGTTAAAAATAGCGTCAATAAGCAAACGAATAATCTTCTCATATACAGGCTAAAGATAATACCTCTTTGGCTAATAAATTATCAGCCTCAGGCCGAGAAATGTTTTTATAACTATCGCGCATCGAACTGATCCGTAACGGATCATCAAGCAGGCTGGCAATCACTTTTCCCAGACCGGTTTTTCCTAATGCCGCATCTTCAATCACAAGCGCAACGCGATAAGATTCTAGTACCCTGGCGTTGAACAGTTGATGGCGGTAGGCAAATGGATAGGGTATCAATATTGCTGGCAACGCAAAATAAACTAATTCCGCAATTGTCGTTGCCCCGGAGCGCGAAATCACTAAATCAGCTGCGCTATAAGCAAATTGCATTTCTTTTAAAAAACCGAATAACCGGACGTCCACCTTCATATTGCCATAACTATCTTTAAGCAGGTTGTAGTCTTCTTTACCGGTCAAATGGATTATCTGTAATCTATCGGGCTCATTTATACTCTCTAAGGCAGCTAAGAAAGCATAATTGATGCGATGGCTCCCCTGACTTCCTCCCATCACTAGTATCGTTGATCTATTATCGTCTAAGCCGAAAAAACCCCGGGCTTCCTTTTTCGGATAACGCTTTAATTCCCGCTTGATAGGATTACCGGTAAAAATAACTTTTGCTTCATAAGCCTTAAGGTATTCTTTTGTCTGCGGGAATGAGACCGCAATTTTGTCAGCGCATACAGCTAATAGTCTATTAGCACGGCCGGGCAATACATTCTGTTCATGGATTATAGTCTTTATCCTGAAAAACCAGGCCCAAAAAACCATGGGTACGCAGATCAAAGTGCCAAAACCGACTACTACCGATGGCCTGAATTCAACCAAGATAAAAATACTTTTGTAAAAACTCTTTAAGAAGTTAAATATCTCAACAAGGTTCTTAAAGCTGTATTCCATCCTAAACTTAGAAACAGGCAGGTATTCTATCCTACCGCTGTCAGAAATGATCTGGCTCCCGATATTTTTTCTTGGTAAGACGAAAAGCGTATCAATGTCTTCGGGGCTATCCTTTAATCTGGCAATAAGGCTCAAAGCGGGAAATATATGGCCGCCGCTTGCTCCTGTCACTATTAAAACCTTTGTCCTAACCATAATTCTACAATCTGAGCCCGTTCATCCAGGTAATAAATAATTATGGATATTCCCCCGAGCGTCCGATATTCATCAATATGCCTACACTGACCATATCAAAAATAAACGAGGAACCTCCATAACTGATAAAAGGCAAAGGCAACCCCTTGGTAGGTAGCATAGCACAGGATACTCCGATATTTATCGCGGCCTTAAACGTAATCATCAAAAGTAAACCTAAGGCCAGAAAATACCCGAATTTATCGGCTGCGCCTTTGATAATCTTTAGGCTCTGGGCAATAAAAATCATAAATAATATAATTACCCCCAGCGTACCCAGAAGCCCTAACTCCTCTCCAATTATAGAAAAGATAAAATCTGTATGCGCTGCAGGCAAATAAAATAACTTCTGTACCGAATGCCCTAACCCTACACCGAATATCCCACCTGAACCCAAGGCGATCTGGGATTGAATAATCTGAAAACCCCCTCCTTTGGGATCTAACCAGGGATTTAAAAACGCCAGGATACGTAACCGACGATAAGGAACGCTGAAAATTAATATAAAAAGTACGGGTAGACTAAGCAGGATAACCGATAACAGGTAATGCCATTTTACACCCGCAATATACAACATGATAAATACCACTAGCCCCAAGGCAACGGTAGTCCCTAAATCCGGCTGCATCATAATTAATAAAGCCATAAATCCTAAAACTAAGACCACAGGCATAAAGCCGCGCAGAAATGTTTTTGTCTCCTCCTTTTTACGGCAAATAAAATCCGCCACATAAATAATCATGGCCAGATTCGCAAATTCCGAAGGCTGAAAACTAAAAATCCTAAATCTAAACCAGCGCCGTGCTCCCGCAACCTCCCTGCCGATACCCGGGATAAGAACCAAGATCAGTAATAAAAAAGCTACGAGTAGAATCGGCTTGGCTGATCTTTGTAATTTTCTATAATCACTGCCCATAGCCAGAAAGGCCAATAAAGCCCCTATGAACACAAAGTTTAGATGCCTCTTTAAAAAAAAGAATCCGTCTTTATATTTCTCCCAGGCGTAGATGCTGGAAGCACTGTAAATCATCACTATACCAATACAGATAAGCACGACCGTAGTGCTGAATAAGTTTATCCTGATATTGCGTACCATCTTAGACTCCGTTTTTGGTTAAAGCGTAAACTGCCTGCTTAAAGGATCTCCCTCGGTGTTCGTAATCAGAAAACATATCGAAGCTCTTACACATCGGAGAAAACAATACGCAGCAGCCTTTAGTAGCCTTTGAGTATGCCTTACTTACCGCCTCTTTCAGACTAACCGCTTCCTGCACAGCCAGAATATCTCCTAATGCGGCCTTGATTTTCTCTTTAGCCTCGCCGATCAAAATAAGTTCTTTCACTTTTTTCTGCATCAGCCCCGAGATAAGCTTATAGTCATTACCCTTCTCCCTGCCGCCGGCAATTAAGATTACTGGCTGAGCCAGATTTTCTAAGGCCCAGATAGTCGAATCCACGGTAGTAGCCTTGGAGTCATTAATAAACTTTATACCGCCTATCTCTGCTACCAACTCTAATCGATGCTCGACACCTTTAAACTCCTTGAATGTTCTAAGGCACAGCTCTCTCTCGATACCCAAAAGCGAGCCAGCGGCTAAGACAGCCGCCTGGTTTGGATTGAGACCTTCCTTGGCTGAAAAATATATCACTTTAGCGGGCGTATTTTGGCCGAGCTCTTTGACCTGCGGATCCTCTAAATTTAAAACCAGGTAGTCAGACCCATTTTGATTCATAAATATGCGTTTTTTTGCTTCCAGGTATTCTGTCATATCCTTATATCTATCTAAATGGTTATGGCTGAAATTTAGGATAACTGCTATCTTGGGCTTAAAAGTCACTATTTTTTCCAGTTGAAACGAGCTGACCTCCAAAGAAACGAAATCGCTATCGCTCATTCCAGGCACCTCTTGTGAAAAGGGAGTGCCGATATTACCGCAGACAAAGACTTTTTTCCCTTTGGCCTCTAATATCTTCCCGATAAGGGTAGTAACCGTAGTTTTACCGTTAGTGCCTGTTACTGCGATAACCGTAGCCGGGCATAAGCTCCCGGCCAGCTCAATCTCACTGATCAAGGGAATCCCAAATTGTTTAGCCCAGATAACCGGACTCGCGCTATCCGGGACCCCCGGAGAAACAATGATTAAATCATGGCCTTTGATAAATTCCGGGGAGTGCTGGCCTAATTCGACCTTTATATTCTTCTGCGACTTAAGATAAGCAGCATTGGTAACCGTTGCATGATTACGCTGATTATCTGTTACGCTTACATAAGCACCCAATTCGCTAAGCAAACTAGCGCAGGCAAGACCGCTACGGGCTAAACCAATAATACAGATTCTTTTATTTTTCCAGTGACCGGGGTTTTTCATCGGCTACGTTAATAGATAAAGCGGTGTTTCTTCATTTTTAACGCGGATATACTGATCAATCACGGATTTACACGGATACAATAACAGATCCGTGACTATCCGTAGTAAATCCGTAAAAATCCGTGTCTTGCGGATGACTATCTTATCTTTAAAGTAACCAGAGTCAGAAGGGCCAACAGACTGGCAATAATCCAGAATCTTACAATTACCTTGTTTTCTGACCAGCCGATAAACTGAAAGTGGTGATGTAAAGGCGCAATCTTAAAAATTCGCTTTTTAAAGAGGCGGAATGAGGCTACCTGAAAAATTACCGATAAAGCCTCAGCAACGAATACGCCGCCGACAATAAATAAAAGGAGTTCTTTTTTGATCAAAAGCGCGATTATCCCTAATGCCCCGCCTAAAGCCAGGGATCCGACATCCCCCATAAAAATCGAGGCAGGATGACAGTTAAACCATAAGAACCCCAATCCCGCTCCCAGGATACTGGCGCAGAAAACAGTCAACTCCCCGCTGCCCCTGATATAAGGTATCAACAGATAGTTGCTGAATTTGACGTTCCCGGATACATAACATAAAATACTGAAACCTAAAGCCACCATAATAACCGTCCCTATCGCCAAACCGTCTAAGCCATCGGTAAGATTGACGGCGTTGGAAGAACCGGCGATTACCAGGATAACGAAGAAAATATAAAAAACGCCTAAATCTAAGGAAGTATTCTTTAAAAACGGTATATCTAATCTCGTGTTGTTTTGCGGATCTAAAAAGAGCACTAAGCCTAATACCAACCCTAAAATAATCTGGCTGGTCAGCTTTGATACAGCAGTCAGGCCTTTAGATTTTTTCCTCACTTGTTTTATATAGTCGTCAACAAAACCTGTAGCCCCTAACCAGATCGTGCTAAATAAGGCCAAAAGGATATAGCGATTAAAGATATCTGCCCAGAGCAAAGTCGATAATACAACCGCCAATAAAATCAAAATCCCCCCCATGGTAGGGGTATTCTGTTTATTGCTATGCAACTCATATAGTCTGGCACTTTCTTCTTTCCTGATGTTCTCTTTGATTTTTAACCTGGTAAGCATCTTGATGATCGCTGGGCCGAACAAAAGGCTAATGATGAAAGCAGTTAAGGTAGCCATTGCCGCCCGAAAGCTGATATAGCGGAAAATATTAAATATAGAAATAATATCATGCAGGGGATAAAGCAGATTATAAAGCATCCTAGAACCTAAAAATCCTTTCCATTGTCATGGCCCGGGAGCCTTTAACCAAGATAATGTCACCCTTACGGGGAGATATTCGCTTGAATAAGATATCCCGCGCCTGATCAATAAATTCGCAGCTGAATATATTTTGCCTGGATAGCCCCAGGGTGCCGGCAACCCCAGCCGCTAAACCGGATAACTTACCCACGGTTATCAAGGTATCGCAGGCTAAAGCAATCTGTCTTCCTGCCTGCCGATGAAACTGTTCTTTATGCCTGCCCAACTCCATCATATCCCCCATAATAAATATTCTTCGGCCATTTGTTTTAAAATTAGCCAAAGCATCCAAGGCCTGCTTCAGGGAAAGCGGATTGGCATTATAGGTGTCATCAATAAACCTAAAATCCCCTAACTGAATAATCTTGAGCCTGCCGGCAGGAAAAACAAAATCAGCCAAGCGGCCAGCAATTTCCTGATAGGTCATACCGAAAATCCGAGCCACAGCTATAGCTGCTAAGGCATTATAAATATTATAATACCCTAAGGCACTTAATGTAAATTTATATTTTTCATTCACCAGGAATTTTAGCTCCCCCGAAAGATCCTGGATCTGCGAAACGCGAAAATCTGCTTTTTCCTTAATTCCAAAGCTAAAAATTAAAGATTTTTTATTATTTTTTAAAATCTTTTTTCTTAACATATTATTATCCGAGTTGAGGATAGCGATCCGCGGATGCCTAAGGTTTTCAACCAGAGAGTATTTTTCCCTGAATACCCCTTTTAGGTTAATTAAGTGTTCCAAATGCGCTGGCCCGATACTGGTAATTACGCCTAAATTAGGCTGGCAGATCTCGCTAAGTCGCCCTATCTCACCGAAATGATTCGAGCCGATCTCTACGACTGCTAGCTCATCACGGCTATCGAGCGAACAAAGAGCCAAGGGCAAACCTATGTGATTATTTTTCGTGCCTTCATTTTTAAGTACGCGGAGTTTTTTAGCCAAGATCCAGGCGATCATCTCCTTAGTGGTAGTCTTTCCGTTACTACCGGTAACCGCTACCAGAGGAATATTAAATTTATTGCGCCAAAAAGTAGCAATATCCGCTAATGCCCTAAGCGTATCCCTGACTTCTATCAATGCCCGACTATCCCCTTTGATCGGAATGCTCTTTTTGACCCCTTTGCCCATAATAACACAACTAGCCCCTTTTCTAATTGCCGGACCAATAAAGTCGTGGCCGTCAAAATTATCCCCCTTGATCGCCAAGAATACCTCCTTAGGCCGGATAGTCCGGGAATCAATCGAGATACCCTTGACGGCTATATCGGATCTTCCTTTAAGCAGTTTGCCTTTAGTTACGGCTAGGAGCTCTTTGACTTTAAACATTTTCTGACTGCCTCCCGGTCATCAAAATACACGGTACCGTCTTTGAGTACCTGATAATTCTCATGCCCCTTCCCCGCTATCAAAATAACATCTTCGGGATTAGCCAGGGACAAAGATTTTTTGATCGCTTCCAGACGGTCGAAAACCACGCAATAATTCCCCTTATTGATACCTTTTTGAATATCCGCAATAATCTGCTGGGGAGATTCAGAACGCGGATTATCGTTGGTTATAATAGCATAATCTGCTAATTCTGATACTACCTTCCCCATCTTGGGCCTTTTGGTCCTATCGCGCTCCCCTCCGCAACCAAAAACAACAATAACTTTTTTCTTAGTCAACTGCCTAAGCGTCTTTATCGCATTATCCAGCGCATCAGGGGTATGCGCATAATCAACAAAAACTAAAAAATCTTCTTTGGCTGCTATACTCTCTAGGCGGCCGGGAGCAGGAACAAATTTCTCGACTGTGGATTTTACGCTTGAGATATCCAGGCCTTCAGAGACAGCCCAGGCAACACTAGCTAAGATATTATAAATGTTATGGCGGCCAATTAGTTTAGTGCTGAAATTTATTTTTTTTCCCTCCATCTCGAGTAGAAAATCAGTTTTTAAAAGCGATGATTCTATATCGCTGGCTACCAAATCAGCTACTCCCTCAATAGCATAGGTAATTTTACGAGCGCTAACTAAACCACTAAGCCTCCTGCCATAAACATCGTCGTTATTAATAATGCAGCATGAATCAGGGGTTAAGTTTCTAAAAAGCCTGGATTTAGCCTGAAAATAATTTTCCATTGTCAAATGATAATCCAGATGATCCTGGGTGAGGTTGGTAAATATGGCTGAGGCAAACTTGATCCCTTCAACCCTACCTTGGTCAAGGGCGTGCGAGGAAACCTCCATCACTAAATAATTAGCTCCGCAACAACAAATCCTATCCAGTAACTCCTGGAGCTGCAAGGGCCCTGGCGTAGTATTCTTTGCTGGTATAACCTCATCTTTAAAACGGTAATTAATCGTGCCCAATACTGCGGGTTCTTTACCGGCATCCTTTAATAATGCCTCAACCAGATAAGAAACCGTTGTCTTACCGTTAGTCCCCGTAATACCGATTACCTTAATCTTAGATGCCGGATGTTCGTAGAACTGACTGGCTAATTTCGCCAAAGCTGCACGCGTATTCTGGACGGCGATGAAAGATATCTTCTGGCCGGATTTAGCCGTCCTGTCTATAATCCTAAATATCTCTTCTTGCCCGGATTGTAAGACTACTGCCCGCGCCCCCTTAGCTATTGCTTCTTCGATAAACGTATGTCCGTCGCCAGAATTACCCTTTATGGCAACAAAAAGGAAATTATTTTTTACTTCTCTTGAATCGCAGCTAATACCCTTAACCTCATAATCATTGAGTTCAGGATAAATCTGGTAGTTGTCAATCGCCTGGATTAATTTTTTGAGTTTCATTATAGTTAACCGTCCTACTAGATGAAGAATTAACTTTAAGATATTTTAAGGTATCAGAGGCTACATTTTTAAACACCGGAGCTGCCACTACCCCGCCAAAATAAGCGGGGTGTGGGCTATCCACCATCACTGCTATCGCAATGGCCGGATCCTCTGCCGGAGCAAAGCCAATAAAGGTAGCAATAAATTTATTATGTGAATATGTCCCATTTGCTTCTAATTTTTGCGCAGTTCCGGTTTTTCCCGCCGCGCTAAAACCGGGAATCCTCGCCATTTTTCCTGTGCCATTCTCAACTACAGCAACTAATATTTTTTTCATCCTATCAACAGTATCAAGGGAAATTACCTTATGCATCATTTCTGGGGAGAATGATTTGATCGTCTCTCCGTATTTATCTTTAATCTCCTTTACGATGTATGGCTTCATAAGCTGCCCGCCGTTAGCAATAACGGATATGGCATTTGCCAACTGCAGAACGTTAACCCCCACTTCTTGACCAATAGGGATTGCGCCGATAGATAGCTTGGACCAGAAACGCGGCTCCTTGAGCATACCGCTTATCTCTCCGGGAAGATTAACCCCTGTTTTAGACCCAAAACCAAAAAGCCTGGCATAGCGATAGACTACCTCGCCACCTAACATTTGAGCTATCTTAGTCGTACCGATATTACTTGACTGTTCAATTACCTCACTAAAAGTAAGCAAACCATGCGGCCGATGGTCGTGTAATACGTGGGAGGCTACCCTATAAGAGCCATTCTCGCAAAAAAACTTATCTGTCTCTGTAACTCTATTCTCTTCTAGCGCAGCTGAAGCAGTCACGATTTTAAATACCGAACCAGGCTCAAATAAATCACAAATTGCCCGGTTGCGCACTCGGTCCTTAGTGACAGTGGTATAATCGTTCGGATCGAAGGTAGGCCGATTAGCTAAAGCCAGGATCGAACCGGTATGCGGGTCCATTACTACGATACTAGCGGCTTTAGCATGATAGGCCTTAAATGCTTTATCTAATTCCCTTTCGGCGATATATTGAATTACCTCATCGATGGTTAAAACCAGATCATAACCATCTTTAGGCAAAACCATTTTCTCCCAAATATCTAATTTCTTCTGCCGGGCATCCCGTAAGAATAATGCCCAACCAGGCTCTCCTTTTAGGTATTTATCATAATATAATTCTAAGCCCTCCAAACCATAGTTATCCAAACCGGCAAACCCGATGATCTGACTGGCAAGATAACTATTAGGATAACACCGCTTACTCTCTTTTAAGAAATCAAGACCCTTGATATCCAACTTTTTAATTGCCTCGCTTTGCTGCGGATCTATCTTGCGGGCAATCCAGATAAACGACTTCTTGCGGTATAACCTGTCTCTTAAATAAGCTGAGCTTAAATTCAGTATCGGCCCTAACTGAGCGATAATAGCATCTTTATCTTTATCCTTGATTTCATTGGGAATGACATAAAGCGAATCTACCGACATATTCACTGCCTGGGGCTTAAGATTAACATCGTATATACTGCCCCTCCTGGGCTCTAACTCTACGAAAAGATTATGCTGTTTTTTGGCAATACCGGTTAAATAGTTGGAGTGAAATAGCTGGATATAAAACAGGCGAGAAATACAAAGAAACAGAAAACCAAAACAAATTAAAAATACCGCCTTGACTCTGCGGCGATAATTACTTATATGCACTATTAGCTAAGTTTAGCGATTGATGGTTTGATTTATTCTCTACCAACCCTCTGCGTAGCCTAAGGATTGATTGTTTTTGCCTCGGCTTGCCTTGTGATACCGAAGAATCGGGAAAATATATTCTCTCTATTCGTCGTCTGATTAGCCTGTACTGAGCTCTCCCCCAGAGGGGTTAACTTAACCAAGCGGTAGCTTTCCGGCATATGAAAATCAGCATAGTCTAAAACTTTATTGCAGATATTCACTAAAGAAGCATTGCGGTTGATATTATATCTTAAGATACTGTTTTTATCAAGCGAATCCTGGAACACCGCCTGTTTTTTCTGCCCGACATAAGCCAGACGAAAAACCTCGGTTTGCTGGTAAACGTATAACACGGAAAATAAGGTAATTAAAATAACTGTGGATAAGAATTTATTTAATTTCATTATAGTTTTTCTCCTGCGCGCAACTTGGCGCTGCGACTAGAAGGATTCTCTTTGAGTTCAGCCCGATCAGGTGTTAACGGTTTGGGAGTAATGATATCTAACTTGCCATCGAGGGCCGCTTTTTTGAAGCCGTGCTTTACAATCCGGTCTTCGAGGGAATGAAAAGAAATAACGCAGATCCGACCCGCTTTTCCTAATAACTCGATAGCCCTAGCGAGGGCTATCTCTAATACCTCAAGCTCCCGGTTTACAGCGATGCGCACTGCCTGAAAAGTTCTCGTGGCAGGGTGTATACGCTGATAACGGTATCTACCGGGCAGGGCATGCCAAACTATATCAGCCAACTGCGAAGTAGTGGAAATAGGCTGTTTTTCTCTTTCCTGAACCAAGCGATGGGCAATCCGGTTATGCCATCTTTCCTGGCCGAAATTCCAGAGGAGGGTAGAAATCTCCTCTTCATTGAGATTATTCACCAGGTCATATGCCGATATATAATTATTCCTATCCAGTCGCATATCTAATGGCCCTTCCTGTTGAAAACTAAAACCCCGGAGTGGATCATCCAATTGAAAAGAAGAAATCCCTAAATCAAATAATACCCCGTCTATTTTATCAATATTTCTTTCTTTAATAATTGTAGCGATATCCTTAAAGTTGCCGTGTATGCATTTGTAATTACCGGCAAACCCCGCCAATTTTTCACCGGCTATCCTTAAGGACTCTTTATCCTGATCAATGCCGATAAGTCTGCCACCGGGTGAGATCCGCTCAAGTATACCCTGACTATGGCCAGCAACTCCTATTGTTGCATCTATTATAGTTTTACCCGGACTCAGATTAAGGTAATCCAAAACCTCATTTAGCATTACCGGCGTATGTAAATCGTATCTTACTTGCAAATCTCTGCCTCTAAATTTCTATCATCTTCTCAGCAATCTCCTCAAAAGACTGCCGGGCATTACCGTAAAAATCATCCCACTTGTTCTTTGACCAGATCTCTATTCTGTTAGAGACGCCAACGATCATCACGTCTTTTTTAATCTCCGCGAAATCCTTAAGATATTGCGGAAGTAAAATTCTCCCTTGCCTATCCGGCAAAATCTCCGCTGCGCCGGAAAAATACATACGGTTAAATGTGCGCGCCTGTTGTTTAGTAAAAGAAAAGGCTTTAAATTTGCTCTCCTGAGAACGCCATTCTTCTTCGGAAAACATAAAAAGACATTTATCCAGGCCGCGGGTAACCATGAATTTCTCGATAAAATTATTTTTGGAAACATCCCGGAATTTGGCAGGCAAAATTAGACGACCCTTGCGGTCTATTGAATGAAGATATTCGCCATAGAACATGGATTACTCTCCTCCACTTTACTCCATTTATATCCACTTTGTAACCAAGTATAGATAAATTTTCCCCTTTTGTCAAGATAAAAATTTACCTAACTTAATGAAATACAACAAGTAGTGTACTAAAAACAACTAGAGAGGCATATGTTGTGGTGGATAAGGATGGAGGGAAAGTATCTTTTTGGCGCGCAGGATATCTTTTTTGACTTGCCGTACTAAATCGCTTACCAGGCGGAAATTTTTCTCGTTTCTTAATTTTTTGATGAATTCAATCTCCAGGTATTTGCCGTAAATGTTTTTTTTAAAATTAAAGATATGCACTTCGACATGCCTCTCTTTTTGGCTATTGACCATCTTGGGCTTTTTTAATGTTGGCCGGAAACCTATATAACAGATACCTCTTAGTTTGCTTTTTGCGAAATTAATCCTTACTGCGTATATACCCGCAGAAGGGAGTACTTCATGATGCGGATCAATATTCGCCGTGGGAAAACCCAACCTAGTTGCCAAATAGGCTCCCTTAATCACGGTACCTAATACGCTTACCGGCCTTAACAGTAATTTTTCAGCAAGGTTAAGCTTGCCCAACGTAATCAGCTTTCTGATATAAGTGCTACTGATCGGTTTATTATTCAACCTGATCAGATTGAATACCTTTAAGCCGAAACCATAAATTGACGAGAGCCTTTTTAAAGTCCGTATATCGCCCTGAGCCCCCTTGCCGAACCTAAAATTTTTACCGACATATACATACCTGGCATTGATCTTGCCGAATACGATATCTTTGATAAAATTTTCTGCTGAAATTACAGAAAATTCTTTATTAAACCTGATGATTATACATACGCCTACGCCTAATTGAGCTATTAATCTTAGTCGGTGCTCTAAGGAATAAAGGCTTTCTTTGTTCCGGGGATGCGGATAGAAAGTTACAACTACGCTTGTACCTTTTATGCTGCGGGCATGAATAATTGCTTCCCGGAGGATGCGGCGGTGGGCAAGATGCATTCCGTCGAATACCCCTAAAGCAACTACCGGCTTTCTATATCTTGAAATCCTTCTTAACCCGGATATAACTATCACTCTAAACTCTCTTTGATCTTCCCTAAGACCTTTTTGGTTACCTGGTCAATATTGCCGCAGATAGTAATCCCGCTAGCTGTCTTGTGGCCTCCGCCGCTAAAATAGGCGGCGATTTTATTAACATCGACCTTACCCTGAGACCTTAAATTAACCCTTATCTCATTTTTGTTCTTTAAGTTTTCCTTAAACAAAGCCACTACCTCAACACCTTTAATTACCCGGCCGAAACTCAATATCTGCTCGCTAAGATCAAAACAGATCTTCTGATCTTTTAGCATGTTGCGCCTTATCTGAAACCAGACTACCCGGCCCGAATTAGAACAGCTTAAAGTAGGCAATATTCTGCTTAACAACTGCAGGTTACTAAACGGTATATTCTCATAAATATTTTTATAAATCCGGGCAACATCTAAACCGTAACTGAGCAGCTCTGACACCATCTTATGCGTAAACGAAGTAGTATTGGTGTAATGAAAAGAGCCCGTATCAGTCAGGATGCCCACGTATAATAATGTAGCTATTTTTCTATCCAGAGGAATACGCAATTTTTTATAAAGCTGGTAAATCATCTGGGTGCAGGAGGCAGCTTGCGGATCTACCCAGTTTACATCCGCAAACTTGGTATTACTGATATGATGATCGATATTCAGGATAGGCCGCTTATCCAGATTAAGCTTATATACCTGGCCGCAACGCCTTAGCTCAGAACAATCCAAAGTAACGAAACAATCGAACTTTACCTTCCATAATTCCTTCTTCAGTCTTTTAACGCTATCCACCCCGGGAAGGAATTCATACCCGTAAGGAATAACATCCTCATTGATCACTATCCCCTGTTTACCCAGGATTTTTATCAATCTATAAAAAGCCAAAACCGATCCTAAGGCATCCCCCTCCATATTAGTATGGGTCGTAATCAGAAAATTATTATTTCTTTTTATGCACGCGAGTACTTTTTTTAGGCTCATCGAGCTCCTTAATCTGATCCAGTATACTCTGGATCTTAATGCTGTATTCACCGGAACGGTCTTCTCTAAATGTAATTTCCGGCGCAAACCTTAATTTAACCCTCTGCGCGATTAATTTACGGATAAACCCCGAGGCAGAATCCAAGACCCCCTTAGTTCTTTTATAATCTTCGTCCTTTCCCAAGACGCTAAAGAATATTTTAGCGTATCTTAAATCCTGGGTCAGCTCAACGCCGGTAATAGTAACAAAACCCAGCCGTGGATCTTTCAGTTCATCGTGGATAATTAAACTGGCCTCTCTTTTGATTGCTTCAGCTACCTTTTCGTATCTAGGCATGTTTTTCTCTCCGGTATATTTTTCCCTTAACCGTTAAATCATTTCTATCTCATAGTCAATAAGCTGGGCCGAATTAAATTTTTCTATGAAGTTGAGGATTCTCGAAAGTATACTATCCATGTTTTTAATATCCTGCTCGACTCCCACTACAGCCAAAGTAGCCCTCTGCCATTTATCCTGTTGGTCAACCTGGGTAACCGCCACATTAAAACTATTGCGTAGCCTGGCCTTTAGGCTATGCAAAACCATTCTCTTGGCTTTCAACGAGTTGCTGTCCGGAATAAAAATATGTATTCTTAGCAAACCGATGGTCATCGGGCCCCTAAAAGTCTCCCTATCAAAACAAGCTCCTCTTCTTTGGTTTTCACCAACCCATTTAATTTAGCTTTTAAAACCTTTTTAAAGATTTCCTGATATTCAGGGCCGGGTTGCAACCCTAACCTAGCTAAATCATCCCCGCGAATATGTAAATGCATGCCGTTATAGTACTCAAAGAAATCGTTGATGTGCTTTTGAAAAGTGGGATTTTTATACTTAGCCTTCAACAGGAGAATAACTTCGTAACTTAAGGGCTCAAGCAGGTCGAAGATATCCGCAGGCCTAATTTTGCCCTGACTTAATCTCAAAATAAAAAAATGACTGACCTTCTTATAGCTGATTATCCTCTTGGTTTCTCCTTTTAAGAAAGCAAATTTTCTGCAGATTAATTTCACTGATCTTGTGCTTAAGCCGTCAAGCAGGCTCATAAAATAAATCAGCCAGAAGTCTAATTGTCGGCGCCGGGTATGGACTTCTCTAAACCAGTGCAGCTCATCCCTAATAGCGCCAAACATCTGCTCATCGCTCTTAGACAGCGATAAACCGGAAGAAATGAACCTTAACCCTACCAGCTCCTGAAGCCGCCGCATCTGTTTTAAGGGTTGTGCTTCTTTCAGGGTCATGATTAATTCATCGCGTAACCTTTGCGGCTCTACCCGATCTAACATTTTTATCCTGCTGGCTTCTTTTAACAATTTGAGGGTTTTGGATTCAACATGAAAGTTATATCTCTTTTCAAAACGGACTGCCCTGAGTATCCGGATAGGGTCATCGATAAAACTTAACTCGTGCAACACCCTTATCTTTCCGGAAGCCAGGTCTTCTCTGCCGCTAAATAAATCAATCAGTTTGCCGAAATCCTTTCCGCTTATTTTAATCGCCATAGCATTAATACTGAAGTCGCGGCGCAATAAATCATCCATTAAAGTACCAGGCACTACCTGCGGCAGGCTTGCTGGCTCCGGGTAAATTTCCCTGCGGGCGCTGGCAATATCGATTTTTAAGCCAGGTTTTAAAATAACTGTGGCTGTCCCAAACCTTCTGTGGCGGATGAGTTTAGCCTTAAACAGGTTAGCAAAAGCTTCGGCAAATCCTATGCCATCATCTTCGATAACAATATCTAAATCGAGGTTTTTAACTCCCAAAAACAAATCCCGTACTAACCCGCCTACAATATAAGCCTGCAGATTCATCTTATTAGCTAAACTGCAAGCAGTATTTATCAAATCCTTGATATCTTGCGGCAATTTCTCTAAGTATTTTTTCATCATCTATCCCTTACCCCCTACCTACTACCTACTGTATTTAAGGCCTAGGATGAAACATCTTGTGGATCGTTTTTAACCTATCCTTATTTATATGCGTATAAAGTTGAGTAGTAGCAATATTAGAATGGCCAAGCATTTCCTGGACTGACCGTAAATCTGCTCCCCGTTCCAATAAATGGGTAGCAAAGGAATGCCTTAAGATGTGGGGCCTGGTCGGTTTTTTAATCCGCGCATCCCGGGCGTATCTTTTAATAATCTTCCATAAAGATTGACGGGATATTTTTTTCCCAAAACGGTTCAGGAATAATAAATCGGATTCTCTTTTATTCAATAGCTTTAGCCGGCTTTCCTTTAGGTATCTCTTCAAACTAAGTATAGCCTTTTTCCCTAATGGGATGACGCGCTCCTTATTACCCTTACCGATGCAACGCAGAAAACCAATATCCAGGTTGACATTGTCCTTTTTCAGGTTGACTGCCTCTGAAACTCGCATACCAGTGGCGTAAAGGACCTCGAGAATCGCCCTATCTCTTATCCCTTGCTTGTTACGAAGGTTAGGTTGATTAATCAAGGCCTCTACTTCGTTTAGAGAAAGAGTCTGCGGTATCTTCTTCCATAGCTTAGGGGAATCGATTAAGCTAGTCGGGTCGGCTTTCAGAATTCTTTCTTTGACTAAGAAACGATAAAAAACTTTGATTGCCGCCAGACGCCGGGCAGTAGAATTTGCGGATAAACCCTTATCTTTTTGATAAAGCATAAAATCTATAATATTGCCCTTATTGGTCTTAGATAAAGTATCAATACGCGATGATTCAAGAAACCCCAAATAAGAATTAAGATCTCCCCGGTAAGAAATAATCGTATTTTGAGAGAGACCTCGCTCCACTGATAAATAATTCAGGAAATTTTCTACTAATTCGCGCATTTTAGTTTAAAAAAGGGTTTTCTCTTTTCTCCCTTCCGATAGTCGAAGAAGGGCCATGGCCGGGATAGACTAGCGTATCGTCAGGGAGTATAAATAATTTATCGATAATAGATTTTATCAACATTTGTTCGCTGGAGCCGGCAAGGTCTGTGCGGCCTATACTATGAAAGAATAGGCTATCGCCTGTAAATACAAGATTATCCTGCGGGATTTTTAAACGCAGGGCTATCCCTCCCGGAGTATGTCCGGGCAGATGGAGCACCTCGAGTTCGATACCCTCCAGGCGTATCGTAGATTTATCTTCTACTGCCCTGATCTGGGATTTAATAGAGATCGGGGACATCAGGAAATTAGATAAATTGAGCGTCGCATCCGTCAATAGCGCCGCATCCTGGCTATGTATATATACGGGTACTCCGAATCTATCGTCACAACCGATATGATCAGCGTGGCCGTGGGTATTAATAACTATGCCGGGAGTTAGTTTATGTTTATTGAGGACCTGCCTAATTTTGTGCTCCTGGCTTCCCGGGTCGATTATCACAGCGGAAGAACTATTTCCATTAGCTAAAATGTAACAATTCACCTCCCAAGACCCGACAGTAACGGTTTCTAAGATCATTTCAGGTAGCCTTTAATTTTATTATAAGAGAACTCTCTTAAAAATTTTCTCTTGATGCGTTCGGCGCTTTGGCGGTTAAGATTAACCGAATTACCATAGATATCCTTAAGAATCGCATCCCGGAGCGCGCTAAACTGCTTAATATAAGAATCAATCCTATTTTGTTTTTCATCCGTAAGTAGCGCCCGGATATTAACCAGGTTTTTGATTACTTCTTCGGCGCAGTCGATTTGTTTCTTATGGCTGGCCTTTTTATCTAGATAATTAATCAGTTCATCGGTCCAGCTCCTCCAGTATATATAATATTGGCGGTATTGTTCCTCCTTGGATAACTGAGGCCCCTTATACTCCTGGGGAACCAGAACCATCTCCTCACGAGGTAATTTGTCCTTTTTGGTTTTACGGGTGAATTTACGCACAAACGCTTCGCAACCGATAAGGGTAAAAATAAAGACTAAACAGATAACCAGCTTGATAAACCGTATTAACGGCAAACCTAACCAAGCACCCCTTTTCAACTTGCTACTCATTTGACTATCTCCTTTTCCGTCAATAATCACTTCCCGGGAATGAACAGGCTCCCGCTTCTTATTTAGAAGCTATCCAGCGGGAAAATTCCTTTTCACTAATAATCTTTAACCCTAACTTTACCGCCTGACTATATTTTGATCCGGGATTCTCTCCTACTACTACAAAATCCGCATTCTTACTCACAACAGAGACCGGTCTACCCCCCAGCTGACGCACCATACCCTCCGCCTGATTACGGCTGAAAGCATTAAGTTGTCCGGTAAAAACAATTGTTTTTCCGTTCAAGGGCGTTTTCCCTGAAATTTCTGATTTTTCCCGCAATTTTAGGCCGGCTGTTTTAAATTTCTTAATTAGTACGAGCGTATTTTTTTGCTTAAAAAAACTTATTACGGATCCTGCCATGATTAAGCCGATTTCATATATCGATTCCAGCTCTTCCTGTTTTACGTTTATCAAATGATCCAAGGCCCTGAACCTCTGCGCCAAGGTATAAGCAGCCTTCTCTCCGACATGCCTGATACCTAAACCGTATATAAAACGGGATAATGGTTGCTGTTTGCTTCTCGCTATCGCCCTTAACAGATTATCTGCTTTTTTATCTTTAAATAATTCCAGCTCAAGTAAGTCTTGCTTTTTTAAAAAGTAAATATCTGCGAAATCTCTGGCCATACCCTTAGTAACTATCTGCTTGACTAACGATTCGCCCATCCCCTGAATATCCATCGCCGACCTTGAGGCAAAATGAACCAGGCCCCGCGCAATCTGCGCCGGACAGGAAGGATTAATGCAGCGATAGGCAACCTCCCCTGCCTTTTCTTTACTCACTTCGCATCCGCAGGCAGGACAGGCTTGAGGAATTTTAAACTCCCTTTCTTTGCCCGTGCGCACGGAAGTAACTACCTTGATAATCTTCGGGATAACCTCTCCGGCGCGCTCCAATACGATACGGTCACCGACCTTAACCCCTAAACGCCCGATTTCGTCAAAATTATGCAAAGTTGCCCGGCTAATAATTACTCCGGCGCATTCCACCGGCTCCAATTCAGCCACCGGAGTAATTACCCCGGTACGGCCTACCTGCACTAAAATATTTTTTAAAACTGTGGTGGACTGCTGGGCGGGAAACTTATAAGCCACGGCCCAACGCGGGCTCTTTAAAGTAGAACCCAACCGTTTCTGCTGAAGGATATTGTTGATCTTAATCACTACGCCGTCAATATCATACGGTAATTTTTTTCTTTTCTCCTGCCAGCCCTGGCAATAATCGATAACTTTTTTTAGATCGCCATAGAGCTGTGAGTGGGGATTAGTGCGTATGCCCCAGGCTTTCAGGGAATTCAAAAAATCCCACTGGCTAACGATATCTATGCCTTTATATTCCCCCAGGGAATGGGCAAAAAAACTCATCCTCCTTTTGGCCACCATACTGGTATCCAGCAATTTCAGGGAGCCGCTAGTAGCATTACGGGGGTTAGCGAACAATACCTCCTGCATACTTTGTCTTTGTTGGTTCAGATGCAAAAAATCTTCCCTATCCATATAGACTTCTCCGCGGATCTCGATGAAATCCGGGATATTCTTACCCAACATCACCAGCGGTATAGCGCGGATAGTCTTAATATTCTGGGTTATATCTTCCCCGCTCTCCCCATCGCCGCGCGTAGCAGCTGCGCTTAACTTACCCCGAACATAAGTAATATTGGCACTTACGCCGTCTATTTTTAACTCCGCCACAAATTCGACTTTTTTCCCTTTCAATCCTTTATCTACGCGGTTAACCCAATCTTCTAACTCTGAAAGCGAGTAAGTGTTATCCAAAGAAAGCATCTTCTGTCTATGCTTTATACTCTTAAAGCCATCCGAGATTCCTGCGTTCAGCCGCGCTGTCGGAGAATAGTCACTGCGGAACTCAGGATATTTATCTTCGAGATCCTTGAGTTCCCGCATTAAGGCATCATACTCCTTATCCGCAATCTCCGGCTGGCTCAAAACATAATAGTTGTAATCATGGCTGCGGATTTGCTTAATCAATTTATCAATTCTCTCCTTGATTCTTATAGACATAGAATGGATTCTTTTTATAATTTCACCATAAAGTCGCTGAATTCACCACTAGCCTGCAGCCAATCGATTTGCGCATCTTTTATATATAAGGAAAAATACTCATTGATCTGGGATAGAAATCTATGAAGGGATTCTTCTTCGGCCTCAGCGACTAATTCGACTCTGGAATCTTTGAGATTTTTTACCCATCCGGCAACTTGGAGATTCCTGGCTATTTCAATAACCGTAAAACGGAATCCTACGCCCTGTACCCTGCCGCTAAAATAGGCATGGATTTGCTTCTTCATGGCAGACAATCAGTTACAAGACCCGGTCTTACAAGATGGTCGGGGCGGACAGACTTGAACTGTCGACCTCAGCGTCCCGAACGCTGCGCTCTAGCCAAACTGAGCCACGCCCCGAATTTTCTATAGTATTAAAATATAAGAAAATTCGGTGTTGAGCCTTACTATTTTCATCTATAAGGCGAAACACCTATCAAAAACGATACCAACTGCTAAGCCAAAGTAATTTGCTACCTGCTGTTGTGGCGAATCCGCCAAGTTTTGTGGCGGAGAGCCACAATAGAATTTAAGCTTTTTAGAAACTAGATCACTCTGCTAATTTAGATTAGTATAACAGAAATTCTAGGGGTTAGCAACGGTTTGCTCAATTCTCTTGGCGAGAATATCAAATTCAATATTAACCTTATCCGAAGGGCCTTTAAAACCGAGGGTAGTATTTTTAAGTGTGTGCGGAATGATATAAACAGTGAAGGTGTCGGATCCCCTGCGCGCTATGGTCAGGCTTATCCCATCTACGGCAATCGAGCCTTTCTGTAAGCAAAATTTCCTAAACTCGGCGGGAACAACTATCTCAAACCCAAAGTTACCATTAAAATAATGTTTCTTACGGATATTACCCAGGCAATCAACATGACCAGTAACAAAATGGCCGGATAAACGGTCCCCCAGCTTTAAACTCCTCTCCAGGTTAACCTTATCCGCAATCCTCAACCTAGCTAAGTTGGTTATCCTCAGCGTCTCCGGCATAACCTCGAAACTTAAAGACTTTGGATCCTTATTAAGCACGGTAAGGCAGGTGCCATTTACGGAAATACTATCACCAATCTTAGTATCTTGGTGAATCAATGCTAAGTTAACTACCAGGATAGTGTTGTTCCCCTTCTTGGCAATTCTACTTACACAACCTAATTCTTCGATAATCCCGCTAAACATATCCTTCAATCAAGAAGTCTTCCCCGATACGCTTTAAAGTTACTCCCCTTAGCTTGACCGCTTTATCAATGCGCTCAATACCCTTACCCATTACCGAGCTGATCGATTCTTTACCTCCGATAATCTTAGGGCTGATAAAAAACATGACCTTATCTACTAACCCTTCGTCAAATAAAGACCCGATTAACGTACCTCCTCCTTCTACCAGGATATTAGTAATCTCAAGCTGCGCCAGTTTTTTCATCATATCGCGCAAGCTTACCTGGCCAGACTTTTCCTTTACTTCCAATATCTTGCACTTTCCTGCTAAGACATCCCTGTTCTTGGTGGCCTGCCCGGGGGCTATAAGTAAAGTAGCAATAATCACCTTGCTGTTGCGGGAAAATATATTCGCCTCCGGAGAAATGCTTAATTGGCTATCCACGATAATCTTTACCGGGTGTTTCTTGGAAAACCAAGTCTCTAATCTAGGGTTATCCCTGAGGATTGTATTAACGCCGACCATAATCGCATCGTAATTCTGACGCTGGCGATGTGCGTATAAACGCGATTTATCCGAAGTAATCCATTTAGAATCGCCCCTTTTGGTAGCTATCTTTCCGTCCAGCGATTCTGCAACCTTTACTGTAATAAAAGGCAGCCTTCTGGTAATATATTTAATAAAGACCTCATTTAACTTCTTTAACCTGTCCTCTAAAAAACCGACCCGCACCTTAATCTTGTGCTGTTTAAGTATACTTATACCTTTACCGTTATTCAAAGGATTAGGGTCAATCATCCCCACTACGACTTCTTTTACCTGGCTCTTGATAATCCTATCCACGCAAGGGGTGGTCTTACCGAAATGCGCGCAAGGTTCAAGAGTGACATACAAAGTAGCCCCCTTGGCCCTTATGCCTGCTTCATCCAAGGCAATCACTTCGGCATGATTAGAACCTGCTTTCTCATGATAACCCTTACCGAGAATCCGGTTGTCTTTTACTACGAGAGCGCCGACCATCGGATTTGGAGAGGTTTTACCTCTGGCTTTCTCTGCCAGGTCTAAGGCTTTTCCCATAAAATATTCTTGCTGCTTCTGGTTCATAATTTTTTTTGGGCTTTTCTTAGCGTATCTACCAAACAGTAAGGAATCTTCATGCACCCCATCTTAACCGCAGGTTTACTATTGCCATGAAAATCTGAACCGCCGGTAACAAGCAGGTTATTCTCCTTGGCCAGGTTAAGATAAAAATTAGTCATCGCCTGAGAATGTTCCGGATAATATGCCTCTAAACCCATTAATCCGTCTTCAATTAATTTCAAAAGCACTGCATCATTATTTACGGTATAAGGATGCGCCAAAACTGGTATGCCACCTATCTCTTTGATTAATCTGATTGCCTCTTTAGGTGAGAACTTAAAACCCAATACATAAGCAGGGCAATTATCTCCGATATATTTCTGGAATGCTTCCTGCGTAGAAGTAACCAGGCCCTGCTGAACCATCGCCCGGGCGACATGCAGCCTTCCTACTACAGAACCTAGAGAGGCGGCAAATATATCCTGCGGGCTCAAGCGTAATCCCAACCCGTTTAACTTCTCGGCCATATCATAAATGCGTTTGATACGGTTTTCTTTTAAAATATTTAATTGTTTAAGTAAATTTTTATTTTCATAATCGACCAGATAGCCTAAGATATGTAGCTCTTTCCCCTCATATTCAGCGCTGAGCTCTATCCCCGCTAAGACCTCGATATCCATTTCTCTGCCGGATTCTATGCTGCGGCTGAGGCCTGCGACAGTATCGTGATCCGTGACTGCTATGGCCGATAAGCCTGAGGCTGCCGCTAAACTAATCAACTCTTCTGGAGTCAGCGTACCATCGGAAAAACTGGTGTGCAGATGAAGATCGATAAATTTTTCTTCTGGCGAGGCCATATGCGTACCCTATACCTAAGTAGCTTTAATTTGATTTTTTTCCAACTTGATTTTATCTAAGACACCATTAACAAATTTTCCCGCTTCTGGACCGGAGTATTTCTTGGCTAGCTCAACAGCTTCATTAATTGATACTTTGGGGGGTATATCCTCGCGGAATAAAAGCTCATAACTGGACAGGCGTAATATATTCCTATCCACAATCGCCATGCGCTTTAATTGCCAATTAGTGGCGTATTGAGCAACCTTAGAATCAATAGCCTCAAGGTTTGCTGATACTCCCTTAATCAGCTCTTCAGTAAAAGCCCTGACCTCCTGATTAATATCCTCCTGGCTATGCGACTGCCAGAAGTTAGCTAAAGCCAGCTCATGGTTATCCCTGGTTATATCCATCTGATAAAGGATCTGTAAAACGAATTCCCGCGACTGAGTGCGTTTACGCATCTTTGTTTAGTCCGTTTAACTCGTTAGGCTCGTTTAGTTCGTTTTGCTCGTTATAACGGTATAAACTAGTCCAACGAGAATAACGAGTTTAATCAAAAAGTTACTTAAGCTGGGCGAATAGATTCGTCATTTCAATTGCCGAGAGAGCGGCATCCCTGCCTTTATTGCCGTCTTTGGTGCCGGCGCGTTCGACTGCCTGTTCAATCGTATCAGCGGTAATCACGCCGAAAATCACCGGCAAGCCCGCATCCTGAGAAACTTTAGCTATACCCTTGGCTACTTCGGCAGCGATGTAATCGAAATGCGGAGTAGCACCCCTAATTACTGTACCCAAGCAAATAAGGGCATTGTAGGCTTTTGATTTTGCCAGCTTCTGCGCTACAACGGGGATTTCAAACGCGCCCGGAACCCAAGTAACCACTAAATCCTGATCATCCGCCCCGTGTCTTAGCAAAGTATCTACGCATCCGGCGATCAACTCCTTAGTAATAAAGTCGTTGAACCGCGAAGCAACAATTGCGAACTTCTTTCCCTTAGCAATTAAATCACCCTCCATGATCTTAACCATCCTCACCCTCCTTTTTTAATCAGCCCCGCCAAAAGCAGGACGAATTGATCCTTGCCAGGAGAGCGTCATTTCTGAAAAATATTTCCTGGCAAGGATAAGTTCAGCCATATAACTTATCTCGGCTTTCGCCTCCATAAGTTATAGCTTCACCTAATCAATATCTAGCTCATGCCCGAGTTTTTCCTTTTTAGTTTTCAGGTAGCGGTAATTTAGAGAGTTGACCTCAACCTCTAAAGAGACTCGCTCAACAACTTTTAAACCATATCCCTCCAAGCCTACGATCTTACGCGGATTATTGGTCAGTAAACGGATATTTCTTAACCCCAGATCAGCTAATATCTGAGCCCCTATCCCGTAATCCCTCAAATCCGGCTTATGGCCTAAGGCTTCGTTAGCCTCTACGGTATCTAAACCTTGATCCTGAAGATGGTAGGCCCGGATTTTATCAACCAACCCAATCCCCCGACCCTCCTGATTCATATATAGGATAACCCCCTGCTTCTTTTCGCCGATAATCTGCATCGCCTTCTTCAACTGTCTTCCGCAATCACAACGCAAAGAACTAAATACATCTCCGGTTAAACACTCAGAGTGCACTCGGACAAGTACCGGCTCATCCGACCAAGCACCTATCGTCAAGGCGGTATGATTCTTACCGGAGATTACGTCGTGGTACAAAACCAATTTATATGACCCAAATTCAGTAGGCAGAACCGTATCGGCAAGTCTTTCTATTAATTTTTCAGAACGCCGGCGGTATTCAATTAAACTAGCGATAGAACAAATTTTCAAATTATGCTGTTTGGCAAAGGAAATCAATTGAGGTAACCTAGCCATTGAGCCATCATCGTTCATTATTTCACAGATAACGCCCGTAGGAAAGAGTCCGCTTAATTTCATCAGGTCTACCGTTGCCTCAGTGTGACCCGCTCTTACTAAAACGCCTCCGGCAAGAGCCTTTAAAGGAAATATATGGCCTGGGCGGATCAAATCCTCTGGCTTAGACTGAAGATTAATCAGCACTTCAATTGTACGTGCTCGGTCATAAGCGGATATTCCTGTGGTTATGCCCCTGGCGGCATCCGTAGAGATCATCCAAGCGGTGGAAAAAGGGTCTTTTTTATTATTATAGGATTGCTCTTTTTCAAGCATCGGCTGTAAATTTAGATCTTTTAACCTAGACTCCTCCATAGGCACACAGATCAGACCGCGTCCGTATTTAGTCATAAAATTAATATTTTCCGGCCTGGCAAAAGAGGCTGCCATAACCAGGTCTCCTTCGTTCTCGCGGTCCTCATCATCCACTACGACTACCATTAGGCCGCTTTTCAAATCTTGGATTATATCCTGTATACTGTTAAACATATGCTATCACTCCGGCAGATCCCTCCCCGCATAGCTGAATCCGAATGGCGGCTGGGAATTATTTCCTGCTGCCTTTGGCGAGACTCAATAAAAAACCCGAAGATCATCTTCGGGTAAGAAATAATCTCGCCATCTTGCTAGGCAAGCCCGCTAGGCCTTACGGCGGGAATCTTCTCCCATCTGGACTATTACCATCGGCTCTGGAATTCTATATTCGACTTTGCTTAAACTTTAACCCTTAAGCGTAGTCAAGAGATTACCGGATCTGCTCCAACGTAAAGTGTTGGAACTCGCGGGCTTAACCGCCGGTCAGGATTTTCACCTTGCCCTGAAGATATCTGCAGTTATTTTAGCATAAAATCTTGTCTTGTCAATAGGTTTAAAAACACTTATAATATTACTAATATGGTTAATATTGCCTTAAAAATACACCGGAACTTGCTTAAAAAAAAGGCTAAGATTGCCGTTGCCGAATCCTGTACCGGCGGACTGCTTTCTGCCCTACTTACCCAATATTCGGGTAGTTCCCGCTATTTCATTTTAGGCTTGATTACCTACAGCAATCAATCTAAAGAAAAACTTTTCAAGATCCCCCCCTCTTTTATTGCCAAAAACAGCGCAATATCCCAGCCAGTGGCTATTGCTATGGCCAGAAAAGTAAGGATGCTCGCTAAGAGTGACTTTGGCGTGGGGATTAGCGGGATCGCCGGCCCCACAGGCTCCAGCTGCCGAAAACCCGTAGGTACAGTATTTATCGCCATTAACGGCAAAGCTAAAACTCTCTCCGGTGAGTTCCATTTTAGAGGCACTCGCATTCAGATAAGAAAAATGGCAGCCCTTAAATCCTTAGCATTGCTAAACCGTTTACTCTAAATATGCGCGCCTTTATCGCTATTGAACTCCCCTGCGCTATCAGAGACTATCTGAGCCAAATCCAGAATAAATTAAAAACCAGCGGTTCAGACGTAAAGTGGGTTGATCCTAAAAATATCCATTTAACCATTAAATTTCTGGGGGGGATCGAAGATAAAACAATAGATCAAATTACGGGGATCTTAGAAGCTGTTTCTTGCTATAGGCCGTTTTTCTATATACGCATATCTAGATTAGGGGCATTCCCAAATATAAATGCCCCTCGGATTATCTGGGCAGGGATTGATAAAGGGAATAACGAAAGCGAAGAGATAGCTAAAGAGCTGGAAAAAAAAATTGTTAAAATTGGCATCCCTAAAGAGGACAAGCCATTTTCTGCGCATCTTACAATAGGAAGGAGTAGGTCGGCTTTTAACCGGGGAAATTTAGCCAAGATGATAATTACTTTGCAAGAAGAGATAATGCAGGAAAAAATAGAGTTCTGCGTTAATAAACTTACTCTCTTTAAAAGCACCCTTACCCCTGCCGGCCCTATCTACACGGTCCTAAAGGAGGCAAATCTTAAGATTAAATGAAGGATTAAATTAGTGTAGATCCCCGCCACCAAGTCATCGCTCATTACGCCGATTCCGTAATCCAGTTTTTGCAGTGGCCCTGCCGGGTAAGGCTTGAGCGTATCCAGTAGGCGAAAAATAAAGAATGCCAGTATAATTATCTTGATATCGCAGGGAATAAACAAAAGCCCCAAGAGCATCCCCGTTACTTCATCGATTACGATATGCCTGCTGTCTTTCTGGCGAAATATTCTTTCCGCCTCACCGCTCAATAAAAATCCCAAGAGCATTAATATAAAAATTAAGATAAGATGCGCGAGGGTATTTCCTTGAATGCAATAAAACAAAAATATACCTGCCAGGCTGCCGAATGTTCCGGGAACCAAAGGCAAATACCCTAAGTAGAAAAAAGTAGTAATGATTACGACTAGGAATTTACGCATCAGAAGAATAACTTAGTTAAAATTTAACGATGATTTTACGGCTTTCCCATAGATAGGATAACCCGGAATAAAGCGTAACTCCAACGGTAATCAACATAAATATATATATGCCTTGATTGGATAATTTTTCCCATTCCGGATTCCAGGTAAAAAAAGTAAGCATGGTTTCTTTAAAAACAATAAAACCTAAAATTACAAATATCACCGCCATCTGAGCTACAGTCTTATGTTTTCCGGCCTTGGCAGCAGAAAGGACCTTACCTTTATTCAAAGCAAATAATCTTACTGAGGTAATAATAATCTCCCGGGAGATAATCAGGACAAACATCCAGGCTTCAATCAACTGCATCTGCACAAATGCAGCAAAAGCAGCTAAAACCAGGATCTTATCGGCTATAGGATCCATCAGCTTGCCGAAATCGGTAACCATATTTTTTTTCTGGGCAATCCTGCCGTCAAAAAAGTCCGATAAAGCGGCAAATATAAAAATAGTTAAACTGAGGATCTTGGCCCAAAGGCTATGCCCGAATAAAAAGAACATAAAAACAAAAGTCAGGATAATCCTAAGCATTGTTAACTTATTAGCGATATTCATTTATAGCATTCCTTTCTTGAGTTATGACCTGAATAAATTTTCCCAGATTAGGCAGTCCCTAATGAAATGCTCTGGCCTATCCTAAGACACTACCCACTAAATCATACTCCAGGGTATCTTCTATCCTTACTTTCACAAACTCCCCTGGTTTTAATGCGCTCTTGGATTTAACATAAACCAAGCCATCGACCTCAGGGGCGTCATACTGGCTGCGGCCTAAGTAGCCGTCTTTTTCTTTTTCATCAATCAACACCTCTATAGTCTTGCCTAAAAATCCCCGATTAACCTGGCGGGATATCTTTTGCTGCTCTGCCATAATCATGTCTAGGCGCTCGAGCTTAATCTTTCGAGGAATTTGTTTTTTAAAATTTGCTGCCGGTGTGCCTTCTTCAGGGGAATAAATGAACGCCCCCAGGCGCTCAAATCTGACCTGGCGGATAAACTTAAGCAGATCCCGGAACTGGGCATCCGTCTCAGAAGGAAACCCGACAATCAAAGAAGTGCGTATAGCCGCCCCGGGAATATTCTTCCTAATTTTATCAATCAATCTAAGGATCTCCCTGCTAGTGGTGCGCCTATTCATCAGTTTCAATATGCGGTCATTAATATGCTGAATGGGCAAATCAATATACTTACAAATCCGGGGCTGATCTTTAATTAAAGACAGTAAATCGTCACTTACGCGATTAGGATAAGTATAAAGTAGTCTTATCCAACCGATATTTTTTGATCTTGCGATTAACCGTCTTAAAAGCTGGGGTAGCCCGGCGGCGCCGTATAAATCTAGGCCATACCCAGTAATATCCTGCCCGATAATATTCAATTCCGCGATTTTTTGACGGTCAAATTCTTCTACTTTCTTCAGTAAAGATCCCCTATCCAGGCTGGCGAATCTTCCTTTAATCCGATGGATAACGCAAAAACTACAGGCATTAATGCAGCCTTCGCAAATTTTCAGATACCTATAATGCTTAGGGGTCAATGAAACCAGCGGGAAGTCATGATTTAAAGAAATCCTGCCGCAAAACGCGTCTATCTCCGGCAATTCTTTTATAAGGTAATCTTGATAACGCTGGGGGAGACAACCGTAAACAATGACTTTCTTTAGTTTGCCCTCTTTCTTAAGCTGAATCAAATCTAGGATCGCATCGATGGACTCCCGCTTGGCATCTTCGATAAAAGCGCAGGTATTAACAATACCGATATCCGCTTTATCCAAATCTACCAGCGGGTACCCCTTAGCTTTAAGCCTGCCTAAAATGCTTTCAGAATCTACAAGGTTACGCGGACAGCCTAGGCTCAATATCCCGATTTTATCCTTTTTTCTTAAATAGGAGTAGTCAGGGGACGCATCGAGCCGCTGGGAGGATAAAGCAAGCTTAACCTTGGGGATCATCTTCGAATATCGATTAACCCTTCTTTATTAACTAAGGCATTTTTGATAGCCTGATTTCTTCTGCCCAGAGAAGGAATAGATTTGTTATTTACCTCTAGGTCTACAGCCCCGGCATTATTTAAGGAAAATTCAATTTTTTCCTTGGCCTGCCAGGTCTCTGTCTTTCCTTTTTTCAAAACATTCCGCCCGATAAGCTTACCGTCGGCTTTTAGCTGAACCCAACAGTCTTCCTTGGCGTGTATAGTTAACCTAACGCCGCTGGTAAAGATTTTTTTAGCCGGATTTTTAATATCCTGATTTTTCGGCTTCGCCTTTAGCGGTAGTTTTATCTGCGTTTTTAGTACCGTGGTTTTTTTATCCACTTTCTTTTCGGTAAGTAAGACTGAACGCTTAGCTGCCTGGGCCCTAGAAGCACGTAGGGAGGAGATACCTTTACCTAAATAAAAAATTCCTATCAATAAAACTAATCCCAAAATAACCAAAGACATAATTTTTATATTTATCTTTGGTTTAATTGCGCTTAAGTTAAAGGAATGCAGCTTAAATAAGGAAAATGCGCCTAGTTTCTCCTGGGGGGCTTTTTTTACTATTGTATCTGCCCTAGGAACAAAAACGAACTCGCTAATATCCACCCCTAAAAAATTTCCGTAAATTTTCAGGAACCCTTTGATATATACCGGGCTAAAGTTTACCAAGCTGTCCTCTTCGATTGATTTGAGAATATCCAGGTGGATTTTAGTCTTTTTATGAACCTCTTCCAGGCTCAAGCCTTTTTCTAAACGGATTCTTTTTAATTTTGCTCCTGGGGATTCCATGTTCAACTATTATCTCCCTGAATAATCTCTTTTTCTAACCACGCCTGGCGATCTACTAATATCCTGCGCGGCTTACTTCCTTCAAAATGGCCTACCAGGCCTTCCTGTTCCATCGTATCGATAATCCGGGCTGCCCGCGTATAACCCAGACGCATACGCCTCTGTAATATCGACACCGAAGCCTGGTTACTTTCCATAATAATCTTTACCGCTTCATCATAAAGCTCATCTTTCTGGCCGTTAGCAATAATTGACTTTTCCTGTTCTTTGAGTATATCCTTGTCAAAGACCGGCTCTGCCTGTGACTTAATAAAGTCTACCACTTTCTCTATCTCTTTATCGCTAACCAAAGTTCCCTGGATGCGGATTAGTTTTGATTCCCCTGGCCGTAAAAACAGCATATCCCCTTTTCCCAATAGCTTGTCTGCTCCATTCATATCTAAGACCGTGCGCGAATCTACCTTGGAAGCAACCTTAAAAGATATGCGTGCCGGCAAGTTGGCTTTAATCACTCCGGTGATAACGTCTACCGATGGCCTCTGTGTAGCAAGGATTAGGTGTATACCCACGGCCCGGGAGAGCTGAGCCAAGCGGGTAATCGTGCTTTCAATCTGATCACGCGCCACGTTCATCAAATCTGCGAATTCATCAATTATAACTACGATATAAGGAATATTCTCTTGTTTTATATTATAGGAATCGATATTCCTTGCCCCGACTTTAGCGAGAAGACGATAACGCTCCTCCATCTCATTAACCACCCAGCCTAAAGCCAGCGATGCCTTCTTGGCATCATTGACCACTGGGCATAAAAGATGCGGCAATCCATTAAAAGGGGCAAGTTCAACCATTTTTGGATCGATCATTAAAAACTTAAGCTCATTCGGCGTGGCCCTAAAAAGCATGGAAAGGATTAAAGAATTAACGCAGACGGTTTTGCCAGCCCCGGTAGTTCCGGCTATTAATAGATGCGGCATATCATCAAGAAAAGCAACTATCGGCTGACCAGCGATATCTTTGCCTAAAGAAAGGGTCAACCTGGATTCGGAATCCTTAAATTCCTTGGATGACAATACCTCCTTCAAATAGACCAGGCTGCTTTGCGTATTAGGCACCTCTACCCCTACCCGGCCCTTACCGGGGATAGGAGCAATAATCCTCACGGATTGCGCTTTCATGGCCAAAGCTATATCATCGCTTAAAGCTACGATGCGGTTCAGCTTTACCCCTGGCGCGGGTTCGAGTTCATAACGGGTAATTACCGGACCGCGCTCAATATCGGTCACCTTAACCGAGATGGAAAAATCTCCTAAAGTATCCTCGAGGATCCTGGCATTCGCTTCCAGGTCCTCCTTAATTTGCCTTGCCTCAAGCGGAGGTGGAGATTCCAACAAATCTAACGAAGGCAAATGATAATCTCCGATTTTTAATTCCCCTGCTTTTGCTTTTAGCTCAGTAGCTAATATTTTAGACTTGATTTGGATGTTAGATTTAGTAGGTGTGTTGGCCTTAGCCAGCTGCGGATCAGTAACCATAACCTTAGGCCTTATCACAACCTCTGGTTGTGCTGCTTCCTTCTTAGGAAAGGCTGGCTTGATATTTAAAGACTTAGCAGGCCTTGTAAAACTAAAAAGATGTCTTAGGGTGGACTTGAGCCTCTTTAATCCATCCGAGAATAAAGATGATATTAAAACTTCAACTACTAAGGCAAACGAAAGGATAATTAAGGTGAGAAAAATTATGTAGGCACCTAAACGCCCGAAATAGGCGCTGACAAAATTAGCGATCGTAAATCCCAGAAAACCTGCCCGGGAAAAAATAATTGCTTCGTTTTTGAAACTAAATAAACCGACCAGTGAGCTTATCGACACCAGTAAAACCAAAATCCCTATAATCTTGGGCAGGCGTAAATCCGGCCTTTGCTGCTTAAATAACCTCGCTCCGAAGGATAAGATAATTAGAGGAATGAAATAACTCGACCAACCAAATAGGAAAATAAACAGGCCGGCAAGATAAGCCCCGAAGGTCCGGATGAAATTCTTAGGCGGTACATTAGGATGGGAGGTATAAAAAGAAAGGTCAAAAGGAGTAAAAGAAATCAGGCTGGCTAAGACAATAAGAGCTACAGCCACTAAAATAACGCCCTTAACCTCATTCAGTCTTCTTTCTCTCACTCTTAGTTACTTGACTCTGCCTGTTTTTTACTTAAGTTGATTCTACCTAGTTCGTCTATGCCAATCACTTTAACCTTAATTTCATCCCCGAGCTTAACCACGCTTTCTACTTCCTTCACAAAATTATCGGCCAGTTCGGAGATATGTACTAATCCCTCTTTACCTGGGGCTATTTCGCAAAAGGCGCCAAAGGGCATAATTCTTTTTACCTTACCTATATATATCCGGTTGACTTCGATATCGTCAGTTATCGCCCTGATCATATTAATCGCGGCCTGAGATTTGGCCGGTTCGTTGGAAGCAACAAAAACGCTTCCGTCATCCTTGATATCGATACTGGCACCGGTAGTAGCAATAATCTTCTTAATCGTTTTACCCCCTGGGCCGATAAGCCCACCGATCTTTTCCGGATTGATCTTGAGTATCTCTATGCGCGGGGCATAAGATGACAACTCCTGGCGAGGAGCAGAAAGCGCATCCTGCATCTTTTGTAAAATCAGATCTCTTGCCTCTTTTGACTGCAGAAGGCATTTCCTAAGTAATTCCAAATCAATACCATCTATCTTCAGATCTAACTGAACAGCAGTTACGCCGCTTGTAGTACCAGCGACCTTAAAATCCATATCTCCGAAATGGTCCTCTAATCCAGTGATATCAGTCAAAACCAATGTTTTATCCCCTTCCTTAATCAAGCCTAGGGCTACCCCGGCAACCGCGCCTTTTATCGGCACGCCTGCATCCATTAAAGAGAGGGTTGCTGCGCACACCGTAGCCATACTCGATGAGCCATTAGATTCTAGAATCTCAGAAACAACCCTAATAGTATAAGGAAATTTATCTTTAGGGGGTATGACTGCCGAAAGCGCCCTCTCGGCCAAGGCTCCATGGCCAATCTCCCTTCTGCCTGGACCGCGCACCGGGGCAGTTTCCCCTACGCTGAAAGGAGGAAAGCTGTAATGCAACATAAAAGATTTATATTTCTCACCTTCTAAAGCCTCAATCATTTGCTCATCTTCCCCTGTGCCTAAAGTAGTTATTGCTAGACTCTGAGTCTGACCGCGGGTGAAAAGGCTTGAGCCATGCGTCCTCGGCAATACGGAAACTTCGGAACTAATCGTCCTGACCTCCTTAAATCCCCGGCCATCAATACGTAAGTTCTCGTTTAATATCTTGCTCCTCACCTCTTTCTTTTCTACTTCTACTAAAGCCATCTTGATCTCTACGGCTGAGTATCCTTCAGGGGTAAGTCCGGCTTCTAGTTCCTTATATAATAAGTCGACCTCTTCTTCGCGTTCTTCTTTCTTGCTTAACTTATAAACTCTCTGAAGCCTCTCCTTAGCCAGACTCTCAACCTTGCCTTGCAGTCCGGGATCTATTTTCTTAAACTCTATCTCTGCCTTGGTTTTTCCGTATTTATTGCTAAATTCCTCCTGAGCATACAGTATACTTTTTAAATTATCAAATCCGAATCTCACGGCATCTAAAAATATCTCTTCGGATACTTCTTTGGCCTTAGATTCCAACATTACTACCCCTTTGGCACTGGCTACCACAATAAGGTCTAATTCCATATTTTCTAATTCCGCATAGGTAGGATTAAGAATAAATTCGTTATTTGCTCTGCCTACGCGACAACAAGCCAGAGGGCCAAAAAAGGGTATATCTGAAATTGACAATGCACAAGAGGCGCCGATTACCGCCAACACATCAGGGTCATTCTCGCCGTCACTAGATAGAACAATAGCCATTACTTGAATCTCGTTAAAAAACCCCTTAGGAAAGAGCGGCCTTATCGGCCGGTCAATCAACCTGGCAGTAAGAATTTCGCTCTCCGAAGGCCTACCCTCCCTCTTAAAGAATCCTCCGGGTATCCTCCCTGCGGCATAAGTTTTCTCTTGATACTCTACGGTCAGCGGAAAGAAATCTTGGCTCTCCTTGGGCTGTTTAGACATACAGGCAGTAACCAACACTACGGTACCGCCGTACTGCACAGTAACTGAACCATTCGCCTGCTTGGCAATTTTACCTGTGTCTAAAATTAAATCATTTCTGCCAAATTTAACCTTAAGCATTCTATCTCCTCTATTATTTAATTCTTAGGGTAATTAGTGGGGGCTTTTATTTTCTCAAGTTAAGCTTCTCTAGCACCGCTTCGTATTTCTTGATATCCTTTTTTTTGAGGTAGCTCAAGAGCCGTCGGCGTCTTCCTACTAGAGAAAGAAGCCCTCTGCGGGAACTAAAATCCTTCTTGAAATGCTTAAAGTGGCCTCCTAAAATATTAATTCTCTCGGTTAGAATTGCAATCTGGACTTCTGCTGATCCGGTATCGCGGGTATGAACCTTAAAGTTGTCAATCAGTTGTTTCTTCTTTTCTTTTACTAAAACCAATCTTATTCACCTCCTATCACTTTTAGGTATTATACTTTAATTTTGACTCTAAGTCAATCTTTTAACAAGAGTTTTTTAACACGAAGGCAATCAGTCTTTACGATCTTTTTTACACGGATAGGAGCGGATAAATGAACGGATAACGCGGATATTAAAAAAGTAATCCGTGGAAATCCGTATTAAAAAATCCACGAGAACCCATTGATCATATCGCTTACTTACTATTTTCTTCCACAAACTGCCTGATTTCTTCCAGGTTTTCTAATATCAGTTTGGCCTTATTTAAGCCAAAGGAGAAAGGATATTTATCCTCCTCATTCCTCCTGATGATAAGCACCGGCTTGCCTTTATATTCGCTTTTTTCTACTACCATTGATCCCCCTTTCTATTCCTCTATTCCACGCAGTGGCCTGCGTGAAAGCTTCTTCTGAGAACGCACGCGTTTCTCTTGCAACATCAGTAATTTTGCTTTTTTTGAGCGCGGCCGTTGCTGTCTGCGTAATCTTGCTTTGAGTTGTTTTTCTTTATTCAGGATGGAAAGAGAAAGCTCCCTGACCTTTCTGAACAAAAGCTGCCTGGCAATATAACGATTTAAAACCTGGGAACGCTCGCGCTGACACTTAACCTCTATGCCCGTAGGGATATGTTTTAAATACACGCAAGTAGCAGTCTTATTTACATTTTGCCCTCCCGGGCCGCGAGATTTCACAAACTTTTCGATAATCTCCGACTCAGCAATGCCTAAACCTGATATTCCTTTTGGCAATGCTTTAACTTTATCCATACTAATCCTGGCTCCAGATATAATCTATCCCTATCTGATCATCGCTGACTGACAGATCTGATTATAGGCACAATAAGTACAAGACATATACTGCGGGGCAGCACTAAAGATACGCTTGCGTATACCCAAAGCAGCTTCCCTGATCTTATCTTTTACCTTCCCTAAGTCCCGCTCTTGTTTCTGCGTGCTTCCGATTAATCCGGATTCTAAAAAATACAACTCTTCCCTGACCGGCAACTTACCGAAAATCTGCTTATAGGCCAAAGCATAAATAGCTAACTGCAGGCTCTCCTTAGCGCGTTTATCGGCATCTGCCTGTTTATTTAACTCCGAGGTTTTAAAATCCATAATCACCGCTTCATCTTTATCTAAATCTACCCGGTCAAAACGCCCGACTATTTTATTATTTTCGAAAATGAAGGAGAAGGATTTCTCAATATAAAGTGGGGAAGAGTTACGTTTCTGCTCCTTGGCATAGAAACGGGCCAATGCCTCTTGACCAATCCTAAAGCGCTCCTCTTGGTGCTTCTGGCTTAAAAAACCCTGAGGGTCAAAACTCTGCTTGAAGGCATTTAGGATGTCCGCGAGTTGCCACTCTTTTTTTGCCATTTTAGACTGGAAATACTTAGTAACCGCATCATGCATTGCCCTTCCATAAATAATAGCGTGGTGCTCCATGATCGGGACGCGTAATATATGTACATACTGATATTTCAGCGGACAGGTCAGGTAGTCATCTATCTGGTAAAAACTCAGGTTCAGGATTTCTCCCTCCGGTACCTCAGAAGAGCGCTTTTTTACTGCATCTTTTTCCGGAGCAAAGCGCTGAATGCTTTCTAAGGCACTCGTTTTTTTCCTCCCCTCCTCTTTTACTTTCTCTCCTAATGCCTCAATCACAAACTGACTGACTCGGCGCAGCCGTAATCCGCCGTAATCAACCGCGGAGGTAAAATACAACTCCTCTTTTGCCCGCGTCATCCCTACATAAAAGAGGCGCCGTTCCTCCTGTAAGTGAAAATCACCTTCGGGCAGAATCTCCTTAATCAGCTTATCGGGCAACTCAATAGGCTGTCTTCGGCGCGTAACCGGGAACCGGCCTTCCACCAAAGTAACCAAAAAGACCACCCGGAACTCTAAGCCCTTAGCCTTATGGATAGTCAGTACGTTCACCAGATCGCTATCAAGATCCTGTTCCGCAGTTTCGGGGTCATCCCCAGCTTCAATCAAGAGGTCTAAGTAATTAACATAATTGATTACCCGGTCCTCCTTAGCTACCAGCTCGAAATCCCGGACAATACTGAAAAATTTAGCGATATTCTGAATCTTGGCTTCATTTTCTAGGTTGATATTCTGGGTGAGCTTTTTCAAATAGCCGGTCTCGGTAAGAAAACTATACAACAGCCTGCCGGTTGTTTCTTGGCGGGAGAATTTAAGGAATTTCTCCAGATCAGCCAGAATAGTGCCTAATTTCTCACGCGCCAAACCGCTGACTTGCGCTAAATCCGGAATACTCTCTAAATTTTTAAATACCAAATAAAGAGGGGTATTCCTCCTTTTGGCATAATGCATGCATGCGCTTAGCTCTTCCAGCGGGAAGCCGTAAACCTCTGAACTTACCAGATAATATAAACTCAGGGAATCCGCACAATCAGCCACAACCCGCAAAAAACTAATGCAGAGCTTTACTTCCTGGCGAAAGTAAAGGCCCTGATTACCGCTGAACTGCCAGGGGATACCCTGCATATTCAACGCCTGCAGATAAGGCTGGGCATCGGAATTAGAACGCACCAGAATCGCAAAATCCTTATAAGCAAAATCAGCGTCCTTAACTTTATCTTTGATTGTTTGCGCTACCCAATCCGCTTCGCTGGAATTATTATGGAATTGCCGACAAATCGGTGGCAGGCCCCTCGCGGTTAAAGCAACAAGTTTTTTGTCTATTCCTGCTTTTACCTCAAAACGCTCGGGGTTATTATTTTGGATAAGTTTATAAGCGCTATCCAATATGGCCTGGCCGGAACGGTAATTCTGGATTAGGCTTATTTTTTCGCTATGCTTAAAAGTATCTATAAAATTTAGGACATTACTATAGGCTGCGCCCCGCCAGCGGTAGATAGACTGGTCGTCATCTGCAACAACGGTGATATTCTTTCGCTGGCCGGCTAGTAACTTTACCATCTGGAATTGGGCGAAATTAGTATCCTGAAATTCATCTACCAGGATATATTTGAACTGTTGCTGATATCTCCGTAAAACTAAAGGATGTTCCCTTAAAAGTTTTAGCGCCAGATAGAACTGATTAGCGAAATCAACCCCACCGTATTTAGCTAAAAGCTCCAGGTATCTGGCATAGGCAGAGGCTATCTCCATCTCGCGAAGCGCTTCCTCTGCTTGGGCGCGCTCCTGAGGGTTTTCCTTTGCTTTTAAACTTAATTCCTGGGCATAGTTAAGGTACTCCTGCGCAGAGATATCCTCATCTCTGGCCCGGCAGAATACGGAAATCAGGGATTCGATAAACCGCCTGGGATCGGATAATGGACGATAATAATTGAGCTCGAATTCAAAAAGATGCTCGCGGAAGAACACCGCGGCATTCGGACGAGTCAAAACTTTAAAATCAGGATTTAATCCAACCACCAGAGCATTCTCCCTTAAGAGCCGGTCGCCAAAGGCATGAAAGGTAGAAATCCAGATATCGGTATAACCATAAGGCACCAGTAGATCCACCCTACTGAGCATCTCCAGGGCTGCCTTGTCAGTAAAAGTAAGCGCTAATATCTCATTGGTCTTCGCCAGGCCGCTTGATAAAAGCCAGGCAATCCTACGGCTGATCGCGGTAGTCTTACCTGTGCCGGCTCCGGCAATAATAAGAAGCGGCCCCTGGCCGTAAGTAACAGCGGATATCTGCTCTTTGTTAAGCCCATCTACGATATTATCCATAGTCTTTAATTTTCGTGGCCCGCGCCTTTAGCGGCCCTCACATATTTTACCTTGACAATGACCTATTTTCAAGTATACTCTAATCCTTAAATAGAATAGAGGTGATTGATATGTTTAAGAAGTGCGCTATTTGCGGAAAAAACGAGGTTTCAGGAAGTATTATCGTCCGAAAAGGCCTAGCTAAGAAAAAAGGCGGTACCGGTAAAAAGATCAGCCGTGTCTCTAAACGCACCTTTTTCGCTAATTTACAGAAGATACGTATTATTATCGATAATCATCCGAAAAAGGCTTACGTTTGTACTAAATGCATTAAAAAAGGGCGAGTGCAAAAAGCCTGATCCTTCTTATTTAAAAAATATTTCCTTGGCTTCCAAAATAATGCTGGAGGCCCCCTGCCAGTTATCTATCCTCGGGTTATACACTAAATCAAAAGAAGCAGAATCAACCAGGTTATCTAAAAAACTTCCCATGCGAAATCCGATTGCCTGATGCGTAAATACGCCATCAGTAACCCAGAACTTCAGGGTATCTCTCCCTAACAGGCGCGGCTGGCCTTTTAACTTCAGGCCCCTGGTATAAAACATCGGCTCAGGATTAGCTGTGCCAAAAGGTTCTAAGTTCTCCAACTGCCTGATCAACCCCTCATTTATATCAGAAAGCCTTATCTCCATATCTATATCAATACTGGGTAATAAATCCTCCAGATGCAGCCTCTGACGGGCCAGGTGATTAATATTCTTACGGAAATCATCAATATTTTCTCTGGTGAGCACTAATCCTACGGCATGGCTATGTCCGCCAAAGCTTTCCAGTAAATCCTGGCAATCCTTCAACGCATTAAATAAATGAAAACTCCTGATGGAGCGTCCGGAGCCCTTACAGAGTTTATCGGTAATAGAGATAACGATCGCCGGACGGTAAAATCTATCCGCTAATTTAGAAGCGATGATTCCTAATACTCCCTGATGCCAACCTTCTTTAGCGATGACGATAATCTTATGCTCCTTAAAATTAATCTCGCGGTCAATTAAGTCCTGAGCCTCTTCCATAATCTTGTTTTCTACCTTCTGGCGCTGGCGATTATGCCCTTCAACAATCCCGGCCAGTCTCTGGGCCTCATCATCATTTTGGGCTAACAAAAGGCTTAAAGAAGTTTCAGCCGTATCCATGCGGCCGCTGGCATTCAAACGCGGGCCCAGTATAAAATTAACAAAGGTAGAAGTAATTTTTTTATCTTCGATCCCATTATTCTTCATTAGCGCCCTCAGGCCGGCACGTTTAGTTTTAGAAAGCCTGGCGAGCCCCTCTTTGGCAATCACGCGGTTCTCTCCGATTAAAGGCACAACATCGGCAATCGTGCCTAAAGAAACCAGGTCCAGCTCTTCAAAAAGGTTCTCCTTATTTATCGCCTGGCATACTTTATAGGCAACCCCTACCCCGGCTAAATCCTTATATCTATATCCCGATTCCTTGATCTTGGGGTTAATCATACTCGAAGCAGGCGGTAATTCCCTGCTAGCGGGTTCGTGGTGATCGGTAATAATCACCTCTATACCATGCTGCCTCAGTTCTTTAACCTGATCATAATTACTTGTTCCGCAATCAGCAGTGATCAAAAGTTTGGCCTTATTCTCCTGGGCAAGCCGCAGTATGTTTTTACTCAAACCATAACCTTCCTTGGTGCGGTGCGGTAGCTGATGAACTGTTTCTATTCCTATCCGGCTAAGCACTCCCTTAAATAGCGCTAAAGAAGTCAGGCCATCTACATCATAATCGCCGAAAAGCATCACTTTTTCTTTATTTTGAGCTGCTTTCTTAATTAACTGCACTGCCTTGGGCATCTGGGTAAACAAATAAGGATCCAGGAGTTGGCCCGGGCTTACCCTTAAAAATTCCTCTGCCTCCTGCAAGCTGCGTATACCGCGGTTAAGTAACACCTGGCTGACAATCTTGGATATACCTAGCTCTTTACTAAAACTATCCTGAAGCCGGATATCTAATGAAGCAATCTTTAATATCTTATGGCTGTGCATATTTACATCTTATCAGGTTGGGAAACACCGAGTAAGCTTAAACCAGTAGCAAGCAGGCTTTGCGTGGCTTGCACCAAAACTAATCTGGCTTGGCTAAGTTGCGCATCCTGACTTAATACTCGATGCCGATCGTAGAACCTATGGAAGGCTTCTGAAAGTTCCTGTAGATAAACAGTAACCATATAAGGATCCAGGGCCTGGATACAAATATCGATAATATAAGAAAATTGCAGCAGTTTCTTTATCAAATCTATCTCTTCTTTCTCTTTTAAAACTTGAAGGCCTAACTCCTCTGGATTAAGCTTAACGGCAACTTGGCGTAGGATACTAGAGATACGGGCATGAGCATATTGTACGTAATAAACCGGATTTTCCGCAGTCTGCTTCTTGGCAACATCCAAATCAAAATCTAAATGGCTTTCCGTATGACGCATTAGAAAAAAGAAACGCGAGGCATCAGGCCCTACTTCATCAAGAATCTCCTTTAAGGTTATATACTGGCCCTTACGCGTAGACATCTGGATAGGTTTACCCTCCCTAAAAATCGTTGCTAGCTGCACAACGATTATCGATAGAGATTTCGGGTCTTTTCCCAAAGCAGTTACCGCAGCCTTCAGTCGGTTGATATAACCGTGGTGATCAGGCCCCCAGAGATTAATCAACCATGAAAAGCCTCTCTTATATTTATCCAGGTGATAAGCTATATCCGGCGTAAGATAGGTATAGGAACCGTCGCTTTTGATTACTACCCTGTCTTTGTCATCACCGAATTGCCTAGATTTAAACCAAGAAGCCCCTCCTTCTTCATATAAGAAGCCTTTTTCTTTGAGTAATTCTAAGGCCTCCTTGATTTTACCGCTTTTAGCTAATTCTTTCTGGCTATACCAGCAATCAAACCTCACCCCGAAATCGTCTAGTTCTTTTTTAATAGTTTCTAGTATATAATCTGCAGCAAAATCTCCCAAGGAATCGGATCTGACCTTCTCCTGCTGGGCCTGGCGGGCAATACTATAAATGTAGTCACCCTGATAATAATTATCGGGAAAATCTATTTTTTCTCCGCTTAGCTCATTCAGCCTCAACTCTACAGATTTACCGAGCAGGGTAATCTGGTTACCCTCATCATTGAGGTAATATTCTCTTTTTACTTTAAACCCTGAAAAATTAAAAATGTTTGCCAGGACATCCCCTACTACTGCTTGCCTGGCATGGGCAACCGAAAGGGGCCCGGTAGGGTTAGCGCTTACAAACTCAATAACAACCTTCCTGCTGCGGCCGATATCCGATTTCAAATAATCACTCCCCTGTTTAACTATACCCTTGAGCTGTTCGTAAAAGTAACTCTCCTTGAAATAAAAATTAATGAATCCAGGGCCCTCTATCTTGATCTCTTTAAAAAGATCCTCCAAGGGGTTATCGCTTAAATATTTATTTAATTCTGACAAAATACTAGTAGCTATTTCTAGGGGCGGGCGCTTGACTTTCCGGCTTAACCTGAGGGCAATATTAGTGGATAAATCGCCAAAACGGGAATCAGCAGGCAGGTCTAGATAGATACCCTCGCTAATCCCTTCCTGCAGATTTAAAGATTTCAAACACTTAGCAATTATTGTAATTAGCGAATCCTGGAGATTTTTTTGCATTTTAGCTTTTTTAACAATCGGGCGGCAATTACTTAAAACCGAAAGGGATACTTAATGAGGAGAAGATGCTGAGCCGGCGTATTGTCTTTTGGGGAGCCGCACCTTCTTAGCATCAGACCATAAACGTTCCAAAGAATAAAACTCTCTCACCGGCTTATAAAATATATGCGTTATAACTGACGAAAAATCCAAAACTAACCAACCGGATTCGTCGCTAGGTAAAACCTTAGAGAGAGATCTTTTTTTATCTTTTCCTAAATCTTCTTCTATCGCTTGGGCAACTGCCCTTACCTGCCTTAAGGAAGTGCCGGTTAAGATTACAAAATAATCGCAGAAGTCAGAAACTAAACGCATATCCAAAACTACGACGTCTTCTGCTTTCTTGTTATTGGCAATTGCCGCAATACGCAGTGCTAAATTTTTCGATTCTCTATCTACTCTACACCTCCTTTTAAGGAGAGATTATTTTTTACCGAGTATCCTATACATACCAGTGCCGCAGTCAGGACATTTACCCTTAACCGCTAAACGCTGATTTTTCATCGTAACCCTCTGTTCATCTTTAATTTCTTTTTTAGCTTTGCATTTCACACAATAACCTATTTCTGCCATTTGTTGCCTCCTTTTTGTATTATTATACTACCATGGCTTTATTTCTCTGTCAATCAGCATACTTAATTAGTGATATTATACAATAAAAAATCAGGGGGTCAATTTTTATTTATACCCCGCTCGCTATGGTGCTCTTCAATCTCACCAACGATTTCCTCGATTAAATCTTCCAAAGTCACCAGCCCCAAGGCCCGCTTATGCTCGTCGACAACAATAGCAATCTGAATTTTATTCTTTTGGAATATCTTCAAAAGTTCGTTCACCCTTAAGTTAGCGCTGGCGTAATAAACCGCATTTACCAAGTCAGATAATAAAAATAGTCCTTTGTCCCTAAGCACATAAAGCAGATCCCGGGCATAAATAACCCCGATAATATTATTTAAAGGCCCTTCATAAACTGGTAGCCTGGCATGCCCCTCCTCGACAAAAATATTGAGCAATTCTTCGGGTGAGGCATTAATATTTAAGGAGATAATTTTATCTTTATTGACCATCACATCGGAAACCTTGGTGTCCCCGAATTCAAAAATTCGCTGCAACATCCTGCCTTCCTCATCACTTAAGAAACCTTCTTCCCTACCGAGCTCAATCATCAAGCGCAGTTCCTCTTCGGTTACTAAGGGGGACCTTTTGGCCGGGCCTATCCTTAAAACTTTGATCACAATATCGCTAACCCAGCTAAAAATAGCGATCACCGGACTAAATAACTTAATGAATAACTCCATCAGCGGAGCGACAAAAAGAGCTGTCCTCTCCGTGTGTTTTATCGCCAGCATCTTCGGGATGATCTCGCAGAAAATCAGCACTAAGAGGGCAGCGGAAAATGTAGCAATGAATACCCCTAATTTAATGCCGAATATACTGACACATACGCCGGTGATGATAGCAGAGATAGCTATGTTAACGAAGTTGTTGCCGACCAACAAAGCAATGAGGAATTTATCAAGGTTAACTACTAAATGTTGTATATACCTAGCCCTCTTCAGGCCCTTGGCCAGCATATGGCGCAGCTTAATCTTACTTAAACCGATGATTGAGGTCTCCGAGGCAGAAAAGAAAAAAGATCCTAATGCTAAAAGCAGCAATAGGATTATGGTGAAAGGTAAAGAAAAGATAGTTTGCATAAATTATATCGTACCTAAGCCAGGCCCCAGATGCTTACGGATCTCCCCCTGCTTATCCTTGAGCGGGCCGATAAGAGCCAGATTGACCTTCTCTTTTAGGAATACCTGCCGGGCGACTACGCGGATATCCTCACGGGTAATCTTATTTATTTCCCTGATTATATCCTGCAGGGAATAGGTTTTATCTAAGGTAGCTGTAGATTCTCCGATCCAGAGCATATGATCAAGGGTATCTTCCAAGGCCAACATCAGCTGCCCCAGATAAAATTCTTTAGCGCGCCTGAACTCATCCCGCTCGACTAATTTGACCTTCGTCTTATTGAGTTCTTTCAAAATTAGAGCCAAGGCATCAACCACTTTCTGGTTATCGATTCCCGCATGCACGTTAAATGAGCCTGCGTCATGGAAGTAGCGAAGCTGAGTGCCGATCTCATAAGCTAACCCCCTCTTCTCCCTCAATTCGTTAAAAAGCCTGCTGGACATATTAGCCCCTAATATTATATGCAGTATTCCCAAAGCATGCCTTAGAGGATGATCGCGCCTGAAGCTGTTGAACCCCAAGGCCAGATGGGTTTGTTCAGTATCTTTATGAAAGAACTTAAGCCGAGGAGCATTTTGCTTAAGGCGTACAGCTGGGAATCGATGCGCCTGCTGCGGTTCAGTTTCAGGAAAGGCTGCCCTAGTGTACCGGATTAATTTATCATAATCCAGTAATCCGGCAGCAGAGATTATAATATTAGACGGAGTATAATATCTCTTCTGAAATAAGCTAAGCTCCTGCTTACGGATGCTATTCACTGAATCGACTGTGCCGATTACCGGCAGGCCAAGCGGCTGATCTGGCCACAAAAGTCCATCCAGCAACTCATTGACATAACTCTGCGGAAGGTCTTTATACATCTTTATCTCTTCTAAGATCACGGTTTTTTCCTTCTTGATCTCTGGGGCAACCAGAAGCGGATTAAGCACTATATCGGAAAGGATATCCAATACCAGCTCTAAATAATAGCTGGGGATTTTCACCAGATAACAGGTAAGCTCTTCGGAGGTAAAACCATTCAGCGAACCGCCAACCCCTTCGATTGACTCCTTGATCTTACGGCAGGAGTATTTTTTGCTGCCCTTAAAAATAAGGTGCTCTAAAAAATGCGCCATCCCCTTATTTAGCTTAGATTCATACCTGCCCCCTACTTTAATCCACACCCCCAAGGATAATGATTGCCTGGCGGGCATCGGGCAAGCCACAACCTTCAAGCCGTTAGCTAATACCGTCTTATTGTAAATCTTGTTCATACTTGTAGACTTTTTACAAAATTGACTGTCTTCTCGATTAAATCACTTTTGCCGATATTATCCCTGATTTTCTTTACAATAGCACTGCCAATAATCACGCCATCGGCAATCCTATAAATCTGCTCTACCTGCTTTCTGCTAGATACTCCAAATCCTACGCAAATGGGTTTATTAGTAAGCTTTTTAACTATGCTTATATTATATTTTAAGTCCATAGGGAGCCTCTGCCGCGGTCCGGTAACTCCGGTTAAGGAAACATAATAAATAAATCCCCGCGATAGATAGGAGATAAATTTCATGCGCGCCTGGGTAGTAGTAGGAGAAATGAATAGTATGGTGTCTATACAGCTCTTGCTGGCGAGATCTAAAAATGACCTGCCCTCCTCAGGAGGCAGATCGGGAATAATTACTCCGTCCACCCCGCAATCCTTGGCCGCTCTAACAAACCTCTCTTCCCCGAAACAGAACAAAGGATTATAATAAGTCATGAAGACTATCGGGGTATCTACTTGGCGGCGTATTTTTTTTACCAGACTCAAGATATCGCGTAAGTGAACGTTATTTTTTAAGGCTACTTGCGATGCCTCCTGGATAATCGGGCCGTCGGCTAAGGGATCAGAAAAAGGAATTCCCAACTCAATAATATCAACACCTTCCTTAGAGAATTCTAGAATTAATTTCCTGGTGACTTCAAGATCAGGGTAGCCTGCGGTAATAAAAACAATGAACGCTTTGCGGTTCTCTTTCTTTAAATCCCTGAACTTCTTCTCTATTCTGTTCATAATTTTAGGATCCGGGCCACTGCCTCGGTATCTTTATCCCCTCTTCCGGAAAGACAGACGATAATCAGGGCGTTCTTGCTTACCCTGCTTTTCATTTTAGTCAAATAGAAAATAGCATGCGCTGGCTCTAAGGCTGGGATTATCCCTTCAGTTGCAGAAATCAGCTTAAAACCCCGGATCGCTTCCTGATCGTTTACTGCCACATATTTTGCCCGGCCGATCTTCTGGTAATAGGCATGCTCTGGCCCTACCCCCGGATAATCAAGCCCAGCGGCAATAGAATGGGCGATTTTTACCTGTCCGAATTTATCTTCCAGCAGTCTAGATTTCGAACCATGCAATACGCCGATACCCCCTGCTACCAAAGTAGCGGCGTGCCTCTTGGACAGCCCTTCCCCGGCAGCTTCCACTCCGATAAATTGTACATCCTTGTCCTTAAAGAAAGGATGAAATAACCCCATGGCATTACTTCCTCCGCCTACGCAAGCAACCAGATAGTCCGGGAGTCTCTTTTCTTGCTTTAGGATCTGTTTTCTCGCCTCCCGGCCAATCACCGATTGAAATTCTCTTACCATTTCCGGATAAGGGTACGGCCCGGCTACGGAACCTATAATATAATGGGTATTGCGCACATTGGTTACCCAATCACGCAAAGCCTCAGTCATTGCATCTTTAAGAGTCTGGGAGCCAACCGTAACAGGAATCACCCTAGCGCCTAATAACTTCATCCGGAAGACATTTAATCTCTGCCTTTCTATATCTTTGACCCCCATATAAATATCGCATTTTAGACCGAATTTAGCCGCCACAGTCGCCGTTGCCACGCCGTGTTGGCCTGCGCCTGTCTCAGCGATTACCCTGGTTTTTTTCATCTTAAGCGCTAGTAAAATTTGACCTAATGTATTATTAATCTTGTGCGCGCCCGTATGTAATAAATCTTCTCTTTTCAAGTATATCTTGGCTATACCCAAATATTTACTTAAATTTTTTGCCAGGTATAACGGGGTAGGCCGACCGGCGTATGCCTCTAGATAATAACGCAATTCACGCAGGAACCTCTGATCGCGCCTGGCCTTGCGGTACTCCCTTTCTAATTCATCCAAGGCACAGATAAGTGTTTCGGGCACAAATCTACCTCCGAAATCAGCAAAATGACCTAACTTGTCTGGTAACATATCTATCCCCCCCCAGAAACAATATTCTAATATTACGGATTAATCTGCAAAAAACTTTTTGAACTATCACCTTAGCTATTAAACATGGCCAGAGAAACCCTAAAAACCTCCTTAATATTTGAACTAATCAACGGCAGGTAATGCGGGAAATCCAAGACTAGCGAGATAAACAGGCTAAGGATCAACTTACAAATCAACAGAGTTACGAATATCAATGCGATCAAAAACGGCGTAGAAAAAATCAAAGCGATCAAACAGCCTAAAAAACAGGCTTTCCACTTATAACTTCTTTTGCTAATACGCTCTCCGCAGAAGTGGCATTTAATCGCTTCTTCTTGTATTTGTTCTGCGCAATAAGGGCATTTTTTCATCTTACTTGTAACCTTTTGCTGCCCAGATAAAATTCCTGACCTTTTTATGGTCTTTCCTTCCAGGAGATGATTCTACTGAGCTAGAAACATCTACCCAATCAGGATGCACAACCTCTATTGCTTTTTTTACATTCTTGTCATTAAGCCCGCCGGATAAAAAAACTAGCTGCGCCGACCTATCGATGCCAGATATTAGCTCCCAATTAAATTTCTCCCCTGTCCCGCCCCGTTTTGACTTGAGGTAGGTATCAAAAAGGAAGGCGCCGGTTTTATACCTAGAGATATTCCTGATGTCCCTTTTCCTTCTAATCCGGAAGGCTTTGATTACCTGGTAGCCCTTAAATCTATCGCAAAATTCCGGAGACTCATCGCCGTGGAACTGCAACATATCGAGTTTACACATCTTAGCCACGGTGCGGATTTCGTTCTCTTTGCTATTGACAAAGACGCCGACCTTAACCAGCTGTTTCGGCAACCGACCTACTATACGGGCGACTTTCCAAAGAGAGACATAGCGGGTACTCTTTTTGTAAAATAGGAAACCTACGGCATCGCATCCGGAACCTACCGCAGCCATAGCATCTTCTAAATTAGTGATACCGCAAATTTTTACTTTCACCATCCCATTATCTCTTCGACTTTTTGTTTTATATCCGGGGCTTCCATTAATACCTCCCCCACCAGGACTGCGCTCACGCCGAGAATCTTTAAAAATAAAACATCCTGATGCCTTTTAATTCCGCTCTCCACAACTACTACTTTATCTTTGGGGATAAGGGGGAATAACCTCTCCGTTATCTTAAGGTCTACCTCTAGCGTATGCAAGTTACGGTTATTTATGCCAATTAAAGGCACTTTGAGATTTAATACTTTTTTTAATTCTTTTTCCGTATGGACTTCTACTAGGCAATCCAGCCCCAATTCCCCCGCGATATCCATTAATTCAGTTAATTTTTCTTTAGTCAATAAACCCGCAATTAAGAGAATAGCATCGGCGCCGTAAAAACGCGATTCGTACACCTGGTATGGTTCGATTATGAAATCCTTCCTCAATACTGGCACAGAGACCAGGCTCTTTACCTCATTAATATAGGATAAATTACCCGCGAAATAATCCTCCTCGGTTAAAACGGAGACAGCCTGTGCCTGGACTTCATTATAGATACGCGCAATATCCTGATGGTTAAAATCTGCCCTGATTAAGCCTCTGGAAGGAGATTGTTTTTTAATCTCAGCAATCAATGAGATCGTGCGGGGCTTATTTATCGCTGCTGAGAATGGCCTGACAGGCGCAAGATCCTTGACCTTCAACTTTAAATCCTCTTCAGGAAATTGCTGTTTAGCGAAGGAGATTCTTTCTTGCTTCTTCTCTAAAATACACTTTAAGACGTCTTTTTGCGCCATCAGACCTTATTTGAATATTCCTTCAATAATCTTAACTTTTCCATAGCCCGGCCGGAATCTATAGAATCAACTGCTAAAGTTATTCCCTCCTGCAGGGAATTTACCTGATCCGCAGCATAAATTGCCGCAGCGGCATTTAATAATACTATATCCCTGCCAGGGCCGCTAATACCGTTTAAAATATCCAGCAAAATCTCGGCATTCCTAGAAGCTGTGCCTCCCGATATATCCTTGAGCTTAGCTTCTTTAATGCCGAAATCCCGGGGATTTATTTTGTAATTGATTATTTTTCCATTGCGTGCTTCTGAAATCGAAGTCGAAGCAGTGGTAGTAATCTCATCCAATCCATCTTCGGCATGCACCACTAACGCATGCACAACACCCAGATTAACTAATACCTGCACTAATAATTTTGTCAAATGCTCATCATAAACGCCAACCAATTGATGCGTAGCTGCCGCAGGATTACTCAAAGGTCCGAGGATATTGAATATCGTTTGCCTGGCGATCTGCTTTCTTGCCGGCATAGCATATTTCATGGCCGGATGGAAATTTTGCGCGAACAGAAAAGCTATACCAATTTCATTTAAGCATCTACTCGCTTTTTGGCTATCAAGCTGGATATTTACGCCTAAGGCCTCAAGTACATCTGCGCTTCCTGATTTGCTCGATACCGAACGGTTACCGTGCTTGGCAACTTTAATCCCGCATCCGCTGGCTACAAAAGCAACAATAGTAGAAATATTGAACGTGCCTTTTTTATCCCCCCCTGTCCCGCAGGTATCCAGAACCACGCCGCCTTTAGAATCTATTTTGGTTGAGTAACGACGCATTACGGTAACCGCTGCTGTTAATTCTTCAATACTCTCTCCTTTATCGCCAAGGGCGACAAGAAAAGGAATGATCTGGGGAGTATCCGCCCTGCCGGTCATAATCTCTTCCATTACCGCCTGCATCAAAGAAGAGTTTAGATTTTCCTTATCTCTAAGTCTTGCGGTTGCTTCGTCAATCATGATCAATGGACAGATAACTTACGAGCGTTTACTCCGTTAGAAAGCCCCGTGTTTCAACACGGGGTAAAATATCCAGAGTTCACGCGGGGTATAAAGCCCCGCGTGAACTTTCTAATGGAGTTTACTTAATCTCTTTTAGCGGCGTAAGTTGCAGCCTCGTTTAAAAAATTAACTAATATATCTTTGCCTACTCTGGTCAGGATAGACTCAGGGTGAAATTGTACCCCCCATAAAGGATAATCTTTATGCCTTAAACCCATAATCTCGCCTTCTCTGGTCCAGGCGGTGATCTCTAAAGATCCCGGCAGGCCATTTTTTTTAACTAACAAAGAATGATACCGCGTTGCCTCAAAAGGATTGGCTAGACCTTTAAAAATAAACTTTCCGTTATGATAAATAGGGGATGTCTTCCCGTGCATCAGTTTTTTAGCACCGATAATCTTTGCGCCGTAGGCATATCCTAAGCACTGATGGCCAAGGCAAACGCCTAAGATAGGGATCTTTCCCGAAAACTCCCTAATCAGGTCGCAAGAAATACCGGCATTCTCCGGCCTGCCAGGCCCAGGAGAAATAACAATCATTTTCGGCGCCAGCTGTTTAACCCTGGCTAAACTAATCATATCATTGCGGAAAACCTTGATTGAGCCACCTAGCTCAGCTAAATACTGCACAAGATTATAGGTAAAAGAATCATAATTATCGATAACCAGAATCATTCTTTTTCCTTCCAGATCCTAGCGCCTAAACTGACGAACTTTGAATCTAAACTCTCATAGCCGCGCTCCAGATGATATATACGCGACAGCGCGGTTTTACCCTGCGCTACTAAGCCTGCCAAAACCAGACCGGCAGAGGCGCGTAAATCCGAAGCCATTACCGGAGCCCCGGATAATGATTTGACTCCTTCGACAATCGCATGGGGGCCTTCTCTCTGGATACGCGCACCCATACGATTAAGCTCTGCCACATGCATAAATCTGTCCGGGTAAATCTTTTCGGTAACTACGCTGATCCCTGGGGTAACGCACATCAGGCTCATAATCTGTGCCTGCATATCAGTAGGAAAACCCGGATAAGGTAACGTCGTAACGTTCACTGGTTGAAGCCTCTTTCTAAAACGTAAATGTACGGAAGAGTCTTTTTTGGTTATATATGCACCTGCCTCTTCTAACTTATCAATCAAAGCCCCTAAGTGTTGGTATAGAACATTCTTAATTAATATATCCCCCTTAGTAATCAAGGCGGCTATCATAAAGGTCCCTGCCTCAATCCTATCCGGGATAACCGTATGCGTCGCCCCATGCAGGTATTTTACCCCCTCTATTTCTATAACCGGGGTACCGTGCCCCTTAATCTTAGCTCCCATCTTAATTAAGAATTCAGCTAAATCAACTACTTCTGGTTCGCAGGCCGCAGACTCGATAATAGTTTTACCTTTAGCCAAGCAAGCTGCCATCATTACATTATCCGTCGCCAGGACCGACGAACCATAAATTCCCCCCAGATACATGTGGTTGCCACGGAGCTTCTTTGCTGTAGCCACGACATAACCTGCCTCTATACTGATATCCGCACCCAGAGATTTTAACCCTTTCAAATGTAGGTCTACCGGCCTAATGCCGATGATACAACCTCCCGGCAAGGAAACCTTGGCTTTTTTAAGCTTGCCCAGAAGCGGACCTAAGACGCAAAAAGAGGCGCGCATAGTTGAAACTAATTTATAATCAGCTAGGAAACTTGCGCTCCTGGCAGCAGTCACATTTATCGTCCCTCTTTCTAAATCAGCGTTCTTACCCAACGAGCGCAGGATCTTTAACATGGTGTTAGTGTCGCGCAGGTATGGTGCGCCCTTAATCAGACAAGGCTCATCGGTTAACAAAGTTGCTGCCAATATCGGCAATACTGCGTTCTTGGCTCCGGAAACCGCAACTTCCCCCTTAAGCCTCACTCCGCCTTCAATAAGTAACTTATCCATTCTTTTATCTTTTCTGCGCTACGATTACCCTCTCAAAATTATGGTAATCCTTGACTATTTCTATTATATCTAAAGCAGAAGATTTACCTATAATATCTTGAACAGCATATTTTTGATTAAACCCTATCTCGATCATAAGTAAGCCTCTATCTTTTAAATACTGCGACGACTCCCCGATAACCCGCCGGTAAAAATCCAAGCCATCGCTGCCTCCGTCTAAGGCAATATCCGGTTCGAACCTTATCTCCGGTTGCAGGTTTTTAATTTCCTCCCCGGGAATATACGGGGGATTACTGATAATCAGATCATAGCTATTGCCGATTAACTTCTGGTTACTAAATAAATCGCTTGGCATAAAATTAATATTTACCTTATGCAGCCGGGAATTTTTTTTCGCTACTTTTAAAGCTCTTTCCGATATATCTATAGCATCGATAATGGAATTTGACAAGACTTTTGCTAAGCATATCGCGATGCACCCTGATCCGGTGCCCAGATCGAGTATTTGTAATGCCGTGTCAATATTCGAAAAATACCTGAGGGCAGTCTCCACAAGAATCTCTGTCTCGGGTCTAGGGATCAATACATCCTCGGTCAATCTAAACTGTAAACCCATAAACTCTGTTTTAGCTAAGATATACTGCAGCGGCTCGCCCTTCGCCCTTCTCTTTAAAACCGAAGCTAAAAAGTCGGCTTGCTGCTTATTCAAATATCTATCCTGGTTTAAGTAAAGCGATACCCTATCGCAACCCAATAGGTCAGTAAATAATATTTCCGATTCAATCATTTCTTTAGACCTCCCAAAAACAATATAAACTAAACCTTAATCCTCCGCGTTACTTTTTTCTTGATAAGCTTTAATCAAGGCTTCAGAGATCTCATCCAGCTCTCCTTCCAAGACAGCTTCTAATCTATGCACGGTGAGGTTAATCCGATGATCGGTAACGCGGCGATCGGGAAAATTATAGGTACGTATTTTTTCGCTGCGGTCGCCAGAACCGATCTGTGATTTCCTAGCCTGAGAAATCTTTTTTAATTCATCTTCTCGCTTGGTATCTAATAAACGCGCACGCAGGATCCTTAGCGCCTTATTTTTATTTTTTAGCTGCGAACGCTCATCCTGGCAGGTAACCACAAAACCGCTGGGGATATGCGTAATCCTCACCGCTGAGTCGGTTTTCTGCATATGCTGGCCTCCAGGCCCCGAAGACCGATAGGTATCAATCCGTAGGTCTTTTGGCCCGATAACAAAATCTACATCCTCGGGTTCTATCAACACCGCAACCGTGACTGTGGAGGTATGGATTCGTCCTTGGGCCTCTGTGCTGGGTACGCGCTGGACGCGGTGCACGCCGCTTTCAAAACGGAGCCGCTTGTAGGCATCCCTGCCCTTTACGCTGAAGATAACTTCTTTAAAGCCGCCTAACTCCGTAGGATTGGCAGACATCAATTCAATGGCCCAGCCTTTATTCGCCGCATATCTGCTATACATACGGTAAAGATCCGCGGTAAACAAACCTGCTTCCAGGCCCCCTGTACCCTGGCGGATCTCCACAATCACATCCTTATCGACAAAGACATCTTCCCCTTTTAAGATATCGCTCAGCCGCAATTCTAAATCAGATTTCTTTTTAATAAGCTCTTGTATTTCCTTGTCTGCTAACTCTAAAAATTCAGGCTCATCTTTTTCGCTTAAGACAGTTTCTAGATCGGCTTTCTCCTGGGTGAGTTTTTTATACTCGCGGAATAAACTCACTGGCTCTTTTAAGCCGGCCAATTCCTTAGCGTACTTATTACATAACTCCTGGTTAGAGAGAACCTCCTGAGTAGCCAATAGGCACTCTAATTCCCGATAACGCGCTTCTGATTTTTCTAATTGCTGAAACATTTTAAGTTAGCTGATTTTCTTACCGTATTTTTTCATAAACTTATCCACACGACCTGCGGAATCCACAAATTTCTGCTTACCAGTAAAAAAGGGGTGACACTTTGAGCATATCTCTACCCTGATACTGGGTTTGGTGGAGCGGGTATGGATTGTCTCGCCGCAGGCACAACCAATAACACTCTCTTTATAATTAGGGTGAATTTTATCTTTCATCAGTGATTCTCCTTTCTTGGTCTTGCGGTTATTGGTTCATACTGTTTAAAAATTCTTCATTATTTTTGGTTTTTGCCAACTTCTCGATTAGAAGCTCCATCGCCTCTACATTATTTAATTCATTAAGCACTTTACGCAACACCCAGGCCCTCTGCAATATCTCCGGTTTTAAAAGTAACTCCTCATGCCTTGTGTTGGAGCGTTTAATATCGATTGCAGGGTAAATCCGGCGTTGGAAAAGGTTCCGGTCAAGCTGCAGCTCCATATTACCCGTACCCTTGAATTCTTCGAAAATAACTTCATCCATTCTACTGCCGGTATCCACAAGCGCCGTAGCAATGATAGTCAGACTTCCCCCTTCTTCAATCGCGCGGGCAGCGCCGAAGAACCTTTTGGGCTTCTGTAAAGCATTGGAATCAATACCTCCTGATAGAACCTTACCGCTATGCGGGACTACGGCATTATAGGCACGGGCAAGACGGGTTATGCTATCCAGGAGGACCACCACGTCCCTCTTGTGTTCCACCAGCCTCTTGGCTTTTTCTAAAACGATTTCTGCAACCTGTACATGCCTTTCCGGTGGCTCATCAAAGGTAGAAGATATAACCTCCCCCTTGACGTGGCGTTGCATATCCGTGACTTCCTCCGGCCGTTCGTCTATAAGAAGCACGATTAATATTACGTCAGGATTATTATTAGTAATGGCATTAGCAATCTTCTGCAGTAAAACCGTTTTACCGCTATAGGGCTGGGCGACAATCAGCCCACGCTGGCCCTTGCCGATAGGGGTAAGTAATCCCATAATCCGCACAGAAATCTCTTCAGCCTTAGCGTCTAAAATAAACGGCTCATGGGGATAAATAGGCGTAAGGTTATCAAAGAGCACCTTTTCCTTAACCTCCTCAGGATTCTCAAAGTTAACCGCCTCAACCTTAAGCAGGGCAAAATATTTCTCTCCTTCCTTGGGAGGCCGGATCTGGCCGCTGACAGTATCTCCTGTCCTTAAATCAAATTTTCTGATCTGCGAGGGAGATATATAGATATCATCGGGACAGGGCAGATAATTATAATTCGGCGAACGCAGGAATCCGAATCCCTCCGGAAGTATTTCTAAGACGCCTTCCCCGAACATTAAGCCTTCTTTTTCTGCCTGGGCCTGGAGTATTTTAAAAATAAGGTCCTGCTTTCTTAAGCCGCTCATCCCGTTGACACTAAGTTCCCTGGCTAGCTTATTTAATTCCGTAATCTTCATATCCTTCAAATTTCCGATGTCTAATTTTTCCACAACTGCCTCCTTATGACTCCTACCTGTTTCTTAGTTTTTTTTAAATTACCACTATTATCTATGATAAAGTCCGCTAGACGGAGCTTATGGCGTATAGAAAGCTGGGACTCGATTATCTTTAATATCTCTGCTTTATCCAGGGAAGTCCTCTTAAGCAACCTGTTGATCTGTACTTTTCTATCAGCCTTAACCACAATCAGCCTATCTACCAGGCTATCTAAACCTGATTCAATAAGCAGCGGCGCATCTAAAATAATTAACCTTTCCTTGGCGGCAGATAATTTTTGCTTGACCGTCTTGATTATCTGCGGATGCATAATTCGATTTAATTTCCTCAATAATCTCTCTTCTTTAAATACCAGGCGCGCCAATCTGTGACGATTAATATCCCCATTAAAGCTGAGGATATCCCTGCCAAAAGCTTCAACTATCCTATTATATATCTTGCTACCGGGCTTAATCGCCTGATGGGCAATCTTATCCGCATCGATAACCCGAAAACCGTTAGACTTAAAAATCTTGGCTACGGTTGTTTTACCACTACCGAAATCACCGGTAAGCCCCAAAATTATCCTTTTGTTATTTAGACTTTGCCTTCTCATATAGCTGGATATATTTCCTAGCAGAGGTTTCCCAGGAGAAATTACAACCCATGGCTTTCTGTATCAGCTTAGACCATTTATTGGCATTTTTAAAGGCCCTAGATGCTTTCTTGACTGTTTTGATCAATTCTTCCTGATTATATTGATCAAAAACAAAACCGTTCCCCTCATCTACCGTATCTGCCAGGCCTCCGGTCTTAAATACTAACGGGATGGTCCCGTATCGCAGGCTAATCATCTGGCCTAACCCGCAAGGTTCGTATTTCGAAGGCATAAGAAAAATATCTGAACCGGCGTAGATCTTGTGGGCCAAGGTATCGTCGAATTTAAGATGCAAAGAGATTACCTGAGGGAATTTCTTGACGATATCCCCTAAGATAAGGTGGTATTTTAAATCCCCTGTACCTAAAATTACCAACTGCAAGTCCATCTTGCAGATTCTCTCAATACCCTCGGCTAATATATCAAATCCTTTTTGTTCTGCTAGGCGGGAGACGATGCCAAAAAGGGGAATCTCTTTTTTAATGGGCAGGCCGCAAATTTTCTGTAAGTCTTCCTTATCCAGTGATTTAGCTTTTGGGTTAGCGGCTGAATAATTTTTAGCAATTAACTTATCAGTCTCCGGGTTCCAGATGGTATAATCCAAGCCATTTAACACGCCAAAGACATCACTTTTACGTTTACTCAAGATTCCTTCTAGACCAAATCCGAATTCTTGCGTCTGGATCTCTTTGCTATAGGTAGTGCTGACAGTGTTGACAATATCCGCAAAAACCATCCCCCCCTTAAGTATATTAACCTGATTATAAAATTCTAAATTTTCCATATTAAAAAGTGACCAATCCAGCCCTAACTTAGGAAATTCATCTTGCGGGAATAATCCCTGATAACCTATATTATGAATCGTCAAAACCGTCCGGATATCTTTATAGAATTTATCATTTCGATAGAGTGTCTTTAAATAAACCGGGATCAGTGCTGCCTGCCAATCATGGACGTGAATAATATCCGGCTTGAAGTTTATTTCTTTTAGCAAATCCAGGCTGCGCCTGGCATAATAGGTAAATCTATCCAGATTATCTTGATAATCACCGTTTTTATCTCCGTAAAGCCCATCGCGGTTAAAATATTGGTCGTTTTCTATAAAATATACTTTAACCTTTCTGCCGATTAGCGAAAAAGAGATATCAGCACTTAATCTCTGGATTTTAAATTTAGGCTCCTGGATTGCCTTGTAGCGCGGCAGAGCGATGATAATTTCTTCTCCCAGACCCTCCAAGACCAAGGGCAAGGCTCCGGCAACATCAGCCAGGCCTCCGGTTTTCACAAAAGGGACAACTTCACTCGCGCATAAAAGTATCTTCATCCTACCTCCCTACCTGTTCCAAAACAGGTTCCATCTCTAACCAGTTCTTGCCTTTTTTGATATCGACCCTCACAGGGACTTCCAACTTAAGAACATTCTCCATTTTATCTTTTACCAGCTCAATAAATTCCCTAAGCCCCCTGGAGGGCGCTTCAAACAAGAGCTCGTCATGAATCTGCAGTATCATTTTCAGCGGTAGCTTGCGATGCTCTATCTCCCGATGAATATTAACCATCGCTAATTTTATTAAATCGCTTGCCGAACCCTGTATGGGTGTATTGACCGCCTGACGCTGGGTGAATTGTCTTATCCCCTGATTTTTATTATTAATCTCCGGCAGATATCTCCTTCTACCTAGGATAGTCGTGACAAAACCATCCCTCTCGGCTCTCTGGATCTGCTCCTGGATATATCCTTTAACTCCGGGAAACCTGGCGAAATAAGCTTCGATAAATGCTTGCGCCTGCTCAATGGTTATACCCAGATCCCGGCTTAAACCATAGGCAGTCAAACCATAGGTAATCCCAAAGTTAACTCTTTTGGCAGTTTCACGCATCGCTTCAGCGACATCCCGGAGCTCTATCCCGTAAATCAAGGAAGCTGTAGAACAATGGATATCTTCATCATTCCTGAATGCAGAAATTAGATTACTATCCTTAGAAATATGCGCTAAAATCCTTAATTCTATCTGCGAATAATCACAGGATAAAAGACAATATTCAGCATCAGCAACAACTATCGCCCTCCTGATCTGTCTGCCGATATTTGTCTTGATCGGAATATTCTGTAAGTTAGGGTTGACCGAGCTAAGCCTGCCGGTCTCTGTTGCGGTTTGCTTAAAACAGGTATGCACCCTGCCGGTCTTAGGATTGACCAGATCAGGTAAGGCATCGATGTAAGTAGTTTTAAGCTTAGTCAGTTGGCGGTACTCAAGCAACAAAGCAGGCAATTGATGCTTCGAGGATAAACTCTTTAGAACCTCCTCATCCGTAGAGGGACCGGTCTTGCCTTTTTTGATTATTGGCAACCGCAACTTCTCAAAAAGTATCTGCCTTAGCTGTTTGGGTGAATTGATATTAAATTGGCAGGCGCTTATCCGAAAAATATCTTCAATTAATTTCGCCAACCTCTTTTCTATATCCTTGGATAACTCTCTTAACACCCCCCGATCCAATTTTATGCCATTAATCTCCATATCGGCGAGGACGTTAACCAGCGGCATCTCGATCTCCCAAAAAAGTTTCTCCAACGATTTATTCTTGAGCTCTCTTTCTAATGCTGGTTTTAGTTGAGAGATTAAATCTACTGCTTTTAAGCTATCCACTGCCTTAGCTGTTGGAACCAAACCTAAATAATCCCAAGACGTATCAAACAAGGATTCATTGGAGCGGGCAGGATTCAACAAATAACCGGCAATCATCGTGTCGAAAAATATTCCCCCAAGCAAAATATTGTCTTTAGCCAGCGCTACTTTTAATTTTTTTAAATCATGCCCTATCTTTTTAACCTTAGAACTAGTTAAAATATTTTTGAGATAGATACCTTTGTCCTTAAGCTGAAAAAAAATGCCCTGCTCAGAAAAAACCAGATCATCGGTAACGCTGCCGTACAAAACTACCTCTCCTCCTATATCAACTAGGCGCTTTATTTCCCGGCCTTTTGCTACAACTAAATCTTTCTTTTCTTCTTTAACCTCTGGCAGGAGCAGATTTTTGATTAGCTTCTTAAACTCAAGATATTGAAATAACCTCAAAAGCTCCTTGGTATCAGGCTTGACGATTTTAAGTTTATCTAAATCGAATTCCAGATCTATCTTATCATCTAACCTGCATAGTTCCTGATTAAGCTTGATCTTATCTCTATTCTGCTCTATTGCCTGCCTTATCTTAGTTGAAGGAATCTTGGCGGTATTATTTAATAGTTTTTCTACTGTGCCAAAATTATTGATGAGTCCTACGGCTATCTTCTCGCTAATACCGGGGATGCCGGGAATATTATCCGTAGCATCACCCATTAACACCAAGATATCGTTTAGGCCACTGGGGCTAACGCCGAAAGGCTCAACCACTGTATCTTCGCTGTAGATAGTTCCTTTATCTTTATATGGATTAAACACAACGGTATGTCCGTCAACCAACTGCAGCATATCTTTATCTGAGCTGACTATAGACACCGCTAATCCCTTTTTCCTGGCCTTGCTCTTAAGAGTAGCAATCAGGTCATCTGCTTCATAACCCTCTTTCTCAAATATGGCAAACCCGTAAGCAGAGATTATCTCTTTAATCAAAGGTATCTGGCTGACCAGATTATCCGGCATAGGCGGACGCTGCATTTTATAACCTGAGAATTTCTTCAGGCGGAAGGTATCCCGTGAGACATCAAAACATACAGCTAAGTATTCCGGTTTTTTTTCTTTAAGAATTTTGTTCAACATATTTATAAACCCGTAAATAGCGTTAGTGGGCTGCCCGAAAGTAGTAACAAGGCCTTTTACGGCATAGAACGCCCGGTAACAAAAAGCAGTGGCATCGATTAAAAATATTTTGGATTCAACCATTTAGGGATTGCCCAAGAGAAGCGGATAATTTTCAAGGTCTGATATCATTAATTGCTAAAGGGGGATTCTAAATTTTTATTATTATGGAGTTACTTGGCAAGTTCTTTTAGCTTATCCAACTCTTGTTTAGCTGCTTGGGGATTATCTTGTTGGTAATATGCGACTGCAGTTTGAAAATGTAACCTCATTTCTTCTACAGCGGCTGCCTGTTCCTGTTTTCTTAATTTGACTTTAATCCCCTCCATCATCGCTAAGGCTTCTTTATTCTGGGGGGCTAAAGCTAAGGCCTTATCTACTTCCGCTAGGGCTTGCTGATAACGAGATTTCTTCTCTAATTTTGCAGCCGATTCCAGCAGCCTCTTGGCCTCTTTGGCTTCTTCTAACTTACGATTTTGCTTTTCCTGCTCAACCTTTTTTGATAAGTCCAGTATTTGCTCCTCGACTACTTTTTGCTTAAGCTCGGGTATTACCTCCGCCAGATCCTCTAGCCTTTTCTTGGCTTTTTCCGTCCAGGGATCACCTAGAAAACCTAACTCAACGCGCTTGTTCCAATAATAGGCCGCCTTATTGAGGTCGCGCTTGTTTTCATAAAATAACGCCAGATTAGAATAAGCGCTTAAGTAATCGGGGTCTATCTGTACTGATTTTAAATAAGACTCTTCCGCCCTGTCTAGCAAACCCTTTGCTTCATAAACCACGCCTAGATCATTATACGCTACGGCATAACCCGGATCTGACTCGATCGCCTTCTGATAACTAGCCATGGCGCTATCTAAATTACCTAGGCGCTGCGATTCCAATCCATCCTGCCGGTAGATCCTGGCCTGCTTCTGCATCGCGGTAAGTCCTTCTTCTTTTAAGGAAACCGGTTGGCGGATTAAACCTTTCTCCGCTACCACGGACTCACTGCCCACCTCGGGAATATCACGGGATTCAATATAGCCGTGATTATCAGCTGCTTCCAATTTATCAATTTGGCTAAAAAGATAGGTAATAGCTGATAAAGAGATGAATAATGCTGCGGCTAAACGCTTGCTGGTTATATCCTTAGGATAATTCAACATATTGCTTTTATTATACACTCCGCATACGTCAAGTCAAGAAAAATATTTAATCATGCACTAGCAAGATAAAAATGTCCTATTTAATCAGTTTCTGTCATATTTTTAGCCAGGCGCTGGTCTATCTTTTTGACTGTTCCTTGGCCCAGCGCAAGTTAGATCAAAGGAGGCATCTCTAAAACAGGATGCTTTGCTTTGCTAAGGAATTTTAAAAGTTCATCCGAGGTAGTAACCTGTGTTTCATCAGCAATCTTCTCTATCAGATCCGGGCAGCCTAAATCAACGGCCCGTTGTTTTAACTTTTCCCCCAAGATTTCTTTTAGTTCCTTAGGCATCCAGACTAAACGTTTTAATCCGCCTTCGGCAGAGATAAATTTCTTGCTTAAAATATACAACTTACCGACTCCCAAAAACCCCGGGGTCTGTACGCCCCCGCCTACTGAACCGGCTAAAGTGGTGAAACTCATGCCGCAAGGAGTCATCCCTGAATAATCGCGGTGCACCACCATTACCCCGTTTACCTCTGGTATTATAGCTACGATGCATTCAAAACAGCCGCAGGAAGATTGAGGGGAATCCATTAAAGAATACATACTAACGCTCTCTATCGTTTTATTCGACTTTTCCTTAACAAACTGGTTAATATTCTCCCACTGCCCAAGCCTTTCATCTAATATTTCACCTTTTTTTATGGGCTGGTTTGGGCCCGTAGGTATAATCTCGTAAGAAGCTTTAGCATCTAACCAGGAATAAGCTCCGCAGAGACCCAAACGCTCAGGCGTAATTATACAAACGTGATTAGGGGCGAAGGATTGACAAAGCGAACAAGAATAATAAATATCGGAACTCTCATCAGTCATGTCTTTTAATCGTTCATCGCGATTATCATAAGTTAACTTAGCTTTTGTTAATAAGTTTTCAACATCTGCTCCTTGTGTATAAATTTTAACCTGAATTTTATCTACAATAGCGCTATATTCCTGATGCAGCATCGCATGCAAGATTATACCCAGATGCTTAAGCCTAAAGTCTTTATTAAATGCATCAAGTGATATCCTGATCCAAACCATATCCCGCTGGCCGATATGCATGACACCCATGGCATAGTTGACAAACCGGTGGATCTGGCGTTCGAGTATCGGCTCAAAGTCTTTCTGCATCTTGCGCCCGGCTACCTCTACCATAATCGCCAAAGGAAGGAACTTCTTGCCTTTTTCTAACTGGTCTATATCCGGGCCGATTAATTCTACCTTGCCATCCTCAATATCATCGGCTTTAACAGCGCTCAGGTATTCAAAGGCCAGGCTACTTTTACCCCCGAATTCAACCGCTAAATTATCTCTTCTGACGCGTTCACCTTCAAACGCCGCAGCGTAAGGGACCGGAACAGGGACATGGGTTACTTTTACCTTAATCCCCCTTACTTCAATGCAGCGGGAAACAATCTTTTTGTAATCCCGCTCCTTAACCAGCGCTTCATAGGTAGTTATGCCTGAAGGTTTAATTTCCGGAATATCAGTATCGGCAATAATCGGAAAACCCATATTGATAGCGCCTGCGCCAGTGGCATATTTTATATCATCGAGCTCACCTAAGACTAAACCAAAGGCGAAAACGCGCTCCTTAGTATATAAAAGACATTTTTCTGACTGGCCGGGTTTTAATCCGCCGAAAGTCAAGGCTGAACGTATTGCCCAATTCAGAGGATAGATTGCCGAGATCGTATCGCGGCCATAAGGCACGATATAATTATCCCAGCCCATCTGGATGTTTTCCTCCTGCAATTGGTCAATGATGGAGCGACCGTTAACCGATGAGCCGACGAAGGTCAGGATGTTTCTCTCCTGTAATTCCCTGACTATCCCAACCGCAGTTTTATTATCAGGGGCTGCCCCCAATATGGCGGCAAATCCCGCCATGCGGCCGTCAACTAACTGTATGCCTAATGAGCGCATAATCGTATCGGTGAAAAAACCATTGCAATCCTTCTGCGGCTCCTCGTTGTAAAGATAACGCAGGACCATAATAATCTCCTCGCAAAATAAAGCAGACATCCCGGCGTTTAAGGCATCTCCGAGATAAGGTAACCATACCCTCTCAGAAGGTGCCTGAGCAAGTAAAGACCGGGCGTGTTCTAAAATAGGCAAAGCATCCTTAAGTGTTTCTACCTTAGATCCCAATAAGGCATTGGCCAAAGGCAGATAAAAGGCAGTTTCCGGAAAAGCAATTTTCTGATCCTGCCCCTTTTCCTTAATTGCCTTATCCAGGAAAACTGAAGCCTGCTTAAAAATCTCGTGCGCACCTTGAATAACCGCAGTTGCTACCACCTTAGACATAAATCTGCTCCTTTTCATTGACTAAATCTAAAATTCGAGGATAACCAAAATTTTCCCGTAATAACTCATCTTTAAAAGACGCGACATTTATCTTTTCTCTAATCAGTCTCAAAAATACCCCGCTATTACTTATCTGGCCCACTAATATTGCGCCTACTAGCAAATTATCTTTCAGGATCAACTTTTTATAAATATTCCTTTTGTGGTCACTAACCTTTAATAATTCAAAGGAACTATCCCCTTCTTTTATTTTATGTATTCCTAAAGATATAACCGGCACTCCGAAGAATTCAATCGAATTCATCCCTAAAGAACCGTCGTAGGTAATATTCCCTCCGATCATATTCGCTCCAGCGATCTTACCCTGTTCGATCGCTACCGGCCAAAGCGCATTAATAGAATAGCTCCCTTGGGCCAAGTCGAAACTTTCGCAGCAATCACCGGCAGTATAAATATTAGGAATATTAGTCTGCATCCGGTTATCGGCGATAATCCCTTGATTAATCTTGATTTCAGTGTCCTTGACTAAAGCAATGTTTGGAGAAACCCCTTTGCCTACAATGATCAATGATACGCCCAGGGCCTTGCCTGAATCAAGCTTGACCGCCCGGATATCCCCTTCGCCGATAACTTCGCAGGCATCCTGGCCTAAAATTATCTCGATACCGTTCTCCTCTAATCTGCGCTGCAGGAAACCGGCAGCTTCAAAATCCAACATCTGAGATAATACCTGATTAGATCTAATGATCACTTTTACATCGACATTTCTTTTCTTTAAGGCATAGGCTGCCTTTAACCCGACTAAACCTCCCCCTAAAATACAGGCTGCCTTGGTTACCGGCAGGAGACCGGAAATATCCTGGCTATCCTTGATGGTCCGTAGAGCAAAAATCCCTTTTTTCTTGATCCCCTTGATATTTTCGGGAAACTTAGGGCTGGAACCTGTAGCAATCAGCAAAACATCGTAACCTAATTGACTTCTGTCTAAAAAGATAATGCGATTCTTTTTAGGATCAACACGGGTGACTTTTTTATTCAATAAAAGTTCTATATTATTATCTCTATAAAAGCGTTCCGTCCGATAAGAAATCTTCTCTTCCTTTAGGTCGCCTGCTAAATAATAAGAAATCAGGCAACGGCAATAGGCCGGATAATCCTCATCGGAGATAACGGTGATCTTGACATCCCGATCACGCCCTCTTATTGCTTCAAGCGCAGCAATCCCGGCAGCTGAATTTCCAATAAGTACGAATTGTTTCATTCTTTTCTGTTGGCCTCCCCTTAGCAAAGCACCTTAAGCTCCCGGCAGGTTCTAATTATTATCTCCCTAATTCCCGGCGATGTTGAGCATCAAAATTAAAGATATACCTGCAGCAAATTTTAGGATTTTGCTGGAGCTTGCTTAGAAATTTTTTGCCAAAGCTATTCTGAAATAGTCTGCAAAGATTTACGACGAGCTAAAGGCGCTAATCCGATACAGGCTATCCGTAGCGAGGAAGTAAACTCCGTTAGAAAGTTCACGCGGGGCTTTATACCCCGCGTGAACTCTGAATATTTTACCCCGCGTTGAAACACGAGGCTTTCTAACGGAGTAAACCGCAGCAGACGGCAAAAAATTTCAGCACGCGTAAGCTAAATCTAAAATAAACTACTCAACGAACGAAAAAAATTTCCAGCTTCATTCCTTGATATCCGCCGGTATCTCTTCCTGCCAAATCACCGCATGCGTCGGGCAGGCCTTGACGCAAGCCGGCTCGTCTTTATCTTTACACTTGTCGCAGCGAACAGGCATTTTGCTCCTGATATCCGGTCGGATAGCACCATACGGACAAACCATTACGCACATCCAGCAGCCAACGCAGCGTGACTGATCATGCACCACTATGCCTTTTTCCTGGTCATAAACTAAAGCGCAGGCCATACAGGCATCCACGCACTTCGGCTCCTTGCAATGCCGGCAGGAAACAGGGTAGTTTTTGCCTTGTGCCGGCAGAATTTTATTCCGCGGCAAAACTAAATTTTCTTCGCGGATAGCCCTAAACAGATCCCCAGACTCAGAATGGGTTACAGAGCAAATAATCTCGCATGATCTACAACCCAAACATTTTTTTACATCATAACACAATTGTTTCATCTTATCGTAGAGCCGGTTCTTAACTTAATCTCAAAGTGTCCCGCCACAGGCGGGACACTTTTGCTTTGGCTTGAGAACCGTCCCTAATTGACTGGCTTAAGATTCAAGTCTTTACGCTTCTTGTCGATATGCGCAACCATCAGCTCTGCCATTTTAATCGGATCATCGCAGAACTCAAATCTCCCTCCGACAACCTCCTCGAGACCTTTAGTCAGATATTGAGTAAGGTTATTACTTCCTAGAGTAGCGAACGGGCTTGAACCGAATACAGTATAAACACCGGAGGCTACAAAATAAAAACCAATAGTAATTGCTTTTTCCGACATCCACTCTGGAGCGCAACCTGCTGCCGGGATGTCCGATATATCCTGACCTAAACCACCCTCTTTTATAACATGCGCAGCAGCAGTCAGGATACGCGAATTATCAACGCAGGATCCTAAATGTAGGACCGGGGGTATCCCTACTGCCTCGCAAATCTCTTGTAACCCTTTACCGGCATAAATCTTAGCTGCCTCAGGGATAAGCAAGCCTTGTTTGGCGCAAGCTATCGCAGAGCAACCGGTCTGTAACACCAGCACGTCTTTTTTGATCAATTCCTTAACCAGCGTAACATGATAATAATCATGCGTCTGTTTAGGATTATTACAACCAACTACCCCGGCTAAACCGCGGAGCCTTCCGGAGATAATTGCCTCATTTAAAGGTTTATAGGTAGCACGATATCTTCCTCCGAGAATCTGAAAAATAATTTCCTTGGTAAAACCGGCAACTAAATCCATCTCCTGCTGAGGGATATTTACCCTTTCTTTATTCCTATTTGCAAAGTTCTCTATACCAGACCTGATAATCTCCTTGGTTATCTCATAGGCGTTTTCCGGGTTAAATTCAACATGGGTTACTCCAGGGAAACGCGCCTTGGGATTAGTGGTAATAAGTTTGGTATGAAAACAACTTGCTACCTCACGCAGGGCCGGCATAATACACTGCACGTCTACCATCATTACCTCAACCGCACCGGTGACTATCGCTAATTCTTGCTGCAGGAAATTTCCCGCTACCGGAATCCCATGGCGCATTAATACCTCATTGGCCGTACAACAGATTCCCGCTAAATTAATCCCTTCGGCGCCTTTGGCTTTGGCTAACTTTAATAATTCCGGATCCTTGGCTGCTTTCACCGCCATATCGGACAATATTGGCTCATGCCCGTGAATGACGATATTAACGCAGTTTTCCTTTAATACCCCCAGATTGACTTTCCCTCTGATAGGTTGCGGACTACCTAAAATAATATCCTGTGCTTCCGTAGCAATCATCGAACCGCCCCATCCATCAGAAAGCGCACAACGCATTCCGGTAGCTATTAAATTTTTATAATCATTATCTACGCCCATGGTGGTAGTATGCATCAACTCCACAACTTCCCTATCTATCCCGCGAGGAGTAATACCTAATTTCCTCCAGATCTCCTGCCGTTTTTTGGGCGCACGCTTACAAAACCTTAATTCTCCTTCCTGCCTGCCAAATTCTTCAAGTAACTTTTTGGAAAGCTCACCTGCGATCTGTTCTTTCGGCTTATTAATATCAATATCAAATTCCTGGGCCAGTATTTTTAGCTTTTCTTCATCGAGAATCTTATAATTATGACTATGACCTTGATCATGCCTGTGACCCTGGCCTGAGATTAAAGATAGAGTGCCTGCCACATCCCGCCCATGATCGGAATGTGCCGAAGCTCCTGTAGCGATCTTGCGCGCTAGGTTCCTGGCTGCAATCGTATCCGCGCCTGCGCCGCATACGCCTGTCTGCGCACCCTCACCGAAAGGATCAATCCGACAGGGCCCCATCGCGCAAACCGTACAACAGACGCCGAGCTGACCGAATCCGCATTGAGGTTCCTGTGATTCCAATCTATCCCAAGCAGTCTTGATATTCTCCTGCTGCGCTTTCTTTAATATTTCCTGCGTGGCTAAGTCTATAGATTTTTTTTCGAAATTCGACATATCCGGCTCCTTAATTATAAACCCGCTGCGTCTAAAACTAGCGGTACTTTTTTATCCCAGCCAATCGGCATGATGTGTATACCCTGACACATCGGTTTTAACTCTTTAATCAATCTGGCGGAGATCTCTACTGATTTAGATACCTTATCTTTGGTTTCCTCCATCTCCTTAATCAGATTATCCGGGACAAATACCCCGGCAACATTTTTATTCATATAGCGGGCCATACCCGCAGATTTAAGTAAAACAATACCCGCCAGGATCGTTGACTTAAGATGCCTCGTCTTATTTAAAAAATTCTCAAAAATCTTAAGGTCATATACCGCCTGTGTCTGAAAAAATTCTGCGCCGGCTTCAATTTTTTTCTCCATTTTGAGTATCTGCGGCTCCAGGGGATCTGCGCCGGGATTAACTACTGCGCCCACACAGAATTTTGGCGGCTCACCTTCTAATTTATTTTGTTTCATATCGAAACCTTCCTGCAACTTTTTTACTGCCAAAAGGAGTTGAGACGAATCTAAATCAAATACCGGCTTGGCTTCAGGATGATCCCCTAAAGAAGGGTGGTCACCGGTTAAGATAAGCAGGTTTTTAATTCCTAAAGCTGCCGCAGAAAGAATATCTGATTGTAAGGCAAGGCGGTTCCGGTCTCGGCAGGTAATTTGAAATATTGGCTCAAACCCTTTTTGCTTTAAGAGCGCACACACCGCCAGAGAACCCAGGCGCATAACCGAGCTCTGTAGGTCAGTAACATTAACCGCATCCACCCGGCCGCGGATAAGCTCAGCATCTTCCAAAATCATCTTAGTATCTATCCCTTTAGGCGGTCCGATCTCTGAAGTAACCATAAATTTTTTTGCTTGAACCTTTGCTTTAAAATCCATCTTTTACCTTTCCTCTAATAACCCCTCACTATTATAAGTAGCGATTGTCTCCCTGAATAATACCAGGTAATTGACCTTATTTTTCTTAGTATAGCCCTGGAGGATAAGCTTGATTACGCTACCCTCTTCTTTAGCGAGTTTCGGCTTTTTAAACCCTAGAGTAACCAGAATAACTTTGTTTTCCCCAGGAGCCAAATCAATCCATCTCTCAAACGGCTGATAGAGATCATTAGTCGAATATACCCTCAACTGAATATTGCCGATTCTTTCTTTAAAGGGGTTCCTAATCATCATATTAATAATCAACGGTTTATCCGGCTCAATCTTTCCGGGGATATCTGGTTCGTAAAATTCAGCGGGTTCGACTTTTTTGGCCTCTAAAAAAAGGAAGTACTGCCTTGAGAATGATAGGTTTAATACGCATTCTGAAATAGGATTCTCTTTCAAAAGCTGGGCCGTGTCAATTCTCCTCATCTGCCCCCAAATAATTACCTGCTCATCGTTTAACTCTGGTAATCTTGATTTTAATCTAGCTGCCGGCAGGACCCCTCCGTAATTATTGCATCCCCTAACTAAAGTAAATTCATTGATCTTGGCGCCGTTATAGATCAGGTCGCCATTTCCTTCGATAAACCTGCCAACTAAAATAGTTTCTTTCGGCTCAAGCTCACTCACAAAAAATGGTTCGGGATCTTCTAATTGCGCATATATCCCGGCTATAGGAAAAATTATTATTAAAAAAATGTAAGCCAATATTATCTTGTTTATCAATTTTAACCCTCTGAACAATACTACCACCCCCTTCCCCGTTAGGCCATTGCTATTACGGATGCAATCTTATTTTTTTGGGACATAAATAACCGGATTCATTTTATCAGCGAGCGGGCAAAGCATAACCTCTTGCTTAAAAACAAAACCTTTCGGCGTGTAATACTCTTCAGTATCTTTTTGGAAAAACCAATCTTCCTCTGAAATGATTGCCGCAAACCTCTTTTCTCTTATAGCCTGTCTAATATCCCGAATAAGTTGCTCTCTTACCGCTCCTTTTTGGTTCTTCACGATAATATCGTGCAACGGGTATATGTGTAAGGAGTTATTTTTTCCCGCCAGAGTTGCCAAATAGCCATGCCAAGGCAGAAAAACTTCTCCTTTTAACTCGCGCAGAGTATTAACATATGATTCATTGGCCTTGAGATGTTCTGCCCTAGGGATAACCGTAAAAGGATTATAGACAAGGCAGATGAATTGTAAAATACAGGAAGAATAGAGCCAGACCTCCAGCATCTTTCTTGTCTTAAGTAAAGCAATACTGCCAATCATCTCCAGTATCTGGCTAATCCCTAGCCCGAAAAGAATAGAAACCACGGCATAGGCAGGGAGAAAACTATTAGAGGATGTACCGCGATATAAAGTAGCGATAAATGAGCCGCCGATTGCACTTAGGCAAAGCAAAGTATAAAAAATAGCATTTTTATTTTTTGGTTTTACTATTTGGGCACAAATATAGAAGATGGACGTTATAAAAGCGATAGACAAAGATAGAAGAAACCCTTTCCCCAGGAATAAAATAGCCTGCCTTTTGATTATCCCTAGCGATGAAGCCAGATAAAAAACATAGTAGTTATACCAGCCGCGATTTAAGTAATCCAAAAACAGGCTGCTGCCGACTATTGTAATAATTACGGTTGCCGCAAATAAAAAGGCATATTTAATCCTGGCAATAAAAGGATAAGCTAAAATTAACACAATAATTGCCAAAGTTGTCTGTTTAGTCAAGTAAGCTAAGGCAATCAAAACAGCGGATAATAAGTAGGACTTACGAGAACTCCCGAATTTCAGCAAGTAAAGCGCTGATAATAAGAGGAACAGAAAAAGAGTATCATTTTTGATAACGTCAAAAACTAAGTTGCCGATGCGGAAGGTCGCTGCGAATAAACAGCAGGCTAGAAAAGCCGCAAAGATATTTTTGCTTTCTTTTTTTACGAAGATAAAAATCAATAAAAAATTAGCCAAAGAGAGCAAAAAAGTGAAGAATCTCAAAGGTACTAAGTACAAACCGAAAACCTTGGCAATAAGCGCTAATACATAATAGTAGAGCGGCGGATATAGAAATGGGGCAAACTCCCATGTCGGGCCTAGATAGATCCTCTGACCGAAAATTATCCTTCTGACATGTTCTATTACGCCGCCTTCAAAAATTACCAACTCGAAAGGAAAACGGACGCGCAGAAAAGCAATGATAATATAGGTAATCACGAATAAACTTGCGCCTACTAACAGCGCGTATTTTAAAAATTTAGCTATCAGATTCAAGGTACTATCTTTCATCCTTCATCAATTGATTTTGAGGACTGCTGCGATTGCGCAGCGCACACTAAATTACGCATTAACATAGTCACGGTTAACGGACCGACTCCGCCCGGCACAGGAGTAATCCAAGAAGCGCGTTTTAGGGCTTCTTCAAATTCGACATCCCCCACTATCTTATGATTAACCCTGTTTATCCCTACATCAATGACAATCGCCCCCTGACCTATCCATTCTCCTTTAATTAATCCTGCCTTACCTACTGCAACAACTAATACCTCGGCTTTCTTGACATGCTCCTGTAGCCTCCCTGCCTTACTCGTTCCGATATGACATACTGTAACCGTGGCAAACTTATCCAATAGCAACAGGCTTAATGGTTTCCCAACGATTTCGCTATGGCCAACAATCACTACTTCTTTACCATAGAGGTCTACAGCACAAGTAGTCAATAGCTCCATCACCGCAGAAGGAGTACAAGGTACAAGCCCAGCCTGACCAAATACGATTTTTCCGATATTAAAAGGGTGAACGCCTTCGACATCCTTTTCCGGCACAATAAACTGACTTATCTTTTTATAATCGATATGTGCCGGAAGCGGCATCTGGACAATGATACCATTGACCGATGCGTCGGAATTTAATTTCAAGATAATATCGATAAGAGACTTTTCCTGAATATCCTGATCCAACTTATGCAATTGGTAGGCAATACCTAAGCTCTCCGCTGCTTTTGCTTGTGATTTTACGTAAGCTGCTGCTGCCGGGTTATCGCCGATCTGGATAGAGGCCAAAACAGGTTTTATCCCTAAAGATGCTACCGCGCTTTTAATTTCTTCTCTAATCCTCTCTGCGATAGGTTTACCTTCTAGTAATTTAGCCACAATTACCTCCCTCTCTAGCTTACCCTCTAGTGCTAAAGTAATACTATTAAAACTTTAGGTTATCAGGCGCCAATAATTTTACTAACCTTGACCTCTGTATTGAACCGGATCTTCCTGATATCCTTTTTCTTAGTCAATAATTCCTTGCGCATTGACTTCCCTAACTTCTTATTTCCTGAGGATTTAAGGTTAATTTCGACATTAAAATAAGCTGATTGAAAAGCAGATTCTAATAATACTGCCGCCACCGCTACATCGCTGATTAGATTAATATTACCCTTGGTGATTAATTCCGGGCATAATTTTATAGTTTCGTGGCAAAGTCGGCAAACCATAAACGGGACATCCAGGGCATCGCGTAAATTTTTATTTTCATAAGCTACAATATCTAAGTCTACCAGACGCAAGAATGCATCTCTTAACTTTTCCGACTTTTCCAATAACTCTTTGAGCCTTTTCTCATATTTAGCATACTTTGGTTTACCTATCGTAAAATTGATCACCATGCTCACCAAAGAAGCCCCTAGGGCTGCATTCAAAGCACTGGCTGAACCTCCCCCGGGAGCAGGTATCTTAGCGGCCAGGTCATCTAAATATTTTTTTAACGTCTGTCCTCTGTAATTCATCGCTATTTCCCCTTGTTAATAAGATAATTCTCCGCCTAAGTTAAAGGCATCCCTGATTAACTCTATTTTAGGCCCACTTTGAGTAAAAACGACGGAAACCACATCGAACCTGGCACTTTTATGCAATAATTTATTTTCCTTCAGGTAGCTGAGTGCTACCCTGGAGATTTGTCTCTGCTTTATTAAAGACACGGCCTCAAGAGGATCGCCGAATCTATCCGAGCTTTTGCTTTTTACCTCAATAAAACAAAAGGTATCCTTCTCCTTAGCCACAATATCTACTTCACCCAGCCTAATCCGGAAATTCCTGGCGAGAATTTGAAAACCGTTTTCCTCCAAGAAAGTAACAGCAATTTCTTCCGCCAGTCTACCTAAGCCTAAATTTTCTTTAAGCACTGCGGAAACTTATCCTGTGGATTAGGGAGGGGCCGAGTTTTCTTAACCGCTCCCGGTGTAAACCCGTAGGGTAACCTTTGTGTTTAGAAAATCCGTATTCTGGGTATAGCGTATCATATAAAGACATAATCCGGTCCCGGATCACCTTTGCCACTATCGAAGCAGAGGCAATACTTTTTGATTTAGCATCACCCTTGATAATGCTGGTTAAAGGTAAGCTGGTTTTAAACTTGATATTACCATCAACCAGGATATGGATATGTCGAGACTTGACGGTATCAATCTTACTCAAGAGCGATTCTACTGCCTGCTGCATGGCTATTCGGGTAGCCTCGAGGATATTCAAACGGTCAATTACCTTCTCGCTGACTATACCTATGCCAAATAGAGAATTACGGATAATCTCGTAAAAAGCCTTTTCCCTTAAACAGGGTGATAATTTTTTAGAATCGTCGATGCGGTTGCTGAATCTTTGTTTACTCAAAGCTACTGCAGCTGCCACCACAGGGCCGGCTAACGGCCCCCGGCCTACTTCATCTACTCCGATAATCAAATCACAGCCGTATTTTCTAAGTTTTCTCTCGTAGTAGAAACCGCAGCTTCTATTTAGAGGCGAAGCATCCCTTTTCTTCTTCCTCATGCTTATAAGAATAAGTGGCCGCCCCAGGATAATGAAAGTCTATGGCTTGGCTTCTTTAGTCTTGATTTTAGTAGCGCGCTTGCCGATCTTACCACGCAGATAATAAAGCTTGGCTCTTTTGACCTTACCCGAACGTAACACCTCTATACGCTTAATACTCGGAGAATAAAGCTGGAATACGCGCTCAATACCTTCGCCATAAGAAACCTTTCTAACAGTAAAACTTTCAGTTATCCCACAGCCACGCCTAGCGATGATTACACCCTCAAAAGGATGCAAGCGGGTTTTATCATCCCCCTCGGCAATTTTTACTAAAACCTTGACCGTGTCGCCAATATGAAACTTAGGAAATTCTTTCTTCGAAATTTTGTCTTCTATAAGTTTAAGCTTATCCATTTATGAGATTCCTCCTCTTTTTTAATTTATCGGTTAATAAATCCGGCCTTCTTTGTTTGGTCCTCTTAAGCGCCTGACGGTATCTCCATTTCTCGATTTCCTGATGATTGCCCGACATAAGCACTCCCGGCACAGGCATCCCTTTAAAATGAGCTGGCCTAGTATAGTGCGGATGTTCTAATAGATTACCTTCGAATGACTCGAAATTCAAGGAATTTTTATCGCCAAGCACCCCGGGTATCAAACGCACGATACTATCCAACAAAACCATTGCAGGTAATTCCCCGCCCGTGAGTACATAGTCGCCTATTGAAATCTCCTCATCAACTAGAAATCTCCTTACCCGTTCATCCACCCCTTCGTAATGGCCGCAGATAAAAACAAGCTGTCTCTGCCTAGAAAACAGCTTAGCTAATTTCTGGTTGTGTTTTTTGCCTTGAGGGGTAAGTAGGACCACTTTTATTTTTGCCTGCGATCCAAGATCCCGTCGGATCTTCTGGACTGCCTTAAAAATCGGCTCAGGCCGCATCAGCATCCCTGAACCACCGCCGAAGGGGCGATCGTCGACCTTACGGTGTTTATCCTGCGAATAGTCGCGCAGATCATGAATATAGATTCTTACTTTTCCCTTCTTCTGCGCCCGCTTGATAATTGATTCATTAAGCACCGGTTCAAACATTTTGGGAAATATTGTAATTATATCTATACGCATCATAATTCAGTTGGTAACCTGCCTGCCGCCTGTCTGACGTCAGGCAGGGCAGGCAGGTAGATAGTAGTGGGCATTTAGGCCACCGCTAAAACTTACCTATTATATATCTCTGCCTTATAATTGCTGATGAATTCTTTTTTGAACTCTTTTAAGCTATCCAGCCTGATCGCCTGGCGTATCCGACGCATTAATTCCAGATAAAAGTGGATGTTATGCAGGGAGACCAGCCTTGAGCCTAATATCTCCTGCGTATTCAACAGGTGACGCAAATATGCTCGGCTGAAGTTATTGCAGGCATAGCAATCGCACTCTTTGTCTAGCGGATGAAAATCCTCTGCAAAAGGGGCATTTCTGATCACCAGTTTTCCTTCGCTGGTAAAAGCAGTGCCATTTCTGCCATAACGGGTAGGGACCACACAATCAAACATATCTACGCCTAACTCCACCGCTTCGATAAGGTCTAAAGGCATACCCACCCCCATCAGATAATGCGGTTTATTTTCAGGCAGCGACTCCAGACCCAGCTGAATCACATTATACATTAAGTCTTTTGGTTCGCCAACAGAAACCCCGCCCAAGGCATAACCATCAAAACCAATTTCCACTAACCGCAAAGCGCATTCTCTGCGTAAATCCTCATAGGTCGCACCCTGAATAATGCCGAATAAAAGCTGCTTATCGCTTACGCTGGATTTCGTATTGCTATTTAAGCTATGCTCTTTACAATACTCCATATGCTCTTTAGACCGTTTAGCCCAGGCAATCGTCCTCTCCATTGCTAATTGCGCATAATCCCTGGCGCAAGGGTAATGCACGCACTCATCCAAAGGCATCATAATATCAGAACCGAGATCGCCCTGAATCTGGATAATATTTTCAGGGGTAAAAAGATGCCTCTGGCCATCAATGTGCGACTGAAACTCAACCCCCTGGTCATTAATCTTCCTTAATAAGGCCAGACTGAATACCTGATAACCTCCGCTATCAGTCAATATCGGCCGGTCCCAGGATATAAAATTATGCAGGCCGCCTGCTTTCTTAATCACCGGCACCCCTGGCCTTAAAAATAAATGATAGGCATTAGTTAAAATTATTTCTGCCTGAGCGTCCTTAAGCTCCCGGGGAGATAAGGCCTTAACAGTACCTTGAGTCCCTACGGGCATGAAACAAGGGGTATTAATCTGGCCGTGGGCAGTAAATAACTTTCCCAGGCGTGCCTTGCTCTTTTTATCCTGATAAATGAGTTCGAACATTGACCTTAAATTATTAACATCGCATCCCCGTAGCTATAGAATCTATACCGATGATCAATGGCCTGTTGATATGCTCTATGGGCGAAATCTCTCCCGGCAAAAGCGCAAACAAGCATAAACAGCGTAGTACGCGGTAGATGGAAGTTAGTCAAAAGGCAATCTACCATCTTAAATTTATACCCCGGATAGATAAATAAATCTGTATAACCCTGCCTTACCCCGCAGGCATAAGTCTCCAAGGCCCGGCAGCTGGTAGTACCTACTGCGATGATGCGCGATTGGCTTAAACGAGTTTCTTTAATCAAGCCAGCGGCCTGATCCTCTATATTAAAATACTCCCCCTCCATCCGGTAATCCTCGATATTCTCCTCTTTGACTGGCTTGAACGTCGGATAGTTAATATGTAAAGTAATATTGGCGATGTTTATACGATTAGACCTAATCCTGGAAATTAACTCCCAGGTAAAATGCAAACCGGCAGTCGGAGAAGCAATCGCTCCTTCGTTACGCGCATAAACCGTCTGATAATAGGTATTATCTAAATCTTCAGGCGGTCTTTTGATATAAGGCGGAAGCGGCATCCTGCCATGTTTATATACTGATGCGCTATCCTTTACGGCAAAGGTAATCTCATTCTTCGCCGTTATTTCAGCTGAAAGATCACCACCATTAAATACAATCCTCTCATGTACTTTTATGCGCGCTGGCTTAATCAAGGCTTGAAAAGTCGAGTTATTTTTATGTCTTAGTAGCAAGACCTCAACCTTACCGCCGGTTAATCTGGATCCCTTTAAACGGCTAGGCAAAACCTTAGTATCGTTTAAAACTAAAAGATCACCGCTTCGAAAATAGCCAGGAATATCCTTGAAAATAGAGTGGGTAATCGTGGCTTCTTTTCGATTTAAAACCATAAGCTTAGCCAAATCCCGCTTCTCTAACGGATATTGCGCGATTAATTCTGCCGGGAGATTATAATCAAAATCAGAGAGCCTTAACATCTGTGCCTGGATAGTAATATTTCAGGATTTGTTCATAACTATAACCTTGCTTGGCCATAAAATAGGCACCCCACTGGCAAAGCCCGACTCCGTGACCCCATCCTAAGCCTTCGAATACAACATCGTGATTGACCAAACTGAGATTAAAGTTTGTGCTTTTTATGATATTAGGGCCGAGTATGTTACGAAAATCCTTGGCTAGGATCTTTAGATCTTTAGCATCAGAACTAAAATTCAATTCGCTAACTCGGCCAGAGGCATTCCTTTTGAGTATCGTTATGTTTTTAAGCTTAGAGATTTTATAACCAGCGGCTGTTAATTTCTCCTCGATCTCTTCAAGAGGCACCACCAGGTGCCAGTTAAAATGAGGGGACTCCTTGCAAAAACTGCAGGCAACTCCTTTTAAAGGCAGAATATCTGTCTGCCAAAGCTCGGCAGAATTTTCAGTATGGCCTCCGCAAGTTGCATGGTAATATGCCGGAAAAAGGTCTCCTCGGTAGGTGATGACTAAGCCCTTAGTCTGATCGACAGCAAGATTAGTACGTTGCCGCTCTGAGGCCTTACCTCCGTAAACCTGAGAATAGATATCGCTTGTCAGGTCATAATCTCGAGCGCGGCTCTCCTGCATTTTAAAAACCGCAAAGCTGCGGCTTATTACTGCCTGTGCCTTTAAGGCCTCTATCGGCCAATAGTGTGACGTTTCGTTGTAAAGGACTCCTTTGATATAATCCTCTAATTCGAGATAATTCACAACGCAGAGTCGTGATTTTTCATCTTTGATTAACTCTATATCCCCATTAAACCGGCGGCCATTAATTAAGATTGCGCTAATATTGTCTGCCTCAAGATAAATCTTCCGCAGATTAAAATTCATCCTGCCGATAGATATCCCCCCCTTATATGCGGTAACCGTAGTGCGTAGATTTCTGCCGCGGTAAAGAAGCGAACGATTAAGAGGGTTACTCACTTCATAAAAGCCGCCAATCACAAGATTGAGCGTAGGGGCATCCCGAATAATCGCTACCCGCACATAACCACCGGAAGGTTCATAACAATTACCTGCTAGGGGCCTGAAATTAAAAGCTAAGGTAATTATTGCTGCTAAGGATAATATCAGTTTTTGTTTTATCGACGTGACCATAGCCAGAATATTAACGAGATAATAATGCTAATTAATATTGAGGTAGTTAAAGGGAAATAAACAGTAAGGTTTTTCTTCTGAATATATATGTCCCCGGGTAATTTTCCTAAAAACGGTATCTTCTCTAAACAGATCAATGCTATACCGAGCGCTACCAGGATAATACCAAAAATAATCAAGGTCTTCCCTATAGCTGCCATAAAAATTATTTTCCTTCTTTCTTTTTGTACCTTTCTACTTGTGAATAAATACAGCCGCAATACTTTTGGCAATAGATCCCTCTCGCCTTAGCTAGATCATGCGCCTGCCTAAAACCTACACGGAAATCCGCATAGTAAAAGTCTACGCCCTCCTTCTCTGCCGCGCCCTCACCTGCCTTACGCAGCGCCTCCTGGTCTTGGTAGGGACTGACTAATAAAGTAGTGGAAAAGAGGCCAAAACCTTTTTCTTTCGCGGCCCTAGCTGTTGCTTTTAGTCTTAGCGCCCAACAAAGTTGGCAACGTTGCGGTTGCGCCTCTTGTAAATTAACTGCTCGAAAGAAATCTACAGGCCGGTATTCAGCATAAATAACCTCCAGGTTTTCCTTTCTACTAAATTCAACAACCTCCTTTTTTCTGTTATTATATTCAAGGAGGCCGTGGATATTAGGATTATAGAATATCCCGCTCAACTGAAAACCGCTATCCCGTAGGCAACTTAGAGGATAAATAAGGCACGGGGAACAACATATATGTAATAATAATCTCATCCTCTCCTGCTTTAGGGACGGTTCTTGAGTCGTGGGGAAAGTGTCCCTTTTTTTGTGAACCCTGGGGACAGTTTAGCTTCAACCTAAGAACCGTCCCTATGGTTTGATATATATAGCCGTATCGGTAACGCCATTACTAGTCCAGATACACTTCCAATCTCTGACTGAAGCCAGAAACTCCCCCCACTCCTGGGAGATCGGACCCTCAAAAGGCTTACGCGAAGTTGGCGAAATAGAAGTAGAAGGCAAATACCAATTAACATTATCAATAATAAGCATGCCTGCCGGCTTAATCTTCTCTAATACCGCGTTGGCGCAGGCACTGCGGTAGATACCGTCTACTAAAACAAAATCCAGGTTATCTTTAGAAAACCTCTGGGATACGTTGACATAATCAGTTCCTTTGCCATGATCTTCATCGAAATCTTTAGGAAATAATAGGTAAGTCACATTGTTGATTTTATTTCTTTCCAGGTCGCCAGCTACACGCTTATACCAAGTCGGGTCATGCTCAACACTGGTCAAAGCCGAAACCCTCTGCGCAAACCAGAGAGTGCTCCTGCCCGAACCGAATTCCAAACCGACGAAATAATCCTTTAATGATGCTGTTAGTAGGCGGTTCGCTGACTGCGTAAGCCAGGGATATCGAGGATTTATTTTTTGATAGAGCAAAAAATTGAACTTATCGATGAAATATCTTAAGCTCCAATGGGGCAACCACTTCATATCTTCAGTACTCCTCGTTCATTTTTATTTCCCGCATGAGAATATGCTTAAGAAATATAACTAAAACATTTATATGCTGAATTGTTTTTAGTAAAACTCCTGCGGAGGGGTAGATAAATATCTTGGCGCGAGAAATTATTTATCCTTAAAATAACTCACTCTGTTTGTCTTGGTTAAATTTAACCCCAAAATGCTCGAAGGCCGACCTAGTTGCTATTCGGCCGCGAGGGGTGCGCTTGAGAAACCCGGCTTTCAATAAATACGGCTCTATAGTATCGGCAATAGTATCAACCTCTTCATTGAGATTAGCAGCCAAAGATTCCAATCCCGCAGGGCCACCGTCATAAGAGTCAATAATTAATCTCAAAAACTTACGGTCTATATCATCTAAACCTGCCTTATCAATACCTAATTCATCCAGTGATTTAGTGGCGATATCCTTATTAATCCTGCTTATCTTCGCTAACTGAGCGTAATCGCGTATCCGACGCAATAATCTATTGGCTATGCGCGGTGTTCCCCGAGAGCGCCGGGCAATCTCCAAAGCTGCCTGATCTTCTACGTCTATGCCGATGATCTTGGCAGAATGCTTGATGATCTTAGCCAACTCGTCCTCGGAATAAAAGTCTAAATGATATAATATGCCGAATCTCCCTCTTAGGGGTGCGGATAATAAACCCGTCCGCGTAGTTGCCCCTACCAGAGTAAAAGGTTTAAGGTTAAATTTAATTGTTTTGGCATAAGGACCCTTGTCAATCACGAAATCGATTTGAAAACTCTCCATAGCCGGATAGAGAAACTCCTCTACAACCTTGGAGAGCCGATGTATCTCGTCGATAAAAAGTATATCACCCTTGTCGAGATTGGTCAAAATGCCGATAAGATCCCCGGCCCTCTCTATTGCCGGGCCAGAAGTAGCGGTAATCTTACCGCTCATTTCGCGGCCGATAATATGTGCTAAAGAAGTCTTGCCTAATCCCGGAGGGCCGGCCAAAAGGACATGCTCTAAAGATTCATTTCTCTGTTTAGCAGCAACAAGGCAAACCTTAAGATTATCTACGGTATCCCTTTGGCCGACAAAATCCGTAAGTTTCTGCGGACGCAAAGAGAGATTTAAAACAATATCATCATCCGACTCCTCAATATTAACTACAGCCTGATTATCCCTAAGCAACCTCTGCCTTATTTCTTCTATCATAGGGTATAATATTCTCCTTGTTCCTGCTTAATTCTATCTCTTCGAATAGGTCTGTTTGACGGGCGACTGCTTCTTTAAGTCTAACTAATTCTAAAATAGCTAAAAAGGTTACCACTATCTCTAGCTTGTTCCTGGCCTGACGGAAAAGTTCTGAAAGCAAAACCGATTCCTGGGCAAGTAATAAGTGGAGGATCTGGTGCACCTTCTCCTCAACGGTGAATTCATCTTTAATCACCTGATAAAATATTTCCTTGGGAACATCTTCCAAGGCTTTGGAAAAAGCACTGATCAAATCAAAGATGCTTGCCTCAAAATAAACCTCACCTGCGTTTTCGCTTACTTGCTCTGGCTTTCTTTCTGACTTTGGACGTTTAAAGATCTCTTTTTGGCTGGCTTCCCTTTGACGTAAGGATTCCGCTATTTCTTTAAATTTTTCGTACTCTAATAAGCGCCTGACTAATTCAGCCCGCGGATCCTCTTGCTCCTCTTGCTGGATTTCTTCGGCCGGCAGAAGCATCTTGGATTTAATTTGCATCAGCGTAGCTGACATCACTAAAAACTCCCCGGCAATATTCAAATCAAGCAGCTGCATAAGATTCAGATAGTTCAAATACTGCTCGGTTACTTTAGCTATCGGTATATCGTAAATATTCAGGTGGTCTTTCTTCACCAGATAAAGTAGCAGATCAAGCGGCCCTTCAAATATAGGCAATTTTATCTTATAACTCATATATTCATTGCTTCTTTGATCTCTTTTAGTGTCTTGGCAGCTACCTCCGCTGCCCTTAAACTGCCGCGTTCAAGTATCCTGATCACTCCTGCTTTATCCTTAACCAGCTCTTCCCTTTTTTTATGAAAACTCTCTAACCTCTTCAGGATTCCCGCAGCGAGTATTTTTTTACACTCGGTGCATCCGAGCCGGGCATTAGTGCACCAAGCAGAAACATCGTCTTTAGTCTCGGGTACAAAGGTGCAATAATAAGAGAAGACATTACAGACTCCCGGATGCCCCTTATCGGCTAATTTAATCCTTTTAGGATCAGTAAACATACCGGAGATCTTCTTCTTGATAACCTCGGGGGAATCGGAAAGGTTGATAGTATTATCATAACTCTTGCTCATTTTTCTGGCGTCTAATCCTAAAAGGCGGGGGGTTTTAGTGAGGATTGCCTGAGGATAACCGAATAGATCTTTTTTATACAATGTATTAAACCGCCGGGCAATTAAACGGGTAAGCTCTAAGTGGGGGAGCTGATCGTCGCCGACCGGGACTTTATCCGCTTGATAGATCAGGATATCGGCTGCCTGTAAAACCGGATACCCCAGAAAACCGTAGGTATTCAGATTACGCGTCTTGACCTGGCGCATCTGCTCTTTATAAGTAGGGCATCTTTCCAGTAACCCTAAAGGCACCAAACAGGAAAATATCATATAAAGATCCAAATGCTGGCTGACCTGCGACTGCACGAAAAATGTCGATTTATCGGGATCCAGGCCGACACTTAACCAATCTATCACATTGTCTATCGCCGATTCTGCTAAAACAGCCGGATGTTCATACTCGCTCATCAAGGCATGCCAATCAGCTACCATAAAGAAACAATCATACTCCTCTTGCAATTTCAGCCAATTATCCAGGGCGCCTACTAAGTGCCCCAAGTGCAACTTTCCTGTCGGACGCATTCCGCTTAAGACTCTTTTTTTTTCCGCACTCATCGTCGCCTGTAAAATTTAAAGTTTCCTGGCGATCTTTTCGACTTCGTAAGCCTCAAAAAGATCACCTTCCTGCAAGTTATCAAAACCGCCCAGGGCCATGCCACACTCAAATCCCTCAGCGACTTCCCGCACATCATCTTTAAAACGCTTAAGCGAAGAGAGCTTTCCTTCAAAGACCAGCTCTCCATTTCTAGTCAAGTTAATCAGGCTGTTACGGGTGATCTTGCCTTTAGTCACGAAACAACCGGCGACTGTCCCTGACCTGGACAGCTTAAATACCTTCCTGATCTCTGCCTTGCCCAAAAATACTTTCTTGATCTTCGGCTCAAGCATACCCTCGATGGCTGCCTTGATATCATTGGCTAACTCATAAATAATATTATACGGCCTAAAATCAATGCCTTCTTTATAAATCAAATCCTTAGCCAACTCATCGGCAGTAACGTTAAAACCTAATATCAGCGCATTAGAAGCAACGGCTAAAATAACATCGGAAGAATTGATATTGCCTACTCCTTGATGGATAATATCCAGCTTGATTTCAGAAACGTTGAGCTTATCCAGGGTATTTTTGATTGCCTCCAGAGAGCCCTGGACATCTGCCTTAATGATTAATTTTAGCTCTTTGATCTTGCCGGCCTCTATCTGAGAATGCAGATCTTCCAGGCTGATTCTTTTTACTGTCTTTATTTGGCGTTGTCTTTGGCGCTCTTGGCGCGCCAATGCCAGCTCCTTGGCTTTTTTTTCGTCGTTGATCACGAAGAACTGCTCTCCTGCCTCAGGTATACCGGAGACACCCAGCACCTCCACCGGCGAAGAGGGCCCTACCTCAGTAACCGCCTGTCCGCGATCGTTAAACATCGCCCTAATCTTACCATAATACTCCCCGACAATAATATTCTCATTAAGATGCAGAGTGCCATTGCGCACGAGCATAGTGACCACCGGCCCCCTGCCTTTACTTAGCTTTGCCTCAACCACGACTCCTCTGGCGGGCCGCTGAGAATTTGCCTTTAATTCCAGCATCTGGGCATCTAAAAGGATCATCTCCAGCAAATCATCAATTCCGGCGCCGGTTTTCGCCGAAACCGAGACGGTGATTGTTTTCCCTCCCCAGTCCTCAGCTGTCAAATCTAATTCAGCGAGCTGTTTCTTTAACTTATCAATATTTGCCTGCGGTTTATCTATTTTATTCATCGCTACAATGATCGGCACACCGGCAGCGCGGGCGTGGTCAATAGCTTCCTGGGTCTGCGGCATAACTCCGTCATCTGCCGCAACTACTAAAACAACTATATCCGTAATACTGGCCCCCCGCGAGCGCATCGCAGTAAAGGCTTCGTGTCCCGGCGTATCTAAAAAGGTGATCTCCCCTGTCGGCAAAACTACCTTGTAAGCCCCGATATGCTGAGTAATGCCTCCGTGCTCGGATTCGGCAATTTTAGTTTTTCTGATCGCATCAAGCAAAGAAGTCTTACCGTGATCTACATGGCCCATAAATGTCACTATCGGCGGTCTAGGCTTTAAAAATTCAGGGCGATCTAACTGGCCGTGAACGCCTAACGCCAAAGATTCAGCGTCAGGGGCATTCTTGATCTGATAACCATACTTTTGCGAGATATTTTTTACTGCCTCATACTCTAAAGATTGATTAATCCCTGCCATAATCTTCATATCCATCAGGCCCTTGATTAAAACTGAAGGTTTCATCTGTAACTTCACCGCCAAATCCTTAACAGTGATCGGCAGCTCCAACTCCAGCTCTTTCAATACCGGTGCGCTAACTATAGCGGGCTGAATAATCTCCTTTACTTGCGGAGCAATCTTCTCCGGAGCCTTTTTTACCTCCTCTTTAGCTTTTATTATTTCCGGCCGAGGAGCCACTGAAGGAACTTCTTTATCTAATACCTTCTTCTCTTGTGGGTATGTCTTCTTTGGCCGAATAGCGGCGATTATGGGACTGCCAGTAGCCATAGCCGGCTCAAGAGGTTTCTCGATTTTAGGCAAAGGAGAAGGGTGTAATTCTTTTTTCGGAGCTGTCTTTTTTTTCAGATGCTCTGCCTTAGCGGACTTGCGCTTATCAAGTGGGAAAACTTTCTTAACAGTTTTCTTCTTAATTGTAGGCTTAATTACTGCCTTTTTTGTTTTTAAAATAACTGTTTTTTTAGTCTCGCTTTTATCTTTCTTGGGTTTTACCATTTTTTCCTTCTGTTTTTATCCTCGCCTGACTGCGAATATTAAACTTACTTTAAAAATATATTATTTGTTTAACCTTTTAGCTTCCTGGGTTAATTTTTCCGCCTTTTTCTTTCCTATGCCTTTAATTTTGGTTAAACCTGAAATCCCTGAATTTATGATATGCTCTAAGCTGTTAATCCCTGCCTCCTGGAGGCTGGCTAGAGTTTTACTTCCTACTCCTGATAATTGCTCAAGGGAATGCGACTTTTTACTTTCCTTTTTCGCCTGTTTGACCTTCTTTTGCTTCTTCTCTTTCTTGGCTTCTTTTTCTGGTTTTTCCGCCACCGGTTTTTCTGCTTGTGGCTCTTGCTCTTTTGGCTCAACAGGAACGGATTTCGTACGAATATCTAATTCCCACCCGATCAACCGACAGGCCAGCCTGACATTCTGACCATGTCTACCGATAGCTAAGGAAAGTTGATCATCATCTACGATAACCTCTGCCTTAAGTTTATCCTTGTCTAATTTTATCTCAGCGACTTTCGCCGGAGAAAGCGCGGCTTTGATATACTCTTTTATATCGTCGTTAAAACGCACGATATCGATCTTTTCTCCATGCAGCTCATTGACGATGTTGCGTACGCGGTTCCCGCGCATCCCCACGCAGGCCCCTACAGAATCGACCTTCTCATTTTTTGACCGTACCGCGATCTTGGTCCGCTCACCCGCTTCCCGGGAGATCGACCTGATCTCTACAATCCCCTCATAAATCTCAGGCACTTCTAATTCGAATAGTTTCTTTACTAGATTAGGGTGAGTGCGTGACAAAAGAATCTGCGGGCCCTTGGCATCTTTTCTTACCTCTGCCACGTAGGCGCGGATGCGTTGGCCCTGTTTAAATTCCTCCTTGGGAGACTGTTCGCGCTTAAGGAGGATTCCTTCTGCTTTACCCAAGAGATCAACAATAATATTGCCTTTATCAAAGCGATATACCGTGCCGCTGACTATTTCTCCTACCTTACCCTGAAACTCGCTAAAGACAACCTCTTTTTCAGCTTCCCTGATTTTTTGAATAATTACCTGCCGCGCAGCCGAAGCAGCAATCCGGCCGAAATCTATGGAGGTAATCTCCTCCTGATTCCTGAAGGCTTTGATCTTTCCCGTATTACGGTCAAGTTCTACCCTTAACTCTTCATCGGGTTTAATATCGACAACCTTCTTGGCTGCGCTTAAAAGCGCGCTCTCCACTGCTTCGATCAAAACTTCTTTTTTAATGCCCTTCTCTCTTTCGATCTGCTCTATTATAGCTAATAATTCCTGACTCATCGTTCTCTCCGGCTCCTTAAGTATTACTCGATTATCTGTTTTCCCTTTTTGATTTTAGCCAAAGGGATCTCAGTTTGCATGCCAGCCTGATCAATATGGACTGATTCCTGGCTTACCTGACTGGTTATTCCCTCTAATTCCAACTTTCCATCTAACGGTTCAATAAAAAATAAACGCACCTTTTTATTCAAACAACGCGCAAAATCGCTTTTTGTCTTTAAAGGCCTGTCTAGGCCCGGGGAAGAGACTTCTAAGATATAGCTACAATGTAGCATTTGCCTCTCTTCTAAGATTCTGCCTATTTCCTGATTTAGTTCAGCGCATTCATCCAGCGTAATACCTCCTTGCGGTTTGTCCACGAATATCATCAAGACTAGATTTCTACCCTCATGCCTGTGGATAAACTCTACCAGGTCCAAGGAACGTAACGCAAGATAATCCCTGATAATACTCTCAAACTCATCGATAATAGCCTGCTTATCCATAGATAATCCTTTTTATCTCTCTGATAATTTCCCCCTGCTCTTTAGAGGCTCTCTCTTGGTTACGGCGTGTCTTTAGTTCTACGTGGTTATTCTTCAGCGATTCCTTACCGATAATAACCTGTAATGTAACGCCCAATAGATCCGCATCCTTGAATTTTACGCCTGCCCGCTCATCCCGGTCATCGAGAAGCGCAGAAATATTATTCTGCTTTAACTCGCTATATATATCAGAAGCGATTTTCATCATCTTTTTGTCGCTGACATCCAAAGGCAATACAATAACCTGGTAGGGGCTTATCTCTTTTGGCCAAATAATACCCTGGTGATCATGGTTCTGCTCGATGATTGCCGAGATTAACCTTGAAACGCCTATACCATAACAACCCATGATTATGGGCCTCTTTTTCCCTTGGGCGTCGAGAAAATGCGCCCCTAAACTAGCGCTGTATTTTGTCCCCAGTTTAAAGATATGCCCGATCTCGATTGTATTTCTCCGCTCTAATTTAACCTTACAACGCAGGCAATCCTTAAGGGGGCCTTCTTTATCCGTCTGGCTGGATTTACACTTCGCACAATACAAAACCAGGTCCTCTCCGCTTTCTGCAGGAACCATAAATTCATGCGAAGCGTTGCCACCCATGACTCCCGAATCCGCCTCTGTAATCAAACAGTCCAGCCCGCACCTCTTAAAAATCCTCAGATAAGCATGATAAACCGTTTCATAATTCTTGTCTAAACCCGCCTCATCCTGATCAAAACTATAAGCATCCTTCATAATGAATTCGCAAGCCCTGACCAGGCCGAAACGCGGTCGGATCTCATCGCGGAATTTTGTCTGAATCTGATACAATAATAAGGGAAGCTGTTTATAAGAAAAAATGTGTGCTTTTACTAAATCGGTAATTACTTCTTCATGCGTAGGGCCCAGGCAAACATTCCTTCCCTTGCGGTCGACAAACCTGATCATCACCTCGCCCATATCTTTATCGCGTCCGGATTTAAGCCAAAGATCCTTCGGCTGTAATGCCGGAAGCAGCAGTTCAGACCCCCCGCAGGAATCCATCTCCTGGCGGATTACCTTTTCAAGATTATCCAATACCCTTAAACCCAAAGGCAGGTATGAATAAACCCCTGCCATAAGCATACGGATCAAGCCTGCCCTCAGCAGTAGCTGGTGGCTAAGCGATTCTGCCTCCTGCGGCGTTTCTTTTAAAGTCGGAATAAAAGCCTTTGACCACAACATTTTTTTTCTCAGTAAATACTGGTTAATTGGTTAATTTACCATTATAGTCTAATTAACCACTCACCAATTAACAACTCACTAAATGAGATATTTCTTTGAGCAACACACCCACGCACCTAGAATAAGATACTTTCTTTACCGGCTTGCCTTTTTTAAAAAGAAGCCCGTCTTTCTTACCAAAAGCCACCCCTATATCAGACTGCTTGGCTTCACCCGGGCCATTCACCACGCAACCCATAACCGCCACCTTAAGCGGCCTAGTTGAATTCTGAAAATTAAAAGAAGGAAGCTTTCTTTCCAAGTCCCTTACTATTTTCAGTAGATCTACCTCACAGCGACCACAGGTCGGACAGCTGATAATCTGGCATCCTAAGTTATATAAACCCAAAGATCCCAGGATAAGCTTAGCAACTCTTATCTCCAGCTCCGGACTAGCAGTTAAAGATACCCTTATCGTATCACCAATCCCCTCTGATAGCAACCCTCCAACCGCAATACTTGATTTTACCGTACCATCCAACGGTAACCCGGCAGCGGTAACTCCTAGATGAAAAGGATAGTCGCAGAGATTAGCCATCTTGCGATAAGCAGCAAAAGTATCAAAGATATCCGACCCTTTTAAAGAGAGCACCAAGTTAAAGAACCCCAGGCTTTCAATAAACCTGATGTAATCCATAGCTGCCTTGACCATGGTATCCGCTATGCTGGACTCCCCTGTCCCTTGAGGATATAATTTCTCCAGAGAGCCGGAATTTAAACCAACCCTAACCGATATATCGGATGATTTGGCGGCTTGGATAATTTTCTCAATCTCCTCTTTTTTACAGATATTACCGGGGTTGAGCCTAATCTTATCAGCCCCTCTTTCAATAGCTTCTATGGCTAGGCGCCAATCAAAATGTATATCTGCTACTAAAGGTATCTTGATTTTGGCTTTGATCTTATCAATAGCCTGGGCATCGGCTTTGTTTTTTACCGCGACTCTCACAATTTCGCAGCCGGCGCGCTCAAGCCGTTTTATCTGTCTTAGAGTAGCCCCTACATCCTGCGTCCTGGTCTTGGCCATCGACTGGATGGCTACCGGATTATCGCCTCCGATACAGAGATTGCCAATTTTTATACTTCTTGTCTTGCGTCTTATAACCATAATTATCGGTTAAAAAAATTTAAAATCCTATCCCCGAATTTAAGCAGATCATTAAAGGTTACCAGCAATGCCAATGCAATTATAATCGTAAAGCCTACCTTGGCGATAATTCGCTCGGTCTTGAGGCTCAGATATTTTCCCCTTATTTTCTCTATGCCCAACAAAAATATATGCCCGCCATCTAAAACCGGCAATGGTAAGAGGTTGAATATCGCTAGATTAAGGCTCAATATTGCCATAAGATGTACAATGGCAATTATACCCAAACGACTGACTTTAGAGGTAATATAAAACATGCCCAGCGGGCCGGTCACTGAATCACGCAACGATAGTTTGCCGGTAATCATCATCCCCAAGGCCTTATAAGTTAAAGCAGTCAACTCCCAGGTTTTAGCTGCGCTTAACAAAAACGAATCAAAAAAACCGTGCCTGATTTTTACGATCTCCCCAGAAGGGGTGACGCCCAGTAAACCGATCTTCTGCTTCTCCCCGAAGATATCGTCAAACTGTTTCTCTTGGATTTTCACCTTTAACGTTTCTTCTTTTTCTTTACGCAAAATAGTCAGGCGTACCAATGAGGCTGCTTTTTTAGTATGAATTACTCTCTGAAGATCCTCCCAGTAATCCACTGCTTCACCATCTACAGCAATGATCTTATCCCCAACCTGCACTCCGGCATCTTTAGCGCCGAGTCCGTCTACCAGACTGCCGACATCAGTAGTCAAAGTAGGATAGCCAGCAAAAAATATAAGCCAAAAGAACAAAAAGGCCAAGGCATAGTTTAATAGAGGCCCAAAAAATATAATTTGAAAACGCCTCCCTATAGACTGAGTAAGATATTCGTCTTTTTTACCCGTGTAGCTCTCCAGATTATCCCCGGCAAGCTCTACATAGCCGCCTAAGGGTATTGCGCTAACGCTATATTCCGTATCCTTAATCCTCTTTTTAAAGATCTGCGGACCAAACCCCAAAGAAAAGCTGTTTACGCGCACCCCCAGCCTTTTAGCAGTAATAAAATGCCCGAATTCATGGACTATAATCAAAACTCCCAAAATCAATAAAAAAATAAAAAAAGCAATCATCTCTTTACCTTAAATTAGCAATAACCCGCCCGGCCTCGGCCTTAGCCCAAATATCTATATTCAGGATATCAGGCAAATTTGGTTTTTTAATATTCCGGTGCCTGCTTAAAACTTTACTTATAACTTTGGGTATACCCAAAAAGCTCAGCCTTCCCTTAAGAAATTCGCCTACACTGACCTCATTGGCTGCATTCAGGGCAGCCGGCGCAGTACCGCCTTCCCTAGCTACCTGATAGGCTAACTCTAAACAAGGAAATTTTTTGAGATCCGGTTTTTCGAAAGTTAACACTTTTAATTTATAAAAATCAATATTTCTTAATCCGCTATCCAGTCTTTGCGGGTAGGAAAGGGCATATTGTATAGGAATGCGCATATCCGTAATGGATAGCTGGGCCATAATCACCCCATCTATAAATTCAACCATGGAATGAATGATCGCCTCTGGATGCACTACCACTTTTATCTTTTCTAGGTCTAAGCCGAAAAGAAACATCGCCTCTAAAACCTCAAGCCCCTTGTTCATCAGCGTGGCAGAATCTACGCTAATCTTCCTTCCCATCTTCCAGCGTGGATGTTTGAGCACACTTTTTATTTTGATACCCTTAAGGCTTTTGATGGAGGAGTTCCGAAAAGGCCCGCCTGAAGCCGTAAGATAAACGGTTTGTAATTTATTTTTATCTTGACCGCTGAGGCATTGCCAGATCGCCGATTGCTCGCTATCAATAGGGATAATCCGTATTTTTTTCTTCGCTGCCCTATGCATAATCAGAGACCCGGCCATAACCAAGGCCTCTTTATTAGCCAGGGCGATCTTTTTACAGTTATCAATTGCCATTAATAAAGGCCCCAGCGCAGCCGAACCGCTGATTGCCACTACAACCTGATCAACCAGGCTGCTCTGCGCTATTTCATTCAAGCCATCTTGACTAAAAAGTAATTTAGTTTTCTTTAAATCTAACTTGGACCTTAAATCCTGGGCTGCCTTTCTATCTTGTACACATACGAATGCCGGGTTAAACTGACGGATCTGCTGCTCTAATATAGCAATATTAGAATTAGTGCTTAAGGCTATTGGCCGGAACTTATCCGGAAAACGCCTGATTACCTCTAAAGTGCTTCTACCGATAGAACCTGTTGAGCCTAATATTGCAATACGCTTCATAGCCAGAATATTTTCATTTAAGGGTTATATTCATATAAAAATAAAATACCGGAGCAGTAAAGAGCAGGCTATCGATTAAGTCCAAGACACCCCCCATACCCGGAAAAACGCTACCTGAATCCTTCACATTACAGTCACGCTTCATCAGAGACTCGGAAAGATCACCTAATTGGCCCAAGATACTTAAAGAGATACCCAGTACCGCAAGATGCAGGTAGTTAAAAGGCAGGAATGGCTTACTGACCAGGGCCCCGCAAATACTAAAGACCAGTCCGCCAACCGCTCCTTCGATTGATTTATTCGGGCTGATGCGCGATATAAGAGGAGTTTTGCCAAAACGGACACCGACAAGATAAGCGCCGATATCTCCTAATTTTGTAATCAAAAGCAGAGCTACTAAAAGGCCGATCCCGCCGCTAAGGTACCTAATTTTAATTAAAAAACTGAAGAACCAGGCAATGTAAAGTATGCCGAATATAGTCGTGGAAATTCCCACGATCACGCCAGAACTCTCACGTCGCCTAAACTGCATCAGTATAAGGATCAAGAGAGTCAGAACAATAAAAAGAAGCTCCCAGCTTCTGGTAAGCTCAAAGCGAAATAGGATTGAAATCGGAATAACCGCCCCCATACCTATACCAAAATATTTGTAAATACTTATTCCTTTTTTCTCCAGCATCGTGAAAAATTCATATAGGCCGAAGACAATGAAAGCGGCAATCAATAAACCACACAACCAGTCTACGAATATTGTCGCGGTGATAATTGCGATAAGTATGCCGGAAGTTATAATACGTTTAGTCAGCATTTATCTTGCCGAATCTGCGTTCTCTGCTTTGGTAAACCCTAATCGCCTCTTCCAGGTCAGACCTTGCGAAATCCGGCCAATATTTCCTGGGGAAATATAATTCTGCGTAAGAAAGCTGCCAGAGAAGAAAATTGCTTAAGCGCATCTCTCCGCTGGTACGAATTAAAAGATCCGGATCAGGCAAACCAGCTGTATAAAGATAGTTCGCAAAGTTCTCGCTAACGAGATTATCCAATTTTTCCTCACCATTGATAACTGCACGGGTAAACTTTTTTACCGCATCTATTATTTCCTGCCTTGAACCGTAATTTAATGCCAAAACTACCAATAACCCCGTATTATTTTTAGTCTTTGCCTCTGCCTCTTTAATCTTTTTCTGGATATATCCCGGCAAGGGATCCCCTCTGCCGATAATCTTTAGCCGCATATTATTTTCTTCTAATTCCCTGATCTGCCGGGTAAGGAAATTGTCTAGAAAACGCATCAATACCACAATCTCCCTCTTCGTCCTCTGCCAGTTCTCCGCGGAAAAAGCAAAGAAAGTAACTACCTTAACCCCTAAATCATCGGCTGCGTGTATTATTTCTTTGATCCGGGAAACGCCAACGCGGTGGCCGGCAGTGCGGGGCAGCTTTTTCTCCTGCGCCCAACGGCCGTTCCCATCCATGATAATCGCGATATGCTGCGGAATATTATTCTTCATCCTTATTCAGGGACGGTTCTCAACCCAATCTTAAAGTGTCCCGCCTGCGGCGGGACACTTTCGCTTCAAGTTGAGAACCGTCCCTAATATTATTGGTGGACCCGGTAATCTATATCTGGGAAGATATTGTCTTTATATTCGAGATCTGCCAGCCAATGCTCATCAATCGAGTTTGCCTTGATATCTTCATATAAACGAGTGAATCTTAAAATGTGCTCCTTGGTACGATTAACGGCGTAATCGGTATGCGTACCCGTGCCCATAATAAATGCCCAATCCGAACTTTGCGCAAGCAAGAGTTCTCGCAATGCCTGATTTAACGCCCTCCTTAAAGTTCCTTCTGCCTGCTTTATGCCCCTGGCTAATTCGCTCATCCTCTCCGATGCCACATGCAAATGCCGGTAAATCCAGTCATTAGGGCCCTGCAGCCACATCTCGTTATACCCTTTCCATCCCCAGCTTGACATAGAAGGGGTAATTACCTGATTGCGCGGATTTTGGGCTAAATACTCCGATGCGGTAATCAATTGTATTATATCCTGATCAAAGGCTATCTTACGAATCAAAAAATCTAGCCACATCGGCCCCTCATACCACCAATGTCCGTATAATTCCGCATCATAAGGAGAAAGAATAATCGGCTTTTTCTGCAGTATATCAAACAGATATTCAACCTGCCTCTGACGGTTAAACATGAAATTTCCCGCATGTTCGGCAGCCTTCTCCCTCGCCTGATCCGGCAAATAGGGCTCTTTATGTTTGGTATCCCCTGTAATCCGGTAATACTTTATCCCGGTATTGATGCGTACGCCGTCAGTATGAATATAGGGGCGGATATATTCGTAATCCAGATCAAAACCTATATCACGGTAAAATTCCCGGTAGAGATAATCCCCGGGATAACCTTCAATGGAGGACCAGACCTGTCTGGATGACTCCAGGTCCCTGCCAAAACAAGCTACCCCGGACTTACAGTATACCGGAGCAAATACGCCATATTTTGGCCGGGGGCTTCCATGCAAAATGCCATGGGCATCGCTGATAAAATACTTTAAATTTGCCTCTTTGAGTATCTGATCATAACCAGGGGCATAACCGCACTCAGGCAACCAGATACCCTGCGGCTGGCGGCCGAATACCTTTCCGTAGTGGCTGACTGCAACTTTAACCTGGGCTTTAATCGACGGCCGCACTACATCCATTAAGGGGAAAAAGCCGTGGGTTGCCCCGCAGGTAATAATCTCTAACTTTCCGGAGTCCTGGAAATATTTAAATGCCTTAACTAAATTACGCTGATATCGCTCAAAGACTTCCCTGGCTTCATAGAAACGGCTCAAATACATATTAGCCAGACGATGAAACTCCGGCTGCCAACGGGTACGCTCTACCTCCTTATGACCTAACTCGATTAATTTACTGATATGCCTGATATACCTCTCTTGAAGCAGCTGGTCTTCCAACATCGAGATAAGCGTAGGAGTCAACGACATCGTTAAACGAAAATCTACCTTGTCGTTAAGCAGCCTTTCGAAAACCAGGATCAGAGGTATATAGGTTTCGGTTATCGCTTCATAAAACCAATCCTCTTCCAAAAAGTTTTCATGTTCCGGGTGTCGAACATAAGGAAGATGGGTATGTAAAACTAAACAAAGATATCCTTTAGGCATATTGGCTAATCTGTTTAATTAGTTAAATGATTAATTTAGCGGTAGCCTAATTAACCAACCACCACTTAACCGTCCACCGCTTTTGTTATTTGGTTTCTTTAGTCACAATTGGCGTAATTGTACGCTCTTCTTTTTGGTCGGAAGATCTGGCTTGCACCGGAATAACCTGCTTGCCTTCCGGCAGAGCAAAGCGCAAAGTAAAAGTTCCGTCTGGCCTAAGCTTTATGGACCTACCCTGCACGCTCACTTGAGCATCGGGTTCAGTTGCGCCATAAACAATCAGTTCGGTATTCACTGTCAGCCAGAATTTTCTTACGCCGGGCTTTTTCACCGGACTAGCCATAGATGCGATGCCGGGCGAGGCAAGGACTCCGGAAAAGAGTTCTTTGCGCAGTTTTTGTTGCCAACCTTTCTTGTCTACCGCTGAACTCTGCCCGAATCCAAAACCCATGCCATAAAGCCGGACAAACATATCTTCGGGGATCATCCACTCTTCATCGGTAATCCAAGAAGGGCCATCTGAAGGCGACTGGACTGTATTTGAACGTAAGATGGTAATAAATCTGCCGTCTGCCAAAAGCAGGCCTAAGTCCACACACCAGGATCTACCCGGGCCATCGGTATCGATATACCAATTATTGGCATATTCATTAATCTGGATGTCAAAGAAGCGATGGGCATTATTACCATTAAAATTAATCTGGCTGATGTCGTAAACGCGCAAGGCGCGCCTAGTAGTATAAAAATCTTTTCCTAATTCTTTTCTGAACTTATCCAGGGTTTGATTGGTCAGCTCCCAATAAACATGCACCCAATGGGTATCGCGTACCTGCAAAATCATCCTATCCCGGCCATATTCAAAAGGCAGTTCCCGGGAAACAGGCTGAGGCGCTATATGAGATACCTGACCAGTATAGAATTTTGCCTGCTCTACCATAATCTCCTGCGCAGCATAACTTTTCTTTTTTGTCTTCAGAGGAACACTGCGTTTTTTAATTTTCCGCACAGCGGGCTTGACTGATGCGGTTGTTTTCTTTATGCGTACTAGCTTTTTAGAATTCACTTTTTTCTTGCGCAACTTAACCATAGCTCTATTCACCCTCCCTCCTCGCTAACAAAAAAGGGGAATAATCATCCCCTTTTATCTAAACAGGCGAAATGCCGTTTTTACCCCCTCCCTATATCATTTTTTTGATTTATTTGTCTTGTTGGCTACCAAGGCCTCTTTGAGATCCTCCTCCAAGACCTCTTTGAGCTTAGTGACTTTTTGTAATTCTTCTTTTAGGCTCTGATTCACTAATTGCTCCTGAACCAGACTTTTCTTAGTCACCTGATGCGCCGCCTTCTCTTCTTCCAGCGCCTGACTCAGGCTATTTGACTTGGCATCCACCCCAGCCTTTTCCTGCTCCAACTTGTTTAATTTTTCTTCCCGATCAAGCCGAGTAGCCATTTCTTTATCGCGGGAAATTTTCTGGCGATGAGCATTACTGCAAGAACTAACCGTACTCACAAAAAATATTGCTGTTAATATTATCAGTATTAAGATTGCCCTATTTTTAAAACTCTCGTCCATATCTGACCCCTATTTTAAGAAGACGGTGCTATTTCAGGTTCTCCTGCAGCTCTACCGCCTTAATCCCGCTTGCCTCTTTTACCTTTTTCGCCTTAGGCAGAATTACGATTTCTACTCTACGGTTGAGTTGCCGGCTCTCTTTGGTATCGTTAGAAGCTACCGGTCGGTATTCCCCGTAACCAATCGCTGATAGCCGATCTGGGGAAATCCCTTCTTTATCCACTAAATAATGTAAAACGCTTAAAGCCCGGGCAGTAGAAAGTTCCCAATTTGATTTCCAACCCGAAACCTTAATCGCCAGATTATCCGTATGGCCTTCAATACCAACGCTCAAATCGGGTACGTTTTCCTTTAGCACAACAGCTAACTTATTCAATATCTCGTAGGCTCCGGGCCTAATCTTAGCCTTACCGGAATCAAAAAGTACATCCCCCAGGACAGTGATTACTAAACCCTTCTCCATCATCTGTAATTTTACCTGTTTATCCTGGATTTCTTTACTAAGTCTGTCCTCCAATAACTTTTGGGTCTGGCTCAAATCATCAAGCTGCCGGGACAACTCTTCGATTTTCTGCGCATCCGAACGCCTGCCTTTTTGAAAGATAAAAGTACACCCTGATAAGGCAATAGCTATAAAACCAACAAGTAGAATTTTTAATATCCTGCACATTTTACCCCTCCTAATAATATTAATTTAGATATTAACTATAGCATAACCCGTAATTTTAGTCAAGGGTTTTATAGTTGTCTAAACGTCAGATAAATATAGTTTCATCGCGGGCAGAACCCACAGAAACTATGGAAATTTTGGTCTTTAGAATCTCCTGCAATACCGATATATAATTCCGGGCATTAACCGGCAAATCCTTAAACCCCTTAGGCTTAATACTTAGGTCGGGCCAACCTGTCATCTCTTTATATACCGGCCTGGCATTTTCTAATACCTCCAAGTCGCGGGGAAATTCCTTAAATAACTTACCTTTATATTTATAAGCAGTGCAGATCTTTATACTCTTAAGATTATCCAATATATCCAGCTTCATAATCGCCAATCCCGATATCCCATTTAAAAGTACTGCTTCTCTTACCATTACGCAATCAAACCAACCACACCTGCGTGGCCTGCCAGTGGTAGCGCCGAATTCTTTACCTTTGTCGCGCATTAACTTCGCGAAATCTGCCCTAAACTCAGTCGGAAAAGGGCCCTCCCCGACCCTAGTCGTGTAAGCCTTAGCTACCCCCACAACTTTTTTAATTGCCAAAGGAGAAATCCCGGTGCCGATGCAAGAACCGCCGGAGGTCGAAGAAGAAGAAGTCACAAAAGGATAGGTACCGAAATCAATATCTAAAAAGGTGCCTTGTGCTCCTTCAAAAAGAATATCCTTTCTTTCTGCTATGGCTTTATTTAATAAAGAAGAAATATTGCAGATATATCCGGATAGCAGCTGGCCGTAACGCAAATACTCTTTATAAATCTGAGAGAAATTAAACCCGCAGTGGCCATAGACCTTACGGAAAATCTCATTCTTCTCTTTAAGGTTATCTTTTAATTTAGCCTTAAAGACCTGCGGATTCAAAAGATCGATCATCCTAATGCCGCAACGGTTAATTTTATCCGCATAACAGGGGCCGATCCCCCGTCCGGTAGTGCCGATCTTGGCAGCTCTTTTTTTCTCGCGCAGCTGGTCGAGAATTTTATGATAAGGAAAAATCACATGGGCCAGCGTAGAAATCTTCAGGCGCCGGCCAACTTTTATTCCGGATGACTCAAGCCCCTCGATTTCCTGGATTAGTACGGCCGGGTCTACCACTACGCCATTACCGATACAGCATATTTTTTTTCTATGGAGAATCCCTGAAGGAATAAGATGAAATATATACTCCTGGCCATCAACGACCACGGTGTGCCCCGCATTACTGCCCCCCTGGTAGCGGACAATGTAATCGGCATCTTCGGAAATGATATCGATTACCTTACCTTTTCCTTCATCCCCCCATTGCGCCCCTACTATTACTATATTCATCGTTATTTCCTCGTCGAGTTGTCTTGGTTAATAATATTCTAAAGTTTTAACTTCCTGTTAAAAACGGCGAAAATCAATCCTTCAACTCTCTGGCCTTTAGGCTGGAGTTTGTCTTGTCTTTCATATCCGCTTTAGGATTGATACTCAAGCGGCGTATCTTTAGCGCGCCCTTAAAGGGTGCGGTTTGTATGCCGCGGACGTATCACGGCGCCATGGTAAATATCTTTTGTGCAATATCCGGATAATGGGCGATAAACTTCAACTCATCATCGACTAGCGGCTTTTGATTATGCACATTAGCGTAACGGACGAGTTCCAGGATTTTAGTCGCCTCTTTATCATCATTAAAGGCAACCTCTAATTTTTCATAAACATTCCTGAATCCCTTGATTCCGGAGTACTCTCCGGCGGTAATCTTGCGTCCGGTTTCGATTACCTCCGGTTCACCCCTGCCTAATTCCTCGAAATCATAGAGTTCATAATTACGCCTGTCTTTTAAGGCTCCGTCGGCATGAATGCCAGATTCATGGGCAAAGGCATTTGCGCCCACCCCGGGCTGGTTAATCGGGATAGGCACGCCAAAAGCATAAGAGGCATATTTACAGATCTTCCAAGCCTTCTTCATGTCAATCTTTTCATCCAAGAGGTAATCCTGCATACCGTTGCCGTATTTTAAGGCTAAAATTAGCGAAACCAAATCCGCGTTTCCTGCGCGCTCCCCCATGGCATTAATACAGGTATTGATGTAAGCATCCTGACCACAATCCAGACTGGCCTTTGCTCCGGCGATAGAATTAGCTATCACCAAACCTAAATCGTTGTGGCCGTGAATCTCTATAGGCATCTTGATTGCCTCAACCAGTGATTTTATCCTTTCATAAATCGTAAAAGGCGTATCGCACCCTAAGGTATCGCAATAACGAATCCTATCCGCTCCGGCTTTTTTAGCAGCCTGGGAAAATTCAATCAGATAATCAATTCTCGTGCGCGAGGCATCTTCTGCATTGACGCCGATAGACTGTGCCCCGAATCTCCTGGCCTCTTTTACCGCATCTACCATCTCTTTGATTACCGAATCATGGTCGAGTTTACCCTTAAACTTATGCATAATCATTTGGTCAGATGTTGAAATCGAAAGATTGAGATGCTTGATCTGAGGAACCAACCCGAAAGCAGCTTTCACGTCATCCTTGGTTGCCCTGACC
>Ga0163199_1000018_pt1 | contig 126037 bp, 131 predicted proteins | sample PL_2010_150m_FD_113537 | JGI IMG/M metagenome (GOLD analysis project Ga0163199, IMG submission 113537) | Freshwater microbial communities from Powell Lake, British Columbia, Canada to study Microbial Dark Matter (Phase II) - PL_2010_150m | ecosystem: Environmental > Aquatic > Freshwater > Lake...
GACGGCAGCGAGGGCTTTCACGGCAGGGCGCACGAGCTTGCGGAAAAACTCTTCGCGCAAGGCAAGAAATTCGACTGCGTTTACGCCTGCGGCCCCGAGAAAATGATGAAAGCAATTGCCGTTCTGTGCAAACAACAAAAAACGCCGTGCGAACTGTCGATAGAACGGTACATGGGCTGCGGGATTGGCGTGTGCGGCAAGTGCGATGCCGGAGGCGGCCTTGTATGCAAGCAAGGGCCGGTCTTTTCTGGCGAAAGGGCGCTTTCCCTTGAAGAGTTCGGCGCGTATCACCGCGACACTACTGGAAGAAAAAACAAGCAGTAAACTACTCCAAGATTGCAATCGGCAGAATAATAAGCCCGTGGCACCACATAATTTTTAGGTGGTAGCATGGCAAACATCACGCTTTTTGTTTCAGATTCGCTCAAGAAAAGGATGGACGAACGCGAGGACATACGCTGGTCGAAGGCAATTCGCAGCATTATAGAGGAAAAAATGGACGACTATGAACAGGCCGAGGCACTTGCGAAAAAATCCAGGCTTACTGAAAAGGACGCCGAAGAATTCGCGCAACTGGCAGATGCCAAGGCGGCAAGACGCGCGGAGGCGCTCCTCAATGAGACTCGTAGCCGACGCTAACGTGCTTTTTTCCTCAATAATCCGCGACGGGACGACAAGAAGAATCTGGTTCCACCCTCAAGTCAGCCTCTGCGCGCCGGCAACGATAGTTATCGAGTTCATGAAATACCGCGACCACATACTACGTAAGAGCGGGAGACCTCCGGAAGAAGTCGACACACTTGTTGAGAAAGCGCTTGCGCAAGTAAAAATTATTGGCGATGAAACGCTCAAGCCGTACCTGCCTGCGGCCGCAAGCCTCATAAGCGATTCAAAAGACTGGCTTTACCTTGCCTGCGCGCTCAAGGAAAACGCCACGGTTTGGAGCAATGACAAGGGATTCGAGCGCCAGAAACGCGTATCGATAAGAAGCACCACCGAACTCATTGAAGAGCTTTTCAAACAAGAATGAAGAGAGAAAAATGTTAATAAAAAACGCTAGCGTTGTTTCCCCGGGCGGAGTCGCAAAGCAGGACGTGCTATTTGACGAGCACTCCGGCAAAATTGTTGCAGTCGCTCCGGAAATAGTCAAACCGGGAGAAGAGTACCTTGATGCCGAAGGGCTGTACCTGCTTGCGGGCGCAACCGACATGCACGTGCACTTCCGCGACCCTGGTGCCACTCAAAAAGAAGATTTTCTTACGGGCTCTGCGGCAGCGCTTTCCGGGGGCGTTACAACGGTCTGCGACATGCCTAACAACATTCCGCTCATTGACAGCGAGCCTGCCTTGGCCAACAAGCTTTCAATTGCGCAGTCGAAATCGGTTTGCGACTATGCGCTTTACCTTGCCGCAAGCAACTCGAACGCGCAAACTGCACAAAAAACTTGGGACGAAGGCAAGATTGCAGGAGTAAAGATATTCATGGGCCCGACAACTGGAGCGCCAGCCAATTTCCCGCAAGACTTGTTCTCAACCTACTCGGGAATTGCCTGCGTTCACGCTGAAGACGCGGCAACACTAGAACAGCTAGACTACAAGTACCGGCGCGACTTGGGAAACCTAGCAACTTGCGCTTACCACAACACAATACGGCCGCCGCAGGCGGCGCAAATTGCAGTAACGCAGGCAATTGAAGCGGCGGGAACCACCGGAAGGCTGCACGTGTGCCACATTACAACGAGTGCGGAAGTCGAGCTAGTTGCCAAAGCCAAAGCTACAGGCGCCAAAGTGACTTGCGAAGTAACCCCCCACCACTTGTTCTTGACTGAGAAAGACGCGACCAAAAAAGGCAACGTTCTGAAAGTCAACCCCCCGCTGCGCAGCGAGCAGGACGTCAAGGCACTTTGGAATGGAATTGCAGACGGAACAATTGACTGCATTGCAAGCGACCACGCGCCACACATGCATGAGGAAAAAACCAAGAACTATTGGAGCGCGCCAAGCGGCGTGCCCGGCGTAGAGACAATGCTCCCGTTGCTTCTCGACGCGGCAGCAAGAGGAAGGCTAACACTTGCACGCGTTGCCGAGCTTGCCTGCGCCAACCCTGCAGCAATAATGGGATTCACAACAAAAGGGACAGTCGAGCCAGGCAAGGACGCCGACCTAGTGCTAGTGGATTTTTCAAAAGAGAAAACCGTTGGAAACAACGGGATTTACAGCAAGTGCGGCTGGACGCCTTTCGAAGGCAAACGCCTTAAAGGCGCGATTGAAAACGTCTTCTTGCGGGGCAAGCTGGTTTTCGACGGAAGGCACGTTGTTGCACTGCGGGGAAGCGGCAAACGCCTATCGCACCTGCCGGGCTGAAAACCAAACACGAGTTATTATCTTTCCTTTGCGGCAAAATACTGGCAGGCGTAACTATGAACATGGGATTGGTAGAGCAGGCAGTAAGTGCATTGCGCAACGGCGCAATGCTAGTTGTTGTTGATGACGAGCAACGTGAGAATGAAGGCGACCTCGTAGTTGCCGCCGAGAAAATCTCCGCCAAGGACGTAAATTTCATGGCAACTTTCGGACGCGGCCTCATTTGCGCGCCAACAAGCGAGCAAAACCTTTCGCGCCTCGACATCCCGCTTATGGTGAACAACAACACCGAGCTGCACCACACGCTTTTCACGGTAAGCGTCGACGCGGCAGGCACCGGGACGGGAATATCCGCATTTGACAGGGCGCTTACAATCAAGCTTCTGGCAAATCCTCAAGCCAAGCCTTCCGACTTCCGCAGGCCGGGCCACGTGTTCCCCCTGCAAGCAGCAAAAGGAGGCCTAAAGCAAAGGCAAGGGCACACTGAAGCGGCAGTAGAACTCGCCACTCTTGCAGGGCTTTCTCCGTGCGCCGCAATCTGCGAAATCATGTCAAAGGACGGGACTATGGCGCGCGGGCCGGAGCTTGAACAATTCGCCAGCAGGCACGGCCTGAAAATAATCACTATCGCCCAGCTTGCCGACTTCCTTGAAAAAAGAGAGACGTAAGGCGGGACACCGACGGCGTTAGGTTGAAAAACCCGCCGAACGTAAGAAAAACAATGGACTTCGAACAGATGGACTTACGCCAGATATACTCAAACTACGACGGGGACGGCTTGCGCAAGCCCGCAAGGATCGCCACCGTTATTCTTGCGCTTGCCGCACTGTTTTTTGCATTCGTCCTGCCGCAGCTTGCCGGGCAATGGCACAACGTTTCGGTAAAGGTGCTCAGCGCCCAAAGCGGGCTGCCGATTGATGGTGCAACCGTTCTTGTTATCAACGATGGCAACATTGCGGGCTTCAAACTTACCCGCCCAAGTGGGGAAATCGAGTTCAACAACTTTCCGAAAACCCAAAAAACCAAGCTTGCAGTTGAGGCTCCCGGATTTGCGCGAATAGAAATAAGCCCGGTGAAAGACGAGAACTTTGTAGAACTTCCGTTTCTTGCTTTCAATGCCCAGACTAGAAACATTCAACCACCGGCAAGTCCAATAGTTGCGTTCAATGGTTCGAGTTCGGTACAAAACGGTTTGGAAAACCTTATTACAACCACGCCAAACGATGCAACGCAACAAGCTCCCGCTCCAACGCAAACCGACTGCGCACAAATCACGCCAGACGAGAACCCAACTCCAACCGCTTCCGGCACGTCCAACGGCCAAAACGCTTCCAACAACCAGACAAACGGGCAAGACAACTCAACGACAAACGGCCAGACGGCGGAAAACAACCAAACAAATTCCAGCACGACGACTCCCACTAACAACAGGACTAATTCAACTACACCAGTCAACTACACTTCCACTGCCAACGGCACGCGCACTGAAATATCGATGGCATTAGGCCAGACCACCACCATTGGAGGCGGCGCAAACCTCTCTTTCGAGGACTACTCGGCGGCCGGGTCCGCAAGGTTTTTGGTTACGCTAAACAACGGCGACAGCTTCAGGATAACCCTAAGCCAACAGGAAAAATCTGCGGAAATTGGGGCGGTCAACGTAACTCTCGAAAGGCTGGGCCTGCAACCAACTCCTGTTGCTTTCCTCACATTAACCGGAAAGAATTTCACCCTCCCGCAAGGCGACGTGGCGCAAAAACTCTTGCAAACAGTCCTAATGGCGCCTGCCTCCCCCACTGCAAGCATTGCAATAAATATCGTTTCCCCGCAAGAAGACACGGTTATTTCGGGCAAGACTGCGGTTTGGGGAACTGTTGTGGCAACAAACGGAGTGTTCGGGGTTCAAGTAAGCGCGGACGGGGGCGCCACTTGGGAGCCAGCCAGGGGTGGAAAAGCTTGGACTGCCGAGCTTAGCTATTCTACACCCGGAAAAATAGGGCTGATGGCAAAGGCAACCGATTGCAAAGGCAATACTAACTCGACGAAAAAAATCGACGTGTGGGGTTCGTCTTGCCGCGCAATCTCACGCCAAGGACGATCTGCTTCCAAGTACGACGTAGTGTTCATTCCCGCCAACTTTGGCGACAACTTCGACAAGTTCTCTTCGCAAGCTCAGGATGCAATCGAATACGCCTTTTCAATTCCTCCGGTAAACACGCCCGCGTATTTCTCAAAATTCAACTTCTACTTTTTTGGAGGCGAAGCCTCGTGCAAGGTTGCCGGCGACAAGCCACCGGAAAACCGGGCTTGGAAGTGCGACTTGCCGCAAGAGTATTACGAGTCGTGCCCGTTTGCAGACCTCGCAGTAGTGCTGGTTGACAGCTCGATGCGCGCGGGCCGCAGCGGCAACCCCATTGTCGCGTCAGCCGGGGAAAAACAAATACTACTGCACGAACTGTCGCACAGCGTCTTCGGCCTTGCCGACGAGTACTGCTGCGACGGCGGCTACTGGGAAGGCAAACCGGTGCCCAACATTTTCAAGACAAAGGAAAAATGCGAACAAAACACCACTCAGTCGTGCGCGAAAATTGGCAGCGCGAACTGGTGGCACCCTTCAATCGAGAAAGGCCTAATGGAGGCATTAGAAAAGAATTTCTACGACAAGTCGGACCTTCCGCTAATCGAGCAATTCAACAAAAAATACGAGTGATGCCCCATGGACTGCAAAAAACTGTTTTTGGCAATCGCCTTGCTGGCGGCTGCAATTGCTCCGGCTGCGCAAGCAGCCCAAGGCGCGCTCATCTTCTCCATGAAATTTGAGAATGGGACGCTCAGGGCCGAATCAGTCAAGCTCATTCCCGGAGAATCCCCCGACTACATAATAGAGATTCCAGGCGAATGGCTCAAAGTAAACCTCATTGGAGGAAGAAGCCAAGATTACATTATGAAGGTCCCCGACCCTCGCTACTCGCTGTACGAAGGCATCATTAACGGCTCGACCGGAGCCGCCAGACTTTATGACCCGAATGCAAAACTCGTGTTCGTTGCGCCAAACCTCCAGCAGGCAAGCAAGGCGCGCGTAAGCGACAGCAACGGAACAGAATTGCTTATGATAGACTACCGTAAAGGCCTCAGCGAAGAACCCTCGCTGGCAGGCCCGGACACCCAGCCCTACCAGGACGCTACCTCCAGCCAAGCCAACTACGTTTTGATTGCAGCAGGGCTGGCGCTGGCAGCAGTCGGCCTGGGCTATTACTCGCTAAAGAAAGACAAAGAATGAAAAGGAAAACACGCAAAACCAAAAAATCCAAGCCACTCGCCGCCTGCACGGGACGGCAATTAGCCCGGCACAACCTTTTTATCCACAAATAACTACATAATAGTAGTTACTAATCTGAAGAGTTGGTGTTTGCTTTGACCGAATGGATGGAGTGGATAGTTCAAGTGCTTTTCACAGGACTAGTCGTAGCCTATATTGCATTCGGCGGTGAAGAGTTCAGAAGCGACTACGAGCCGCCCAAGAAGTGGATTGTCGGCAACAACCTAATAAAAAACACGCTATGGCCACGCAAACATTCGGACAGTCACGCCAACCGCGGCGGGCACTAAGCGCAAAAAATGAGAAACAATGCCCGAAATAGTGCTTATTGCAACCGAAACTTGGCTACTCTTTCTCGTCTTCCTGATTGCCTGGTTCTTGAAGGGCTAAAGACCGCCTGCGCAGTATATATGCTTTTGCAGACCCAAATTGTTTTTGGGACTACTTATGATTTTTTCCGCCCAATCAAGCCGCCAACGCGCGGTACTGGTTTTAGGCGGACGTTGTTTTGAGGGCTACAGCTTCGGCGCGCCGGCGCAAACTCCAACTGCTGGCGAACTCGTTTTTAACACTAGCATGACCGGTTATCAGGAAGCAATCACCGACCCAAGCTACGCAGGACAGATTCTTACGTTCACTTACCCGCTAGTTGGCAACTATGGAATAAGCGAAGACGCGTTCGAATCGCCCGGCGCGCAGTGCCGCGCAGTAATCGCGCGCGAGGCGTGCAGCGCGCCCCACCACTTCAAGTCAACAAAAACAATCGGCGAATTTCTTTGCCAGCAAGGCGTGCCCGCGATTGAAGGAGTAGACACCCGCGCAATTGTGGGCCTGGTAAGAAACTCTGGAGCGCTCGCCTGCGCGCTGGCAACCTTCCAAGACGAGAACGAAAAAGAACAAGCAATTGCAAGCGCCTCTAAAGCCGCCGAAAGCTTCGACTATGGCGCAGTCGACTTTGTCAAGCAAGTCGCCCAGAAAACCGAGCGCCTAGTTGGAGAAGGAGGGGAAACCATTGCAGTTCTTGACTGCGGGTGCAAGCAAGGAATAGTCCACGCGCTTACTAAAAGGAGGTTTCGCGTCGCGCTTTTGCCTCCAACAACTAAAGCAGAGAGAATAATGCAATTGCGGCCAGCAGGAATAGTGTTTTCCAACGGGCCTGGCGACCCTGCGCAAATGCAGTACGCAACCGGCGAAATACGCAAGCTTCTTGGCAAAGTGCCAATGATGGGAATTTGCCTAGGCCACCAGCTTTTGGCAACCGCCCTTGGCGCAAGCACTTTCAAGCTCAAGTTCGGCCACCGAGGCTCCAACCACCCTGTTGAAAACAAACAGACCGGCAGGATTTTCATCACTGCGCAAAACCACGGCTACGCCGTTCACGGACTGCCGGGCAACGCAAGCGAGTGGTTTACCAATTCTTACGACGGGACGAACGAAGGACTGCGCGCAGACTCGCTGCGCGCGATGAGCGTGCAATACCATCCGGAAGCCAACCCAGGCCCTTACGACAACGAATACCTTTTCGACGAATTTATGAAAATGCTTTGAGGAAAAACAATGCCACGATATCGTATAAGGCCGTTAGAAAAACGGGATGCCGCCCCTTTGAAAGAATTAGGACGGCTTACGATAAGGGCAGACGGGCTAGCAACGCCCATAACACCACCCCCGAAACATTTCGAACAACATTCTTTTGTCGCCGAACACCAGGACGGGCAGGCCATAGCTTTTGCTGCAGTATTATTTAATCCTAGCCAAAAATGGGAATTACGGTTCGCAGTGCACCCCGATCACCGCCAACACGGATTAGCGACAAGGCTGGCAAGGAAAGCTATAACGGTTGCAAGAAGAAACGGAGTGGAAAGAATCGTCGCAAAAACCACAACTAGCTTGCCAAATTCAGCGGCAACCTTGGAAAAACTAGGTTTTAGTAAAACGAAATTTTATGAACACCTTGAATATTCCCTGGAACTCAAATCCGACAAGAAGAAAAAACGGTGAAAAACATTCCCCTCGCAACCGACTTGAAAAAAGTGCTCCTCATAGGAAGCGGCCCTATTGTTATTGGCCAGGCGGCCGAGTTTGACTACTCTGGCTCGCAGGCGTGCCGCGCGATTCGCGAGGAAGGAATTCACGTTGTGCTGGTCAACAGCAACCCGGCAACCATCCAGACCGACTCGGATATGGCCGACTCAGTGTACATAGAGCCGCTGGTTCCGGAAGTAGTCGAAAAAATAATTGCGCGCGAAAAACCGCAAGGAATAATCGCAACAATGGCTGGCCAGACTGGCTTGAACTTGGCAATGAAGCTCAAAGACGTTCTTGCCAGGCATGGCGTGAGATTTCTGGGAACTGACTTGCAGGCAATAGAACTTGCCGAAGACCGCGACAAGTTTAGAAACAAGATGATTGAAATTGGCCAGCCCGTTCCTACAGCCGCAAGGGCGCACTCGCTTGACGAAGGAAGAACCGCAGCAAATTCAATTGGCTTGCCAGTAATGGTGAGACCCGACTTTTGTTTGGGCGGGACTGGCAGCGCTGTTGCGCGCAACGAAAAAGAGCTGCAAGACGCGCTGGAATCGGGTTTGCGCGCGAGCACCACTGGCTCGGTTTTGATAGAAAAAAGCCTTGAAGGAACTGCCGAGCTCGAATACGAAGTAATCCGCGACGCGGCGGACAACTGCATTACTATTTGCAGCATGGAAAACTTTGATGCAGTCGGCGTACATACTGGCGAGAGCATCGTTGTTGCGCCAGTACAAACTCTTTCTGACGACGACAACCAAAAGCTGCGCAGCGCGGCAATAAGCATAATCCGCGCGCTTGGCGTGCAAGGCGCCTGCAACGTTCAATTTGCACTCGACCAGAACACCGGAGAATACTGGGTGATTGAAGTCAACCCCCGCGCTTCGCGCTCTAGCGCGCTGGCAAGCAAAGCAACAGGATATCCTATCGCCAGGGTTGCGGCAAAAATCGCGTTGGGGTACACCCTGCCCGAAATCAAGAACAAAGTCACGGGCAAGACTGCGTGCTTCGAACCGGCAATCGACTATGTCGTAGTGAAAATACCCCGCTGGCCTTTCGACAAGTTCAGGCTTGAAGGAAACTTGGGCGCCGGAATGAAAAGCACGGGGGAAGCCATGGCAATAGGCCGGACTTTCGAACAAGCGCTGCACAAGGCAATCCGCTCGCTAGAACTGCGCTCGCAATACTACGAACTGGCACAGGCACAACAATCGCTTTCGCCTACCGAACTGCGGCTGTTCCAGCTCAAGCACCTTCTGGAACAGGGAGAAAGCGTGGAAAAACTCGCTGCCGAAGCACGAATCAACCCTTGGTTTTTGCACAAGCTCAAGAACATTGCGCAGGCCGAAGCTCGGCTTAGGCAGGGGCTTGCGCTTGACTCGCAGCAAGGCGAAAGACTGCTTTTTGAGGCAAAACGCCTTGGCCTGCCCGACGCGCGCATCTCAACACTATGCGGAAGGTCGACGGAAACTTTGCGCGCATTGCGCAAGCATGCCAACATTACGCCTTCGTTCAGAATGGTTGACACTTGCGCAGGCGAATTTGAGGCGTTCACACCCTACTTTTATTCAACTTACGGCGAGCAAAACGAGTCGACGCCAAGGGAGAACACCCCGCCAACAACAAGGCCAGCTCCTGCAAGCAAGACCGCCACGCCAAAAAAGAAAGTAATAATCTTGGGCGCCGGGCCCATAAGGATAGGGCAAGGAATAGAGTTCGACTACTGCACAGTTCATGCAGTAAGCGCGTTGCGCGAACTGGGCTTTGAAGCAATAGTGATAAACAACAATCCCGAGACGGTTAGCACTGACTTTGACGTTAGCGACCGGCTTTACTTCGAACCGCTAACCGGCGAGGACGTATACGCAGTAATAGAGCAGGAAAAGGCAAATTGCATTGCCGATGGAAGCGAACTTGCCGGAGTGCTCGTGCAATTCGGCGGGCAGACTGCGCTGAATTTGGCGCGGCCCCTCAAAGAAGCAGGTATAACCGTGCTTGGCACTGAAGTTGAAGCGCTGGAAGCAGCGCAAGACCGCAAGAAGTTTCTTGCACTTGCGCAAACGCACAAGATTCCGGTTGTGAACAGCGCAATTGCATTTACGCGCGAAGAAGCGCTCTCGCTTGCCGACTACGTAGAGTACCCCGTCTTGGTGAGGCCGTCGTTCGTGCTTGGCGGAAGGGCGATGGAAGTCGCTACGGACCGGGCAAGCCTCGAAAGAATCGTTGACGAAGCGCTGCGCGTGTGCGAAGGCCACCCCTTGATTTTAGACCACTTTCTTAACGACGCGATAGAAATAGACGTCGACCTGCTCAGCGATGGTGAGACTACAGTAATTGCGGCAATACTTGAACAAGTTGAGGAGGCAGGAATCCACAGTGGCGACAGCTGCTGCGCCCTGCCGACCAGAAGCCTTTCCCCAAACGCGCTTTCCAAAGTGCGGGAATACTCACGTATGCTTAGCTCGGCGCTCAAGATAGTTGGACTTGCAAACATCCAGATGATGGCAAAAGGAGACGATGTTTTCGTGCTAGAACTCAATCCGCGCGCCTCGCGAACCCTGCCGTTCGTAAGCAAGGTTACTGGCGTGCAAGTTGCAAAGATTGCCGCGGGCTTGCAGGCCGGGGCGTTCAAGCTTGCGTCTCTAAACCTTCCCGAAGAACTGCGGCCCACAACGCCGGCAGTCAAATCGCCAGTGTTCTCGTTCCACAAGTTTCCAACAATAGACCCCAAGCTTGGAGCGGAAATGAAGAGCACGGGCGAAACGATGGGCGCGGGAACTTGTTTTGAGGAGGCATTCATAAAATCCGAACTCGGTGCAGGCAACGAGTACGGCAATACTGCAATAGTATGCCACTGTGGAAGGTGGCGCAAGACAATCGAGTCAAAGCTGCGCGAGGCAGGCGTAAAAGTGCTGCAGCCAGCCACGAGCGAGCAGTCGAAAAGAATGATTGAACAGGAAAAGCCCTCGTTTATAGTTTGCGGGATAGACAGCCAAGACGGGGCAGGAGAGAGAAGTCTTGCGGCAAAACTATCGATTCCGTGCGTTTCAAGCGCATTCAAGGCGCTCGCAATAGCAAAATCACTAACGTACTTGCGCTCCACGCATCAAACCGCAAGGATGCTCGAACCGTTCAAGCTTAACACGATTGATAAAGTCCCAAGCCGGCAACCGGGCGGCGCGGAACTCAACTAAGGCGGTGATTTCAAATGGGATACTGGAAAAACAAGGACATATTAAGCATGAGGGGCGTGCCCCGCGAGGCAATAGACGAAGTGATTGACGAGGCCGCACGCATGGACGCACGGGCGAACAGCCGCGTGCTTGAAGGCAAGCTTATCGCCACCCTGTTTTTCGAAGCGTCAACCCGCACCCGGTTGTCTTTTCAGACCGCATGCCGCAGGCTTGGCGGCAAAGTGCTTAGTGTGAGCGACTCGAAAAGCACGAGCATGGAGAAAGGCGAGACGCTGCATGACACCATAAAACTGGTGGCCGCGTGCGCCGACGCAATTGTGATAAGGCACCCTAAAGAAGGAAGCGCTCGCCTGGCTGCCGAGACCGCCGACATTCCGGTGATAAACGCAGGAGATGGCGCAAACCAGCACCCGACGCAGGCCCTGCTAGACTTGTTTACAGTCAAGCAGCGCTTCGGAAAGATAGATGGCCTCTCGTTCTTGTTCATCGGGGACTTGAAATACGGCCGCACCGTACACTCGCTGTGCCAAGCCCTGTCGAACTACGACGTCGAACTCTGCTTTTACTCTCCCCCCGCGCTGCGCATGCCAATAGCACTGCTTGGCGAACTGCGCGAAAAAACGAGGGTGCGCGAGCTAGACACGATGGACTTGAGCGCAGCCGACGTAGTTTACGCAACAAGAATACAACGCGAACGGTTCGCCGATCCCGCGGAGTACGCAAAGTACTCGTACGAGATAAACGCCGAGTCTCTCAAGCGCATGAAACCCGACGCAGTGCTAATGCACCCGTTCCCCCGCGTAGGCGAGATAAACACTGACGTAGACAAAGACGCGCGCGCCCTCTACTTCGTGCAGGAAGCCAACGGCGTGCCGGTGAGGATGGCGCTCCTCAAGCAAATACTCATCGGTTAAGACACCCGACTAAAACAAGGCTAGACATTTTGACGGTGGTTGCTTTGGAAGAAGAAAACGAGAAAATGAAGATAAAGAATATCGAGCGTGGAATGGTTATGGACCATTTGCCGGCAGGAAGCGCACTGAAAATACTCTCGACACTTGGGGTGGACGCGACGTTTCCAGGAACGCTCAGCGTGCTGATGAACGTGCCAAGTTCGCGCTACGGGCTCAAAGACTTGGTAAAAATAGAGGGAAGGGAATTCACTAGAAAAGAACTCGAGAAAACTGCGCTCATAGCGCCTTACGCAAGCATAAACCTGATACGCGACTACAAGGTAGTTGACAAATACCGGCTTTCAATTCCCGACGAAATAACAGGGGTAATCAGCTGCCCCAACACGCGCTGCATAACAAACTTCGAAGGGACCAGCAAGTTTGCAGTAGAATCTAAACAGCCACTAAAGATTCGCTGCGTGTATTGCGAAACGGAATACCGCGAGAAAGACATTGCAGAAACCGTCTCGCGGCCGCTCACCAAATGGATTTGAGTAACAACTTAAAGCCGCTGCGCTAGGAACTCGACTAGTTTTGTTGCTGCAGCGTTCCAGTCCCACGGCTCGCCCAAGTCTAGGCGCATCTTGCTTTGGGCGCTGGCCTGCGCGGTAGGCTTGAAAAGCTCGCTTAACGCTTCCGGCTCTGCGGCTGGCGAGAAAATTATTGCGTCTTTGAGTAGGCTTGGAACTGCTTTTGTAGCGACTATTGAAGGCTCCGCCAACCCGGCCTGCCTGCAAGAAGAAATAGCAGACACTGCGTCTTCATAATGAAGAAGACTGCCTGCCGCGTTGGGGTAGATTATTGCCTGCGAGGCTGCAAGAAAAGCAGTTTCTCCTTTCTCGGGCAGCGCCGCAATCCTCGCGTCTGAACCGAATTGTTCGCAAGCCCCCTGCAAACGCGACAAGAGGGTTGGCGAATCCGATTTTACCAAAATCGCCGCATCCGGAACGATGGAAACGGCTTTCGCAAGCTTACCTAGAAATGCGTCCGTCGCGTCGCTGAAAACAACGGAATACACTCGATTTGCTTTTACCGAAGAAAGACTAGGACCATTAAGCGAAGGAAGGGTTGCAATCTTGCGCCGCGCTGCCGAGATTTCCTTTGCAGATGCAATTTGTAGTCCTAGTGGAGGGTTGAAGGCCGCAGCGTGGCGGGAAACAACAAAACACTTGCCTTGCGATACTGGGTGGCCGTCGAGCCCTTGGTTGACTTGTTTTAGGAACGAAATAGCGTGGCGGCGGTCTGATGGAATTGCTTGCGGGAGTGATAAGAGCTTGGAAAGCGCGTCACTGTCGCACACTAGTTGCAGCACTTCAAGGACGTTTTCGAAATCGGCGCTCTTGGCGCCGGCAACGGCGCCCCAATCATAATCTCTCAACAATGACTGCAGGTGGCTTACGTCAAACGAAAGTATTCCCTCGCCGTGCTTAAGCGCAGCCATCTCCCGAGCAATGATAGCTTGCGGCGCTGTTGAATTGTTCACATCGGCCTCAAGCTTGCTTGGAACCGCAAAATTGAAGAAAGCAGGCACGGAAAACGCCTTTGACAGCCTCAAGGCGGCATCAAAAGTAGGCCAGCCTACTGCAAGCACTCCGTTAAACTTCCCGTGCTTGAACAACTCTCTCCCCGTTTCCCACATTGCAAGGCTGTCTGCGACAAGCCAGCGCGTGGTGGGCCAGTTATGCCAGCCTTCGGAAGGGATAGAGAACGCCGCGGCATTCTCAAAAAGAAATTCGCCAAGCTGTTCGCGCGAGTAGCCTGAAGACTCTACAAAATTGGCTTGCACGTGGCCTTGCGCAGACGGCACTTGCGCAGAATCAATGTCCATCCCGGTCAAGTGCCCTAAAGAGTGGTTGCGCTGGAGTGAAGTCACTCCTGAAACTCTTTCTAAAGTGTGCTTTGCAGAAAGCAGCGTAAAGTCAACTCCCGCGCCCTTGCGGGCCAAAGCCTTCCAGGCCCCCGCAAGGCCAGCAAAGTGCGCAAACTCGCTTTTCCTCTCAGGCGATGAGAACATTGCGCGCGGAACAAGCGTTAGCAACCGACGTCTTTTGGCGTGGTGCACGTGCTGCATTTTTGAAAGGGCGGGCATAGTGCAAGATAGAACAAAGACAATAATAAAGGCTTTTGCGAAACCCAACGCTAAGAGAAAAAACAGGTTCAACTAAATAAAGGCTAGGCGCCCTGGAATCTCTTCGCAATCTTCTCTTCGACGCGCTTTTCAATTTCTTCGTGGGGCATCATCGACTCGAATTTCACGCGCATAACCTCGACGTGCTGGCGCACTTCCTCAATGCTGTTGCGGCACGCCTCGTTGGCTTCCACAATTGCAGTCAAAGAATCGGAAATCACGGAATTGACGTGGTTCTGGTTGTCAACAATCTTGTGAAGAGCGGCGTGCACTTGCGAGTAGTTCTCCTCGTCCTTGCTTGAAAGCGCCCTAAACGCCGTAGACACTTCCTCGGTGCGGTTTTGTATGCCTTTCATCTCAAGCACTATTGCATCCATCTTTGCAGAGGCGAGATCCTGTTTTGCAGCCAGCCTATCGTCAATCGAGGACTGCACACTTTTTGTTTCCTTGGAAAGGTTGGCCAAAGCGCTGATGATTATTTCCTCCTTATCCTTCTCTAGCTCTATCTTTGAAACGAATTGCAAGAGTTTCGCGAGCGCGTCCGAATTGGCTTTCTCCTTGGCAAACATCTCGCTTTCCAAAGAGGCAAGCTTGGCCAGTTTTGCATCAACTTCCCTGCCAACTGCAGCTGGAATAGCCGCCATTTTTTCGTCAGCACCGCTGATGCGCGAATTGGCTTGTGATATTTCAAGCGCTAAGGCGTCGAATCTTTTCTGAAGTTCTGCTGTAGACTTGAGGCTGTCCGCCGAAGCCGCAGTGGCGTCTTTCGCCATTCCCAGCACTTCTGCGTCAAGCTGGGCTAAGCTTGCAAGCTTGGCATCGAGCTCTTTTGAGACTTCCTTGCCAAAAAGCACTGCCACCTCGCTTGCAGGCGGGTGCTTTGCAAACATGTGACTAACTGCGTCGGTGACTTCGTACACAATGCTGTTCTTGTGGGAATCCGCCCTAAAGGACTTGACTTCCTTCGCTGACGCCGAAATCTCTGAAACCGCCGCGTCAATCCTGACCATCGAGTTGTTGAGCCGGTCGGCCAGAGAATAGACCACCGCGCGCAGCTCGTCAATGCGGGAATGCAGAAGTTCTACATCAGTCTTGTTAAGTTCTTCGGTCATACGGGATAATCACGCTATTCAAACGAAATAAAGCGCAAACGGCTTTTAATACTATTTGCCGTGCTTTGCTGAGTGCCTTTCTTTGCTCGCACGGCCGTAAAGGTACCGTTCAAACGCATCCTTGGTGTCCAAAGGCCTCACCAGAGAGAAAAGGCTTTCCTCTTCCACCTTGCGGAACAACGGCCCAAGCAGCTTTTCCTCCTTCTTCTTTAGGCTGCGCATTAAAACACCCACCTTCTTCACGTCGCCCTCGCGCATCGCCGCGCGGATCTTGTCGCGCACTTTCTCGCGTTCAATATGAATTGCACGAAATTCTTTCGAGTGCTCGTCAAACTCGCGGGAAAGCCTCCGGAACTGGGCGTCACCCTCTAAAAGTGAAGGCTGCTCGCCAACGTCCCCAATAGACTCGAACTGCTCAATGAGCGAGTAAAACGCCCGGCTTAGGTGCATTAACGCAAGCATGGTGTAAGAAATGGGAATGATCATGAACAATGGCGTTGCTGGAAAACTAAACCAGAAAACGAAAGACCCAAAAATTCCTATGGCTACGAGCAGAAACCCGGTAAAAACGTCGGCAACCTCGTCTTCCACCAAAAGCGCCTTTTTGCGCACTGCTGGAAAAGCCGAGTGGATTATTTGTCGGCTGAGCTGCTCGACCAGAAACTTGAGCTCGGCAACGAACCGGTAGAGCGGCCATATCACCAACAGCAGCGCTATAAAGCCAACCGAAATCTCCTTGGGAATCCCGGGGACGATTGGTTGTTCGAACGCCTTGTCGCCCAACAGCGCGCCGAGGTACACCACCGCAAACGCAATCAACAAGTGCTTGGCAAGCTGCTCGATTGAAGAAACAAGCTTGTTGCGCCCCAACTCGTCCGCCGCGATATGCTCCAAATGGGAAGCCCCTGCCCCAACGCCTGCAAGCAGCCTTCGCAACGGCCCTGGAAACACTTTCGACATCAAATCCACTATCCTTCGCGAATTATTGTAGAAGTACGCGGTAAGCGGAGCAGTAAACAGGATGAGCATGAACGCCATTGTTACAATGTTCTGGAACGCCAAGGGCGAAAGCAGCGGCTTCATGGCCTGCGCAATTATTATTACGAATTCTCCCAGCGGCATCAACAAGGTCGCCACTCCGCCAATGACATATTTATCTATGCCCATAGTAGCACCTGCAAGCATGAACACGATAAGCCTAGAGAGAATGTAGAAAATGACTAGAGCAAGAGTGACTCCGACCAAGGGCAGCAAATAAGAAACCGGCGGAATCACGCCAGTGTTAGTAACTGCGTTGAAGAAAAGTCCCGAACCAAAGCTCACGAAAAAGAACAGCACGAAAAACTCGCGGAAAAACCCAAGCTCGCGCTTTATCTTTTCCCCGAAAGCAGTCTCTGCAAGCGCAAACCCCGCGAAATACGCGCCCAAAGCCGAAGACAAGCCAAGTGAGACTCCCGCGTAAGCGACAATTATCCCGATTCCAACTGCGTAGAAAACCATTTTGTTTCCATGGCCAATGCTGTGAAGAAAGTTTAGAACGTGCCTAGAAATCTTGCTTACTATGAAGAAAATCCCAATCATGAACACGAGCGCGTTAAGCACCACCACGTTGAACGCGCGCTGTTCCGAAAGGCTCGAAAGGAAAACCAACACGAATATTGCGAAGAAATCCTGCAGCATCAGCACTGAAAGAGCTATGCGCGACTCTATCCTGTCGATTATATTGCGGTCAATGAGGAACTTGGCAACAATGACGGTTGAAGTACAAATCAACATTGCCGCTATCGCTATCGCCTCCAAGTCGGTAAAGCCAAAAAGCTTGGACACGACGAAGCAACCTGCGAACATGACCGACATGTCGATTATTGACAGAATTACGGATATGGCGCCCGTCTCGCGGAATTTACGCAGGTTAAGCTCAAGCCCCAAATAAAACATGAGCATCAGAAAACCGATTTCGCCAAATACCGGCGAAAGCCCGCCGTTAGGCACTAGAAACTTCATGCCAAGCGGCCCAAGCAGGATACCGGCCAGAACGTAGCCAAGGGCAGAAGTCTGGAAAAAGCGCGACGAAACAAGCCCAAGCACTAGCGCTACGATTACTACCAGGCCCATGTCGACGAAAAGCTGTTCAGCCAAAAAAAACTACCCTTACACTGATGCGCCTGCCAGCGGGCCGCAAACGGCCCGGCAAAACGCGAAAGTTAGTTGTTTAGCCATACCGCCAATAAAAAGCCACCTTTCGCGCGCCGGCAAGCCTGCAGGTTTGTTTGAGGCGCGGCGCTGCCGCTGACTTAAGATGAAAAAAAGAGAACGGGCCGGGAGGGATTCGAACCCTCGACCTACTACTTTCTCCAGCTGGATTTAGGAGGTTTGCGAGAAATGCGACGCAAGCCGTCACTTTTCTAGTCGCTCTATCCAGACTGAGCTACCAGCCCAACATTCGCAAGAGCTTTCTCTGCCGAGCATTTTTAAGTTTGTGCACAAAACCGATTTGCTCAAGGAAAGACACTATTTGAGCCTTTCTCCTAATTCTTAATTCCCAAGTCAAACAATCGCGCCCAGTTGCCGGTGAGATTGAACGCCTAGGATATGGCGCCAGGGTTTCAACACCAAACTTTGTTAGGCAGTCTCTTATTTCAATTATGAAAGCCTTATCTTTTAAAGCAATATCAATGAACAACTGCTTGGCAAGCCTTGGATGTTTTGGCAGCGTTCCATCCGCGTCAAAAAGACCCCTTAAATACCAACGCAAAAGCTCTTTTTCTGCTTTGATTACCCTTGGAATTTTCAAGTCGGTCTTGATTCCTCGCGGTACGCCAAAAACCGCGTGCAAATAGGAATTAATCGCCACCCTACTCAAAATAAGCCTGAAAATCAGTTTTCCAGGCTTCAAGCCTGGCCTAGAATAAATTCTTCCACGCGTTCCGAACAGCTTCCATGCAAGGGCACTGATTAACCGTATCTGGCACAAGTCTTCGTCAACAAACTCCACCTTCTTGCGATCAGAACAAATGTAACCATCGCCCTGCAGGTAACCTACAAAATATGCGAGCGAAGTGTCGGCCTCTTTTGGAAGAGATAACAAATCACTACTAGAAGAAAAAAGCAATGGCAAAGCAAAGACATCGTCAGTAAAATGCGGGTTTCCGAAAAGCGAACCAAACTTCAACACAAAAGACAACGGACAACGCTTGCGGCCTTGCACGAAATACCGATAATTGCTTTCTGCCAGCCCGAACTTTTCGGCGGCCTGCCTGTAGCTTAATCCCGTCTTCTCGTGGATGCTTGAAAGAAGCGGCCAGACCCCGGCTAAACGCACGCTGGAATTAAGTTTCACCAGAAAGTTTTCAAGACGCACGCGCGGCCAGATTGGAAATAAGGCCATAAAGCAATGACTAAAACGCCGCCTATTAAACAAAACCCGGGTGCGTTGCCGGTGGTTCAAAACCCGTCGGGCCCGCCTTGCTTTCGCAACTCTTTTAAATAGTCACTACCACATAGTTATAACACGGTTTCAAGAGGCAGGCTTTTCCTGCAGTGGGGGTAGAAATAATGAAAATCTTATTCGCATCTTTGTTCGCGCTCGCCTTGTGCGCAAGCACGGTTTCAGCATCCAGTTATTTCTTTAATTCTGACGGCTACTATCCCTACTCGTCTTCAAGCCAAAGCTCTTACTTCTACCCGAGCTTTAGCTACAACGGCTACGGTTCGCAATACAACAATTATGGCTCGGGCTACAATAATTACGGTTCACAGTACAACAACTATGGCTCGCAGTACACCAACTACGGGATGGGCAGCAGCACTTACCCTTCAGGCTTCACCTACAACTACTACCCCGTCTACTACTACCTTCCAAAATACAGCTATCCATACTACAACTACGCCGGATACTACGACGTTTACCAAACGTATTCTGCATACAACTACGGCTACCCGTCGTGCACTTACAGCAAGACGCACTCGTGCTAGAATGATTAGGACGTGAAAAACGTGAAAACAACCTCAATCTTTGCTGCAATCCTGCTTTTCGCATCATTGGCCGCAGCGCAATCCTTCCACCCCGCGTCGTATTACGTGAAAGACGAGGTTGACTCGCAAGGCTACGCCTACCATTATGCCAACCAGTACACCTACGACACGCCGTATCCTTACCCGTATTACGATTGGACTTCTTGCTATTCTTACTCGCGCGGCTATTACGACGCGCCAAACACGAACTACGGAAACGGGCGCAATTTCGGAACTAGAAACAAGAACCAACAGCTTGCGTGCGCCCAGCCAAATACGCAACACCCGCCTGCCGACAATTCATACCCACAACCCCAACAAGTGACTGTCAACATTAACATAAACGGAGTTCCAGCACAATCAACTGCCACGATTCAAACCGACTCAACGGCCACCCCGGCAAACAATTACGTGCAACCCACTTCGCAATACGCACAAGCGCCAAAAACAGCAACTTACGAATACTCCAGCCCTACCACGTACGCCCACTGGCTATGGTCTTCAAACTATTGGTACGAAATGCCCAACGACGAATCTAACTACTTTGGAGCGCCCAAACCCGACTCGAGCGGAACTTTCCCGCCCTACTTTCAAAGCAATTTCGGCAACGACAAGTCGTACTACGTAAGCAGCTACAAGACCGCGGGTTAAGCACGCTTCTAGCGCCCCCCCGCAAGAAATCTATTTCTACTAGCCCGCGCCATACTACAATTATGCCCGCGCTAACTTCTTTCACCGGCAACGAGTTCATAGACTCGCTTTCGTTTTCGCAGGAAAGCTGGACGCTCGACAGGATGCGCACGCTTTCCAAGAAAATGCACTTATCTCCAGAACGTCTAAAGTGCGTCCACGTAACCGGAACTAACGGTAAAGGCAGCGTTACCGCTTGCTGCGAGTCAATACTCCGGCAGGCCGGATTCAAGACGGGAATGTACACCTCGCCCCACCTCGTCTCACCAACTGAAAGAATCAAAGTGAACGGCAAGAACATGAGCGAAAAGGCTTTTGGCGAGCTCGCACAAGAAGTTGAACAAACCGCCAGGAAACTTCCGCACAAACAGCAACCCTCGTTTTTCGAGGCACTCACCGCAATGGCGTTCCTACACTTTGAAAGAGAGGCCGTTGATTACGCCACAATCGAAGTCGGCCTGGGCGGCAGGCTCGACGCCACCAACATAGTGCTGCCGCAAGCCGCAGTAATAACAAACGTGTCGCTAGAGCATACTACTTACTTGGGAAACACGGTTGAAAAAATTGCGCGCGAAAAATCGGGAATAATCAAGCCCGGAACGCTTGTTGCAACAGGCTGCACAACGCAAGCACTCGAAGTAGTACGCAAAACCTGCAAAACAAACAACGCGCGCCTTTTCCAAATAAGCGAAAAACAAATCAAGAAAATAGATTGCAACGACAAGCGCACGCGTTTTTCTTTCCAAAAAGAAGACTGCGAGACCTCACTGCTCGGCCGCCACCAGGCGCTCAACGCGGCGCTGGCAATAAAGGCAATCCAACTGCTCAACCTTAAAGGCGCCCAAATCCCGAAAGAAGCAGTCCACAAAGGACTGCAAACAGTAGTTTGGCGCGGCAGGCTCGACGTAGTCTCGCGCAAACCCTTAATAGTGCTTGACGGCGCGCACAACCCTGCCGCGGCAACCGCGCTTTCTCAAGCAGTCAACGAAATATGGCCAGAAAAGACAAAGACGCTAGTACTCGGAATACTGAAAGACAAGGACTTGCAAGGAATACTCGAAAGATTTGCAGAAATGAACCCAAAAACAATTATCGCGAGCCAGTCTCACACGAGCCGTGCGATGCAGGCGCAACTGCTCGCCACCGCGGCGGCAAGCGCAATGCCAAAAACCGAGATACGCCTGCAAGAAGACTTGCGAAAGGCGCTAGAACAAGCGACAAAAACCAGAACGAAAGAAGAACTATTTCTAGTAACCGGCTCGCTCTACACGGTGGGAGAGGCGATGAAGATATTGCGGCTGAAAACTTGAAGTAAGTCACCTGGCGAAAAGCGCTTTTCCCACCAAGAATCTAACATTCTTGTCAAATTGCGTGGCTTCAAAAGTTTTGCCGTGTCTCCTCGCCGAAGCCTCAAGCTGTTTCGGTACTTGTTGGAGCGCGGTTGCTTGAGAATAAGCAGGTTCCCTCAACAAGAAATTGTCAGGATGCACGCGGGTAAACGCTGCATATTGCTTACCATCGCGTTCAACTAAAGCGTGGCGATACCCTCGCCTCAACGGCATTCTTTCCAAGATTTCTTGAAGGACCGAAGGCGCAGATAGCTCCACAACTAAAGTCCTCCTTCGTTGGGCTTCTTGCTCTTGCAAGGGCGATAAAGGCTTCACCACATCAAATTCAGCGTGCTCTATCCGCAATCCTGAAACGCTATTATGAGCCAAATAGCGGTTGAGAGCCTCAAACGGATTGCAGCGAGTTCTTCTTGGCAACTAATCGACCTTTATCCTGACTACTCTATCTTCTTGACGATTATCTTGAACACTAGGTTTTTGCCTGCCAGCGGGTGGTTGAAGTCAACCATTATTGTTCCGTTGGTCACGTTGGTTATGAGCCCGCGCTGGCCGTAAGGCGTTGTGACGTACATCCCGACTTTTGCTGTGCTGTTGCCCTGGTCGAGCTCGGTGCCGTTGATTTCCACTATCATTTGGGGGTTGGGCTCGCCGTAAGCGTCCGCAACCGGGATTGAAACGGTCTTTTCCTGGCCGACTTTCATTCCCAAGAGCGCTTTTTCAAAGCCCGGAATGACTTGGTGCAACCCAATTGTTACCATGAATGGCGGAAGGTCTGCCGGAAGCGTAACGTTTTGCTTTGCAGCTTCTGACGCAATGTTGGTGTCGAACATAGTGCCGTTCTCCAGCGTTCCAACATATTCTGCCGTAACTTTACTGCCGTTAAGCACTACGCCGGTCGCCGGCTGGAAACCCGAGTTATTTGCAGAATCTATAACGGACGGCGTGTTGTTGTTTGATTGCGGCTGCGAACTGCCCGAAAGGCAACCTGCCAAGAGCAATGACACGACAAACAAAGACAATACGGTTACAATTGCGTTCACTAAAACCAACTCCTGTTTTGCAAAATAATTACGGCATTGTGCCTTTAAACTTGTTCCACGCGTGGCGCAAGGTAGTACGAAAGCTCGGCCTTGCCAACCAAATACGAGATTTTTACTGGCGCGTCAGACTTGAGAGAAATTTCCATTACCGAGTCGTCCGAGGCGGCGCGCGTAATGTCATCCAGGTATTCGAACGGGAACATTGCGCGCGAAGCAGTGTGTACCTTGAACTCGGAAATGCTGGCAGCATCGTTCTTGGTCTGCGCTACCATGTCGCCGCTGTCCCCGTGCGCCTCAACCAAAAGCTCGCCTTCCTTGGTTTGAAGCACGACGTGCGACGAAAGCAAGCCTGCGTCGTGCAGCATTGCCTTGAACGCGCCCGACCGCATCTTGATGTGCGAATCAAAAGTAATCTTGGGCACTTGTGGCGCAGTCCCGCCCAAATCCAAGAGCGGCATCTTGAACTGGCGCTTGCTTTCGCCCTGAAATTCCAAAACAAGCCTGCTTTCGCGTTCTTCCAAACCCACTACAAGCTTTTCGCCACTGCGCGCGCGGGCTAGCACTTTGCCCAAGTCAACCAAATTTACTCCAAAAGACGCTTTTTCTTCCGCGTCCAGTTTTTCCAGCCCTTCTTTCGGGAGCGAAAAGTCAACCATAGCGATTTGCGAGGGGTCCATGCTGCGCAAGTGCAGTCCCTTGTCGTCGGCAGTAAACGTGCCTTCGTCAATAAGATTCGAAATAGCGTCAGTGCAAGACTTGAAAAAACGCGCGTCAGCAACAGTAAACTCCATTCCCACCACCCACTACAAAAATAAAAAAATAACAAGCTGTTTTTGCAGGAAAAGCTTAAAATAAGGTGAGTTGAACGGCAGCTTGACTGGCTGCAAAATTCGCCAAGAAAAGAACAGCGTTGCTACAAGCGCAAAATCATTTTGGCATTTTTCGCCCGGCACTTGTTCTGGTCTTGCTTGCGACGTCTATTCGAGACCTCTCTTTTAGCTTAAGCACCTTCTTGAACCGCCACGCCTCGGCTTGAAAAGCTTGAACACGGGTTCTCGCGAATTCTTCGGCATTGCGCTCAAGGTCTTGGCCGCGGCCTGCCTTCCACCGATGATAGTCTTCTGCGTCAAGAATGCTCATGGCGCGCGCAATGTCGTCGATCTTTGCGTTCAACACGCGGTGGAAATCTGGGGACGCGATTGCGTCCCAATGCCCGATTTCGAGTCGCGGGGAGTCAAAAGTTGACGGATAGTGCGACAATCCAAGTTTGCCGTCAGGCCGAAAAATCAGGTCGACAGGGACAATTGGAGACACTATGGGCGGTACGTCCAGGTCCCTGTGCACACCGGAAGCGATGCGCTTCCAGTATCTTTCCTGCCGGTGAAAAAGAGGATTAAAAGGAGTAATGGCAAAACGGTTGTCGAGCCTATTCAGCAGCGCTTTAGGAACGGTTCCGACAAGCTCTGGGGGTATTGGATGCTGAAGCTCGTACTTCTTGAGAGCTACGGAAATAACCATAGTATGGTTCAGCATTCCTGCTTCCTTTAGCCCGGTGAAGAGGTGCTTTGCCCGAATTGCGACTTTCGAAACGTTGCGGACGTGTTCACGATCTATTGAAACAACAAGCCGCGCGCCGCACAATTTTCTTATGAACGCTTTTGACTCTGCCTTTTCGTCGGGAAAATCCGCGATGCCCGCGTTCACATAAACCCTGCCGGCGCCCAGCGTTCTTACTGCGTACTCAATCATCTTGAAAGCACTAGGGTGAGAAAAAGTGCTGCCGCCCAGCACGAAAACTGGCGCCGTGGAATTCTGCCGGGCTACGCCGTCCACTATCCCCTTGAACGTTTCAAAAGGCATCCTGCTTTTTGACCTTCGCCCGGCCTGATAGCAAAAAGAACAGTTCTGGCGGCAGGCGCCCGAAATTTCTATCCCGAACGAAAACACAGGCAGTTCTGGCGGCGTTTCAGAAGTCACAAAATAATAGTTTGGAAGGGCGTTAATAAACTGCGTTCAAGTCCTTGGCCGTTACCGGCATCTTGCATCCTTGCGGCTCTTCAAGCTGCAAGAACAAAAAGAGCTTGAGAAAACCTGCGAGGGGAACACTTTGCTTCAAGCCACCTTGTGCCGGCGGGACGAGCGCGCTTCGCGGCTGGCTTTAACTCGGGCTATCACTTTAGGATCGAAGTGACGACGGCAGCCAATAAGCGTGTGAGACAACCCTCTGGATAGTCCTTGCCGAAAGGCATCGTAGCCTATGCCTAATTCTACGGCTGCCTCCTTCACTGAAAGCAACTTGCCCGCGGCGTCAAGTTCATCAGCAAAAGATCGATGGACGTAGATTGCCGACGCGCCCTTGTTTTGAGACGCCCTGAACCAAGGCGCTTTCCATTGGCGGCCGCGAAGCTGGTAGGCAAGCGTTTCACGGTTTCCTTGCGAAACATAAGAGCTTAACGGATGGAATTCTTTCAAAACCTGCCTTATTTTTGGAGCGTCTGCCCTGCGATAAAAAGTATACCCTCCTCTTTTTTTTGGGGCACTAATCTTTCCGTTCAGAAGTCCTATAACCGGATGATCGTTGTGGAGTCGCAACAAGGCGTTCACCCTATTTGTCAAGGTATAACTTCTTACCCCGAATTTTTCCAGGACGTGCTGCTGAAGCTGGTAATTATCGTTGAATTCTCGAATCTGGCTCGCAACTCTTGCGGACAAATCGTTAGTCCAATTACTTCGAGAGCGAACAACCCTTCTTCCGCGCTTCCAGGGGGCGTGATTGTTTACGAGACGGCTCAGCATTGCAGGCCAGAACTCCAATTCTCTAGCTAAGTCGACCAGACGAACTCGCTTCGAGACGCGCTCTGTCATTTAACCACGATTTAGTTCGGGCTAAAGAGATAATATATCTCTCAGGCGCCGGCTTGCACAAGCATCTTGCAGCCTTTCGGCTCTTCAAGCTGCAAAAACAAAAAGAGTTTGAGAAAGCCTACGAGGGGAACGCGCAAGAGAACTTTGCCTTTCACGTCTTGCGGCGGTACTGGCGCAAAACCGGCCTGCTGGTCGAGCTGCTGATTGTTGTCGCCCTTTGTGAGCAAAAACTCGTGCGTTCCATTGGTAACTATGACTGCAGCTCTGTGCACTATGAGCCCGTAGTCGCGCGGCTGGGGCTCGAAAACTATTATGTCGTTGGAAGGGTTGAGCGGGTAGGCCTTGCCTTCGAGCACTACGGCGTTCGTACAACGGGAAGCCACGGTCGCACCAGAAACCGTTACGTTGCAAGGCGCAGTCTGCGCGCCAAGGGCGTAAATCGCCTTTGAAAGCTCTCCCGCGAACTGGATTTTGGGGGCGCTGATGGCCCCTCCTTGGACGATTATTAAGTCGCCGCGCTCCAAGTTGGGGAGCATGCTGCACGAAGTGACAACGTCGAGGGGCGCGTTGGTTTGCAGCACGAACTGGAGCGACCACCATACGATTACCGCCAGCGCAAGCGCCTGTCCCAAGTCGATTGCAGATTTCTTCCAGTCGGTCTTTCCCGACCCGCTCGAAAAGTCGGAGAAGAAAAGCAATACTATTGCTACAAAGCCCAGCGCGGAAAACATTGAAGAACGAGTGAAGTAGAAGCCAAGAACGCATGCAGCCGCTATTGCACCAATAATGAGCGTCTTGTTTTTCTCAATAACTGGTGGCAGCGGAAAGTCGTCCTTGGAAAGTCTTGCCATTGTAAAAACCACTAAGCCTCAAGCGGGTAATGAAAAAAGGAAGGCGAAGCTTAAAACCCCGCCGATAATCGCAAGCGCGCAGTTGCCGAAAAAGACAAACAAAAAAAGGAAAAAAGAGTTCAGCGGCAGGAACGCCGCAAAAAATTTACTTGCCGAGCTTCTTGGCAGCCTTTTGGGCAGCGCTTATCCGGTCGATGGTCTGCTCAATTGCCTTTTCGACTGCTTCTTTCGCGTTGGGCGCCTTGATGTGCAGAACAGGGTTGGCAGTAAGCGGGTGGTCGAGCGATACTGAGGCGTATCCGACTTTCTTGTTTTCGCTTAGCACTTCTGCAATTAGCCGGGCCATTCCCTCGTCACAGCCAGTAAGCTGGACTTCAAGCGCATCTTTTTCCTTTGTTATGAATTTAGCTTCCATCGTCTCTACCCCTCTGCTGCGGCGTCTTGCGGTATTCGCGCGAGCCGCACTGTTTGCAAATGAAAAGTTTTCCGTCAAACTCGGTTGCCGACCGGCAGCGAGAGCACGAAGCACCCACAACTCCCAAGTCGCGGTCCTTCATCGTAAGGTAAGTTGCCAGCGGTTTTACTTGGTGCACGCGTGCGCGCACCACGTCGCCGACTCGCACCACGTCGCGCAGCCTCTCGACATATCCGGGCATGAGCTCTGAAATCTTGAGAAACGCGGTTTCACCATTGGCTGGAAACTCGTTGCCGACAGGCTGTGAAGCGTATTTTACCATGACCATGCTTTCGTAAAGCTGCTGGATGACGCCGTGAACCAAGTCGCCTTCCTTTAGGGGGCGCACTATTTTTCTCGCGTCGACCCACACCTTGCGGATCTTGTCGTCGCGGCGGGACTCGCCGGAAAACATGGCGTAAATCTTGCCGTCCTCCTCGAAAGTGCCCTGGCCTGCTACATACTCTTCAGAAACGCCGAGAAACTCTCCGGGAAACACGAGGCTCAATCAACACACCTTTTGGCTCCGAAACGATAATAGCTGCAAAGTCTTACAAAACAAAATCAGCTTATACTTGTTTTAGCCACGGCTTAGTTAAAAACACTACGGTTTGGGCTTCTTTACGGCAGTTCCGGACGGGGCTTTCTCAGACGGCACCTGCACTGCCGGTACGACGCTGGCTTGGCCAAGCTGTGGCAGAAGTCCCGCAAAGCGCTTGGTTAGCTCGCTTGCCATATTGGAAATCTCCATTGGCAGGACGATCTTGGTCGAACTGGACTCGCCAATCCTCTTGAGCGAGTCAAGGTAAAGGTATTGCATGGTTGTTGGGGAAAGGCCGCTTGCAACCTCGTTAAGAGCGCGCACGTAAATCTGCCTTGCCTGCGCTTCAGTGGTAATCCTGGCCTTCCACTCTTCAGCCTCGCGCCGCTTGTTCATCGCATCCTTAATCCCCTTGGGAAGGTCAATGTGTTCCACTTCCACACGGGTTGCAGTCACGCCCCACTTTTCCGCGCTTTCCTGCGCGCGGCGGGTGAGAAGCGAGTTTATTTCCTCAGTCTTTTCCAGCACGAGCTCCAAGTCCATCTTGGCGATAATATTACGGATTTCCGCGGTAAGCACGCTGGCAATTGCTTTTTGGTAGTCCTGAACTGCAGTCACGGCCTTGAAAGGGTCTGTAACGTGCGTATACACCAGCGCGTCAATCACAAGACTGATGTTATCGTGCGTTATGACGTTCTGTGGAGGGATGTCTACCAGCTGGTCGCGCAAGTCTATTCGCACCATCCTGTCGATTATTGGAAGTATGAACATCATTCCGGGCCCGGCGACTTTCAAGAACTTGCCCATCCTAAAAATCACGCCACGCTCGTACTCAGCAAACACTTCTATTTTCGGCAAGAAAACAAGCGCTGTTGCAACAATTGCAAGCGCGAAAAAGGCGATAAGCGGGTGAAGCTTGAGAACGAACACACTGCCTAGGGCGAGCGCCAAGGCTGCGGCAATAATAGCAACAAAAACAACGACCTGGCGGTCACTAGTATCGTGACTTTTGCTGGCGCCCGCGTGGCCCGAACTCGAACTTCCACCATGACTATCCGACAACATACCACCAAGAACTACTGAACAGTAGTAATTATGCCAGTCAGGGTTAATAAGGCTGCGTAAAAACGAGCCGGAAGAAGTTAGGCGCCGACCTTCTCGAACTAAAGCCCATACCAGCCAGCCGGTTATTAAAAGCCCCAAACGCCAATAGTATTACCGAAGGGTTATAGCTATGACTGGAAAAAGACTGCTTGTTCTCGTTGTTGACATTGACGACGACTTGGGGGAAAAAACGAAGATAAAGGGCCCACTTGTCGGCCGCAAGGCGGTCAGCGAAGCTGCGGCAAAGCTTGCCGTTGCAGACCCCGAGGAAGTTGACGCCAACGCAATGTTCCAGGCAGTAAAGACTTACGACGAATTGTCAAAGGAAAATGAAGTCCAGGTTGCAGTTGCCACCGGCAGCAGGCGTTTGGGCTACTACGCCGACCGCGAACTGGTGAAACAAGTAGAGAAAGTCATCCACGACTTCAAGCCTGAAGCTTGCGTGTTTGTAAGCGACGGGGCAAGCGACGAGCAAGTGCTGCCACTCGTCCAATCGCGCGTCAAGATTGAAAGCGTGCACACCGTCTACGTCAAACAAACCAAAGACCTGGAAAAAACGTATTTCGTAATACTCGACAAGCTGCGCGAGCCGCATTTTGCGCGCGTAGTTTTCGGCCTGCCAGGAGCGGCACTGCTGTTGTACTACCTTTTCGGAGCAGACGGGCTACGCAACTTCATAGGACTGCTCGGCGGGTACCTCGTATTCAAAGGAGTAGGAATCGAAGACTGGCTTTCGCACGCTACAGCCAACACGCACCTGTCGTTCGACAGGGTCAGCTCAGTGTTCTATTTCGGCGCAATACCCCTCATGCTCGTCTCCATCGGCTTGGGCTTATCGCGCGCCGGCTCTTCAGGAGAAACAGAACTCATAAAGCTTGCCGCACTTTTCGTAAAAGAACAAACGCTGCTGGTAATCTCACTGTTGCTCATAGTAATTGGCCGGGGGCTTGAGGCTTACAACGAGAAACGAAAATACCTTTATCCCAGCTATATAATCACCGCAAGCGGAATGATGCTCTTCTGGATGCTGTTCAACAGTGCGGCAGACTGGGTGGTTGGAACAATCCCGTTCAGCAACTTCTTCACCACCCTGCTGCTCACAGTAATAGTAATGTTCCTGATCATAACGCTAGCAAAAGAATTCAAGAAAGACATCCTGTCAAAGATGCACCTTGAAGGAAGGGAAGTGTACACCGAGCTTGGCACCCTGCTAGGAAAGATAGTTGGAGTCAACAAGCGGAAAGACACGTTCATAATCGAGACTGAAGCCGGCCAGAAGATAGACCTGGACTTCGACCACATCGCCAACTTGGGCGAAAAAGTAGTGATCCGCTACTAAGGCCTTCTCTTGTGGAATAACTCGGCCAAGTCGGCAATAGCCCTCTTTTTTCTCAACTGAATTGTCCAAATTGCAGAATGCGCAAATTTCCGGCAAGTAGGCGGCTCAAAAATAGCTCGAGTTATTGCCTCCGTATGAAAATCCGTGCCCGCTTCAAACTCCTCGCGAAGGGCCCGTTCCACCAACCGAGCATTCTTCTCGAATTTTATGCCCGCAGTCATCGTTACTGAAACGCGCACGCCGTGAGGGCACTGTTCAAGCGTCGGCATTCCAAAACCAATGGCGTGCTCGGGCAACTCATCCTTCAACCTCATTTCAAGCTTCTGTAAAGACTTACAAACAGGCTCGAGCGCAGGATGCACAGTCATGCGTCAATATCACAACAAGGAAATAAAACGATTTGCACAAAATCCGGTCGGCCAACCAAATGTTTTTAAGGCCACGCGGTTTAAACACTACCATGCAGAGACGCGCCAACGTTTGGCAGCTCGTACTTCTTCACTGTTTGGGCTACTCTGCGCCCATGTACCCCGTCGTCAACTTCGCAAACGCGAAGCGGATTTGAGCGGGGTATGAAACTTTTGGTTTTGAGCGCTTCCATAAGCTGACCCGAAAACGATTAGAAAAAGAGCACTAAACCAACCCATGCGGTTCGCAACGCAGGCGATAGATGCCTCAGTTTACCGAAATAAGCGCTCTCTTACCCTCTTTTGTCAAAACAAGGCAGGAGAAGGCGAAATGTTTAAATAGAAGTTCGCACATAACTCTTTTACCGAAAAATCGGTAAAACCTAAGGAGGCAAAACCATAGGTAAGGAAAAAGGGAAAGTGGAGGGGAGTCGGGGGCAACCCCAAGGAGGCAATCCGAAAAAACGTCAATTGCCCTGACTTCCCTTCCACGACTTCAAAATTCGCGAAATATAAGTTTCATTTTGACAGTATTTAAGGATTTCGGTTCTTCTTCTTCCCAAAGCAAAAAGCATTATATATAACTACTTTCAAGTAGTAGTTATGGCTTCTACCAATTGGGTGTTCTGGCTGCTAGTAGTGCTAGTGGCGTTAATGTTCATTTCAGGCGGGGGCTCGATTGAATCACAGCCGCTCATTGCAGGCGCGGCAAGCCTTTTGACAATACCCCTAACTATCTTTAACATCCTTGCCGGCTCCACAATAGGCGTGATGCTGCTGCCACTGCTTTTCATTGGCCTTTTGCTTTACTTCAAGAAGCTAGAGCAGCTGTTGGGGCACGAAGTAATCTACTTTATCATCTTCGCAGCCCTGCTTGTGGCGCTTAACTCTACTTTCTTCGTCCGGTAAGGCGCAACAGGGCGACAACACAAAAACCAAGCTTAGCCCTAGCCATACTCAGCCCGGCCTACAGGCTTGGCTTGCGCTAACCGCCGCAAAACAAAAAAGAAGGAAAAGGGCCAAACGGCCCGAAATATTGTTTGGCTAAAAACCACTAGGTCTAGCTTATTACTTCGATGTCCGACCAGCCGCCTTTGGACTCTTTCTTCTTGGCTGCCTGTGCGGCCTTGCCCAAAACGTGCGGGCTGTTGACTCCGGTTACGATTGCGGTAATCTCTAGCTTGCCATCGTACTCGGGCACAAGGCGTGCGCCCCACTTGACGCTTGCGTGGGGATCCATCTCGTCAGTAATCAGTTCGCCTGCGCGAATCGCATCGCCCAAGGTCAAGTCGTGGCCTCCGGCAATGTGTATGAGCGCGCCTTTAGCGCCTTCAAAGTTGACGTCGAGCAGCCTGTTGGTCCGAACGCTGTGAACAGCCTCTTCAACCTTGTTGGTGCCCTTGCCTGTTCCGACTGCAATCATGCCTACTTCACCGTTAGACATTATTGCCTTGACATCCGCAAAGTCTATGTTGACTAGCGAAGGCTGGGTTATCGTGAACACAAGGCCGTCAATTGCCTTGGCGAGAATCTCGTCAGCGACAAGGAACGCCTGGTTCATCGGTAGGTTCGGCACGAGCTGAACAAGCCGGTTGTTGTCGAGGATGATTACAGAGTCCGCGGTCTCACGAAGCTTGTTAATGCCTTCCTCGGCCTTGACTGTGCGTGCACGCTCAAGCGCGAACGGATAAGTCACCATTGCAACTACTATCGCGCCCTGCTCGCGCGCAATTTGCGCAATAACTGGCGCTGCGCCCGTACCAGTGCCTCCGCCCATGCCTGCGCAAATAAAGACTAGGTGGCTTCCGGCAAGAGCCTTCTCTATTGCAGGCCTGTCGACTTCAGCGCACTTCATTCCCACTTCAGGGTATCCGCCAGCTCCAAGGCCTTTTGTAATGCTCTTTCCAATCAAAAGTTTGGTTATTCCGTCGTCGACGGTGTTGAGGTGCTGCCGATCAGCGTTGAGAGCGTAAAGCGAGGCACCCTTGACTCCAAGCCTCTTGAGGCGGTTGAGCGTGTTGTTTCCGCCTCCTCCAACTCCAACTACTGCAATCTTGATTTCTTCTTCGTCAGCTGCAACTACAGCTTTCTTCCAACTACTGCCACTATCCAAAGCGCTTTTTACAATGCTTTCCATGCCAAACGGCACCTCCTGTTCGAAAAACAAACGTTAGCGTAAAAAGCGGCAGGCAACCAGCCCGCACGCCCTTCCAACTTATTTCCTGGCCTGCTTGACTATCTTCATCCGGGCAGGCGTAATGATTACCTTGTCCTCGCTAATCCGCGCAATGTCGCCGTTTATGGACGAAGTGAGCGCAGTGAGCTTGGAAAGGCTGTCCTTGAGCTTTGCAGGGTTGCGCGCAAAAGGCGCGATATTGAGCAACACCACGTTGCGGGACTTGAGCTCGTTCTCCACTACAGCCATATCTGCATCCGTCTCAAGCGACAAAGGCTTGACGTAATAATCGGCCGCCTCGTGAAGCACGTCTACACTTTCGTCCTCGAGCGACTCCATAGCCTGCTCTACGTCGAAAGTCTGCTCGTTTTTTCCAGAAAAAAGGTTTCCAAGAAATCCCATTTTTATCGCCCCCGCAAATCAAAAACAAAATTTTTACTTGCTGTAACCGTAACGCGGCACGAACGAATACTTCGGCCTGACCGGCGCAGCCGCTGGAGCTTCCTCTGCCGGCTCTTCGCGCGGCTTGCTCGAAACGATGATAATGTCCTGGACAGAAATCACGTTCTTGAACGAAACGGTATTTTGCTTTATCCACGCCGTGTCTGCGCCTGAAAGGCTCTCGATGGGCTGCAGCGTCACGCGCGCAACTTCGCCCTTCTGCAAGTCAATGACAAAGTCGTACGCCTTGCCAAGCCTCTTACCGTTGTCCATATATACGTCCAAACCCGGTAGGTCACTAAGTTTTCTCATTCCAATCAACCCCGCAAAAAAATGAACAAAAAACCTTGTTGGTATAATGTTTAGAAAGGCTTTTAAAACGTGGTTTTGCGAGGGAAAAGCAAACAAAGAAAAACAAGCAAAAAGACAAGAAAAGCAAGCCAAACAAAGGTGAACCGCAATGACCACCCAACACGCAGTAGAACCAGCAAGAATATCCATAGAAACCTTCGAAAACCACGTACGAACTACCCTTAGAGACCACGCCTTAAGCGCGTACGTCCAACGAAGCGGCCACCAGCCAGTACTGATGATAGGAAAAAGCGAACAGCCAATCGCTTCACTCCATATTGACCGCCAAGCCAGAGGAAACTCCACTCACGTCAACGCGCTAGGTACTCTCGAATTGCACGTTGAAGAAAAATACCGGGGCCACAGCTGGGTTGACGTGGTCAAGGCTGCAATTAAAGCCGCTAAAGAGTAAGTTGGTTGAACGGAATAGGCGTGAAAAAAAAGTGAACCAAGAACGACACGAGCATAATCTTACTTTTCTTTTCGACCCAAAGACGTTGGAACGAAAACTCAAAGCCAAAACGCCAACCGCCCCTGAACAAGTCAGGCCCTTAACAGCTACGCACGAGCTGCTATTTCACGCAGTACAATGGGCGCAAGAACACGGGGCAAGACGGCTTGCGGAAGGCGCCTGGTCAGACACGGGTGGCAAGCAGTTCATGGCAAAACTCTTTTCGCGGCGAATCATACCCGCATCCCGCGAGCTTGACGCCGAAAAACTTAAACCCTTACTGGCGCTAACAGAAAAAAGGTAGGCAAAAAACAATGCAGATACACCCGGTCAATTTAGAACGCGTCTATCGGATTAGGGCTGGCGAGTTAGAGGCGGAACTTAAAAAGTTTTCACCCGGCTATACGGTGTTCCACTCGAAAAATAAACTCGAGCCTCACCTAGCTATTTCAATGCCCAGTCAAGATGGACTGAATCGAGTGTGCCACATTTCTTTGGAACATAACCCTAATTCAAAGACGCCCGATATTTTGGAAACTAAATACGACATGTCACTACTTCAGCAGAACCCCTCAATCAACATTGAGCAAATAAAGGAACACGTGCTTCAAGCGCTATGCCGTGCCCACTTGCCTTTAGACGTGGCAATCGGACCGCGCCTGGAAACAACTGAGCAAACGATGGTTTCGCCGGCAATAGTGCGGCACGCGAAACTTCAGCGCGCATTGCGCGAGGAATTTGAAGACCTAGGCGTCGCAGTAATCAGAACTGAAAAAGGACTGGAAGTGCACGGAAGACTTGCCCAAGATGCAATTCAACACGCCAAAGGCTCGCTGGCGCATTCGGACGATTCGCTGCTAGCCCGCATCGATGTAAAGACGCGACAACCAGAAAACTTAGCCCCAGGCGAAACCCGAACTGGCGGAATTGTCGAAGCCTTCCGGGCTTACCACAACGCTCTTCCGGTTGGCGAAACAATAGCAAGAACAATAAGAAAATGCATAAACCGGTAAAGAAAAATAGCCGCGACGGATTACTGCGCGAGTTCTTTTCGCATTTCTGCAAGCAGCTTCTTTTTCTTCTCGCCGTCCTTGAGCGCGTATTGGAGAACTTCGAAAATGTCGCTTACTGGAAGCACTTCGATTTTTCCTTTCCACTCGTCTTGCGCCAAGTCCTCGAAGTTTGCTTTTGGAACCAGCGCTTTTTTCATTCCCGCTTCAACAGCGGCGTCAATCTTGTGCGACACTCCGCCTACTGGGAGCACTTCTCCGCGCACGCTGAGGCTTCCGGTAAGCGCGAGGCTTTGGTCTACTGGAACTTCTTCGAGCGCCGAAATCACTGCAGTTGCAACTGAAATGCTTGCGCTGTCGCCTTCCACTCCCTCGTAAGTCTGCAAGAATTGCACGTGAATGTCGAACGACGAGGTATCCTTGCCGGTGTGCTTCTTGATTATTGCGCTGACGTTCTCGACTGCCTCTTTCGCTATCGAGCCGAGCTTGCCTGTTGCAATTATCCTGCCTTCAGTCTTGGAAGCTGCGGGGGCGACTTCGGCGACGATTGGAAGTGCTATTCCCGCCTCGCCCATTACTGCAAGGCCGTTAACCCTGCCAATCCGGTAGCCTTCAGTAAGAAAGACGCGGTAGTCGCGCCTTAAGTCTATTATTTGGCGCGCTGCCTGCTGTTCGAGGGTGCGGGCGAGAACTTTTGCGTCAACCACGTCTTGCAAATCAACTAGGGCGTGCTTTCTTTCGAGCGCCAAGTCGCCTGCTGCACGCACCAGCCCGCCCAACTCGCGCAGCTTGAGGGTGAGCTTGTTTTTCCTGCCAGCGCGCTTGCGGCATTCGCGGACAATCTCGTTTGCCGCTATTGCAGAAAAGTGGGGAATCTTGCCGTCCTTGACTACTTCTTGCGCGACGAATTGCAGTATTTTGCCCCGGTTTTCCTTCTCGTCGGGAAGGCTTTCCTCCATATAAACTTCGTAACCGTAGCCGCGGATCCTGCTGCGCAGCGCCGGGTGCATTTTCTGCATTTCATTGTAGTTGCCGCTGGCGATTAGCACGAAGTCGCACGGCGCGGACTCTGTGTGCACCAGCGCGCCCGAACTCATCTCGCTTTGCCCGCTAATCGAATACTTTTTCTCCTGCATTGCGGTGAGAAGTTCCTGCTGAGTCTTGAAAGCCAAAGTGGCTATTTCATCTATGAACAAAACGCCCTTGTTGGCGCGGTGAATTGCACCGGGCTCTACGCGCAAGTGCGCGGGCGTGCCCAGCCCGCCGGATTGCAACGGATCGTGCTTCACGTCGCCTAAAAGCGCTGACGCCCTGCTTCCGGAAGCGTCTACGAAAGGCGCTTTTTTGCGCTCGCTGTTGTCGACTATAAGCTTGTACGGCTCGAACACTGCTGAAAGAAAGCCGCGCTTTCCTAGTTGCGAGGCGAAGGCGAACGTAGCGCTGACAACAAACAAGCCGATAAGCATTGCAGCGGTAATTATGTCTCCGAATTGCTGTCTTCCATAGTAAAGCAAAAACATTGAGGAGAGGAAAAGGAAAGCCACTATAAGAAGGTTGGAGTTGCCGCCCGGAATCTGGGCCTTCATCCTCTCGGCGTTGATTATTTTTCGCCCTTCGCCCGCCTTGACAATCTTGACTTTGGGTGCGTTCTCGTCGGCAGGGTTTGCTTGAACCAAAACGTCTTGCAGCTCGCCGGCTGGCAGCAGTTCTGCCATTGCCTGCGCAAGCAAGGACTTGCCGGTTCCCGGGTGGCCAACAAGCAACACGTGCCGCTTTTGAAGCGCGGCCTTTTTTATCACGTCAACTGCCTTGTCTTGCCCAATCACCTGCTCTATCATCAGCTTGGGAACTGGAATTTCTGCGGTCGACTTGATGGAATCAGGGTCGAACGCGGGCGCCGCTGGGGAAGTCGCGACATTGGCGGTGGCTTGTTTTTTTCGTGCGGCCATTTTGAGAGCTAGCCCCTTTTTTAATTGGTTTTGCTAAACATAGTATAATCGCCCAAGCAATTTAAACCATTATCCGGCGAAAAGCGCGACCAGCGCAACGGTGTTGATGAGACTTGAAGATTGTAATACTAGGAACAACGGCCGCACTTCCCTCAAAAGACAGGCTGCCAACCTGTTTTGCATTAAAGCACGGCGGAGTGTTCTTGTTTGACGCCTGCGAAGGAGTGCAACAGCAAATGATGCGCTATGGCGTCAGCCCCTCAAAAATGCAAGCCGTATTCTTTTCCCACTTGCACGCCGACCACATACTCGGAATATTCGGCTTGATGCAGTCACAAAACCTCATGGGAAGGCGCGACAAGATGCTCATTATTGGCCCGAAGGGAACTAAAGCGTTCTTCCAAGACTTGTTCAAGCACAAGCCGCTTTCGCCCCAGTTTCCAGTTGAATTCAAGGAAGCCTCGCGGGAATGCAAGGTTTTTGAAAACGACTTGTTTGCCGTAACCGCTTTTCCAGTCAAGCACGGAGGCCCCGCTCTCGGCTTTCAAGTGCAGTGCCACTCTTACAGGCGCTTCGAGGAAGACAAGGCACGCAAGATGGGAATCAAGGGAAGGCTGTTTACGGAATTACAGCAAAAAGGAGTTCTGGAAGTAGACGGCAAGAAAATCAAGTACGAGGACGTATCTTACGAACAGGAAGGCCGCAAGGTAGTGTACAGCGGCGACACTTCACCGTGCCCGTCAGTTGCAAAACACGCAAAGCAAGCCGACGTGCTTATTCACGAATCAACCTTTTCAGAAGAAGAAAAGGCTGTTGCAGCACAAAAGAAGCACTCAACAGCGCTCCAGGCGGCAACGATTGCCAAGAAGGCAAAAGCCAAGAAGCTCGTGCTCATACACTTCTCAAACCGCTACGAAGACCGTGCGCCGCTACTTGAAGAGGCGAAGAAAGAATTTGCCGAAACAATCATAGCGCAGGAAGGAATGGAAATAGAAGTATAGCTGGCGTGCGGCGCTTTTGCAACTGCCTGAAAATAGAAGAAACATTATTAATAGAGCCAACCTGAACGATTCATGAACGTTAATTGTTCAAAGAATGCGCTTCTCGGGCTGCTCGTACTAACTCCCTTTTTGCTATTATTGTTCTCCCAGCCGGCTTCGGCTGATGGGGTGGGCTGGATTCAAGACCCGGACATGGCCTGGCGATTCATGCCAGAAAGCAAGCAGTTTGCAGTAATCAATTACGAACAAGGCGTGGAAAAACTGCTTTTGACCGTTGAAGCTGACTTGCGCGGAGAAAAAGCAGTCTGGATTTTTCCAGTGCCAGCCGAACCAGAACAAACTAGAATAGACGTTCTAGCCGAATTCCCATATTTTTACGGCCAAGACGTTTTTCGCAACAGCGCGGTTTCAAGCACCTTAATCCTAGCAAGTGCTTCGCAAGCCTACCTAGCTCTGCCCCTATTTTTGTACGCGCTAACCGGAGTTGGCGGCACAATGGGGGTAGGCACCGCTAATGGCGCATTAAATCAGGGAGTACGGGGCTTTGACGGAATAGACGTTTTTCAGGAAGTCCAAAGGGAAGGCCTGACAACGCAAGTGCTCGCTGCAAGGGACGGCAGCGCGTTGTACTCATATTTGAAAGAAAAAAACCTTTCGGTCTCACCGCAGGCAAAGTCCTTGTTCGAATACTATTCCGGAAAGAAATATTCTTTCGTAGTTTCGTGGATTTCAAACTTGAACGAATTTAAGGCTCCAAAGCCGAACGCAAACAGAGAAAACGAAGCAATCGGGGTTTTTGTTTCGTTCCCAACCGAGAAAATGTTTTTCCCGCTCAAGCTGACAAGCATTTACGGCGACGCCCGAATCCCGGTAGTGCTCTACGTGCTAGGCCACGTGACGCCAAACCTTGACTCACAAATACTAAGTTCACAAGTCGGCTATTACTATCAGCAAAGCCTCGGTTTTCAGGGACCGGCCAACACGTACGAAGACGGACGGCCAGTTCAGACGTGGGTTAGTTCGAACGCCAACCACTACACCAAGATATCGATTGACGCACCTGCGAGCAGTTTCACCCAAGACTTGTACATTGAAGACACGGCACCTGCACGGATAGCGCTCGAAGACTATGCTCGCAACAATTTCTGGGGCATTTTCCTGATTTTGTTCGCCTTGATTTGCTGCGCTGCCAGCATGCTCGCAGCCCTAATTGTTTTCAGCGAAAACCGACCAAACCTTCCCAAATTCGCGTTGCTTGGGCTGTTCAACGTTTTTACGGTCTTCGGCCTCTATTTTGCAGCTTCGAAGCTCAAGATTGAAAATAACTTCGTTGAGTTCAAAGACAAACGAAAATCAACCGGAAATAGCAATTATTGGATAATCAAGAAAGGATTCGTAGCCGCGTTTATACTCACACTGGCTCTGCTTGGATACGTCTTCTCTCAAGGTTTTCAAGCCCCTAAATCGCCCAACGAGTTGAATATGTTCGCCGTGTTGGTAATCTTGACGCTCGTGCTAGTCTGGCTGGCGGTAACGGGCTTGCTTATAGGTTATTGCCTGCTGTTTTCTCCCGAAAGATTTACTAAGACCCAGCGTTTTGCCTGCTGGTACTCAGCCCTCTTCCTTGCGCTATGCTTGGCAGCCGAGCTCATAGCAAAGAGAATCTGAAAAGCCAGAATACGACTGCCCGCCGCCGTTTTCGCGCTTTATTTAAACTTAAGGGAGGAAAGAATAGCGTGGACCTTAAAGCAATTGTTGAAGCCAACTCGGCCAACATCGTTATTGTAATTGCCGCCCTGCTCATCTTCGCTGGCGCATACTTTTACTTCCAGCAGTCGCTTCCCGAGCGCGAGAACATTGTGAACGACGTGCGCGTGCTTTCGCGCGGCCCGGTGCAAGCAGGAATAAAGGACTACCTCTCGGCGCAGGCGGTTCCTTTGCAAGTCGCGCTTGACAACGCTTCCGACAACCTGCCGTGCAAGGTGTTCATGCAAACTGAAGCCATTTTTGCTCTTGCAAGCAGCGGAAAAAACGTTTCGCTGCAACTCTACGTGAAAGGAGACGCATTATGCCAGTCAAAGCAAAGCAACCAAACCACAATGGCACCGTGCCAAAAGCCGGCAATAGCCATTGAAACCGGAAGCTGCAACTGCGTAAAGCTCGACTCGCAAACTAAAACCATACTTGTTTCAGGCGACGAACAATGGCTGTGCTCGCAGGCCGCCAACGTGCGCAAAGTCTTACAGTGGGGACTGCAATGAAACCCAACGAAAACAAAATTCTGCAGGCTCTCGCCAGCCACGCTGGAAAGGCCGCAAGCGCTGAACAGCTATCGCGCGACACTTCCATCGACTTGGGAGGCGTTTTAAGCATACTTGAAACTCTTTGCGAACAAGAATACTGCGAGCTCGACAAGAAAGAACAAACAACAATTTCTCTTACGGTGGAAGGCGCGCGCTACGCACACAAAGGCACGCCTGAAAAAAGGCTTTACACCGCAATCCAAAAAACGGGCGGCAATGGAATCGACTTGCAAAAGGCGCTCGCCGACCCGTCCCTAGAAAAGCAGGAAAGCCAAATTGCATTACAGTGGGCGCTAAAAAAGAAAACGATTTCCCTGGAAAAAACGGCGGGACACACGATTGCAAAGGCCTCGCAAACAACGCCAGTTTTCGAAGACGACAACTTGCTTTGCGGAATAGCCAGCGGTACTGCGGCACAAAAATGTCCAACGGGCAATCTTGAAAACCTCAAGGCAAGAAAACTCGTTGAAGAGAAAGTACACAAAACTGTTTCCGCAAAGATTACTGGAAAAGGAAAGACGGCCCTTTCCTCTGGCACCGTCGAGCAAGTCTCGCAACTCACGCCACAACTGCTCAAGACTGGAGAATGGAAGGGCAAGAGCTTTTCCCCTTACGACCTTTCAACAGTAGTTGCACCCTTGCAAGTTGCGCGCAAGCACGCTTACAAGGAATTTCTGCAGCGCATGAAGGAAAAGCTCGTTGGCTTGGGCTTTCGCGAAGTGCGCGGCTCGCTTGAAGAAATAGAGTTCTGGAACATGGACGCGCTCTACATGCCGCAAGGCCACCCCGCGCGCCAGCTTCACGACGTATTTTTCGTCCGCCACCCGAAAAACAGGGAAGACCACTACCGAGGCGAGATTGCCGACGACAAGCTTTTCGAAGAAGTGTTCAATGCGCACAAGCACGGCGGCAAGACCGGCAGTTCCGGCTGGCGCTACGAGATGAGCCGCGACATTTCTTCGCGAGTAATACTCCGCTCGCACGATACTGGAATAAGCGCCCGCGAGCTCTTCCGCAAGCTCTCGCCTCCCGACAGGGTATTTTTCATTGCGCGAGTGTTTCGGCCTGATGAAATCGACTGGAAGCACTTTATTGAGTTCGAACAGCTTGGCGGTTACGTTGCGGGCGAGGACACGAGCTTCCGCGAACTGCTCGGCACGCTCAAGACTTTCGCCGAGGAAGTCTTCAAGGCAGAGGCAGTCAAGTTCGTTCCTTCTTACTTCCCGTTCACCGAGCCAAGCACCGAACTTTATGCAAAGATTCCCGGAAAAGGCTGGGCTGAAGTGGGCGGGGCTGGCTTGTTTCGGCCAGAATTGCTTTCCGCGCTAGGCATTGATTATCCAGTAATAGCGTGGGGCTTGGGAATCGGAAGGCTTGCAATGCTCACAATTGGAACTCAAGACGTGCGCGACTTGCACTCGCACGACCTTCAGTTCTTGCAGGGAAGATAATTCAACGCAAAACGGGAAAAAAAGGTTTCAAAAATGGTTTCAGTCTCGATAAACCGGAAGAAACTCTTCGAACTGCTCGGCGGCCCCAAGGCTGCACACCTTACCGACGACGCGCTTGCCGCGCACCTAGAGCAAGTCAAGTGCGGGTTTGAAGGTACCAGCGATGACAAGAGCGAAATAATGCTTGAAGCAACGCCAGACCGCCCCGACTTGTTCAGCGTTTACGGAGTTGCCCGCGCGCTCAAAGGACGGCTTGAAATCGAGAAAGGCCTGCCTAAAAACAAGATTGGCGACAAGCCCGCGCTGCAAGTTTTCGCGGAAAGAGAAGCCCTAGCAGTTCGGCCAGTAGTGGTTGGCGCAGTAATTCGCGGAGTAAACTTCTCGGAAGACGAAATTGCAAAAGTATTCCAACTTCAGGAAAAACTCGACTTGACTCTAGGGAGAAGGCGCAAGCGCGTCTCGATTGGGCTTTACGACTTGCGCACGCTCAAACCGCCTTTCTACTTCAAGGCGCTCGACGCACGCGAAACCAGCTTCACACCACTCAAGGCCGACAAGCCCATGACACTAAGACAAATATTGGACGCGCATCCAACCGGCAAGGAGTACGCAGGACTACTGGCAGGAAAAAGCAAGCTGCCATGCCTGGTTGACAGCACGGGCGAAATCCTCTCCTTAATCCCGGTAATAAACAATGTTTCGTCGGCGGTAATTCCTGCAACCACCGATTTCTTCATCGACCACACCGGCACTGACGCACATTCTTGCAACGCTTCGCTCAACATATTGTGCCAAGATTTCCTCGATGCCGGAGCGCAAGTTGAGAAAGTCGAAGTAATCTACCAAGACGAAGCGCACAACGCGCAAACAGGCGGCCGCAAGACGATTACTCCCGACAATACACCCCTGAAAATGGACTTGCCGCTCGACAAGGCAAACAAAGCAATTGGCCTAAAGCTCGACTCGAAAACTGCGATAAGCTTGCTTGCAAAGCAAAGAATTTCGGCAGTTGAGAAGCCTGGAGCCGCAGGAATCCTGCAATGCGAAATTCCGGCTTTTCGCAGCGACTTCCAGCACTGGATAGACCTGGCAGAAGAACTTGCTGTAGGCTTGGGCTACGACAAGCTCGAACCGCTTGCACCAAAGAGTTTTACGCGGGGAAGCCTAAGCAGCCAGACGATTAAGGAAAACTTTGTGCGCGACTTCATGGCCGGGGCGGGCTTTACTGAATTGTACACTTACGCAGTAACCAACGAAGAGAAAATCGAGCGCGCGAAAAGCCCGGAAGAAAACGCGGAAATACTCAACCCGGTTAGCGATAAGTACACGGCAATGCGCGCAACGCTCCTTCCCAACTTGCTTGAAGTGCTCTCCCAAAACACTCACGCACCCTACCCCCAGAAAATCTTCGAGCTGGGCGAAGTGCTCGTGCACAACCCTGCGCTGCCGGAAAAACTGGAAACCAAGCTGCACTTGTGCGTTGTCTCGTGCCACGCTCAAGCAAGCCTGACTGAAACTGCAAGCATTCTTGCGGAGCTATGCCTTCGCCTCAAAAAGAAACTTTCTTTCTCCAAACTCGACTCGCCACAGTTTATTGCCGGCAGGGCAGGGCAAGTCTCGCTCGACGCAACTCCAAAAGGCGCGATTGGCGAGCTTCACCCGCAAGTGCTGGAAAACTTTGGGCTGCAAATGCCGGCAAGCGCGTTCGAAGTTGAGATTGATGGCTAGGGGATCCCCACCATTGGAACACATCTCATATGGCCCTTTGCGTCTAGAATCACTACACTATAATTATGCAACGCAACTTGAGACGCACTTTCCAGAATTCTTGCGGAGGCTTGCAAGTACACACCCCAAGTGCATCATCCTACCCGGAACCAGATCACTTCATTTCAACTGGCTTATAAAAGGGCTTTGGCGCCCTTTGGGGCTTGGTAAAACTCCAGGCATACACCCTTTGGCAACACTCGACAAAAATAAGCTGGATAAGGCTCCAGCAAACGCTGAAAGTCGGCGCAGACTAATAGGCACATTTGAAGCAAAAATAGAAAAATGGGTGACAGAAAGGCGCTTGCATGGAGAAAGACTGCTCGTTCTTGACGACGTCGCCATGTCTGGTGAAACCCTAAAACTTTTGAAAGGAGCACTGCAAAAAGCGGGTACGGTTGTTACCACTGCTGCTTTTTCCGACCAAAGAAACCACGCCGACATATCCACTGGAGCGTATTACGGACAAGGCACGTTCAACTTCAAACAAAACGTTTCACGATCGTCCCAACACGCAGGGCTTAAAATTGCTCCACGCGCCGAAACAGAATATTGGGCGAATACGCGAAAACTAATGAAAACAATTGCTCACAGAATTATCGAAAACGAGGCTAAGCCAAGATGATTAAGACCGTAGAGAAACGACATTTCACAACGGCTGTCTTCATTCTTCACCCTTTTGAACAGCGCGTACTTTTGCTGATGCACAAGAAGATTCACCACTGGCTGCCTCCCGGAGGCCACCTTGATGAAAACGAAGAACCATCACAGGGCGCGCGCCGCGAAGTGATCGAAGAAACAGGCCTGGAAATATCATTCTTGCCGCAAGACTCGCCAAGCACGTTGTCTGAGCGAGTAGTTCTGCCACCGCAAGCACACCACTTTCAGGTTGAAAAGATAGAAGAAAACCACTTCCACTTGGATTTCGTATTCTTAGCAAGAGCAACAAACGCCGAATTAACCAACCCGGAAAGCCACGACTTGCGATGGTTCTCGAAACAAGAAATCAATGCGCTGCCCGAAAACCAGATTTTCAGCGAGACGCGCGAGATGGCGCTCAAAGTTCTGCAAACCAAGCGCCGGCCTTAAGCTTCCTCTTTCGCAAGCGTTTTAAACCAATTCCTTCAAAATAATAATTACTCTTTCTGGCAGTCTTTGCTGGAAGTCAGTTTTGTTTTGGCTATTATAGCCAGATTCGTTTAGAAGGTGTTTTCACAATGGGAAAGCTCACGGTAAAAGCAATGGTTGAAGGCGGCAAGGCGAGCGCTGCCCCGCCTTTGGGCCCGTCACTTGGCCCCACTGGCCTTAACATTGGCGAAGTAATTGCCAAGATAAACCAGATTACCAAGGACTTCGAAGGAATGAACGTTCCCGTAACTGTCGAGGTTGACACTAGCGCCAAGACTTATGAAATTACGGTTGGCACGCCGCCAACTAGCGGGCTGGTGAAGAAAGAACTTGGCCTGAAAGAGCCGGTAAAGGAAGAGGCCGGAGTGAAAGGCAAGAAGCCAATCGGCAGCCTCACAATGGCGCAAGTAAAGAAAATCGCTTCAATCAAGATGAGCTCTTCTCTCTCCAAGACCCTCAAGAACGCTGCAAAAGAAGTTTGTGGTACTTGCTTGAGCTTGGGCGCCAAAGTTGAAGACAAAGACCCACGCGTAGTCCAAAAGGAAATCGACGCGGGCACTTACGACTCGCTGCTGAAAGACTAGGCGCAGGGTATTTAAAAGAGAACGTGCAAAATTAATTTGAAAGTACTGATTCTCCCGTTGTACTGACAACGCCCTTGTTTGGCGCGTCAGAAGGGGAGTGAAAGGTTTTACAGATGGGTTTAGATAAGAAGTCTTTAGAGACTGCAGTCGCTCTGGCTATAGCCGACGGCAAGGGCAAGCGCAAGTTCACGCAAAGCGTTGACATGGCGCTCAACTTCAAGGACGTTGACTTCAAGAAGCCTGAAACTCGCCTTAACGCCGAAGTCACGCTGCCCAACCCGCCCAGGAAAAGCAAGGTTGCAGTGTTCGCTGAAGGAGAGCTTGCACTCCACGCCAAGCGCGCAGGCGCAGACATTGTAATTGGCGGTTCTGAAATTGCTTCTTACGCTTCAAACAAGGAAAAACAAGCACAACTGCTTGAATGCTCTATTCTCGCTTCTCCCCAACTCATGGCGCAGGTGGGCAAGGCACTCGGACAGCTTCTTAGCGCAAAGGGAAGGCTGCCCAAGCCAATAATGCCGAACTCGAACCTGCCAGAACTGGTTGAACGCACGCGCTCGAGCCTTACGCTGAAAAGCAAGGGCAAGTACCTGCCGTGCGCGCACTGCATTGTCGGACGGGAAGACATGTCGGTAGAACAAATTGTTGAGAACGCACAGGCCGTTCTCGAAGCGGTAATGCGCAAGTTCTCCGAGACTCAAATTGCAACAATTTACTTCAAGACTACCATGGGCAAGGCCTTCAAGGCCTGACGGTGAAAAAACGTGCCTATATCCAAGCAAGACAAGATTGACGCAGTCACAAAAATAAAGAAGGATCTTAGCGGCTACCCCGTAGTGGCAGTCGCATCGCTCCAAAACCTTCCCGCAAGGCAATTCAACTCGATAAAAAAGAAACTAGCCGGCAAGGCAATAATCGACGTTGCAAGGGCGACGCTTCTTATTAGGGCAATTGATGAGGCCCGGCCCGAACTAAAGGCGCTGGAAGAAAAGTTCTCCGGCAGCACTGCGCTGATAATGACCAGCATGGGCGCATTCCAATTATACAAGACGTTCAAGCAGAACAAGAGCAAGACTTCGGCAAAGCCCGGACAAATTGCCCCGATGGACTTGGTGATTCCCGCAGGAGAAACCAACCTGCCGCCAGGGCCCGTTCTCACCGAACTCAAGCAAGCGGGAATTCAAGCCAAAATCCAAGGCCCCAAGATAGTGATCATGTCTGATTCGGTTGTTGCAAAGAAAGGCATGCCGATAAGCGACGCTGCAGCAAAAATTCTTACTAAACTCGGAATTGAGCCCATGGAAATCGGGCTCAACGTGATTTCGGTTTTCGAAAAGGGAACTATCTATCCTGGCGAAATACTCGACATTGACGATGACAAGTACACCTCGCTAATACAGCAGGCGCACCTCCAGGCAGTCAACCTCGCAGTGTTCGCGGAAGTATTCAACAACACAACTACGCCGCTCATAATCTCAAAGGCCGCGCGCGCAGCAAACGCAATCAACGCGCTAGTGCAAAGCAAGGCACCCGCAACCCAAGCAGCGGCAGCCCCAACGGCGTAGCGACAGTTAAAAACAGATTAAAACATATTACGATAAACAATTTTGCTTTCGAAAAGGTGGTTGAAATGGAGTACATATACAGCGCAATGCTCTTGCACAGCGCCAAACAGCCAGTCAGCGAGGAGAACGTCAAGAAAGTGCTCCACGCTTGCGGCGTCAGCGCAGACGAGCTAAAGGTAAAGCAACTCGTGACCGCCCTTGACGGCGTCAACATTGACGAGGCAGTCAAGCAGGCAGCAGTGCAGGTTGCAGCTCCAGCCGCAGCAGATGCTGGTGCAAAGAAGGAAGAGAAGAAGGACGAAAAGACCGAGGCAGCCAAGGAAGAAGAGGCAGCAGCGGGACTAGCGGCCCTCTTCGGTTAAGTTTGAAACTCGTCAAAAGCAGGGGTGCGTAATATGCCAATCGTCGGCGGAAGAGTACTGAGAGTTGAAGCTAAAAAGAAGGAGGAGAACAACGTCGAGTCCTTCGAAATGAACTTCGCAATAGACTCCATCACCTCCAACAAGAGCTTGCTGACAATAAAGTACGCCAGCAAGACCGAGTACGCACCAAACGTGGCCGAAATCATCGTTGAAGGCGAAATGTACTACGAAGACGAGGAAAAGAAGGTCAAGGCACTCGCGGAAGACTTCAAGAAGTTCAAGGCAGACCCGAAAGGAAAACACCCGCTTCCCGCAGAAATCCTCGAAGAAGTGCTCACCGGCCTGAACTATACCACACAGGCAATCGGCACTCTTGCAGCCTTCGCGCTCAACATTGCCGCGCCAATAAACCTGCCCAAGACGAGAGTAGGCGCGCCCGCAGGCGCACCAATGGGAGCGACACAACCAATGCCGCCAGCGCAAAAGAACCAGGCTGGCTAACTTTCTTTTTCTAAACCCTTTTTTAAAGTTCTTTTTTCCAACAACCAGCGCTAGCCTTGTTCAAGCTAAGAGCCTAGAAACTTTTCAAATGGCCCCAAGTCTATTCTCGTTTGGCTTTGCATTGGCTCCAAACCACGAGCGTTCTTGAGTCTAAGGTTTGCGCCTCGTTCCAACAGGAAAGAAGCAAACGCCGTAGAACCTTCGTTCAAGGCGTAGTGCATGGGCGTGTCCCGCGTTTTGCTTCTTACGTTAATGTCAGCTCCGCGTTCCAACAGGAGTCTTGCCATTGGAACTTGCTGTCGTTCTTTCCTTATCCAAGGAACAAGATGCAGAAGAGCATAAGTCGACGCGCCATTTGCGCCCAGGTTGGGATCTATGCCTAAGTCCAGATAAGCCGTTACTAATTTTCGATTTCCGCTAAGAACGGCCAGATGTACTGCGCTATAACCTGCGTAATCAGGCCGGGTAACGTACTCAACTTTCTGTGCAGCCGGTACCCTGTCGACCAAGAAATTAGCAGTCGTAAACTCCCCAGCAGTTACAGCACGGTGCAAAGGCGTTTGATTAGTATGATCAACCGCATTCAAGTCGGCGCCTTTCTCAAGCAGGAACTTAACTACTGGAAGCCATCCCCCGCTGGCAGCTGCATGAAGGGCAGTGCTGTGGGCAGGGCAGGAATAGTTTGGAAGACGAAAATTTGCTGAAACGCCTTTATCTACGCACTTGCGCACCTCTTGCAAGTTGCCTTTTTTAGCTGCATTAATAAGACTCACGCCAAGCTCCTTCGCCAAAACAAACACCGAAAAGTTTTCAATTGTTCTTTATTAAAAGCTAGCCTAGCCTTTGATCTGCCCGCGGCCTAACGCCTTTTCCAAAACCGCGATAAATCTGGAAGGAAGACCAGTTCTAACCACGACCGCCCCGCTTGTCACGAAATGCCCTGTCTCGCCAAGAGGTTCGATTGGGCACATTGCAACAACGCCGTGCTTAGTTGTGGATAGCTCAACGAAATGAAGCCGGCCTTTATCGCCGTCAAAAAAAGAAACACGCGAGATAAAAGGAGAGCCGGCAAGCTCTTGCACCAGCAAGCTGTGCGAAAAGCGATAGTCTTTCGACAATCGATGTTCAGACCAACCTTCGAAAGGCAATACCAACGACTCCTAGAAACTGAAAGCTTCCGCAACGCCCAAGACGATGGGCAGAGACTTGGTGTTTGCTTTCACCCTAGACGCAAAGTCGTGCTCGTTTACGCGAATCCTGTCAAAAGTGTTGTAAGCCATTGGAACGGCGTACTTTGCGCGAAGGGTTTTCAGCGCGTTGACTGCGCCTATCGAATCCATTCCGTCCGCACCGCCAATTGGCAGTACTGCAACGTCGCACGAGATTTCGCGCATTTCGCCGAACTCGTAAGTCGGCCCGGCGTAGTAAATACTCTTACCGTCCCCGCGCACGAGAAAACCAACCCCGCCGCGAGGATTGTTGGCAGGCAACACTTGAAAATCAAGCCCTACAAGCGAAAAACTGTCCCCCGGATCGGCTGAAACCTTCCAACGCTGCGCAACTTCAAGCTTTGCAAGCACCTCGACAGGGGCAACTACGTAAGAATTACAACGCGCAACTATTGCCTCAACGTCGAAAGGCGAAAGCCTCCCGAAAGAAGTGGAAGAAACGCAGATTGCGTCGCAACGGCGAATTCCCTCCTGAGTAGTGGCAGTTGGGACTAGGCGCGGCTTTACTGTCGGCGACGGGTCAAGCCAAGGGTCGAAAAGAACCTTGCGGCCTGCAAGCTCTACTAGAAAACCCGCGTGACCTAGAAACCTTATTGAAGCCAAATACAACCCTCTCCCAAAGAAAACAACGCCGCTTTAATAAAAACCCTACGCTGGACGCTGCTTTTCGCGCAAACCGGCTTCAAAATGGTTTTGGCGGCATAACTTCAGACGGAATCCACAAAACAGTGCGGCAGAAAACTTACTACCGGCGCCTCGAGCCGTAGAGTTGCAAGGGGCTTCGGCAAGGGCTTTTATGGCTTGCCGGCAAAATAGTTTCGCAAAGCTGATAGGTATTCCCAATGACCTTGCTTCTCTACAACTCCTTGACGCGCAAGAAAGAAGAGTTTGCGCCATCAAAAGACAACACGGTGCGCTGGTACACTTGCGGGCCAACTGTTTACGACTACGCGCACATCGGCAACTTTAGGGCGTACGTTTGGGAAGACGTGCTGCGCCGGTACTACGAGTACAAAGGCTGGAAAGTAAACCAAGTAATGAACTTGACCGACGTTGACGACAAGACGATTAAAGGCTCGCAAGCACAAAAAATTCCTTTAGAACAATACACCGAAAAGTACTCGAAAGCATTTTTTGAAGACCTCAAGTCGCTCAATATAGAGCCTGCCGAGCACTACCCCAAGGCAACCACGCACATACCAGAAATGGTAGAACTAACCAAAAAGCTTCTTGCAAAAGGAATTGCCTACAAAAGCCCCGACGGGAGCATTTACTTTAGCGTTGCCAAATTTGCGCAATACGGCAAACTATCGCACACCAAGCTTGAAAACCTCAAGCAAGGCGCGAGAGTAAGCCAAGACAACTACGAAAAACAGTCTGCCGGCGACTTTGCGCTTTGGAAAGCATGGGACGAAAAAGACGGAGAGGTCTACTGGGACACGCAAATAGGCAAAGGAAGGCCCGGCTGGCACTTGGAATGCAGCGCAATGGCAACCAAATACTTGGGCGAAACGCTAGACGCGCACGCCGGCGGAATAGACCTAACATTTCCACACCACGAAAACGAAATCGCGCAAAGCGAAGGCGCAACCGGCAAGCCTTTTTCACGCTTCTGGCTTCACTGCGAACACCTGCTTGTAGATGGAAGAAAGATGAGCAAATCGCTAGGAAACTTCTTCACTCTGCGCCAAGTTCTCGAAAAAGGCAACACGCCTGCAGGCGTGCGCTGGCTTCTCATTTCCGCACAATACCGCCAGCAACTCAACTTTACGTTTGAAGCACTCAAATCCGCGCAAGAAACCGTCGAAAAACTGTCAGAATTCATCGAAAGAATGCAGGCAATAAAAGCAACGAAAGACTGCGGACAAGCTACGCAAATAACCGAAAAGGCTGAAAAGGACTTCGAAACCGCGATGGACGACGACTTAAACACGCCCCACGCAATCGCAGCGCTCTTCGAATTGGTAAGGCAAGCCAACAAGCTCGAAAACCAACTCTCCCACAAGGAAGCACAGTCAATAATTTTCACGGTCAAGAAACTCGACAAGGTGCTCGGAATACTAGAAATAGCCCCCAAACACCACGCAACCGACGAACTGACCCAGTTCGTCCAAGAAAAACTCGCGCAAAGAGACTCCGCGCGCGCAGCGAAAGACTACGCCAAATCAGACGAGATACGCAAACAACTCGCCGCCAAAGGCGTCACAATCCAAGACACGCCAAAAGGCACCACTTGGAAAAAACAAGACTAAACCCTAATTCTAGAGAAAAAAAAACAAACCGCCTAGCGGCTAGAAGGCAAAAGAAAATAAAAGAATAAAAAAAGAGGGAAGGGGCCAAAGCCCCAAAAAACTTGCTTACTCGACCTTGCCACGAATCGTACCAGTGTCCGTGTGCGACAGGCTGCTCTTCGAGTCAGTGAACGACAACGAAATCTGAGTTCCGTCAACAGTGTCACCAACAGCACCGCTATTTAAGGTGAGAATTGCACGGCAAGTCGTGTTCGCGTTGGGCGACACGGTGGTCGGGCTGCAAATCCATCCAGCAGTTCCAGTCGTAATGTTGACTGCGTTTATCGTGTTGCCAACTTTGTTGTTGAGTACTAGGGTTACCCAACCTGAAGAGTTGACCTTGAAGTCCTGACAAACGAACGACGTAAATCCAGTGCATTGCTTGGAGCCAGCAAAGCTCTGGGGATTGAATATTCCGAAGTACCACATTACTGCAGCAATAATTACTATTGCCAATATTGCCCATCCATACGTAACCAAGTATTCCAAAGCACTTTGTCCTTTCTTCATTTGCAATCTACCTCGCGAACCGAAAAGGTTTTTCTAAGCCATAAAACAAAGACTATTTAAAAGGTTTACGTTATTGCTAAAGTGAAAAACAATTGGAGAAAAAGGCACTTGTTCTACTGCTCCTGCTCCTTCTAATCCCGATTTCTAACGCCCAATCAATACTCAAAGGAATCCACCCGTGCTTTAACACGGAAACAACCGAACTGGGAAACCTGGCCTTTGGAAAGTACTTTGAGGCAACAGACGGCAACCTAGCCACAAACATTCCGTTCGACGAACCAATAACCATAGACTTGGGAAAAAGATACGCAATAACCTCGCATACAATAAGATCTGACACCACCGAAAGCTACTTCTGCATACAACAAATAAGAGTTTCGGGGTCCGATGACGGAATAAGCTACCAAACGCTGTACAACACGGATGAATTTAGTAAGTACAGACAACTCGATGAAATCAGGAACAACACCCCACATACCTATCGCTTCTGGAAGTTCGAGCCAGTCTACTCTTGCCCGAACACCAAGCTGTACGAAATACAGCTTAACGCAACGCCTCAAGTCTGTTATCCTGCGTTCTTTCAGCTAGTCAACTACACTAACAAAACAAGCTGGATGGGCGTATACGCCGAATACTCTTTCAACGACACCGACAACAACCACAATCGGATAATACTCGAAGAAAACAATACTAACGCCAACATAACAGAAATCGAAGACAAATTCAAAGACTACGACCTTCAATACCCGCTAGTTGCAGCATATAACCAAACAACAAACGAGGTATACAGCGTTGGAAAAACAAACGAAGCCGATAATCTTTGCAAAAGAGTAAACATTCGAAAGATAACGCTCAACACGCACGACGCCTCTAAGTCACTAGCTTGGGAAGATAGCGGATGGTACGATGCAAATCATTGGATTGTTGGAGGCTTTGGAAATAATAACTTAATCCTAGGGCTATGGCAAAGCCAAGATCTTTCGTGTATCGGTTCAGCAGATAAAACTTGGCGAATTCTAAAAGTAGACCTGAAAACAGGCGACAAGCTACGTTGGTCTAACGACACCGCGCCGAGTTTTGATTCTCATAATTATTTTGTTGGCGATGACGGCAGGTTGTTGTTTCCGATTATGGAGAATGGCGCGATTTATTCGAAAGAATACGTTTGGAGCGTGAATTCTTCGGGTTTCGCGTTGGTTTTCAATTCTTCTGGCGATGAGTCGCAACCTCATTTTGTGGGGAGTGGCAGCGCGCTCGTCTTTTCGAGCGACAAGGATGGCAACCGCGAGTTGTACTTGGTGCCTGCTGGCTGCAACAACGAGTGCCAAGCGAGCCGCCTGACGTTCACGGCTTTCAACGAGTCTATTCTTTCAGTTGTAGACGAGCCGGAAAAAAATGCTTTCGCGGTTGCTTTTCGTTTCGAGCAGGAACCGTTCGTGGTGCGGGCGGCCGAGTTTCGCTTGTCGCCTTATTCTCAAGGCACGGTTGCGAACCAAACTATTGCGGGAAGGCGCGCGCAGTTTTCGGCTAATTGGACTGACGCGTTCGGGCTTGCCGGATTCATTTTCAGCACAAACAATTCGGGAGAGTGGAAGAACTACTCTGCCGCGGGGTTGACTGGAATTGAGAATGAAAGCTCGTTCGACTTGGAGTTGAACGGTACGGCAGGGATTGCGGTCGGCTGGCGGTTTTACGCTTTCGATGGGCAGGGAAGCACGGGCGTCATAGCGGGTGCAATCGAGCTTGTTGACGGGGATGCGCCGAGATACGGCGAGGTTTGGCACAATTCTTCGCGCGCTGGCGAAACTTCCGGTTTTTGGGCACAGTGGAGCGACAACTTCAACCTTTCAAGCTTCGTGTTTAGTTTTGACAACGGTAGCGGTAGTTTGCGCAACGATTCGCAGAATGCGTTTAGCGGCAACAATTCGCTAAGCAGAACAGTCAAACAACTGTCAGAACTTGCAGGAGTTATAGCACGCTGGTTGTTCTACGCTTGGGACGAGTACGGCAACTTTAACGCCACGCAAGTGCAGTCTTTCACTATCGTAGAATCAACACCGCCAAGCGTTTCTTGTTACAATACGCCAGCTACGCGCGGCCCAACCGTCAACTTTTCTTTCACTGCTTTTGACGCAAGCGGTTTTTCTCACGCCACGCTGTACACAAACTTTTCAGGGGTTTGGGGCGCCAACTCTACCAACGCAACCACGATTGGCAACGGAACACAAACTATGATTACTGTTGACGGGATTACCGAGGGAGGATATTCCTGGAATATTCTTGTCTGTGATTCTTTTGGAAACTGTGCTTTCGCTTCCGCCAATAGCTCGATTCGAGTTGACCGCACGCCTCCAAGCGTGACAACTCCGTCAACACTTGCGCCAAACGCCACGACAATAGTGATTTTGTGGGAAAGCGGGGAGAACTCAACCGGAGCGGTAGAGTTTTGGGACGGGAGTGGAAATACGCGCAACGAATCGAACGGCAGTTATTCTAATAACTTGAGCGTCGAGCTTGACGGACTGTCTCAGGGCGGCCAGTATTGGTACAAGACATGGACTTGCGACGAGGCCGGAAACTGTGTTTCTTCAGACTCGCACGAATTCACTACACCTTCGAATTCAAACCCCTTGTCCGTGCCTTCCGGAGGGTCATACTCCGCCCTGCCGGCGGCAGCGACAACTTCAAACAACCAAACGCCAAACCCTGGCGAACCAGCTTTAGGAACAGGAAGTGGAAACTCTATTGAAAACACGCCAAAAAACAACACTAAAAATAATTTGCCTTCAACGGGCGGTGCAGTAAAAAGAGAACCAGAAACTAATGTTACAGCCGCGGCGGGCGGCAACCAGTCGGAAAGGCAAGAATCTGACGCAGTTCTCAACAGGCAAGGCGAGCAGAAACCCGATTTTCTTACAGGGCTGGTTTTAGGTTCGGAACGTTCGTTGCAGCGCAGCGCATTGCTTTCGATAACCGTTTTGCTGTTGATTGCCGGGGCTTACGGGGTTTGGAGGCGTTTTGGGGGCAGGGGAAAGGATTTTAGCGGCGAACAAAGTAAGGAAGCAGGGGAAGATTCGTGGCAGGGTTTCAGTTGAGGGGACAAGCGGCAATAGAATTCATGGCCGCGTTTGGTTTTCTCATGCTAATGTTCGTCATAATTCAAATCGTGTTCATCCAGTCGCAGGCAAACGCGATTAGCGACAGGACGGTTATTTACGCTAGGAGGCTTGCCACTGAGACGGCGGCTATGATTAGCCTTGCAGCGTCTTCTGAAGGAATTTCTTCTAGGCTTGAAGTCCCTTCATCGTTGGGCGAGGCGGGTGAAGCGTTCACGCTCACAATCTCTAACTCTTCAGTATTGGTTTCGTACGAGTATAACGGCGAGAACGCGGTTTGGGAGCCAGTCAGGGTGCAGGACGTCAGGGACAACGCAGCAAGACAAGTTTTCAATCTTACAACTGGAATTTACACAGTGTATGGTACGGGTGGCGTAGTTCATGTTTTTCCGCAGTAGAAGGGGACAGGTTTCGGCAATAGATGCGCTCATTGCCATAACCATCTTTTTCGTCGTTTTCTTTATTTTCACGCGCAACGCCGATCTGCTGATGCCGCGACAACAAGTGTTGTTCAACGACGCTTACGCAAGGGCACAGCGCATTGCTTTTTCGCTGACTGAAAACGGCGGGTTTCCAAGCAACTGGAATTCAACTAATTACGTAATATTAGGTGTTGCGGGAACCAACCGGCTCGTACTTTCAGAGGCGAAAGTGCTTGAGCTCGTCACTGCACCCCCGCTTGAGGTTGCCGACGCGGTTGGAGCGGGAGACTACCGTTTGAGGATAAGGCTTACCAATTCAAGCGGTGGCGCGTTGTGGCACGGGCGCAAGAGAAGCCTTAAGATTGCGTACACTACTGCTGGCCACGATGCGACGGAAGGCGATGCAACCAAGTCGGGGCTGCGAAGTTGGCTTGAGTCGAAGTCTATTGCTTTTGACAATTATAACCAGACGAACAGCAAGACTGATTTTACCAATCTTTTGGGCAACAGTTCTGCTTACGACACGATTGTGCTTGAAGACTCGCAGCTTTCGATTTCCGACCTCACTGCCCCGCAACAGACTGACTTGCAGGCGTGGGTTTCGGCTGGAGGCATTATTTTCAATAAGGGCGGGGCCAACTTGGTAACGCTTTTTGGAGGAACGTTCGGAAGCGTAGCCTCGGGAGCAGTTACGCCTGCAGGAGCTTCCGACGCGTTTCTCTCAAGAGTTGCGCAAGGCGACAGTTTCACTTGCACAAACGCCGCCTCCATTTCCGATGCTGGCGGAGTTTACACAAAAATAGTCTCTAACGCAAACAGCGTGATTATTGGAATGCAAACCGTGGGCGCGGGGAGAGTCTACCACTTGTGCGACACGCAGGGAAGCGTTTCAGGCAGCGTTACTCTTGCTAACTTGCGCGACGCGCTCAACTTGTACGCCGTTTTTGGAAAGCCTTTCGAAACTGGCGAAACGCCCGATTCTGCAACAGTTTCTGCCCCGGTAAAAAGGACTGTTACGTTCAACAACACTCAGGCAACTTTTGAAGTCACGCTTTGGAAGTGAAAAAATGGCCAACAATACGAGGGGAGGAAAGCACCGGGGGTTCGTGTTCACTTCCGACGCGTTGCTTGCAGGCTTTCTCGCAATGAGTTTTCTCTTAATCTTGTCTAATTCGTTCAACAACGCTGAAGTCGAATTTTCGCCGGTTGCAACGCTTAGGCAAAACGCGGAAGACGCGCTTGCCGCAATGGACAAGCTAGGGATGCTTAAAGCTGCGTTTTCGCAGGCGGACGCACAAACCAACAATACTGCCGCCGCATTCATGCAAACCGTACTGCCAATCCAAAACGCGGCAAACCTAACAATTGAAACGTACGTTTTCGAAACCGGCGCGTCGTGCGCAAGCGCCTGCCGGATAGATGGAAATTCGCCCATAAACGGGTTTTGCACGTGCAGCCGCATTTCCTTGTCAACCGCGGCGTCTTGCGCGTCTTCCCAGTGCCTGCAAAAGGCGGTTGCAACAAGAATGTTCTATGCCTATACCAATAACGGCGATTCTTTGGGCAGGGCTACTTTGGAGGTTTGGAACAAGTGAAGCGCGGAATATTCTTTTCACTAACCGTGATTTCACTGTTTGGACTACTGCTTTTCTTATCCAGCAACTACCTGCTAGCGCGTTCGCACTCGGGAGAACTATTGCAAGTATCGTTGTTGCGCAAGCTGGCTTACAGCTGGGACGATGTTAGCGAAGACGTGGTCTACCTGCTTAACACCAGCGTAACGCAAGTGCAAAACAACATTACGGTGCAAGACAACCTTCCAGCACCCCGCTCTATTACCGCGTCTCTTTCGGCTTACGCAAACTTTGTCCACTTCTACTACCAGCCTTCAGACTTAAACTTTACTTTTCTTTCGCCCGGCGGCCTGCCGGTGCCGCTCGAAAACTTGGGCCCGCCATTACAGATTCTTCCGTGGGGCTTCAACTATTCTTACCCCGACTACGGCAAGAACGAACTGTTCATACAAGTGCCTGACGAGAACTTTTCTGCAATGCGCCGGCTTTACATCAACATTTCGCTGCCGTTCAACAGCTTTACTGAAAACCCTACAACAATTGAAAACAACCCTTGCTCGCTGTTTACTGCGTTCAAGACGTGCAACCACGGAACGAAAGACTGCCTGAACGTTTCAATAAGAATTGTTGACAACACTAGCCTAACTTGGGTTAACACTGGCTGCACGCAGATTGACGCGAACGACAACAGCAACTTACAGCTTAACTTAAATTATTCAGGCGGAAATGGCTGGCTCAAAATCTTAATCGGCAAGCTTCCTGCGCTCGTTGACACGCAAATGCAAAACGCGTGGCTCTCTGCCAACACTACTTTTGAGATGAACTCGACGGACGTCCACCCCAACTTGGCGGCATACCTGCGGGTGGCGTCTGACAGTTTTAACGCTTCAAAAACGGCTAGGATTGGCTAAACGTCGCGGCGCCAAGCAGCTGCGAAGCCTTCGTCCGGGAAAGGCGACTGCCACTCGAGCATTTGAGGCACGCCCCAATTGCTTCCATCCCACTTCTCCACAGTTAGGTAGAACGAGTTCGTCACGTCGTTGTAAAGTATGAACATTTCGTTTGACGACTGGCGCGGTGCGATTGCTATCCAGTTGGCCACGCCTGCAGGCGAGTTGGCGTTTATTGCAGTCTCCGCACCCCAGTTGGGGTTGACGAAAGTCCGGTACCGCGGAGTATTTGTCGCGGCAACCGAGTAGGCTATTATCGCATTGCCGTTGGGCTGGTAGGCCAAGTCGAACGCGCGGCGGAAGCTAATGGCAATGTTCGCATTGAGCTCGCTGACCGACCCCCAAGCCGAGCCCGACCAGACGTGAACATTAAGGTCTGAACCATCGTCAAGCGTTGCCAAAATCACCCGGTTGCTGGCCGGGTCTGCCGCCAGCTTTATCCAGAATGGCTTTCCGCCAACGTTGTTCGCGTTGCTATTGCCGCCCCAAGCCCCCGAAATGTACGTCCGATAGTTGGGCGTTTGAGTATTGCCCTTGCGGTAGGCTACAATGAAATCTCCGCTAAGCGATTCGAAAGCGCCGTCAAAGCACTGGTACCAGCAAGGCACGCTGTTATCTATTAGAGTAACGGCGCCCCAAGAAGCGCCGCTCCAAACTTCGGCGTACAAGTCTGAACTGCCCGAGTGCCCCAATAGCATTATCTCGTTCGTGTTGTTCTTCGGAATTAGCCTTATCCAGTTGACGCTAGCACCGGCACCAAAAGTAGTTGCGGCCTGCTCGGCGCTCCACGAAACGCCGTCCCAAACGCGGTAGTACGGCTTTACCGTGTCCGTTGCCTTGCGGTATGCTACAAGCGCGCTGCCCGACTGCATGTACGCAACGTCGAACACGCGAATCGTGTTGTTCATCGGCGGACTGCCTGCCCCGACTGAAAGCGTAGTGAAATTGTTCCAGCTAGTCCCGTTCCAGACTTGCGCCTTGATGTCACCCGCAAAGTCTTGAGTGACGAGCACCATCTCGTTGCGGATTGGGTTGGCGACCAACACATGGCGCGGGCTCGTGTTAGAGTTGGTCGCAACTGCATTTTGCTTGTAGCTCCAGCTGCCCGCAACAGTGTAAGTATTGTAGCGTACGTCGTTGGGCGAAGACGCATCCCAGTGAGTTGAAAGCGCCAGTTCTGGCAATGGAGTCGGGGTTGGAGTCGGCGTCGGAGTCGGCGTAGGCGTCGGAGTCGGCGTAGGCGTCGGAGTCGGCGTGGGCGTGGGAGTAGGTGTGGGCGAAACTGAGGGAGTTGGAGTTGGCGTCGGGGTTGGAGTGGGACAAACACCACAGTCTGCAGGGCAAGACGAGCAAGTCTCGTTGAATTCGCATGCACCGTTGGGACAAACTGGAATAGGTGTTGGAAGGGCTTGGCCACAGTCTAGCACTGAAACATAGCCAGTTGTCAGGAACTCCACCGTGCAAATGTAGACTCCTTCGATTGTAAACAAGTTTGATGGAGTAAGGTTGGCTTGCGTAACGCGGTAAACGTCCTGCAACTGGCCGTCAGGGCCGTTGACCTTGAATAAAATTTCCCTTCCGCTTGCGAGAGTCTGGTTTACTCCGGCTGGGACGTATATTCTTACGGTGGTACGCGCGCCCGGGCCGTTGGCGTAAACCAAGTCTGCCGCGTCTGCAAGCTGCTTGACTGCAAATTCGGCTTGCGTAAGGTCTGCCGTGACGATTGCCCGGGTTTGGAAGAAATATGCTGCCGAAGCGACCGCGGCAAGGACTAGCGCAGTCAAAATCAAGTATTCGAGTCCCGCTTGGGCACGCAACTGCATGCAAATAATACGCGCCTCCCCTTAAAAAAAAGGTTGCATGGCCCTACCAAGCAAACGATTATTATTCGCGGCGCAGTTGTGCTTGTTATGGTCAGGGCAGATATAGAAACCGTAATAGACCGCATTTTAGATTACGTAAAACGCTCGAACGGAGTAACTCTCGGAGACCTCTCTTCCGCAGTCGGCAGGCCTTCAAACCAAGTTGAACGGCTTGCGCTGTTATTGGAAGAAAAAGGGCTTCTCGAAGTGCACTATAATGTTTTGGGAGTCCGCGTTGTGCCAAAAAAAGAAGAAGACTTGGCGGAAGGCAAGGACGAAGCAAAACCGCAGGATAAGGTAATCATCGAGGAGAGCCGCAAGCTCGAGCACGAAGTGCTTATCAGCGAAAGCCTCCTCGAATTCTTTGACAACGACTTGACGCGCAGGATACTTCTTTCAGAATCGCTTTTGTCAGACTTGGAGCGAAGGGACTATACAAAAGAGGAAATAGACTTTGTCAAGAAGGAACTAGACTTGGCGCTCAAGCAGCTTGAGGCGTTCAGCAAGGAGATACAGACACTGTCAAAGAGGGAAGAACAGTTCAGAGACAAGCTTGCGCAATTCAAGACAAAGCTCGGAACCATAAGGCCGACCGCGCCAAAGGCACAAACGCCATCATTCAACGCGGTAGCGTACATAGTGCGCGAAATAATCTTGTTCTTCCAGTTCGTCAAGGACGACTTTACCCGGACTTTTGCAGCCGCGAAATCGTTTGCGAGACGCAAACTTCCTCTTCCTCCGGCAGCCAAGACAACCCAAAAGAACGCCGAGAAAAGCAAGAGTCAAGTAAACGCGAAGCTGGCACCGGTTCAAGAGACTAAACACCTAGAGCTTTTCCCACCCCTCCTTGCCCATTCGATGCGCGCCTCGACAGACCGCAGGCAAACGCCGCCACAAAAACGGCAAAACTTCTCTTTACCGGTTTTGAAGCCGCAAATGAAAACAGATTCAAACAAGAAAGAAAAAGAGGAAATCAACAAAGCACTCGACGAGGCCGTCAAGACTGGCGCGAAGCTCGAGAGAAAGGCAGAAAGGATTGCAAGAAAAATTGCAAAGAAAGTCGAACGCGAACTAAAGGCGGACAAGCGCTCAACACTCGCTTCACTCAAGAAGATTTCATCCAAAATTGGGAAACGCGCCCGCAAACGTCCGCTTATTAGCAAGCCCGAGGGGAAAGCGAAACTCAAGGCCGTATTCAAGAGTAAGGCAACAAGGCGGCACGCGAAACGGGGGGCTCGCTCTAAATGAAAGTACTGGCACAGTACAGCGTTGACAGCGAGGGCGTCCCCGCCGAGATTGCGATACTAGAGACTGAAGAAGACTTCGTCAACCACTACGAGTTGCGGCACGCCAAGCTCAAGCCGGCAACCGCCGCTGCGCTCAACTTCCTCAAGGAAAAGATAATCGAGGGAGTGAACATAAAGATAAGCGAAATGCTCGACCCGCGCGAGACAGAAAACGTGCGCAAGAGGATTATCCGCAAGGCGCGAGAACTTGTCGAAACTGAACTTGCAGGGTTGAGCGAGGAAGAGGAAAACATCATTGTTGGAAGGATTGCACAGGAAATGATGGGGCTTGGCGAGCTCGAATTAGTGCTTGCCGACGACCAGCTTGAAGAAATAGTCATAAACTCGGCGAATGAAAGCGTGTGGGTGTACCATCGCAAGTTCGGCTGGCTCAAGACGAACATCCAGGTGCCCAACGAGGAAACTATCCACAACTACGCGAGCATCATCGGCAGGCGCGTTGGAAGGCAAATCACTAACTTAGACCCGCTTATGGACGCGCACCTGCTGTCAGGAGACCGCGTCAACGCGACGCTCTTTCCCATTTCAACAAAAGGCAATTCTATCACGATTAGGAAGTTTGCGCGCGACCCATGGACAATCATAAGCTTGATTGCCAACAAGACCCTTAGCTCTGAAGCCGCCGCGCTCATCTGGCTGGCAATCCAGTACGAAATGTCAATCCTAGTGGGAGGCGGCACTGCAAGCGGAAAGACCTCTTTCTTGAATTCCGCACTAGTATTCACACCGCCAAACCAGCGCGTCGTAAGCATTGAAGACACGCGCGAGCTTGTCCTTCCAGACTTTCTCCACTGGACGCCAATGACGACCAGGCAGGCCAACCCGGAAGGAAAAGGAAAAATCACCATGCTTGACTTGATGGTAAACTCGCTTAGGATGAGGCCCGACCGGATAGTCCTAGGAGAAATCCGCAGGCAGCGCGAAGCCGAAGTGCTTTTCGAGGCAATGCACACCGGCCACAGCGTGTACAGCACGCTTCACGCAGACGACGCGTCGCAAGTGCGCACCCGCCTAATAAGCCCGCCAATCAGCCTTCCGGAAAGCGTACTGGGAGCACTACACTTAGTGGTAGTGCAATACCGCCAGAGGCGCACTGGCGCGCGCAGGACTTTCGAAATTGCCGAAATAATGCCAAGCGAAGAGCAAGTGATAATGAACATAGTATACAAATGGGATGCACGAGAAGACAAGCTAGTCAAGGTGGGAGACTCTCTGCGCATTATGAACGACTTGGCGCTTCACACCGGCATGTCCCAAAAGGAAATAATGGTAGATTTGGAGCACAAGACCCAGATTCTTGACTCTATGCTAAGCAATGGAATTACTAAAGTCAACGAAGTGGGCAGGGTAATCGGACACTACTACCGCGACCCCGACTATGTTTACGAACTGGCAACCAAAGGACAACTCATAAAGCTTCTAGTATAGCGTGGTCGAAAAATGCCTAACGCGATTCCATTCTCACCCCTGCCGCCCCGAGTTCTCGAAAAGTTTTCGCGCAGGTTTTCTGGCGCTGGAAACGTGATTTCAGCGTTTTTACCGTTCTTGCGCGAGTCGTTGCTTCAAGCCGAATACGAATTTTCCGCGCGCGAATACTCGGCAATGGCATTCACCGCAGCACTACTTAACTTCTCGTTCGCACTTGTCTCGCTATTATTCCTCGCTTTCGCCACCAAACAGCCTGCACTATACCCCCTCAGCATAGGGGTAGCGATACTGCTGTTCTTTGGAAGTTTCGCAACAATCCTTGCCTACCCAAGGATTATTGCCCTCAAGAGGATGCGGCAGCTCGAAACGCAGCTTATTCCCGCAATGCGCCAGCTGCTGATAGAGATAAAGTCGGGAGTACCCCTCTTCAACGCAATGGCAAGCATTTCTACTGATTACGGGGAAGTAAGCAAGGAACTCAAGAAGGTAGTGCAGAAAATTAATTCAGGCACACCCGAGCTAGAGGCGTTAGCCGAAGCGAGCACCGCAAACCCCTCCCACCAGTTTCGCAGGATATTATGGCAGGTTTCAAACGCGCTAAAAGTTGGAAGCGACGTTGGCAAAGTGCTGAGCCTGCAGATAGACGAGCTTACCCGCGAAAGAGTAGACCAAATCAGGCGTTACGGCCAAGAACTGTCCCCTTGGACCATGATTTACATGATGGCTGCAGTGATCGTCCCAAGCTTGGGCGTAACGATGATGATAGTCATCGTTGGCTTTCTAGACGTAGTCGTGCCGAAAGTCCTGCTTTTGGTGGTAATAGCGGGCCTGGTTGGCTTCCAGCTTTTCTTCATGAATTTCGTAAACTCCCGAAGGCCGGCAATATAGGCGAACAAAAATGCTAGAACTCGCGTACCACAAGATTTCTGCCGTTTTCCCGCGCAAGCTCGTGCAATTTACTGCACGACTGCTAAACCAATGTGGTTTTGAAGGGATTTCTGCAAGAATCTACCTCGGGTTCGCGCTCTTCTTCTCGCTTTCATTCGCGCTCATCTCGTTTTTCGTCTCGCCATTCATCACCAACATAACTGTACTGCAGGCCGCTGCGCCGTTTATCGGATTTATCCTCTCTGCCTTCGCGTTCTACTTGCTGCTCCTGCTCAGGTCCGATTCAAGGGCGCAGCAAGTCGAGTTCGTCCTGCCCGAAGTGCTGCAAATAATCTCCGCAAACATTCGTGCCGGAATGACGCTTGAAAACGCGATTTGGACTGCCGCAAGGCCTGAATTCGGCCCGCTGCGCGACGAGATAAAAAAAGTCAGCGCCGACACGTTTGGGGGAGTGCCAATATCAGAATCGTTGTCAAAAATGCCTTTGCGCGTGCGTTCGGCAATCCTAGACCGCAGCATAAGGCTCATAGTCGAAGGCATAAAGCTGGGAGGAGAAATGGCAAAACTGCTCGACGAAGTTGCCGCCGACATTCGTTCAGTACAGCTCTTGCGCAAGGAAATCGCGACCAGCACGATGATGTACGTCATATTCATTTTGTTCGCCGCAGTACTCGCCGCTCCAGTGCTCTACGGAATTTCCTCGTTCTACAGCGAGATGAACGAGAAAGTTACCGCGAAAAGAAACCACGATACGGCAAAAGGCCCAGATTTGAAGGCAACCGCAGCGCAAGCCGGCCTTGGCGGCATTGCAACACTAGGAATGGGAGGCTCGCAGAAAGCCGAAGGCAGCATTAACTCGCAAGACATTTTCTGGTTCTCTATTGCAAGCCTGACGATAACCAACCTTTTCGCTGCACTAACTCTCGGCCTCATACAGCACGGCAAGGCCACGCGGGGAGTAAAATTCATACCAATCTTCATCCCAGCTTCCCTAGGGATTTACTTCCTAGTGCTAACCGGCCTAAGGCTGACGCTAGGCTCGTTCATGAAGTAACCGCAAAAATAAGCATCACAAAAAGCCAGCAACTACTCATCCGAGTGGCTTTTAGAGACTGTTTTTAGATACGTGGCAGCATTGGCAAGAAGGGTAATAGTCTCCCTGTCGTGCGGTCCTTCAACTGCAACAAAATTCTGGCGCTTCGTGTAATGCGCTTGGAAAGGCCTAAGCACTCCGGTCAATCTAGCTTCCCAGTCACCAGTTAGCCCGGAAATATTCGCGGAAAGGTAAGGCCCGTCTTCACCTTGTGGGTCAAAACAATGAGTGCTGCTCTCGATTTTTGCGCCATGCGCCACTTGATGTCTGAAGAATTCAGCTAAAGGCATACAAACCACCAATTCGCTTTAAACCACGTGCGCCTTGAGCAGGTTGGTGTTTCCGGGCTCGTTGAGCGGGATTCCGGCGGTTATTACCACTAAATCCCCTTTTCCTACGAACTGTTTTGCTTCTGCTGCGCTCACTGCCTTTCGAACCAAGTCGTCAGTGTCTTTCGGAAGCGGGATTAGTTCGGGATTCACTCCCCACAATAACTGTAGCTTTAATAGTTCGCGCTCGTTTGCGGTTGCCGCGATTATGGGCGTAAACGGCCGGTGGCGCGAAATGTGGCGTGCAGTGTGCCCTTCCGAAGTGTAAGTAATTATTGCGTTGGCGTGCAAGTCGCGAGCAATCTGCACTACGCTCTTGCTAATAGCCTGCGGAATGGTCAGGCGATGGTGCCCGCCTTCAGACAGCGCCAAGTCGTACTTGAAAAGCGTGCCTTCAGTCTTGCGGATTATCTTGTCCATCATTTCTACAGCGCGAACGGGAAACTTGCCAATTGCAGTTTCGCCGCTGAGCATCACGGCATCGGCACCGTCCAAAATTGCATTCGCAACGTCTGTTACTTCGGCGCGCGTAGGCTGTGGATTGCGCATCATCGAGTCAAGCATTTGGGTTGCTACGATTGCCGGCCTGGACGCCTCGCAGCACTCGCGCAGAATCATTTTTTGGGCAACCGGCACGTCTTCAGCAGGGATTTGCACGCCCAAATCTCCGCGCGCAACCATAACGCCGTCTGCCGCCGATACTATCTCCTTGTAGTTGCGGAAGGCCACCGCAGACTCTATCTTTACTATAACCTGCGTGTCGCACTCTTTTTCAACAAGCCTGCGCTTGAGATCGAGCACGTCGGCGGCATTGCGCACGAAAGACATGCACAAAAAGTCGAGCGAATGCATTTTAGCGAAATCAATTAGTGCATAGTCTTCCTCGCGCAGGGGCGGTAAGTCTATTTCAACTCCCGGAACTGCAACTCCCTTTCGGCTGTTGAGCTCGCCGCCAACTACCACTTCACACTCAACGCTTCCCGGCTTTTTGGAAATGACCTTGAATTCGAGCGCGCCATCGTTAATGTAAATTATCGTTCCCTTGCCAACAATGTTGAAGAACCCCGGAAAGTTGACTTGAACTTTCTTTTCATTGCCCTCAATCTTCTCCTCGACGAACTCTATCTTGTCGCCGTCTTTGAGAAAGACTCTCCCGTTCTTTACTTGTCCCGTGCGAATCTTGGGGCCCGGAATGTCCGCAATAATAGTTACGAGCGCGCCCGCCTTTTTTGCAGCAGCACGCACTGCGGCAATGTTGCGCACTTGCTCTTCAAGCGTTGCGTGGGCCAGGTTAAAGCGCGCAACGTTCATACCTTTAGCAATCAGCTTTTCCAGCGTTTTGGCATCGCTGCAAGCAGGCCCAATCGTGCACACTATTTTTGTTCGTCTCAAGTGGAACACCAGTTGTAAATTTCAAGCCAAGCCGCCGCAAGGTAAAAACGCCTTCAAACTCAAACGCAGCCGGTAAGACAAGAAAGGCGCTACAAAATTAAAAGACTATGCTTAAAGACGAAAGAAAATACGGCAAAAAGCGAACTAGCTGAATCTTGCCAGTATTTCTCCAAGAGTGCCAGTGTAGATTGTTGCGAAGAGAAGGCAGAACCATAGCACTCGCGAGCCGGGACCGGCGGCGAAGATTGACATGAGAGTGACCACCAGCAAGTAGAGCGTGTAGAGTACGGGCATCACGATAATCCCGTAAAGCCTGCCGAGGAAACCTTTTGCAGAAGCGTACTTCTTGACCGAGCGCTGGAGCGAATCAACTGAAGAGCGAATGTCGTGCATGGATGGAAAGGCGTAAATTGCGAACGAAAAGCCAAGCCAGAGCGAAACCACGGCATAAAGCACCGCGTCGCCCGAAGAGAATGCTCGAAAACTATTTAAAAGAAAGAAGATTGCGAGAATGTTTCCTAAAAAGAATGGCGCGAGGCTGATTATGACTGACGAGCTGCCGCGCACGCGCTGGTGAATCACGTAGCCGCCTTGCGGGCTCCACAACACTACTTTGGCAACGCGCGAGCCGGCAAGCCAGCAGCCGATAACGTGCGCCATTTCGTGCGCAATCAAGCCAGGAAAAAACCAGTAGTTAAAGTTAAGGCGCAGCGCCTGAGCAATAAAAAAGTGCTTAAAAAAGTCTTCCTCGCCGTACTCCCACTCTTCGCTATCGCCAGCCCCGCCGTCAGAATGCGCGCCAGAATGGGGAAGATCGGGAATCGCCATGTAGCGGCTTGAATCGTGGCCACCGTGCTGTTTGGCGTGCTTTGAATCGGGAGAATGCTTGGAATCGCCGGAATGCTTGTCATCGTGCGAGTGCTTCGAATCTGGCGAATGTTCGGAGTCGGAGCGCTTGGGTTTGGGAAATGGCAGGTAATGCTTGGAATCTCGTCCAGAAAGAGATTCGTCCATAAAGTGGCGCGAGTAGCCGGAATGTTTGTCCGAATGCTCTTTCGCGTGCTTCGAATCGGGCGCATGCTTGGAATCGTCGGAATGCTTGTCGTCCATTGCGATACGATAATGAAAAAAACGGTTTAAAAAACGCAGGGATTACAACAATTCAGTGGAAAAACAGTGAAAACGAAGAAAAAGCCTAGACCGAGAAACGCGAAAACGCAAGGGCTTAAAACAAAGACGGCGCTTGCAGTGTGGGCGCTCGACGAGCTCAAGAAGTTTCACGCCGGAAGGCTTTCCCACTTGGCGCGCGAAAAGAAAGATTCTGACAACCAGAAGGAAACGCAGCAGCAAGCCGCGTTCCGAATCTTGATCGGCACCATTCTTTCCCACCGGACTAAAGACGCCAAGACCGAGCAGGCCACAACCGCATTGCTAAAGCATTACAAAACGCCCCAACAGCTTGCAAAAGCGCCGCACGCCAAAGTCCGCGCTTTAATCAAGCCAGTTGGCTTCTACAACTCGAAGGCGAAATACGTCGTGAAATGCTCACAAGAGCTCGTTGAAAGGTTTGGTGGGAACGTTCCGAACACCTTTGAACTTCTTACTATGCTTACAGGAGTTGGACGCAAGACTGCCGGCTGCGTGCTGGCTTATGCTTTCGAGCTTCCAGCAATTCCTGTTGACAGCCACGTCCACCAGATTGCCAACCGCTTGGGCATTGTAAGAACGAGCGACCCCCTAGAAACTGAAGCCGAACTAATGAATGTAATGCCGCGTAACAGGTGGATAGACGTGAACGAACTGCTAGTGCTTCACGGCCAGACTATTTGCGTGCCAGTCTCGCCAATGTGCTCGCGCTGCTCGTTGCAAACAAAGTGCCCAAAGATTGGTGTAAAGGCAAGGCGATGACAAAAGACCTCAAGAAAACCGAGTCAATAAATAGCGCCAAGCGCATATTGCACCATGAAAATAAAGCTCTTGATTCTGGCCGGCTTTGCAACATTAGTAGTTGTCATAGCTTTTTTGTCTTTTTCGGGAATACTAACGTCTTTCTCAGTAATACAAACAATATCCACGGACAAAAGCGCGTACCACGCCGGAGAAACAATTGAAATAAGCTGGAAAGACGTTTCAATCGACTGGACGACTTGCGTAGATAACCAGCCCACAAAAATATTTAGGCAAAACGATTCTGGTTGGGAGGACATTAATTTTTATGCCCCGCCGTTTTATTTCTCCATAGCCTGCATTGATGGAACGCTCTTTGAACGCAGTATGGCTAGAGGCATGCACTGCGACGTGAACGTGATTAGCTGTCAAACCCCGTATTTGAATTCGCGTTCGGGCAACTTCTCTTGGGGTTCGACGATTCTGCAACCAGCAGGCCTAGTAAGCTCGTGCAACTCTAGTTACGAGCCTTCTCGCATTGTCAACGGCAGCTTCCATAACTTCAACCGCGTACCTGCAACCACAGGAAAGTACAAAGTTGAGTTTGGCGGCGCGCAGGCTTTCTTCGAAATTAAGTAGGCGCCTTTTGCTTCTTTCGGCCGGGCACGAACCTGCAAATTCTCCTCCAAAGCCCGGCGCCCGCAACATTTATTTTCCCCCCTGCCAACACAATACTGTTGGAATAACGATAAATGAGGGGTGCAAGGCATGAAAAAGACTTTTTTGGCATCGTTGTTTTTGGTTGCGGCGCTGAGCATCTTCTCTTTCGCAGCTCCCCAGTCTTACGAACTTTCGTTCAACGCTTCCGGCGCACCACAATTAGTGCGCGTTGACGGGAACTTTTCGTTCGACAACCTTATACCCGGGTTGGAATACTCCTCGCAAGTAAAGGTAAGTTGGAACGTGCCGAAGGAAGCCCTCGCCAATCTTGCGGAGCAAAAAGTGGTATTGTCAATAAAAGCAATGCCTCGCGCGCTCGACTCTTGGGTTTACTTTAACCAAGACCCCGCGCAAAAAGCGCTTTCACTCGAGCTTTACTGCGTGCTGCGCGACAAGACTTGCGCCGAAAGCTCTAAGCTCGAACAAACGATTACCGTCTACTACAAGGCACCCCAGGACGCACGATACCCACACGTGGACGGAATGCGCTTCGAGGCTTCCGTTGACGTCTTAAGCCAACAGCAAGTTGACGCAGAACACCGGACGCTTAGTTTGACGCTCTCAGGGCTTGAAAGCCGCATAACAATGCTTAACGAAAACAACTCTCAGACAGACGCAGCCCTACTTGCCCTTCTAAACGAATCGCGCAGCCAGCTTGAGAGCGAGAAGTTCGTCCAGCTCAACGAGACTATTGCCCTGCTCGAAGGAAAAATTGTCAAGCTTGAAGCGCAAAAAACGGCGATGCAGGCACAGCAGGAAAACGAAACCACTGCGGCCGTGCCTCAAAAGCAACAAAACGCAGATGGAACAACCGGTTTTATATCGGCAAACAGCTCGATTTACGGAGCCGGGTTGGCCGCGGTATTCATCGCCTTACTGCTGGCGTACGCCGTATGGGCAAAAGGCAACGGAGAACCCAACAAACCTCGCCACCACGGCCACTCGCAAACGCATTGGAACGCGCCGGGCAGCCACTACTCTAAAGAAGAACAGGCAGACAAGCCACTCGTGCCCGAATGGGGACGTTGAACAAGAAGCAAGCAAAAATAGAAGTTAGACCGCCAAAGCCATTGCTAGGGAAATTAAAGAAAAAAGCCTTGCCGGCCAGTTTACATTTGGCCGGGGGTAAGTGAAGCTTCAGGGTTTGCTTCAAGCTCGATTTCAGTAACTATCTCGTCGAGCTCGGCGCGCTGCTTTTCGAGCACTTTCTGGATTCTGCGGATGCGCTTTTGGTTGAGCGCAATCTCACGGTATTTCCTCGCAGCCTTGTTGAAGTGCTCTATGCTAAGCGTGTTGTACGGCTCGGCATCCATCGAAGTTGCGATGTCGCCCAAAATCTCTCCCAAAAGCACGTTTGCGGCAACCTTGACGTCGCGCTTTATCTGGTGCTCGTTTTTCAAATTGGAACGCACAATCTTGACTACTCTCGCATTGGGGAACGGCAGGTGCTCGCTTTCGTCATCCTCTTCTCCTTCAGCCATCTCTAGCTGTTCGACTTGCGCCGAAACGTCTACAACCGGCTGTGACTGCGACTCCTCAACCATTCAAACCACCCTCTAAAAACAAGGCTAGACTGCCTCTGAAAATAACGCGAAAAACAACAATAATATTTGCGCTTGGAAAGCTTAAAAACCCGCCTACCGCCCTCTAAAAACCGCCAAAAAACTAGTCGCACTACCGCGCCAGTCAACCCAAAACTATCGTGTCTTCCAGCCTTGCACCAAACTTGCCTGGAACGTATATTCCCGGCTCTATTGTGAACGCCATTCCCTGCCTAAGCTTGGTCGAATAGAAACGCCCGCCATCGTGCACGTTTAGCCCCACAAAATGGCCAATGCCGTGCCCTGCAACCTTGTGCGAAAACTTTGCGAAACTGCTCTGCGAAATCACTTCAAGCGCAGCTTGGTCAAGTTGCCCGCCAGTAGCGCCCGGCCTTGCCTTGCGTTTCGCAGCAGATTGCGCTTGAACAAGAACTTCGAGCGCGTCGCGCAACGATTCGTTATTTCCCACCATAAACGTGCGCGTAAAGTCGGCGCAATAATGCGAAAAACTAGCGCCGCAGTCGACAAGCAATCCTTCTGCGCGCTTGACCAAAGCGTTCGAAGTCGAGTTGTGGAACAGGCAGGCGCGCTTTCCCGAAAGAACCATTGGGGTAAAAGCGTCAAGCGCAGCTCCTTTGCTCCTAGCACGCTCTTCAAGCAACCCTGCAACTTCATTCTCGGTCCTGCCCGCAAGCTTTCCGCTGTTGTTAAGCCCGCGCAACTCCTCAAGCGCTTGGCGCGTAACAGAACAAGCCTGCTTTATGCAATTTATCTCCTGCGCTTGCTTGACCACTCGCATTTCGCCTAGAAACTCGCCAAGGCACGCTGGCTTGAGCTTGGCGTTTAACGCAAGGCGCAGCCCAGAGCCGGCGCTAGGCGAAAAATCGTCAACACCCAGCGTTTTCGCGCGGTTTTTCTTGAGAAGCTCAAGCAGCTTGGCACGAGCGTTTTGTAGCGAAAAACAATCGTCAAACAATCCCTTGAAGTCTTGAGGGTGCAGTGAGAAGATTGCGCAGTAATTGGGCGTAAAAAACAACAGGGAAGGATGCACTTCGTCGCCGGAATAGTAGAAGGCATTGGCGTCAAACCCTTCAGAGGCAAACAAAGCCAACGCGTCCGCCTTGCCGCAAAGCAGGCGCTGAAGCTTTTTGATTCTCGACTTAAAGTCAAATTCTGGTTTAAACACTTTGTTCGCCATTTTGCCTTCGTGCTCTTTGTTCCAATAACTAGAAAAACGCTTTCGCAGTATTAAGTTTATGCTTTCCAACAACGCGACTACCGCGCTCGCCAAGAGAATCGTCGAATCCATGCTCATCGGCCGAAAGCCAAACGCGCGGGGAATAGCCTTGGCCAACAAGGCAGTACCCGGCGCTGCAAACGCAATCCGCAAGCTTGCCGGCCGCAAACTTTCGCAAAAACAGCTCGAAAAACTTGGCTTGGGCGGCAAAAAGATGGAACTACTCCTCAACCCCGACTGGGGGCCGGTTCTAGTCAAACGAGGAAAATACTTTGTTTTTCGCGACACTATTGGCGAGTCAGTCAGGCTGCGCCACCACAAGCACAACTCGAGTCTGGCGCTCAAGGTGGCGTTTGAGTGCGCGAAAAAAGGCGCAAGCGTTTTTGCAGCTGCCGGCGATAGCGCGACTTCAAAACAATTCACTAAACGCGCGATGATTGACGTGCTTGAAGACTTCACGCCATTCAACAAGGCGCTTTTGGAGAACGTTGACGTAAGCATTTACATTGAAGACGAGGACGACCCGGCGTGGAAGGCAGGAATCTCGAACTTGCGCCTTTCCGCCGGAATGGAAAGGGCAAAGCGCAGCCACGAAATACTCGACAGGCGCAAAGTGCGCTGGCTCTACGTTGGCTGGCCGTTCGACAAGGCTGCACGAAAGCTCGCAATGCCTCCAAAACCATTCGAAAAAATGATTTTCGCATCGCTTGCCGAAAGCTTCACGAAAAGGTGCGTGGGGCTGGTTGAACAATACTTCGAGCTCTTTCAAGGCAAGGACAAGATAAGAATAACGCACGAAGATGGAACCGACTTGTCGTTCTCAATCAAGGGACGGCCCATTCTCAAGGACGACGGCAGGCTGTCCGACTACTCGCTCAAAACCGGCGACGTGGGGCTCAACCTGCCAAGCGGAGAAGTGTTCGTCGCGCCACTTGAAACAACAGCGCAAGGCCGCGTGCGTTTTCCAAAGATTCTGGCAGAAGGCCACGGTTTTACAGAAGAGTTGTGGCTCACTTTCGACAAGGGAAGAGTAGTGGGCTACGAGGCTGGCAAAGGCAAGAACAATTTTGATAAATATTTGAAAGAAAACACGCCTTCAACGCGCGTACTGGCAGAATTAGGAATTGGCTGCAATCCTGCAGCAAAATATTCAGGCTATATTCTCACTGACGAAAAGATTTTTGGCACGCTCCACTTGGCAATCGGCAACAACACGGGAAGCTACCACGGTAAGAACAAGGCGTCAGGCCACTTGGACATGGTAAAAGACATGCTGCACGGCGTGATGTACGCAGACGGCAAGCCAGTAATGGTTAAAGGAAGGCCGGAAAACTACGAAAAGACGCCTAAATAATAAAGGAGAGAGAAATGTGTTGACAATCAAACCCGCCGCCAAATCACAAACAAGCGTCTTCGAAGGAGTTCCCGGCAGGCACCGTTTTGCAATAGCATTTGATTTCAAGCAAAAGCTAGAACTCACCGCGAAAAAATTAAAGGTTAAAGACCCTAGCCTACTTGAGTCGCTTACAAAAATACGCTTAATGGACAATTTTTTCGCGCACCTCGCGGGTGGTTACAAGAGGCGGCAGCTACAAACACAGAAGAGCTGGTATCCCCAGTTTGACGAAGCGCTGGAAAGACACGGCTTTCCCGCAGCCGAACAACCAGCTTTCGTCAAAATGGTTTCAAACGCCGAACCACTCAACGCAGAAAAGACTGAGTTGAGCAAACAAGCGCGCGAACATTTAAGGCTCTGGCCAGTCTTTCTCGAAATGCTCAAGCACGTAGATACCCACTTCGACCTTGCGAGCTGAAACCTCGGGTGACTTGCGGCAAACCAATAATGGTTAAAGAAAGGCCGGCAAGAATTCAGGCCGGCCGAGCTTCCAACAGCTAGTTTAAGCCCTTCCCTGCTACGCTTACAAGGAAGGCAAAAGAACAGAAAACGAAGGCCAAAACAATCCGCAATGAGGCGGCAGAACAACCAAAGCAAGCCGCACCGACGCGAGCGAACAAGGGCGACTAAAATGCCGAAAGAAACCAAACGCCAAACCCACTCGCCATCAACGCTTAGCAGGCGCAAGCTGCTAGGTTATGCCGCAGGCGTTCTAGGCGCAGCCGTTGCCGGGACGATTGGCAAAGCAAGATTCGAAAAGCAAGCAACCCGCAACGAAATTACAGTAGGACTTGTTGTGCACCAGGACCAGCGGGACACCGCGCACCACAACCAGCTGCTGACAACCGCCAAAATACTAGGCCGGCCTTTTCACGCAATCGGGCTCGAAGTAGCCGGTTTGGCGCAAGATAAGGTTGAAAGCGAGATAACCAAGAGGAAAACTGCGCAGCAGCACATCGCTGACGCCCTAGACACGCAAGCGGGCACAAAATTCACACTAGAAGAAAGAGACCGCCTTCGTGCAGACTTGGCGCGGACTTGGGAATTGAAACCTCAAGAAATGCGTTCCAACAAAAGTGCGCAAGACAAATATGACGCGAGTGTTGCCGAACTGCGAGGCATATTGATTAACGAAGTACACACTAAGCTGTACTCGCCTCAATACAAGTTCGGGACGCTCTCGGCAGCGCTCGACGTGCTTTCTTTTGCGCACCAAACGCCAATAGTACCGATTGAATGGTACCCTAAACCCCAAGCCCAAGCAATCCGCAAGAAGTACGAAAAGGCACAAGATTGCGAGCTTGAAGCATTGGAAAAACCATCGCTTGAACAGCAATTGCCGCTGTCAGTTGCCAACTATAGAGCGTGGGCGGAAATAGTCGCTGAACGCAACGGCAAGATTATCGAACTGATGCCGCAGGTTATAGAACTCATTAGGCAACAGCACCCCGAGGTAGTGCAAAAACACTTGCAAGCGTTCAAGCAAGGCAACGTACGGATGGTTTACCTGCTGGGGCAACTCCACAACGGGGTTGCTCTTGCAAGCGTTCCCGGATTTGAAATAACGCCTTCATTCGACCAGAAATACTCGGCTTTCCCGCGGCGGCTTACCGACAAGCTCGAACGCAACCCTAGGACAGCCTTGACAGAATCGGAAAAGCATATTCTTACGCTGGCTTACGCAGTACAACCAGTAATCGCTGAAAGGCTCGCCAAGCAGCGCGGAGACTTTTCGTCAAGCGTAATTTCAGGAATCGCGAGGGCAACAAAAGAAGACTTTGGCTATCTCAACCGAACGACTGCCGGCAAACCACCGATGGATCGCGCGAGAACCATCTTTGATTATTTCACGCTTAAACCGTAAGCGGCAAGCTTGCCTCAAAACGCTTAAATAACTCTCCGGCCAGAATATTCTTGTTCAGGTTGAGCTAAACCCTGTTTTCCAAGCACTCTTTCTGGGCGCAAGTGGAATTCAAGTTTGGGACATGAAAGCAAAGCCTGACTGTAAAGCAACCAAAAAGGTGGGAATGAATGAAAATCAGCGAACTGAAGCCCGGCGCGGGCAACGTAAACCTTGAAGTCGAAGTAATCGAAGTAAGCCAGCCTCGCGAAGTCAACAAGTACGGCCGAGCGCTGCGCGTTGCAGACGTAATCGTGCGCGATGACACTGGAACAATAACCCTCGCGCTTTGGAACGAGAACATTGAAAAAGTAGCTGAAGGAAAGAAAGTCAAGATTGAGAACGGCTACGTCAACACGTGGCAGGACAAGATCCAGCTAACTCTCGGCAAGTTCGGAAAGATAGTTCCAATGGAATAAATTCCAAACCACGCCCGCAAAAACGGGCTACTACTTCTTTTTTGGGGGATTAACACCCCCGAAAACCTTTTTTTACTGCGCACACCCACTACTTGTGGAAACAACCATGCCAAACGAAGACTTGAAAACACACCCAATAGGCAGCGAACTAAAAACGCACTTGGGAGGGCGCCTGACCGACAAACAAATAAGGTCTTATCTAAAAGCTAGGGGCAACGCGCTGGCCGCAGTTGCAATGGGTGAAAGCTCGCCGCAAGCTCGCGCAACATCCGAAATAGCCTTTGCAGTCCAACGCCTGATGGCAGACTTAAGGGGAGAACACGAATCCCAAAGCCTGTTGGCCGACTTACACCCAAAATTTGGGCAGCCTAATCCGGCCGCAGTTTATAGCAAAACTGAACAACCGAGCAGCTACCAGAATGCTCAAACCGAAGCTGCGTCCTTGGTGAGACTCGCGTTGCGGATAGAGCAAAACGAGCTCATACCCCGGTCGCATCTCGAAGGGTTAAGCCACGGCAGGCACAGCCTGAGTGCGATAAACGAAATAGGCTTATTCAATCAAGAAAGGGCAAGGCAAATGAAAAGAGAGGGTATAACCGGCAAAACAACTAATCTGGAACCAAAAAGGCCTTACCCGCCCCAAAACAAATTTGTGCGCCGAACAGAATCCAGAGAAGCACTAAAAAGAAAAGAAAAGCTGCGGGCAAAACAACCACCATTCTACCACCAAGCCCTGAAGAAGCTAGGGCTTAAGCTACCGCGGCGACGCAGCCGTTAATGCCTGCGCTGCTTGTTTCTCGTCTTTAGAGTCAACTATTACTCCAGCGCCAAGCTCTAGCCCCGCCCAGACGTTCGTGCGAGGTATTACTTCGCAGTGGAAATGGACTTTCGCGCCAGCAGCAGAGTTGTGGAACACGATATTGTAGTCTTTCGCTACGTTGAAGCACGCGCGGGCGCAGCGCGCTAGGCACTGCGCAAAGTCTTCGTCTTGCTCTTGCGAGAATTCAAGGAAGGTTTCAACACAGTCTTTCGGAATAAGCCAAAACTCGAAGGGAAAGCGGGCGAAGGAAGGCCTAATTGCCGTGAAGAACTTTGTCTTGAACAAAACCGTGCCGCTTTTTCCTCTTGAAAGCTCGCAGTAAAAGCACTTGCCAGTCTTTTTCACGTAGCTCTTTGCAAATCCCGACTCTTTCTCCAAGATCGGGTAAATGAAAGGCAAACCAATTATTTGCGCGTGCTCGTGTTCAATGCTTGCACCAGCTGCAGGGCCGTGGTTTTTGAACAAAATTACGCTTTGAATTCCAACGCGCTTGCAAAGTGCGGCAAAACGATTCTTATAAGACTGCACTACGCGCATTAGCTGCTCGCAATCAAAGTCTTGCAAAAGCGCGCCGTGCTGCCTCGTTTCTACTATGACTTCGTGGCGGCCGAAGCCCGGCGCGCGCCATAACAAGTCGCCTTTTACGCAAGGATGAAACCCTGCGGCTTGCTTCACTATTGGAAACGCGTTCTCAAAACAGCGCACCTGCCATTGTTTTTCTTTTGGCAGCGCAAAAGTAGTTGGGGGAGTAAGCGGTTCGTTGCCGGGGCAGAAAGGGCAGGAAGGCTTGGCGCCGAACACTTTAGGGCGGCTGGCTCGCTTTGCGGAAACTACGACTATTTCGCCCTTGGTTGGCTCAAACACGTATCTAATCGGCATGCACCAATTACTCCGCCCGCGTTTTTAAAACAGCATTTTAGCGACGGGAAGGGAACTGGAAAAACTAAACCCTTTAGGAAGGATAAAATGGCTTTGCAAACAAGAGAAGTGCGTATGATGATAATGCAACACTCGGAGCCACAAGCTGTGACGATTGACGGACGGACTGACATACCGATACTACCCGAAATCCGATATAAATATATCGGATAGCATTATATATCGGTAAACCCAATATCTAATTATGATTCCTAAACCTCTTGCCCAACGACTTGCGGAAAAGCGTACTCGCCTTGACGGACTGCGCCCCCTTCCAAAGGCAATTCTTGGCAAGCTTCGCGAGCGCTTCGAGCTGGAATGGACCTACAACTCGAACGCAATAGAGGGCAACACGCTTACGCTTCGCGAAACAATGCTCGTGCTTAAGGAAGGTTTGACAATTGGCGGCAAGACGGTGCAGGAACACCTTGAAGTGACAAACCACAAGGCGGCAATTGATTTTGTTTACAATCTGCTGGAAAACAGGCAAATCAGTGAAAAGGACGCCCTAGAGCTGCACGCGCTCATTCTGGACAAGATTGACCCGCACAACGCCGGTTTTTACCGCCGCGAGCGCGTACGCATAAGCGGCTCTGACTACTCGCCACCTTCCCCAGAAAAAGTGCCTGCACTCATGGTGCAAATGGCAAAATCGTTTGCAAACGAACCTAAAGGCCTGCTCGAAACAATAGAATTTTCGGCCAAAATCCATTTTGACCTAGTCCACATCCACCCATTCATTGACGGCAATGGCAGGACTGCACGCCTGTTGATGAACCTGTTCCTCATGCGCAAAGGCTTTCCGCCAGCGGTAATACTAAAGACAGACCGACCGCGCTACTACGACGCACTTGAAGCCGCCCACAAGAGCAACTTTGCGCCTTTCTTGGAGTTGGTTGCAAGGAGCGTTGAAAGGTCGCTCGACCTTTACCTCGAGGTTCTCGAAAAACCTTCCGCTTCAACCGACTTCATCTCCCTTACCCAAGCGGCGAAAGGCACGCCGTACTCGCAGGAGTATTTGAGCCTGCTTGCGCGAAAAGGCAGGCTGCACGCGATAAAGCGCGGAAGGAACTGGATTACGACAAGAAAAGACTTGGAACAGTACATTTCTTCGTTGCAATCTTAATGCGGCAGGCAAAAGGCTTTAAAGCAAGTCTTGCGCAACCAAATACGGGAAGGCAGGAACTTTTTTTCGCAGTTTTGCGATTCTGGCGGCGTTATCTTGCGCCTCAAAGCATTCCGTTCAAGTGGACGGCGGAGTGCGAAAATGCCAGAAATCGTTGGAACGTTTGACAAAAGATTTGTAACGACTAGTCTAAATCTTGAGAGAACAAAGCGGAGTGCGCCGCATTGTTGTCGAGCGAGGGCGCGTTGACAATGACTCAGAAATCAGTAGAGGCACTGCACCCCGGGCTCACCTCGCTGCAGGTTAGCAAGTTGTTTGAAGAGGAAGGCTTCAACGAGCTTCCGGCAGAAAAGAAGCGCGGCCTTTTCGACATCGCCGTGGAAACCCTGCGCGAACCAATGTTCCTGCTTTTGGTGGGTTGCGGAGTTCTTTACCTGATTCTAGGCGATTTGGAAGGCGCCATAATGCTGCTCGCCTTTGTTTTCGTGGTCATCGGCATCACGATATACCAGGAAAGAAAAGTGGAACGCGCTCTCGAGGCGTTGCGCGACCTTTCAAGCCCGCGCGCCAGGGTAATCCGCGACGGCCAACAAAAAGTAATACCCGGGAGGGAAGTTGTAAGGGGAGACGTTTTACTGCTCGCGGAAGGGGACCGCGTTCCTGCCGACGTGTTTATTCTCTCATGCAGCAATTTTGCTGTTGACGAATCGCTTTTGACTGGCGAATCGGTTTCAGTGCGCAAATCGTCTTGGGACGGGCAGCGACAGATGGAACGGCCGGGAGGGGAAGACCTGCCTTTTGCGTTTTCAAGCACGCTGGTGACGCAAGGGCACGCTGTTGCAAGAGTAGCGTCAATTGGCGCGGCAACTGAAGTGGGAAGGATTGGACAGGCACTCCGGAACATCGAGCCGGAACAAACCGAGCTGCAAAAGGAAACCGAAAAGCTGGTGAAGTTGTTCGGGACAATCGGGCTGGTTATTTGCACATTAGTAATAGGCATGTACGGCATTACACGCGGCAACTGGACTGAAGGTTTTCTCGCAGGGCTGGCGCTTGCGATGGCCATATTGCCGGAAGAATTCCCCGTCGTCTTGACAATATTCCTAGCGCTTGGCGCTTGGAGGATGTCAAAACACAACGTATTGACGCGTAGGATGAACGCAATCCAAAACCTGGGCTCTGCAACTGTTCTTTGCTCGGACAAGACCGGCACGCTCACGCTCAACCAGATGACCGTAGAGAAAATCTGGTCGCAAGGCAAGACTGTTTCAATTGGCAAGGAAAAAGTACTTCCAGAATGGGCTCACGAGCCGCTCGAATATGCTGTGCTTGCCAGCCAGAAAGAGCCCTACGACCCCATGGAAAAATCGATAAAGGAAAGCGGCCTGGCAAAACTTTCCGGTACAGAACATATTCACGCCGACTGGGAATTGGTGCGCGAATACCCTCTTTCGAGAAAACTGCTCGCGCTCTCGCACGTCTGGCGTTCGCCTTCGGGAAAAAACTGCCTTATAGCGGCAAAAGGCGCACCCGAAGCAGTATTTGACTTGTGCCACCTGACGCCAAAAGAACAGCAAGAACTTTTGAAGGAAGTGTCAACGCTTTCTCAAGACGGGCTGCGAGTTCTAGGAGTGGCGAGGGCGTTGTTCGACTCGAACGACTTGCCTGAAAACCAGCACGACTTCGATTTCAAGTTTGTGGGGCTCATCGCGCTCGAGGACCCGGTAAGACCGGAAGTCGCCGGGGCTATCCGCGAATGCTACGAGGCGGGCCTGCGGGTAATAATGATAACTGGCGACTACCCCGGAACTGCCAGGATAGTTGCAAAAAACTCGGGTTTTTCCAATTACGATGACATTATAACCGGCGCTGAGCTCGAAGCAATGAGCGAAGAGCACTTGCGCGAGCGCATAACTACCGTCAGCATTTTTGCCCGCGTGGTACCCGAACAGAAACTCAGGATAGTTGAAGCGCTAAAAGCAAACGGCGAAATCGTAGTAATGACCGGGGACGGCGTGAACGACGCGCCGGCGCTTAAAGCCGCAAGCATAGGAATTGCCATGGGAGGAAGAGGAACAGAAGTTGCGCGGGAATCTGCAGCGCTTGTACTCACTGACGACCACTTTACATCCATTGTCCGCGCAGTGCGCATGGGAAGAAAGATTTACGACAACATCAAGAAAGCTATGAGCTACATAATTTCAGTCCACATTCCCATTGCGGGAGTTTCCCTACTGCCAGTCGCTTTGGGCTGGCCAATTATCTTGTTTCCAGTCCACATCGCGTTTTTGGAACTGATAATAGACCCCGTCTGCTCAGTGGTATTCGAAGCTGAAAAAGAAGAAAGAGACGTAATGACGAGAAAGCCACGTAAGAAGAGCGAACGGCTTTTTGACCAAGGCACGCTCATTTCAAGCGCATTAAAGGGACTAAGCGTGCTGGCTGTTGTTTCAATCATCTACCACTTGGCGCTTTCTGGCGGAATGACCGAAAACGGGGCCAGAGCCATGGGATTTACCGCGCTAGTACTCGGCAACCTCGCGCTAATACTGACAAGCCTTTCGCACAACCGAACGTTCATAGAAACGCTGGCGCAAGGCAACAAGACGCTAATCCTAGTTACAGCCGCAGCGTTGTTCTGCCTGGGGCTAGTGCTTTACGTACCGTTCCTCCAACAGCTTTTCAGGCTCGAACCGCTCTCGATACAGCAACTTGCAGTATGCGCGTTGGGCGCACTTGCCTCGATAGCCGTTTTTGAAGCGAACAAAATCTTGCGGAAGGTTAGAGAAAGAAAACCCGCACTCGTTCCCAGCTAAAGCCTTAACTATTCAGTTGGCTTTCCATCGTATTCTTCAGGCATTGAAAGCGCTTCTGCCTTTGTTCTCCGGACGACCTTGTCTTGGTGTTCTGGAGGCGAATAAAGCGTGTAAAGCTTTAGCAAGCCCTTGTTCGAAGTGTTTGCAACATTGTGCTTGGCACCTGCAGGAACGATTACGCAACAGCCGTCGGAAACCTTGTGCTTTACCCCGTCGATTGTTACTTCGCCTTGTCCGGACTCAAACCTGAAGAACTGGTCCAAATGGCCGTGAGTCTCCATGCCAATTTCTTCGCCAGGCAACAAGCTCATGAGCACTAGTTGAGTATGCTTGCCCGTGTAAAGAACGCGCCTGAAGTCTGAATTGTCGAGCGTCTGCGTCTCAATGTTTACAACGTAGCCTTTCTTTGCCATAACACCACCGCAATCTAATAGGTTACGGAGGTTTTTACGCGTTACCGCAACGAAAGCGGACGCTCGAATTGCCTTAATGACAACCCCCCCCCCGCAATTTTGCGCCAGCACACTTATCCTGCGCCCAAAAGTCCTGCAACAAGAACAACAAGCCCAAGGGCGAACGCCACGAAAGCCATGTTTATCCTGCGTGCGAGTTTGAGCACTACGTCGAGAGTTAGAAAGCCGAAAACAAAACTGGAAGCAGACAACGCGAGTCCTTGAGAAACTGGCAAAGCAAACACCCCGCCTCCAATGTAAAACACGAGTTCGGCAGCAACAACAGTTGGAATGCTGAGAAGAAAACTCAAACGAAAGCTGTCCTCGCCTCCAAACCCCCTCCAAATCAGTGCCGTAGTGCTCGTGCCTGAGCGCGAAACGCCCGGAAGCACGCTTAACCCCTGCAACAAACCAGTAAGCACGCCGTCCTTCCAGTTCGCAGAGCTGGAGTTGCGCAAGCGCGAGCCGCTTTGCTTGGCAAGCAGCACGCCGGTAAGCAAAAGGCCTATTCCCATCAGCACGAAAAGCACGCTTGCGTCAAAGAAAGGAAAAAACTTTTTCTCGGCCAAAAGCAATGGAACGCCAACCAAACCAGTAAACAACATCGAAGTGAAGAGAAAACCAACTTTGCCTTGCGCGTGGCGCGAAAAGCCTAACGGCATTTCGGCGGCTTTCGCAACTATTTGTCGGATTTCCTTGCGGAAGTAAACCAGCGCGGCCAAGACCGTCCCGATGTGAAGGTACAGCAGGATTGGCACGACGAGGGACGGATCGCCATTGAGAAGCTTCAAGTAGACTAAAGTGTCTTGAGTCTTGGAACTGACTGGAATCCATTCAGTCACGCCTTGCACCAAGCCAAGCACGACGATCGAAAGCAATTCCATGAAAATATTCAAGCAATAAAACAATTTAAACAAGCGGAAAAAGAAGGAAAGGCGACCGCGTTGGTGGTAAACCCGCGTTGGCGGTCAACCCGCGTTGCCAGCGGTTTACGCGAGCGCTTCCTTTATCGCATCGCGGTCGAAACCGATGATTATCTTGTCATCAATCTCGATTACGGGTACGCCCGTCTGCTCGCTTTTCTCGACCATTCGCATTGCGGCCTGCTGGTCTTGCGCAACATTGACTTCCTTGAATTCAATTCCATTCTGCTTGAAGTACTCCTTTGCCAACTTGCAGTAAACGCAAGTTGGAGCGGTGTAGATAGTGACAGTGTGCTTTGCCATTTGATTTACCCCTTTAAAGTTTTAATAAAAGTATTGGGCGCCCAACATTTAAATTGTTTTCGGCGCCCAATATAATCTTACTTTCGGCCTTTCTTCGCCGCTTTAAGGAAAGCCGAATCGTAGACCAAGCCTGCAACTGCGGCGCCCAATATGGGGCCGGCCCAGTATACCAGATGGTCAGCAAACTTGCCACTCACCAAGGCAGGGCCGAATGCCAGCGCAGGGTTGAGCGCGCCGCCAGTGAGCGGACCGAGCACCAGCGCACCAGCAGTCACCGACAAGCCTATTGCAAATCCGGACAGAGGAGTAAGCCCGCGCTTGTCAAGTACAACTCCAAATACGGTGAACGCAACTATGAACGTAAACAGCGCCTCGCCCAGAATTGCCTGCATAAACCCTATTCCTTCGCCTAAAGAGGGCGCGCCAAGAGTTGCGGTGAACGGGGAGACAGGCAGGATAAGCCAAAGCGCGGTTGCGGCAACCGAAGCGCCCAAAAGCTGGGCCAAAACATAATACACGGCAGAGCCGCCCTTCATCTTGCCCGTAATCCATTGGGAAACAGTTATTGCAGGATTAAGGTGCGCGCCGCTAAGGTGCGCAGTAACGTAAGTCAAGACTGCAAGCGCCAGGCCGTAAGAGACGGCCACGCCAGTTGCGCCGATGCCACCCATAGTATAGTCGTTAACAGCACAAGCGCCCGCCGCAACAAGAACAACACCGAAAGTGCCAAGCCCCTCGGCCATCAAAGCCTTCCAACCAGCCATTTCCACCATGCCTCCAAAACAACTTTAGACGCAAAAAAGCACTCTTACCCCCCATATAAACCTGCCGAAAGCACGGTCGATATAACACTTTAGCGCAAGAAACTCTTGGGAACAAACTTGAATTTACAATCCGAACTGAAAGTTCATGGCGGCAAGCTGGTAAAAGTTTCGCTGGAAGTCTCGCCGCAAGGAACAATTGCCGGCGTTCGCATTACAGGAGACTTTTTTATTCACCCTGAAGACGCGCTAGAAATAATAGAGGAAAGCCTGAAAGGCGCGCAGCTTGACGAGAAAGAAATAGTCTTGAAGGCAACAAAGGCAGTAGAAAAGACGGAAGCAGTAATGGTTGGCTTTTCACCTTGTGACATTGCACAAGCAATTCTCATGGCAGCAAAAACAGAAACAAAAAACACGTGAGCAAATGGAAGCACTCAAACCAACAAACACATCTTGGCGCGTAATTCCACTCCAAGAACACTCGGGGCCAATGAACATGGCGCTTGACGAGGCAGTAAGCGAAACGGTACGCGCACGCCTCACGCCGCCCACAATACGTTTTTACTCTTGGAAGCCAAGCTGCGTGTCAATAGGCTACCACCAGTCGTTGCAAGAAGAAGTAAACACTGACGAATGCCAAGCACGCGGGCTTGAAGTGGTGCGACGGCTTACTGGAGGCGGGGCAGTGTTCCACGATTCGCTCGGAGAAATTACTTACAGCGTAATTGCGCCCGACGGGTTATTCCCAAGGGACATTATTGCGAGTTACCGGGAAATCTGCGGATGGATTATTGACGGGCTTGCAAAGCTGGGCGTTAAGTCGGAATTCAAGCCAATAAACGACGTGATTGTGAACGGAAAGAAAGTTAGCGGCAACGCGCAGACGCGGCGTGGCGGAGTGCTCCACCAGCACGGCACAATACTCTATGGGCTCGACGTGCGCACGATGTTCTCCGTTCTTAAAGTGTCGAAAGAAAAAATCAGCGACAAGGCGATAAAAAGCGTTGAAGAAAGAGTGACGTGCCTTTCGCGCGAGTGCGGCGCGACAAAACAAGAATGCTACGAAGCACTCCTGGCATCATTCACTGCAGGCAAAGAATTCTCTTTTGGCAACTTTTCGCAAGCCGAAATGCAACGGGCACTACAGCTGGCAAAAGAAAAGTACTCCGCGCCACAATGGAATGCGCGAAGGTAGAACGCTATTTCTTGAAAGCAGACGCGTAGAGCTTGTCGGCTTGCTTCCAGTCAATTACGTTCCAAATTGCGTTGACGTAATCTGCGCGCTTGTTTTGGTACTTTAGATAGTATGCATGTTCCCACACATCTATTGCTAGGATTGGAGAAAGGCCTTGCGAGAGTGGCGAGTCCTGGTTGGACAAACTGAAGATTGAAAGCTTGCCTTTTGCGTCTGCTGCAAGCCAACCCCAACCGCTGCCGAAGTGCCCGACGGTTGTTTCGGAAAGCTTTTTCTTGAAGTCTTCAAAGCTGCCAAACTCGTTGCCTATTGCAACCGCAAGCTCTCCTTGCGCCTCACCGCCAGAGTTGGGCGCCATCATTTTCCAGTAAAGCGAGTGGTTGGCGTGTCCTCCGCCGTGGTTGCGCACAGCAGTGCGGATGTCTTCCGGAACTTTGGAGAGGTCCTTGAGGAGGGCCTCGACGGGTTTAGAAAAAAGTTCGGGGTGTTTGTCGAGAGCGGCGTTGAACTTGTCAACGTAAGCCTGGTGGTGCTTGGAATGATGCAACTCCATTGTTTTGGAGTCAATGTGCGGTTCTAGCGCAGCATAGCCGTAAGCCAGTTTTGGCAGTTCGTGTTTATTCATTTCAACCCGACCTCCTTGAAGAGTTAAGAAAAGAAATAGAAAAAGGCAAGCACCTTGATTCCAAACAACTCGCCCAAATATATATTGGCCGCCCAACATTAAAGCTTTTCGCTAGGTTAGTTTTCTTGGCAGCAAGTGAATCGCCTTGCCGAGCGCTTCTTCAGCAGCTTCGCCAACTGCCTCGCTGAAAGTAGGGTGAGTATGTATTGTAAACGCCAAGTCTTCGAGCACTAGCCCGGCTTCAACTGCCAACGCAATTTCTGCGATGAGGTCGCTGGCGTCCTCGCCGACAACCAAACCACCAAGAACGGCTTGAGTTGTAGAGTCTGCAATGAGCTTGACAAACCCCGCCGTCTTGTTAACAGTGAGAGAGCGACCAAGAGCTCGCAACGGAAATAGGCCAGTCATTATCGAAATACCCTGCTTTTGCGCGTCTGCCTCCTGCAAACCCACTTGGGCGACTTCAGGGTCACTAAACACTACGGAAGGCACTACTTTGTTGCTGAACTCTTCGTCTTTGCCTGCAATTATCTCTGCAACAAGCTTTCCTTCGCGCGAGGCCTTGTGGGCGAGCATCGGGTGGCCGGCAACGTCGCCTATTGCGTAAATCCCGCTGGCTGTAGTGCGCCGTCTTGAGTCTACCTTGACAAACCCGCTTGTTTCAAGTACAACACCGGCATTCTCGAGCCCCAAGTTGCCGGTATTTGGCGTGTGGCCAACTGCGACTAGAATCTTGTCAGCGTCCAATTCAACGCGCCCTTTTTCTGCGGTTGTAACTGGCAACACCGCCTTTCCATTGCGTTCTAACGGAGTTTCGTGCGAAGCGTTGAAATAGAACTCAACTCCAAGCTCTTGCATTCGCTTGAGAACAATGTCTGAAGCCGACTGTTCAATAATGGGGAGTATTCTTGCGCCTCGTTCAACAACCGTCACTTTCGAGCCTAGCTTTGCGTAAGCCGTTCCAAGCTCGATTCCAATGTAACCGCCGCCAACCACTATCAGTTTCTCAGGAATTTGCTGCAAATCTAGAGCCTCGCGCGAGCTTATCACCGTGCTTCCGTTGAATTCCAATCCGGGCAGCTGGCGCGGAGTAGAACCAGTTGCAATCACACAAGTCTCAAACTCTAGCGCCCCACCGCCCTTCTCAGTCACGATTCCAATTCGTTTTGGCCCTTGAAAATGCGCAGTGCCGTAAATGGTCTGCACCCCAAGTTTAGTAAAAAGCATTTTCACGCCATTGTTGAGCCGCGAAACAACCGAGCCCTTCCACTGCTGCAGCTTGGCAGCATCAACTCCGGAAAACTTGACGTTGACGCCAATTTCGGCCATTTCCCTTGAAAGCTGAGCACCACTCGAAGCGTGTATTAGCGCCTTGCTGGGAATGCAGCCGTGAAGCAGGCACAACCCGCCAAGCCCCTCCTTCTCAATTACCGTAACTTGCTTGCCAAGCTGGGCAAGCCTAATTGCGCAAGTATAACCAGCAGGGCCGCCGCCGATTACTGCAACTTCGGTTCCTTCAGCCAGCTCTCCCATGACCATTGCAATCACCAGACAATCAACCGGAAAAACGGAAACAACAAACCCCGACAATCCAGTATGAAATAGTATGAATAATAGCCAAGCAAGCTTTTTATGCCTTTGTGGGAATCAACTGCACACGCGCTTCGGCGTTACAACGTTGCAGGGTCTTCAAGCTGGCGCACTATTGTTGCAGTAAAGCGGGCGGCTGCAGCGCCGTCGATTACGCGGTGGTCGAAACTCACGCACAAGGGCATCATCTTGCGCACAACAACTTGTCCTTCGCGCACAACCGGCTTGTCCTTGGCGCGGAACAACCCGAGTATTGCCGCTTCGGGAAAGTTGACTAGCGGGGTTGCCCCGGTTCCGGCTACAGAACCGATGTTGGTGATTGTAAAAGTGCTTCCACGCACTTCTTCCAAAGACGCCTTGCGCTCGCGCGCCTTGCCGGCAAGCGACTGGATCTCGGAGGCAAGCTCCCAAACACCCTTCTTTTGCGCGTCTTTAATCGAAACAACTATGAGCCCTTCAGGAGTTTCGACTGCAATTCCCAAGTTGTAGTACTTCCTCAGAACAAGTTCTTGTTTCTCAACGTCGATTGAAGAATTGAATTCAGGAAATTCCACCAAAGCATTGAGCGCGGCCTTTGCAACAAACGGCAGTAGAGTAAGCTTGACGCCTTGCTCTTGCGCACGAGTTTTCGAGGCTTGGCGGAGCTCTTCAAGCCGAGTAACATCGGCCTCGTCAAAGTGAGTTACTTGAGGAAGCCACCTGTTGCTGTCTACCATTTTCTGCGCAATTGCCTTGCGCAATGGAGTGAGCGGCACTCGCTCAACGCGCGGGTCGGTAAACGAAACTTTCGGATACTCAAATCCCTGCGCTGCAGGCGCTGCCGAAACAACACCAGTTGGAACGGTTGACGCTCCCTGAACTTGCGCTGGCGAGCCGCCCTGCTGGGAAAAGCGCTTTACGTCTTCCGGCATTATTCTTCCGCCAGGACCGCTACCCTTGACTTTCGTCAAGTCAACTCCAAGTTCGCGTGCAAACGCGCGCGTTGCGGGAGTTGCAAGAACTGCACCTGCTGGCGTTGAAGCTTGCACATCTGATTGAAAAGAAGGCCGAGACGCCGAAACTAGAACCGGCAAAGGCAGTGACGGCCGGCTTGGCACTATTGAAACGTTGATTTTTCCTGGCACGTGCGTTTCTGAAGGCGAAGGCGCGCTTACCGGCACTACTTTGACGGATTCGCCTTGCGCCGAACCTGCGTGCTGGGGAGGAACGGCCTCACCTTGAGAGCCTATTGCAACGACTATTTGCCCCAAATGGACAACCTGGCCTTCTTCAAAATACTTTTTGAGGAGGGTTCCACTTGCGGGGGAGGGAAGCTCGACAACTGCCTTGTCTGTTTCGACTTCGGCAATTATTTGGTCGGCTTTTATGGCGTCGCCCTCCTTGACCAGCCAGCGTACCAGCTTTCCTTCGTGAATTCCTTCGCCCAAGTCCGGGAAGTTAAATGCGAAAACCACACAAACCAAGCCTCCAAAAAAGTATTAGCAGCTAATAGCTGACCGACTGTCGTATTGCCTTGAACAGTCGGAAAGTGTCGGGAATGTAAAGATCTTCGTTAGTGCCCAGCGGCAAAATTGAGTCATAGCCAGTCACACGCATCGGCTTTGCCTGCAGAAAATCGAAGCTTTTCTCGACAACTTGCGTGACTACTTCGGCGGCAAACCCGGCAGTGCGCGGCGCTTCTTGCGCAACAACAAGCCTGCCCGTCTTCTGCACGCTTTTTTCAATCAAACCAGTCGAGTCGAGGGGAGTAATCGAACGCAAGTCTATTACTTCGACTTCGATTCCTTCTGCTCTCGCCTGGTTCGCAACTTCGACGGCAGTTCTCACCATCGGGCCCCAACTAACTAGCGTAACGTGCTTTCCTTCAACCGCGATGCGCGCCTCGCCTGCAGGCACGATGTAACGCGATTCTGGAACTTCGTCTTTTACTGCGCGGTACAACCGCGTGGGTTCTAATATCACAGTCGGGTCTGGCGATTGGATTGCCTCGGCAAGCATTCCCTTGGCATCGTATGGAGTTGCGGGCGCAAACACGCGAATTCCCGGCAAGTGCGCATAAATTGCTTCAACACACTCGCAATGGTGCTCTAAAGCACGGATTCCGCCCCCGTGCGGCGTGCGGATGACCACGGGCGTAGTGTACTTTCCGCGAGTGCGGTTGCGCATCCTGCCGATGTGATTCATTATCTGGTTGTAACCTATTTGAAGAAAACCGCTGAACTGTATTTCTGCAACCGGCTTGAGACCTTCCATCGCCATTCCAACGCTAAGCCCGATAATACTGTTCTCCGCAAGCGGGGTGTCAATCACTCTTTGCGTGCCGAACTTGGCCTGCAGCCCTTCGGTTGCGCGGAACACTCCTCCCTCCTTACCGACATCCTCGCCAAGCACGACTACCTTATCGTTGGCCTCCATTTCCTGCATAAGGGCCTGGTTTACTGCCTGAATAACGCTAAGTTTTGCCAATACAATCACCCCTAGTTCAATTCCGCTACTTCTGCGTCGCACTTACCTTGACCATCAAAATGCAAGACTACCCTTTTTTCCAGCTGCCTTGTTTTGTATGGCTATATGATTAACGTCAGGCGCGTGCTCGCCTAGCATTTCTACCAAACCTTGCGGCGGAGGCGTTTTTCGCATATTTTCTTCCAGCAAGGCAAAAGCACGTGCGTTTTGACTGCCCGTAACTCGACTGCCAACTTCGTCGAAGACACGGTAAAAAATGGCCTTAGCAACTTCAAGCGCAGTGCCCTGGCTTAAAATCCCGGTGTGCGCGTGTATTTCAAGGCGCGCAAACCCGGCTCTGAGGCGCGCATCGGCAAGAATGGAGTTCGCAATGCGTATTCTAGCCCTTCCTGCCTCCGAGTCTGGAGAAACGCGGCCTTGCCTGATAATGCACAACTCCGCGTGAATCATTGGAACTACAGCACCCATCAAATCAAGCCTACCACGCGGTTGAACAGACACGGGTTTTACACCTCACTGCAGCAATCCGGCCTTTCGCCGGTCTTGCAGGTCTTGTTCAAACTCTTGCTTTTGCTTTTGCAACTGCGCAGGCATCTTGTCGAAGAGAAAGTCAAACATTTTTGCAACGTCCTGCTTGTACGACTCGCCTTTTACAACTGCTGCCTCGACTAGCTTGGTGCATTGTTCTTCCAGCAACTTCTGGTATTCCGCGCTCCAAATTCCCTTCTTTTCCAAGTATTTTGCGTAAACAACCGCCCAGTCTTTCTTGCGCCATTCTTGCACTTCGGCGTCCGAACGGTACTTGGTCGGATCGTCGGCGGTAGTATGCGGTCCGTAACGATAGACCATTGCCTCTATGAGCGTTGGACCTTCGCCGTTGCGTGCCCGTTCAATGGCACGCTTGAGAACGACGTACACCGCCAATGGGTCCATGCCATTGACTTGCACGCCCGGCATGCCATAGGCGAGCGCCTTTTGCGCGATTGACTCTGACGCAGTCTGAATGCTGCAAGAAGTGCTTATTGCGTAAAGGTTGTTGGAACAAATGAAAATAGTCGGAGTCTTGTAGATTGCTGCAAAATTTAGTGCCTCGTGAAAGTCGCCCTCGCTTGAAGCGCCGTCACCAAAAAACGCCACTGAAACACCATTGGTTCCCTTGAGCTTTTGCGCATAACCAGAGCCTGCAGCGTGGATTATTTGGCTGGCAATTGGAATGCTGGGGGGCGCGCTTTTCTCCGAGCCTGGAAAATTGAGGCCGTCCTCCTTGCCCATCCAGTACTCGAAAACCATTTCCAGTGGGGCTCCACGCGCTAGGTATGCGGCGTGGTCGCGGTAAGTCGGGAAAATCCAGTCCTCTTTTTCCAGCAGCATTCCGGTAACCACTTGGACCACTTCGTGGCCCTCGCACGGCGCGAAAGTATACATCCTGCCAGTGCGGTTTAGCGCAATGGCCTTGCGGTCGAACGTCCTTGCAAGCGTCATTATGCGGTAAACATTGTCCAGCATAGTGTCGTCAAGCCTGGGGTCTAGCGCCTCGTCGGCGTTCCCCTGCTCGTCCAACACGTCTAGGCGTGAAACACTTCCCTCGAAAAGCTTTTTTTCAGGCAACAACAACACCCCTCTTTCCAGTCAAACAATAAACCGAAATATGCTTATAACCCCTAGGCGCGAACTGCAAATCAAACCCTGGCAGCACCAGACGCGCCGAAAGCCGCCAAACTTGGCAGCGTGCTTGGCTTGCCTTTTTCCACTTGTTTTTTTATGAAAAACTCGCCAGCCTTGTAAGAACTGCGCACAAAAGGACCGCACGCGGCGTAAAGAAACCCTCGCGAAAGGGCTTGCTTCTCAAAAAACGCGAACTTTTCTGGCGAAACGTACTGCCTAACCGGCAAGTGCCTTTTTGAAGGCCGCAAGTACTGGCCGACAGTTAGAAAATCACAGCCCACTGCACGCAAGTCGTCGAAAGCCTTCAGAATACCTTCCTCGCTCTCCCCCAAACCAAGCATTACTGCCGACTTAGTGTAAATGGAAGCATCCAATTGCTTGACTTTCTCAAGCACGCCAATAGACTGCTTGAAGCCGGCGCGCGGGTCGCGCACTGAAGACTGCAAGTCTTCCGTAGTCTCAATGTTGTGCGCTATCACGTTGGGCTTTGCATCAACAATCTTTTGTAAGCACTCGGAATTTCCGCGAAAGTCGGGAATGAGAACTTCGACAATTATTCCTGCATCGGCCTTGCGTAATTCACTAATGCACTGCGCAAAATGGCCCGCGCCCTGGTCGGGCAGGTCGTCGCGGTCAACACTGGTGATTACAACGTACTTGAGGCCCCACTCTTTTGCAGCAGCGGCAAGCTTTTCCGGTTCATTCAAATCGAGCGGCTCGCCTTTTACCGACTTTGCAACTGCGCAAAACCTGCAGCCCCGCGTGCAGACGTTGCCAAGCACCATGAACGTGGCAGTTCCTGCACTCCAACACTCGGAAAGGTTAGGGCAGCGCGCGCTCTCACAAACAGTGTGCACACCCTTGGACGTAACAGTACGCTTGACTGACGCGAAAGCGTCGCCGTGTGGAGGGCGAATCTTGAGCCACGCCGGCTTTGGCGGGTCCTGCGCAAGCTCTACCCTAAGAGGAATCATTTCAAACAATAATTAGCCGGAAAAATTAAAAACACCGACGCGCGCAGAAAAACACTACGGCAACAGACGAAGTGAAGCTCAAAACGATAAGGCGAATTCACGGCGAAGAATCTCTCGCAACTCTGCAGTATCCACTACCTTGACCTTATCCTGCTGGCGGAGTTTCTTGTCGTTGCTCCACAAGCAACAATTCTTGCGCATTGCAACTGCAAGGAAAGGCCAATCGTCCTTGTCGGGCGCGGTTTGACGCGCCTGAAAAGCAAGGTGCGAGTAAAACTCAAAAGGCAAAACGTCAATTCTGGAAAGTACGAGCGCAACCGCCTGCCGGAATTGTTCGCCGGTCAAGCCCGACTTTTCAACAAACTCTGCCTCGTGGCCGTACAGCTCTGCGGTCAAACGGTCCGGCGAAAACAAAGACAAAACCGGATTGAATAGCAATTCGCGCGTCAATCCCTTTCGCAGTATGGCTGCTGCAACAATATTCGTGTCAGCTACAAGCTCCATTTTCACGCCTGTTTGTCGTGCCAGTCGGAAACTCCTTTCTTTATCATTTTGGCAAGCGCCTCGACATCCTTGTCCGAAGCCCTGCTCGAAGAAGTAATTTTGTCCAACAACTCAAGCTGGCCGGCCTTATCCTTCCAAGCCTGCCGCGCAACTTCAGACCAGTTAATCTCCGGGTGCCGGTCGAGAACTTCCTTCAAGTCGCCAGGAACGGAAACCGTAACGTTAACCAATCGAATCACCTGTGAAGATATGTGCAAAACCATAATATAAGTGTAAGCACTGGAGGCGAAAGCCGCGAAGGCTATCTTATTTCGTTTGGACTTATCTTGAACGCAAAATTATAGTCGCCCGCAACCCACGCACCTACGTCTATTGTTGCGTTCACTCCTTCAGGGAACCCAGCTACACCTTTTTTGTAAGGGTAGCTGTAATTAGTATAATCCCCTTGAGGAAACGCGCAACAAGGAATAGAACCCGACAGAGAAACCAACAGAAAGAGAGGGTGGTCAATAACCCTTATGCTTTTGTTAAAAGACCAACCAAAAGTATACGCAGGGTACCGGCTTGAAAGTTTTGGCGGATCCAGCTCAAAGAAACCGTATTGCGACGGGATTATTGTCCAAGCCCTCTTCGCGCTATCATCATATACTGTTATCAGCCCGAAGTTTGAATTTAAGAAAGCGTAGTCATCTTTGGCAATAGCGTCCCTATTCCTCAGTTTTACTTCCGCCGAAACTAGGATTTCGTCATCAGACTTATTGAGTTGGACGGAAACGCTAACCCCCTTTTTCTCAAACGGAGTGTCGGCATTCAAAATGGATGAAACAGGCGTGGAAGGCGAAACAACGCCCACAGAGTCGTGAGCAACACCCCTTTGATTATTTCCAATGACAAACAGCACGGCAAAAAAAGCGAGAATGAAGAAAAAGAAAGGCCAGTATATCTTCACAATCGTCACGTCCCTAATCTAAAATTGTAACTCTTCCCTTGTTGGCGTCAACTTCCACCATTGCACCTTCCTTGATGAGCTTGGTGGCGACGCGCGTGCCCACTACGCACGGGATTTGAAGTTCGCGTGAGACTATTGCCGCGTGGCAGAGTATCCCGCCCTCGTCAGTTACAATTGCGCACGCCTTTTCCAGCGCAGGTACGAATTCAGGAGTAGTCATTGAAGCTACAACAACGTCTCCTTTCTTGACTTTCGTCAAGTCTTTGCTTGAAAGAATGATTACGGCAGGGCCGCTGGCCTTTCCGGGAGCTGCGGCCAAACCTTTCAGCTGGCGCACTGGCGCAGCACTGGACGCATCGACCTTTAGAGCTTCCTGCTCGGCGGCATACTTCTTGAGCGCTTCGCCCCACAAGAGGCGCACTTTGCCGTCTTCCAAGATAATAGCGTGGTCGGCAAACCTTTGACGAAAGACTTCAACCATCTCTTTTGACGGCATTTCATCCTTGAGAAGCATTGCAGTTATTTCGCTGCGCTGCATTGAGCACAACTCGTCCCAAGTCAAGCCGTAGCGAGAGGCGATTTCGTGCAGCAATGGCGACACGCACTCGACGAGAAAACTGTACGACTCGTCGGCATAGTTTGCGGCGAAAGCGAACTGCTTGACTGCAAAAACCTTCTGCTTAAGCTCGTCGTCAAGCTTGAGCTCGCCAATTATCTTGCGGGAAACTTCGGGCGCTTTCGCCTGCTGTTCAAGCTCTGCGGTCTTGCGCACAACTTCTTCCAAAGAAAGCCTAGAAATTCTCGCAACAATGTCGCTTTGCGAATAAGGCTTCGAACGTAGGTAGTACCTCCCAAGATGCGCAAATTTCGCCAAATGATATTCAATGAGTTTCTGCCCTTCAGGGCTCCGGACACTCTTTCCTTGCTTCAAGAGCGTTTCGGCAATCTTGAGCAGCGACGCGTTCTCGCGGCGTATTTCAGTTGGCTTTTCTGTTGAAAACAAGGCTTGCAAGTACTCGCTCTGCCTTGCCGCGTCAGGCACGCGCTTGACGATTTCCGCTGCAACCTCGTCAGGCAAGAACTTGTTTAGCATCAAGTAGTGGTACGCGTGGCCCCAGTGGTCGACGGCGTAATCGCAGAAAACGTTGAAACCCTCCAGAAGTTTTGCGGGGCTGGCGCCAGAAAAACTAGTTTTCTTGAGTTCTTTTGCTGCAACGCGCGCCTTTTCGCACTGCATTTCCCACGCTACGCCCATTTGCAGCACTTTTCCTTGAGAACTTGCCTTGCGCAAGAGCGAAACGTACTTGTCGATTTCTTCAGTTGAAAACCAGCGGGCGCCTGCAAACTGCCGGTATCGCGAAGGAACGTAGGAAAAGTCTCCGCCGAAAGTCCTTCCAATGCGGTTGCCGGTGAAAGTCTGCATCATCAAATCCAAATAGAGAACGTGGTGGTTTTCGCCGCGCCGCGCAATCTCAACCCACTGTTCCAAACAAAACACCGAGACAATAGTGGTTGGAAAAACATAATAATGCTAAAGAAGCGTTAACCCTCAAAAAAGAGAACCTACTTCTTCAACTTAGGCAACTCCAACACCGCGTGCTCGCCGTGAGCGGTCAACAATCGATGGTAAGATGGGAAAGGATCAAAGCCAAGCATACTAGAATGGCGGATTGCGGGGACTTGTTCAGGGTTGGTTGCCCAAAGCTTGCCAAACATTTTGTCAAAACGCTGTCCGTACGTTTCCTCGCCTCCCGCCATTCGGTTTAGCGCGTTGTCTTGAAACCCTCTAATCAAGTCGTGACCAAGGTAATAGAACAGTTTTATTGCCGCGTGAGGTTCCAAAAGCCCGCTCCTTACTTTTGTCTCGACCGATTTAAGGGCTTGCGCGTAGCGCGGAGTGTTCCAAAACGAAGCCAGCAACCCGGCGGAAGCCTTCTGCAGAAGCCTTGCCTGCTTTGCGTCTTGTGGAACTATGCCCCAGTCTATCGAAACGTGCTTTAGCGACAGTCGCTTAAACTGGAATTTTGAAGCCAGCGAACTGGCAAGCACCCGCTTTAAACGGCCCGGCTGCTCTTCTTTCCCATTGCGGTCAACAACAATACACCTTGCCTTTTCAAGAACGCCCTTAGGTATTGAAGATTCAACAACGGCACGCGGCATTTTCACGCCTCAATACAACGGCTGGTCGTTTTCGAGCTTCTTGCCAATCCAAAATCCGACAAGCGCGCCGACGATAATTAGGGGAAAAACGCAAAAAAGGCCGGGATTGCCGCCCCCGCCGATTACTGAAAACTCGCTAAATGAGCACGCTGAAGAGAGAATCGAGGCGGAACCAACCCACCAGCCAATCACTGCGCCGAAAATCATTCCAATAAGAGTCCTGCTTGCACCCATTAAGAAAACCTAAAGGGTGTTGCGCGCACGGCCTATTTATTTCCAGCGTTTTGACTTGCTTTGACGCACTTTGAAGGATAAACTATTTGCCAGCCCGCGCCATCAAGAACTCGGTCACAACGCGCACTCCAGCGCCGGTTGCGCCCAGGCCCATGTACGCGCGCGACTTGGTGTTCCAGCCGGTTCCTGCAATGTCGAGGTGCGCCCACTTGGTGTCTCCAACAAAAGCCTTCAAAAAGCACGCGGCGGTGATTGCGCCGGCGCTTCCGGCTTCGCCAATGTTCTTTATGTCGGCAACGTCGCTCTTATTCTTCTCGTCGTACTCTTTCCAAACAGGCAACCGCCAAGTGCGCTCGCCGCACAACTGGCCTGCGGCGTACAAGTCTTGCGCAAGCGCGTCGTCGTTCGAGAACAGTCCTGCTGCAATGTCGCCTAGAGCGACAACGCAAGCCCCCGTGAGCGTCGCCAAGTCTATCACTGCTTGCGGCTTGAACTCGCGTATAACATAGGAGAGTGCATCGCTGAGAATCACGCGGCCTTCGGCGTCAGTATTGAGTATTTCAATTGACTTGTCCTTCTGCTGGACTATGTCTCCCGGTTTGTACGCAGCTCCGTCTGGAAGGTTCTCGGTCAAAGCCATAACGCCAACAATGTTTACCTTGAGGGAAAGTTCTCTTGCGGCCTGCATTATTCCCAGAACTGCGCAAGCGCCCGCCTTGTCGAACTTCATCTTGTCCATGTCGGACGACGGCTTGATGCTGATTCCACCCGAGTCGAAAGTGATTCCCTTTCCGACAATTGCGTACGGCTTTTGGCTTGAAGGCGCGCCGCGGTACTCTAAAACTACCAGGCGTGGCTCGTGGCAACTGCCCGAATTTACTGCAAGCAAGGCGTTCATGCCGAGCTTCTCAATCGCTTTCTTGTCGTAGATCGAACATTTTAGCTTGAATAAAGAGGCGAGCTTGCGGGCTTCTTTTGCTATATAGTCGGGAGTTGCAACGTTGGGCGGCTCGTTTGCCAGAGCGCGCGCCGTGTTCGTTGACGAGGCAATCACCTTTCCTGCGGCGGCTCCATCCGAAACGGCTTTGAGTTCGACCGAATCGCAGTAGAAACACACTTTCTCAAGCTTTGGCTTCTCGCCGTCCTCCTTTTTCTTGTATTTTGAAAACTCGTAGGCTGCAAGCTCTGCGCCTTCAACTGCAGCGCGGCTGCACAGAGATGGCTTGGCGCGCGTCTTGGGCAGGCGTACTGCCAGAGAACCGCTTGAACTTGCGGCGCGAGCAAGGCCTCCAAACGCCTTGCGAAGCAATTCAGGCTCGAACTCTGCCTGCTTGCCCAGCCCAACTAGGAACAGTTTTGAAGCGTGAATATTGCCCAGAGTGGTTATTTCGACCAGCTCGCCTTCCTTTCCGGAGAACTCTTTGGCTTTTACTGCGCTTGACAGCGCGCCTGCAAGTTTTCCGTCCAGCGAGCGGAACTCGGCATTTGAAAGCACGTCCTCGAAAAACAATGCGGCAACACTGCCGCCCTTTTCGGCCAACTCGTCTCCAGACTTAACGATAAACTCCATGTTACTACCCCCTATAAACAAAAGCGCAAACACGCTGCTACGCCGACTTTTCGGCAACTACAATACAACGGAGCTCTTGTTTAAATCAGTTTAGAGGCAAACCTCGCGCCGGCCAAAGCTATTATTATTTCTGTAAACCAAAAGTAGGTTGGTGGAAAAAATGAAAGAAAACTTGTTTTACTACGCACCTCCGACCGAGCTGGACGTAGTTTCGTCGCAGGGCAGCTACGTTACTTCCAGCGACGGACGCGATTACCTAGACTTTCTAAGCGGATGGTGCGTTGGAAACGCAGGTTGGGGAAAAAAAGAGATTGCCGGGGCAGTCGCGTCTTTTGAAGGCCCGACGTACGTATTACCAACCTACAAGTACTCGCGCTGGGAAGCGCTTGCCGAAAAGCTAGTTTTGCTAATGCCGCAAGCCAAAGGGACGTGTTTTAAGGCAACTGGGGGGACTGAAGCAGTCGAAATAGCACTCAAAATTGCGCGAGCGCACAACCACCGAAAGAAGTTCATCGCTTTTGCGGACGCCTACCACGGACAATCCTACGCCTGCATGGCGCTGGTTGGCTTGCACCAAGACAAGTTCGGCGATTACGGAAGCGATTACATTCACCTGCAAGGGCGGGGCGCGATAGACTGGGACAAAAACACACAACAGGCAGTCAAGGCAATCAAGTCAAAACAGGTTTGCGCGTTCATTTGCGAGCCAATACTGTGCAACTTGGGGGTGATAGTACCGCCAAAAGAATTCTTCGAACAAGTAAAAGACGCGTGCACACAGACCGACACGGTTTTCATAATGGACGAAGTTGCAACCGGTTTTTGCAGAACCGGAAAAATGCTTGGGCTTGAACACTACGAATTACAGCCCGACATAGTTACAATGGCGAAAGGGCTCAGTTCCGGCTACGGGGCTATAGGCGCAACCATAGCCTTGCCTGCAATTGCCGAGTCGATGCGCTTCGAGTTCTCCAACTACTCTACTTACGGCTGGCATCCTTTGGCAGTGGAAGCCGCGATTGCCAACGTAATTTACTTGCAGAAAAACAAGCTGGCGCAAAAAAGCAGCCAAAGCGGCGGGTACTTTTCAAAACTGCTTGGCGAGTTCTGTGATACGCAAGGAAAAGGCCTCTGCGTCGGCTTGGACACGCCAAGCGACGCGATACGGGCGGAATGCTTCAAAAACGGGTTGCTGATAGACGCCTTCTACAATCGCGCAGTGCTCTACCCGCCCCTCGACGTGACGAAAATCGAGATGGACGCCGCGGCAGCAATGCTTGAGAAGAGCCTGAAAAACTTGCGACAACGGATGCGTACAAAATGAAGGCAACTGGAAAAACGAACATAGGAGAGCTCATTGCGGGCTATCCCCCGACTGCGGCAGTAATGGCGCGTCGGGGCTTGCACTGCGTCGGGTGCTTTGCCAATCCTTTTGATACCATTGAGGCGGGTTGCCGAATCCACGGGATGAACGACAGCCAGATTGCCGAACTTCTCGATGAAGTCAACGACGTTATAAGGCAGGCGGAAAAACAAAGCAAGCGCGGCAACGCCGCAAACAATCTTAACCCTAACGCGAGCTTTTTCGGCCCGGCAAACGGGCAGCCTGTTTTCCTAACTCCAAGTGCTGCAACGCAAATAGAATTGGCAATGAGAGAAAAAGGAAAGGCCGGCTGGCTGCTGAGGGTTGCAATAGAAAAGGACGGCTGCCCCATCCACGCGTACTTCATGGAGTTCGAAAATCCTAAAGAAAAACAAGCAAACAAACAAAAGAAGAAAGCTAGCAAAGGCAAACCGGCAGAAAGACCAAACGAGGGCAAACAAAAAGAACTTCCAAAAACTGACGAGGAGTTTGTTTCTAGCGGGGTCAAAGTAGTTGTTGCGCGCAAGCTTCTTGACAAGATTGGGGGAACTACGGTTGATTACTCGCCTCAAGGCGGGTTCGTCATGCGCAACCCGCGCCCGGCAGTTGCGTGCACTTGCGGGAAGAAAGCTTAAGTTGTTCATAAGACGTACCAATTCATGCCTCTCGATCTAGTACCACTATTTTTTCTGTTGGCAACGTTAGTAGTTTTGGCGAAAGCGTCTCAATCTGCCATAAAATATGCGACAAAAATCGCCCAGCTTGCCGGAATTTCGGAAATGGCCGTCGGCTTTTTGTTGGTTGCTGTTTCCACTTCGCTGCCTGAATTGTTCGTTTCCGCCACTTCCGCCTTAGCAGGAGTTGGCGAGCTTGCAGTCGGCAATGTAATTGGCGCTAACATCTCAAATTGTGCTCTAGTGTTGGGCGCCGCCGCGGTTGCTGGAAGCGTTTCGTACTCGAAGAGAGAGGCAAAAGAGCTAGGGCTTATTCTCTTAGCAGTTGCCGCTTTGACCATACTGCTTGTCTTTACTGGAATTGGTGCAGTTTCAGGAGCACTGCTTTTAGCTTGTTTTGCCGGTTATGCCTATTGGGCTTTGTCGTTCAGGCGGGAACCCCCGCAAACGGCCACTACCCAAGGCCGAAAGAAAGCCTCACAAGCATTCCGCACAATTGGACCACCAACCGCAGAATTTTTCAAGCCCCTGCTGTTTTTCGGGATTAGTGTTGCAGTAATTGTCGCGTGCTCGCAGTTTGCCGTGGCAACCGCAGTTTCCTTTGCCAAGGCCTCGGGAATAACTCTGGCATTAGTGGGCGCGACAATCGTCTCTATTGGGACTACGCTTCCAGAACTATCGGTAAGCTTGGTAGCTGCAAGGGCAGGAAAAAACGGGCTTGCCATAGGAAACGCAGTTGGCAGCTGCGCAACAAACATTACTCTGATAATGGGAACCGCCGGAGTTCTAGGCGCCAAAACGATTAGTTTGCAACCGCAAGCCACAATAATTGGGTTTTCCTTGGCAACATACCTCTTGCTCGCAGCGTTCTTTGTTTTTGGAAAACGTCTTTCACAAGCCAAGGGTGTCGCCCTGCTTTGCTTTTACGGGCTCTTCCTTTTCTGGCAGTCAGGGCTCGCAGGGTTACCTCGCTAATCAACTTGGCGGCAAGCGCGAAGGCTACTAATAAAAGCCTTGGCTGGGTTATTAGTGCGAGGTGGGGGTTTGGGCTTGATTGGCAAAGTAATGCTTGCCAGCGACCACGCTGGCTGGGCATTGAAAGAGGCAGTCAAGAGGCATTTGGAGCGCAAGGGATTTACTGTGCGCGACTTCGGGTGCTTTTCTAGCGAGTGTTGCGATTATCCTGATTTCATAATTCCAGCCTGCGAAGATACAGTCAAAGAAAAGTGTTTTGCAATAGTTTTTGGAGGAAGCGGGGCTGGCGAGTGTATTGCGGCCAACAAGGTGCGTGGAGTACGCGCAGTTGTCGCTTACAGCGACCAGACTGCAAGGCTGGCGCGGGAGCACAACGACGCCAACGTGCTTTGCCTTGGTGGCAGGACGACTGAAGAAGCAAAAGCAATCCACTTCACCGACGTTTTTCTCTCAACTCCGTTTTCTGAAGAGCAAAGGCATGTTAGAAGGATAAAGAAAATAAGCGATTACGAGAAATAAGCCCTAAACTAGGGGAAAACTGAACCCAATGGAATTTTTCGAGGACGAGCAGAAACTCAAGGACGTTGCCAACGAAGTCCGAAAGGACGTAGTGCGCATGACTACTGGCGCGGCAAGCGGCCACCCTGGCGGCAGCCTCGGCCTTTCAGACATTTACACCGCACTATATTTTTCAGGCGTGATGCGCCACGACCCTGCAAACCCATATTGGGAAGGACGCGACCGGATAATCCTAAGCAACGGCCACATTTGTCCGGTATGGTACGCCGTGCAGGCGCACGCCGGCTACTTTCCAGTTGAAGAGCTTTCAACGCTGCGCAAGCTTGGTTCAAGACTGCAGGGCCACCCCACGAAAGGAACACTCCCTACAATCGAAATAAGCACTGGCTCGCTTGGACAAGGAATCAGCGCAGCAGTTGGATACGCTCTTGGCCTGAAACTTGCAGGAAAGGACAACAAGGTTTTCTGCAGCGCGGGGGATGGGGAACTCGAGGAAGGCTCGACGTGGGAAGCCGCAATGGCTGCATCGCACTACTCGCTTGACAACTTGATAGTTTTTTGCGACCGCAACGGCCTGCAGCAGAACGGATCTACTGAAAAGATTATAGGGCTCGAACCGCTTGCCGCCAAGTACGAGGCATTCGGCTGGAACGTAATTGAAACCGACGGGCACGCTATCCCAAAGATTATTGCATCTTTCAACAAGGCTCGCAAGCAGGCGGGAAAACCGACGATTATATTTTTCAAGACGGTAATGGGCAAAGGTGTTCCATTCATGGAGGGCGACCACCAATGGCACGGAAAGCCCCTCCCGCCCGATAAGGCAAAACTTGCACTCGAAATACTTGATAAAAACGGGAACGAAAACAATAGACAAACACCAAGCAAGCAAACAACGAAAATTAAGTGAAAACAATGAGCGTACAACTTGCAGCCGACATTTTCGGAAAAACCAAGGCCGAGGCAACGCGCGACGGTTTCGGAAGGGCGCTTGCAGAACTTGCCACAAAAGACGAAAGGATAGTTGGGCTTAGCGGCGACCTTAACGACAGCACGCGCGTCGACTGGATGGCCGAAAAGGCTCCAAAACGATTCATCCAATGCGGGATTGCAGAACAAAACATGGTGGGCATGGCGGCAGGGCTATCCCTGGCGGGTTTCGTTCCTTTCGCAGCAACTTTTGGGGCGTTCACGCTGCGCGCCGCCGACCACTTGCGCGTAAGCGTTGCGTTTTCAAACCTTAACGTGAAGATTGCTGCAACGCACTGCGGAGTGACTACTGGCGAGGACGGCGGCAACGCGCAAATTCTCGAAGACGTAGCATTCTTCCGCTCGCTGCCAAACTTCAAAGTAATTGCACCTTGCGACTCGCTTGAGGCAAGCAAGGCAACAATTGCTGCGGCAAAAATGCAAGGGCCGGTTTACTTGCGGCTTGGAAGGGAAAAAACGCCCTTTCTTACCACGCCAGACACTCCGTTCGAAATAGGCATAGCCGAAGTTTACCGGGACGGCAAGGACGTTGCAATAATCGCATGCGGACTAGAAGTATTCCAATCTCTTTTGGCAGCCAAGCAACTCGCAGAAAAAGGAATCGACGCACGAGTGATAAACTGTGCTTCCATAAAACCCCTCGATGAGAAAACAATAGTGAAGGCCGCACGCGAGTGCGGAACGGTGGTTACTGCTGAAGAGGCCCAAGTGGCGGGAGGGCTTGGCGGGGCAGTTGCAGAACTTCTTGCCCAAAAACAGCCAACACCAATGGAATTTATTGGAATGCACGACAAGTTCGGCGAGAGCGGGGCTGGCGACGCACTCCTCAAGAAGTATGGAATGACTAGCGACGCAATCGCCGCAGCTGCCCAAAAAGCAGTAAAAAGAAAGAAATGATTCTTCTCGGCTCCAAACCGGAACAAACGTTCTTGGATTAAAATTAACGCGATAAAGGTTGGTAGGACGGCAATGAAAATCAGCAAAATTCACGACATTTCAATGCAAGTCACGCCGGACACCATAGTTTATCCCAACAATCCGATACCAGAAGTTTCGGTAATCCGCAAAGTCCCGCAAGCTTCTTCCACGCTCTCCCAAATAGTGCTTGGTTCGCACACCGCAACGCACGCCGACTCGCTGGCGCACGTAAAGGAAAACGCGCCCACTACGGAAACACTGCCTTTACCTTCCCTAGTGGGAGAATGCCGCGTGCTCGACTTGACGCACGCGCGCCAAGTTTCAAAGGAAGAACTCAAAAAGCACGCGCCAAAACAAGGCGAAATACTTTTACTTAAGACTGACAACGCAAATCACGCGTACGAAAAGTTTCGCGAGGACTTCGCGCACGTGACGCTCAACGGGGCGCAGTACCTGGCAGAAAAGAAAGTCAAGACGCTCGGGGTGGACTACCTTTCAGTACAAAAATTCCACTCTGGCAACCAACTAGTGCATTTGACGCTTCTGCAAGCTGGAATTACGGTTTTCGAGGGGCTCGACTTGCGGAAAATCCGGCCGGGAACATACTTTTTCGCGGGTTTGCCGCTCAAAATCGCGGCCGACGGCGCGCCTGCACGCGCAGTATTGATAGAGTTTGAATGAAAACGCGGTGATTTGATTGAAAGTCGGATTCATTGGGCTTGGAAAAATGGGGCGTAATATCGTCGAACGCCTGCTTGAAAAAAAACATTCTGTTTACGTCTACAACCGAACCAAGTCTAAGTCACAAGATATTGCAAAGCTCGGCGCGGTTGCGTGCTCTTCCCACAAGGAGCTCTGTGCAAAACTCGCAACGCCAAGACTAATCTGGATAATGGTCTCGGCGGGAGACGCGGTTGACGAACAACTTGCCGCACTCGAACCCAACCTTTCAAAAGGAGACATTGTAGTTGACGGCGGCAACTCAAATTACAAGGATTCAGTTCGCAGGGCCGGAAAATTGAAGGCAAAAGGAATTTTCTTTTTCGACGTTGGAACCAGCGGGGGGATTGAAGGCGCGCGCAACGGCGCGTGCTTCATGGTCGGAGGAGACAAGACGGCGTACTCCAAGCTAGAACCTTTACTAAAAGACTTGGCAGCGCCCAAAGCCTTCGCTCTCGTAGGCCCAAGCGGGGCGGGCCACTTTTCAAAAATGGTGCACAATGCAATAGAGTACGGAATGATGCAATCACTCGGGGAAGGCTTCGACCTGCTTGCAAACAGCGGTTACGAATACGACTACGCGCAAGTTGCAAGGCTTTGGAACAACGGCAGCGTAATACGCTCGTGGCTAGTAGAACTTGCAGCTAGGGCTTTCGAGAAAGACTCCAAGCTCGAACAGCTTCAAGGAATCGTGTACGACTCGGGAGAAGGAAAATGGAGCCTCCAGCACGCGCTGGAGAAACAAGTTTCAGTTCCAGTAATTGCCGCCGCGCTTTTCGCGCGCTACAAGAGCCGCGATGAGAAACGCTTTTCCGAACGAGTCGTTGCCGCGCTTCGCAGGGAATTCGGCGGCCACGAAGTAAAGACAAAGAAATGAAAATTCAAAAAAAGAGAACGGGATAAACACACAAAAGCAATGGCAAACAAGACGCTGACGAAACAAGAAGTGACTAGAAATGACTGAAAAAATGTTGGGCGTCGGCTTGGTGCGCGACAAGAAAGGCGTACACCTTTTCGAAATCGACAAACCCGAACTGAAGAAACCCACTGACGTGCTGGTGCGGATAAAGGAAAATGGCGTTTGCGGAACCGACACTAACATGTCAAAGCACGACTACAAGGACATTGCCGAAAACCGCAACGAGATAGTGCTGGGCCACGAGATGATGGGCGTAGTTGAACAAGTTGGTGAGACGGTTTCAGGCTTCAAGCCAGGCGACCACGTGACGATGACGGTAAGAAGGCCGTGCGGAAAATGCGCGCCGTGCAACTCCGGCAGAAGCGATTTTTGCCAGACTGGACTGTTCGAAGAAAGAGGAATCCACAAGCTTGACGGCTTTCTTACGCAATACGTTGTCGACGACCAGCAGTGGATAGTCAAAGTGCCCCGTGGGCTTGAACGCTACGGCTCTATGGCCGAACCCCTCAGCGTAGTGTACAAGGCAATAGAGCAGGCACGCTACGTCCAACAGCGGATGCCTTGGAGTTGTTTACACAAAAAACACTCGTGGCTTTCGCCACAATGGGGCCAATGCAAGAACGGCGTGGTGCTAGGCGTAGGCCCGATTGGGTTTCTCGCAGCGGCGCTCATGAGGCTAGGCGGAATGGAGGTAACAGTAATCTCGCGTTCGGAATCTAAAGACCCGCGCGTTAAGCTAGTACGCAAGTTGGGATGTGAATACCGCAGCACTTCTGAAAGCGCGATTGGCAAAATCGGGCAGGAACTCTCTGACAACAAAAGGATTGACTTTCTTTTTGAAGCAGCAGGAGCTTCAGAAGCAGCGTTTCGCATGGTGCCCTTTCTTTCAAGGGGAGGCACGTGCGTTCTCACGGGAATACCTCGCGGGGAACTCAAGCTGTCGCTTGAAGCAAACACGCCTGCAAGCGCTTCCGGCAATGGCGAAGGCCAAACTCTAGATACGAACCTATTGATGAGGCAGATAACCCGCCACAGCCTCGCACTAATCGGAAGCGTAAACTCCAACAGAAAGCACTTTGAAAAGGCGCTTGCAAGCGTCAAGCCAATCAACAAGGCGTTTCCAGGCGCGCTCGACCAATTCGTTTCTCTGCGCGTGCCGCTGCGCGAGTATGCAAAGGCTTTCGAAGCGGAAAAGATAATGAAGGCAGTCGTGGAGATAAGGTGAAGTCATTTATAGCCCGGAAACGTTTCCTCTAATTAGATAAAATGACCAAATTCCTCGTTGTCGGCAACGCGCTTGTCGACGTTGTCGCGTGCATCCACTCGCCGACCACCATTGAGATAGACTCGAAGACCGTCGAAAAGATTCTCTGCATTAACTTTGCCTCAAAGACAGAGCTTGAAGACTTGCGCGTCAAGTTCGGCGGCAGCGCGGCAAACACGGCCGTAACTCTTTGCGCTTTAGGTTCGCAAACAGAACTTGCAACAGCAGTTGGCAACGACGATTTCGGAAGGATGGTCTTGCAAGATTTGGGCAAGGCGAAAGTTGGCACAAAGTATTGCGAAAAGCTGCCTGGAAAAAGGACGGGAATGAGCGTAGTGCTGCTGGCAGGCGGCGAAAAATCAGTACTTACTTTTCACGGTGCGTTCTCGAGCCTATCTCCAAAACACTTGAACAAGCAGGCAATCGAACAAGCCGACGTAATTATTTTTACCTCTCTTTCCTCGCCTGAAAACTTTCAATACTTCCTCAAGGCGGTTGGCTTGTGCCGCAAGTTAGGCAAGAAGATGGTTTTCGCTCCAAGCATAACAATGCTGCGCGCAAGGGCGGACGAATTTCGCAAGTTCCACGAGCATTTTGACGTAGTGATAATGAATCGCGAGGAAGCAGCGCTATACACTGGGAAAACGGACGCTCAAACCGCGTTGCGCGCGCTTCCCGGCAAGGTGCGCGTAATAACTGACGGCGCAAACGGTGCCTTTTTGCATTTCGGCGGAGAATCGTTTCACATCAATACTGCGGCAAGAAAAGTAGTTGACTCGACTGGAGCGGGCGACGCATTTACCGGCGCGTTCTGCCAACAATACTATTCTCACGGCGACGCCAAGCGCGCGCTTGCAACTGCAAGCGCAGTTGCCGCGCTCAAATTGTCTACGCTGGGCGCGCACTTCAAAAACACTACTGCCGACGTAGAGAAATTCAAGAAAAAGAACGCGGCAACACTCAAAATAAGCAAACGTTAAAGAAAACAAAAAAGTAAGGCTGCGGACTTATCACAATCAATCTCAAGCCGCAGTCCCGTGTTCTTGCTTCATAGACAAACAGACTTTGCGCAACGCACGGTTGAACACCGGCCTCTCTTTTTCTGAAAGCACGAGTTTTCCCTCGCGCTTCACGCCGCCGGCCTTTACTACTTTCGCAAGCACTAGCCGCTCAACGCTTTCAAGAACAACGCTGAACTCTTGCCTTTCGCCAACCGGTTTGCGCTCGAAAGCCTTTGCACTGCCACCCTTTTCCAAATCGGATTCCCTTTCGTAAAACGGGTTTCGAAAAGCTTCGTGAGCCGCACTCCTGGCCTGTTCAAGAAGTCTTGCTGCGCCGCGAAAAGCCTTTCCAACGCCTGCCGCCTTTTCTTTCATGTTCTTCTGCCTCCGCTCAAAGTCGGCCGCGCGCTCTGCCATGCGCTCTTTCCACAACTCGCGTTGTTGGTTAAGCAGTTCGGCCTCCTTCAGATGCCGCTCCTGTTCTCCGCGCATTCTCTCGTTGACTGCCAATTCGGGACGCCGAAAGTTTCCCGACAACCGAACGCCAGGCTCGCCCTTGCGGCGCTCGCGGAAAAGCGTGTCACCAGAGTTTTCCTCTTCGCGCTCCCTGCGCCGCCGCTCGAGCTCTTCCATCATGGCCATTCGCGAACCTTGCGCAAGTCTCGAACTTTTTCTAGAAGGCATGTTTATCACCAGTTAGGCTGCAATGGAGCCCATTATTCTTTCAACACCTTGCCGCAATTGCCTCATTGTCTTTTCTGGAAGCGTGCCTCTCTTGCTCGCAATCAACGACCTAAACGCAGCCACTTGCTGGGACGTCAAACTAACGCGAACTTCAACCTCTTTGGCGCGCTCTTCCCTTCGAGCGAAAGGCGATTCTCTTGCTTTTGCAAGTTTTTCTCTTGCAGCTGCAACCCAACCTCCAGCCTTCTTGAAAGTTTCGCGCAATCTTTCGGCCTTCTTTGCTTGCGACTCGCGCCGCTCTTCACTTTCTCGCGCAGAAACTGGCTTCCAGGACGCACGTTCCCAAGCAGGAGCCTGCTTTCTTTCTGAAACGGCTTCTCTTGCGCCTTCAAAGTGCGGCCGCGATTCGGCTCGCGCTCTTGGCGCACTAGCTGCCTTGAATCTTGATAACAAACCTGCTCTTGCTGCAGGCGGTACTCTTCGCATTGGTCTAGCCATTGTTCTTGCCATCATAACGCACCCCTTGCAGCAAGTAGGGCGCAAGCAATTAAAACAGTATTGGCGCTGAAAGGAACGCCAAGACTAAGACACTAATAAACTCGCGGAAAGAAAAAGACGAAACAGGAAAACAATGCTCAAGGCACGCTGTGGTGGGCGCGCTTAAGTTCGAAACACGTGTTGGAACCCAACAGGCTCGATACTTTCTCAATCTTTTCAGTAGGAAACTGTAATTCAGTCAAAAGTTCTTTTGCTCGCGAGGAACAGTAATCGCATTTCTCCTCGAGAATGCCTTTTCCCTCGTAAATCACGCCTGCTTCGCCCTTGTATTTGGAAGCGCCAAGCTCGTGCATGTAAGCGATTGTCACAAGGACGTCCATCTTTCCGCCCTCGCGTGAAACTATTTTCTTTACGTTGCTGACCACTTCGAGGGTGTGGTCGAAAAGACGCTTGTTTCCCCGAAATTCCCCTTCAATTTTCTTGGCAAGTCGGCGTTCGAAATCTTCGAAATCAAACGACCGTATTTGTTGAACTTGCCACTCCATAGGGAACCACAAAGTATTATGCACGCGCTACCATATATACCTTCTTACCTTCCGACGTGAAAAACGATTTTTACGAGGGAAAAATAGTCTGACGAACAAAGTTGTTTTCAAAATGATTCGCATTTACATCTAAGTCAACCGTTTTATACTTCGCCCGGTAAAGTCTTTAATCAGCCAAGTTACTTCAAACGCCTTTCGCGCGTTGCGCGGTAGGCAGGGGAGATTGCAATGGCAGTAGAGTTCGAGATTTTAGGCGACAGGATTATTGTCAACGACTTGCTTTCAGTCCAGGCGATTGACAAAGGCTTTTTCGGAAGCGAGTTTGAAGGCAAAAAAACAAAGCTAGAACTTTTGCCGGAAGAAGCAATGTACTTGATGGACGTGCGCAACGCTGTTTGCAAGCGTGGCGGCAAGCCAATCTCGTTCAATCAAGTTGCCGGAAGGTTTCAAGGCGACAAGTTTCTCGCCCGCTATTTCTGTTACCGCGACTGGAGAGACCGAGGGCTCATTGCACGTTCGATGTCTGAAGCCAAGGCAAACTACGGACGCTCTCCAATAGTCAAATACCCTTCCAAACACTATTCCGTCCCCAAGACGGAAGCGAAAGGCTTGTTCTTCTACGACGACTTGATGAGCATTATTGACGACAACGAGGAAGGCAAGAAGCTTTACGACACCGGCTGGTTCGGCCAGTTTGGAACGTACAAGGCGAAAAAGCACGGCCAGTACGTCAAGCTTGACGCCTACGAAAGCCTGTTCTTGATGAAGCACTCGGGCTACAAGCTTAACATAGAAGCTGCGCGCCTGATGAAAGAAGCTACAAAACGCAGGCCAGACTTTCCAGCGCTTTACGAAGTGTACGAAGACTGGAGGCTGCGCGGCTTCGTGCTCAAGACGGGCTTCAAGTTTGGAACCCACTTCAGACTCTACATGCCGGGTGCTTCTCCAACCCTGGCCAACGAAGAGTGGATGCATTCCAAACACGTAATTCACGTATTTCCGAGAGAAAGCAAGATGCTCATCAGCGAATGGGCAAGGGCAATCCGCGTAGCGCACGGAGTAAAGAAGACGTTCATCCTGGCAATACCTGGAGAAAAGAAGCCGGATGAAAAGCTCGCGGGCTTAGACTTCCTGCTTTACCATCGCAAGAACGAGGCGATCGAGACGCCAAAAGAAGACTCGCCTCGCTACGCAATGCTCGCGCTCAGCGAAGAGGAAGAACTGGGGGGCGCGGAACTCGCCGAAGCAATAGCAAAGGCAAAAACAATAGGCCTAGACTTGATTTTGAGCATTTGCGACCGCGAGACGAGCGTAACTCACTACAGAGTAAAGCGCATCGAGCTTCCCGGAAGCAAGTACGAGTACTACGAAATCGAGTGGAAACAGCCCTAAACGCGCGAAACAACAAAACGCGTTTTGGAAACAACCACCAAACGTAAAGCACGCCGAACAACAAAACGACCACATTGAAAGGGTATGCCTGGTTTTTATTTGTTGAGCGCCAGAGAAATACTCGTTGGTTTAATGCGCAGACAGGCGCGCAGTAAATAGTGATTATTATGGCTAATGAAGATAAAGCAGTTTCGCAGGCGGAAGGCGAGCGCAAGAACGCGTTTTGGGCTGATGCAATTGCCCAGCAGACTGATGAAAAGTTTAAGCAGGTTGTTAGCGACGGCAAGACGCCCAGCGGCAGGATTCACGTTGGCTCGCTGCGCGGAATGGTTATTCACGACATCATATTCAAGGCGCTTGTTGACGCGGGAAGGCAAACCGAGTTCATCTACCGGTTTGACGATTTAGACCCTATGGATTCTTTTCCCAGCTACCTGCCGGAAGAGTTCAAGAAATACATGGGCGCGCCGTTGTGCGACATTCCTTCGCCCGAAAAAGGGTTTGAAAGCTACGCAAAATGCTATGCCTTAGAGTTCCAGTCCGTTTTCGAGTCTTTAGGCTGCACCCCGAAAGTAGCGTGGGCGAGTCAAGCTTACCGCAGCGGAAAGATGGATGCGCTAGTTCGTACGGCACTGGAGAAATCAGAGTTAATCCGCAAGGTAAACCAGGAAATCAGCGGCACTCAAAAACAGGAAGGCTGGCTGCCAATCAACGTGGTGTGCGAAAAGTGCGGCAAGATTGGTACGACCATCGCTACTGATTTTGACGGCAAGACCGTGCAGTACGAGTGCAAGGGCGCAAAGTACGCGGAAGGTTGCGGAAACTCGGGCAGGATAAGCCCGTTTGGCGGCAAGGCCAAGCTCACTTGGAAGGCAGAGTGGGCCGCGCAGTTCAACCTCTACCAAGTGACGATTGAAGGAGCTGGAAAAGACCACTACGCGGCAGGCGGCTCGCGGCAAGTTACGAACGCCATTTGCGAACAAGTGTTCCAACGCTCCAAGCCGTACGACTTTGCTTACGAGTTTTTCCTCCTCGGAGGAAAGAAAATGAGTTCGTCAAAAGGAGTGGGCGCGTCCGCGCGCGAAGTTGCTGAAATGCTCTCACCCGAACTAATGCGCTTTCTAATGGCACGCTACAAGCCGAGAACGGCAATAGACTTCAACCCGGACGGCGAGACAATCCCGCGCTTGTTCGACGACTTCGACTCTTTTGGAGAATGCTTTTTTGGAAGAAAGCAATCGCGCGACCCTGACGAGCCAAGAATTTTCCAGATGAGCCAAGTGCGTGAAGAGCTGCGTCGCGCGCCTTGCGACTACTACAAGCCAGAGTTTTCCCTCGTCGCACAGTTCCTGCAGATTCCGCACGTTGACCTGCGCAACGAATTCGCCAAGAGGAAGGGAACACCACTCGAGCCGGTTGAACTGGCCGAGCTAGAGAAGCGCACTGCGCTTGCCAAGAAGTGGCTGGAACGCTTTGCGGGAGACGAGCACAAACTCAAAATCTTGGACCACGCAGACGGCGTTAGGCAATTCGCGCAGCTCAAGCCGCAAGCACAACAGGCGCTTGGCGACTTTTCAGACTTTTTCGCAACTACCAACAGCGAGGAAGAACAGTGGGCAAGAGTAAAGGCGGTTTGCGAGACGCACTCCCTCTCACAGCCAGAATTCTTCACTGCCGCATACCTTGTGCTCATCGGCAGGCCGCGCGGCCCCAAGCTCCTCCCGCTCATAAACGCGCTGGACAAGAACTTCGTGGTTCAAAGGCTCAAGGGAGTGCAGTGAACTACGATTATGCATTCAAGCTTGTTTCTTCAAGCCAGTGGCGCAAGATGGGTCGCTGGAAAAACAACATTCTTTTAGCCTGCGAGCTTGTGCGGGGAGCCACAGAGCTTGAAGGCACGGCAATTCCCTTCTCTCCCTCGTCGTACGCAATTTTCGACCACAACCAATTCGTGCCTGCACGCGAATTCGAACAAGACGTTGAGAAAACAAAAACCATTCTGGAAAGAGAACTTCCACAAAGCGTTGAAAATCTAAGGCTGGCTTCAGCACCAGTTGTGAAAGAACTTGAAGGAATCGCTCCGACAAAAATAACTAGCGAGAGCTTGCGGCACCTTCTTAGTTTACCAGCGTTGCAAGTCCGTCGCTGGTACGAATTAATGCTTATCGACGGGGCGTTATCAAAGCTCTACCCGCAGTCTTTGCCGGCCGAATTTCTGCTTTGCGGCAAGAATTTCACGCCGTCTTCCTTGCTTGCACACGCCGCTCTTCCAAAAATCCTCTTTCCAATGGTAGAGGAAGAATTCAAGCTGCTTGAGATTGCCTACTGCAGGCGACAAGGACAAGACGTAAGTGGGCAGCTTGAGAGGCACGCTGAAAAGTTCGGCTGGCTTGCGTCACTAAGCTGGTGGGATGAGCCTAATTCAGCCAGGCACTACGAGAAAATCGTCGAAGAACTTTCAAAAAACAGGCCGGAAGAAAAACTTGCAACAAAAATCCACCAAAGACAAGAGCAGTATGCTGCTGCTGAAAAGATTCTTCAAGAGCTTTCGCGCAAATTCCCCCGCGCGTTCGAAATTGTTGACGCGGTTCGCGAGCTGACAGGCTTGAGGGAAGAAAACTGGGACGCGGTTTCCAAGGCAGGCGCGCGGCTAAGGCCATTGCTGCGCAAGGCCGCAGCAGAATTCCACTTGAGCCTAGGGCAATTCATGCAACTCGCGCCCAAAGAGGCGTATTACTTGCTGGAAAACAACGCCTTGCCGCAAGGAAAAAGCATTGACGAGCTTAACGCAAGGCTAAAGCACTACGCAATAGTGCACGCTAAAGGCGGGGACTTCCTAATATTTTCCGGCAGCGAGGCGCAAAAACTGCACGAGCTAGTCAGGCCGCCTCAAAAAGAAATGAGCGAACTTCACGGAATGCCGGTTTTCCAAGGAAGAGTAACCGGCAGGGCGTGCGTAATGCAGACTTCAGACGACATGGCAAAAATGCAGCAAGAAATGGTGCTGGTCTGCCCGATGAGCGACCCCGACTTCATGGCCGCAATAAGAAAGGCAAGCGCTATTGTTGCCGACCAAGGGGGTTTGTTGTGTCACGCTGCAATAGTTGCAAGAGAACTGCAAATACCGTGCGTTGTTGGCACCGAACACGCAACTCGCGCGATTAAAGACGGCGAGGAAATAATCGTGGACGCCTACAAAGGAATAGTTACAATAACAAAAAACAAATCTCAAGACGCCCGAGAGGATTATTGAGAAAAAAAGAAGGGGCAACGCCCCTAACTATTCAAACTAGCAGCTGCAACCGCAGCATCCGCCTTTCTTTGCCGTCTTCTTTGCTGGCATCTTCTTGGCCGTCTTCTTTATCGCTTTCTTGGCAGGCAACGCAAACCCCTCCGTGGAAAAATTGTTTTTCACATTAGAGCACAAACGAATTTATTGGTTTGCTGCGCGCAACGCCGTTCAATCCAGCCTCCTGACCAATCCAACCTGCCCTAATAAAAGTCTTGCTTGGCTAGATTATTGCGTTTAGAGCTTAGAATCCGCTTTGGCGGTTGTTTATGGCGCAAGCTGAAATCAACGTAATGACTTCCGGTCACGTCGACCACGGGAAAACGACGCTAGTGTATGCCCTCACCGGCGTTTTTCCTGACACGCATTCGGAAGAAGTGAAGCGGGGAATCACGATTAAGCTTGGTTACGCCGATGCAACAATTGCAAAGTGCGCAAAATGCGGCAAAAGATACACTTTGGAAGTCGCAAAAGGCAAGTGCACCGCGTGCGGATCGAGCGAACTGCAGGCGGAACGCAAGATTTCCTTTCTTGATGCTCCCGGGCACGAAACACTAATGGCCACAGTTGTTTCGGCGAGCAGTATTGTAGACGGCGCACTCCTCATCATTGCAGCCAACGAAGAATGCCCACAACCTCAGACGCTCGAACACCTGCTCGTCCTTCAGGCAGTTGGAATAAAAAACTTAGTCGTAGTGCAGACCAAGCTCGACTTGGTTGACCGGCTTGCAGCGCGCGAGAACCACGCTCAAATCAAGAAGCTTCTTGCAGGGAGCGGGTTTGAAAACGCGCCCATAATCCCGGTTTCAGCAGTTCACGCGACAAACATTAGCGAACTGCTCACCGCAATACAAGAAGGATTTGCAACTCCGGCGCGAAAAGACGACGCCGAGCCAGTAATGCTTATTGCACGCAGTTTTGACGTCAACCTTCCAGGAACGGCAATATCCAAGCTTAAAGGCGGAGTGCTGGGAGGTTCTATCGCCAAAGGAGTACTCAAGGAAGGCGACGAAATCGAAATAGTACCTGGATTTTTTAGCGTGAAAAAAGAGAGGGAAAGCTACAAGCCGGTGAAGACTAGGATTACGAGCCTCAGCGCTGGCGGGAAAGTCGAAGTTGCAAGGCCCGGCGGGCTAGTCGGAATCGGCACCGCACTTGACCCCGCGCTTACAAAAAGCGATGGGCTTGCCGGAAACTTCATAATAAAAGCTTCAAGCCCTTACACGCTGGTAAACGAGTGCGCAATGGAAATCACACCCGTTGAAAGAAGCATTGCCAAGTTCTCGCCGGGATTCGTTGAAAACGAGCCACTCGTTTTCGGAGCCGGCACTGAGACAACAGTGGGCTTCGTGCAAGGCAAGGCAAAAGGAAAAGGAAAGAAGGCGTTCTTAATGCGACTGAAAAAACCAGTTCTAGTCCAACCCGACGCAAAGCTTGCAGTGCTACGCAGGGCAAACAACCGCTGGCACTTTTTCGGGACTGCAAAAATAGTCTAGATTACTTATTCTAAGGCTTAAGCAAATCAGCCCACGGAATCGAAAATGTTAGTTACTAAAGCACTCTTTGTCCTAGCGCCTTCATTAGCTCGGAATAGCTCTCGTCGGCAGTGAAATGCGTGGTGATGATTTCCTTTAGCATGCCTTTGCGGCGGTAGTAATCGATGACCGGCTGTATGATGTCATCGTAGACTTGCAGCCGCCTGCGCACGACTTCTTCCTTGTCGTCGTCGCGCTGGTACACCTCGCCCGAACACTTGCGGCACTTGCCATCCTCGCTTGGCGGGTAGTTTATCAAGCTGTAGATTGCCTGGCACTCGTGGCATATTCTTCGCGCCGAAAGCCGTTTTACAAGAACTTCGCGGTCCACGTCAATGCGGACTATCCCGTCAAGGCGCCACTTCATTTCACGCAAAAGAGAATCTAATGCCTTGGCTTGTGGCACTGTACGGGGAAAACCGTCGAGGGCAAAACCGTGCTCAAACTCCTTGCCCTTGAACAATTCACTCACAACGTCGAGCACTATAGGGTCTGGGACCAGCCCGCCGCTGTTAATGTAATGTTCAACTGCTTTTCCAAGCGAAGTACCGAGCTTTATTTCGCGCCTGAACAAGTCTCCAGTTGAAATGTGGGGCACGCCCTTGCGGTGCTTGAGCATTTCAGCCAACGTGCCTTTGCCCGCCCCGGGCTCGCCAAATAGTATTAGTCTCAACGCCAAACGCCTCCCAAAGAGAAAGAAACTATTGCCTCAAATTTCAAGCTCTGCAGCGCGCCCAAAAACGTCTTTCCCTATTAGACGCGCAACGAAGAAATAGGGTGCAAAAAGCTATTTAACTGCTTGCAAGCCTACAAGAATAAGAGCCTAACGAGGCTCGAAAAACGCCCTCAAAGCATAGGAAATGCCTGCTTTTGGCAAAACTCGAAAATATAGGTGATTAAAATGGAAAAGACACTAGTGTTGCTCAAGCCCGATTGCATGCAGCGCGCAGTCGCCGGCGAAGTAATCTCACGCTTTGAGAAAAAAGGGCTCAAAATAGTCGGGATGAAGATGATGCGGCTGGGCGACGCAGTAGTACGCGAACACTACGCCCACCTTGCCGACAAGCCTTTCTTTCCAAAGCTCGCCGAGTACGTCAAAAGCGCGCCAATAATCGCAATGGCAATCGAAGGAATCGACGCTGTTGAAGTAGTGCGCCAAATGTGCGGCGTGACGAATTCTCGAAAAGCACTGCCCGGAACCATAAGGGGCGATCTTTCAATGAGCTTCTCGACAAACATAGTGCACGCGAGTGACTCGAAGGAAACCGCCGAAAAGGAAGTCAAACGCTTTTTTGCAAAGAACGAACTCTTCGAGTGGCAAAGGACTCTGGAAGCCAGCTACTACAGCGAAGAAGAAAACAAATAGCAGAAAAACGAGTAGTGAAGACGTGCAGCCCTGCGACATGGAATCGCTTGTTTCAACTGCCACAACAAACGTAAGGGCGTTAAAGCAAGGAAGAAAAGCCACAAACGGGCTTGGAACGTTCAGATTGGCAAAGAAGTACCCCAACGGAATGATTGCCAGAAACGTCAGCGGCGAATGGTGGCTCAACTATCCTCGACAGCAAGAGCACGCCGAAATTCTTGCAAACGCTATTCCATACCTTAGAAACCTTAACGGACACCCTGCTTTGGACGCGCCGGGAGCTGCCGGCGGGCTTTGGGCTCATTATAGTAACAGAGAGGCAACCCTCCTCGGCATTCAAGGCTTCTACAAGAATGCATATCCGCCAAATACGGGCGGAAAACCCAGCCACGAACACGCGGTTGCCAAAAAGCACGGCAGGTTTGCACCAAACCTGCTCGAAGCTTGGCTTGAAGAGCACGCCGACAAGCTTGACAGAATTACTTACAAGCTTCCCCCCAGAAGGTCTAAAGCAAGCGAAGAACGTCAAGGCGGAAAGCTGGTGTCAACGATTCTATCCGGCCTGCTAAAAAAGAGGGGCTTTGAGCAAACCGCAGTTGATGAAGATAAAATTGTTTTTGAGAGAAAAAGGCCTCTTGCTTGAAAGATAATGAAAAGAGCGGGCTCGGTGGGATTCGAACCCGACGACTTAAAGCAGATAGGCTATCTTTCCAGCCTTGACTATCCGCATCCTGCCTTTTTTGACGAGGCAAAGCAAGTCCTTGTCGCCAGTTGCTAGAAAGTCGGCGCGGCAGGAGATTGCGGCAGCTAGGACGTGGCGGTCGGCAGTATCGCGGACGTTCTGGAATTTTATCAAAGGCGCGTACGCCGTCCTTGGAATTATTGCCACACCTGCAAGCCCCAAGAACTCAACAAGTCTTGATGCGTTTGCCGGAAACTTGCGGCGCAAGACCTCGGCCACTTCTTCCACCACGTCTTGGGAGCAAAACAAGGCCAGCTGCCGGCGAGAACCCTTCGCCAGCAATTCATGTTCAGGCCCGAAAAACACTAGCGCGGATATGAGCACGTTCGAGTCGAGGAAAACGCGCCGCAAAATTATCCCTTCGCCTTGCTTCTCACTAAATTTAACTCAGAAAGAAGCGCCTTGCGCATCAAGCCGCTCTTGCCAGCCTGTTTCGAAAATTCTGCGGTTATCTCGTCAAGCCCAAGCTCGGCCTTGCCAAGCACGATGTATCGACCAATCCTGCGCATCACAACGTAGTCGTCACCAGTTATGCCTTCCTCGTCGCGCAGTTTCTGGGGCAGAGTAACTTGACCCCTCGACGTAACCTTGCTCACAAAAGCATCCAACCAAACCACCAATAAGAATATAAGATATTCTTATTAATAAGGCTTGGCAAGGACAGGAAAAAAGGCAAAACTGGAAAAAAAGACGGAGCGGGCTCGGCGGGATTCGAACCCACGACCTACTGGTTAAAAGCCAGTCGCTCTAGCCAAGCTGAGCTACGAGCCCACGATAATTATTTTGTTGGGCAAACAATTTAAGCCTGACAATTTGCGGCCAAAACGCACAAAACCGCAATAGTTAAAGCGCTTCGCGCCAGTTCTTTGGAAAACAGTTTCCGCAAAGCATATTGCCGGTTGCCAAAAATAACGGCTGTGGCGGCCGGTCTAGCTCGAACCAACCAACTGCCCCGCACTTTTCAGGCTCCGTGTTTACTGCTTCTCCTAAAGGGCAATCCACCACCACGAAAATCGTTACGTAGTGCTTTTCTTCCTGTTGGAAAAAGTCATTGGTAATGCACAAAAACCGAGGGTTTTCGCCAGAAAGACCAGTCTCTTCCTTAACTTCGCGCAGCGCTGTTTGCAGAAAGCTTTCCCCGAACTCTACGTGGCCTCCCGGAAAGCTCCAGCTGCCCTCGCCGTGCGCACCCTTTCTTTTTAAAAACAGGGCGCTGGCACCCCGCCGCACTAGAACACCTACTCCAACGCGCACTTTGGGCTTGTCGGACGCGGGAATGGTCGGCGTTGTGGCCTCTGGCGCAGACGCAACGTGCGTCACTGCCTTTTCAAGAGTCTCTTGCTCGTCCATACGCTTGTCTTTGGAGGCAAACCACTATTTATTTTAGCCGAATCGCACAAAGTAGAGTATGAAAGCAATTTTGGACGCGAGTTTCCTCATTTCGGCAATACAAGCAAGGAAAGACCCGTTGCAGGCAGTGCACGCGTTGTGCGACGACTACCCGCAAATGGTGGTGCCGCAAAGCGTGATTGCCGAACTCAAAAGCCTCGCTGCTTCAAGGACAAAGGCCGCAGTTGGCGCGCGGCTTGCGCTGCAGGTACTTGAAAAAAACGCTTCAAAAATAGAGATAGAAAAAACGAACGCAACCAAGGCAGACGACGCGATTGCAGAGATTGCTGAAAACTTGCGCGGAAAAGGCATAAACGTCCTAGTGTGCACAAACGACTTAAAGCTAAGAAAAAAAGTGCGCGAGACCGCAAGAGTAACGTGCGTTGGCAAGGATGGAAAGATAAGCTAACGCTTTTTCTTTGAAGCACTTTTGCCCGAAGGCTTTGCCTTGAATGGCTTGGCGGTTGTAGGCCTTGTTTTTGAATCCTTAGTCTTGGCGTTTGCGGCAGGCTTGCCTGCAAGCGACTTGTAGTCTTCATCTTCAACCCACGTAAAGGTCGCCTCTGGCAGTTCGCCTTCTACTTCCTCTTCGGCTTCTTGTGCTTTTGTCAGGCGGGCCTTGGTGAGCTTTAATGCAAAGAAGCGTTCGCTTTCCAGGCGGTTTAAATGGTCTTGAATCGAACGGATGGTTGCGCGCAAGCCCGGCTGTATGTTGAATTCGAGCGCGTTGACGCGGCGGTTGGTCTTCTCTATTTCCTTGAGCAGCCTCTTGAGGGACGCTTCAGTTTCCGCAAGCTGGATTATTGCGTTGAGTGATTGCTCGAAAGAGTCTACTGCCGCGTCGAACTGTGCTGAAGAGCCCATGATACTGTAACCACGCTCGACCAAGTTGCGGCGCACGTCAACAGCAGTAATGATCGGGATCTTGAGCCCCATGATATTCTTGGTAGTGACGGAAACTTCCGGAACGGTATGGGCGGCAAGAGCGTTTGCTTCCACGAAAAGGTCGCCGTGAATGCTGCGCGCAATTGCCAGGCGCTTGTGCGAATCGACTATCTGCGCGTTGACTTGCGAGCGCAGGTCTTTAGCCTTCTTGAGTGAGTTGAACAGCTCGACTACCAACGCGTCGCGCTTCTGCTTGAGAAGCTTGTGGCCTTTCTCGGCCAGCACTAGGCGCTGGCGCGAGTTGATTAGCTCCATTCTTGTCGGCTTTACGTTTTCCGCCATTTTTTCACTTCTTTGCAATCTTTTCCTTTTTCAAAAGCGTTTCTAGCTGCGCCACCGCCCGGCGCGTGTTGGGCTCAAGGCGTTGCTTCAACGCTTTCTTCAAGGACATCCACTCGAAACACTGCAGTTCGTCCCCGTCGAGGCGCACGCGCGCAGCGGCACCAACATCGCAGAGGCACTCGATGAAAATGAAGTGCCTTTTGCGCGCAAAAGTGCGCGGAAACACTGCCTCATTTACTGCAAAAACGCGCGAAAAACGCACTTTGAGCCCAGTTTCTTCTTTGGCTTCGCGGCGCGCTGCGCTTGCAATCGTTTCTCCGAGTTCAACGTGTCCTCCGGGAACTATCCAAAAGCCTGGCCACTTGTGCGACTTAACCAAGAGCAGCTCGTTGGCCTTGTTTTGGATGAACAGGCCAACTATTGCCCTGGGATGGTCATTCGTTTTGGCGCTCACTTTCGGAATTTCCTCCCGTATTTGTCCAAGTATTCCGTCTTGACTCTCTTGAGCTCTGGCTCGGGAATTCCGGCTAGGAGCTCCCAGCCCAAGTCTAGCGATTGTTCAATTGTGCGGTTCTCGTACTTGCCTTGAGCGACGAACTTCTTCTCGAACTCGGCTGCAAAGCCAAGAAACTTCTTGTCGCGCTCGGACAACGCTTCCTCTCCAACTACTGCAACTAGGTTGCGCAAGTCCCTTCCTTCGGCGTAAGAAGAGTAAAGCTGTGAAGAAACGCCCGCGTGGTCTTCGCGAGTCTTGCCAGCGCCGATTCCAAGGTTCATCAGCCTTGAAAGCGAAGGCAGGATGTCGACAGAAGGATAGATTCCCTTGCGGTGCAGTTCACGCGAAACGAAGATCTGGCCTTCAGTAATGTAGCCCGTCAAGTCGGGAATAGGGTGGGTGATGTCGTCGTCAGGCATGGTGAGGATTGGCAGTTGCGTGACGCTTCCCTTGCGGCCGTGAATCATTCCAGCTCGTTCGTAAAGCGTCGCCAAGTCGGTGTAAAGGTATCCCGGATAGCCACGGCGTCCGGGCACTTCCTGCCGGGCGGATGCCAATTCACGAAGGCTGTCACAGTACGAAGTCATGTCGGTAAGTATGACTAACACTTGCATGCCGCGCTCGAAGGCAAGGTATTCAGCAGTTGTAAGGGCGAGCTTTGGCGTGATGAGCCGTTCAATTGAAGGGTCGTTGGCCAAGTTGAGGAACAACACCGAGCGTTCAAGCGCGCCAGTTTTTTCAAAGTCTTGCATGAAAAACGCTGCTTCGGTCTGGGTGATGCCCATTGCGGCGAAGACTACGACGAAGTCTTGTTTGCCTTCCTTGCCGCTTCCACGCACGGTCGCCTGGCGCGCAATCTGCACTGCAAGATCGTTGTGAGTCAAACCACTTCCCGAAAACAAAGGCAGCTTCTGGCCGCGCACGAGAGTATTGGTGACGTCAATGGTGCTTACGCCGGTCTGTATGAAATCGCGAGGCTCTGCACGCGAGGAAGGGTTGATTGGATTGCCGATTATGTCAAGCTTTTCCTTTGCAACAATGGGCGGGCCGCGGTCGATTGGCTCGCCTGCGCCGTTGAAAACCCTTCCGAGCATTTCATCGCTGACTGAAAGTTTGAGCGTCTCGCCGGTAAACCGCACGCGCGTCTTGAGCGTGTCCAAACCCGTGGTGCTTCCGAAAATCTGGACGGCGGCCACTCCGCTGCTGGTTTCGAGAACCTGCCCTTTGCGTTTCTCGCCGCTTGGCATGATTACATACACCAACTCGTTAAAAGCGGCGTCCTTCACTCCTTCAACAAGGAGGATAGGGCCGAAGACTTCTTTCACAGTCTGGAATTCTTTCATCATTTCGCCATCAACCCCGCAAGCATTTTCCTTTCGTCAATCCTTTTTTTTGGTTTGCCTTTTACAAACCCCTTGCCCCGCGCTATTTGGCGAGGCTCTTGTCAATTGAGGCGCGCAGCGCCTTGCATTTGGCCGCAACGTCGCCCTCCGCAACGTACTTGAGTTTTGCAATCTCCTCGCGCTCTTTTGCTTCAAGCACTTTAGCCAGCGGAACGTCGAACCCAAGGGCTGCCGAAGCCTTGTCGTAAAAGTGCAGCACGGTCTTGAGCATTTCGTACTGCTTGTTGAGCGACGCGTAAGTGTCGACCTTGTCGAAGCTGTTCTGCTGCAAAAAGTCCTCGCGAATCATCTTTGTGGCATCCAAAACCAAGCGCTCCTTGTCGGGAAGTGCGTCTGGACCGATGAGCTGGACGATGTTCTGCAGCTCGGCCTCCTGCTGAAGCAAGGCCATTGCCTGGTTGCGCAGGTCGAAGAAGTCTTCGGCAACGTTCTTAGCATACCATCCTCTAAGCTCGTTGAGGTAAATCGAGTAACTGCGCAGCCAGTTGATTGCCGGGTAGTGGCGCCTGCGGGAAAGGTTGGCGTCCAGCGCCCAGAAGACTTTCGTCACGCGAAGCGTGCTTTGCGAAACTGGTTCGGACAAGTCTCCACCTGGCGGCGAGACCGCGCCTACAACGGTAACGCTTCCGTCGCGGGCGTTCTTACCTTCGCCGCTTCCTAAACACCAGACACGGCCCGCGCGCTCGTAGAATTCCGCTAGCCGCTTGCCCAAGTATGCAGGATAACCTTCCTCGCCGGGCATTTCTTCCATTCTTCCGGAGATTTCGCGCATTGCCTCTGCCCAGCGCGAAGTGCTGTCCGCCATCATTGCGACGTCGAAGCCCAAGTCGCGGTAGTATTCTGCAATGGTGATTCCAGTGTAGATTGAAGATTCACGTGCAGCCACGGGCATGTTTGACGTGTTTGCAATCAGCACGGTGCGCTCCATCAGCGGCCTGCCGTTGGTAGGGTCGATGAGCTTTGGAAACTCTTGCAGCACTTCAGTCATTTCATTGCCGCGCTCCCCGCATCCAACATAGACTATTATTTGCGCATCGCACTGCTTTGCAAGAGTAGTGTTTGTGACAGTGTTATGCAAGAACACGCCTCCAAACCCGCCGACAAAGTTTTCTATTCCGGGCAATACGACGTCGTACACGTCGTGCGGACCGGCAACCTCCTCTATTGAGGCGACAGGGTCGAAGTAAACCCAATCGAGAAGGCGCTCGACTTGCGAAAGGCGTTCGAGCTGTACTTGCGCTGCAAAAGCGCGGAACGCGGAGGCCGACATCCTCTCGCGGTTTGTGGTATAGTTGCTTATCTCAACGCCGTTGGCCTTGAGAACTGAATACTGCCTGCCTAAAGCCTCGTAAACCTGCGCTATGAACGCTGGAGAAAGCGGCACAACGTCAACTGAATCGTAGTGCCTAATGCCACTGGCAGCGTATTGCTTGAGCTGCCTCGTCTTTTCCCAAGTTGTAGAGAAAACTGCGGCCAACCGTTCGGCTTGCGCCCCGCGCGCAAACACGCGGTAATACTCTCGTCCGGCAATTGTGCGCGTGCGCATCGAGTGCAAAACGCCCAGCCTGCAAAGCAGGTAAGACAAGCCTGTTTGCAATTGTCGGCTGGCAGTGGCAAACTCCACTTCGTTCTTGCCGCGGCTGAAACTACCGTCGCCGAGGAAATAAGACTCAAGGAAGGCCGAAACGCTTTGTTCGGCGGCTCCCAGCACGCAGCTTGGGACGCGCTTGTTGCGCGAGCCGCTGCCGCAAAGCGAGGCCACAAAGCAGGACAGCGCCTTGCTTGAGATAAGCACGTTGGGCGCCTTGCCGGGTTGCCGCTCAACCCGAGCCTTGACGCCAAAGAGATTTTGCGAAAGTGCCGCAAACCTAGAAAGCAACGCTTCGTCAGTGTTGGTGAAAACAACTGTGCGCAACGCTCTGACGTACCCTTCTGAAACAAACAGGCCAAGGAACTCTGCAAGTTCTGGCGTCATTTGCCTGGGCAGGCGCACGCGCTTGCCCTTCATTCCTGCAGCAAACTCTTCAACAGGAGCAAGCGGCACGCCAAAATACGCGTAAATCCGCTCTGCCTGCGCGAGAGTTGGCAGGGTTTGCTTGCAGGCCAGCAAGCGAAGCTGCGAAAGCTTCAAGCCAAGCTCGGCCGCAAGGCCCTTCCATGTCGCCGCCTTTGCCTGCCTGCGCAGCATGAAGGAAATCTCTTGCCTGATGCCCTCATCGCAAACCTTGATTGAAGCAAAGTTGTCCGCGCTTATTGCTCCACATTCAATTATTGGAAGCTTTCTTGGCGCTGCGATGAAATCGCCGGCGCGCAAGTCTTTCGCCTGCACTTCCAGTATCTCGCCTTGCCCCGAAAGCGTGAAAAGCTTGTGGATTGGCGTGACTTCCACGCTCTTTCCGCTGCGCAAAGTGATTCTAAGCAGCTTGTCGCTCTTGCCCTTGTAAAAAGTAGTTGTAGATGTTGGCGCAACTTGGCCGCCCTTGACTGAATACAAGCGCAGCGCGCTGTGTTGCGGAAGTTCTATTGTCTCATCAAACACGGTCTTCCTGCTTTCTCCCTTCTCGCGCGCAAACTCGTACAATTCTTTCATAGTGCGCAGCGAACCGTCTTGAAGAAGGACGGGCGTGCTGCCGGAAACGCATTTGCCGCTACCGAACGGGCCTGGAATTGCAGCAGTGCCTCCCTTTGCAACGGGAAACAGCGTATCAATAATTCTCATGCCCGTAATTAGAGGCGGCTCAAGGTGCTTCTTTTCCTTGTACGGCCGTGGCTGGCGCACCGGCCATAGCTGCATCATTAATATCGGCTTGCCGGAAATCTCGGCAATAGGCTGTTCGACCGTGAAGCTGCCTTTTTCAATCGAATCCAGCTTGCCGCTCACGCCGACTGGCACGACTATCTTGTGCTTGATGTTAAATTCTGACACTTCGCCGATTATGTCGCCTTGCGAAACCTTGTCTCCCTTCTTTGCAAGCGGGATGAAATCCCACTTCTTCTTGCGGTCGAGAGCGTTGACTACAATTCCCCTAGTGATGAAATCTCCACCCTTGGCGCGAATCTTGTCGAGCGGGCGCTGTATTCCGTCAAAAACGCTTGACAACAGCCCTGGCCCGAGCTCTACGCTCAACGGCATGCCTGTTCCCGTCACTTTCTCGCCGGGTCGCAGCCCGCTGGTTTCCTCGTACACTTGAATGCTTGCACGGTCTGCCTTGAGCGAGATAATCTCGCCCATCAATTCCAGCTCGCCCACCTTGACAAGCTCGTTGATGGTATTGCCGCGCATGCCTGTGGCCTGGATGACCGGCCCGGAAATCTTGGATATGGCTCCCATTTTAATTCACCTGTTGTCAGCATCTTTGTCCGTTCGTATATTTTCCATTGAAGCGCATCACTTGAGTTCTATTCCTATTGCCTTCTTTACCAAGTCGGCAATCCGCTGTCCCGGCACGTCTGCCGCAATCTTGCCCGGTATTTCTATTACCACTGGCTTTGCGGTTATCGAAAGCACCTTTCGAGTCTTGTGCGAAAGCGCTGCCAAACACTCTTGGGTTATCACCAGTATTCCGGCGTCGGGATCGGCGAGCACTTGGCTCACTTCGGCGTCCGCCTGCGCAGGCTCGACCGCCCTTGCGTTGACAACTCCGGCAAGCCTAAATCCAAGTGCCGAATCAGCATCTCCCACAACGATTATTTTCGACATTATTGCACCAATTTAAACTGCTGCGAGAACGGCGTCCCGCAAGTCTTGTTTTACTTCAAATTGAGTCGCGTAAGCAATCTTCCTTATTGAATGAACTTCCTCCTGCTTTAGGAACAAGAAACCTACAAGCGCGCCAAGCGAGAGCACCGACCTGCTCAAAGTCTTGCGCGCAAGCTTCAACAACGCCTTTTCAAGCTCAAGTTCAATTGCCGCAATGTCTTTCGCGTCCGCCTTGGCCTTAAGCACGGCGGGGTCGACAAAAACGTCGCCCGCCATCAGCTCTACTGCCGCCGGCACCGAACTGGCAGAAATCATTTTTTCCAGCATCTGCTGGCGCACTCCTGCGTAGACAAGATACTTGCGCATTTCGGAGGGCTGAACTCCCGACTGTTTCATGCGCAGGATTGCGATTACGGCCGCATAGTCCAGCTTTCTCGAAAGAAAGTTGCGGGTGAGGTCGTCAAGACCGCCGCTGAAAACAGATCTAGAAAGCACCCTGAAATAATAGTCGTCAAGAGCGGAAAGCATTACGCGAAAGTCGCCGCTCTTCTTGTACTCGCCAAGCGCCTTGTGGTATACTTGGCCGTACTCCGTATTATCGAGGATTTTCGACAAGTCCTCAAGCCCCCCTTCGTTTTCGACTATCTTGGACAAGAGGACTTCACCGGGACCGGGCAACACTATGAAGTCGTCCATTGTCGGCTTGCGGCCAAGCGCCTTTGAAGCGAGCGCTTTTTTTAGGTTATTTATTTCCCACTGCTGCAGCAAGATTGCTATGACTGGCTTTGCTTTGGCAGGGGCGAACTCCCAAACCTTGCGGAACGATTCCACTAGGTTCGAGTCCAGCGCCTTGCGCACCAGCTCGACTCCGGAGTGCTTGGTTGAGGCCCTGACAAAGTGTTTCTTGTAGGGGCTTTCTTCCAGCATTTCGATTACCTCCGGCAACGTGCGCACATCCATCATTTCACGCACCTTGTCGCGGTCGAGCAGCTTGTCCTTCATTGCCTTTACTCTCGCGTTCGCGTACGCGTAAGCAAGGTCAACCATTTGTTTTCACCATTTATTTTCCCCATTACTTGCCATAGAGCAGAGCAAAAGCCTTCTTCTTGAGCTCGTCCTTGAGCTCTTCGATGAGACCTTCGAAAGTCGCGTCCAGTTTTATGCGGCCGTCCGGCGACTCTACTGCAAGCCCCCCCGAACAATCAAGGGGCTTACCTAGTGCGCCAAACTGTTTTGCTAAAGCCGCGTCTTGCTGCCTGCAGCGGATTACTCCGCCTTCGACTTGCGACAGCGCCGTTTTGGCAAGCTTTGCGAAAAGCTTCTCGTACTGCTTGCGGGAATCGCCTTTTGCGCTGGCCTGGCTTGAAAGCACTTCAAGCAGCTCGACAAGCGCGGCCGAAATGGCCTGCTCGCGCGCTTCGGCAGTTATCTTTGACGCCCGCAGTCTTGACGAGGAAACTTTTGTCGCCTCGTCTGTTGCAAGCATCTCCGCCTCCTGCTTGGCCTTGAACACTATTTCCTTGGCCTGCTGCCTTGCGACGTTCACTATGCGCTCGCCTTCCTCTTCGGCCTGTTCGGCAATTGCTTTGGCCTGTTGCTGTGCGTCTTGCCGCAGCTCGTCCTTGACAGGGTCTAATCCTTCGTGCATTTTTGTATCACGCCTTTTTTCAAATAATTCCGTCGTCCGGCAGTTTTAGCCGAGCGTAGAGATTATCAGGTAGGCAGTGACGAAGCCGAGGATGACCATGGTTTCAGGCAATGCGAGGAAAAGCAATACTCTTCCTTCCATGCCGTCCTTCTCAGCCATCAAGCCCATTGCTGCCGCGCCGATTGTAGACTGCGCCCAAGCGGTTGCCAAAGCTCCTGCGGCGATTGCAAGACCCGCTCCGATTGGAACCAGTGCGTTGCCTGCGGTTGCCGCTGCCGCTCCAGCCGTTGCTGTGTCAACCATTCAATCCACCTCTATTTTACATTTGTTTTATTGTTATACGCAGTTTTGGTTTTCTACCTACTCCTGCTTTTCGCGCAATGGCGAGAAGGGAATCCCCCCGCCGTGGTAAAACTTCGAGAAAAACTCTACGTAATGAAGCCTCAACCC